>ERZ1034946.16-NODE-16-length-220846-cov-133.652898_pt1 | contig 220846 bp, 192 predicted proteins | sample MGYA00520591_ERZ1034946 | MGnify/ENA primary metagenome ERZ1034946 (study PRJEB33766, sample SAMN09781753) | gut metagenome | biome: gut microbiome | host: Homo sapiens | place: Madagascar | study: EMG produced TPA metagenomics assembly of the PRJNA485056 data...
ATTTGCTTCTTCGCCCCAGTGAAGCTTAGAAGTGGGGACTATTCATTCAAATATTCGCTTCTTAGCCCCGGTGAAGCTTAGAAGCGGGGACTATTCATTCAAATATTTGCTTCTTCGCCCCAGTGAAGCTTAGAAGTGGGGACTATTCATTCAAATATTTGCTTTCTTGCCCCGGCACAGTCTAGAAGTGGACTCAGTACATTCACTGATAGGCATATTCAAATACATATAAAACAAATCACACGCAGCGAAATCCTACGAAATATCGTAGAATAACGCTGCGCGTCATATTTATCTCTTATCAATCGAATTGCCAGCACAAAAAAGTGAGTACCACAATCTATCGACTTCCACCTCTACTACTGTGTAAATTTTTGACACGCATCAGATTCAGATTTATCCAATACGCAGATACCGGATCAGTAAGTAAAAAAGAAAATTAGCAGTAGTTTTATCCAACCAACAGGACTTTGGATGATTTCAATGACATATGCTTTCATACTACAGGTATCGAAGCCATACTTATTTTTGAAGGACAAATTTGCAACTGCTTCACCGTTCCATTGTCTGTCGATAATAGCGCATATCTCAGCCAACTATCCAAAATCGTTGGTGAAGTTAACTTGCAAATTTTCCTGAACAAAATAAACGTATGGTTCGATGCCGTAACTCTGAAAAACTCTAGTCATTGAAATTAATCAAAGTCCGTCGATTATAAACAAACCACTGCTAATTTTCGTAGAATATCTTATATCCGGTATCGTCCGTTTGAACTCAAATCTGAGCGCGGCAAACCTTAATTTACATCATGCCGCCCATTCCGGCTCCGCCTGCAGGCATTGCAGGAGTGTCTTCCTTAATATTTGCAACAGCAGATTCTGTTGTAAGGAGTGTCGATGCAACGGATGTTGCATTCTGCAGAGCACTTCTTGTAACCTTAACAGGATCAAGGATTCCGGACTCAACCATGTCAACATACTCTTCGGTAGCTGCGTTAAATCCGACACCCGGAGCAGACTCCTTAACCTTATTGATGATGACCGCGCCCTCTAAGCCTGCGTTTGCAGCGATATAGAAAAGCGGAGCCTCCAGAGCCTTAAGAATAACCTTGGCACCGGTCTTCTCGTCTCCCTCAAGTGTGTTTGCAAGCTCAGCAACCTTCTTGGAAGCATGGATGTAGGCAGATCCGCCACCTGCGATAATTCCTTCTTCAACAGCTGCACGGGTAGCATTTAAAGCATCTTCCATACGAAGCTTTGCTTCCTTCATCTCTGTCTCAGTTGCAGCACCGACACGGATTACGGCTACGCCGCCAGCCATCTTGGCAAGTCTCTCCTGAAGCTTTTCTTTGTCGAACTCGGATGTTGTCTCGTCAATCTGTCCACGGATCTGGTTGATACGTCCCTGGATGGCAGCCTTATCGCCTGCGCCGTCAACGATAACCGTGTTCTCCTTCTGAACCTTAACGGATTTTGCACGGCCAAGCTGATCCATCGTTGTATCCTTAAGCTCAAGACCAAGATCAGAGCTGATTACCTGACCACCGGTAAGAACTGCGATATCCTCAAGCATTGCCTTTCTTCTGTCGCCGTATCCAGGAGCCTTAACAGCAACAACATTGAATGTTCCACGTAACTTGTTTACGATAAGTGTTGTAAGAGCCTCTCCCTCGATGTCCTCGGCAATGATAAGAAGTCTTGCACCTGACTGTACGATCTGCTCCAGTAATGGAAGAATCTCCTGAATATTGGAAATCTTCTTATCTGTAATTAAGATGTATGGATCGTCAAGAACCGCTTCCATCTTATCCATATCGGTGCACATATATGCAGATAAGTAACCTCTGTCAAACTGCATACCTTCTACAAGGTCAAGCTCGGTCTCCATTGTCTTGGACTCTTCGATTGTGATAACACCGTCGTTTGTAACCTTCTCCATAGCGTCTGCTACAAGATTACCGACTTCCTCATCTCCGGCAGAGATTGCAGCGACTTTTGCGATCTGCTCCTTGCCTTTTACCTTCTGGCTCATTTCCTTTAAAGCCTCAACAGCAGTATCTGTTGCTTTCTTCATACCACGTCTTAAAACGATTGGATTAGCACCTGCTTCAAGGTTCTTCATACCTTCCTGAACCATAGCCTGTGTTAAAACTGTAGCGGTTGTTGTTCCGTCTCCGGCTACATCGTTTGTCTTTGTTGCTACTTCTTTAACAAGCTGAGCGCCCATGTTCTCGAAAGCATCCTCAAGCTCAATCTCCTTAGCGATTGTCACACCATCGTTTGTGATGAGCGGAGCCCCGAAAGACTTGTCAAGAACTACGTTACGTCCCTTCGGTCCGATGGTTACTCGAACTGTGTTTGCTAATTTATCAACGCCAGCGCCAAGTGCTGCTCTGGCTTCTGATCCGTATTTAATTTCCTTTGCCATGATAATGAACCTCTTTCCTATTTTTTAAATCAATTCTAAATTATCGAACTATGTTTTTGATCGGAACACTTTATATTTTCGCATTCAAATCGGTTACTGTATATTACTCTACGACTGCAAGGATATCGTTCTGTCTTACGATAATGTACTCTTCGCCTTCAAGTTTTACTTCTGTACCTGCATATTTGGAGTAGATAACCTTCTGTCCCTCTTTCACCTGCATAACCACTTCTTTACCGTCAACCATTCCGCCAGGTCCTACTGCGATAACCTCAGCTTCCTGTGGCTTCTCCTGTGCCGTGCCGGTAAGAATAATTCCGGACTTTGTAGTCTCTTCTGCTTCTAACTGTTTTAATACAACTCTGTCTGTTAATGGCATTAATTTCATTGTTAAATAGCCTCCTTTTGCTTTACTAGCACTCATTTAGTTCGAGTGCTAATTCGTTCTGTAAATAAAATATCACTGTTGATTTTCAATGTCAACAGTGATATCTAAACTTTATATTTTTTTTATATGTTTCATGAATTGACTGCCCGGATAAAGCAGGATCAGTCAAGAAGGAATAGCATCTGTCCGGTCATATTAAGCCTTGTATATCCATATTCATCTTTCTTATTATTCTTGATCTGGAATACAACCTCCCTCTGTGCATCATGTAATATTTCGGTCGCGTCGTCTTTCTTTTCCTTCCAGCTGCTTAAGTATTTCTTCGGATAAAGGAAATAATATTCCTTCATATTTTTTACATTCTTAAAAATCACCTTTCCATCTTCAACCGTCTTATATGTCTGATTCTTTTCACTCGTTTCCGGCTCAGCCATTGGAATCGCCTCATTTGTTGTACAATCATAGATCGTATCAACATATACCGGATCGCCACTCTCATTTTTATAATAGATTGAACAATCCAGCTTCGTGCTGATTGCATTCAATTCCTCCGGAGCGAAAATAATTTTCACGAAATCCGGATTCTCTTCGTCCACTCCTATTGCTTCCCAGTCTGATTCATCCTGCTCCTCACTATACTCTTTCGTAAAGCTCATATCATACGACAGATTTTCCAGATCCGTAATAACCGCGTTCTCATTCAGCACTTCAACCATCGGAGGCACATAGGAAGCCCGATATGTAGCAATCATGGTATTAATAAACAGCTTAGCTTCCATTTCCTGCGTAATCGTCGAATGTCCTACTCCGGAATAAAAAACATTTCCCTTACTGTAGATATAATAATTATTTGCAGCATCATTCGGTGAAACACCGTAGGTTGCACCGGTTCCCTGACCATTATTATCCGTCCCCTGCCATGCAACAGCTCTCTTATCATCAGCAAGACAGTACCATACCGTAACCTCCGGATCTTCCATATTCAACTGATACCACTGACCATGCGTCTCCGAAACCGTAAACATCGTATCGATTTTAAACGGATACTGTGTAATCTGTCCCTGATTCATCTGACTGACCTCTGTAATAAGATCATTGTTATTATTAAAACCGGTATTACTTGTGAAGTCACTGACTCCACAAATACTCTCCTTCCCATCCGGAGTCTTGATCAGATATCGATACGGCATCTTCTGATTTTTCAGAATATTCCAATCCGTTCCCGAATCAGCGTTTTTCCAGCCAAGTCGCTTCATGGCATAGTATGTAAATCCCTGCTTCTGATCCAGCTCCTTACCGGCGACGTCCGTGACACTGTCATAGGCATTATTCGGTTTTTCTGCCAGTTCCTGCCGCTCACGTTCTGACAGATTTCTGCTGATAGCCTTATAACGGTTCATACCCATCGTATCACGCAGATAGGTATTGGCAGAGTAACCAAAGTTATCACTTCTAATATTGTGCATTGAAGTCAGATCGTGTGTAAATAACACGCTCTTACCCTGACTGATATAGAATTTAAGGAAATCAATTTCTCCGTGATCGTTTGGTATATTGACACCACCATACGTATCGCCAAATCCAACAATGATCATATTGTAATTTCGATACACCTTCATCCAGTCCGGTGTCTTGAAATCCGGATCACTGTTAACCTTTTGATACTTTTCTGTCGTGAAACTATCCGCATTAAAATGTTTTTTAAATGTATCGAGTGTTTCCGTCGTAACTGTGATATCATAATCGTCCAGCGTATGATAATACTTTGTAAACAGCGGATTCGTACTCAGATCAAGTTTTCCATCGAAATTTCCATCCTTTGGTATGATCTGAAGTACGTTAATCTTCTTTTTCTGACCGGTCTGGTTTCTCGCAGCAGAGCAGCCGGTCTGCGTAAACCGTACCGATGGATTCTCATCACAAAAGACCTCAATCTTCCATTGGATCAATCCCGTATAAAGTCTTGACAGTTTACAGGTAACATCCTTCCTGCTTCCATCCGCAGCAAATTTTTCCCCTTCATAATAAAGCTCATCTTTTGAAAATTTTCCGTCCTGATTCTGATCCAGATATACATTACACCGGAAGGCAGCACTTTCCGGATCGTCGACCTGAAAACCAAACTGCAGCAATGATCTTCCGACTCTGTCTACATCCAGATACGTCTTCTCCTCGCTGCTATACAGCTTCGGAGTCTGCGTAAATAACACCTCCGGCTTCTTCTGCTTCATACACTCCCTGATGCCTGTCACATCATTTGTCTGGTAGAAATGGACGCTGTTATCGCCCTTATTCTTTTGATCAATCTCACTCTTTACAAAATCACAGATATTAGAATGCTGGTCAATACGGGTTTCATCCCGCTGATACAGATACGACACAGCCACAACCGGTTTCCCCGACTTTACAAAATCCTTCAGTTCTTCTTCTTTTAATCTTGTAATGTCATTTCCCGAAAACCGCAGTTCCGCACTGTCCACATTCTTCCATTTCCAGGTATCTCCTGATTTGGTTCCTTTTGTCAGGAATTTAACAGAACGGCTTCTGTTATCGCTTGAATATTCTGCCGCTGTCATCTTGTCGCCCGTATGGAAATAAATCTTACCATTCATAGAAGAATCATTCCATACGGTTTTTCCATCTCCGGTTTTATTATATGCTCCGTCATCCAGCCCCAGAAAGATCAGATCATAGGTACTGTTCAGATCCTGCGCTGTACCGATAAATTCTGCAGTCGTCATATGGGTAATATTCACCTTACCCTCCAGATCCGGCACCATCATATAAATATAATTCTTTGTCAGCGAATACCCATTTTTACTGTCATAACACGGTTCAATATCCAGAACCTCAAGATCCCCCTCGATCTTGTCCGTTCCACTTTTCCCATCCTTGTCAAGAATGTAGCGGATTGCATCTGCCGGCTTTGCCGTCGTTGCATCTGGCTGCCCCGGCGGTGTCATATAGTCCTGGAAATCCGTATATTTCGTATTGGTACTGTTAAGATTCAGATTGTCATTTGTAAAATTGCGCAGTATGTCGCCGCCCTCGCCGCCAATATACATATGTTCATTGATGAATCTTCGATTTGCTTCAATATTACCCGGCATCTGGTAATCATTCCATTTGTCATCGGAGATCCAATATTTATACCAATTGTATCCGGCTTCCTGGGCACTTATTCCGACCGGAAGAAACGTGTACAGGGACCAGTATTCCTGCGCATCTCCTTCCTGCAATACAAATTTTCCATTCTGAATATAAGGATGCTCCTCATCCATATAAAGCTTTTTGAACAAATCCGACTTCATTGACAAAAGCATGATTGCAAGCTTATACATGTTATTGTTGTATCCGATTGTGTCATATTTTGAACCGTTTTTGTTCAGATTCCAATCCAACACATCCATCTTGATGCTTTTTTTCGTTGCATCCGTTAAAGAGGCTCCATATGTATTGGCGGTCATCATCATACCTGCATAATTCGTCTTTGCAGTCACCTTCCGATACATGTTTTCGACAACCTTCCAGCTGATATCCCGGTCTGTCGCTCCATTTACATTCTCAAAACTGCTGATATAATTTGTCGTCTCGGATCGGTGCCCGTAACGATTGTATTTTTTCCACATTGTTTTAAAATTATCATCCGCAACGGTTGGCGATACAATATACAAATCTGCATAATTTTCCCAATTAGAGCCCTCTGCATTTAATTCTTTCGGCGTAATGGTCTTAATAATGACGGAATAATCAGCCGCCTCTTTATCGCTTAATCGAAGTGCCTGTTTCAAAAAGTTTTCCGTGTTTTTATAGTAGTAATATACACTGGTCTTATAAACCGGATCACTCGAAGAACTTTTCCGATAGGTATAAATACGCTCTCCCACCTGCGTTAAGATTTGCTTTGGCGCATTCTCCTCCTGAAACGTCTGTGATGGATAATCCTTTTCTTTCTCAATGCTGCCGATGGTATGCCAGATCAGATTTCCTCCTTCCGACTTTTCAACGGTTCCATCCTCCTTCTGACGGAAAGAACCAGTTCCCTCTCCCACCAGCTCATAATATCCTTCATGCGCTATCGTATCACCGGCATCAATTTTCGGTTCATCATCAAACTTTGTATTGGTCAGTTCCGGTTCGTCCGCAAAGAAATACGTCGGATTCTGCTGCTCACAATCACTCATATTCATAGAACTGATTGTGCCCATCCAGCCTGTTCCGCGCATTTTTTCGATATCAGTCGGTTCGCAGCCGGCAATATTATAACCAAACGATCCATATTCCTCATAGGGCACAATCTCCAGAATAAAAAACGGGTTCTCTTTTGTTCCCAGATCATACGTTGACTGATTTGCATCATACATATCGCGCTTCGACTCCGGAATCTGATTGATCTTATCCACCACGCCTCTGGTCACAACCGGGAGATTCTCTTCCGCCTTCAGCTTATTCTGATATCCGACCACACCAAGGCATAAAGCAACGATCCCCAGCACACAGACTGCGGATGCGATTCGCTTCTTTGCCTTCGTAAGCGGACTATGCATTTTTGTTTTCCGATTGACGCTTTTCAATATGAACGCCCCTTCCTTATCCGGGATCTAAGCCCCTTTTGATCACTCACAGTTTTGCCGAAATAGGTTTCTGCCATTTTGCAATTTTATCGCAGTACATTTCTCAGTTTAAACACGTTTTGTATCTCATATTTTTGTTTTAAATATTCCATCTGAAACGAAACGGTAACGGATGTCTGCGAAGAGGTATCGACCGTCCCTGTAAAAGCCGTCACATACTCTCCGAGCAGATTCTGTTGCACTTCATCCACATCTGCCGCGATCACGTTTGTGTCTTTTTCCGGGTCTGCCACAGCTGCCGTCTTTGTGTACAGTTTCTTTCCGCTTGCCGATATCCAGATCACACGCTTGCTGGCCGGTTCGGGTACTGCGGCTCCGTTCGGGTTCTCCACCGAGGTCTTGCGGGGAATCCGATAGATGACAATTCCCTGTGCACCGGAGGTCGATGGATCCAATGCTTCCACCCGGTTTCCTTCCATCACCCACATACCGATCTGCTCCATCAGAATCTGTGATTCGGATTGCAGATCGATCTGTGCAGACGCATTGTTATAATTTTTGTGTGCCGCACCAAGGAACATGGTTGCGGCAACCATAATGATCGAAGCGATTGCGATCGCAATGATCAGTTCGATAAACGTAATTCCTCTTTGATCCCGATTCACACAACCACTTCCTTTCTGCTTTCTGCTTCCTATTTCATATCACGTTTATAAACGCACCATTTTTAACCCATCAATTTGACTCAACAAAATGCTTTCCGGTATCCATCACAAGCCGGATACTGTATTTTGGCACACCATCGATCAGGATTGTCTGCACCGTTGTATTGGCGGTGTCAAACGTTGCCTGCTTCGTGTAGGCGATCTTCATGAAACCATTCTCCGCCAGCTCCGTTCCGTCCTGACAGAGTTTGATCGTATTGTTCGATAATTTGGTTCCGTCCTTCGTCAGCTTCGTCCCATCAAATGCCGAAAGATTATCCGGCAATATCTGCTCATAGTAGCCGTTGTCCAGATGATAAATATACAGATAGTAATTTCCGCTTTTGCTGATGGACTTCACCTGCAGCTGATTCAACGAAGCATCCAAGGTCTTTATGACCTTCTGCGTATCCGCATAATGCAGATGCCCGATCATCATGACCGCCGTGCTCGCCAGTATTCCTATAATCGCGATCACGATAATGATCTCCACCAGAGTAATTCCCCTTTGATCCTGCCGTCTTTTCTTTTTTAACCATCGCTCTCTCATCGGCACACCCCTTAGTTCTTCTTCCATTCATCGTAATTGATATACGAATCCAGATCCAGCTGACCGGAAACACTGTCGACAGCCGTGCCGGAGCAATCACGGAAGAACTTGGAAAAAAGCGGAGGCTTACGGCTTTGATCATCTTTAAACAGATTAGATACAAGCAGTTTGTTGCCTTTTACCTGCACGTTCGCATCAAACGTAATCTTACCGCCGGAAATGATCAGCCCTTCAAAATTTCCGCTGACTTTGACGCTTCCGGTTGCCACAACAATGCCCTTTGTGATCGAAGTCGGAAGATTATACACACCGGTGTTATCGATCAGGTATACATCGTCTGCCGGATGATACACTGTGAATTCGGTATCTCCCGGATTCCTGTGTTTTGCGATCTCCTCCTGCAATGCGCTGCGGTCAATCAGTTTGTCAAATAACGGATCGATTGACTTGTCGATTTTTTCATATCCGCTCTCATCCGTCACGCTAAAGCGTACCTGATCCGGTGTCACAGACTGTCCGGATACTTTTAGCCCAAGTTCCAAAGACTTATAACTTACCGCCAGCTTCGAACAATAATCCCACATACGCCCCGCAGAGTCCTTCCAATTGTCCGGTTCAATCGTTACCGCCTTCTCCTGAAACATTTCGTCCGACCTGGTCCGGTACATAATATCTCCGCTCAGCGTCATGATCATATGATTATCGATAATTAAAGCATCCTTATCCAGATAGGTTCCGGCAAGTCCGCCTGCTTTAACAGTATTTCCCGCATAATAAGCAGCGTAGAATTCATTCGCATCCTGCTGTGACTTAAAATTCAGATAATAATTGACACCATTGGTGTAATAGTAAGGTACGATCGGATTCGCATGATTCAGCCAGCCGTCAAGCTTTACCGGATCCACCTGGATGGACGCGGCGTAGTCTCTTTCACCGATCGGATACTCCGTTTCACCGATTCTGACCTTCTGCGCACCGTTCCACTTTAGCCCAACGCCCTCAGTGCTCTCAACCTGTACATACTTGTCCGGAACATAGTAAGCCAGCTGGTTCGTTCTCGCCGCGATCGACTCACCCATCTGAATATCCGTGTTACTGGAATTGTTCCCGCGTGAGATAAAGGTTCTTCCCGCAAGCAGCAGATACTTAAGATTCTGTATATTTAATGAACTGTTTTTTCCATTGATCATGATTGCACTGCTAAAGTCGGCATCCGTTGCAACCGTATCTCCCGCTCCGTAATTCTTTTGAAAATTGTAACCGTAATAATTTCCCCGAAGCGTTACCTTGCTCTCCTTTGCATTTAGCGCAAGATCATCCGCCACATAAATGTTTCCGTTCACGTTCAGTGTTGCAGTGCTTTTTCCGGTTGTCATAAGATTCTCCGCCCAGATGGAGGAATTTCCGTTTCCGACCGTAAGTGCCGATCCCATATCCGCCACAATATCGCCACGGGTAAGGATCATCCTGCCATTCAGCACGCCGGTTCCGTTACCGGAAGCCACAATGCCGCCTGCCCCCGCATACACGCTTCCGTCCACTACGACCGTTGGTGCATTTACGTTGATCTGATCATCCGCGATCAAAGCGTATTTCATAAATTCCTTTACCTGACTCTGACCGGAAAAATTCATATCCGGTGTGGAAAATACCAGATCCGTCGTGATCGTAGTCTCGTAATCCTGTGCATCCTTATAAACCACCCGGACACCTTTTAAGGTAAAAGTGCCGGCTCCATAATCAATTTCATATTTCGGATCTGCAGGTGCAACAAAACAATCCTGCCGCGTTCCATCCAGAATACACCCCTTTACCTTTCCGGTATCGTATCCCGCAACACGGTACACCACGTTTCCCTCACCATTGGTTGTGTCGACCGGTGTCTTCATCGGATCGGCAAAATAATTTTCCAGACCGTTCATATATTTCTGTTTAAATACATCCTGGGCATTCTTACCGCCGCTCGTATAGTCTACATAATGCTGCAGCACATCCGCATACGCATTTTCCAGTGCCGTCTCTGCCTGCTCCCTTGCACCGGTGCACAGATCATCCATGATTGCATCGGCACTGTAGAAATTCTTCTTCGTACCGCGCTCGACTTCCTTCATCTGGATATTCACGATCGTGATCTTTGTGATCACCACTGCGATCGCGCTGACAACCACCATGAGTATTAAAACGGCAAGCAGGGAAGCCCCGCGATCATCTTTATGAAAAGAATTCTTTTTCATCGCTACTCCCCTTTCGCTGAATCAACGGTAATGTAGCGGTAATCGTCCTTATCCGCTCCATCGCCCTTGTCTTTTTTGTATACACTGACTTCAATATTTACTTTTCGGATCCCCTGTTCCTTTTCCACCAAAGCCTTCACATTACTCAACAGATAGGAATCCTGCCAGATTTCTCCCTTATTTGTCACTGCCGGATTTTCATAGGATTTCTGTCCCAGATTCGAGGCAATCTCCGGCATCGAACAACCATTTTTCGGTGAAATCGTCAACCGGTACAAAGGAAAATCTGTATTGACCTTATCAATATTCTGACAGACGATCACAAGTTTCGGGGCTCCCACGCCGACATCGCACCTGAGTTCTATTTCATCGGTATTCTGGAAAACCTGATACATCAGATAAATATGCTCGACATTTTCAATGTCTTCTTCCGCATAATTACTGCATTGGTACTGATCAGCCGCATCCACTCCGTCCACGCCCTCACAACGGTAAAAGCATTCCACCGTCACATAATCCGCTTTCACCGTAATCGAAATCGTCCGGTGCAGATTCGCACGGATTACATCCGTACTCACAGCCGAAATCTTGTGTTCGTCCGCATACCCCATGTTTTTGGATGAGAAATAGTTTAATGCATCCTGCAACTGCCCATTTTCCAATGCGATCACATCAACCGTTCCGTCAATTCCATCCACCTGCGGCACTTTGCTTAGATTTTCTGCCTGGTTCGTACTGACGCTTACCCGGATATCGTATTTCTCGCCGATTGCATCCGCCTGCCCGTAGTAATCCACGCTGCCACCGGTCCCAGTGGATCCCGGCGCGGCCGGTGTATAGGAATCCCTCACATAATTCTCAGCAGCCAGATAAGGCACATCAAATCCGGACGCATCCACATTCTGCACCAGATTCGGCTGGTTTTTCAGATTTTCCATCACTTCCTGCGCCAGATTCGATGCGTGCTGCTTATCCGCCATCTTCGCATTGTATTTCATGGACTGCGTAAAATACGACATGAGCGGAATCGAGAGGATTGCAAGGATTGCCATCGAAAGAATGACTTCCAGCAATGAAAAACCGGCATTGGATAAAGCCCTTTGATTTTTTTGTTTTTTCATCCGAAAGCCTCCTTTCCGGTCTTTTTATGCTCCGTCTAGTACGAATCCCCCAAAGCTTCCTGTGAACGTTCTATCGTTTTACCGAAGATATTCGATACACCCTTTGGCATGAAGTCAAATACCGGAGGAACATACTCTTTACCGGTATTCGTAATATAGTACATGTTCAGTGTCATCTCACCGGTCAGTTTTCCGGTAGCGTCATCAAACGCAGCCGTAAACTGCGTAATCGTTGTACGATCCTGAAACGCATTGACATAGGCGATCATTTCTTTTAATCCGTTGTAGCTTGCTTCGTATCGGATTCCGATCGATGCATAATATCCTGCAACATTTCCGGATGTATCTGCAGATGCATCTGTTGTTGCATCGTCTGTTCCGTCCCCGGTACTCTGGGTATCCGCTGTCGCAGAAGTGTCATCGGCCGCACTGTCGGCTGCTCCGTCCGCGGTGTCAGCACTGCTGTCCGTCTCATCGGTGCTGCTGCCTGCGGCTGTCGTATCGGCTGCTCCCACAAGCGGCATACGCATCGCAAACGTGATATCCGTGATATGGAAATCACTGCTGTGGTCTTCATAATCCTGCAGCGACTCGATGGACTTCTCCGTCGTCATATCGGACGGATACTTCGCAATAATGTCCGCCTGCGTCTGCTTCATATTCTCAATAGTTTCCTTTACCTGCGGCAGGGAAGCCTCCATCTGCTGCATCTGCTGCACCTTGGCACTATCCTGCTCGTTCTGTGCCTCAAGTTCGCTCGCCTTCGTCATTCCTTTATTGAAGATGAAAAAGTAAGAGCACGCCAGAATCACGATTGCAAAGAATATGATCAAAAGCCGCTTATCCGAATCTGAAATTTTTATCTTATTCATCTGCCTGCTCCTCCGATTCCTGCACATCTGCATAATATGCATTCACTGTATAAGTCCACTCGCTGCTTCCGCTCTCCTCATCCGTCTGTTCCGACATGGATGGGATCGAAGGATCCGTAAGTAATGTCACATTCTGGAAATTGAGCAGCATCTGACCAACCGTAATCTTTCGATCCGCCGTCATATTCAGCGTGATCAGATTGTCATCCGTCTGCATACTGGTTACTTTTATCGCACTCGGAAGTTCTGCTTCCAGCTGCTCGATCAGGGGAAGAAGGTATTCATTCTTCGTCTTCGTTGCGTCATCGATTGTGATATAAACCTGTGCCTCCTGCTGCACGCGGCTGCTCTCGTCATACGTCTGCTGCACATAGGCAAGCGCCTCCAACTGATCCGTCAGCTTACGATGCTCGGAATGGGCGATCAGCTGACGCACGCTTGATCCGAGGATCAAAAGCAGACTGAGCAAAAGCGATCCCGCCAGCAGTACATATGCCGTGTGCAGATCGTTTTTCTTGGAATCAGCCTCCTGCATCTCCTTCGGTTTCGCATCGAGCGGATGCACGGCGGCACCGATGACCGAAAGGAATCCGACCGGCGTGGCTGCACGCGGCTGTCTGGTTTTGCTGCTCTCCTCCAATACCGGGTCGGTATAATCCTGATGCTCTTTCTTTCCGGCTTTCTTTTGGTCATTTACTCCATTCTGATTTCTCAGATCGATGACCTTTGCGAAATCAATCTTCTGCAGCGGAAGCGGTAACTCCTTCGCAAAAAGCTTATGGATTCCCGCAAAACGCGATCCGTCGCCGACCAGATACACGTTTCCGACGAACTCTTTTTTTACCTGATTCTGATAATAGTCCAATGCCGTATTGGCAATGCGCAGATGATACCGGAGCGACTCCGCCAGATCCTCATATGCCTCGTCTGCCTGTGTCTGATCGATCGCCTGTTGCGCAGGATCTCCGTTGTCCGGCATCGACGGCTTATTAAAGATAACATTGTGCTCCAGCAGGAAATCAAATGCCTTCTCCTCGTCATCGATTCCAAGGATCGGATGATCCACCACGGCGGAAATGGTTGCACCGTATCCGTATGGTGTCACACGCTGGAACGCAAGTTTCTTGTTCTCTAAAATGCTGATAACGGTCGCCTGCTCCTCCAGCTGGATGATCATCGCATTATCTACGAAGCTGTCACACATCAGCTGAATGCAGCCATTGCCGATATAATCAAAGGTTTCCACCTTCAGTCCTGCCAGTTGGGCAAAGGACACATAGTTGCCCAGCAGATTATCCGGGATTGCGACCAGAAGAAGCTTTAACTGTTTTTTCCCGTCATCCTCAACGACATCCATCTTGCTGTAACTGATCGTGTAGCCACTGATGTCCATCGGGAAATAATCGCGGCTCTGCGCATCGATGATCCCCTTGATCTTGTTGTCTTTGACATACGGAATCATCACTTCGCGGGTAACGACCTTCGAAGAGGACAACGTAAATACAACGTCTTTTTCCACAATCTGCCGGCGCACAAGTTCTTCTTTTAACGCTCGCGCCAGACTGTCTTTATCTCTTATGTATCCGTCTTCCACCGCATGCTCCGGCGTACGGAAGGCAAAAGCCTCATGTACCGGTGGATTTTTCTTGCGGTAATCGACCAAAGCGACCTTGGTCCATTGGATTCCGGTCTCAATACTGATCACTTTTTTTGCCACTTTTTCTTCCCCCTCATTTACGTTCCAAATGTATATGGAAAAACATATATAAAACAATCACCAGCTCTCACACTTTCTTTTCCAAACGCAATTGTCTTATATATATTTTTCGTTCTATGCCCAGACAAAAGAAGTAAGTTTTCACTTCTTTTAGTAAATTCCCATCATACCAAGATACCAGGTCCAGAAACGGTTGCCCCAGAGTGCGGCAATATAGATTCCGGCAGAAAGATATGGTCCCATCGCGAGCAGGTTATTCTTTTTGCTGACTTTCATACGGATGCTGTGGATCACGGATCCGAGTATGCACGCAAGTACAAATGCAAGCAGTATGTTTCTGGCGCCAAGCAGAAGTCCCGCATACGCCATAAGCTTAATATCCCCGCCGCCGATCGCCTTGCCGGAGGAGAAATAATACAATCCATACAAAAACAGACTGACGCAGAAAGCACCGATCAGGTGTGATACGATGTGTCGGTAATCATAAACCGTCATAATGATACCGAGAAGTCCGATAAACAGATTAAACGTCACCGGTATCCGAAACGTTCTTTCATCAATAACCGTAATAACGATCAGAGCAGATGTCATGAGACAATACAGCACACTGCTGAACGTGAAGCCGTTCGCCATGAAAACGATCACATACAGCACACCATTCAGAGCCTCGATTAATGGGTACTGTATGGAAATCTTAGCACCACATTGCCGGCATCTGCCCCGAAGCATTATGTACGAAAATACAGGAACCATATCACGCCAGCCCAGCTTACGCCCACAGCTCATGCAGTGCGAGGACTGCACGATATTCTCCTTCTTCGGAATACGGAAAATGCAGACATTTAAAAAGCTGCCGATCACGATTCCGTAGAGAAATACAATTGTGTAGATGAAAATGGTAAGTTGGGTTAGCATGGTAAATCATTTACTCCTGAATAATAGATTATAATTAAAGTTGGGTTACAACAGCATCAAAAAGCTCTCCCTCTGTAGCCCCCGATTCTGTTCCTTTGTAATAAGCTTGAGTTACAATTGTTTTAGCAGCCGCTTTAAGACCTCCTGTTGCTTCTGCGTCCGTAGGATTAATTTGAACTACAACTTTAGTAATATTTTTTCCGTTTTTAGAAGTCATCTTAGCTTTAAGAGTAGGAAGATCTTTATATCCTGTTAATTCAATTATTTCCTTATACACAGCTAATTCATCTGCGTCCGACGGTGTTGTATAAAATGTAAATGTCTTGACGGTTGTTATTTTCTCTGCATTTGACGAATATGCAGTAGTAGCTGCTGTTCCAAAGCTATTAATAATCTGCAGATCCTTTGCTTCCTTAGATTTATTGATGTAAGGAAGTACCTGTGTACCTACAATACCTACCAGGATTGCCATAATTGCGATAACGATGATCAACTCTACGAGAGAAAAACCTTTGTTATCCTTCTTTTCATTCTTTGCCTTCATGTTCTGAAGCATTTCCATAATCTTCTTCATACCTTAGATCTCCTTTACTTATAAATACTTTTTATTTATTACCACATGCCCATGGCAGACATGTCATAACCCATTTTACGCTCCGATGTTGTCATACAGACTATACATCGGCATCATGATTGCCAGCACAATCGGCACAACGATCACCGCCATCACGATAATGATGAGCGGTTCCATCGCTGCGAGAAGCGACTGCGTCGCCATCTCCACTTCCTCGTCGTAATACGCCGCGATCTTGTCGAGCATATCCTCCATATTACCGGTTTCCTCACCGATCTCGATCATGTGATAGACCATCGGAGGAAAGACACCGGATTGTTCCAGCGGCTTGGAAAGCGGAATACCCCGGCTGACCTCTTCCTGCGCTTCCTTGAGTGCCGCCTTAACCACCTGATTTTTCATCATGCCGGTGACAAGCTCCAACGCATCGACCAGCTGGATACCGGAGCCCATAAGGGTCGATAACGTACGCGTCATGCTGGCGCTCGCCGTCTTGATATTGAGGCTTCCGATCATCGGAAGCTTAAGCATCAGCCTTCCCCAGAGGATTGCTCCGTGTTCCGTCTTCTTAAACGACTTAACAAAGAGCACGATGCCCACGACGATGGCAACCATCAAAAACCATTTATGTACAAAGAAATCGCTGATGCCCATGACCGCACGCGTGATGCCCGGAAGCGTGCCACCGACTTCATCAAACTGCGCCGTAAAGGTCGGCACGATCTTGATCATCATGATCGCAACGATCGCAATGATGACAACGATCAGGATCACCGGATAGATCGCCGATTTGATGATCAGTCCCTTTAAGTGCGCTTCCTTTTCAAACTGTCCGCCGATCCGGTCGAAGGCTTTATCAATGCTTCCGGATGCCTCTCCCGCTGCAACCATATGCACCATCAGCTCCGGAAATATCTTCGGATGCTGGGACATCGCCACCGCAAGGGAATCCCCTTTCTGCACGGAATCGCGCACATCCGCGATTGCCGCGGCAAACTGCTTGTTTTCCGTCTGCTCCGAAAGCATGTTTAAGGCTTCGATCACAGTTACGCCGGCGTTTAACACGCTCTCAAACTGCCGGCAGAAGACGGAAAGTTCACGGACGCTGACCGCTTTTCCGATATGGATTTCCAGATCTTTGTTGAACGCATTCGCCCGCGCGATGGATACGATCGTACTGCCGCCCGCCTTCAGTTCCGCGGTCGCTATCTCGATATTCTGCGCTTCGATCGTGCCGGATTTTGGTTTGCCGTCCGGTCCTACGATCTCATACTTGTAACTTGCCATATCCGCCTCCTAATACAGTTTCTGCTGCATCGCAGCGGTATCCTGTGCATACTCGACGGCATTGGCGCCATCGATCCTGTGCTTTAAGTACAGATTGAAAAGTGACTCGTCCATCGTCTGCATGCCAAGCTTTTTGCTCGTCTGCATGATCGATGGGATCTGGTGCGCTTTGTCCTCGCGGATCAGATTCTTGATCGCCGGTGTCCCGAGCATGACCTCGAACGCCGCCACTCTGCCTTTGCCATCGATGGTCGGCAAAAGCTGCTGCGAGATGACCGCCTCCAGAACCGATGCAAGCTGCGAACGGATCTGGTTCTGCTGATGCGGCGGGAACACATCGACGATACGTTCGATCGTCGGTGCCGCGCCGATCGTATGCAGGGTTGAAAATACCAGATGGCCGGTCTCTGCCGCGGTAATCGCCGTGGAGATCGTGTCAAAGTCTCGCATCTCGCCCACCAGAATGATATCCGGATCCTCACGGAGAGCCGCACGAAGCGCGTTGCCGTACGAATCCGTATCCAGTCCGATTTCCCTCTGGTTTACAATCGACCGAATATGTTTATGTAAATACTCGATTGGGTCTTCCAATGTAATGATATGTTCGTTTCGTTCCTTGTTGATGACATCGATGAGGGATGCCAGCGTCGTTGACTTACCGCTTCCGGTCGGTCCCGTTACCAGAACCAGTCCTCGTTTTTTCTTGGTAAGCCCTAAGACAGACTCCGGTACCCCAAGCTGATCCGGCGCCGGGATGTCGCTTGCCACAATACGCAGTACTGCCGCATAGGAGCCTCTCTGATGAAAGGCATTCACACGGAAACGGCCGATACGCGGATCGGAATATGCGAAATCGACTTCGCCGACCTCTTCCATGGTCTGTTTCTGCTTTGGGCCAAACATCGACTCCACAAGTTGCTGCGTCATCGCCGGTGTCAGCCGCTCGAATCCATCCATCTCATAGAGCGTGCCGCTGATTCGGCATTTGGGTCTGACTCCTACTGTGATATGTACATCGGATGCATGATTCTCTTTTGCGATAGAAAGAAGTGTGTGCATTGATAATTCCATTTTTAAAACCCCTTTTATTCATCATCCTCTTCGTAAGCTACCCGTCGCACTTCCTCGACTGTGGTAATTCCCCTGAGTGCATACTCCACTGCACTCATACGAAGCGTTTTCATTCCATGCTTTCGTGCAATCTCCTCCAGCACGTCCGCATTCTCTCCCCTGTTGATCGCCTGTCTTAAGTCGGAGGTAATCGGCATGATCTCATAGACACCGATTCGTCCGAAATAGCCGGTTCCGCCGCAGCGGACACACTCTTTGTGCCCCGGTGTGCGCACCTGGATGCGTTTCGGGCTGCCTGCAAAGCCAAGCTTTTTTTTCTCTTCTTCGGTTGCGTCCCTTACCACGCCGCACGCCGGACAGACGCGCCGCACCAGACGCTGCGCGATCACACCGACCACAGAATCTGCGATCAGATAATTTTCCACTCCCATATCCGCCAGACGCGTGATCGTGTTGGCAGAACTGTTGGTATGTAAGGTACTGACAACCAGATGGCCGGTGATCGATGCCTTGACCGCGATCTCCGCCGTCTCCTGATCTCGGATTTCTCCGATCATAATGATATCCGGATCCTGACGCAGGATCGAACGAAGCGCGCTGCCGAAGGTCAGCCCCGCCTTCTCGTTTACCTGTACCTGATTGACACCATTTAGATTGGCCTCAACCGGATCCTCAACCGTGATAATATTGACACCCTCCACGTTCAGCTCACTGAGCGCTGTATAAAGCGTGGTGGACTTACCGCTTCCGGTCGGTCCCGTTACCAGAATCAGTCCGTTCGGATGACTTAGGATACGATTGAATTTTTCCAATTCGTCATCCGGGAATCCTAAATCCCTTTTATCCATGGTGAGTGCCTTCTTCTGCGCAAGTCGCATAACGACTTTCTCACCGTAAACCGTCGGAAGAATGGATACTCGGATATCGTACTCCTGACGGTCGACAATGCTTGTGGCTCGTCCGTCCTGCGGGCGGCGCTTCTCGGATATGTCAAGTCCGCTGACAATCTTGATTCGTGCGATCAAAGCCGCATGCAGCCCGATATCGTGGCGCATCGCTTCGTGAAGCACACCATCGACACGGAACCGGATGCGTACCTGATTTTCCATCGGTTCAATATGGATATCACTGGCTCGTTTATGGACTGCCTGCTCGATGATCTGCGCGAGAAGCTTAACGATCGGTGCCTGCTGCACGCTGCTTTCTTCGCCGCTTCCCGGTTCGACCGCTGCCTTTGCCTTGGCCTGCTCCTCCCGTTCTCTTGTGTACTGCTCCGCTACTCGGAGCGCTTCCGCGTTGCCGTAATACCGGTCGATCGCCGCAGCAATATCACTTGTCGCGGCCACATACCGTTCCACCTGGCAGCCCGTGATGATCGAAATATCGTCCATCGCACGGATATCCAGCGGATCGCTCATCGCTACTTTAAGGAGATTCGGATTCTTCTCATTAAACTGAAAAGGGATCAGCATATACTTTCGAAGAACGGACTCTTCGACCAGTCTGATGATCTCTTCCGGGATTCGGATCGTCGATAAATCAATGCTCTCGATCTTCAGCTGCATTTTCAGTGCATCCATGATCTGTTTCTCATCGGTCATGCCCAGATCGATCAATACGACACCAAGACGATATCCCTTTTTTTCGGTTTTCTGTATCTGTAAAGCCTGCATCAGTTGATCCTGTGTAATGACCCCGGCATCCACAAGCAGATCGCCCAATCGCTTCTTTCGGCTTCCTCCCACTAAGTTATCCATGTTTCCCCCTAACATGCATATCAGGCCACCATACAAGACCTGATGACCTGCCTATACACGCAGGTTTCTCTATTCCATAACAACTATTATAATTTTTCCAACAACATAATGCAATAGTGCAAACCCAAATTTGTACTTTTTTATGCAGTTTGTTTCAACTTGTCCCTAAGAAATCGCTTTCGTGATCTTTAAAACAACGTTCTTGTTTTTTAAAAATTCTGTCTTATATTCATAGTAAGAACAAGGCGCCCAGGTCTTTCCGACTTCGATCGTGATCGACGGAATTCCAAGCAGATACATCACATATTCCCGGTACTGTCCTCCCGGAGATTTCGTCTTTGAGGACTCCGGTGCCGCTATATAATTCGTTTCCCTTTTTGCGATCTGGTACATGGTTTTTGTATCTTTCGCGATTTTCTTTGACGAACAGCTTCCGTATATAATCCGCCCCATGGCATGATAATTGATCACGCCCTGCAGCTTCTGTTTCGTTTTCAATTTCACCGTGAGCGCAGCGATAGCCCACGATTCCGGCTCGCTCAATGCCTTTTTCCCCGAATAGCCTTCTGCCCCCTTTGTGCCGCCGGAAACAAATTTCTTAATCGGGAAGTTACGGTTCAGATCGACGCCCCGCGCATTGGATTTCCATCTTGCATAAGATTTCTGCGAGATTTCGACACCATCCGGATTGGCCATCACTACATAGTGAATCTGTGTGTTTTCCAAGACATCCGCCGGCTTCATGCCGCCGATCATACAATTGTAATTACTCAGGTAATACTCAATTTCCTGCATCAGCACTGCCGCACAGATATACTCGCGGGCATGCAGCGTTCCCACAACCAGAACCGAAGAATCCGCATCCTTGCTGCCGATGGTAAAATCGTAGAGGCTGCGTCCCTTCACCGATGAACCGATCTCCGTCATTTCACAATAATCGTTGTATTTGTTTTTCAACATTTTCATCTGCTGCTTCATCTGCGCATAGGTATACTTTTGCGATGCGATCTTTACGATTGCCGCATTGGAAAAGGCGATCGTTGCTGCCTCTCCCTCCTGATTGAGGGTATTGTATGCAACGATTTTGTAATGATAGTTCTTTCCTTCCTTGATTTTCTTATCAGTATAGGAAGGCTTCTCTACCGTCGCAAGTTTATGGTATGCTCCGCTCCCCTGCTTACGGTAGATCGTATAGGCTGCGGCGTTCTCACATGCATTCCACTCGATTTTAACTTTTGTCTGAGACAGTGAAGTTGTACGAAGTCCGGTAATCTTTGACGGAATCGGGACGGACTGATCCGCACCATCCTGATTCATGCCATCCTGATTCGCGCTATCCTGATTTGTGCCATCCTGATCCGCGCTATTCTGTTCCGCGCCATTCTGATTCGTGTCATTTTGATCCGCGCTATTCTGTTCCGCGCCATTCTGATTCGTGTCATTTTGATCCGCGCTATTCTGTTCCGCGCCATTTTGATTTGCTCCATTTTGATTTGTGCCATTCTGATCCGCAGCTTCCTGCAGATTTTCTTTCTGCAAATGAATTTCTTCCTGCAGCGGTTTCTGTGCTGCATAAACCGGCTGCACTTGCAACAACATGGTTGCAGCAAGTACGGAACATAAGATCTTTGTTCTTTTCACTTTTCCAACTTCCTCTCGTTGTATTTCCCCTTCATTTTGTAAATTCTTCCTTTGTCTCCTTTGATAAGTTTTGCTCCGCTCACAGGCAGACAGTTCCCGGCTGTGGGTGTAAAACTATATCAAATGGTAATGCAGCATCGCGTTGCGGATTCCATCCTCATGGATATCAGTGGTAACAAACTCTGCTGCCTCCTTCGGCGGCTGCGTCGCGTTCCCCATCGCGATACCATGGCCGACATATGCAAGCATGTCCAGATCATTCACACTGTCACCGATTGCATATGTCTCCTCACGCGACACTCCAAGATACTTACAAAGCCACTCGATTCCGGTCGCCTTGGACGTTCCCTTCGGCACACACTCGACAACATTTCCTTCATGCTCAAGGAAATCAAAATCGTCTCCGAGTTCTTTCTTAATGCGGGCATAATCGGTATCCGGAAGCACATCCGCAGAAAACTTGTTGATACGGATGTCCGGTGTATATTCCCTTAAAATTCTGGCACTTCGTCCCATCTCTTCAAACAGATAGATCACATACGGATCATCCTCGAATCCATGCTCATCGATCCAATGATAATCCGGTCCCTCGAGCACCACCGGCATATGACATTCCCGCAAAATGCGAACAACCTTCTCCGTCAATTCCGGTGACAAAATATTCTCATACACAATTTTCCCATCCAGTTCCACATGATTACCACACGCCGCCAGTATTCCATCAAATCCCACATCCAGAAGCGTCTTATCACGGATGTTGCCGCGTGCCCGCCCGCTGCACAGGAAAATCTTGTGACCATTCTGCTGTACCTGCTTCAGCGTCTCAATCGTGCCCTCCGGGATCTGCATGTTTTCATCCCATAAAGTTCCATCTATATCAAAAAAAATTAAAGCCATGATTTTCTCCCTGTTCTCTTTTTTCTCACGTCTTTGCGCTTATGACGTTTCGTTTTCATTCATAAAACAAGCCGTGTTTCCACGGCTTGTCTCATATTGTATTATACTAACTCCAGTTCTCTTCCTTCGAGGATCAAGTTCACGTCCTCAATGCTTTTTCCCGTCGAAGTAGCGATCAATTCTGGTGAAAGTCCATTCTTGTTCATAATTCGAATAATATTAGCCTCACCTTCTGCTCTTCCTTCTGCTATACCTTCTGCTCTTCCTTCTGCTATACCTTCTGCTATACCTTTTGCTCTTCCTTCCGCTATACCTTGTTCTCTGCCTTCCTTTATTGCAATCTTCTTGGCTGCATTTACATCTTTCTCGATTTCATCTTTCATCAATTCTCTTAATGCTTCGCACATCGTTGACTCCCTCCTAATTTCTTCATACAGTTCATAATTAGCACGTACACTTGCCTGTAACACTGCATCAACATTTTGCTTTTCTCTTGGACTGCATAATTCTTCCGTCTCCTTTAAAAATCCCTTAACATCTTCTTTCTTAGCTTTCGCAGACAATACTTTAAGACTTTTATGTCCTTCCCGCCTCAATTGCTTCATTACAACGATCTGAACAGGGAACGGAAGATTACAAATATAATAGATTCCTGCGTATTTTTCTTCTATTTTATGCCCTTGCTGCGCCAATGTCAAAAACAATTTTCTCGGATAGGACTCCCTGAATATTGAAACTGTAAGTTCCTCAATCGGTATCTGATCAACATGTTTTCCATACCCCTTGTAAAGACAAGCATATCCAATCGTCTTGTAAAAATCGTCAATCGTCAGATTATCCTCCGGACTCTTATACTCGATTACATTATATTGTCGCATAATATGACCAATCTCGTTTTTAATTTTCATTCCTCTATTCGGTTCTTTAATAATCAGAAGATCAATCCGGATCGGTTCTTTGCTGAGATTATATTCCCTCGTGAACTCCAAATGTTCAATATCTTCCTGTAGTTCCAATTCAGTTGCTGCATAGAATGCAGGGTGCCACTGAATCTTTTCTGGTGTTTCTCCCAATACACTTCCTCCATTTCCGAATACAAACAGACTTCCCCATTGTCCTAGCATTCTTAAATATTCATTTGTTTTGTGATTTTAAAAGCATGATTCTATGACATTTGAATTAACTTGCTTTCTGTGTCAGTTCACCACAGAATATGATAAATATGTATTAGATTGTTATGCTTTGACGCTATTCTAGCACATCCCTTTACTATTGACAACAAGTTTGGGTTTGCCGCGCTCAGATTAGATTCAAACGGACGATACCGGATTATAAAAGATAATCCATAAAAATTAGCAGTAGTTGTTTGAACTTGACGGACTTGGAATAATTTCAATGACTAGAGTTTTTGAAAGTTACGGCATCGAACCATACGATTATTTTGTTCAGGAAAATTTGCAAGTTAACTTCACCAACGATTTTGGATAGTTGGCTGAGATATGCGCTATTATCGATAGATAATGGAACGGTGAAGCAGTTGCAAATTTGTCCTTCAAAAATAAGTATGGCTCCGATACCTGTAGCATGAAAGTGTTCGTCATTGAAATCATCCAAAGTCCTGTTGGTTGGATAAACTACTGCTAATTTTCTTTTTACTTACCAGATCCGGTATCTGCGTATTGGATAAATCTGAATCTGATTCGCGTCAAAAATTTGCGCAGTAGTAGGGGGGGAAGCCCATAGTTTTATAGAGTTAAACTCTTAATCCTTATTCCGCTTAAAATATAAAATCTGCATAATGAGTCCTGTCAAGGTAGCCTTCGGTGCTGCGCAACCTTGACAGGACTCATTTTATGCAGATTCGTAGCGAACAAGCGGAATAAGGATTGTGGTGTCTTGGCAGGCAAGACTTTGCTTAAATAAACGTTGGAAATGTTATTCTCTATGTCTTGGAAATTTTGAGCTGGGGCGAAGATATGTAAATATTTGCTTCTTGACCCCGGCGAAACTTAGAAGCGGGGACTATTCATTCAAATATTCGCTTCTTCGCCCCGGTAAAGCTTAGAAGCAGGGACTATTCATTCAAATATTCGCTTCTTCGCCCCAGTGAAGCTTAGAAACGGGGACTATTCATTCAAATATTCGCTTCTTCGCCCCAGTGAAGCTTAGAAACGGGGACTATTCATTCAAATATTCGCTTTCTCGCCCCGGCACAGTTCAAATGCGGGGACTATTCATTCAAATATTTGCTTTCTCGCCCCGGTGAAGCTTAGAAACGGGGACTATTCATTCAAATATTTGCTTTCTCGCCCCGGTACAATCTAGAAGTGGACTCAAAGCATTCACTGATAGGCATATTCAAATACACATAAAACAAATCACGCGCAGCGAAATCCTACGAAATATTGTAGAATAACGCTGCGCGTCATATTTATCTCTTATCAAGCGAATTTACCAGCATAAAAAAGTAGGTGCCAATATACTTTCGGCTTCCACCTCTTACTACCGCGCAAATTTTTGACGCGAATCAGATTCAGATTTATCCAATACGCAGATACCGGATCAGTAAATAAAAAAGAAAATTAGCAATAGGTTTGTTCAACCAACAGGACTTGGATGATTTCAATGACAAACACTTTCATGTTACAGGTATCGAAGCCATACTTATTTTTGAAGGACAAATTTGCAACTGCTTCACCGTTCCATTGTCTGTCGATAATAGCGCATATCTCAGCCAACTATCCAAAATCGTTGGTGAAGTTAACTTGCAAATTTTCCTGAACAAAATAAACGTATGGTTCGATGCCGTAACTCTGAAAAACTCTAGTCATTGAAATTAATCAAAGTCCGTCGATTATAAACAAACCACTGCTAATTTTCGTAGATTATATATAATCCGGTATCGTCCGCTTGAGATTAAATCTGAGCGCGGCAAACCTTAATTTGAGCGAGCCTCATTGCGGTACTGGATTGGCGTCATATCAAAGCTCTTCTTAAATGTCCGATTGAAATGCTCCACATTCTGGTAACCAACCGCATACGCGATATTCTCAACCGTCATATTGCCATTCTTGAGCAGCGTCTTCGCACGCTTCATGCGGATATGTGCCACATGCTCTCCGAATGTTTTACCGGACTTATCCTTGATGTACTTGGATACATACGGCTCAGAAAGGTGGAACTGCTCCGACAGACTCTCCAGTGTGACATCCTGATAATTGTTCTGGATATAGTTGAGCATTGCGGTCAGGCGCTCATCCTGTCCTTCCTCGTTCTGCTCGATTGCAGGAAGCTTGTTAACTGCAACAACAAGTGCGGAAATAGATGCCTTAATGATATCCTCATCCATTCCGACACCCCAGTAATTCTTGCCTTCGCAGGTAATTCCAACATAAGCGATCGCCTTGGAAGAAGAACCATGGGACAAAGCATGCTCCTCATAAGTAGACAGCTCGTAGCTGACGCCGAAGAACTGCTTTAAGGTGTTGCTGACGGCATCGAGACGTCCGTTACCATTCGCATCTACGATTGTCTTCTTGCCACCATGTGTAATAGAAACCTCAGCCATAATTCCATCGTTCTGTTTAAAATGGCACTCATCAATCGTAAAGTAAGGCATATGATTGACATAATTTTCCTCGAAGATCTCATATACCCACTGTGGAGATAACTCCTTATGCTCCTCGTCGGAAACCTGCTTGACTGCGTATCCGACTTCCTCGCGCATTGCAACCGGCATAGAAATGGAGAAATTCTGCTTCAAGATGTAGCTGATTCCGCCTTTTCCAGACTGGCTGTTGATACGGATAACATCGCTGTCGTAAGTTCTTCCGACATCCACCGGATCGATCGGCAGGTACGGAACGGTCCAGGTCGTAAGCTTCTTTTCTTCTCTCCACGCCATACCCTTGGCGATCGCATCCTGATGAGATCCGGAAAAAGCAGAAAATACAAGATTTCCGGCATATGGTGCACGGTCGCCGACCTGCATTCTGGTCAGACGCTCGTAGGTTGCACGGATTCTCGGCATATCTTCAAAGTCAAGTAACGGATCAATTCCGTATGAGAACATGTTCATCGCAAGTGTGATGATATCTACATTACCGGTACGCTCTCCATTTCCAAAAAGTGTTCCCTCGATACGGTCAGCACCTGCCAGAAGTCCAAGTTCTGCATCGCTGACCCCGCAGCCTCTGTCGTTGTGCGGATGAAGGCTTAATACAACATTGTCTCTGTATTTTAAGTTCTTGCTTACATACTCAATCTGTGTTGCAAACACATGCGGCATCGCTGTCTCAACGGTTGCCGGGATATTGATGATTGCCTTATGCGCAGAATCCGGCTGCCATACGTCAAGTACCGCATTACATACCTCAACTGCGTACTCAACCTCAGTTCCGTGGAAGCTCTCCGGGCTGTACTCAAAAGAGAAATCTCCGTCTGTCTCGGATGCAAGCTTCTTAAGCAGTTCCGCTCCGTCCACAGCAAGCTTCTTGATCTGTGCCTTATCTTTCTTAAATACCTGTTCTCTCTGTGCAACGGATGTTGAGTTGTACAGATGAATGACTGCATGCGGTGCGCCTTTGACTGCCTCGAAAGTCTTCTTGATGATGTGCTCACGCGCCTGTGTCAGAACCTGTACAGTCACATCATCCGGAATCATATCACGCTCGATCAGAGTACGCATGAAGATGAACTCCGTCTCGGATGCCGCCGGGAATCCGACCTCGATCTCCTTGAATCCGATATCCACAAGCATCTGGAAGAACTCTAACTTCTCATCTAAGCTCATTGGCTCGATCAAAGCCTGATTACCATCTCTTAAATCTACAGAACACCAGATTGGCGCCTTATCTATGTAATCTTTCTTCACCCAGTCATACTCACATACCGGCGGGAGAAAATACTGTCTTTCATACTTGTCAAAATTCCTCATTCTTATTGTTCCTTCTTTCAAAATTAAAATATATCAAAAACTATGATAGAATTTTATCACAGTAATTGATATATTCAATGACTAAATTTATGCAGTTTGGTTGATCTATTTTAAGAATCCACTCACAATACGCTCCTCGGCCTCCTGTTCCGTCAGTCCGAGTGTCATCAGTTTCAAGAGCTGTTCTCCCGCAATCTTGCCGATCGCAGCCTCATGGATCAGGCTCGCATCAACGTCTGCGGCAGTAAGCTGCGGACTTGCAGAAACTTTCGCAGAATCCATGATAATGGAATCACACTCCGTATGTCCGCTGCAGGCTGCGTTACCATTTAAAGTACTGCTGAAATGCTGGGTACTCTTGTCCCTTGCAACCGTACGGCTGACAATATTGCAGCTGCTTCCGGCTCCGTTTAGATCCGCAACGAACTCGGATACCGCATTCTGCTCACCGGTCGTTAAGACCTTCTCCTGCACTTCAAGTGTCGCATTTTCCGCAAGGGTAGCGATTGTCTTGCGAAGTGTATCGTCGATGCCGGAAATCTGGGTTGCCTCAAGGATCATCGATGCACCCTCCTCAAGATGTACCTCCGTTGTCGGATTCATCACGCGCTTGCCGCGTCCGTCGCCTTCGCCGTAATGCTTCTCCACATAGCGGACCTTCGCATTTTTCCCAACAAAAAAGCGATGCAGTCCGTCATGCGCACTGTCTCCTCCGCCACAATTATGGATACCACATCCCGCCACGATCGTGACATCGCAGTCCTCTCCGACATAGAAATCGTTGTACACCATCTCTTTCATGCCACTCTGCGAGAGAATAACAGGAATATGAACACTCTCATTCTTCGTTCCCGGCTTGATGATAATGTCGATGCCGGACTTGTCCGTCTTGCTGACGATATCAATATTTGCAGTGGTGTTACGCTCGCTGCTCTCTCCATTCACACGGACATTGTATGCTCCTACCGGAAGCGCATCTAAATCAGCGACTTCCTTCAGCAGGCTTTTGCCAATCTCATCTATCATCTTAATCCTCCATCTTGTTCATAAGAACGTCGCATCCGGCCTTGGATGTGTGCATAAGTCCAGGAAGTACCTCTTCTCTCGGTCCGTATTTCTCGACCATTCCGTCCTTAATATAGATAATTTTGTCTGCAATGTTTAAGATTCTCTCCTGATGGCTGATGATCAGGATGGTTCCGTCGTTCTCGCGCTGCATCTTCTCAAAGACATGGATCAGGCTGCGGAAACTCCACAGATCAATGCCGGCTTCCGGCTCATCAAACACAGAGAACTTCGAACCGCGCGCAAGGATCGTTGCGATCTCAATACGCTTGATCTCACCACCGGACAGGCTCGCGTTCAGTTCGCGGTCAATGTAATCCTTTGCGCAAAGCCCTACCTCCGAGAGATATGAGCACGCCTCATCCATCGTCAGATCATGTCCGGCTGCGATCGTGATGAGATCACGAACCGTCAGTCCCTTGAAGCGGACCGGCTGCTGGAAAGCAAGACTGATTCCTGCCTTAGCGCGCTCCGTCACGCTGTAATTCGTAATATCCTCACCGTCCAAGAGAATCTGTCCGCTTGTCGGCTGTACAATGCCTGCGATCACCTTGGCAAGCGTTGACTTACCACCACCGTTCGGTCCGGTGATCACGACAATTTTATCGTCTATTTTCAGGCTGACATCCCGAAGGATCTCCTTATTATCATCCTCTGCCTGAAACCCTACATTTTTGAGTTCGAGCATCTTTTTCATCCTTTCCTAGTAATCATAGGGAGTATTATACCAAAAATTCGTTGTTTGCAAAACACAGAATATGCATTTTTCGAAATACAAAGCAACGACGACTGCGAATGCGTAGAGTGTCTGTGAAACACTACCGTTCACTCGCCCGCATGACTGCAATTGCCGCCTGCAGCGCCACATCACTCACATGCGCTTCATCCGCCCACGCCTTAAGATCCGGTTCCTCTTCTCCCCGGATTACAGTGAGCGCATACCGGTTCAACTGATTTCCGTATTGCATCAGTCCTTCAAAATCCGATCGTTCCTGAAGCAGATTCGTTCCATACTCTTCCTGTTCAAGCCCTGCGATCGCGATAATCTCCATACACAGATGAAGCTCCCCTGTGATATCGGACGCCTCCATCAGAAGATCCGGCCGCGCTTTCTTTGCGGCAAGAAAATACTGCTTTGCGCCCTCATAATCCTTCGCCTTAAAATACTCTGCAAGTCTTGCCTTTGTCTCGGTCACTTCTGCTTTCTCGCCGAGCATTCCGACCATGCATTCATACACCTTTAAGTGGTTGTGCACGATCCATACATATTGAAGGAATTCCGAGAGAAAGCCAAAGATTCTTCTGTGATAGGAGTCCTCCTCCTCAACCTTCACGCGAGCCTGTACCGCAAAAAGAATGTCAAAAAGCCACGCCATATAAGCATCATACGTCTCTTTCTTCGCGATCAGCATGTTGCCAAAATATGTGTGTTTCTCTTTTACAAGCCTCTGGAACGTATTTGTATATTCCGGATATAATTCTTCAACTACCTGTGCCGTCATATCCAGATAGATTTTCTTATGATGATGTACAAAGCCCTCTTCATACGGGAAATTGAGCTGCAGATTCTTCGTCGTAATGATATCGTACGAGCAAAGAACCTTTTGCACAGACCTCTGATCAAACAATGCACCGTCATGCGTAAGCAGATAACGGCGGTAATGGCAGATTCCAATATAGTCCGCATCCGAATTCTTCCACGCCCAGTACATTCCGGTCAGCTCACTGTAATAGCAGTTCTGCGCAGAGATATTATCTCCCGAATCGTCCCCGACATACATAAGAAGCGGTGATTTCTCGCCGGGATGCGCCTTAATCCAAGGTTTTCGTCCCACATGAACCGGAACATAGACAGGATCCTCCGGCTTCGTGAACGGCTTGTGCGTCATCATATAAATTTGTACACGCTTATCCATTTCTTTCCCCTAAGCTTTCTTCACACGTCTGCGTCTTCTCCTGCGTCTCGGCTTCTGCCCGTTCTCCTTGCGGAAAGTCTGGATCTGCTCCCAGATCTTCGTGTAATCCCGCTCAAACAGTTCGTCGGAAAGCTGCCCCGCAAGGATCTTAGGCTCCACCGTCTCCACGATCTTATCCGCGACAAAACGCTTACTCTTCTGCTTGTATGCATACATCCGGTTCACTTCCTGAATATGCGCAAGCTCCGGGCGCCACAGGATCTCAATCTTGTGGTTCCATTCCATCTTCGGATTCTCCTTCGCCTCGCGCATCAGATAGAAATCCGTTCTATCTTCCTCAGACTCCACCGTGATGATACCCCACCACTCTGGAACATGCTCCTCGATGTGCGCAGCATGGCTCGTCCCGACCACTACAATATTATAATCATAATATAAATTATAGTCGTATACCTGCCGTTCCAGCCTTGCGTAAGTATCCGCATCGCTTTTGATCTCGATTCCACAGAGCGCCTCCGGCAGAACCATCACAACATCTGCGCGCGACTGTCCCATCACCTGTTCCTCAAGAAAACGCGTTTTCCCGTATCGTTCCTCTAAGAATTCAAACAGAGGCTCCCTGATATCTTTATCGTACAACATTATTTTGCAAGCTTTGCGTCGGCTTTTGCCTGAAACTTCTCATTGAATACGATGAAACGCTCGTGCTCACCTTCACCGATTAAGCCTTTTTCATCGAATGCCTTCACTGAGAATGTGAGTGCACGTCCGTCAACCTTGATCAGTTCTGTCTCACAGGTCACCTTCATGCCAACCGGAGTTGCTGCTACATGCTTCACATTTAATGCAGTTCCAACGGTTCCGCTTCCTTCTTCCAGTTCTGCGGCAACGCTCTCATACGCGGTATTCTCCATTAATGCGATCATCGCCGGCGTTGCGAACACATCCAGAGTTCCGCTGCCCATAGTCTTGGCGGTGTTCTCGTTTGTTACCATAATTTCCTTTGTTCCTTTGATTCCAGCTTCTAACATTTTTTTATCCTCCAAAATTATATTTCTATTTTATTTCTGGCAGAAACACATTCCAAGCTTATGTGGATTGTTTCTGTCTTAATCTTTTTATATTATATCAGTCGGACTTTCTTCCAGCCACCCTGGCGGTAGCGCGTATATGCAACGATGAATCCGCACACCCATCCGATTGGATTTGCCCACATAATGATCATTCCGGCGGTAGCATCCGCAAAAATATACGTTAATGCCACACGCATAAACAGATTGATCAGTGTGACCGACATGAACCACTTCATATCTCCGGCACCTCGAAGTACTGCAGAAGTCGTATTCATCGCACCCATGACGAAGTAGAATATCGACACAACTGCAATATACTGCGCGCCGAGTGCGATCGATTCGCCGTCCGTTGCTGCATTCATGAAGGCTCCGACACAGACATCACCGAAGAAGAATAAGAAGATTCCAATCACAAGTCCGATCGACACCGCCATGATCAATCCGATATGGTAACCCTTCTTCGCGCGCTCCGGCTTTCCGGCACCCATATTCTGCGCCACGAAAGTCGATACCGCATTGCCCGCGTTCACCATCGGCACGATCGCCATGCCATCGATCTTGCAGGCTGCCGTATATCCCGCGATAAAAACCGATCCGAACCGGTTGACCGCCGCCTGGATGAGAAGCATTCCGATCGACACCATCGACTGCTGAATGATCGTCGGGATCGCCACTCTTGTCATATTGGCAAGCATCTCACTGTCAAACCTGCGATATGATCCACATTGAATCCGGCTCAGTTTGCGATACAATACAAGGAATGACAAAAGCGCAGAGATTGCCTGCGCAATCAGTGTTGCCCACGCCGCACCGGCGATTCCCCAATGGAACTTTCCGACGAAAAGCAGATCCAGTCCAATGTTAAGCACCGATGAAAAAAGCAGAAAATACAACGGCTTCTTCGAATCACCAAGTGCATTAAACACTGACGAAAATGCGTTGTACAAAAACAGGAAGAAAAAGCCATAAAAATAAATATTTAAGTAAACTTCCGCTCCATCGAAGATATTATCCGGCGTTCCCATCACGGTCAGAATCCACCGGCTTAAGAAACGTCCCAAAACGCTTAGAAATAAAGAAAAGACAACGATGGAAAGAAGTGCAGTCGAGATTGCTGTCTTCATCTCCTCGATCTTCTCCGCACCGAACAGCTGTGAGATCACAACTGAGCAGCCGATTCCGGTTCCTACCGCGATCATGACAAAAAGCATCGTGATCGCCGTGGATGCGCCGACTGCGGCAAGCGCGTCCGCTCCGACCAGTTTTCCCACGATCATCGAATCCACCAGATTGTAAAACTGCTGGAACAGATTACCGAGAATCATCGGGATGGCAAACGCAAGCATGCATTTGACCGGGCTTCCCTCCGTCATGCTGCCTTTCGTTCTATTATCACTCATAAATTTCACCTCATAAATCATCAAATGCTTTACCAACCGTGACACAACCATGGATATCATCACCGTTGATGGCAACGCATGCTTTCTTATCGCATCACGCGTCTGCAATCGTAACATTTTTTATAAGAAAAGTCTAGTACAAAGCCTGTTTATAAAGATTTTAGAATTCCAAAAATCGCCGTAAATTCAATAAAACCGCGTTTATTGTTAGCACTCATTAAAAAAGAGTGCTAATTTTCTATTGACTTTTATTTTTTACAGTAATATCATCTTTCTTATGAAAATAAGTTGCGATTATCTTAGCCTAAGACATCGCACAAGAAAAGAACGAAGATAAGGAGATGCATAACATGGCAAATAAACACGGAAATTTATCAATCGACAGCGATAACCTGTTTCCTATCATCAAGAAATGGTTATATTCTGATCATGATATCTTCTATCGTGAATTAATTTCAAACGGCTGCGATGCTATCACAAAATTAAAGAAACTGGATATGATGGGTGAATACTCTCTTCCTGCTGATTTCAAAGCAAAGATTCAGGTCATCGTCAATCCGGAAGAGAAAACCTTAAAGTTCATCGATAACGGACTTGGAATGACCTTCGATGAAGTTGAGGAATACATCAACCAGATCGCTTTTTCCGGTGCAACGGACTTCGTAGAGAAGTACAAGGATAAATCGGATGCTGATCAGATCATCGGACATTTCGGACTCGGCTTCTACTCTGCTTTCATGGTTGCAGACGAAGTAACAATCGATACCCTTTCTTATAAAGAAGGTGCCACTCCGGTTCACTGGGCAAGTGACGGCGGCACAGAATTCGACATGACAGACGGAACCAAGACGGATGTCGGAACCGAAATCACCTTATTCTTAAATGAGGATTGTCTGGAGTTTGCCAACGAATACCGTGCAAGAGAGATCATCGAGAAGTACTGCTCCTTCATGCCAACCGAAATCTATTTAAGCAAGGCAAACGCTCCGGAAGAATACGAAACCATCGACAAAGAGGATAAACTTGATACCGATACTGTTGTCGAGGAGATCCATGAGGAAGCCAAGACCGAGGAGAAGGAAAACGAGAACGGCGAGAAAGAAGTCGTTGAAGTCTCTCCTGCCAAGGATAAGCTTAAGATTGTAAAACGCCCGGTACCGCTCAATGATACAAATCCGCTTTGGACCAAGAATCCAAGCGAGTGCACCGACGAGCAGTACAAGGAATTCTACCGCAAAGTATTCTTAGACTACAAGGAGCCACTGTTCTGGATCCACCTGAACATGGATTATCCGTTTAATTTAAAGGGAATCCTCTACTTCCCGAAGATCAATACCGAATATGATTCCATCGAGGGAACCATCAAGTTATACAACAATCAGGTATTTATCGCAGACAATATCAAGGAAGTCATTCCTGAGTTCTTAATGCTCCTTAAGGGTGTCATCGATTGTCCGGATCTTCCGCTTAACGTATCCCGTTCCGCTTTACAGAACGACGGTTTCGTCAAGAAGATTTCCGAGTACATCACCAAGAAGGTTGCCGACAAGCTGATCGGTATGTGCAAGACCGATAAAGAATCTTACGAGAAATACTGGGATGACATCAGTCCATTCATCAAATACGGTTGCTTAAAAGACGAGAAATTCTGCGATAAAATGAATGATTATATCCTCTTTAAAGATATCAACGACAAGTACCAGACACTTCCGGAACTTCTTGCACCGGTTGAGGAGGAGAAAAAGGACGAGGATACTTCTGCTGAGACAACCGAAGAAGCTAAGACAGAAAATGCAGACTCTGCAGAAGACAAAGAACCGGAACGTGACACCGTCTACTACGTAACCGATAAGGTTCAGCAGGGACAGTACATCAATCTGTTCAAGGAGCAGGGAATGAACGCTGTCATCCTTGACCATAACATTGATACTTCCTTCATCACCCAGCTTGAGCAGCGTAATGAGCATTATCAGTTCAAGCGTATCGATGCCGACTTAACGGATGCATTAAAATCGGATGATACTGAGGATCTGACCGAGGCGAATACAACACTCTCCGAGTTATTCAAGAAGACTTTGAATAACGACAAGCTTACCGTCAAGGTGGAAGCATTAAAGAATGATGAGGTTGCATCCGTACTGACACTCTCCGAGCAGGGAAGACGTATGCAGGATATGATGAAGATGTACTCTATGGGCGGCATGGGTGGAATGGACCCGAATATGTTTGCTGCTGATCAGACATTAACGCTGAACGCAAACAACGCATTAGTTAAATACATCTTAGAGAATAAAGATTCCGAGCATGTTCCAATGTTCGCTGAGCAGCTCTACGATCTGGCAAGAATCTCCAACCAGCCACTTTCGGTTGATGATATGACCAAATTCGTAAAGAGAAGCAACGATATCATGCTTCTGCTCACAAAATAAATGGAATTTCGTTGATAATTTCACACATAGAAAAGAATGCCGGTTACAAGCTCATAATTGTAACCGGCATTCTTTTATTCTGACCAATCATCCGTTTGATAACGTATGTATCAGCATCTTTCCCAAATTCTTATAAAAATTACGATTTCTTCACGCTTTGCATTCTCATAAACAACAGATTAACCAGGCACGCAACCACCGTTCCGATCACCACTCCCGCAAACACATCCGTCGGGAAATGCACAAAATTGTATAATCGTGAAAATGCGACAAACGATGCCAGAATGATTGCTGCAATCCCCCACCGTTTATCATAGAACAAGATTGTAACCGCCGCCGTAAATCCATTCATCGAATGTCCGGACGGAAATGAGAAATCCGTCGGATTCTTTACAAGAAGCGCTACCGTCGGATCAATCCAGCACGGTCTGTCGCGACTGATCATATTTTTAAGAACAAGATTGCCGATAATAAATGTCAATAGCATCGCAAGCGCCATCTGTGCCCCGCACCGCCTCGTCTTCTTCATGATAAGCAGTATCACTGCAAGCACGATCCACAGGATTCCGGCATTACCGATCGTTGATAATGCAACCATGATCTTATCCAGTACCGGATTATGAATCTGCTGCAATGCATACAGCCAGTCAAATTCCCAATTCATCTCTTACTTTTCCTCATTCCAAACTTAAGCTTTTCTCATCGCAGACATGGACTGACTCTGCAATTCCAGTTTTTATAACAAATCACAAGCTAGCCCTGATCTGCCGGTGAAAAGTATTTGTCGTACACATCAAAAAATGAATCCGTCTGAATATCCGATGTGTCATCCAATGTAATACTGCTCCAAAGTGCCTCGTTCAGTTCGAACGTAGAAGAATCCACAAATTCCTGATACGTGTCTTCGAACTGCTCCTTTTCACGCTTGATGCGGATATTACTCTTGTTGTCTTGTGTAAGCTGTTCCTCAAACTTGTTCAGACACTTCACAAAATAATATCCATCATCCGTCACGATCATATCCGACTGCGCATCATTATCCAGATTAAAAGCAATATTCTCCACATCCTGCGGATAATCACCTCTTGCCACCGTCGTCTCTACTTTGCCTTTTTCATTGTAAGTACCGGCTACCGATGCGAAATCATCCCCATCGTTTAACAGCTTTTGTACCTTCTTGGCGGTCTGCTCATCCGACACATAGATCTGCTGAACACGGATCACGCGCGCCTCGTCATCGCTGACTTCCTCTTCCACACCCTGCGTCAGCGTCTGGTACAGCTTCTCCGCCAAAGCATAATTCTCATACGCCTCTAAAATATCGGTCTCATGCACATCCATGTAGGATTTTTCCGCATCACTAAGTGAATCGTAATATTCCTGCGCGGCCTGCTTCACCAGATTATTTTCTTCATCGGTAAGGCTCATCTGCTGCTTCTCAGCAAGGAGATCCATACATACAATGCGTGACAGTTCCTGCAAAGTCACATCTTTGACATAATCTTCCAGCGACGCATCGCCAAAATCATACTGCCACAGATCCATCCCATAAGCGGATCCATAAAGATTCCGGTAATTGCTCAGATAGAGCTTCGCCATCTTGGGCGAACATTTGTAATCATTAATTACAAAGACACTCTTGTGATTGGACAGTCCGCTCGACTCCAGACGAATCTGCGTATTTCCGACCTTGCAGCCCGTGAGTGACACTGCCGCAAGACTCGTTGCAAGACATAACGCAATCAATCGGTTAAACTTTCTTCTCACTGATCTATCCCTCAACGATCAGGAATCGTCCACTGTCAAGTGCAAATACTTCGCTCGCATCGAGGATGTCCTCGTCGCTCATTCCCGCAATGTCCATTCCTGCCTCATCAAAATAATCTTTTACTTCCTTTAAGTTCTTGCATACGACTGCCATACAGTCCTCTAAGAACTCTTCTGCTTCCTCCGGCGTCTCTGCAACATTTTCTGAGAAAAGCTGCTGCTGATGTGCCAGAAAATACTCTAATACCTCATCATCATAATCATACATTGCTGCGCCCTCCTTATATCACTTTATAACCGGTTTCCACCGGACAAATTCTTCCTATGTAACTATATACGTCTGGCTCAACAGTATTATACCGAAGTTCTTCATTTGCTACAATACATTTATACTATAATTTCAGTTCGTAACCGACGCGCTTTAATTCCTGATATAATCGCGCAACCGGAAGTCCGACCACATTGTTATAATCACCTTTGATTTCTTTCACATAGATTGCACAACGCCCCTGGATTCCATAACTTCCTGCTTTATCCATCGGTTCTCCCGATGCGATATAACGATCCATCTCCTCTTCATCCATTGGATACATAGTCACATCCGTTTTCTCATAGAAGCGGTGTTCCCCGGTTCTTCCGCTTTTGTCAATAAACACAAGTGTAATTCCGGTATAGACGCTGTGTGTATTCCCCTGCAGAAGTGAAAGCATCCTTTTCGCATCCTTTTCATCCTTCGGCTTTCCGAGGATTTCGTCTTCGTATGCAACAACAGTATCTGCTCCGATCACAAGAATGTCCTGAGGCGTTGCAAGATCCGGGTGCTGCTCATTGTAGGTAAGCACGCCCGCCGCCACTTCCTCTGCTTTCTGGCGCGACAATTCCAGCACAACCGCATCCGGCCGGCTCTCTGTAATAATCTCTTCGCCTTTTGCCGGACAGATCTCAAACTCCAGTCCAATCTGTTCTAATAAATCCTTGCGTCGCGGCGAAGCGGACGCTAATATGATCTGACTCATAAATTGACAACCTCCTGCAACCGGAAGGAATAGATCAGACGCTCCTTCGCATCGATTTTCTTTCCTTCCTTTGAAAATACACGGCTTAACGCATCTGCATACAATTCCAGCTGCTTCTGATAGCGCATCACCAGTTCCTGTGCCTCATTAACGCGGTCCGTCTTGTAATCGAGCAGCACAATGGATTCCTCTTCCAGCCAGAACACGTCAATGATTCCCTGCACCAGCACATCCTCATACTGCATGACAAACGGCTTCTCCCGGTAGAGATCCCCCCGGAGCGCCGCCTGTGCCATCCTTGAAGCAACCGGACTCAGCACAAAGCCTTCGATCATCGCAGGAATCACAAGATCTGCCTGTTCGACTGTAAGCTCTCCCTCCGCAGTCATGCGATCCAGCTCATTTCTGACATATTGCTTTACGGCCTCCGTATCGGATACATCCACCTGTGCCAAAGCCTCAAAATCCAGACACTCCATGACACGGTGCACCGCAGTACCCCGGAGAGCACCCCGGTTGACGTCCGTGGACGCGCCTGTATCCTCCCCATCACGCGCGAAATCCGGGATATAGGACTCATGCTCATCCAGTAAGAACTCCGGCACCTGCGCCTCACCCTCACTGTGATCATATTTGATCACCATCGAATCGTGTTTTAATTCGGATACCGAATACTTACTCTTCTTTCCTGCCTCACTCTTATACGGGTACTCATATGCAAAAAGTGTCTGATAGTGTTCAAGCGTTTCCTCATCTGCCTGATCAATTCTTAGCATCAGTTCTCTGTGATCAATCCTTGCCTCTGCCGCCGCAGCCACCTGCTCCAATACAATATGACCCGGGTCAACGACACCGATCGTATAACGCTCCGGGTAGGAAAGCATCGCAGGAAGGATCCAGTCCAGATAACAGGTCGCACTGACACGCTGCCGGTAGCTGATCGGCTGCTGTTCCTTCGTGTTTCCCTCATATTGTCCGAGCGTCTTTGCCTCATCCTTGATAACGCCGCTTAAGATCAGCTTCTCCTTCGCACGCGTTAAGGCAACATAAAGTACGCGAAGCTCCTCTCCAAGATTCTCTCTCCTGATCTTATCCGCAATCTCCGCGCGGAACAGACAGTTCTTCTGCCTTTTCGGCTGACCGCTGATCTCACAGATGCCCATACCAAGATCCGGATGCACGACAAGCTTCTCTCTCTCATCCATCTGGTTGAACTTCTTGGAAAGTCCCGACACAAACACAATTGGAAACTCTAATCCCTTACTCTTGTGAATCGTCATAATCCGCACAACATCCGCATTTTCTCCGGTGGTTTCCGCCTCCCCGAAATCAATCTCATACTTCTGCAACAGATCAATATAACGGATAAAATGAAACAGTCCACGATAACTCGTCTTCTCATAATCGGCAGCCTTCTCGATCAGCATCGCAAGGTTGGCTTCCCTCCGCTCGCCCGCCGGGAGCGCCGCCACGTAGCTTCCGTATCCCGTCACATCCAGGATCTTCTGGATCAGTTCATGGATCGGCAGATCCCGCATACCGCGAAGACTTGTGTACTTATCATAGAAGCGCACAAGCTTCTCATCCGCATCTTCCTCCTGCATCGCAGCCAGTGCCGCTGCCGCAAAAGGCACACTCTCATCACGGACGCGGATCTGTGCCAGTTCCTCCTCATCCAAACCGACGATCTCTGACTTTAAGACCGCTGCCATCGGGATATCCTGATACGGATTGTCCAGAATGCGAAGCATATTTAAGACGGTCTGCACCTCAAGCGCCGAGAAATAACCGGTCGACGATTCCACATGTGCCGGAATTCCGTGTTCCGAAAGTACCTGCATGAAGTCCGTTCCCCAGTTCTTCAAGCTTCGCAAAAGGATGACAATATCCGAATACTTCGGACTGCGGAGCTTGCCCGTTGCCTTATCTGTCACCTGAGAGGATCGCATCAGCTGCCTGATTCTTGTCGCAACCAGATGCGCTTCCAGTTTTCGCTTATCCAGATCCGGCTGTTCCTTTAAGAGTTCATTCTGCTCATCCACAAGCAGAAGTTCCGCATCCATGGTATCCGTTCCGATTTCAGGAACATGCAATTCATCATCGTCTGTGGAATCCTGATTCAATTCTTCTTTGCCTGGCACCTCCGGATACGATGCACCGCAATTGAGCGCCGCATCCTCATCGTATGCCACCCGGCCAAGGTCCGGATTCATAATTTTATAGAAGATATCATTACAGTAATCCACCACCTGCTTACGGCTTCGGAAATTCTGATGAAGATCGATTCTCTGCTGCACACTGTCATTGACATCAAACCTTCCGTACTTCTCCATGAAAAGTTCCGGTCTCGCCAGACGGAACCTATAAATACTCTGCTTGACATCACCGACCATAAACATGTTGTGTCCGCCATCCGCCTCCTTTGAGATGGAGCACATGATGGCTTCCTGCACAAGGTTGCTGTCCTGATACTCATCGATCATAATTTCCGCAAAATGTGCACGGAATTCTGCTGCCGTATTTCTTGGCAGCTTCGTCTTATCATCCACAAGAATGCGGAGCGCAAAATGCTCAATATCCGAGAAATCCACAATCCGCTTCTTTCGCTTGGCAAGTTCCATCTCCTTCGAATAGGCAAGCGTCAGGCGAACCAGTTCCTCTGCAACCGGGCGAAGGCGTACGATCTGCGCATATAAAGTATCAGTATCCATCGCAAAGAAAGAAGTTCTTAAATCGTCAATTTCTTTTTTGATCGCATTTCTTCCATTCTGTACCGCTTCCTTCTTCAGTACATCTCCGGTAAACTTGCGGATTGCCGTAAGATTTCCAAACTTAAGCCCCGTAAAGAAAGCAGAAAGCTTCTCATAATCGTCTGCCTCATCCGCGCCTTCTAACAACGCGATATCCTGCTCGATCGACGACGCATATGCAAGTGGTCCATCCGGCTGTATCGCAATATCACGCAGCTTTTCGAGCTGTCTTCTCATATCCTCAAGAACCAGACGCACGTGCTCCGTCAGATCCTGTATCATCTCAGACTGCAGCAATTCTTTTGCATTCTCTGCCTCATAAGGCTTTGCAAGCGATCCGATCCACTCCTCGGGCCACGGACTGCTCAGTGACATCCGGTAAAGCCTGCCTACCATATCCCGAACCGCCTGGTCACTCCGCTTATTCGAATATGCATCGATCAAAGCAAGAAATGACGCATTTTCCGCTTCATAATTTTCTTCAAAGACTTTATCTAGGACATCCTGCTCCAGAAGACGAATCTCGCCCTCGTCCGCAATACGGAAATTCGGATCCAGACTGATCTCTTCAAAATGATTGCGCACAACAAACAGACAGAAACTGTCAATTGTCGTGATCATCGCATTATGAATAAGCGCCGACTGCCTTCTCAAATGCGCATCAAACGGATGTGCCTCACACTGCTGGTCGATTGCTGCGCCGATACGCTCACGCATCTCCGCCGCAGCCGCCTTGGTAAAAGTCACAACAAGAAGCCGGTCAATATCGATTGGATTCTTCGAATCCGTCACGCGCTGTATGATTCGCTCAACAAGGACTGCCGTCTTACCGGATCCGGCCGCTGCCGACACAAGAATGTCCCGGTCTCTTAGGTCGATGACTTTCTGCTGTTCGGTTGTCCATTGCATGTGGCAAGCCTCCCTTCTGCCTTACATTCATGTTTCTTACAATCCATCATTATTTTCACGTCATAATTTCAATATATATCTATCACATTTTATCAATTCATAATTTTATTTTTTGTTTTCATCCGCCTTTATCGCATTCACAATCTGCATCTTTGCAATCACTTCGTCCTTCTTCATGCTTTCCAGTGTACGATAATGGTATCCCGGAATCTTCGTATCAATGCCGCACACCGATGCATAAGGGCAGAAATTGCAGCTGCAATCTGTTCCATTTTGATATGGATTCACAGTGACATCACCCGCATAGATCTTCTGTCCCTGCTCCGCGATCTTGTTATGTACATACTGCTCCAAAATTTCAAACTCTTCGGAAGAAGCAACCTTCGAGCGTGCAGAAAGTTCTCCGGATTTCTTGAGTTCCACCGGAATCACTTCTGATTTTCCTTCCAGATTTTCATCCATCGCAAGATAAATCTGCGCATCTGCATTCACGAGCCCGTCCGGTCGAAGTTCTTTTAACAAAGCGTGCTTAGCATCCTCATCCGAAAGTTCTGTATCAGCCTCAATCACCGGATCATCAATATGATAATAGAGAATGCCCCCCGGCAATACATCCTTTGTCGCGTTTTTCACCTTACCAAGCTCCAGCGCTGCGTTCATATATACAACAAGCTGCAGCTGCAACCCCTGGTAGATACGGATCAGATCAAAGGACGTATTGCCCGATTTATAATCAATCACTTTCACACAAAGTTTCTCTCCGTCGTCAAAGGTATCCACACGGTCGATACGTCCGGTCAGCTTCATCGACACATCATCAGACAAAGCATATTCAAGCGCATCCATATGATCCAGTTCCGAGAATCGCACCTCGAATTCCTTCGGGACAAATCTGCCGGCGCGTACCTGCTTCGTCAAAGCCCACACCGTCTGCTGGAAAATGCTCATCATGCGTTTCATGCGGTGCTTACTCTCCGCCGAAGCATAGATGCTCATATCCGGATAATTTTCCAAAGCCTCCTGCATCGCCTCCGCCGCAATTGCTTCCCGCTCCGCATCCGGTACACCGAACCAGTCATACTGCGAAGCCGCAAGCTTTAAGCTGTAACGCTGCAACGCCGTATGATATATATTTCCCATATCCACACTCTCGAAGCTGCTCGTCTGCCGCTCCGACAATTTCAATCCGTACTGCAGATAATGCGCATAGGCACAGGCAGCGAACCGCTCCAGTCGTGTCACGCTTCCTTCCATCTTCCTGCCGTACAAAGCAAGCGCCACACCGCGGCTGATCGGTGTATTCTCATAACAGGCGTTCGAAGCCGACAGAAGACGTTCGATCATCTCCTGCTCCCTCTTCGTCCCATCACAGAAATACTTTGCCAGCGCATACCACGCTTCGTCACGCTCCCCATGGATCAGATAATCGATTGCCGCCTGCTTCGTATAGAAATCCGTCCTTGCCTCAATCTCTTCCACATTCTGTAATTCCAGCTTCGGAAAAAGCTTTCGGATCACACCGATCAGGTACGACGGACGGATTGCCTTCCCCTCACTGTCCACTTTCGCGTAGCTGATATACAGCTGCTCGGATGGCTTTGTCAGATTCCGGTACAGATAGAACCGTTGTATGAAAGCCTGTTCTCTGGCTCCCGGTGCAAGCTCCATATCGGCATCTAATAATGCCTCTCTCTCATATTCCGAAATGATGCCTCCCGCATTCGCCGACTTTGGAATGATGCCATCGTTAACGCCAACAAAAAATAAAATCTTAATATGATTTAATCTTGTTCTCTCAATATCACCGAAGGTTACGCTGTCATATCCAGGTGGGATAACTGCAACCGATGCCGCGGACAATCCGGCATCCAGCACTTCGGTAAAGTCATCAATTGCAAGTGGCTCTTCGCCTAATAACTCATTGTATTTTTCAAAAAGTTGAAGGACGATTTTATAAATCTGTCCGTACTCTTTGGCTTTCGTCTGTTCATTTTGTTCCAGATACTGCTTCTCTCGCGCCCATAATTGATGCTCGATATCCATCCCCACAAGCACCTCATAATAAGCTACGATTCCATCATGTACGGTTGCCTCTGTATCCGCAAACACATTCGAAAGAGGCAGAAGACTTTCCCAGACGCTCGCACGCATCGCATCCAGTTTGTCTAAATCGTAAAGCTGCGCGCGTCCCGGCAGCTTGAGAAAACGTTTGCACCACGCCTTCTTTCCCCGGATTCCTGTCGCAAGAAGATAATTGTCCAGCCGGTCGATCTCATCCTCTTCCATTCCACTGAACCCGCATCGTAGGAATCGCATCACAGATTCATAGCTGAAATCACTGTTTATAACTTCAAGTCCCGCACGGATAAACTCCGTAAACGGATGGAATAACACTTCCTTTGTCGCATCCATAAAATACGGAATCTCATATTTGGTAAAGATCGGTTCCATATAATTCTGATACGCTTCCATGGAACCGGTCACAACCGCCATCTCACGATACCGGTATCCCTGCCGGATCAGCCGATTGATCTCTCTTGCAACCAGAGTCAGTTCCTCTCTTGGTGTGCGTGTCGCAGCAAGGTGGATCTGTTCTACTTCTTTCTCACTTTGTGACACAGATACCCGGAACAGATTCTGCTCAAGGAATGCAAGATCCGGTGCTTTCGCAAAGCGCTTATCTGCACTGCCCTCCAGCACGATCGGTTCAAGCACTTCCACATGAAGCCGCTCCGCCATCTGCATCAATGTCTGGATTGTTTTCTTCGAGAGGTAGAACAATTCTTCCTCACCTCTGCACAGATAGAAATCTTCCTTTGCATCCATCGTGAGCGTCACGATCACACGCTCCGTAACCTGCAGAAGCTGTCGCATGAGGTCGTTCTGGATCGGTGTAAATCCGGTAAATTCATCAAAAACAAGCACACTGTCCCGCAGAATCGAGGAATCCTTTGCCAGATCGGAAAGAATATTTAAGATTTCCTCTGCAGTAATGTAGCTTCCTTCCATAAAATCGGTGAAAGCACGATACATCGTCACAATATCCTGAAGTTTCGCGCGCAGTACCGGCGATAACTCATCTCTTCGTGCCACATCCTCTAAGCGGTCCGGTGAAACATTGTACTGCACCAGCTCCGAAATCAGAGACTTCACCTCTCCGATATAACCCATGCGGTTCATATTCGGTCGAAGCACGGTAAGATGTTCCTCTTCCCTTCGCGCCAGCTTCTTAAGAACCAGATTCTTGCCGGTCTCCTCCAGCACCCGGATATCGTTTCGCCCCATCTCATCAAACACGCGGTACGCCAATCTCTTAAAACTGAGCACATCAATGTTCATGATCGCATGGTTCGGTGCAAGCTCCACAAGCTTCTGCTGCGTCTGCATCGTAAACTGCTCCGGCACAATGACAAGGAAATTCTGCTTCGGATGCTCCCCCGCCTGCTCTACAATCTGACGATAAATATATTCTGTTTTACCGCTTCCCGAACTTCCCAATACAAACTGTAGTGACATATATCCCTATCCTTTTTCTCTTCCCCAATTTTTACAATTCTACAACACTCTTATTCATGTGTTTCCTCACAACACCATTCCATATACAGCATATTCGAAAGACTAATAAATCTGTGCAAATATCAACGATACCACAACCGTAAGAAGTCCCGATACCGCGATCGAAAGGCTGCTCATCGCGCCCTCGATCTCGCCCATCTCCATCGCCTTGGACGTTCCCATCGCATGGGAGGACGAACCAATTGCAATGCCTTTTGCCACCGGATCCGTAATGTGAAAAAGCTTACAGATCTGTTCCGCGAACATATTGCCGATCACACCGGTCACAACAATGACCGCAACCGTGATCGTCACGATGCCTCCAAGCTCCTCCGAAAGTCCCATTCCGATAGCTGTGGTGATGGACTTTGGAAGCAGCGTGACATACTGCTTATGATCAAGTCCCATGATCACAGACAGGATCAACACACACAATGCAGAAGTCAATGCTCCGGAGAGGATGCCCGCAATGATGGCCTTCCAGTTATGCTTCAGCGGCTCAATCTGCTCATAGAGGGGCACCGCAAGCGCCACGGTCGCCGGTGTCAGAAAATACGACAGATACTTTGCTCCAAATTCATAGGTATCATAATCCACATCAAACAAAATCAGGAATATAATAATCAGCGCAATCGAAATTAAAAGCGGATTAAATATCGCAACATTCCATTTGCGCTTAATTAAAGCTCCAATCTCATAGGTTACAATACTGATAAACACTCCGAAGAAAACGGAGTCCTGTAAAAATTCATTCATGACTTATCCTTCTTTCCGTGTGGTCTTCCAATGTGCATAATTCCCTGTGTCACAAGTCCGGATACTCCCATAACCAGAAACGTTGACACGATAAGAATGACTATGACCGGAACAAGGATCGGTTTTAATACGCCCCAGCTTTCCAGCAGTCCGACACCGGCCGGTATAAACATCATCGGCATAATCTCAATTAAGAACTTCGCCGTCTCCTCCACCTGTGGAAGCTGGATCAGTCCCGTCATAAGCGCAATAAAAAGAAGAACCAGCCCGTAAATACTTGCCGGAATCTGAATCGGAACCAGATAATGCAGCACTTCTCCCGCAAACGAAAAAATCAGAATAATTAATAATTGTCTTAGATACTTCACGTTATCACTCCTTAACTTCTTATATTCTCCCCATTTTTCATCATATGGCTTCTATTTTATCATCTTTGTTTACTTATTGGGAGATGTTCTCAAAAAAATCCAAAGGAATTTCCTATATAGCAAAAAGAACCCGGGCGGTTCTCATTGAATCGTCCGGGTTCAGGCATCTACTTATTCGTAAATGTGTTTCTTTTTATCCTTGGCTTTCGCCTGTTTCTTTTTTAATGGATGTTTGGGATTCTTGTCTGCCATCTTCATACGCCTCTTTTCTGTAATCCGTCATCTTAATTATTCGATGGCAATATATTTATTTTCTTCAACTGCCGGTTTTGCTTCTTTCTTCGGAACAAACATCTTTAAGATACCGTGCTTAAATTCGCCTTTGATATCCTCCTGCTTTACGGCATCGCCAACATAGAAGCTTCTTGAGCAGGCACCTGCATAACGCTCCTTGCGGATGTAGTGTCCGGTCTCTTTCTCCTTCTCTTCCTTGTCGAGTCCCTTCTCGGCACTGATGGTCAGATAACCATTCTCCAGAGAAGCCTTGACCTCATCCTTGCTAAATCCGGGCAGATCAATCTCTAACTCGTATCCGTTATCCATTTCCTTGATATCGGTCTTCATGACACGTCCGGCATGTTTACCATATAATTTCTTCTCGACATTCTGCATATCGCGGTCATCGTAGAATGGAAAATCTCCAAAAAAGTCATCAAACAAATTCTCTCCAAAAATACTAGGCATCAACATAAGTCATCTCTCCTTTTCTTTACGCATCCACGTTCTCGTGAATGCCTCATGCTTGTTTACCTTGTTTCCTTGGAACTGGGATGTTTAGGAACACTTGAGAACTTCATTTCCTATTCTCTTTTCATTCCCTTCCTTTGTTCTTGACTATGTTATAGCACCGTTTATTAGCACTGTCAATAGATGAGTGCTAATTTTCTGTGAAGATTTTGTGAACTTCTGATTTCATGCGGTTTTATAAGTATATTTTCTATACATTAGACTCTATTTAATGTCATTTGCCCCCATTTTTCACATTGCTTCCAACTCTCCTACTTTCGAAAACTCCTTTTTTATTCTTTCCTTATCAGTGATATGCGTATATGTGTCAAAAGTGATAGCAATATTCGCATGCCCCATGATATATTGAAGCACTTTCGCATCCATTCCAGACTCTGCCATTCTTGTACATCCTGTATGGCGCAATGTATGAGCAGATATTTTAGGTAATAATTCTGGTTTTCTACGCTGATTATACGCTATTACTTCTTCTTCCTTATTATTCTCCCTTAAATTCCCCTATTTCAAGTGAATAGACAACTGACAGATCAAGAAATGATCTATGCGGAACCGTTTGTAAATATTTTTCATTTTGCTCAGTATTTATTATTCTCGCACGAATTAAATGAGCTATGATCTGCACTTCCTGTACTCCACTACTGTACATAATGTATTCTCTAGTTTAACAACTTATTAATATTTCGTCCAGAATATAGTACTCTGATAACTGTTACAGTTTTTGTATCTGTATCTGAAATATAGAGTACCACGTAATTGTCTACAGGTAGTACACGAAGTCCCCTACCTTTCCATGGTTCCTTGTCGTATCTCCGATAACGTTCGGCCATTGTATCCAGACTCAATATATGTTCTTCAAGGCGATCCAACTGTCCACTTGCATTTTCCGGTGATTGTAACTCAAAAGCAATATATTCAAAAATTCCTCTTAAATCAAGGTCAGCCTGTTCGGATATTTCTACTTTGTATATCATAAGCCATATTCCTTGCGCATGTCAGCAAAAGCTTCTTTCGCTTTTTTTGTCCGTCCGGCTCGTGCATCTGCATACCCTTTTTCTAATTCCTCGTTCAATTCTGCCTCAGATAACATACTGATGTCAACTGGTCTCGAAGATGGAATTTTCACTTCAAACGGAAGCCCTCTCTGCAAGATAATCTGCTTGTAAAACATATTGATAGCACTGGATGCAGGAATTCCAAGAGTAGACAGAATACTTTCGGCTTTTTCTTTGACATCCGGTTCAATTCTTGCATATAAATTTGCTGATTTTGTAGCCATATAGAATCACTCCTTTTGTGAGTATTATTTTCATCTATTTTTATTATATGCATACGTCCGTACAAAGGCAATACATTTTGTTCATTTTCTTTTAGTCCCTCTTCCGTAAACTGTGGCATTGCACTTCGGTAGTCTCGGTACATCATGGAATACCGGTTCTGAATTGCAGTGATCGGACATACCTTATATGCACGGCGAATCGTCTCTTCATTTGCCTCGGAAAGCCCCCAATGCGTAATTTTTCCCTGCTCGATCAGTTCTTTCATGGCTCCCGCGGTCTCTTCGATCGGCACGGTCGGATCGATACGGTGAATATAACATAAGTCCAAATGATCCGTCTTCAGCCGCTGTAAGGAACCATCATGATCGTCACCGCACCATTCCAGAATATGTGGGTACTGATTGCACTTATTACGGTTCCCTGCATTTTGCCTTCTTTTTGCCTCCTGCAAGCCTCAAGCGCATTATTCAGTGCATTGTTTAATATAATATTCAGATCAAAGGCATCCATATCCGCGATGTAATTTTTCATGTCATGCTTCATGCCGTTTAACCGGCCGCTGTCCCGGTTCTGATTCAGCGAAATATCAAGCAAAATAATATTTTTATTTAAATCTCCATTTTCATTCCAACGCACCCTTTACTTTCTTGCGGCTGATGCAGCGTTCCTCCCGATTCGCCAGCGCACGCACTCTTCCTTCCAGAAGAAGCGCTCTGCCGCTCTCGTTTCTGGTATACACAAGCTCATAATTTCCAATATATGGTCTCATACAATTTGCGAACTGCTGTGCATCCTCCTTGCGTTTTGCAAAACACTCCGGCAACGCATAGAATCCGTCGAGCCCCCGATGTCCCTTCGCCTTCACCAACAGGTATCGCTGATTGTCGATCACAGCGAAAAATTCATTCACACATTGGGCAAAAAGCGCCTTATCTCTACCGCTTCCACCGGACAGATAGATCATATGCACATCCGGACCGGAATTGTCACTGACCACCTTACAATGTGGCTCCTCTAAAAGATTCTGAAGCTCTAATGCCTTCCTTATTCCATTTCCGAACGACCGTAAACGCTTCAATGGACTGCCGAGCATAAACACTTTCGGAAAACGCGTGATCCCCACAACAATTCCACTAACGATCATCAGTCCTCCGATTGCAGAAAGCATCGGATTACCCGTTACTCCTGCCAATACTGCAATAAAAAGAACTCCTGCCAATGATAGAATTCCGCATAAAATCAACGTTCTGATTGCATCCCAGAACACCACAGTGGTTACGAATTTATCGGCAACCTCATCCTCATCAACAACCTCCATCTTATCGTAGACAGCGAGTGAGCGATTCCACCTCTCTTTTAAGGACGCCCGCTCTCCAGACAGCGCCAGCATCTTCTTATTGATGGAATTAACATTCATTTTGTTAAATGGCGGCTTAACAATTGACAAACGGTCCATTCCATTCTCGATGGTATCCTCTGTATAGTGAAGTCCGAGGAAATGTTCCATACGCCGCTCAAGAAGTGTATAATCCTCGCTGATGCCATCCTCCGGCTTCTTCTGCACCTCATTCCAAGGCTTTAAGCAGACAAGATGCCAGATATTGCTCGTCTTATCCGGTGCATCCCGCCACACGCGTATCGCGCGACCGCGCATCTGGTTGCTGAGCATGAACGAACCTACAAAGCTTGCAAGGATCAGTGAATTGATACAAGGCGAATCCCATCCCTCTCCGAGAAGGGACTTCGTTCCGATGAGCACCTGCATCGCGCCCTGCGCAAAAATATTGGTGACTGCACCGGTCAGGAAATGCGCATCCCCCACCGCTGTCACTTTCAGATAATCGCTCTCATCAAGATTACCTGCTTTTGAGAATGTCACTTTGCCACAGTCTGCGACTTCCTGCATGAGTGCTTCCTTCGCTTCCGCCGGAATGATCACGATTGTTCCGCAAAGTACACCGAAACGGATCTTCCCGCCTCTCTTCACATTCTCCCTACGAAGCATCTCAAAAAACGGAAGCACACCGAGCGCATTCACGTCACTCTCCTCATTGCCGAGCGATTTCTCATATTCCTTTCGGATGTAATCGGTCAAAACAAGAAGCCTAAGCGCATCCCCGGTCGTTTGATACTCATGAAACACAATATCCCTGATACTGTTACACTTGCCGAGCGAATTGGTCAGAAGCTTCTCCACTGCCGCACTCCTTGTCATAACGACCTTGCGCTTCTCGATCAGCCCCTGTGCTTTCAACTGATCGGTCAACATCTCACGGTATGTCTTATCGCACACATACGAGTCCGCATCATCATACAGAAATCCCTGCAACAGTCTCTCCATCCACTCGATCGTCATATCCGGCAGTCGTTTGGCGCCAAGCAGCCGTTGCAGTCTCGATGGAAAAGCCACATTCCTGCTCTGCAAATAGATCAGGATAGAAGAAAGATATGCCGGATCGTCCAAAAGCAGATCATCACTGCTTTGTCCATTCAGTCCCTTGTGCGTCCGGATATAGGAAAGCAACTGTTCATCCCGCATCAGATTCTGCATCATTGCATTGCTGCGCTCCGTGAACTTGCGAACCTCCTGTTCCTCCGCTTTCGTCGGATAGTTAAAATACACATAGTCCTGATGTGGGCAAAGACTTCCCTCCTTGACCAGCTCTGGGATCGTGATCTCCTCATCGATCTCACCACACATATTCATATAGCGTGTCCACATCGCCGGTGTTGAATCATACGGTGGAGTCGCTGTCAGAGAGATTGTTTTTATATTATTAAATTTACTTTTAAATTCTTCCAGAGCTTTCCACCACTCGCTTCGCAGATGATGGCACTCATCCAGACAAAGAATCTCAATACCGGCATTCTGCATCGCAGCAACCAAATCAAATCCCGCATAATCCACTTCTTCCGTGGTAACAGCATCATCCTCTCCGTCTTTCTCCGTTCCCTGAAAACGTGTCATAGCACTATGAAGCGCCTGATAGGTTGCCACAGTGATTGCCTTGGGATTTTTCAGATCCTGCGACAGATAATCTTCGCCCTTGCAGCCGTCACATAAGAACGCTTCTCTGATGCGCGCCACCCACTGTTCGCGAATCGTGATCGATGGTGCTAAAATGAGCGCATTGCCATTCATTCTGCGGATCAATTCGATACCAAGCGTCGTCTTGCCGGATCCCGGTGCCGCAACAATATGGATCTTGCCGTCCGCTAAATACTTTCCAACATGTTCAAGAACACGCGCCTGATAGCTGCGCCACGTTCCCTTAAATTTTAAAACCCCTTCATAGTTCATCCCTTTTCTCCTCATTTTCGTTTATGATTGTGAACGATCTTCGCAAGTTTTGCAATTACCTGCATTTATCACACCATTCTATACTTCTACAGATATTGTGACCCATTTTATATTAATTCGCAAGCAAATATATTCATTTCTAAACGGTTCCCAAAAATAGGATAAAAAAAGCCGTAGCATTCCCGCTACGGCTTTAATAATATATTGATAATCCGCTCACTCGCATGTCCATCCCCATAAGGATTGACAGCATGCGCCATCTTAGCGTACGCATTCTCGTCCGTCAGAAGTTTCTTCGCATTCTCATAGATTGCCTCTTCCTTTACACCGACAACCTTCACCGTACCGGCCTCTGCCGCTTCCGGGCGCTCCGTCTCGGTGCGCAGTACGAGAACCGGGACGCCAAAAGCAGGCGCCTCCTCCTGAATCCCGCCCGAATCGGTCATAACAAGGAAACTTGCCGCCATCAGATTGTGCATATCGCAGACATCGATTGGATCGATCAGGTGCACACGTTCCTGACATCCGAGAATTCCAGCCACCGTCTCCCGTACTGCCGGATTCATATGTACCGGGTAGACCAGTTCCACATCCGGGAATTCCGATGCGATGCGCTTCGCGGCAAGACAGATATTCTTAAGTGGCTGTCCTAAATTTTCTCTCCGGTGTGCCGTCATAAGAATCACGCGTTTTCCCGCAAAATCAAGCTTTCTCAAATCAGGATTGATATACCGGTAATTCTTCGTCACCGTCGTTGCAAACGCATCAATTACTGTATTTCCGGTCACATACACGCCTTCTGTAATATGTTCCTTCGCCAGATTCTTGCGGTTATTTTCCGTCGGCGCGAAATGCAGATCTGCGATCCGTCCGATCAGACAGCGGTTCATCTCTTCCGGATACGGCGAATATTTATCATATGTGCGAAGTCCAGCCTCGACATGCCCAACCGGAATCTGCTGATAGAATGCGGCAAGCGCAGCTGCAAACGAAGTCGAAGTATCTCCATGTACCAGCACAATATCCGGCTTTGCACTTGCAAGCACTGCCTGCATCCGGTCAAGAATTGCGGTTGTAATGGTAGTAAGCGTCTGTCCCGGCCGCATAATATTCAAATTGTAATGCACCTGGATTCCAAAACGGTCAATCACCTGCCAAAGCATCTGCTTATGCTGCCCGGTCAGACACACGATACTTTCGATATCCGGATGTTCCTCCATTTTCTTTACAAGCGGACACATCTTGATTGCCTCCGGTCTTGTCCCAAACACACTCATCACTTTTATCATTCTTCCCATTACTCCTTTATTCAAAATCATGTAACATTCGGCTTTTGTAGTGGCTGCTGCCCCGCAGGATCCAGCTGCCACAACATTTCGCACACATTAATTTTTATATAGATCTGCAAAGTGCTCATCGAGATAAAGCAAGCGTGTATGCATCGATTTTTTCAACTGCCCGATTGCCTCGTCATAACTCTTCGGATTTGTGTGCAGACCGTTCTCATGCCGAACCAGATGCTCATAAAACGTATAACCCCAGATGGCAAAGTTACGGTCGATTGCATCCCCAAGCAACGCCTGTCTCGCATCGATCTGTTCATTCAGATATGCCTCGCTTAAAATTCCATCCCGCAGATCGTGATACCTTGTAACCACTTTGTTCACAAAAACCGGATCCTTGAGAAGCTGCGAAAACCATGCGGATTCCTTTAGGAAAGACTCGTCATATGCCTGCGGAAACCACTGATAATTGTCAAAACAGTTGTTGTAATCCCAGATCGCAATCTGGAATTTTCCGCCCAATTCCTTGTAAATATAAGTGGAAAGATTGCCCGCATCATTGTTCATCACGACCTCATTTAACACGACATAGTCCACAAAATTGTCAACATCAATGTACTTTGCATACCCATCCTTCGGATCAGCAAAATGCTCGTTGTAGAGTACACGCTCAAATGCATCGATATCTGCTGTAATCCACTCCCGCTGTACATCCGTCAGCCGCTTTGCTCCCGGATAATCGATAAAGAGATCATTGTTTGTCTTTCCCATATAGTGCCCATAGACATCAAGCGGATTCTCCTCCGTATCGCTTCGGTCTCTCTTGACAATGTAAGCCGTCTGTCCGTTTGCAAGCCCAAACTCACACAACCGCAGCCGGCTCTCTCCGTTTGTGACTGGCTCCACCGCAAGATAGACGCCCTGATACTTCCCGTCCACAAATACTTCGCAGTACCGGCTGTCCGGCGCCCATTCAAACAATTCTCTTCCAAGATCATACACCAGCTTGTTCCGGATCAGTGTCTTATCAAGAAAGGGACCGTTTAACACCCACTCACTGTTTTCGCCCATTCCTAAGAAAGCAACCTCTTTTGCCTTATCGCTTCCCTGCTTCTTGACAAACTTGATGCGGTACTGCTTCTTATCAAACTGGGAATACGAAGACGCCCCACGGTAATTCAAAAGAATGGAGGCATCCCAATCCGGCGTCTCCATGATGGAACGCGCCTTGCCTTCCGCAGCCTCCGTCACAGAAAGATAAGCCCCAATTTTATTTTCCTTGCTGACACGCTGTCCCCCGGTATTGATATGTACGATTGGAAGATTTGTTTCAAAATCATCAAGTCCGTAATACTGCAGTTCATCCTGATCCGGCTGCACCCACTTATCCGTTTTCGCTTTCTGCGCCACTACGGAAGAAACCACCGATGTCTCTCCTTCTCCATGTACGGACGTAGTTGTTTCCACTGTTTGCTCACGATGCATCCAATTTTGAATCGCTTCGGTATCAATCCCCAAAGCTTCCACCAGTTCCGCAGTTCCCACACATGCCAAAAGTACTGCAGTCATCACAATACATGCCATCCATTTCTTCATGCCCGACTCCATCTACCTCGAAATATCATCCTGCTGCTCCACAAGATTCACTTTGCATACACCGTCAATCTTCATAAGTCTCTGCGAGATATCGATCATCTGCTTTTCGTTTGCTTTTTCCAGCGTATTCTCTTTCACGCGGTACACAAACTCGCACGAATCAGAGGTCACATTCTTCATCGTAAGATGCGCTTTGTCCTCAAAATGCGAGCGGACCGTCGCCTCCACCTGATTCTGCGTATCGAGCTTTGCGCGGACGATCAGAAGCTGCTGCCCGGAAGACAGCGCCTGTCTCGTACAGAGCATAAAGAAAAACAGGAATATACTTCCCACACCGATCAGCGCATACTGCGATACCCCACATCCGATACCGATTGCAATCGCCCAGAAGATAAATGCCGCATCTCTGACATCCTTGACCGCGGTACGGAATCGGATGATTGACAAGGCACCGACCATTCCGAGGGAGAGTGCGATATTGTTGCTGATCACCCCCATGATCATCGTGGTTGTGATCGTGATCGCGCCGAGCGTCACATTAAACTTTCTGCTGTACGCCGTCCCCGAATAGGTCAGCTTATACACAAACATGATAAAAAAGGACGCGATAAACGCTACCAGATTGTTCAAAAGAACGGTCATCAGATCAATTGTTCCCTCATTTGTTAGGTTTTCCAAAATAAACGCTCTCATATTCCATCTCTCCAATTCCACAATTTTTGTTTTACAGATTCATCAGACGTGATCTTGAATACTTACTGCAGGCCTCAGCTACCGAATTCACATCCGTGATCAGTGGCTTTAATGCTGCCGGAAAAAAATCGTTATACTTGACTTCCAATACGCCTTGTGCCGGATCCATAAGAGGTACAAATCCCACCTCCTTATCATACAGTCCATACGGATTTCCTGTTGCCCGAAGATTGCTGTCATAGGTAATCCTGACATCACTTGCCGGGTACACATATGCCATACGGTCATATTCCACGATCGTTTTCGGAAAATACACCTGCTGCGTCATCTTCGCATAAAGTCTTGGTGCAAGCGGCTCCATCCGCTCCATCAGGAAATCATAGTCGCTTTCCTGCATGCAAAGCGCTTCTTCTCTGCTGATGGGAAGCGAATACTTAATTCCATCCGAACCATTCTTACACTTGTATTCCAGTTTTGCATTCCGATCCTCCGGTGAATAAATACGGACACGGATTTTACGTTTCTCCTGCACACCCGACAGATTGTCACGCAGATCGGTGTCACTTAACGAATCATAATACTGCGAGCGCACGGTATAGGTATCCGTTCTGCAATGCGAATCTCTCTCCAACACTGCATCCAGCAGCCTCTGTAAGCGCCCAAATATTTCCCTTGGAATCACATACTTGATTTCCTTCCGGTACACACAAACCATCCTTACGCCACCTCCTTTATTTCCGTGCGAAGCCCTGCCACATTCTGTCGTATCCATCCACCCCCATATCGCATGCATTCTGCACATAGACAGCCTCTGTGATGTGATACGTCTGTAAAATGTCATGGATATCGTCCGCCAGATTTCCATCTTCCTTCACATTGATCACATACACACCGTCATAATAATCTTTGAGATACGGCACGATCAGCTTTCCCTTCTCGTCACAGATTACCAACAGATACTTTCCCTTATTGTTGTCAGGCCGCGCCTTGCCATCCACAATCGCCCGCACATATGCCGCATCAATAAACGTTCCGTCGTTTCTCGCGGAGATTGTGATCAAAGGCTTTTTGAATGAGAACATCTTCCCGTTCTCATCCAGACGCATGATTTCTGCACGGTTGACGGAATCCGGAAGCAGATAATAATACGTCCAGTCGACCGGAAACGAAATATCTTTCGCCGCCCACACATCGTCAAGATATTTGACACCTCCGGTAAATGAGTTGTACATCGACTCCTCATATGCAGTAAGTGGAATAACCTGCATCGCCATCGCTTCGCCCAAATCCTGCATTCCGTAGAAAGCGCCCCTCGCAGTCCACGAATCTTCCGTCCGGAAAAAGACGTATTCCCCGCTGTGCTCCGTCAACCGTGGTAGTGCATCCACAAAGATCGCATTTTGCGGAAGTTCCTCTTCCAGCCCTTCGCAAAATTTTCCATACGCCTCCTTCGATTCCTCCTGTCCCTTCTCGGTGCAGATCCGCGGCGGCACCGGAAGCACATAAAGCTGCTCTAACTCCGGGCAGGCGGAAAGGAACCTCTTTATCTGCTTTTCCACCGTTTGCGGATACTTCGTCTTATAGTTATATTTATGTAATGCGCGATCCTCGTAGCAGATGAGTTCCCTGCTTTCATACAAAACCTTCTCCGACAATGCCTGCCCCTGCATAAGTCCCGCTCCATTGTACTGCTCCTTCTGCATCGGCTGGACCGCTCCTTCTACCGGCTGCGTATTGTCATGTCTGAACCATTCCAGTCCGATGCATCCGCCAGCAAAGACAGCACAGACAAGGCAGGCGGTCAGACTCTTTAACCATCGATTTCTCATATTGCCTCAATTTGCTCCTTTTTCTTCACAAAGCCGCCTCCTTCGCAGCTTACAAATCCGTATAGGATCACATTTTCTTCCAGACAAATCTTTCCTCTGGCAACCATAGAGTGGATCTGTCCCGGCTGTCCGATGATGGCACCACGCTCTACCACAATATTTCGCTGCGTAAAAACATTGCCAAGCACAATGACACCGATGCCGATCATGATATCCTCCTCCGCAAAAATATTGCCGCAGATGAAAGCATGGTCACAGATTCGCACGCCTCTGTGCGAACGGATATCCCCCTGTACGATCATGTGTTCCAGTACGACCAGATTCTGATCCGTCACCACTGTAACCCTTGCGACACCGGATTCTTCTATGCACTGCGGATCCAGATAGCGGATATTTTTTACCATCTGCTGTGGCTTCCCGGCACTTTGCAGATGGATGCTTTTCTCCTGATCTAACACTTCAGGGGACGCACACAGTTGCCTGACGCTCTCTGCGAAAGCGACCGGATTCGCAAAATTCATATCTCCATGCTGCGCTCCGATTGCAATGACCGGTGCATACAGACGCCGGAAGGTACATCCATCTCCGATCCAAAGCCGTTCTCCGGCGCTGGCACTCATACCAAGACTGCAATCCTTTGCCGCAAAAAGAGTCTCATTCGCGTCCACCCAGCGATCCACGATCGTTCCTGCCCCCAGAAACGCAGACGCACCGGCATAAGCCGCGCGCATGTGAATCCGTTTCCAATAAACATACAGATTGTGTGCTGTATAGATTTCTTTCTGATATTCCCGCACAAAATCCGGGGTCTCATGATCCCGCCGCAGACAGATGACAAGTGCTTCGATCCGTTCCTGATTCGGCACCTGCAAGTCCGCATTGATGTATGCTTCCTTTTTCGACAAGGCGATCCTGCCATCCTGTGCATCTGGCAGGTTTTCTTCAATCAGCCCGGCAAATGCTTTTCCGAAATATCTGGCATCCCGTATCCGGTTCTGCTCAATCGGTAACACAATGCCGTCCCTCGCCGCACAGTAAACCATCGCCCCTGCAAAAGGCGCAGCAAACATCACAACAAACAGTGCAGTCACCACCACAATTCCGATCATCACACACCTCCTTTACGCTTTCTTTTTCTCTGCAAAACGCACGGTCTTCGCCCAATGGACACGGCGTTTGGTCAGGACATCCACAATCGCATCGCAAAAGCCCCAGCTGATATACCACATGTAAAAATAGAAATTAAAAAGTAAAAGCGGAAGCAAAAAGACTTCCCCGACGATTCCATCCAAAAACAAGGCCGTTCCGATCTCAAAGAACGGTGCAAAATTACCGAACGAACAGTATACCGCCAGGAAAAGCAGCACCCACCATCCGCCGAACAGATTCATCTCCCCGGTAAAAAACAAGATGAGCGAATCGACCTGTCCAAGCAGCATCAGAAACGGAACTGCATAGACAAGAAGTAACAGAACGCCGTCCACCTTTTCCTTAAAGCACATCTCCTTACTTACAATTGTTGGAAACAGGTAGCGGAACAATACTTCGTTGTGCCCGCGTGACCATCTCCTGATCTGCTTCGCACGCACCTTCCATGTCTCCGGTGCTTCCTCGTAACATTCCGCAGAATTCGCATAGATCACCTTCCAGCCTTTCGTGTACAGCCGGTAGGTAAGCTCGGTATCTTCCGCAAGCACACGCGGATCAAAGCCGCCGGTTTCCTCAAGGATTTTCTTGCGAAATCCGCCCACCGTTCCGCCGTACTGCGGAATCAGTCCCATATTGTAGCGTGCCTGCTGATCCACCTGATACCCGCCGGAACGTTCCAGATTGATCAGTCTCGTCAGAATATTCTTATTCGTATTATAAGGAATTACTCTTCCCATGACTGCACCGACCTCCGGATCCTCGAAGGCGACTGCAAGCTGCTTTAACATATCCTTCGCCGGACGATAATCCGCGTCAAACACAATGATGATCTCGCCTTTTGCAATTCGGATCGCATCATTTAACCCGGCCGGCTTTCCACGTTCCTCACAGTCTCTGTGGAGTGGTCTTATAAACGCATACTTCTCGTGATAGGCATCCAGAAGCTCCTTCGTTTTGTCCGTTGAGTTATCATTGACCGGAATGATCTCAAGCTTTTCCCTGTCATACTCACACTGTAGCAGTGCATCCAGCACATAGGAGAGCACCTGCTCCTCGTTGTGCATCGGCACAACGACCGTCACTGACTTCATCTCACTGGTGATCACGTCATTGTAATAAAGCCTCTGCCTTCCCGCCAGCCGGTTGACTGCAAACACGAAATGCCGCACAACATAAACCATGATAAGAATGATCAGGCAGACCATATACCCTTTTAAAATTGTTATGACCATTTCCATGCGCTCCTTTTCTTTCCATATTCGTAATCCTTTGTCTTCTTGTTTATAAAGATCGCATAGAAAGCGACCAGATACGAGAAATCGAACATCGGTCCCAACACGAAGAACAGAAGCGCCATATAAAGCAGTGAGCCTGTATGTAGCAGATACAAAAAGAAAATATAGCGCACCGCACCAAACACAAAGGAATATCCCATGATTGCAACAAACATGAGCAGCTTAAAGAGATAATCCCGCTCGCCGACCAGCACAATCACAAGTCCCGACAACACGAAAAATACCAGCCATATGCCGATCTGCTGCTTGACGTAAAGCTCCGAATATTCGCCCAGAGTGTAAGGGAAATACTCACCTGCCAGCCAAAAGAACATGCAGCTTATCATATGCGTCAGCACCGCAAACAAAGCAAAGATTGCCAGAGGTGTCCCGCTTTTTCGCAAAAGAAGCATAAACAGAAACAATGCGAGGCATACAAAAAAATTAACACCGATCATCCTCCTGCTGACATCTGCTGCCTGCAGACTGATGTATGTAATCGATCCAAAGATGGAATATTCGCCGGTACAGATCGTAATCTGCTCCGCCGGAAGTGCCCCGGATAAGATCCTTACTGCAAGATCCGTAAGCCGATTGGTCAAAGCAGAGATGTTCCATACAAACATAACAACTGCTGTCAAAATCCCCATAAAAGAAAGGATCATTCCCGGCGTCTTTTTGATCTGCAGCCTCCTGTAAGTCCTTGCATAATAAATCTGCTTTTTATTTTCCTCTTTTTTCTCCACATTTTCACCTCAGTCCTCGTTTACATCACGTATCATTTTATCCACAAGCACTGTCGAAAAAGAGAAGAAAACAACAATAAGGGCATACAAAAAAGTGTGCCCTGCCGCACACTTTTTTGCTATAAATATTCTCTTAATCCGCTGCACAGATCATTTTCCAGATTAATCAGCTTCTTCGTGATTGCCTTCGCCTTATCATCCGCAGCCTCATACTGATTTAAGTAGCGGCTGAGCGATTTGATTCCCATATCGCATCCATCCGTCATAAGCTCCGCAATCGTTGCATCCGAATCATCCATCGCAAGCTTCACATTCGTCTTGATCCAGGACATTCCCTGCGCCATCACATTCGGTTCCTTGCCCTCATCGTGATATTCCTGCAGCAGCTTGTCAATCTCATCCTGTAAGGCATCATGCTTGTCCTTGCATTTGGTAAGCATCTCTTTTAACTTCGCATCTCTCACGTTATCTAACACATCACTGATCGAATTTACCCCCATCTTGATGCCCGCATCACACTCTCTTAGTAATTTAATCGTATCCGGTTCAACCATAGTCCAGCACCTCCTGATGCTACTAGTATGACCAGATACCCAAAATATTATTCCCTTGCGCCGCTACTTAATTGTAAATGCGAGTTCAATCGTGTCCTCATCAACCCCACTACTAAGCAGTTGTTCCTTTGACTCTCCTTTTCGAAGTCGCATAACAGCATCAACATTTTGCTTTTCCCGCAAACTGTATAGATCCTCTGTTTCTTTTAAAAATGCCTTAATATCATCTCTATCTGCATTTAGTGATAAAACTTTTAAGCTCTTGTGTTCTCCACTTCTCAACTGCTTTATCACAACAATCTGCACTGGAAATGGGAAATCATAAACATAATAAATTCCAGGATATTTTTCTTCTATTGTATGCCCTTCCATTTCTATTGTCAAAAGCATTTTTCGTGGATATGCTTCATAAAAAATCGATATTGTAAGTTCATTCGTTGGAATCTGATTAACGTTCGTTCCGTAGCCTTTAAACAAACATGCGTATCCCAGTGTTTTGTAAAAATCATCAATCGACAGATTGTCTGTAGGACTTTTGTATTCAATTACATTGTACCTGCGCATGATGTGCCCAATTTCATTCTTTAATTTTGCCTTCTTCTCCCCATTGCCCTAACATTCTTACTATTCATTTGTGTCTTGTGATTTAAATATCATAATAAAACAAAGGAGTTACATCACGTAACTCCTTTGCAATCTTTATTCCTATTTAGGATTTCAATTTACTTTACAGTAACTTTCACTTTTACGGTTTTTCCATTCGCTTTTACCGTAATTGTGGTTTTGCCCTTCTTAACGCCTTTTACAACACCTTTATTTGTTACTGTTGCAATCTTCTTATTGGAAGACTTATAAGTAACCTTTGCGGCAGGAGTTGTCGTTGCCTTAATCTTTGTTGTCTTACCTTTCTTAACAGTGAGAGCGTTCTTCGCTACCTTTAACGCATTTCCATCGAAAGAAACTACTTTTGGTGTATTCTTCTTTTCTGTACTGTTAAGTTCATAAGTGCAACTTCCAACACTGCCATTTTCATAATCAACAGTAGAAACTACAGTATCATCAACCACAAGTGCAACATCATCAACATAGACACTTCCTTTATAAGTCTCGTTTGTACCAGACATAAAGAGACCTACAATAATCTGTCCCTTTCCTTCTGGGAACGCAGCTTCCTGTTCGTTAACTTCACAGTAATCAATTGGCATCTTGGCATCAACAACATAGAAATCATTGTACTTTGCAACATTCTCAGAATTAATATCGTATGTATATCCATCCGCTGCCATTGCCCATCCTGCTTCTGTTTCTAAATCCTCACCAGTCCAAAATGACATGTTCGGTTTAATCCATAAACTACCACTCTTCATAAACGCTGCCGGAACATACAATTTCATATTAAGTGAATATGATTTTCCAAAGATAACTTCATCATCGGACAAAAGCCAATTAAAATACACGCTACTGTCATCACCCGAATCTACATCTTTATTAAAGTTGACGTTTGTCTCCAGCACTTTATTTTTACTTGCTGCCTGTGCCTCAACAACACCGCCTGCCGGGATTGCTGTCACTGCCATTACTACTGCAAGAGTTGCTGCTAATACTTTTCCTTTGGTTTTGTTAAACATGTTATTCTCCTTATAATCTAATCATTTACTGCTCTTCTTGAATCATATCCAAATCATCTTGTGTTATTGTAAAATGAGCCGTAAATTCTTTTTCACCAATTCCAACCTCATTATCACCCACAATTACAACATACTGAAATGTGATATTATACTCTTTTGCACTAGGTTTTTCACACAAATTAAACTGGATTTCATTTTCAATAAACGATTCCAATTCAAGCGTCAAACCAGCCGAATTTTTAACACGTATTCTTCCTTCACAATCTTCATCACCATAAAAACTGGCAACATCATTCACTATAAATGGAATATTAAGTTTTAATTCGTTGCTCTGTTTATCATAAGAAACAGTTCCTTTCAGCGAGGTATTACAATTCTTAAAAACGACAAAAACTCCTTCTGCCTTAGATAACGAAATTTCGTTTTCCGCTGCTTTCGGTGATAATCCATGAATTCGTGTGTATACAACGTATGTAATATCACTTGCTAATTCTTCAATTTCAATATTTCCATTACTGTCAGCATAATTAAATCCATACCAACTATCGTCATTAACCGTACTTATATCTGCATTTTTATCCAATGCGATATATTCCTGTCCTTTTTCCGCCTTAACAATAATAGAAGTTTTTGTTACACCAACAATCTCAGGAGCTTTTGCTTCAACAGCCTCTCCCGTACATTCAAAATCTACAAATTCATCTGTCATATAATTTGCAGATTCTCCCATATACAGACCGATCCAAATGCAAACCATTTTATGATTATCAGCTATTGTTTCTCCCTCATCTGGTTCATACTCGAAGTTTCTTGTTTCCACTTTTACCTGAACTTTTTTCGCCTCAGTATCCTTATCGATTTCTGCCATTAGATCTTTCTCAAATGCTTGCCGGCATATCTCCACACTTTCCAATCCTGAAACCGATACAGTGTGAGTCTTTGCAAATTCTTTGTTTACAATTTCAAGTGCTGCATCCAAAGGTGCCCAAACGTTCTCTTCATACAAAAACGAAGTTACAAATTTCTGATTGGAAATTGTTAATTCAACTTTATATTCCCCATCTTTCAATGCGTTGTTGGAAAGTGTAACAAAATATGCCTGTGTATCAGGATTTCCTCTTTCCACCTTTTCTACACTCACCGCATTCCCCGTCTTATCTGTAATCACAACTTGATCCGTTGCTATTTCATTTGGGACTGTTTGGTTAAAATACACTCTTACTTCAGTTGAAGAACAAACCATCGCCGAACTGATTCTAAGTGGAATTGGTGCAGGTGTTACAGTTCCGGAATTATCATCCGTCTTCTGATCATCCTTCTTCTCGTCATCCTTCTTACCATCATCAGTCTTTGTCTCCGTTGTACCAGCATCAACCGATGTCTCTTTTCCTGTTGAATCTTTAACCGTCACCTTATCGGTTGTGTTGTTTGCAACGTCTGCCTTAACGTTCTCAGCTGTTGTAACGGTAGAACCTTCTGCCCCCTTGGACAGATCCAACTTGGTATCTGCATTTAAAGTTGTATCGATTGGAGTCTCAGCCTTGATGGTTGTATCCTTTGCATTAACCGTTACCTTGACAGCCTCTGTTGTAGAACCAGCTACAGCAACATCTGCCTTTGCATCGATCTGGACATTCTCTACCTTACCGGATGCATTAATATTCAGTTTTGTGTCTGCTGCTTTCTCACTGACTTTTACATCGGAAACGGTTCCCTTTGCATTTAAGTCAACGGATGCGCCTCTGGCAGCGACATTGACAGAATCAACCTTTGCAGTCTTATTAACTGTGAGGGCTACGTTTGCGGTTTTTGCAACCGTAACGGATGCCACATCACCTTTGGCTACAACCTTGATATCTGCGTCCTTTTTTGCCACCTGGATATCAGCACCCTTGGATGCCTTTGATACAGTCAGTGATAATTTACTGTCTGTAATCTTGATATCGTTGTTCTTTCCGCTCTCGACGAAAGCCTTTGCATCTTTGATCTCAATAGACTTTACACTCGCCTTGTTTGTGATCGTAGCATTCTTCGCCTGTACGGAAATCGAAGCCTTTGCTGCTTTCTTGGAAGCAGGAATTGTAATCTTAACATTTTTATTTGTCTTGATCACAATGTTGGTAGCTCCGTTCTTAAGCGCTTTCTCAAGCTGCTTCTGGTTGGTCACGACGACTGCTTTCTTATTCGCAGCATAGGTATTGACCGGCATCACAGTCAAAACCATTACGAATGCAAGCGCGCACGCCAACACGGATTTCATGAGTTTCTTCATGTTCCTTTTCTCCTTTGCGTTTTATAATATAAATTTTATTATATTTATATTATCTTTATAATATTATTTATGTTTACTATTGTCAATAAAACGCGATACAATATTTATGTAATTCAACAATAGTTCTCTTGTACTTCATAATTATTTTTCACATATTATATTTTAAATATATTTATATCATATTTCTGTATATCTTAATAATATTTCTTATATTTTTACTATGTACTAAAATAAAATAGAAAGAGGTACAGAATATGTTTAAACTGAAAGCAGATTACACAGAATATGAAAATAAATCTCTAAGACTTCCCAAGGATTTGATCGACCAGGTGCAGGCACTTGCGAATGAGAACAATATGTCATTCAATAAGGTCGTGATTCAGTGCATTGAATATGCGCTTGGGGATATGGATCAAGCAGAATAAGAACGATAGAATAAACAAAAGGGACACGCAGCACGCATGTCCCTTTTGCTATATATAAATATTGTTACACACAAAGTTTTTATACGAATTCTTTGACAGAAGCATAGATGCCTTCTGCATTTAATCCGTATTTTTCAAGTAATGCCACAGCCGGACCGGACTCACCGAAGCGATCCTGTACACCGATCGTCTTAACCGGTGTCGGTGCCTTGCGGGACAAAGCCTCACATACTGCCGAACCGAGTCCTCCGATAACAGAATGTTCCTCAACGGTTACGACCTTGCCGCACTCTTTGGCTGCTGCCACGATGAGATCCTCATCAAGAGGCTTGATCGTGTGGATATTAATAACCTTCGCATTGATACCATCTGCTGCAAGCTTCTCAGCTGCGGCAAGTGATTCAGATACACATAAACCGGTTGCGATGATGGCAACATCCTTGCCTTCGCGGAGTGTTACGCCTTTGCCGATTTCAAACTTATAATCCGGATTATCGTTGATGATCGGTACTGCAAGACGTCCGAAACGCATATAGACCGGACCATCATGCTCGTATGCAGCCTTAACAGCTGCTTTTGCCTCGATATCATCACTTGGATTCAAGATAACCATTCCCGGGATTGTACGCATTAATGCGATATCCTCGTTACACTGGTGGGTTGCACCATCCTCTCCTACAGAGATTCCTGCATGTGTTGCGCCGATCTTCACATTCAGATGCGGATATCCAACGGAGTTACGAACCTGCTCGAATGCACGTCCTGCTGCAAACATCGCAAACGAACTTGCAAACGGAACCTTGCCTGTTGCAGCAAGTCCGGCAGCGATACCGATCATATTACACTCTGCAATACCGCAGTCAATATGTCTCTCCGGGAATTCCTTACGGAAGATAGCAGTCTGTGTCGCGGCAGCTAAGTCTGCGTCAAGAACATAGACATCATCGTGTTCCTTTGCCAGCTCTACCAGCGCATTTCCGTAGCTGACACGTGTGGCGATCTTAGTTACTTCTGACATAATGCTTCACCTTCCTTCTCCAAATCTGCCATAGCGATAGCGTACTCCTCGTCGTTTGGAGCTTTTCCGTGCCATCCTACCTGATTCTCCATAAAGGAGACACCTTTGCCTTTTACCGTATGCGCAATGATTGCTACCGGCTGTCCTTTTACACCTCTTGCCTCAGCAAAAGCCGCTGCGATCTGATCCATATCATTGCCGTCCTTAAGATCGATCACATGGAAATTGAATGCCTTAAACTTTTCATCAATCGGATAAGGTGAGCATACCTGATCCACCGGTCCGTCAATCTGCAATCCGTTATTGTCCACGATTACAACGAGATTATCAAGCTTACGGAATCCAGCGAACATAGCAGCCTCCCAGACCTGTCCTTCCTGGATCTCACCATCTCCGAGGAGTGTATAAACACGATAGTCTTCGTTTGATAACTTCGCAGATAATGCCATACCAACCGCTGCTGAGATTCCCTGTCCGAGTGATCCGCTCGACATATCGACGCCCGGAATATGCTTCATATCCGGATGTCCCTGCAGATAAGATCCCAGATGACGAAGTGTCTTTAAATCCTCAACCGGAAAATATCCACGGAGTGCTAAAGCCGAATACAGTCCCGGAGCGGTATGTCCCTTCGAAAGCACAAAACGGTCACGATCCGCTTTCTTAGGATCCTTCGGGTCAATATTTAATTCTTCAAAATACAAATAGGTAAAGATGTCTGCAGCTGAAAGCGATCCGCCCGGATGTCCTGCTTTTGCAGCATGGACAGCTGTCACGATGCCTTTGCGGACTTCGTTCGCCTTCTTCTGAAGTTCCAATTTATTCATGATTTTCTCTCCATTCTTTGGCACGTTTATTAACTATTCTCCAAATACTGCCTTATAATCAGCCTGGAATTTCTCGATTCCCTGATCTGTAAGCGGATGCTTGGTCATCTGCTCGATTACCTTGTAAGGAATGGTTGCGATATCAGCACCTGCAAGTGCGCAATCTGTTACATGGATCGGGTTACGGATTGAAGCTGCGATAATCTCTGTCTCATATCCATAGATGTCGAAGATCTCTGCGATCTGACGGATCAGTTCAATACCAGGCTGACTGATATCATCAAGTCTTCCAAGGAATGGTGATACATAGGTAGCGCCTGCGTTTGCTGCAAGGATTGCCTGATTTGCACTAAAGATCAGTGTTACATTTGTCTTGATACCTTCTGCGGAAAGAACCTTAACTGCCTTAAGTCCTTCTACTGTCATAGGAATCTTAACAACCATGTTCGGATGGATTGCTGCGATCTCGCGGCCTTCCTTGATCATGCCTTCTGCATCAACAGTTGTAGCCTTAACCTCACCGCTGATAGGTCCGTCAACGATGGATGTAATCTCTTTGATAACCTCGTTGAAATCTCTTCCCTCTTTTGCGATCAGGGATGGGTTTGTGGTAACTCCACAGATAACTCCCATATCATTGGCTTTCTTAATATCCTCTACATTGGCTGTGTCTACGAAAAATTTCATTTTTTTACCCTCCATTTTGTATTTACTTTTGTTTTCTGTTGATAATATAACACTATTTGCAAGAAAAAGCAACAGAAAATAAAAGTAAATAAAAGTTTTCAAAAGTCATTAAAAGAAAAAATATGAAACAATGCTGGAAAAAGAAAACGAAACGTAGTATGATAGATTTATATAAATACACGATATTGTATTTGGGGAAGGAATAAGAGTATTTATGCTGCAATTAGAACGACAAAACCTGATTCTGTCCTATCTTGAGAAGAATCGCAAAGCAACAACCAATGAGTTAAGTGATATGCTCGGTGTATCCGCAACAACGATTCGCACGGACTTGAATCAGATGGATAAAGAACATTTATTGACCAAGACGCATGGTGGTGCGCTCTACCTCGACCATGACGAGGGAAGAAAGGATCTCACATCCAAGGCTTATTTATTTAATGAACGTGCGCTTGAGAATCGCGACGAAAAAGAAATGATTGCCAAAGAAGCTGCGAAACTGGTACAGGATCATATGTGCATTTTCCTGGATGCAAGTTCCACATCTTATACACTGGGATTACATCTGACCGGCTTTACCGAGCTGACTGTCATCACCAACGGAATTGATCTCGCACTTGCCATGAAAGATATTCCGGGAGTCACGGTCATTATGACCGGCGGTATCGTCACCTCTGCATCCTCTTCCATCGAAGGATTGCTCGGGGCGGACTTGTTAAAGAAACTTCACACGGATATCGCTTTCGTCTCCGCAAGAGGTTTCTCCATGGAGAACGGACTCACAGATTTCTCTATCTATGAGGCAGACTTAAAAAGGCTTTGCGTCAGTTCTTCGTCCAGAACCGTCGCATTAATCGATCACACAAAGTTCGATACCAACTCGATCTCCAGCTACGCTTCGATCGATGATATCAATCTGCTGATCACAGATTCCGGATTGTCGAAGCGGCTTAGGGAAAGCTACGAGAAAGCAGGGGTGAATCTGCTTGTTGCAGAGAATTTCTAAAAAATATGGGTTGCCGAAACCGGCAACCCTAATTTGGCATCCGCAGATGCTCCTTAAGCAATTCTTTGAACAACGCTTCCGCTGTCCAAAACACATTATGTGGTGTCACGATCGCTTTCAGTCCGACCGTCGGAACCCCTGTCTTCTTGTATTCCGCAAGGAACACATCCACCTGCGTAGAATTCATTCCGGAAAACACAAGCATCTCTGCCGGAAAATCCGGACCACTGTACACGGTCTTGTCACGAGAAAATCCCTGTACACCTGCAAGCGTACCAAGTTTCTGACTGTAATCCCTGCGCTCTACAGTAACCGGAACTGCCCCTATCCTGCTGCAGACTGTACGTACAGCCTTCTCCTTGTCTTTATCTAATCCAAACATTAAAATAAATTGTTCCATAATTTACGAATCCTTCATCTGCGTTTTTTCATATTATAACACATTTTCCATACCAAAAAATTTTTTTCAAAGCCACGCAGTTCTTTTTATCTCCGCCTGTATTGCAACGGCGACACCCCATACATCTTCTTAAAACAACGGATAAAATAACTCACATTCTCAAATCCGCTGCGCAACGCCACTTCCGTCACCGGCTGTGTCGTATCCTGCAATAACTGTCTGGCATGCTCCAGACGTAGATGGTTCACATACTGCGAAAGCGTAATATGGAAATGCTCCTTGAAATAACGCGAAATATACTTTTCCGACAGATGAAACTGTGCACCGAATGCTTTCAAGGATATCTCTTCCGTAAAATTCTGCTGAATATAAGAGATCATTTCTTTCTCTGTCACATTTCTTCCGCTTGTATCATTTTCAACAAGAAACTCCCTCTCCCACATCCGCCGGAAAAACTGCAATAACACAATTTTCGTGTCCATCATTCTGCTCAATTCTCCCGCGTATTGGCTTTCCATGACCGGATCCGGTGGTATCGTTGTGTTTAAAGCGACATCACATAGCTGCATTCGGTTGGTCTGTATCCGGATCAGTTGTTCACACAGATCCTTCACGCTTTGTCCGATGACCGGCGTTATAATTTTCTTACCACTTTTCAGAGGAGACATCACGTTTTGCTCCAGAAGATCATTCGTCTGAAAAGACATAAATTCCAATCGGAAGAGAAAGGTATAATAATCCGCATCCAGTGAATGCGATCCCATAAAATGCAAATTCCCCGGCGATACCACAAAGGCATCCCCGGGTGTTCCGACATAATTTTCTCCCGATATATTTACATTGAGGGAACCACCTCGCACATAAATGATCTCAAGTTCATCGTGCCAATGCACCGGAATCTGAAACGCATGATTCACATTCTGTATATGGTATAAGCTGAACGGATTCTCAGGGGTTCCGTGCGGCTTATTTTCCTTTAATTCGAAATACATTCCATGCTCCTATTCATCAACAAGCCTCTTCATCTTCCACTTTCCGGTCTTCCAGCGAAGCACCATCCCGACCGCGCGCACGCATTCATCACTTGCCATCGCAATATAAGCACCTACCGCAAGCAATCCGAGATGAATTCCAAAGAAATAGGTTCCTCCGACGGCACACAGATACATAAATATCGCCCCCATGATCACCGGAAATACCGCATCGCCGCTCGTCTTTAATGCCTGACCGTAGACAAGATTCGTCACACGCCCCACTTCGAGAAACACATCGACAGCAAGCAGCTTAACAACAAGGCTGATCATCTGCGGATCATCCGTGAAAATGCACACGATATAATGTCCAAGCAACGCAAATGTCACCGAAAAGCATGTCGCGGTAATCACGCCATAGATTGCCGCCTTGCGCGTTCCTTTCGCACATTCTTCATATTCTTTGGCACCGATCCGCCATCCGGTCATGATCGCATTCGCCTGTGCCAATGCCGCACCGATACAATACGAGAAATTGGCGATCTGCACCGCATAGGAGCGCGCAGTCACATTCATGCCATCCGTATCCATCTGATTCATAAAACGGACAACCAGTGTCATAGCAATATTATAAAGCGCAGTCTCACAGGCGGACGGAAATCCGATTTTGATGATCTGTCCCAAAATTTTGCGTGACGACATTCTCTCCGGACTGTTCTTCGCCTTGATCAACACGGCTCCCATCGTCGCAACCATGATCAGATTTACCACACGTGAGATCACCGTCGCTGTTGCCACGCCCATAACGCCCCAGTTTAGGACAAACAGAAATACTGCGTTCAAGATAAAATTGATCACATTTCCTACAATCGATGCAAACAACGATTGCTTTGTATATCCAAACACACGTAGATAACTCGCAAAAATCGGAATGAGGGCATTCAAAAAACATGCACCGCCGACAATTCGAAGGTAGGTCTCTGCCGGTTCAAGTAATGCCGGCGCAATACTTACAACTTTAAGTATCGTTCCTGAAAAGATTGCCAAAAATGCCGACATCAGTATTCCAACCACCGCATTAAAAATAAGGCCCAACTGTCTTGCCTGATATGCAATTCCCGGCTTTCCCGCACCGATATTCTGCGTCATGACCGCTATCATACCGGATGAAATCACACCGAACATAATGATAAATACACTAATATACGTATTGGCAGTACCTACCGCTCCAACCGCCTGATCACTTACCGATGACAGCATCAATGTATCGACCATTCCGGATAGCATATAGAAAAGTGTCTCAAAACAGATTGGGACAAAAAGTTGTGTCAGATTTTTTCTTTCAACGGCCATATAGATTCTCCTTACATACTAGAATAACATGTATATCAATAATACGCTATGAGAATCCATAATTCTTGTAATATTTCATGCAGAAATTGCACTTTTTCTACTTTTATGAGTTAATTCCAATTTCTGTGAGCATTTTCTGGTGCTCCCTGTACTTAGGATCATACTTCCCGACAATGTTCCAGAAGCGCGCGGAATGATTCATCTCCAACCGGTGCGCCAGTTCATGCACGACCACATAATCCATCAGTTCCTGTGGCAGATAGTGGAGTCTGTAATTAAAATTGAGATTCCCCTTACTGCTGCAACTTCCCCAGCGTCCCTTTTGATTTCTTATTGTCACACGATTATAGCTGACTCCCATCTGTGGTGCATACAACTGAAGCCGTTCCATAAAATGTGCCTGTATCTCTCTTCGCATAGCTACTGTCAATGACTCGTACGCAGGGATTTCATACGCCGCACTCCGGCTTTTCTTCGCTTCGATGCGCTTCTGTAACTTCTCCCACGCTCCGGCAATCCAGTCCGCATGTGCGTCCAGAAAACGAACGATCTCACGCTTTGTCGCACGACGCGGCGCGCGGCAGACGATCCGACCGTCCGGATACACCTGTAAGGCAATCGTCCGGCGATCCGAACGGATCAGTTCAATCGCATAATCATATTCCGTTGTTTTCACATGTATGGTCTCCGGCATCATGACACTTCCTTTGCTTCTTGCTGTGTCTCATTCTACCATTTGCGCGGAACGGTGGCAATAAGATGACACCAAGTACAACACAAACCACTTCCAAAAGCAGATCCTCGATGCGCGTCTGATACCATTTCTCGCAGGTATCTTCGATGGTTGTCTTTCGCATCATCCGGTTCTGCCGGATCTCCTGCTGCAACCGCTTCCAGTTCTGCTTCCATCCGTCGAAGTCGGACCACTTGCCGGGGATCAGTTCTGTATAGCGTGTGACATCAAGCAGATTATCCGAACGGATCACACGCCCGGTCAGCGCATATTCGGACAGAAACTGATTTCCGCTTTCTGTGTCCGCAACACCTAACGTCAGGCGGTTAAACCTCATCTGCTTATGCACACTTTCATTTCCACGGATCTGCACATAAACACCTGTTACCGGAATCATAACAATGCCCCGGATCGTATACACATTTGCATCCACACAAATCGTTTGTCCCACTACATCCGTACTTCCGAACAACTGCCATGCCGTATCTTTTGCCACCAGACATCCGGCAGCATCATCCGCATCGAGTACCGGCGCTACAGGAAGCACAGATTCCGATGAACCGTACAAAGAAACCACATGCGTCTGCACACTTCTTCCAAGATCCGGGTCGGTGACCGTTTGATCGGTCTGCTCCTTCCATGCGGTAAAACCGAACGCTTTGCCGTCATCCTCCGCCGCTGCATCCGAAACTTTATCCCACAGATTCCCCACGTCCTCCACAGAAAGTTCCTCCGCCATACAGATTGTTACATTCTGCCACAGGGAATCCGCTTTTTCCCCTGCCTTAAACGATTGCACACCAAAGAAGCCAGCAGCAAAAAGGCAGAGTAAAACCATTGTCAGCCTTACGGCTTTTGCCCGGCTCACATCGCACCTGCTTCCTTCAGACGCACTTTCTCGCCGTTGGCAAGCATTGTATCCGATTCCACGATCACACTGTCATCCTCGGAAAGCGAACCATCCGATAATGCTGCGTACTCGCCGTTTTTTTCCACGATCGACACATTCACTTTCCTTGCGACGGTCTCCTCACCGAGCACCGTATCCTCTTTCTCCAGAACATAGACAAAATACTTGCTCTGCTCCGCGTGGATTGCAGTAAGAGGCAGCGTTGTCGCGTACTTCTCCGAGGTCTGTTCAATCTCCATGCTGGCATGTGTTCCGATTGAAATCGTCTTCTTCGGAACATACACGGTCACACGCACGCTTGAATCCTCATTCGTCTCCGTGGAAAGCACCGTCATATCCTCATAACTCTTATCGTTGACTTTCAATGTGACCGCATCACCCACGACCACATACTTTGCATCCTCCTTCGAGATCTCTGTCGTAAAACGCGCGCCCTCCGACAGATCTGCCAAAAGAAACGCTGCCGTCTCTGTCGTCCGGTCACCTGCCGTCAGTAAAATCTTGCTGACTGTCGCATCGGTCTGTGCCACGATCTTTCCTTCTTGTTCCTTTGTCTTCTGAAGCTGCGCCAACGCGCGCTGCTTTTCGGCGATACTGACATTATTGATTTCCACCGAGTGATCAACAGCATCCGTTTCCCCGGCATCTTCGATGGCTCGTTTGGCAGATTTCTTCTGCTGCGTCTGCTGACTCTTCGCATCCTCTAACGTTTTTCTGGCATCCTCCACCAGCGAGTCATCCGCACTGTCCTCATCCTCACCGTTTTGATAATTTTCCAGTTTCTGTTCGGCTTCCTGCCAGAGCTCCTTTGCCTTGCGAACAAGCTTCTCATTTTTGCTGATCGTCTCATCGTAGTCTTCCTGTGCGCGCGAAAGCGTCTGTTTCCGCTCACTCTCCTGTGCCGCAGCCTCATTCTTCTTTGCCTGCTGCTGTAACTTTGCAGCCGCAAGATCATCCTTTAACTCCTGCACATAATCATACTGATCCTGCCACTCGCTCATGTAAGTATCCGGATCTTCCAGTTTTTTGAGCGCAAGCGCATCCAACTTTCTCTGTTCCGAATCGATCTTGCGCTGCTTCTGATTGATTTCGATCTGCGTGATCGAATCACTGTAATCTGCGGCAGGCGTTTTAGACGCATCCTCAAGCGCACGCTTTGCCTGCTGCACCTGACTCTTTTGCGTCTCCACCGCATCCTCATAGGCTTTCTTTGCCTCTTCTACGCTGTTTTGCAGATCTTCTAATGTCTTCTTTTCATTTTTCTTTGTCTGTTTTTTGGCTGTCTTAATATTCTCTTTTGCTTTGCTGACCGCATCCTTATTTGACTGCACGGTATCCTCATAATCTTCCTTCGCACGCGAAAGCGCCTTATCCTGCTCGCGGTCACGCTTCGCTTCGGCGGACTTTAATGCATCGTTTTGCAGTTGCAGCACCTCGAGCTCATCGGAGAGCGTTTGGATCTGCTCATCGATGCTGTCCGTATCAAGCACGGCAAGCGTCTGCCCCTTTTTGACCTCCTGCCCCTCGGTTACTTTCACCTTCGCAACCAGAATATCCGCCACGGTATAGACCGGAAGATCCGACTGCCTTGTCACTGTTCCGTCGCCGATCACCTTGTGAACGATCGCACGTGACTTCGGACTCTCCACCTGCACCTGCGCAACCGTAAAGGATGACGCCGCGCGTGAGATGACCGTCATAAAAAGCATGACCGCCATCAGCGCCGCAAACACCTTTGTCAGTTTTCCCATCTTCTTTTCCTCTTTTCATTGAAGTCTAAAATCCATTATCCTTTGACAGCGGCTGCCGTAATTCCCTGTTCCAGGTACTTCTGTCCCATTCCAAACACACACAGCGCCGGCAGCAATGCCACAAACGAACAGGCTAACGCAAAGCCCATCTGCCCCTCCTTAATCTCCGGAAGATACATGGACAGCGGCCAGAGCCGCTTCGTCTGCAAAAATACAAGCGGCTGCTCGATCATGCTGAAACACTCCAGAAACTGGATCACAAGCGCCGAAAGGATTCCCGCGGAACCAAGCGGCACCCCGACGAAAAAGAAGATCTTCCATTCGCCCGCGCCGTCCATGCGTGCCGCCTCCAAAAGTTCTTCCGGTATCCCGCAGAAAAAGCGGTACATCAGAAAGACCGTAAATGTCGAAAACGCACCGGGTGCAATGATCGCCCATAAAGTATCCATCATATGAAGTCGGCTTAAGACCAGATACTCGGAGAGCATCGTCACCTGAAACGGGAGCATCATCAGAATAATATAGAGCAGATAAAAAACGCCTTTTCCCGGAATCCGGTAGCGCGCCAGCCCCCATGCGGACGGCATTCCAAACACCAGCTGCCCGAGCAGGATTCCACCCGTGATCTTCATGGTATTCCAGAACATCTGAAAGAATTCCGGGGAATCAAAAACGAGTTCCACAACACTTTTTAAGGTCGGATAAAGCGGAAAAAGCCGCCACGATGCATAGCCTTTTGTCCCGTTTAGGATTGGTACCAGATACTGCGTGATCTCCGGCTCTCCCATCAGGCTTCCGCAGAAAAGAAACAGAAGCGGCGCTACCGTAAGTGTCCCGAACAGGATCAGCACAAGTACAATTCCAAGTATTTTTAACCGTCTCATCCTTCTGTCTCCCATAAACGTTGTAAAATTAACACGAACCCACCGATCACTCCTGCGAGAAGCACACTCGCCGCCGCCATCTTATCAACCGACAGGCTTAGAAACCAGTTATTAAAAAGGTGTTGCAGGAGATAAATATCCTCCTGCGGATAATTTCCCGCAACCAGATATGCCTCCCGGAACACCTTAAACGAATTCAAAAAAGAAAGGACCACAATGGTAAAAATCATCGGCCGGATCAACGGCAGCGTAATCTTGAAAAACTGAACACTTTTCTTCGCACCGTCCATCTCCGCCGCCTCGTACACGCTCTGCGGAACGGACGCAAGCCCCGCCAGCCAGAGGATCATCGTATAGCCGAGATTCTTCCATATATAGCTGAACACAAGTACCGCAAACGATGCGCCGGTGTTCATCCAGTCGACTGCGCTCAGTCCGCACAGATACAGTATTCCGTTTACAAATCCGCTCCGATCAAACATCAGCTTCCACAACAGAACCACGGATGCCGCCGGAATCGCAAGCGGAAGCAGATAAGCCGCCTTGATGGCACCGATGAGTGCGTTTACCGATTCCCCGCCGGACCTCTGCTGCCCTCTTCTGTGAAATTGCTTCAGATCTGTCCACAATTCATTGACGAAAAAAGCCAGAACCAGTGACAAAACAAGCAGAAGCGGCAGGCAGACGAGCACAAACCGTACTGTGTTTTTTGCGGCAAGCCGGAAGGCATCGTTTTCTACCACCATTTTATAATTTTGCAGTCCACAGAAGCTTCCGCTTGCCATCTGCACGAATGAACGCCGGATCACATCCACAAACGGGATCAGATAAAAGACGGCAACACCGCAAAGTCCCGGGAGCAGAAACGATATGCCCGCCAGACGCTTTCGATGCTTTCTGCTACTCCGCAACATACAGCTGCACTTTCTGACTGATCGCCGCTACGGTATCCTCGATCGACTGATTTCCCTGCAGATATTTTGCCCCCTCATCCAGCACAAGATCCTTCACTACGCGGTCATCCCAAACCGGTACATCAAGACTTTCCATCAGTGTGGTCAGTTCCTGCTGCTGCGCATTGCTGATCTTTTTTAACTGATATTCGAAGTCAGTTCCGTCCGCGGTCGATGATTCGATCCACGATTCATGAGTGTTTTCACACTCCGCGTCAAAAGCGCTTCGATTGACGGAAAATCCGTCATTCATCTGCTTTTGTCCCTTTGCGGAGATCGCCATCTCGATAAACTTCTGTGCGTAAGTGTTGTCCGAGGCGGACTGTGCAAGTCCGAGGCTGATAAACGGCACAAATGCCTTGTGCTCCTGCGTATCAAACAGTGCAAAGCTGCCGCCGTATGCGCCCTCCATTCCATAGAAGTTCTGCGCATCATTAACCCCCACCAGAGAGCCAAATGCGATCTGCCCCATCATCATCAAACGGAAATTCACGGTTTCAGCGCACATTCCGATAAGGCTTCCCTCCTGCATTCCACTGGCAAAATCAACCTCGATGCGTTCCTTCTCCTGATAGCCGTCGGCATCATACAGAGCCTTTGCCGCCTCAAGACAGTCCTTTAACTTCTCCTGATCGATGCCACTCGTCGTCCGCCAGGAGGCACTGTCCGCATTATAAAACTCATTCAATATTGTTTTCGGTCCGAAAAAGCCGAACACTTTTCCATTCCCGGATTTTACGGTATCGATATACGCCTTGAAATCCTGTATGCTGCCGCTGTGATCAAGCATGGATGAATCGCCCTCTGCCACCGTAAAGTAGAAACGCGTCGGCACCTGATAGATCTTGTTGTCATTGGTGTAGGCATCCATAATATTGGTAAAAAGCCCTTCACTTTCGTTCGCCTGCACCACATAATTGCTGATATCGCACAAAGCGCCTTTTTCCACATAGCTGTCTGCCGGAAGTCCGTCAAGCACAAGGACATCCGGACCTTTTCCCGCGAGCACTTCGGTATTTAAAGACTTGATCGCATCGTCCGCAGTCACACCGTCCGAACCTGACATGCCGATGATCTTCTTAACGAACACATCCGGATATTCCTTCTGATAAGCGGTGATCAGCTGCTGGAGCGCATTGCTGTCCTCGAGCGCATAGACACGGATCTGGTTTTCCGGAACCGTTGATATCATTGCGTCATAGGTATAGCGGTAACAATGCGGCTGTCCATTCGAATCCGACGCGATCACAATGTAATTCTTGTCGTCAAAGCGATGGAATCCCTGTATCGCCACACTGCTGTCACTCAGACTCGTGAGTGAGTTGTCCATGAGCTGCTCGGTCGTGCTTCCGCCGATCTTGTGGTAAAACATTCCGTCATGATTCAGATAATAGAACTCCTGCTCGGTATCATCCGCCGCGAAAGCGATCGAGCTGCTGCCCACGCTGTAGGACGCATTCACATCTTTTAGATCTTTCTGCAGCTCTGTATCATTTTTCATGTTCTCCGATATCTTGCCGCTGTCTGCTTCCGCAAAAAGAATTCCGGAATCTGTGAGCATACCGAACCGGTTTCCAATCGGAAGAAGTCCCTCTACCTGATCGGTAATCTGCTGTGAAAATCGAGACATCTTGCCGCTCGCCGAATCAACCTCATAGAGCACGCCGTTCAAGTCCGTAGCAAGGAGTGTTCCATTTGCATAGACTGCAGAAGTGACGAAATTGCCGATCTCATCATCCGGACTGTCTCCCTCATAATCCGGTATCTGAAGCTGCACCTGGGAGACTTCCCCCTCCGCTGTCACCATCGATAAAATCACTTTCTTTTCGTTCGGATTTCCAAACACTGCTACGCTGCCGTCCTCTCCGTTTACCGCAGACACATAACAATCCGTATCTTTTACCTCGACACTGTCCCATGTCTCGCCCTGATCCTTCGAGTGACCAAGGATCATCGCTGTTCCATCCTGTGGATATCCAAACAGCGTAAGTTCGCCGTCCTTGCTTTTTCCTGTAGAACTGATCATCGATATATTATCCGGCAGCGAGACCTCGTTCTCCACAAACCTTCCTTTCGCATTGCCGCTCTGTGTGCCGTTTTGCGTTTCGCTGATGACCTGTTGGCTGCTGCAACCGCTCATAAGTCCGGTTGCCAGCACACAGGCAGTCATAAACAGTGATAATTTCTTTCTTATTTTAAATTTCACGATTTTCCATCTCCTTAAACATTTTTACTATGCCTCAAGTGTAACAGAAGTGTCTTTAATCTTTCTTTAAAGGTGTCTTTAATTTTTCAAGTAATTTTAAGATTTCTTAAAGACAAATCTGCTATACTGATTAACATAGGAAAGGGAAATCAAATGAAGATTTTATTGATAGAGGATGATAAAAATTTGTGTGAAATGCTGCGCTTTCAATTAGAGAGCGAGCATCACGAAGTGGAGGTCTGCATGGACGGGCGCGACGGACTCGATCTGTTCCTGCAGGATGCCTACGATCTGGTGCTGCTCGATCGGATGCTCCCGACCATGAACGGACTTCTGGTCTTGCAGAAAGCGCGAAAAGCCGGAATCTCTACACCGGTCATTATGATCACCGCACTCGGCGAACTCTACGACCGCGTCGAAGGACTCGACTGCGGTGCGGACGACTATCTGGTAAAGCCGTTTGCTTACGAAGAACTCTCCGCACGCATCCGCTCCATCGGCAGACGCAATCATGTCTATGATGACAACGACCGTTTTTCCTATGCCGACATCTCCTACGACAGCCGCCTGCGCGAACTGTGTGGACCAAGCGGCAGTCTCCAGTTATCCGGACGTGAGGGACGGCTGCTCGAAATCTTCTTGCAAAATCCGCAGACCGTGCTAAAGCGGCTCGTGCTGCTCTCCCGCGTGTGGGGAAGTGATGCCCCGGTGGAGGAAAGCAACCTCGATACCTATATTCATTTTGTGCGCAAACGTCTGCAACAGGTCGGAAGCCACACAACCATCGAAACCGTGCGTGGCATCGGTTACCGCCTCACCAGATAAAAGGAGTTATCACTTTTCACATGTTTAAAAAATTACATCGACAATTAACCTTTTTCTGCGCCGTTATCACCGGAGCAATTCTGATCGCACTCAGCATCACCTGTCTGTTCCTCGCCGGCAAAGCGATCGAGCAGACCGGATATTCCGCTTTTCAGAAAGAACTCGTCTCCGTGACTGCCAGTCTGCAGAGTCAGGATTACATCTCCTACCAATGGCTCGGGCAGATGCAGCAACAGCACCATTTCACGATCTATCTCTACGACAAAGGCGAAGAACTTTACTACAACCGTCTGCAGGATGACAACTGGAATGCGCTTCGCGACCGTGTGATCGCCAAAACCGGAGATGACTGTTTTACCATGCACAACGGACAGAATATTTATCACCGGGAATTTACCTACAAAGATAAAGAACAGGGAACCTACTACACTTCGGTCGGTTATCTGATGAAAGACAGCGGACAGCTCAGCTTTGTGATCCTCTATGACACGCTGCACCAGAGCACGCAGATCAGGAGGCTTGCGATCGGTGTGTTGTGTGCTGATGTGGTGACACTTGCTCTGCTCATACTTTTTTCATGGCTTTTTACGGGGCGCATGGTCCGTCCTCTTGCGATTGCACAAAAAAAACAGCAGCAATTTGTTGCTGCCGCTTCACACGAACTTCGCTCACCGCTGACTGTCATGATGTCGGGGCTTGAGACGGTCGAAAAAGCTGACTCCGAACAGACCCGCAGGCATTTTCTCTCGCTGATCCGCGAAGAAGGACTTCGCATGCAGCACCTAATCTCCGACATGCTGTTGCTTGCCAACGCGGATGCCAACCGCATCGTCCTTCATGAAGAGTCCGTCTCCCCTGACGATCTGCTGCTCGGTGTCTATGAAAAATACGAATCTCTCGCCGCCTCAAAAGGGATTGGCTTACAGTTTCTCCTTCCGGATGCTGCCTGTCAAAACCGTACGATGGACGCGGAGCGTATCACGCAGGTTTTATCGATTCTGATGGACAACGCGTTATCCTACACACCGCATGGCGGCAGGATTCTTCTTTTGTTCCAGCAGAGTGATACCTCCACGAGTTTTATTGTCGCAGACGACGGTCCGTCGATCCCGGATGCCGAGAAGGAGCATATTTTTGAACGGTTCTACCGCGCGGAAAGCTCCCACACCGATCACGCCCACTTCGGACTCGGACTCTGCACGGCGCAGGAGATCATGCGCGCCCATCACGGCAGGATCACCGTTTCTGATCCGTCGGACTGCACTTTCCTTCCGGATACATTTGCCACAACGCAAGGCGTTGTATTTATTGTAACTTTATAAAGTCTGCTTCCCCATGCGTCCTTCTACGCGCTTCATATGATGCACATAGACAATGAAGATTACAACTCCCGTGAAGAGCCACGATGCAACGTACACATTCATCAGCATATCGTAAGTCGGAACCAGCTTGAATACCGTCACAAGCCAGATCATGCGGAAAACAACTGTGCCGAGTATCGTGATAATGGACGGTTCCAACGACTTGCCTATTCCACGAAGCGCCGCACTCTCCACCTCGTACGTTGCTGTCAGTCCTTCGAGCGAGCATACATGGTGCATACGGATTAGTCCGTATAAAGCAACCGTCTCGCTGACCGTATAGATGCTGACAAAGAAATCGTCCCAGATCACAAAGATCACACTCAAGACTTCGGTAAATGCAATTCCAAACAACATACAAAGCCAGAAGATTTTTTTGCACCGTTTCAGATTACCTGCACCATAATTCTGGCTCGTAAATGTAACTGCTGCCTGCGCGAATGCAGACGCAATATCATACGTGAAATACTCAAAATTTAATGCAAGTGAAGAACCGGCGATTGCATCTTCCCCAAACGAATTGATTCCGCTTTGGATAAACACATTGGAGATGGCAAAAATTGCTCCCTGAACGCCTGCCGGAATACCGATCTGCAATACCTTCATGAGATCCTGCTTCTCGATATGCATTTTCTCAAACCGGAACTGAAACTCATCGCTTTTGCGATGCAGACACAGGATCACAAGATCTGCACTGATCACATTTGAGATCACGGTTGCAATCGCAACTCCTGCAACGCCAAGCTTAAAGCAGATAACCAGCACCAGATTCAGAATAACGTTGACAGTTCCGGAAACAATCAGATAATACATCGGTCTGCGTGTATCTCCGTAACTTCTAAGAATTGCCGCCCCGAAATTGTACACCGTCATAAACGGAATACAAATAAAATAAATGCGAATATAAAGAAGTGCCTGATCCATCACCGAATCCGGTGTTCCGGATACCGACAAAATCAACCTTGCCGTAACGAGTCCAAGCACCATCAGAATCAGTCCTAGTATTGCGCCGAAAGTCAGTATCGTATGCAACATTCCACTGATTTTTTCCCTCTTATCCTGTCCGATCAGATTCGCCAAAGCTGCATTCGGTCCGACCGAAAGTCCTACGATCAGATTCACAAAGATTCCAACCAAAGCCACGCAGCTTCCCACTGCTGCAAGCGCCTGCGAACCTGCGAATCGACCAACGACCGCCACATCCGCCGAATTAAAAAGCTGCTGCAAAATACTGCTCGCCGCAAGCGGTATCGAAAAAAGGATGAGCTTGCCAGCAAGCCCACCATTTAACATATCCATTTCTTTTGTTTTTCCTGCCTGTGCCATCTTCTGTCATTCCTTTTCAAACTTTTTTGCCCACAACATTCTAGCACCATTAAAATTTACAGGCAACGTTTTAACATAAATTTGTACAATCATTTATTTACTTTCAAAATGTAATATGCTAGTATTTAGTCAACACTTCTAACTGCGGAGGAAACTCTATGTTCCAAATTATATACTCTAAGAAAGCAAAAAATTTTTTAGAAAAACAAAATCGATCAACTCAATTACGGATTCTATCCGCAATCGCAAAGCTTCCGCAGGATGGTGATATAAAGAAATTACAAGGGCAGAATGGATATCGGTTGCGTATCGGCAATTTTCGTGTATTATTTGATATCAATGGTGTTATTATAGATATTATTGATATTGGTAATCGTGGACAGATATATAAAGGAGTGTGATTATAGATGTCAAATGTAAAAGAAAGAATCATGGGCGCAGTAACTATTATGAGTGATCAGGAAGCCGAAAAAGTCTGGAATATGATTCAGGGTGTATACAAGCTCTATAATGCAGAAGAGGTTTCTCCAGAACCTGATGAAATTTCTGCTTTTCATGCCTATCAATCAGGTGATCCGGAATATCAACCATCTTATTCACAAGATGATCTTATAAAAGAACTTGGATTATAATCTCATTTTTAAGCGAGTGCATAGGCACTCGCTTATTTCATCTACGGCATCACAACATGTGGCAGAATTCCGGTCAGATGCGCGATCGTCACTCCGTAATTTGTCATCGGAATTCGCTGCTCCTTTGCGCGGTCAATGCGTGACAATACATATTTCCGGTTGAACATACACGCTCCGCATTGAATGATGAGATCATATCCACTTAAGTCTTCAGGAAAATCCGTTCCACTTACATGATCCACCGTAATCCCCTCTCCAAAACGTTTCTTTAACATTCGCGGGATCTTCACACGCCCGATATCCTCCTGAAGAGGTGCATGCGTGCAGCATTCCGCAATCAGTACATGCGATTGTTCCGTCAATGCATCAATCGTTTTTGCCCCTTCTACATAGTAAGGAAGATCTCCCTTATATGCTGCAAAAAGCACAGAAAATGAAGTTAGCATACTTTCTTTCGGCTTATTCTCATACACATAGGAAAACACCTGGGAATCCGTGATGATCAGTTTCGGTGGCTGTACCAACTGTTTTAATGCCGCCACAAACTTATCTGTAGTAACACTCATAATCACACATTTCTTATCGAGGAGCTCTCTTGTTGTCTGCACCTGTGGCAGGATCAGTCTTCCTTTCGGTGCCTGAATGTCCTGCGGCATAACAAGTATGACAAGATCATCCTCTCTGACCAGATTTCCTGTGATCAGGCGCTCCCCGAAATTTTCCGGCACCTTTCGCGCTAAGGCTTCCTTAATCTGATCGATGCCTTCACGCTTTACCGCACTTACAATGAGCGGCTGTTCGTTTGTCTCTTTTATAAGAAATTCCTGTAACGCTTTTGCGTCCCCAATATCCGCCTTGTTGATAATCAGAAGCACCGGGGTATTTTTCTCTTTAAAAAACTGATACCATTTCAGTTCCTGCGCGAAGTATTTTTTTAACAATTCCATATTGTTTAATTCCGATTTATTCTCTTCGCGGTTTGCTGTCATATCAGAAACAGACGAATCCACTTCCGCAGAAAACACCATAACCGCAATATCCGTCTTCTCCGCAGCAAGTCTCGTCTTCTCCACACGCTTTGCACCAAGCTCGCTCTCATCATCAAAGCCAGCCGTATCAATGAGCGTGCACGCTCCGAGTGGATGGATCTCCATCGCTTTGTACACCGGATCCGTCGTCGTTCCGGCGACATCCGAAGCAATCGACACTTCCTGCCCGGTAAATGCATTGATCAGCGATGATTTTCCGCTATTCGTTTTTCCAAATACACCAATGTGCAGCCGATTCGCTGACGGTGTATCATTCAAAGTTGTTCCCATGCTTTTTTCCTTCCATTTCTTTATTCGCTGGGGCGATTTTATTATCTTCTCTGCTTCCTAGCCCCGCTTCACTTTCTCTTCAGGGCTATTTTACTTTCTTTCCTGCTTTTCTAGCCCCGCTTCACTTTCTCTTCGGGGCTATTTTTCTCTCTTTCCTGCTTCCTAGCCCCGCTTCGCTTCCCCACCGGGGCTATTTTTCTCTCTTTCCTGCTTCCTGGCCCCGCTTCGCTTCCCCACCGGGGCTATTTTTCTCTCTTTCCTGCTTCCTAGCCCCGCTTCACCTTCTCTTCGAGCCACTTTCTACAATAATGAACATAGAGCAGCAAGTCACCCTGCTGCTCCTTCGCATTCATCGAATCTACATTCCCTGTATCTGCCAATTCTTGCTGTCAACATTGGCAGCCTTACCTAATTATATTAGAAACGGAAATCTCTCTTTCCTTCTGAAATATCATGAATATGCTCATAGGTGGTCTGTTTTACCTTTGGGTTCGTAATCTTCTCGATTTCGCGGTCGATCAATTCCATACCAATCTTCTTCGTCTCCTCGCTCGCATAATCCTCAAGATACTCTTTGAGCGTCATTAAAGCGTTCGGATGGCAGCAATTTAAGATCTGCATGCTTTTGCACAGTGCCATAAACCGGTCCCCGGTTCTTCCCTCGCGGTAGCATGCGGTACAGAATGACGGAATATAGCCCATCTTCATCAACCAGTTGACAACCTCATCGAGTGTTCTCTGATCGCTGACATCAAACTGCTCGGAAGTCGCCTCTGCTTCCTTTTCTGCCTCCGGATCCGCATATCCGCCGACACTGGTCTTGGATGCACCGCTGATCTGTGATACGCCGAGCGGAAGAACCTTCTCGCGGACAGCCTGACTCTCACGGGTTGAGATGATCATTCCGGTATAAGGCACGGAAATACGGATGAGCGCACAAATCTTCGCAAATGTATCATCGCTGATTCCGTTGTCAAATGCGCTCGGATCGATGTCATCCGCTTTTTTCACACGGGGAACACTGATCGTATGCGGTCCGACACCGTGTACCGCCTCAAGATGCTCCGCATGCATAAGAAGTCCGGCGAACTCGTAACGATAGCCCTCAAGTCCGAACAGTACGCCAAGTCCGACATCATCGATGCCGCCCTCCATCGCACGATCCATCGCCTCGGTATGGTATGCGTAGTCATGCTTTGGTCCGGTCGGATGCAGTTCCTCGTATCCTTTTTTATTGTAAGTCTCCTGGAACAGAATATAGGTTCCGATTCCGGCATCCTTCAGCTTGCGGTAATTCTCAACGGTCGTTGCCGCGATGTTGACATTCACACGGCGGATTGCACCGTTCTTGTGCTTGATGCTGTAGATCGTATTGATGCACTCTAAGATGTACTCGATCGGGTTGTTGACCGGATCCTCGCCAGCCTCGATTGCCAGACGCTTATGTCCCATATCCTGCAAAGCGGTAACTTCTTTCACGATTTCTTCCTGTGTCAGCTTCTTTCTTGCGATATGCTTGTTTTTCATGTGATATGGACAGTATACACATCCGTTGACACAATAATTGGACAAATACAGCGGTGCAAAAAGCACAATACGGTTTCCGTAATAATCTTTCTTGATCTGCTGCGCCAGCTCATAGACCTCATTGATCTTCTCCTCATTCTCACATGCCAGAAGTACGGAAGCCTCGCGGTGGGTCAGACCTTTGCGTTCCTTTGCCTTAGCGATGATGGCATCCACCATCTCCATATTGTCCTTGTTGGCATCCGCATATGCCAGTGTTTCCTTGATTTCCTCGTCAGAGATAAACTCCTCTGCTTTCAGTGATTTTACGTCGTACATATTCTCCTCCTAGTATATTTACTCTCTATTTTCATGAAACAAAGTCGCCTCGTGACACCACAACCTGATAACCGACGCTCTCCATTCGTCTGGACATACAGTGTCTGCACTCCGCCGCCTCATCCCCGGTGCAGATCTTATTGTCATAAAGCTGGTACTTCTCACGTACCGCAACCGGCGACAGATTCGGCATCACAACATTCGCTCCCGCCTGAATGCCTTTCTCCCTGCCGAGCGGATGGATCGTCCCCAAAGCCGTGGTCGACGGAAGAAGCACATGCGGATGAATCAGTCTTATAATCGAAAGAAGTCTGAGCGTCTGATCCAGCGTTCCCGCCTGCTTTTCGCCAAAAGGCGTATCTTTCTGCGGAATAAAAGGTCCGATTCCAACCATGTGCGGTCCCAGTTCCTTGATAAACTGCAGATCCTCATATAATGTCTCCACCGTCTGATTCGGCGAGCCGACCATGAATCCGCAGCCAACCTGATAACCAATCTCCTTCAGTTCCCACAGACACTGCTTTCTGTGTGCAAGTGACATCTCCGCGGGATGCAGACTCCGGTAATGTACCTCATCCGCCGTCTCGTGCCGCAGCAGATAACGATCCGCACCGGCATCGAAAAATGCCTGATAACTCGCCCGCTCCTTCTCTCCAATGGAAAGCGTCAATGCACAATCCGGATAGCGCTTCTTGATGGATGCTACAAGATCGCAGATGCGTTCATCAGTAAAGTAACCGTCCTCGCCTCCCTGCAGCACAAAAGTCCTAAATCCCAGTTCATATCCGTTGTCGCAACAGGAAAGAATTTCCTCCTTCGTCAACCGGTAGCGATCTGACTTCGCATTACTCCTGCGGATTCCGCAGTACAGGCAGTCATTCTTACAATAATTTGTAAACTCGATCAAACCACGGATAAACACCTGCTTGCCGTACACCGCATCCGCGACCTCGCGTGCGGACACTCGCAGATACTCAAGGCCATCCTTATCCTCCGTTGTCAGCAAAAGTTTCAGTTCCTCGCGGCTGATATTCTGTTGCTCTCTGATCTTATCAATGATTTGATGTAACATTTGAATATACCGTTTTGGCGCTCACGCCATCCAATCTTCCTATTTTTCCGGATAAAGCATTGATTTTATCCTGTGGCGCATCCACCGCCACACTGATGATATTCACGCCCTGTGAGCGGTACGGAATGCCCATGCGGCCAACCACGCAATCCCTGTACTCATGCAACAGATGATTGAGTGGCTCCGCAGACTCCTCATTCTCCACAATAATTCCAATTAAAGCGATTCGTGTCTCCATATTTTCTCCTACACAATATCGATAAAAAAAGCTGTACCCATAAAGGTACAGCCTAAAATCCACAGTTTGACAAAGAATATCTTACCCCCACAGACTCCTTCTGTCAGGTCATATCCTTCATCGTCCATATATCGTGCCATACCTTTCACCTCAACCAATCGTTTCAGTGTCAGAGTCATCTTTTTTGTCATCCGGTTTTCAGATCATGAATTTCACGAAGTGAAAAGCGAACTACTATATTATTATTTAATCATATAGCACAATCTGTGACAAGTTTTTATTTGTATACAATCAATAAAAAAGCCTAGAGCTGGCACTCTAGGCTCTTGTAATATTATATCACGCCATCGGCTTCTCAAGAATCCGCACCACCTTATTTCCATCCAATTCGAAGAAAAACGGCATCCCCGGCTTTCCATCGGTATACGTCTGCATATACTTCTGAAATATGCTTTTATCTTTCGTCACCACGCGAATGTCCTTATCGGTTCCTCCGAACTCGCGTCCCCAATCCAGAAACGAATACTCCGTCTGATCCGTCAGTGTATACTCGCTCGTTTTCTCATCCTCATTGTAGAGATAATATCCGTCCGGCATGTCATCATCAATATGTTTGTAAATCAAGACCTTATCGCCATCCTCCGATGAAATATATTGCACTGGATCGACCACGATCGTATCTCCCTGAATTGCTCGTACATACGCACATATATTGGTGCTTTCTGCCTGCGCACTCTCCGTCTGTTCCATGGACGTCCCTTGCTCTGCCAACGCCGCATTTCCACATCCCCCAAGTATCAGACCACTGATGCATAATATAGCTGCTATCTGTTTTTTCATTCTTCACACCTTCCTTTCGAAACACCGCCTGTCAAAAAGCCCATTTTTCATAGATTTTCTTAATATCCTCCGCCTCAATTGCATCACCGGATAAAATATAGACACTGTTTTTGTACTCCGCATATGTCCAAAATGTGCCATCCGCATACCGATATATCTGCACATCCACACCATTGACCGAAATCCGTTCCATTTGATCATAACTTTCATCATACAGCTCCGTTTTGTCCACAACCCTTTTCTGTTGAAAAAGCAATGTCTTCTCACCCGACTGATATTCATATAAAACAACACGATCGCTTTGCCTGGTATCTTCTAACTGATATCCAGCCGGAACATATTGGGGAACTGCCATTTTATCCACCTTACTCTGTACCTCATCAACCGATTGGTACGAATAAATCCCCGTACGATCTTCAAGCACAGTCTTAATTGTAGTGAAAAAACGAACTCTGTATGCATCCACACTCATTGTCACGCTAAAAAAAGCGATGACAAAAACAAGCGCAAACATTGCAACACGTCTGGAAACATTCTTTAAACACTGGATCTGCTTGATATATTTTTCCCGTCGTAACAACCTTGCCATCTGTCGGTCAAACGTATCGGAAAACGCATACTCATAATCCGTCTCCCTTTCCAGTTTCTGTATGATTGCCTCGTCCACAATCGGCATTTTTTCATAAAGCCACTCATCCGTCACCTGCATCACACTTCTCCCTTCTTAATCTTTTCTAATTCTTCCGCAATCAATTGCCTGCCTCTTGCCAGCCTTTGACGCACGGTTCCCTCGCGGATTCCGCACGCCTTTGCAATCTGCTGATTGCTCTGATGTGCCGAGTATTTCAGCAAAAACACATCCCTATACTTCGGCGGCAGATTCTTTAGAATATCAAGGACCTCGCTGTCCGCCTCTGATTCCATATAATCCAGAGGCATCTGATTGTCTGCCAATTCATCCACATAAATTTCGCGACTGCGCAAGTTGTTTTGTTTGCGATAGAGATCGATCGCAGCATTCTTTGTGATAGTAATCAGATAACGTTTCGTGGCAGTTTCCTCTAGCTGCCCGATACATTCCATATGCTTTGCTACCCGCACAAACGCTTCCTGTAAAGCATCCTCTGCCAGATGATGCTCATGCAGGATATCAACTGCAATCTTGAACATCAGATATCGATATCTTTCATATAACTCTGCAAATTTTCGTTTTTGTTCGGGTGTATCCACCATCATTAGAATTATCACGCACGTTCCTCACTTTGTATCGTCTCTGATAACTATAACGAACCATTTTTATAAATTGTTACATTTTTGGGACAAAAAAGATAGCACATGTCAATGCTATCTTTTTAGAAATAATCTTATTCATTTGTCTCGATCGTATAAGTTCCGTTTTCAAAATCAACTCGCAGATTTGCGTAGCTCTCTCCAAATTCTCTGTGAATATTCAGCAGATGCCCCTCACAAAAAACTTTTATCTGCGCGCTCTCATCAAACGCTTTCAGCCTGTTTCGCATCCGGATCAATTCCAGCTGCTTTTGCACAACTGTTTTTTTCAGGCCTTCCGCGATGTCTTCTTTCGACAGATTGGTCCGGTTGATCTCTTTATGCCCGGACTCTCCTGCGCGTCGTACTGCCTCATGATCATTCTTTCCTGCAAACAGGTCAAGATACCAGATCTGTGGCTTTCCCGGCATAAACATCTGGATTGCGCGCGCAAGAAGCATCTTGTCATCCGATTCTCCAAGGGCACTGTAATAGGTGGCATTCACCTGATAATACAGATTCTTCTGGCCATGCAGATTCTTTACCATTCCGCCGCGGGATACAATCAGATCGATCAATGCCTGTATATCCTCTTCCGGAAGGAGACCTTTTAAATCCAGAAGCGGAATTCCATCGTGGCAGCCTAACATATTGACGGTAGAAATCTTTTTTTCCACGATTTCCTTCGCCCATGCCGCAAGATAAGTTCCACGCTTGTGCTCGATCGCGTCAATGATCAGACCCGGCAGAAAGAAATCATACGTCGGATAACCTTTTTGTGACAATGTCTCATAGATTTTTTCTTCATATGCCGCATGAATCTCCGGCAAAAGCGTAAGTCCCAGTGGATCCGCCAGTTCCTTAATTTGCTGCAGGAATTCCCAGGTCTCCGGATCATTTAAGAAATTTTTCTTGCCTGGTGCCTTCGGCGCATAAGCAAACGCATCCAGCCGCACAATGGACGCTCCGTAAGAGGCAATCTTCTCCAGCGTATTCCGATAAAAATCCCACACCTTCGGCGACTTGATGTTTAAATCCATCTGTCCGAGATACTGCCTGCCATGTACTTCCTGATAGAACGTGTTCCAATACGGAACCTTCTTCCCATCCGGAAATTCCACCATCAGAATCGGCAACCCCGGTTTGCGAAAGAACATCTGCTTCAGACAGCTTTCATCCGGCTGGATATAACCTTCTTCGGTCATTGTTCCGTATCCTTCCCAGAACTGATTCCAGTCAATGAAAAAGTCACGGTAGTCGGAAGCTTCGCCTTTTTCTACAAGATCACGGAATTGCGGGGACTGCGCAGAAGCGTGATTTAGGATGAAATCCAGCTTCAGGTCGATCCCCAATTCTTTTAATCGCTCCAGATCCTCCCTATCGGCAAGCTCCTCATTGAGTTCATAATCCACAACCGAGAATCCGCGGTCCAAATCCGAATGGTACAGACTTGGCAGGACATAAAAGGAGGAGAATACATCCTGCATCTCATCTGTTTTCAGCAAATTTACAATCTCTTCAAGCTTTCCTCCCAGACTATCCGGGTATGCATTGAGCATCGGTTTATTGTTCATAGACCTCTTTGTCCTTTCCTACAACCAGTCTTGCATGTCCTTTTTGAATATCCAGTTTCTCCTGTTCCAACTCTACCACTCTGCAGATAAACGGGCTTGCTGCATTCTCATCTCTGTTTCTGCGAATCCGGCGTTCCTTTGTCTCCTCAGGCGAACTCTCTAAAAAGACCGGAATATCTACTCCTTTTAAGTATTCGCTTCCACCGTGTGTCCATTCTACCAGCATAACCGGGATTCCTGCAAAATCCGTCTCTTCCGATGATATGTCACCGTCTTCGCGTCCCATGTGCCGCAAAGTAATCGTATCTTTTCCTGCATGAAATTCAGCAAGTACCTGATTGATGCAATCAAAGTCGATTTCTTTCGGTGTCCCGAGGTATTCGCGCAGTCCTTCTTCTCCGGCTTCCTCATACACACGCAGACGCTCTTCATCGTTGCGCTTCGGAATGCGGTGCGGATAATTATCGCCGCCAAGCAGATAGCAGCCGATTCCTTCACTGAGAAAATACTGCTGCAACGCCGTCGCAATCGTTGTCTTGCCGGAACCGGATCCGCCATAAATACTGATCACAACGCGCTCATCGCCTGATGCATGCAACTGCTGCACCTTGTCAAACAGCTTCTTTGCTTCCTTCAATTCCACAAACGAGAACTGGTATGCCTCATATTCATGTGTAAACGCAGGAAGCGGAATTCCCGCAGCCATAAGTGCTGCTCCAAAATACTGCTTTCCACTATTTTCTTCTAAATATACTGCATCCGGCTTTAAGCCACGTAATCGGATATAAACCGTTGCAGGATTCGCCTCCGACACAAGTCGTACGACACTGACCAGCGCACGATCCTGTTCCCTTGATACAGACATCCATGCCGAGACTTCATCCTCAAACGGATTCGAAAGTCTCCAGTAAGTTCCCTCGTTGATCAGTCTCTCGTATTTCTTATAAGTCTGAATCTGCTCCCGGATCTGCTGCTTTTCTTCATCCGATAACAAAGCCGGATTCAGCTCATATCCAAAGGTTCCCGCCATCGCAGTCACGCCGCGGGTATGAAAGCTTGTAACCCTGCCGGTCTGATGATTCGGCACTGCAGACACATGCGCCCCCATCGCAGAGACCGGATAAAAGAAAGAAGTACCATACTGTATTCTTGTGCGATTGATCGCATCCGTATTATCACTGCACCAGATCTGTGGCGAATAATAAAGCATTCCTGCATCAAATCTTCCGCCGCCGCCGCTGCAGCCCTCCAGAAGCATATCCGGATAACGGCTCGTCAGGCGTTCCATAAAATCGTACACGCCAAGGACATAATCATAGGTAAGATTTCCCGCATACACATCTGCCATGCTCCGGTTCATGTCCCATTTGACATAATCAATCTCTCCCTGATCCAGCACTGCACAGATCTGCTCAAACACCTGATCCCGCACTTCTTTTCTGGAGAAATCGAGAAGCAACTGATTTCTTGAACGGATCGGCTTTCTTCCCGGAATCTGAATTGCCCAGTCCGGATGCGCACGGTAGAGATCACTGTCCTCATTAACCATCTCCGGCTCGATCCAGATTCCAAATTTAACACCCTGCTCATGCACTCTGTCGATCAGCTGTGCCAGACTTCCGCCGAGCTTCTGCCCATTCACCTGCCAGTCACCCAGTGACGAATTATCATCATTTCGCTTTCCGAACCAGCCATCATCCATAACGACCATGTCAATGCCAAGCGATGCTGCCTCTTTTGCCAGATCTACGATCGTATCTCCAGTGAAATCAAAGTATGCAGCCTCCCAGCTGTTGATCAATACCGGTCTGCTCTCATGCACATATTTACTGCGGCATACATGATCGCGGATGCACTTGTGATACTGCTGCGATAATTCCGATAATCCATTTGCAGAATACGATAAAATAACTTCCGGAACCGTAAAAGTCTCTCCTGCTGCGAGCGGATACGAAAACAACTCGTCATTCAATCCCATAAGCAGGCGAGTCTGCTCAAACTGATCCTTTTCTGCTTCGCATAGGAAATTGCCGCTGTATACCATGAGCATTCCGTAACATGCGCCGCTATCCTCTGTTGCCCCGTGTTCTGCCAGAATAACTGCCGGATTATACTGATGACTTGATGTTCCTCTGCGGCTTCCGAAACAAATCGTTCCATGTCCGAGTGGCATGCGCTCCAGATTCCGTTCCATCGCATGTCTGCCATAGAAACGAAGTACGTCATAGTCTCCGCTCACAAAATCCAGACAGGCTGCAGAAGCTTTCTCAATTGTTACGCTTCCTGTTCCTACATTTTTGATCACAACACTTCGTGTAATGACATCCGCCTCTTCAAGTACCCCGTATAACAGATGTACTTCCACTTGAGCAGCCTCATCCGCCAGAACAATCTCAAGCGTCTGTGCTTCCTCTTCCTTCGCCCAAACTGCCGGAAGACCATTTAATGCATATTTGCCTTTTCGTATTTCATGACGCTTGTAAAGAAGATTTACGCCTTCCACTCCGTTATCGCCTTTGATATTCAACGCAATATTGCGGTAATCTCCGGTTCCGAGACATGGATATTCCTGTGGAAGTGCATCCAGCGAATAGGTGCGGTCTGCACCAGCCGCATACGGATTTCCGGAAAATCCTCGATCTGCATAGGTAAGCAGATAATCCATGGATCCGCTGCTTCTGTCCCCATAGTACAGATGCAGCAGATATCCCAAAGTATCCACCTTCATCTGGTAGGTACTGTGTGCCGTATGCAGCGTAAAAATTTTACTATTTGGATTGTATATAATTGCCATAGAAATCTCCTTTTGTTTTTATCCTTTGATTGCTCCGTTTGCAACTCCGTTTAAAATCTGCTTCTGACAAACAACATAGAAGATCAAAATCGGAATCAATGCAAGAATATAGGATGCAAATGCAAGGTTGTAATTCGTTCCAAACTGTGTCTGGAAATTCAGCTGCGCCAGTGGCAGCGTATTCTGTCCTGTTCCGGACATAATGACAAGTGGTGTCATAACATCATTCCATGTTCCGAGTGCAGTAAGAATCGCAACCGTTGCATGCATCGGCTTCATCATCGGGAACACAACTTTCCAGTATGTGGTCCATGTGCTTGCACCATCAATATCCGCAGCTTCCTCCAAAGCCATCGGAATATTTTTCAGATAGCCGCTGTAAAGAAGTACATTCATTGGCATATAGAACACAAGATAAAGAAGAATGACACCGGCACGGTTTCCAAGTCCCATATGTGCAGTCTGCTTTACGAGAGGCATCATCAGGATGGAAAACGGAACGAACATACCGCTTACAATGTACAGATAAATGAAACGGAAGCTTTTTCTTCTCGCCATACCTCTTCCGATCACATATCCGGCGATCGAATGGATCAGGATTGCCAACGCGATCGTAACTAATGTGATCAGAAGGCTGTTGCCAAGTGAATGCCAGAAATCCGTTACTTCCATCGCCTGACGGAAATTATCAAAGCTCCACTGTTTCGGGAACGAAAGTGCTCCTGCCACATCGTTGGTCATCTCAGTCGGCTGCTTAAACGCAATGATTACAGCCATATATAATGGGAAAAACACGGTAAGGGTTCCCAGGATCAAAACAATCGTCAGTACCCAGTTTGTTTTCTTCGTCTGATTCATCATAACTGTTCCTCCTTCTTATTCATGATCGTCATCTGGAAAAGCGAGATTGCTACAATCACAATAAAGAAAATGACTGCATTCGCACTCTGGAATCCAAACTGTCCGCCATCCATACCGTTTCGATAGATCAGGTATGAAATTGATTCGGTACTCTGTGCAGGACCGCCCTTGGTCAAGGACATGATCTGATCAAATACCATCAGGAAGTTTTTGGTACTTAAGACAAGGTTGATCGTTACAAAAGGCATTACCAGTGGAAATGTCACTTTCCAGAACTGCTTCCACCTGCTTGCGCCATCCAGCATACTTGCCTCGTACACGTCCTCTGGAACCGTCTGCAATCCAGAGATATAGATGATCGTATTCATCGCAACAGCCTGCCATACTCCGACGATCAGCACCCCGATCCATGCATATTTCTCACTTGCAAGGATACTGTTCTGCAGAAATCCGATATGAAAAACATTGCCCACTGTCGGAAGAATATAGGTAAAAATAAAACTGAAGATATAACCGATAACCAGTCCACCCAGAATATTCGGCACAAAATAGATACCGCGCAAAGCACTCTTAAAACGAATCTTCGCATTTAATCCAAGCGCCATGATCAGGCTTAATACGTTAACCAATATGGTTCCAGCCAATGCATATTTAAAGGTGAACAGGTAGCTTTTTCCTATACGTGCATCGGTAAACAGATCAGCGTAATTTCGGAAGCCGACATAATCATAAGTTCCGTATCCTTTGTAATTGGTAAAACTGTAGATCACGCCTTTGATCATCGGCAGTGTATTAAAGGTAAAAAACAAGATCACAACCGGTATCACTACCGCCCAGAATGTTTTGTCTCTGTTTGACATTTTCTTTTTCATTGTGCATCCCCCTGTTCTTTCTGATAATCCTGTACTTTGCGGATCAGATCTCTGTTATAACGCTTCCAGTCGTTGTCAAATTTCTTTAAAAACTTCTCCTGCGCATTGTCATTTGTGTCAAGCAAAAATGTCTGGATCATGGCATCCACACTCATCTCGCTCGGATAATGATGATCCTGATAATCCGACATCCGGTTATTCTCAATGTAGTCCTTCATATCTTCAAGTGTTTCCGGAATCGCAAAGTTTCCTTCCTTACAGGCAATTCCTCCCTGATCATCCAGATAAATCTGAATCGTCTCATCGTCATACAGATATTTTAATACCTCATATGCCGCTTCTTTGTTTTTACAAGCCTTCATTACCGAGAACTGTAGATCAATTCCGGAATTGAGAACATTGTCCGCCTCATTCTCATTTGCCGGGAATGTAAAGGAACCGATATTCATATCCGGATTCACTGATTTAATCTGCGGGATCGCATAGCTTCCGATCGGGTACATCGCCGATTCCCCGCGGGCAAATGCCGTACATGCATCATTGTAGCTGTATGCGTATGGATTACTCTCCGCATAGTCAAGTAAAGCACGCATTTTCTCAGCAACCGTTCCGTAAGTCTTTTCAAATGTTGTATTGCCCATATTGACCTGATTGCAGGTATCGGAATCGGTAAGTCCTACCGCAAGCGCATTCCAAGGAGCCAGACAGGTCCAGGTATCTTTAAAACCAAGATACAACGGAAGCGTTCCGCTGTCTTTGATCTTGTCACATAAAGAAGTGAACTCCTCCCATGTTGTCGGAACCTCCCATCCGTTCTCTGCAAACAGATCCTTGTTGTAAAGAATTCCGGCCGCATTAGCCACATAAGGAAGTGCATAAGTTCCGTCCTTTGGAATAAACTCCAATTCCTTATCCATCTCCAGATATGCCGGCTTCACCGTGGAAACTTCTTCCAGATCCGAGATATCCTCGAACAGATCCGCATCCAGGAAATTGGAATAATTGATATCTCCACCGATTGCGATAATATCCGGATAGTCTTCACGGATGAAACGCGTTTTCAAAATTGTCATAGCTTCATTGGGTGATGATATCGTCAAATGAATGTCTTCATGTGTTTCATTGAATCTCTTCTCAATTTCTTCAAACGCTGCAACCGCTTCCGGCTTATAGGAAACAACTTCGATTTCTGTTTTCCCACTTGCACTTTTTTCGCTGCCGCATCCGCCAAGTGCTGTCACGCACATCCCAAATGCAAGTACAACTACCAGACTGCGGCAAATCTTTCTTTTTGCCATATTTTCCACTCCTTTTCTCCAATACGTCCGTTTTTCTTTTTGATAAATCGATTATAACATACCATTATGCGTCCATAAATATCCGCATTTTTTCAATTTTATACCAAAATGTGAGATTTTGTGTTATAATTGATATAGATGTCGCATTATGGTATATAAGGAGGATCTATGGGCAACACATTTTTTAATATTTTTCCAAATGAAAATTTTATTGATCTGTGTATGTATCAATTCGGATATGAGCAGTGCGATCCCGGTCATTCTTTCGGTCCTGCAACACGCAACCACTATCTGTTCCACTATATTCTCTCCGGAACCGGAACTCTGATGGCAGATGATTTCCAAGGTAATACACAGACGTATTCTGTCAAAAGCGGCCAGGGATTTATGATTTTTCCCGGACAGATCAACACCTATATTGCAGATTCCAAGTTACCATGGGAATATATGTGGATTGAATTTGACGGACTCCGCGTCAAAGAGGCGCTCAGTACGACCGATCTGTGTAAAAACGCGCCTGTATATCATTCGCACTCCAAGGAACTGCGCGAACGGCTGGTAGAAGAAATGCTTTATATCGTGCATCATCCGAAAGAACCTCCGTATCATCTGATCGGTCATCTCTATCTGTTTTTGGATGATCTGTTACAGTCTGCCAAATCGACAAGACTTGTACCTAGCGGCAGAATGAGTGATTATTATATCAAAGAAGCGATGAATTATATTGAACAGAATTTTCAAAATAATATTTCCATTGAGGACATTGCGGCAGTCTGCGGTATCAACCGAAGCTATTTCGGTAAGATTTTCCGCAACATCGTCGGTCAGTCCCCACAGGAATTCCTGATGAATTACCGTATGATCAAAGCCACAGAATTATTAAAGCTGACTTCCCTATCCATCGCAGATATCGGGTCTGCGGTCGGATATGAAAATCAGCTTCATTTTTCACGTGCCTTTAAAAATGTCTACGGAATTTCTCCGCGTGAATGGCGCAACCAGCACAAATAAGCATCTGTGCGCTGCCTCATTTTAGTGATGGAACAGACGAATTCCGGTAAAGCTCATCACCATTCCATACTTATTACAGGTATCGATGACATTGTCATCACGAACGGATCCGCCCGGCTCAGCGATGTATTTTACACCGCTCTTGTGTGCACGCTCGATGTTATCTCCGAATGGGAAGAACGCATCAGAACCAAGTGCAACATCCGTATTCTTGTCAAGCCATGCGCGCTTCTCCTCAGCAGTAAAGACATCCGGCTTTACCTTGAAGATATTCTGCCATGCACCATCCGCAAGGACATCCATATAATCCTCACCCATGTACAGATCGATCGCATTGTCACGGTCTGCACGCTTGATTCCGTCAACGAACTGTAAACCAAGCACCTGCGGAGACTGACGCAGCCACCAGTTATCTGCCTTGGATCCGGCAAGGCGTGTACAATGGATTCTTGACTGCTGTCCTGCGCCGATACCGATCGCCTGTCCACCCTTTACATAACATACGGAATTGGACTGTGTATACTTTAATGTGATCATCGCGATGGCAAGATCAATTTTTGCCTGCTCGGTCAATTCCTTGTTCTCAGTCACGATATTGTCAAAGAAATGCTCATCGATATGTAACTCATTTCTTCCCTGCTCGAATGTGATTCCGAATACATCCTTGCGCTCGATCGGAGCCGGCTCGTAGTTCGGATCAATCTCGATCACGCAGTAATTTCCTTTTTTCTTCTGCTTTAAGATTTCAAGTGCCTCATCCGTGTATCCCGGAGCGATCACACCGTCCGATACCTCTCTCTTGATAACCAAAGCGGTTGCTGCATCGCAGACATCAGAAAGCGAAATAAAATCACCGAACGAAGACATACGATCCGCACCTCTTGCACGGATGTAAGCGTTTGCAAGCGGAGTAAACTCCACATCCATATCGTCAACCCAATAGATCTTCTTCTCGACATCGGACAATGGAAGTCCGACTGCCGCACCGGCCGGTGAAACATGCTTGAATGAAGTTGCTGCCGGAAGTCCGGTTGCTTTCTTTAACTCACGAACAAGCTGCCATCCATTGAAAGCATCAAGAAAGTTGATATATCCGGCTCTGCCGCTTAACACTTTGATAGGGAGTTCTCCATCCTTCATAAAGATTCGAGAAGGCTTCTGATTCGGGTTACATCCATATTTTAATTCATATTCCTGCATGATTTTCTCCTTTATCTATACTAATTTGATATTTCTCTGTAACTTTTTAGTATCTTCGATGCGATACCATGTGTGCATACACGTAAAAAACACATTGATGCCGCATAGCATACATCGATTTTACTGATTCTTGTTCACGATTCTGGACTCGTATTTTCCAGTCTCAATATCGATGAATCGTACAAAAAGCGATACCTTATTGTCCTCGTTTAAATTCTCCCATACCATCTGTGTGAAGCTGTCAATGTCACCATCGATATCCACCCATGTCGGTTCACCCTCAAAGCTTGGAAGTGGATTTCCATCTCCCATATAAGTGTGAATGAAGTGTCCCTCACCTGCTACCGGATTTGAATATGCGAATGTATAGCGGTTGCAGGCATCCGGATTGCCATTGTTGCTTTTTAAGATCGACATTGCATAATTGAACTCTCCATTATCAATATGCATGATTCCGGAAATGCGAGGTGTATAGTTTGGAGCATCCGGCTCAAACTCTCTGGTGCGGAGCGCCTGCTCGAATGTCTGCTGCTTGTCCATCAGCTCATAGATCGTATCCGTCTGGTCTCCATTTGTCACGATCGTCTTATTGCCAAGTACACGAACCGGTGCATAAATGATCAGACTTGGATCCTCAAGCTTGCTCGGATCAAATGCCTGTGTACGGATTCCCTCTCCGTCCTCTACAAACACACGATTACGGCTGTTCGCGCTGCGTCCCATGATAAAATACGCAGTCACTGCCTTCTTGCCATCCTTTGTGCGTCCGATCACGATTCCTCTTCCCGGGTAAGTTGTTGCGCCAAGTTCCTTACTAAGAGCTACTTTCTGCATTTGAATTCTCCTTCCACTATACACTCTCTAATATAAAAAAGCCGACACATCCGGACACACCATAACACGAAAATGCATAAAGCATTATCCATATTGTCGGTGCCCAGACGGTCGGCGACTGTGGTACATCTTTGATGTATCACCTGCGGTGCCTGCAGTGTTTCTCTGAAACATCACTCAGCATCGCCTGCGAGGTCTCGAAGAGACCTTGCTTTTTCGACAGCCTTAAACTATCGATGTTATACTCCACGTGGTTCATCCACTTTATCCGTCAGTCATATAACTAAATTCATTTAATCATGGAAATGCTGCCTTGTCAAGGCATCTTCCCCTCGTTACTTATACACTTTTTCTTATATATTTTATAAGTAGCTGTATCACCTGATTAGTTCTTAAACGAATGGATCGGTGCCGGAATTCTTCCCTTGCGGTTGATAAAGTCATCGCAGGAATACGGGTTGACCGGCATAACCGGTGCATATCCGAACAATCCGCCAAATTCTACCTTATCACCAACGCCTTTGCCGATTGCCGGGATCAGACGCGCAGCGGTTGTCTTCTGGTTTACCATACCAAGCGCCATCTCATCGGCGATCATACCGGAGATGGTTGTTGCCTTCGTATCTCCAGGAATCGCGATCATATCAAGACCTACGGAACATACGCAGGTCATTGCCTCTAACTTCTCAAGCGTGATGGCATTTGCCTCTACCGCGTTGATCATACCTTGATCTTCACTGACCGGAATGAAGGCACCGCTGAGTCCACCGACATAAGAAGAAGCCATAACGCCGCCCTTCTTTACCTGATCGTTTAACATTGCAAGCGCAGCCGTTGTTCCCGGTGCACCCGCATACTCAAGTCCACACTCGCAGAGGATATCCGCAACACTATCTCCGATTGCAGGAGTCGGAGCAAGCGAGAGATCAATGATTCCGAATGGAATGCCAAGCTTTCTGGATGCCTCCTGTGCTACCAGCTGTCCGACACGTGTGACCTTGAAAGCGGTCTTCTTGATTGTCTCACAGAGAACTTCAAAACTCTCACCACGTACCTTTTCCAAAGCAGTCTTTACAACACCCGGTCCGCTGACACCGACATTGATGACGGCATCCGCTTCTGTCACACCGTGGAAGGCGCCCGCCATAAATGGATTATCATCCGGTGCGTTACAAAATACGACAAGCTTCATGCAGTCTGCGGAATCATTATCCTTCGAAATCTCTGCCGTCTCTAAAATAATCTCTCCCATGAGACGAACCGCGTCCATATTGATTCCAGTCTTGGTAGAAGCAAGATTGACCGAACTGCAGACTCTCTCTGTTGCATGAAGTGCCTGCGGAATGGAACGGATCAAAAGCTCATCCGCCTTCGTCATTCCCTTGGAAACAAGTGCCGAATAACCACCGATCAGGTTCACGCCAACCGCCTTTGCCGCACGGTCAAGTGTATCCGCGATCGTCACAAAATCCTCAGAGGTCTTGCAGGCAGCGCCTCCGACCAAAGCGATCGGTGTCACGGAAATACGCTTGTTGACGATTGGAATACAATAGTTATTCTCAATACTCTGACCAACCGACACCAGATCCCTTGCAACGGTTGTAATCTTGTTGTAAATATTCTCATTTAAGCGATTCAGATCAGAATCAATACAATCCAAAAGACTGATTCCAAGCGTGATCGTACGGACATCGAGATTCTCCTTCTCGATCATCTCATTGGTTTCAATAACTTCTCCAATATTTATCATGATTTACTCCTTTTTCTTCGTGAACAAGTGACACATATTAGATTCTGTGCATTTTCTCAAAGATTTCCTCGCGCTGGCATTTGATGGTTACACCAATCTCTTCGCCCAGCTTGTCCATCTCATTTGACACATCTGCGAATGACTTCTTAGCGCCACTCATATCAGTAATCATCATCATATTGAAGTACCCGGATACGATCGTCTGCGAGATGTCAAGAATGTTTACGCCATTCTCAGCCAGATACGTGCAGACTTTTGCGATAATACCTACGGTGTCTTTACCTACAACGGTAATAATTGTCTTGTCAGTCGTCTTTTCCATTGTACTCATTCTCCTTTTTACTGTGCACGAAGAATCGGCGATACACCGTCACGCTTGGCTACAAGCATCGGGAAATCATCCGCTTTATACGGGTTCTCTCCCATCGTCACCTCAAGCCTTACCGCCTCGTAAGCCAGTTCCTCGTAATTATTTTCCTTGCTCAGGTGGCCCAGAATCACTGTGCCGAATTTATCATGAAGAAGTTCGCCGAGCAGTTGCCCGCTCCGCTCGTTCGACAGATGTCCCTTATCTCCCATGATCCTTCGTTTTAAAGGATATGGATACACCCCCGTTTCCAACATATGGATATCATGGTTTGCTTCCAGCAGCAGAATATCCAATTCCTGCAATTGGGAAACAATTTCATCATCATATGTTCCAAGATCCGTAACGACCGCCACTTTCCGATCGCCTTTTACAATACGATATGCGACCGGATCTGCCGCATCATGTGAGATCGATATCGGGGTAATATGTAAATCACCGATCTCAAAGTCTTCCGTCGGCCGGATCACATGAAAAAGCGATTCATCGATCTTGCCAACCGAGGAAGTGTGCCTGATCGCATCGATCGTTCCTTCCGTTGCATACATCGGAAGTCCGTATCTTCTTGCCATCACACCAAGTCCGGCAATGTGATCAATATGTTCATGTGTGATCAGGATTCCCTGCATATCTTTGCTGGTCAGATCAATCGCATTCAGCCCATTCTCGATACGCTTACCGCTGATACCAGCGTCGATCAGCACATGGTTGTCATCGGAACCCACACAGATACAATTGCCGCTGCTTCCGCTGGCAATACTACATAACTCTAACATCTTAATTCTCTTTCCAGTATAAATCGATACGGTCTCCATCGTGGAGTGGCTGCGAGAACTCTGCCTCCTCACCATTGATCAACGTAGCGATCGCGCGTCCCTTTCCGGCCGTCAGATCAAACGTAATGCGGTCAAAGATATCAACGAAGATGTATGATTCTTTTCCCATCATCTCGACGGCTTCCCCATTGACGGTAACCACAATATTATTCTGCGTATCCGTTACACTCTCCGGTGCAGCCTCTTCCTGCTTCTCAGCCGTATCGTCAGACACTTCTTCTGCAGTGCCTTCTGTTGCATTATACCGATTCTCACTCTCCGGCGCAACCCCAAAGGAGAGAACCGTCCAGTCAATCGTAAAATTATCATAGACCAGCGTATCGAAATCACCCACGCGGTTGTTCACTAAGATATCATGGTCGTGATCGACTTCCACATCCATGAATTCCGCAACCTGTCCCACGGTATAATAGTTGCGTGTCTCGATTTCATCGCCTTCCTTGATCTCATAAGAAGCCGGCTCAAGACTTCCGTTAACCTGTACAAACTTCGGACAGACAATCATCTTTCCGTTCACGTACACCGTAATATTTGCCTCATGATACTCTTCCAGTTGTCCGACCGTATAGACCGCATCCTCACCGGCAGTGGACGGCTCGATCGTAATCTCGCAGTTTGGCACGAGCGGTGTATTGATGTTCGCCGGATCTCCGTTTAACGTCACGATTGCAGGCTCTCCTGCTTCTCCACGGGCAATCCTTGCCGCGCCATTCACCGTGAAGTTGATCGGCGTACCGCGCTTCGGGAATAACTGATCATTCGGGAATCCCGCCTGCAAAGCCGCATCAACGATCGTCAGACGATTGTTATCATACAGTTTCAGGCGTTCGCCGTTAAAACGAACCATAATGAAATTATTCTTCTGCTCATAGTAATTCAGGCAGATACCGATCGGCGTAACAAGAAGCGGATCCTTCTTGATATCCTCCTGCTCAAAGTTAACTTCCTTTAAGACTTCCTCTCCACGCAAAGCGACACGCTCCGCCGGAAGCTCAAGCTTCTCGGCAAGTGCCTCGGTAAATCCATGAATTTTACCGCCGCCTCCGACAACGAAGCAGGCGCTGACCGTCTTGTCTCCGTTGAGTTCCTTGATCTTGGCAGCGACCTCCGTCGTAATCTTATCGACCGTTGGCTGTACCAGATCCCAGATTTCGTCTGCAGGAATCGTATGAGAAATACTCATAATATCCTCATACGTTACCTCACGATCCGTCGTCGAAGCCAGCTTCATCGCCTCCGCTGTCTTGAAATCAACAAGGAAATGCTGCACGATCAGCTCTGTTAATTCATCACCGGCATAAGGAATCATACCATAGGCAATAATGCTTCCCTCTCTGGTGATCGAGATATCCGAAGTTCCTGCTCCTACATCAACCAAGGCGATATTGAGCATTCTGAAATTCTCCGGGATGGCAACATTGATCGCAGCAATTGGTTCGAGTGTCATATTGGCAACCGTCAGTCCCGCCTGGCCGACTGCCGAATACAATCCGTCAACAACATCCTCCGGCAGGAATGTCACAATCACATCCTCACCGATCTTGTTGGCCTTATGTCCTTCGATACTGATAAACAGATCATCGTTTAAATAATATTTCATAACCGAATATCCGACACAATAGAATTTGTAGCGGGTATCGTTCTGTTCCTTTAATTTGTCCTGCGCACTCTCGATTCCGAGGAGATTGAGTGTATGGATATCCTCCGCGGAAACCACTGTCTCCTCCGCATACTCATACTCCACATGCGTTGTGACCGTCTTCAAAACACGACCGGCAGCCGCAATACATACTTCGCTAAGCGGTTCTCCGATCTGATCCTCCAATTCTTTTTTGACCACAGAAATCGTGCGCGCCACACGGCCGATATCATGGATCTGTCCGTCTAACATTGCACGCGTCTCATGCTGTCTGACACATTGTGCCACTACATTAAATTCATCATCCCCGGTAAGATATCCCACGGTTCCTACAATATTACGTGTTCCGATATCCAGACCAAATACTTTATTCATATGCTTCTCTCCTCAAGGCTTCGTCAATTTGTGCAAAAGTCTGCTCCGGCAGACCATTGTTATCGATCACCACTTTGCAGTGTCTTTCATATTCTTCCTCACTCAGCTGACTGGCGAAGATCTGATCCACCTTTGCGTCGGAATATCCTCTGGATTCCTTCAGACGTGCCCTTCTGTTTTCTCTGCTGGTATTAATATACCAAAGTTCATCACAAATTTCATCATAATGTTCTTCAATTAATAATGCAGCTTCCAAAACAAGCAATTGCAGCTGTCCCTGTCTGCGTTCCTCGAGAAGCTGCTGCTTTACATATTCCTTGACTGCCGGATGCACAATTGCGTTTAATTGTTCCCTTTTATCCTCATCAGAAAAGATGACCGAAGCCAGTTTCAGCCGGTCGAAATGCCCGTCCTCACAATAAATATCTTCGTTTCCAAAGCGTTCCCGCAAACGCTCATAACAATCCGTTCCCGGCTCCATCAGATCATGCGCGATCTCATCCGCAAGCATCACACGAACATTTGGCTTCCCTGCAAGATAATCCAGTATTTTTGATTTTCCGGCTCCGACTCCGCCGGTAATTCCTATGAATTTCATCAATCTCTTCTCCATCACATTCCCTGTGCGCAAAGCAGACACTGGAAACACCTTGCATCCGCTGCCAAGTCACATCCCACTTATCGTGCGATCAATGCGCATCGTACCAGTTATAGCCACATTCAGTTCCTACCGCAAGTTCCACCTGCAGATCCGCAGCCTGCCGCATCTCCTCCTCGAGCAAAGCGATCACTGCATCCTTCTCCGCCTCCGCCGTCTCGATCAACAATTCATCGTGCACTTGCAGAATCAGTCTTGACTTATATCCTTCCCGGATCAGCCGGTCATGCACGCGAATCATCGCGATCTTGATAATATCCGCAGCCGTACCCTGAATCGGCGCATTCATCGCCACACGCTCCCCGAACTGACGCTGCATAAAGTTGCTCGATGACAGTTCCGGGATCGGACGGATTCTTCCGAAAAGCGTTCTTGTAAATCCGCACTCCTTCGCTTGTGCAACCGTCTGATCCAGGAATTCCTTGATCTTCGGATACGTTGCAAAGTAACTGTCGATAAATCCCTGTGCTTCCTTCTGCGGAATATTGAGATCCTGACTTAATCCAAACGCACTGATTCCATACACAATTCCGAAATTGACCGCCTTGGCATTCCTTCTCTGCAGATCCGTAACATCATCAAAAGCGACACCAAACACCTTGGACGCCGTACTTCTGTGAATATCCTGATTCTCCCGGAACGCCTCGATCAGCCCCTCATCACCCGAGATATGGGCAAGCAGACGAAGTTCAATCTGGGAATAATCGGAATCCACGAACAGGTCTCCCTCCATCGGATGAAAGACCTTACGGATCATCTTGCCAAGTTCCATACGGATCGGAATATTCTGCAGATTCGGATCTGTGCTGCTTAGTCTTCCGGTTGCCGTAATCGTCTGATTAAAACTTGTATGGATCTTGCCCGTCTCATCGATAAAATTGGCAAGTCCGTCCGCATACGTGGACTTTAATTTAGAAAGTTTCCGGTATTCTAAGATGTCCGCCACGATCGGGTAATCCGGTGCAAGCTTATCAAGTACATCTGCAGCTGTGGAATATCCGGTCTTGGTCTTCTTCCCATTCGGCAGCTGCAGCTTTTCAAACAGGATCACGCCAAGCTGCTTCGGCGAATTGATATTGAACTCTTCGCCTGCTTCCTCATAGATCTTCTGTTCGTATTCTTCGATCGATCCGGCAAGTTTTGTGCCGTATTCCTTTAACGCATCCGCATCGATACAGATGCCCTCCCGCTCCATATCGGAAAGTACAAATACGAGCGGCATCTCAATTTCATTAAAAAGCGTCTCCATCTCGTGCTGCTGCAACGCTTCTTTTAATACAGGATACGACTTCCACGCAATATACGCCTCGTAACATGCGTAGTTCATCGCCGCCTGCTCATCCTCTGCCAATACAACCGCAGCTTCATTCTTTCCAAGATAATCGGTTTTGGTCGGAACCATCAGTCCCAAATAATCCTTTGCAATATCATCGTACGGATACTCTCCCTTGAGCGGATTGAGCAGATATGCAGCCACCGTCCGGTCAAAGCAACGCGCACGAAACGCAAGACAGGTATCCCACGAATCCGCCTTCGCCACATCCGGGAAAAATCTAAGATCCGGCTTCAGATCCGCCGCGATCAGTTTTCCCTCTCTCTTGTTGATCAGCTGGTCGATCAGTTCTTCTGATGTCAGCTCATCTCCGGTCACAAACAGGCAGATATCTTCCTCCGAGAACGCCACCGCCATACCGGCAAATGCATTCTTCAGTGTCTCCGCAAAAAGACACATCTGTCCGTCCTGCTCCTGCTTTCCATCTTTTCCGGCGGCATACGGTATGATAAAATAACCGATCGGATTGTTGCCTGCTTTCTTCCAGATTTTCTCCGCTTCGGATTTCTTTCTTACGATTTTAAAATGCTCCTGCGCCTGATTCTTCGGTGCATCCACCTCAAATCTGCCAAGAAGATTCTTAAACTCCAACCTCTTACATAATAAATAAGCTTCTTCGGTATAGAGCTCCTGCACACCGTCAAGCTTTGCCTCCGCAAAGTCGTATGCAATCGGCACATCAGTAATGATTGTTGCAAGTTCCTTGCTAAGGACTGCCTGATCCCAGAATTCCACGATATTCTTCGATGCACGTGGCGGCTTGACATTGGCGGCATCCTCATGTACAGCCTCAATATTGCCGTACTTTTCAATCAGTGCAGTCGCCGTCTTCTCGCCAATTCCCGGAACACCCGGAATGTTATCCGCGGTATCTCCCATGAGTGCCTTCACATCGATAAACTCCTTCGGAGTCACCATATAGCGGGCCTTCACATCTGCTGCGAGATAATCTTCGATTTCCGTGCCAGTGTTCTTCGTCTTTGGAATTCGGATCTTGACATGCTCCGTTGCAAGCTGCAACAGATCGCGGTCTCCGGATACGACCGAGACATCCATGCCTTCCCGTTCGCCCATTCCCGCGATTGTGCCTAAGATATCATCCGCCTCGTAGCCTTCCATCTCAACGATACGCACGCCCATCGCTGTCAGCATCTCCTTCATAAGCGGAACCTGCTGGCGCAAAGCGTCATCCATCGGCGAGCGGGTGCCTTTGTAGGCATCAAACATTTTATGACGAAAAGTTGGTGCATGGACGTCAAATGCCACAGTCAGATAATCCGGCTTCTCCTCCTCAAGAATCTTAAACAGAATATTAAGGAAACCATACACCGCATTCGTGTGCAGTCCTTCCGAATTCGTCAGATCCGGCAATCCGAAGAAAGCGCGGTTTAATATACTGTGTCCGTCAATCAACACCAACTTTTTATTCATCGATAACTCCTTTACGTCTCTGCGCTAGATTGCGCGTGTTGCCTGCTTTAACCAGACTAATTTCTCTCCCTCAAGGAAAGGCGATACTGTGCGATATACACCTTCGTGATATTCGTTTAACCGTCTCTTCTCTGTCTCTGTCATCTGATCCGGATCAATTGCATCCAGATCGATCGGGACATAAGTAATATTCTCAAAATACATAAACTGACCGAACTCATTCTTCTCACCTTCATGGCAGACGAGTTCGTTCTCCAGACGGATACCGTATTTTCCTTCAATATAGATTCCAGGCTCATCCGTTGTGATCATGCCTTCCTCAAAGACACATTCCTTTGCAGTCGCAGAGTTCTGCCAACGGAAGCTGTTCGGTCCCTCATGTACATTTAACACATAACCGACTCCGTGTCCGGTTCCGTGCTTATAATCCTTACCAGTTTCCCAAAGTGGTTCTCTCGCCACAATATCGATATTTCTTCCGGTGCATCCATGTAAAAAGCGCACATTGGCAAGATTCATATTCGAGCGGCACACACGAGTGAAATCCGCCTTCATCTCATCCGTCACCGGACCTAAGGCAAACGTTCTTGTAATATCCGTTGTTCCCTCCAGATAATGTCCGCCGGAATCCACCAGAAGAAGTCCTTCCGGTTTCAATTCGATATCCGATTCCGGTGTTGCCGCATAATGCACGATCGCACCGTGATCCGCATAACCACAGATCGTATCAAAACTTAAATCCAGGAATCCCTCCTGCTCGGCACGAAGACCTGCCAGATAGTCTGACGCAGAAATCTCTGTCATCGGTATCTTACCCACATTCGTCTTCAGCCAGTACATAAATTTGCACATGGCAACAGCATCCTTGACGTGGGCATTTCTTGTATTTTCCACTTCTGTCTTATTCTTAACAGATTTCATCGCAACCGTCGGATCCGCATCATCGATCACTTTATTGGATTCCACAATGTTGTTGCAGATACGATAATTGACAACGGATCGATCCATCAGGATTGTCTCCTGATCCAGTGTCTTCACATAATCATAGAACGCATTGTATGGCTGTGTCTTGATTCCATTCTCGTTGAGATACTTACGAAGATTCTCATCAATGATCTCTTCCTGCAGGAACCATGTGCAGGTATCCTTCGTCATCGACAGATACGATAAAACGACCGGCACATAGCTGATATCGTTGCCCCTGATATTAAGAAGCCACGAGATATCATAGAGTGAGGACAAAAGATGCACGGTTGCGCCTTTCTCCTCCATCTCTTTTCTTACCGCCGCACTCTTGTCTGCGGTACTTCTTCCACTATACTTCGTATCAAGAACCCATGCCTTCTCGCAGGACATTGGTGGACGGTCCTCCCAGATAAGGTCGATCAGATCTTCATCCACATACAGAGATCCTTTCTTCTCATCTGCGATCTTCTTCAGTTCATCGCCCCAGTGACCGTTTACCACGCGTCCGTCAAAACCGATGCACTCGCCTTCTTTTAACGTCTTCTCAATATATTCGTTGACGGTCGGAACACCTTCCTCACCCATGCGATACAGGGTCACAGTCGTTCCTTCCAGCTGACTGGCTGCCTGAACAAAGTATCTTCCATCTGTCCAAAGACCTGCTTCTGTCAACGTAATGACCGCCGTACCGGCAGATCCTGTAAATCCTGTAATAAATTTTCTTGCCTTAAAATGCGTTCCGACATATTCCGACTCGTGAAAATCCGATGTCGGCACCACATAGATTGCAATATTTCTCTTCTTCATCTGCTCGCGAAGTGCAGCGAGTCTCTCCTGAATCATTCCTGATCCTCCTTCATTTCAAAAAACTTTGTATCCAGTTCCGGATAAGAACGCTTCAATGAAATCGGCTTACCCGAACGGTTCAAAAAGCAGTGGCTGCTGCGTCCTGTTGTGCGCAGCTCCCCTGTCTCTTTGTCTGTCATAACATATTCCACTTCCATCTTGATTCCGTTGTACTTGACCAGCTTCGTCTGAATCACAACCGTATCATCAAAATGAACCATACTGTGATATTCCACGGAAATGGAAAGCACCGGACTGATGATCTCCATATTCTCCATCTCTTTATAATTTAACCCGATCTGCTCCATCAGATCCATCCGGGCTTCCTCCATCCACTTCACATAATTACTGTGATGGATGATTCCCATCTGATCCGTCTCATAATACTTCGCATGATGCTCATAAGGGCGAATCTTCAACTCTGTATATGGTCTTGCGACTTCAATTTCCTGTTTCATCATCAAATACCTCCTGAGCCTTCCTGCTCTCTTTTCAGGCAGACGGCTTGCCCTATTATTATGCCACAAACCACTGTAAAATTCAATCAGCCCTGCATCTCTTTGTACACTTCCATATAATCGCTTTCATCTGCAAAAAGCTCATATCTTCCGTCCACATATCCCATATATCCACTGTCTACTACATATCCTTTCATACTGCCTGCTTCCTTTCTTTTCTTCAAGCATCCATTCAACATCTGCTTTTTCTCTTTTTGTTGTATGAATTTTCTCACAGAAGCAGTCCTATAAAACGGACAAAGGCTCCGGATTTTCATCCGAAGCCTTAACTTTTCAACTTTTCAATTTTTTAATCTTCTTTTTCCCGCTCTTCGTTCTCTGCAAGAAGCATCTTACGCACTTTCTTGCTTGCAACGACATTATACTTCTTGGCATATGCCTCAAAGTTAGCAAGATACTCATCATTCTTCATATGGCGCACACTCTTGATATACTGATGCGTATCAAAATCGGATGTCTCCGTCTCGATCATAGCTACCGCAACATTGGAACAGTGTGCAGCAATACGCTCAAGATTTGTCAACAGATCATTGAATGCAAATCCCTGCTTCAACTCACACTTTCCTTCACGAAGTCTTGTTACATGACGATTCTTGAGATCATTGCAGAGGATTCCGATCAGCTCACGCAAAGGCTCTACCTTCGCAGCCATCGCAAGATCATCCTCACAGAATGCACTGACCGTCAGATCCACAAGCTCATGTACTGCAGATTCTAATACATCCAGTTCATTCTGCGCAGACTCAGAAAACGAAATCTTCTTCTCTGCCAATTCATTGGCAACCTTTGAAATATTCACTGCATGATCGCCCAATCGCTCAAAATCACTGATCGTATGCAGGAATTTGGATACCTGCTGCGTCTGCGATGTTGACATCTCCTGTCCGGTCAGCTGCATCAGATAAGTGCCAAGCTTATCCTCGTACTTATCGATCAGGTTCTCCTTCTCCTGTACTTTATTGTACTTGTCCTGCGAATAATTCGTAAGCAGGTTCAGTGCACGGTAAATATTTTTGCGTGCCTTCTTTGCCATACCGTTCATTGCCGTGTGGCTCTGTCCGATCGCAAGAGCCGGATACGCGAGGAAACGCTCCTCAAGCAGATCGAAATCGGCCTGCTCCTCAAGATCTTCCGGACTGTCTTTTACAAGACGGAACACCAGCTTCTCAATCTGTGAGATAAACGGAATCAGAAGCAGGATCGTTGCCATACGGAATACCGTATTCATTAATGCGATCGTCACCGGCCGCATCGTCATATCCATAAACGGGAAATGTACAAACGCATTCACACTGTAAAATGCGATCGACCAGAATATCATACCAAACAGGTCATTCAACAGATAAATCAGCGCGGTACGCTTACCGTTCTTGTTCGTTCCGATGGACGAAAGAAGTACCGGGCACGCAGCCCCGACACCGATACCCATCGTAATCGGAAGCGCGGCCGCAAAGCTGATGCTTCCGGTCATGGACAATGCCTGCAGAATACCGACCGAAGCCGATGCACTCTGCAATACCGCCGTAAAAGCAATACCGACAAGAATTCCGAGGAACGGATTCGTAAACATGGTCAGCATGTTCACAAAATGCTCATTTTCCTTCAGCGGAGATACCGCGCCGCTCATCGTCTGCATGCCCACCATCAGGATTGCAAAACCAAGCATAATGTCTCCGACATTCTTGTACGTTGATTTCTTAAAAAACATCTTAAACACGATACCAACGATCGCTACCACAGCCGAAATCGTTGCCGTGGACAAAAGCTGGGCGATTCCGCTTGAGCCCTCAATATACGACAGACACAGGATCCATCCGGTAATACTGGTACCAATATTGGCACCCATGATGATTCCGATTGCCTGCGCAACTTTCATCATACCGGAATTTACAAATCCGACTACCATAACAGTCGTCGCAGATGACGACTGGATGATTGCCGTAACGACAGTTCCCAAAAGAAGTCCCTTGATTGGGGTGTTGGTCAGCTTATACAATACAAGCTCGAGTTTATTTCCCGCCACTCTCTTGAGTCCGTCTCCCATCAGAGACATACCAAAGAGGAATAAAGCGACACCGCTTAACAGTGACAGGATAATTGTTATGCCACTCATATTCTAATGTTTCCTTTTCTTCTAGTGCTTTACAAGTTCCGATTCATTATAAAACACTTTACTGTCGTTTTACAATCACTTTACTCAAATTTTATAAATTACTTTAATCAAAAAGTGATTTGATCGCGTCGATAATCTTTGCAAAAAAGTTCGAAATTGCCTCTCCGATTCCCGATAATCCGCCATTTTGCGAAATACTGTCCTGCAACTTGTCTGCCCATGCAGATGCCTGGTTTGCGATGCTGTCCCAGTTGAGATCAAGACCTTTTAACTTATCAAGAAGGTTCGCGATCTTCTCCTTATCCGCATCTGACAATGTAATATTGTGTTCCTTTGCCGCTTCCTCGATCGCAGCCTGGATCTTCTCCGGCGTATCCAGATCTCCGCTTGCAATCTGACTCTTTAGATCCGCGATCATGGACTCGATTTCTTCCGGCTCTCCATCGATACTCTGTTCCAGTTCTCCGGTTGTAACAAGCTCATCCATCGCCGCATCCACAACCGACTCATCCAATGTCTCTCCGGTCATCTCCTCATAGGCCTCAAAAGTTCCGACAAGAGCTGCCGTACCGGACAAAGCGAACGGTCCGGCAACGATCACATTGGCATCCTCGATTCCCGCGGTTGCAAGCGCATTCTTATACATACCAGCTGTACAATAATTAATATTGTAGGTCGATACCTTGACACCGCTTCCCTTGTCTGTCAGTGAGATCAGCACGGAAGAAAGTGACTTCGTTCCGATCTGTTCGCTCGGGATATAAGCGTCCAGATACTTGTGCTCCTCCTCATTATTGACATAGACAACATCATATTGATCAAAATCCGCTGCGTCGATTCCCATGTAAGACAATACCGTATGCTGCTGATCCGCAGTCAGATCTGCACCCAAAGCGAGATACGGCTTATCCTTCTCCGTAATCACAACATCGTCCCCCTGCTCCGTCACTTCTGTCGCATACACATTCTGTGGTACTGCCGTACCGGCTACCGTTACTGCTGCAAGCGTTAATGCAAGCATCGTCTTTCCAAACTTATTCATGATTTTCTCCTTTCATACTTCCTATATTCCAGGCGATTGCGGAACTCCTGTGGAGGCATACTCCGCAATTACCGCTTCATTTATTCGTAGATATAGCGGATCTCAATGGAGTTTCCAACCGAATGTACCTTTGCAAGCGCCCCACTGATCATCGGCATCATCGGTGCCAGATGTCCGATATCCAGATCCATGATCACAGGAACCTCATATTCCGCAAGCAGTCCCATGACTGCTTCATACTGGTCAATGCCAAACATCTCACTTCCGTGACAGTACGGCCGCCCGATCAGAAATCCTTTCACATGCTCGAACCAGCCTGCATTCTTCATCTGCCAGATGGCGCGGCGGATCGACATAATATTCAGATCACAGGACTCCAAGAACCAGATGATTCCATCCTCCTCATAACGATCCTGAAACGCACGCACCTCATCAAACGAAGTACCGAGCAGATTCACCAGACAGTCCATGCAGCCTCCGATCAGTCTTCCCTTGATCGTCACTTCCTCGTCCGGGAATCGTCTAAGCCTAAACGGTTCCGTCACATTGTAAGGGACAAGCGGATGTTCCGCATCCTTGAGACTCTCACGCTCCCAGCGGTCATAATTGCCGACCTCACGCTTCTCACCTCTTAGGACTTCATAAGCATCCTTCAGTGACGCATGCCACGGCTGCATGCCGAATGCCGGTGCACACGGTCCATAGATTGCCGCAGTGTCACAAAGTGTTGTCAGAAGAAAGGTAAAATTCGTATTATCCGAATACCCCATAAACCACTTGGGCTTCGCCATCTGGATCCGTTCAAAATCAATGTATGGTACGATTTCACACATCAGCTCTCCGCCGCCACAAGACATCAGTATCTGCGACTCATCGCTGCAATATGCCTCGTTCAATTCCTCTGCACATTTCTCCGGTGTGTTGCTGATGCCGATTCCAAGATCCGCATAACAGTTCTCGCCTGCCACCGTCTTATGTCCCATCTCTTCAAAAATGCGCCGCGCATTGGCAAAAGCACTCCTGTATGGTTCCGTCGCGCAGCCAAAAGCCGGCGCAACAAATCCGATCGTTCCGTTTTTCTCTAAAAAATCAGGGTATCTCATATGCGCCCTCCTTTTTCCCCATACTACCCCAAATCCGGTCGGTATGCAACTAAACTATTTCTTAATTTTTTGCAGAAAAAAACCGCCAGAATGAACTGACGGTCTGATTGCAATCTCTTATACGGTTCCGAAACGAACCATGTATTTCATTTTCTGACTGGAATAGTGCATATAGGCACGCAGATTTCTCCATACGGAACTGTCCCTGCGATACCGGAAAGCCGTATCATAGAGTATCTTCTGCCGGTTGCACCACTGATAGATATCGATGAGATCCAGCCTCTCCACCTTGCGCAGATTCCGCATAAAGATCTCAAGCTTGGACATCTCATTTTCCGTCCGGATATACAGATGAAAAATCGTATTCGGACATTCAATTGTGATCTGCTGCGCCTGTAATGTTTCCCTCAAACACGCTGCCTCCCCTCATTTCATAAATCCATCGTACAATACCTTTCGACAAAATTCTATACAATATCTTGCTCTATATTTTATATTTCCCATGCTTTGCAGGCTACGCTTTCCTATCGGAAAAAGCCTTATGCAGTACGCCCTCCCCGCTCAGAAAATCCGGTATAAAACTCTCCTCTGCGACATCCCCCTCCTGAATGAAAGCCTGTTCGACTCCAATCCGGATTGCTTCATCGATATAATCGTTATACTCACGCTTCGACACACGGCGTGCAAGCTCCGGGAAACGGTCTGCATGCGGCAGCGGCGTATACTGACTCATCATACTTAAGTATATCTGATTTCCGTAATGTTCATGCAGGTATGTAACAATTTTCTGTGCTTCTTTCACCTTTCCCGGAAGAAGCAGCTGACGTACAATGACACCTCGGCGCATGATCGCGCCTTCCTCATCCTCCATCGGTGCACTGCGCCGAGCTTTCACATCGGTCGCAATTTTGCCTGTGTTCTCTTTTTCACCCTCTTCTATTGACTTTGCTGCTCCCTGCTCCAATGTCTCCCACATAAATTCCGGGTGTGGCTGCTGGCGCACCATCTCTGCGATTGCGTCCTTCGCAACCGAAGGATAGTCCGGTGCATGGGAATATTTTCCTGCGGTCTGCATATCCATATATTTGAAATCAGGAAGATAGATGTCCACAATGCCTTCGAGCATTTTTAATGTATCTACCTTCTCGTATGCACTCGTGTTGTAGACAATTGGAATGTGAAGTCCCTGACGCCGTGCCTCCTCCACAGCCACGATAATGTCTGGAACATACTGTCCCGGTGTGACCAGATTGATGTTGTTCGCCTTCTGCTCCTGCAGCTCTAAGAAGATCTCAGCGAGCCGTTCCCTGCTGATTGCAATGCCTGACTCACCCTGTGCGATCGGCTCATTCTGACAGAAAACGCAGTGCATCGCGCAGCCGCTGAAGAACACGGCTCCGCTCCCGTTTGTTCCGCTGATGCACGGTTCCTCCCAGTAATGCAGCGCCGCCCGCGCGACGCGGATAGTTGCATCCATCGCGCACACGCCTTTGGCCCCCTGCAGACGGTTAACGTGACACTCTCTCGGACAGAGCACACAATCCTTGTATGATTCGTTTTCCTTATATAATGAAGAAATTATTAAATTTTGCTTTTTCATGTCTTTCCCTTGCGATTTCCTTTCAAAAACTCTACAATGAGTTTAACATAAACAATCATGCTTGAATAAGGAGTTACCAGAATGAATCAGTCAAACTGTATGGTTGCCCAGTCCGGCGGCCCAACTGTAGCCATCAACGCCAGCTTAGCGGGAGTGATCGACGGAGTAATGCGCTCCGGCAAATACGCTACCTGCTACGGATCGATCAACGGAATTCTCGGAATTTTAAACGAAAACTATTTAAATCTCACCGAGATGATCGATGACAAAGAGAAACTCGAACGCCTTAAGGTGACACCTGCGATGTATCTCGGTTCCTGCCGACATAAGCTTCCGAATTACAAGGATGACGATTCTCCTTATGTATTTATTTTTAACCAGTTTGCCAAATTAAACATTAAGGCATTCTTTTACATTGGTGGTAACGATTCCATGGATACGGTTCTTAAGTTATCCGATTATGCCGCCAAAATCAATAGTGATATTCGTATTATCGGCATTCCGAAGACAATTGATAACGATCTGTGCGTGATCGATCATACACCGGGATTCGGTTCTGCTGCCAAATATATCGCAAGCACTATGCTCGAAGTGGCACACGACACTTTTATTTACGCGGTAAAAAGTGTTACGATCGTAGAAATCATGGGACGTGACGCCGGCTGGCTGACCGCATCAAGTGCCTTGGCGAGAAATGAATATAATACGGCTCCGCACCTGATCTATCTTCCGGAGGTCGCTTTTGACAAGGAGCAGTTCTTAAATGATATCCGTGAGAAATTAAAGACACTCAATAACGTGATCGTTGCAGTATCCGAAGGAATCCGCGACGAGAACGGGGATTACATTACCGCATCCAAGGCTGTCGCAGACCAGTTCGGACACCAGCAGCTTTCCGGTGCCGGTAAAGCACTTGAATTTCTTGTAAAGGAAAATATCGGCGTCAAGGTGCGTTCTGTAGAAGTTAATGTACTCCAGCGTTGTGCGGCACATATGGCGTCCGCTACCGATTTAAATGAATCCTTCACACTTGGCAATAAAGCGGTATCTCTTGCGGGGGAAGGGATTACCGCAAGCATGGTAACATTAGAGCGTGTATCCAACACCCCTTATGAGGTTCGCTACGATCACGCACCGATCGCCGGTATCGCAAACGAGGCAAAATCCATTCCGCGTGAATGGATCAACGAGGTGGGCAATGATATCACACCTGCATTATATGAATACTTAAAACCACTGATTCAGGGAGAAGTTTCTATCTCCTACAAAGATGGCATCCCGGTATATATGCCGGTATCACACTTAAAGCCGCGCGCTTAAATATTACTTTCGATAACGTGTTGCTTAAGTGTTCCCTGAGACATCTTAGCTTTTTCGAAAGTTAACACACTTAAAGGAAGGAATCTTATATGGCAACAAACACAACAAAGCTTACAGCAAGGCGAAAGAAACGCCGCAACCGTGCGATCGCAGTCGCTGCATTGACTGGAACTGCCGCCGCTCTTCTTTGCGTATATATTGGTTTCGGTATCTATTATAACAACCACTTTTTCCCGAAGACAGCGATCGGTGATCTCGCCTGCGGCAATAAGACCGCGGATTATGTGGAGAGTAAACACACAGACGGAGCAAGCACTTATCTCTTGACCGTGCTTGACAGAGAGGGCAACAAATTCCATATCGCAGGACCTGATTTTGATTACCGATATCAGGCAAACGGTGAAGAGGCTGCCTTACTCAAGAAACAGAACGGATTCACCTGGCCCGTCCAGATTTTCCGTACACATGCGTACGAGATGAACCGTTCCTTCACCTATGATAAAGACGCTTTGACAGATCTCATAGATGATCTTACCATCTTTGACGAAGACTACATTACCAAGCCCGAAGATGCGCGCATTGACCTGTCAGAAGATGATGCAAAGGTAATCGATGAAGTCGATGGTAACGAGCCGATCCACGATCAGGTGTTAAGGGAGATCACGCAGGCGGTGGACAATCAGGAGACGAAGATTACACTCTCCGATGCCTGTTATGAAGAACCTGCGGTACATGCCTCGGACAGCATCATCAGTGACACGATGGATAAGATTACCAAATACACTGCTTCCACCGTTCACTATCTGATCGATGGCGTGGATGAAAATCTGGACTCCAGGACGATTCTCCATATGTTAGACATCAGTGATGACGGAAATGTGAAATTAAACGATGAGAAACTGGCACAGTTTGTACAGCATCTGGCCAGCACCTACAATACATACGGAGATGTCAGAGATTTTAAGACCTCATCCGGCGACACGGTGAAGATCGGAGGCGGCGACTATGGATGGGTCATCAATAAGTCCATGGAAGCTGAACAGTTAAAGAAGGACTTGACCGGCGGCACGCCTGTGGAACGTGAACCTGTCTATGAGCAGACCGCAGAGAAAAGCGGACTGGATGATATCGGTGGCACTTACGTTGAAATTGATTATACGAAGCAGCACCTGTGGTATTACAAAGAGGGAAAACTGATCACAGAGACCGATATCGTCTCCGGTAATATTGCAAGGAAGAATGGTTCCCCGGACGGTGTATTCAAAATCGTCTACAAACAAAAAGATGCAACGCTCGTCGGTGAGAACTATGCATCCAATGTCAAATATTTTATGCCTTTTGCTTACAACGTAGGAATCCATGATGCGAGCTGGCGCAGCTCGTTTGGTGGAGAAATCTATAAGACTTCCGGATCTCACGGATGCATCAATGTCCCGGAGAAGATTGCTAAGAAGCTTTACGATACGCTTGAGGTCGGTACACCGGTTATTGCTTTCTATCGTGATCCGGTTACGCTGATCACCGAGAACTGTAAGATATCAAATGCTTATTCTTACAAGGATCCAGACAAGAAGGACGAATAACTGAAATCATTATTTTACAACAAAACACGGATGACCAAAGCGGCCATCCGTGTTTTTATTTATGCAAACTGACTGTTGTAGAGATTTGCATAGAATCCGTTCTGTGCAAGCAGGGTCTCGTGATTTCCCTGCTCAATGATCTTGCCGTCCTTCATAACAAGGATGACATCCGCCTCGCGGATTGTAGAGAGACGGTGTGCAACAATAAAACTTGTTCTCCCCTGCATCATCGTCAGGAACGCCTTCTGAATACGAATCTCCGTGCGTGTATCGATCGATGACGTTGCCTCATCCAGAATCAGCATCGGCGGCAGGCAAAGCATAACACGCGTAATGCAAAGAAGCTGCTTCTGTCCCTGCGACAGATTGCCTCCGTCCTCACTGATCAATGTGTCATATCCTTGCGGCAGACGCTTGATAAAGCTGTGCGCATGTGACGCCTTTGCGGCAGCGATCATCTCCTCTTCCGTCGCATCCGGCTTACCCATGCAGATGTTGTCCCGGATCGTTCCTTTTTTCAGCCACGTTTCCTGCAGCACCATACCATAGTTTGCCCGTAAACTCTGTCTTGTCATGTGCATGATATCATGTCCGCTGACCTTGATCCTGCCGGAATTCGTATCATAGAAACGCATCAACAGGTTGATCAGTGTTGTCTTTCCACATCCGGTCGGTCCAACGATTGCAATACGCTGTCCAGGCTTCACATGCAGATTAAAATCTTCGATCAGATGCTGATCCGGAACATAGGAGAAATATACATCCTCAATATCCACCGTTCCGTCTGCCTCTTTTAGCACATACGCATCCACATCATCCGCAACCTCTGCCGGTTCCTCGATCAATTCAAAAATTCTTGCCGCGCAGGCAAGCGCATTCTGAAGTTCCGTCACGACACCGGAGATCTCATTGAACGGCTTCGTGTATTGGTTCGCATACGATAAGAAGCAGGACAGATTCCCGACCGTAAACGCGCCTCCCTTAAGGATAACCGCCAGCGCTCCGGTAATACCTACTGCCGCATATACAAGACTGTTGACAAAACGCGTACTTGGATTCACCAGACTTGAGAAGAACGTCGCACGCAGAGAATACTTCTGCAGGCGATTGTTGATCTCATCAAACTCTTCAAGCGCCTCATCCTCATGATTAAATGCCTGCACAACCTTCTGATTGCCGATCATCTCCTCGATTAAAGCCGTCTGTTCACCACGTGTCTTTGATTGCAGCTGGAACATCGAATATGTTTTCTTCGCAATAAAGCTTGCCACAAAAAGTGATATTGGTGTCAGGATGACAACAACAAGCGTAATCTTAATATTGATGGAGATCATAAACAAAAGTGTTCCGATGATCGTCGCAAGACCTGTAAAAAGCTGCGTAAATCCCATCAGAAGACCATCCGCAAAAGTATCGACATCCGCAATAATACGGCTGACCATATCTCCGTGCGAATGACCGTCAATGTAGCTGAACGGAAGCTTCTCAATCTTGTCAAAAGCATCCTTTCTGATATCTCTTACAATATTATAAGTCATACGGTTATTGCACATGTTCATAATCCACTGTGCCGCAGCGGTAATCGCGATCACGATCACGCCCTGCTTCGCCAAAGCAATAATTCCGGCGAAATCAACCCTGCCTTTTGCAAGAATCAGATCGATTGCTCTACCGGTAAGGATTGGAAAATACAAAGTCAATGCCACGCTCACGGTCGCCAGAATCACGGACAACACAAGAAGCGGAATATAATGCTTCATATAATGAAGAACTTTCTTTAAGGTAGCAAGCTGTCCCTGTCTCTTCTCTTTTGACTGCATTATCTGACACCTCCTTCGTTTGTCTTCTGTAAATCTTCCTTCTTAAACTGTGATTCATAGATCTCTCGATAGGTTTCACACTGTTCAAGCAGTTGTTCGTGTGTTCCGATGCCTGCGACCTGTCCGTCGTCCATGACGATGATCTGGTCTGCAAACTGGATGGAGGAAGTTCTCTGGGATACGATAAAAATCGTTTTATTTCCCTGCAGGTTGCGAAGTGCTGCACGCAGTCTTGCATCCGTTGCAAAGTCGAGTGCAGAAGCACTGTCGTCAAGGATCAGGATATCCGGATCCTTCACGACTGCACGAGCGATCGTCAGACGCTGCTTCTGTCCACCGGACAGATTACGTCCACCCTGCTCGATCATATAATCAAGCTTTCCTTCCTTGCCTTCCACAACATCCGTAGCCTGGGCAACCTCGATCGCATGCCACAATTCTTCGTCCGTCGCATCCGGCTTGCCCCAGCGCAGATTCTCTGCGATCGTTCCCAGGAACAAGACCGCCTTCTGCATAACAACACCGATTTTATCTCGAAGCTCGGTTAAATCGTAATCTCGCACATCTCTTCCGTTCACCAGAACGCTTCCCTTGGACACATCATAAAAACGCGGGATCAGATTCACAACCGACGACTTTCCGGATCCGGTACCACCGATGATACCGATCGTCTGTCCCTTCTTTGCCGTAAAGTCAATATCCGTAAGTGCCTCCTCCGAAGTGGATGCATATGCCATCGAGACGTGAGAAAAGACAACCGCATTCTCACTGTCAGATGCAGCGTTCCCTTCAGACGGTGCATTCACAATGGAAGACTTCGTCTCAAGCACTTCCTCAATACGGTTTCCACAGGCAATCGCTTTATTGATCAGGATGATCAGGTTCGCAAGCTTTACCAGCTCGACAAGAATCTGTGACATATAGTTCACAAGCGCAACGACCTCACCCTGTGTGATGATGCCGCCATACACCTGCTTACCACCGACCCAGATGACCGCAATGATCGCACAGTTGATGATAATATACGTCAGAGGATTCATCAGGGTCGAAATTCTTCCGACCACGAGCTGCATATTCGTCAGAAATTCATTGCTGGCATTAAATTCTCTTGCCTCGTCCTCTTCTTTATTGAAAGCACGGATCACGCGGGCACCCTCAAGATTTTCTCTTGTATGTCCAAGTACCTGATCCAGTCCGCTTTGTACCTTCTTAAAAAGTGGAATACTTGCAAGCATAACCGAGAATACAACCACCGAAAGAAGCGGAATGGTCACAACAAACACAAGCGCAGCCTTCACATTCACCGTAAACGCCATAATCATCGCACCAAATACGATGAATGGGGAACGTAAAAACAGGCGCAGTACCATATTTACGCCCGACTGTACCTGATTGATATCGCTGGTAATTCGTGTAATGAGCGTCGAACTTCCAACCGTATCCATCTCAGAAAAGGATAAAGTTTCAATGTGGGAAAAAAGCGAATAGCGCAGCTTCGTCGCAAATCCGACTGCTGCCTTTGCCGCAAAATACTGTGCAGTAATCGAGCAGGTTAGGCCGACTGCTGCAAGCAAAACAAGAACACCGCCCATCTTAAAGATATACGGGCGATCTGATACTGCAATACCACGATCGATGATTGCAGCCATAACAAGAGGCACGATCAGTTCAAACGAAGCCTCTAACAACTTAAAAAGAGGCGCAAGAACGCATTCCTTTTTATAGTTTTTCAGATAGATCAATAATTTCTTCATGATTAGTTCCTTCTTCGAATCCCTACTTATTTTGTCCAAAGACAAATTATATCATGCCAGAAATTACGATTCAAGTAGTGCTTTGCAAATCTCCAACGCCAAAAAGACCGGATGCAGCCGGTCTCTTTGGCGTTTTGAACATTTCATTAATGGCATCCATGACAGTGTTTGCAGTCACCGCCACAGGATATGGATTTCCCATTCTTTTTATCTTTAATAAGACTCTTAGTAGCTAATGCAACTACAACAGCCAGTACGACTAATACGATTGCTGTACCCATTACAACCACTCCTTTCAAATAGGACGACCCATGCATACGTTTTTTCTGATTCAACGTTAGTATACCCTAACTATCATTAGTTGTCAACAACTTTATTGATAGTTTTTTACTAGCACTTTTTCGTTATGTATGATATAATATCTCATACGTAGTTGTATCAGCTGCGCAATACATGGAGGGTTAATCATGCACAGTAACGAATCATCCGAAAACTATTTAGAGACAATCCTTATATTAAGTAAAAAATTACCGGTCGTACGATCCGTTGATATTGCCAATGAACTTGGCTTTAAGAAATCCAGTGTCAGCATCGCTATGAAGAATCTTCGCGAGAAGAACCAGATTACCGTAACGGATGCCGGCTTCATCTATCTGACCGAGTCCGGTCTTGAGATTGCAGAAATGATCTATGAGAGACACGAGCTTCTTACAGAATGCTTAACGAAGCTTGGCGTCAATCCAGAGACTGCCGCTGAGGATGCCTGCCGCATCGAGCATGTGATCAGCGCTGAAAGTTTCGCTGCCATCAAATCCCATGTTGGTGACATTTTAAAGATGGGCGATTAAATTACATAACCATAAGACAGACACAAGCGGGCGATGAATCCACCCGCTTGTTTTTATTTCGCTTATTTTTCTACAAAATCCTTATAGAAAGCCTGCTTCTCGCAAGGTTTTCCATAATAATATCCCTGAATGCAGTCTGCCGACAGACGCTCGATTTCTGTCAGTTCCTCCATCGTCTCAACACCCTCAACACATACCTTTAAGTCCACACTATGGATCAGCCGGATAATCTGATTCATAAGCTGATGCTCATAATTATTATTGAGCGCTTTCACGGTAAATCCTCGATCCAGCTTGATAATGTCCGGCATCATATTACCGATCGACTGAAGATTCGAGTATCCGGTTCCGAAATCATCAATGGCAATAAGAACCCCCCTGTCTTTCAACTGTTCCCACAACTTGCGTACTACCGGAGAATTCTCCACATATCCACTCTCCGTCAGTTCAATGATCAGGCTGTCCGGGCGAAGCTTGTACTGTTCAAGAGCCTCTGTCACATCCTTAAAAAAATTACTCTTTAAGATCTGTATATAAGACAAATTCACACTGACCTTGAAATCCGGTCTCTTCTCCCGGCACTTTACACACATTTCAAGTGCGCGGTGAAGCACCCATTTGCCCACCGGAATGATCAGTCCGCTCTCCTCCAAGATTGGAATAAACTCAGCCGGTGAGACAGTCTCCTTCTCCGATGTCCAGAAACGAAGCAGACTCTCTGCTGCATACAGATCCTTGCCACCTCTTGTAATGATTGGCTGGAAGAATACATCAAAGCCTTCAAAATCATTCGAAACCGCCTTCCGGAGTTCCACAAGAATCTTTCTTCTTCGAAGAAACTTCTCATAGTCTTCCACCTGAAAATAGTAGACCTGATTCTTGCCGCGTGCCTTGGCTTCACTGAGCGCAAACTGCGTATATTTCAGCAGTTCATTATAATCAACCTGTCCTAACGTCTCCCCACTGATCACACCACCGGAAATGGTAAAGAACGCCTTATAGTTATCTCTTCTTATCAGATGATCAACACCGCTTCGAACTTTGCGGTATAATGCCTTTGCATCTTTCGCAGTTCCACCAGCCGTATCAATGATCAAAAACTCATCCGCCACAACACGGAACACCATCTGGCCCTCATGAATACAATCAAGAATACAGTTTGCCACCTCATGTATGATAAAATCGCCATACTCGACGCCAAGCTTCTCATTAATTGTCTTAAAGTTGTCAATTCCGATGCGAAGCACAAACCCATTTGTCATCGTATTATGCTGCTGATTCCATGCATCCTTGATTGCAAAACTCTCCAGCAGTCCGCTGACATTGTCTGCAATCGGTTTGGTTCCGACCTCATTGATACAGCCAACCAAAAACTGCGGCTTTCCGTCGGCTCCAATAATGATCCGGCCCCTGCAATTGATCCAAATTGGTTCCCCATCCACACTCATCCAACGATAAGTAAGGTTGTGTTCCAGCATCTCGCCAGACATAACCTTCTCCAGATCTGCTTCAAGCATCTCAATGTCTTCCTCATATACAAACTTTCGATGTGTATCCAACACATGTGTAAATTGAAACGACGGAAGCGCAAAACGCTTCATCGCCTTCTTTGAAATATAATACTGATCATTCTGCACATCAAAAACATACAGATAATCATCCATGCAGGGATTAAATGCTTCGATCATTCCGCAAAATAATTCAAACAGATTTCCTCCACCGTTCTCTTCCATATCGTATTCCTCTCAAACCTTCCTGTCTGGCAGCTTATTTGTCCGACGGTTTCAATTTATCATGAGCAGCTCTGCCTGCAAGCAGTCTCGCAGCTTATTTGCTTGACGGAATTATTGTATCATAATCATCCAGAAAATGATAGCGCACACCATCTTTCTTATACGCAATCACTGTATTGAGATTGACATTCTCAACACTTCGGAATATATTCTTGGCAATATATGGACTCTTCTTCTCCAAATCACGGATCAGTTCCTTGATTTCCGCTCTCTTTGACCCCTTCTCCGTACCTCCGCAGGATGCACAATTCTCCGTAAACCGGCAAGCACACTGGATAAAATGCAGATCATTGTATCTTGCCCAATGAATGATGTCATCCTCCCGCACCAGATACAGTGGACGGATCAGCTCCATTCCCGGGAAATTCGTACTGTGCAACTTCGGCATCATCGTCTGGATCTGCGCTCCGTAGAGCATTCCCATCACGATCGTCTCGATCACATCATCAAAATGATGGCCAAGGGCGATCTTATTGCATCCAAGCTCTCTCGCCTTACTATACAGATGCCCCCTGCGCATACGCGCACACAGGTAACACGGCGAATCCGTAATATCCGCAACCGTATCAAAAATTTCCGTCTTGAATACCGTAATCGGCACATTCAATATCTTCGCATTATTGAGGATTGTCTCGTAATTGACATCATTGTATCCAGGATTCATCACAAGAAAAACAACCTCAAAATTTTTCTTTCCATGACGCTCAAGTTCCTGAAAAAGCTTCGCCATCAGCATCGAATCCTTACCGCCGGAGATACATACTGCAATCTTGTCGCCGTCTTTGATCATCTCGTACTCGTTGATTGCCTTCGTGAACGGTCTCCAGATGGTCTTCTTAAATTTCTTGATAATGCTGCGTTCCACATCCTTCGTGCGATCCGCGAGACGCTCCTCCTGATTCTCATCCGGCTTCATGAAATCTGCAAGCTTCTTTCTTAAATAAGCACGATATCCGCCCTCCACACTGTAGGTCTCATATCCCTGTTCCTGCAGATCCTGCGCGATCTCATCGCTTTTCTGACCGGTGTAGCAGATCAGATATACCGGCTTGTCCTTCGCGATCTCATCCACTCGCTCACCAAGGTCCTCCCAGTAGAGATTCATTGCCCCCGGATAGGTTTCTTTCTCAAAATCTTCCTCACTTCGAAGGTCGATAATCTGCTTGTCTCTTGTATCTTCCTGTAATTCGTCAATCGTTTTGCGATACATTCTTTATCCTCTCATCTCAAAATATACGTGATAATTATAGCATTGTCCTCTCCTTCTCACAAGATGAATTCGCTTTGTAAAACCCGTATGGGTGTGGATTTTTAAAGAGTACTTTTTTTTCGCCACATGACAGCCGTCATGTGGTTATTTTTATGTCAATTTCAGGAGGTTTTATTTATGGATCAGACATTTATGAAAGAACGTAAGATCATTCCTTTGGTTCTGTCGATGTCACTGCCTATGGTTTATCTATCTTCCGGTCAACGGTATTATTCAGGGAATCCGCCCTCTTGTCGGCTACAACTACGGTGCGAAAGAGTATCGGCGTGTCAAAAATATTTTTATGACGGCTCTCACGATGGCTTTCGCGATCATGCTTCTTGGGCTGATTCTCAGTTGGAGTGTTCCTGCAGCACTCATCGGAATCTTTACCGCAAATCCAGCAACGATCACGATGGGTGTGCACGCAATGCACATAATCAGCCTCGGTTTCATCGTGTCTGCAGTTTCCGTCACCTGCTGTGGCGCGCTTGAAGGGCTCGGTGCCGGAATGCCATCCCTGATGATCTCGCTCCTGCGCTATCTGATCATCATGATTCCGGCTGCTCTACTGCTCTGCCGCCCGTTCCTCTCTGACGGAGTATGGATTGCATTTCCGGTCACGGAAGTAATGACTGCGGTAATCGCCTGGGCAATCTACCACCGACAGACAAAGCACATGTTTGCTTCTTCTAATTAAACGTATCTTATACACAAGACAGCCCACCAGGTTCCCCTGATGGGCTGTCTTCATCTTCCATAACCTCTCACACATTATGCAATTGTCGGAATATCATCCGTGTCATAAACGAGCGCTTCCCCATACGTTGTCTCATAGATTTCCTTCCACACCTCAAAGTTCTTATCCTTCATCATCTGAATATTGGCAGCACGCGAATTCTTCGGATCCGGATAGATTGCCGGTGCAATGTGTATGGTGTACTCCTGCACATAGAAACCATCCTCACCTAAGATATCACTGTCTTCCATTGTGATAAAGCAAGGAAGCACCGGCACATCATTCTTCGTGGCAAAGGTGTAAGCTCCCTTCTTCAAAGGCTTCGGTTTACGATAATTCCACCACATACTCTGCTCCGGATAGACAACCATAAAGTCTCCATGCTTCAGTGCCGCATCCATAGAATGCATAAACTTGCGCATCGTATCCTTGTTCGAGCTCAGTGGGAATGTGTAACAGTTGCGCATCAGCATTCCGTAAAATCCTGGGAAATTCGTATAATTTCCTTCACGGATCACACGGTAAAGTTTTCTTTTCCGCTGAGTGGACTGCTCATAAGCAACCTGAATTGCAAAACTGTCAAATGCATTAAAATGGTTACAGGTAATGACCGCACCGGACTTAAGTGCATTCATATTCTCAATCCCCTTGATATCCTTGATGATCAGCTGCTTGTTGGCGATAATATTGTTCAGAAAGCTTCTTGCGACCTTGTAGGTCAGCTTCGTCTTAATCTTACTGCTGATCTTTCTGCGCAGATAGTCAATATCGTCCGGCATCAGTTCCTTCGTCGGTGGGTCTTCCTCCACATCCTCATCAAAACGACCCTCTCGCTCCAGCTGCGCAATCTTTTCCAGCACTTCAAGACGATCCTTCGCTTTAAGCTGTCCTCTGTTCAAAAGGTTCAAATAATTGTTTTCATTATCGATCTCATTTTGTGCCGTCACCATCAGACGATCCGCAGAAGCCGCATCCTCCGCTCTCTGCTCATCAGTATAATTTTCCAGGACTTCATGAATCTCTTCATAACAAACCGTCTTCTTAGCATACTCCCAGAAATATGCTCCCATCCGGCAATCCTTGTAATGCCAGGGTTTTGACACCATAATATAATGAAGCACACAGATCGACTCTTCCGGATAATCGATATTTCCAAACACTTCTGTGTTCCACTGCTGCGGAAGCCAGAATACCTGTCCCTTGCAGATCAGATTCAGATAATCCTCATCCTGTGTGACCACAAAATTGTACACATGCAGTAACTCGATAAACTGATCCAGCACACGCTGCTTACGGAACTGCTCACAATTGATCACAAGAAGACCCGCATTAAAATACGCGTTGCGGTCGATTCCAAGCACCTTTTCCACATAGGTTCCGTACACATCCGTCTGTACCATCGCCTGTTCACGCGCAGCACCTACATAATTATCCCCAAGGTCATACGCATACAGATCAGCAATATCACCAAGCACAACGGTATCACTGTCAATATAGATTGCCTTCTCGTACTCTGCAAACATTTCCGCTATAAAAAGCCTGAAATATGTTGTTTTCGAATAATAATCGCGCAGCGGCAGCTTGTCACTGATCGACTTCAGATAATCGGTTACATCATCAAACCGGATCTGAAACTGCTCGTCCTGCATCGCATACATCACATCCTGCATTTCCTTCGAAATATTTGTGTGCAGCACATGAATACAATATTTTTGATCACGCGATGCATGTTCCTTCATCGACTGTAAAGAGACGATGGTATATTTCACAAAATTATCATCACACGCATAAAAAACCGGAATTACCTTATTGTCATTCATAGATCCATTCCCCTTTCGAATCATCACTCAACATCATTCCCGCAATTCGAATTACTTTCCATCCGTCTGCGTTTCTTCCTCAAATTTTCGCTTCAGATACAGATATTCATACAGGATATCGTCAAACACATAATAGTGAAAAATGCGATGCACATCGCTCACACGCCACTGCTTGATATTCGCCGTATGTGGATACGGCAGATAAAACAGCCTCTTGGAAAAATGTCTTACTACTGTACTTTTGTGCAGAAACTTCTGATCATTGAACTTCTGCGGAAGCATCTTCTTACAGCTGGTACTCCGGATAACTGCCGACTGATCCGCAAACACAAGCTTTTTCTCCTTGATCAGCTTGCGAGCCTTCACAAGAAGTCCTGTCTCCTTGATCTTCTTTAAATTGAGAAGCAGTACTCCTGCGTTCACATAATCCGGACGGATCAGATACTTTCCGTAGTGATCCCTTGCTGCCGCATATTCCACATCCGACACATCGGTATCATACAGAAGGCAGATATCCCGGTTAAACAGGATATCCACATCCAGATACAACAACTTATCCGGCATATCCGGCACAATATCTGCAAAAAGCCGAAGCAGTGTATATGGAGAGCAGTATGCTCCCTCATTCGGGCAATGCTTAAACTCTTTCTCATACAACTCTGTCACATCCACACGCACAACGGAATTGTCTGGGTGATACTGCTTGACAACACCATCCAAAAAAGCGATCATTTCCTCCGAAATCGGTGTATATTCCGGTTTGATCCGCGTGACATCCATCGTATAGACATAGATGCGAAACGCCTCCTTCGTATCTGTGCGTTTTAATATGGAGAGCATACACGTCAGCACCCCATCAAACACTTTCCCGTTGCCGGAAAAAAGCAAATTTATCATAACGGTCTCCTACTCGTCTCTTTCGCGCTCGTAGTGGATCAATTCCACCTCATTACTTTTTGCCCGCTCACACATCGTCTGATATACTTTATCACGCAGCATTCTCTTCTGCTCTCTTGCAGGAAGCGATTCATCCGCGTATAACGGACCGTCCACATAAGTCACGATCTGCGGGACATCATCTCTTTTCCCCTTGTGATAAGTGTTGGTCAGGCAGTATACCGGAACACGCGCCTGCACCGGATAACGGAACGAACTGTCCTTAAACGGACGGATTTTCGTATAGTAAGGCCAGATATGTGCCTCCGGATAGATCATAACGCAATTTTTCTTTTCTATCGCATGATCTAAACTTTCCAGAAAATGTTTCATCGCCTCCCTGTCATCCGGCAGCGGCAATGCTCCCAGATACGGCGTAATCCTGCCAAGTACCGGCATCGACACATTGTTCGGATGTACGATCGTTTGGACATCCACCGGTCGGTTCACCAGTGTCGGGATCAGTGCATCCCCCAGAGGATGCGTGTGGTTCCCATACATATAGTAGCCCTGTCCTCTGGTCTTCTTTAATACATCCAGATTTTCTACCCTGTGCCTGAAATAAAGCTTCATATATATTTTTGCAAACGGAATCGCAACCACGTGATACCAGAAGAAATGCGCTGCCTTTCCTGTCCATGACGCTCTGATATAGCGGTAAGAAGCATCGATCTTCTTTGCCTTAATATGATCTCCCGCAAACTCGTCATTTAATTCATCCCGGTAATAAATTACCTTCTGTTCGTGCTCCATAATCTATTCCTTCATCGGACACAATATACTCAACATGTGATATTGTAATCCATTTTATGCCTTTTGTCTACCGCTTTATGTAGTTTTAAAAACTATGTGTTGTATTTTCCGTTCGTTTACCACAAAAAAGAGATGCTACTTTCTGTAAGTAACATCTCCTGTAAATTCTGTTATCACTATGTATCTCTATGCCTGGTCGCCAAGAACCCGCTCCTTCACATTCTCGGCATCAAACTGATGAATATATCCGATCAGTTCCTCCGTAACGCCAACCACACGCTTCGTCTTGTCTCCACACTCACTTACCGTGTCTTTAAATCCAGCCAGATTCTCTGTCGTAAGCTGTGCACTATCAGAATTCTCCTCGGAAGAAGCCGACAATGCGTCAATTCCGCTTTCGATCACATTCTTGTGTGTCTCAAGATCACCGACTTCCTCATTGATTCCCTCAATGGAACCCCGAACCTTCTTAATCTCGGAATGCAAAGATTTAAAGATAGATACCGTCTCATTGACTTTCTCACTCTGCACTGCAAACGCTTCCGCCACTTCCTGCGTTGTAGCAACGCTGATCTCGGAATTGCTGAGCAGTTCATTTACAACATGATTGATCTGCTCCGTTGATTCTTTCGACTGATCAGCAAGAACTCTGATTTCTTCCGCTACGACAGCAAATCCGCTTCCATGTTCGCCGGCACGTGCAGCCTCAATGCTGGCATTTAAAGCAAGGAGGTTCGTCTGGTTCGAAATACCAGCGATAATCTCTGCTGCCTTACGGATCTGCTGGGCAGAACTATTTGTCAGTTCCGTCTGCTGACGCACATTCTCGATCGACTCTCCGTTCTTCTCATTGATGTTCATCAGCTCCTGCATAATCTCATCAACGGAATCATTGTATTCGCTAAGAGTCTGCACACTCTGTGTCAGGCTCGCAATATTCGTAGAAATATAATCGATTGTTGTGCCGATCGCATCAATCTTATCCTTCATATCCAATGTATGATTCGACTGTGACATCGTATTCGCTGCGATCACTTCAACCGCTGAATTGGTCTCATTGACCGATTCCGTCATGTTTGAAAACATCTCCTGAAACTCTTCTGTCACTTCCTCGAGTTCCTGTGTTGCGTTACGGATTCCCGCAATCACATCTGCAAAAGATCCGACCGATTCCTGCACCTCTCGGAACATCTTACCGATGTCATCTTCTCTTGCTGCCATCTTCTTCGCACGGATTGCCATCCTGGAATCCTCCGCAGGCTTCGTTCCCATTACCGCCATCCGGATCGGTTCCATCACATACTTGACGGACAACGCAATCAATGCAATCATAACCGCGACAACCACCGTCGTCAGAATTAGTGCAACAAGCGTATTTATCACATGCTTATCCAAAAGAGTAAGCACGAGTACCTGCCAGGCTACAAGAACCACCAATACGACCGCAAGCACTGTGATCAGTTTTTTCCCCAAGTTTTTCATTTGTCAAATACCTCCACATTTCGCATTACTTGTATAAAATCATACCATAATATTCACAAAATAGGAACACAGATTTTGCTATTTTCACTAATTATTGCATAAATTTCTGTTGGTCCAAACACAAAAGAATTATGTCCCGATCATGTCATCCGAGCGGTAAATCTCTCCCTCGATTCCGCTTATATCTGCGACCGGAATCTCTGTTCCATCCTCCATCTGCAATATTTTCTCGAATTCTTTCACTTTCCGGACAGCTCCTGTTATTGTGAGATACGCTCCTCCGTCTTTCTTCCCATCCTCTTTAAAGTAAGTAATCTTCACAACCGGATGCTCCGCAATCTGTGTTGCAAGAAAAGCAATCTTCTCGTTCAACCGCTCCTTCACTTCCTCATCCAGTTCTCTTTTCGTCTCCGTCAGCCTCTGTGTCTCCGAGATGGCATCGTCGTATCCGGTCAAGGCTGCAAACGGTGAAAACTGTGCCGCCCGATCCTCTCTTGCCATCTGTGGATGCTTCGCAGAGACCGGATGTGGCAATCCGATAATATCATCATATTTATGACTGTTCATAAGCCGCTGCAACGTCATGCTTTATGACCTCCGATCTGCCGGTTGCGCTCCTGCATCGTCGCCCCTTCCTGAAGGTTCATTCCTTTGAGGATTGCATTCTTTCCGAATTTTTTCTTGATGTCAAGCATCGCATGCTGCATCTTTTTTTCTCTCTGTAAGGCTTTTTCTTCCTGTTGATCCAGCTTCTGTCGCTCTTCATAATTTGTAAAGAGATCCAGCTGCTCATACGCAGTCTCACGAATAACAGAATCCTCCTTTACAATGTGATTCGCAACCAAATTGATCCGTCGCACAAGAAGCTTGTCATCCACAATGCAATCATACAATTCCATGACGGCATCTGTAACCTTCCGTGTGGATGAGGTCGGCTCGTCAAGATTCGCAGTTCCATGCGCATGCTTCGGTATCTTCCTTCCGTAACGGTCCGTTGTCACTTCGCCACGGTAAGAATTTCCCGTCTTTAAATTATCAATGTCATAACCGACGGTAAGTACCATCTGATCCGTCACAAGTCCTTTGTCCACTAAATCAAGTACCAGCACATCTGCCATCTCCTGCACAATAAGTCTTGCTTTATCTGCCGGATATGGGCACTGCAACACCTGACCGGATCCCATACTGTTGGACTGTGGTTTATAATTTTTCACATCTTTAATGGTTGTCGGCTCATATCCCCATGCATGATCGATCAAAAGTTCTGCATTAATACCGAACATCCGATAAAGCAGTTCTTCATTATAATATTCATTCTCTTTTCCAATCGAGCAACGTGCCACATCTCCCATCGTGCAGATGCCGCATTCCTCCAGTTTCTTCGCATAGCCTCGTCCCACGCGCCAGAAATCCGTGATCGGTCTGTGATCCCACAGAAGCTGTCTGTACGTCATCTCATCAAGCTGGGCAATACGCACTCCGGTATGGTCCTTAGGCATATGTTTCGCAACAATATCCATCGCGATCTTGGCAAGATAAAGATTGGTTCCGATTCCCGCAGTCGCAGTAATCCCGGTTTGATCTTCCACATCACGGATCATCTTTTGCGCCAGCTCGTAGGCCGTCATATGATAGGTATTCAGATAATAAGTGACATCCATGAATACTTCATCAATGGAATATACATGGATGTCCTCCGGTGCAACATATTTTAAATAAATCTGATAAATTTGTGTACTGTATTGCATATACAGCGCCATCCGCGGCGTTGCCGTAATATAAGAGACGGCAAGGGATGCATTCTTTTTCAATTCCACATCGTCTGCGGATTCTCCTGTAAAAGTATGTCCAGGCGCGCGGCTTAAACGTGCACGATTAACTTCCTTTACCTTCTGCACCACCTCAAAAAGCCTCGCACGTCCTGGAATTCCATACGCCTTCAAGGATGGGGAGACAGCAAGACAGATCGTCTTCTCTGTACGACTCGCATCAGCTACGACCAGATTTGTCGTCAGCGGATTGTGTTCCCGCTCCCGGCACTCGACCGAAGCGTAGAACGACTTCAAATCAATGGCAATATACTGTCTGCTTCGCTGCATGCCTCTCCCTCCTTTTCGGTCATATTTCCATACAGTATCTTCTTTTTAGTCCGGTTTATGTACGAAGAAAGACTTTATTTCTCCTTCTTCTGCTCCTTAAGCATATGAACCTGTTCCTCCAAGTCTTTCTCCGACTGTCTGTGGTTTTCAAACCAACAGGACCAGGCACCGGCGCCAACTACAAGAACTGCAAAGATTGCCACCAAAATATTAGATGCCATATTCTCCTCATTTCCGTGCCTTACGCACTATATTCTCTTTTCAATGGTAATAGAAAATATAGTCAGCCTTTGGCTCCGTCCTTCCGGTGAATATAGCGGATGATCGTCTGCTGATTGCACGGAGGCAACGCTGAAATCCTGACGATCCGCTTGATCCATCCCGCTACAAAAGCAGTAACGACAAGCAGAAAGTAAGCCAAAAAGATTGTACGGATACTGCTGATACAGCTTGTCTTTCGCGCAGCAACCAGACAAGACTCGAAATCTCTGACGCCGAACACTTCCTCCGTACCCTCATTCTGAGGTCCGCCGAAGAAGACATCATTCAGCTGATGCGCCGTCTGCTGCGACTCGATAGCTCCGGTGTGCAGGCGCTGCAACAAAGAGTCCGCTTTCACCGACTCATAGCACATTCCCGACAGAAGAATCATCAGTATTAAATTCAGACAGATCCACCTCGTGTGGTTCTTCGCATTCTTCATCGTCTGCCACCTTTGCCTCACAATTGATATTAGATTTATCATACCAGAAAGTGTGTTCGATTTCAATCTTTTTGTTGACAATAAAGTCTGTCCTGTGCTATAGATAGATTATAACAACAATATGAGGGAGTAGTTAGCATCTTTCATGCGAGATTGTTCGTCATCACGCCTCTTTGGCCGGACAATTTCCATACTTCATTTAAGTATGTAACGAGACTTTTATTGCACTATTTTTCGTGCAGTAAGAGTCTCTTTTTTACTGCGCAGACTGGAGGTCATTATGATGTATTTATTGCTACTCGTCGGTTTTCTTCTTCTGCTCAAGGGAGCGGATTTTTTCGTGGACGGTTCTTCCTCCATCGCCGGAATTCTCCGTGTTCCTTCCATTGTGATCGGTCTGACGATCGTTGCAATGGGCACCAGCGCTCCCGAGACAGCTGTCTCCATTACTGCCGGTCTCGCCGGGAACAGTGACATCTCGCTCGGCAATATCGTCGGCTCGAACATCTTTAATCTGCTCATGGTCATCGGTGTGTCCGCACTCCTTCGGCCGATCACAACCCCAAAAGATATGTTAAAACGCGACCTATGGTGGAACATTGCAGTCTCCGCCGGTCTCGTTATCCTTCTTCTCGACTTTAAACTCAGCCGCCTGGAAGGTATCATTCTTCTGATTGGTATGACAGCCTATCTTTTTGTCGTAATCCGAGGGGCTTTGCGCGAGCGCACCGATGCCGAGCCGATCCGCACACTATCCGTGCCACGCAGCATTCTTTATATTGTCGGCGGTCTGATTGCAATCATCTGCGGTGGCAATCTGGTTGTCGATAATGCAAGCCTGATTGCCCGCTCTCTCGGCATGAGTGATACACTTGTCGGTCTGACAATCGTTGCGATCGGAACCTCTCTTCCGGAGCTTATGACATCCATCGTTGCAGCCCAAAAAGGCGATTCCGGTATCGCATTGGGCAACGCGGTTGGATCCTGCCTGTTTAACATCATGTTTATTCTTGGCGCAACTTCTAGCCTTACGCCAATCCACACTGCTCCGGAGCTACTGATTGACTCTATCCTTCTGACGGCTGTATGCATCCTGATCCTCGTCCTTGCAAGATCACACAAGATTACATCCCGAAAGGAAGGCATCATCTGCATTCTCTGCTATCTTGCATATAGTGTCTACATTATTCTCCGGTGAAAACCATAAGAAAGAGGCGGTCCGCACATCGTGCGAAACCGCCTCTAAAAAAGGGATTATATTTTTATTTTACTGGCACAACTTCTTGAACTCGTCTGCCACGAACTGAACTTTCGTTCCGATAATAACCTGAACACTTGTCTTTCCAGGTCTGACAACACCTGCAACGCCTGCAGATTTAATCTTCTTCTCATCTACGGCTGTGTTGTCCTTAACTTCGAGACGAAGTCTTGTGATGCAGTTATCAATGCTTACTACATTGTCCTTGCCACCAAGTCCCTCTAAGATTGTTGCAGCGATAGCTGTGTAATCATTGTTTGCCAACTCTACTTTTGTTTCATCTACATCATCATCTTCTCTACCAGGTGTCTTCAGATCGAATTTAACGATCATGAAACGGAATACTACGTAGAATACAACGAAGGCTGCGATTCCGAGAGGAATGATCATCCAAGTGTTCTTAGCTGCCGGAAGGGAAGCTGAGAAGAACAAGTCTGTTGCTCCGGCTGAGAAGCTGAATCCTGCACGGAAACCAACGAGTGTTGTGATAACTGTAAAGATACCATAAAGTAATGCGTATACTAAGTACAGTCCAGGAGCAAGGAACATAAATCCAAACTCGAACGGCTCAGTAACACCGCAGATGAAAGCACATAATGCTGCGGAGCTTAAAAGACCGATTGCAACTTTCTTCTTGTTGCTCTTTGCTGACTTGATCATAGCAAGTGCAGCACCAGGAATACCAAACATCATACATGGGAAGAATCCAGACATGTACATACCAAGATCCCAGGTAACATCAGCGGATGTCTTTCCACCCCAGAAGTTTGTAAGGTCACCAAGACCAATGGTATCGAACCAGAATACGTTGTTTAATGCGTGATGTAATCCGGTTGGAATAAGTAATCTGTTTAAGAAAGCATAGATACCAGCTCCAACAGCACCCATTCCTGCGATTCCGTTACCAGCTGCGATCAGTAAACCGAAGATTAACGGCCATACGAACAACAGGATTGCGGAAACAATAATGGAAACAACACCGGCGATAATTGCTACGCAACGCTTGCCACTGAAGAATGACAGCCAATCCGGAAGCTTTGTGCTCTTGAACTTATTGTAGCATGTAGCACCGATGATACCGGCCAAGATACCGATAAATGGGTTTGCGATCTTGCCGAATGCGATCATCTTATCCTGATTATCTGCGATTGCAGGCATCAGAGTTGTAACAACTCCTGTGGAAAGAAGGTTTGTAATCATCAGCCAGGAAGCTAATGCTGCAAGACCTGCTGTACCATCATGATCGTCTGCCATACCGACACCGACACCGATTACGAATAACAGTGCCATATTGTCGATCAGCGCTCCACCGGCCTTAACCAGGAAGAATCCGATCATAGGAATCACGCCTGAAATGTCACCACCCTGCATAGTTGCAGGACACATAAGATATCCGATACCCATTAAAATACCACAGATAGGTAAGCAGGCTACCGGAAGCATTAATGCTTTACCAAGTTTTTGTAAATACTTCATCATAGTAAACATCCTCCTTCATCTTAATAATCCCTTTTATTTTATGCCGTTGTGATCCGGCTAAAATACTTAAAATGTGTAAAATATAAATTGTATAGAAAACATTGCGGTTACTTTTTAATCTTAAGAACCGATTCACCAGGCTCAACATCTGCGCCTGTCACAGCCTCCACCGCCTGATAATCACCGGTGTTGCAAACAACCATCGGCGTAATCACATCGAATCCTGCTGCCTTAACCGCCTCAAGATCAACTGTGATCAGAAGATCTCCCTTCTTTACGGTATCGCCGGTTGCCTTATGAGCAGTAAAATGTTCACCTTTTAAGGTTACGGTTTCAAGACCGATATGGATGAGAAGTTCGACTCCGTCATCCGTTGTCATGCTTACCGCATGCATCGTGTCAAACAGTAATTCGATCCGGCCGTCTGCCGGAGCATAAATCTTTCCGTCTGCCGGAATGATTGCAACTCCCTTGCCCAGGATCTCTTCACCAAATGTCGGATCATTGACCTCGCTGATTGGTACGGCTTTTCCTTTGACCGGAGCCCCGATTACGATTCCGTCTGATTTCTTTTTGAATAACTGAAGCATACGATTATCCACTCCCTCCTATACGCTTAATCTTCCATAAATACACGCTTGATATGGATTGCCAGATACAGGATCTCTTCTTCTGAGAGGTTCTCATGATACTGCATCTTAATATAGTCTGCGGCTTTCCGGCTGCATTCATACTCTGCAGGATATTTCTGTTCGATCCGGGCTGCAAACTCCATATCATCATCCGGCAAAAGGTTGTGGTCACACACACGCCTTGCCAAAAACTTCAGATGGGCAAGATAACGTTCATAATGAATCGAATTTTCGTCATACCTGCGCCCCATCTCTTTTTGAATGAACTGCAAAAGTTCCTGAATCATATTTGTCATTGCAAATGTATTGTGAATACTTGTATTGTATTCCGCATTCACAATGTGAAGAGCAATAAAGCCAGCCTCATCCTCGGTAAAATCAGTTTTAATCTTCTCGTTAAGCAATTCGATCGCATATTGTCCGATCTGGTACTCGTTTCTGTAAAACTCTTTGATCTCCCAGAGCAGCGCATTCTTAAGCCGAACGCCCTCTTTCTGACGCTGGATTGCAAAATTAATATGATCCGTGAGGGTTACATAAATACTTTGATTCAGCTTGACCTTCAATACTTCCTTGGCTTTGGAAATAATTTCTTCCGTAAGCTGCATATGCTCTAGCGGAATATTCTCCAGGATTTCCTGAAACTGTCTGGAAATCGTCTCGTTCTCAATGCGAAACACCTTCTCGATTTTCGTCTCATCGATTGCATCTCCGGCATGTGCCTTAAAGCCGATTCCGCGACCCATAACAACAACTTCTTCATTCTTATCATTGACTGCCGATATTACATTGTTATTAATGATCTTCTGAATATTCATGCATCTCTCCGTCTGCTGGAAACCTAACCTCCTTCAATAAAAAAGCCAAATCCTACACCAATCCATCTAAGAACGATGTATAATTTGGTTTTGCCTGCTGGTCAGTAACAATCCATTCAATTATTGCTTTGTTTTTGTATAAATTTATTTTAACGTTTGTTGTATATTATGTCAAGTTTTTCTCATGCATAAGAACATGTTTTGTTATATTTGACGGTCTTTTATGTCTGTTTTTGTTAATTTCATACAATACTTGCTATTTGCAAAAAGCAATAAATTATATAACCAAAATAATCAATAGCAAGATTTTTATAAATAAAAAGCATCGAGGCAGATGCAAACACTCTATGCATCTGCCTCATTTGATTCCTGATTAAAATTACAGATTCTCTTTAAAGAACTTCTGCATTCCTGCTGTTGCATTTCCCTCGTCGCTACCTTCCACCGTAACGGTAACGGTCTGTCCCTGTTTCACTCCAAGGCTCATAACTGCCATCAGCCTTGCAGCATCAACAGTCTTTCCATCCTTTGTCAGAGAAACCTTGCTTTCATACTTAGCAGCTTCCTTTACAAGAAGTCCTGCCGGTCTTGCATGAATTCCCATAGCATCCTTAATTGTGTAATCAAATGTCTTCATCCTTTTGTCCTCCTTCAGTTATTTTGTCTTAGAATGAATAATTTTATTCCTTACAGGGAAAATCATTGATGGCGAAACAGACAACTCATCAATTCCCATTTTAACAAATTCTTCCGTCAATTCCAAGTCTGCGCCGAGTTCACCGCAGATTCCTGCCCAGATTCCTGCTTTATGTGCACTTTCTGCCACCATTTGGATCATCTTAAGGACCGCCGGATGGTGTGCATTATAAAACATATCCAGGTGCTCGTTCTGACGATCAATTGCCAGTGTGTACTGGGTCAGATCGTTTGTTCCTATGCTGAAGAAATCAACCATCTGTGCCAACTCATCTGCGATCATGACTGCCGCCGGAGTCTCGATCATGATGCCGACCTCCACATCATCCTTAAACGGAACGCCTTCCTCTTTTAATTCTGCTTTCACTTCCCGAATAATTTCTTTGGACTTTTCAACTTCCCACACAGAAGTAATCATCGGAATCATAATAGCAATATTGCCATAGGCACTTGCACGATACAATGCCCGAAGCTGCGTCCTGAAGATTTCCGGGCGCGTCAGACAAATTCGCACTGCACGATATCCCAGCGCCGGATTATCTTCCTCGTCGAGATGAAAGTAGTCCACTTTCTTATCCGCACCGATATCCAACGTACGGATAATCACCTTCCTGCCCGCCATCATCTCTGCAACCGTCTTATAAGCTTTAAACTGTTCTTCTTCCGTAGGATAATCCGTACTCTGCAGATATAAAAACTCGCTTCGGAACAGACCGATTCCTGCGGCATCGTTCTGCAGCACGGCTCCAACGTCTTTTACCCCGCCGATATTGGCATAAAGCTTGATTTCTTTTCCATCCTCCGTAACGGTCGGCTTACCTTTAAGCTGCGCAAGAAGTTCTCTTCGTTCCAGTTCTTCCTGCTGCTTCTTCTGATACACCGCAAGAGTTTCCTCGTCCGGCTCGATGATGACAGTTCCGCTAAAGCCATCAACGATTGCCACCTTACCGTCCACGCCCTCATCCACCGGTGTCAGCACCAGAGCCGGAATGTTCATGGTTCTGGCAAGGATCGCCGTATGGGAATTTGTCGAACCCTGTCTTGTCACAAACGCAAGCACAGCCTCACGATCCATCTGAATCGTCTCACTCGGGGCTAGATCATCCGCCACAATAATGTGTTTCCGTCCGGTACCTTTGTCCTGCTCCAGCTCCTCATGATTCGAAAGTATGCGAACCACACGCTCCGAAATATCTTTGACGTCAGCAGAACGCGCCTTCATGTAATCGTCATCCATACCGGCAAACATCTCCGCAAAATTATCACCGGTCGTTGCCACCGCATACTCTGCATTCACCGATTGTGTCTCGATGATATTACGGATTGAGTCAAGATAATCCAGATCTTCAAGCATCATCTGATGGACTTCAAAGATTGCGGCATTATCCTCGCCAACCTCTTTGACCGCTTTGTCATAGAGTCCCTGGAGCTGCCTGATTGCCTCTTTCTGGGCTGCTTGAAAGCGTTCCTGCTCCGCCGCAACATCCTCGACATGCACACGTCTTACCAGATCATTTTTTTTGGAAAGTTCCTTAATGGTGCCGATAGCGATTCCCCCGAACGCAATCTTTCCCGATACGCGTTTCATCATTTTCATTTCCCCCTTCTTCCATTATCCTGCAAAAGTAAAAAACCGAAAAAGCACATACGCGCATTGCGTCTTACTTTTTCGGTTTAGTGCATCTTCTGCGAACTATCCTGCAATTAATATTATTATAATTTTATGTATCTTGTTTGTCAAGGATTTACTTAAAGTACTGCAGTGCCTGATTCAGTTCTTCCGACTGCGCATGCATCTGACCTGCCATATCCGCAACACCATGCATCATCGCGTTCAGTTCCTCAATATTCGCTGTCATCTCTTCTGTAGCAGCAGCATTTGCAGAACTTACATCGGTAAGTCCTCCGCTGCTTGTTGTAATATTTCCGTTGAGTTCAACCATCGTCTCGACAAGCTGCTTGATCTCTTCCGCTTTATCCACCGTCAGACCAATCTGCTCGTCAAGTGTACCAAACTCGGACAGAACATATCCGATTTCTTCCTTCTGTGTTGCATTATCTTCGACAATATTCTCAGATGCTTTCACACATTCATTACATTCCCTGATCAACTCCGAGATAATATTCTTAATATTCTCAAGCTGCTCGCTCGTATTATCCGATAATACGCGGATCTCCTCCGCTACAACTGCAAATCCGCGTCCTGCATCACCGGCTCTTGCAGCCTCGATGGATGCGTTCAGCGAAAGAAGATTCGTCTGTCCCGAAATGTCCTCGATGACAGACACGATCTGGCTTACCCGGTCCACAACCTCATTTACCTTCTGAATTCGATCGGAAATCGTTGCAATTCCCGCATCCATGCGCGCGCTGCTTTGTTGCATATTGCGCATTTTCTCACTCATCAGCTGGCTGCTCTCCTGCACGATTGCTGCCTGCTGCTTGATCTCATGTACCGATGAATCAATCACCTGTGTCTCAGACGACATTGTACCAAGATTATCATTAATATCGAGAATTGATGTTGCCATATTCGTAGAGCCCTCAGCCACATCCTGTACGGCACGCGAAATCTCACCGTTCGCACTTAAGGTCTGCTCACTGGTCTCATCCAGTTCCGTACTGCTTGTTGTCATATGGTCACTGGCAGTACGAATCTTCTCAACAATATCGGAAAGCATCGCTGTCATGTGCTGCATACGGGTCTTGATCAGTCCGATTTCGTCGTTCGAATCTTTGATTCCATCAAAGGACACACTCAGATTTCCTTCTGCGATCTCCTCCACCGCACTGCTCAATTTCACAAGTGGCTTCGCGATCCACTTGCCGATCACATATGCAACTATGCACATAATAATCACAATTCCGACAAGAACACTTGTTGCAAGCTGTGTAATACGGTTGATTCCGCTTAATGCATCGTCCTCATCGGCACTTACTACAACAATATCGTTATTGCTCATAATATAGTAAGCTGCATATTTTACTGTACCGTTAAATTTATACTCAACCACTGCATTCTCTGGATGTTCTCCGTTATGCAGCTGTTCAACAAGCCCCCTTACGACTTCATTCTCTACCGGCTGTCCGACTTTCTCTTCCGTCGGGTGGTAAAGCATGGTTCCCTGCTCATTTACCAGATAAACATAGGAACTGTCCACATTTTTAATCTTAACATTTTCAAGAATCGAAGCATAAGTTTCATACGGCAGTTCATCGAGTTCCAATGCATTCATCGCATTCTCAACCAGCTTATCGCTGCTCTCTGCCAGGTCCATCATCGTTGTCTGTACTGCCGAGCTGATCTGTGATCGTGCACCACTTAATACAAACATAATACTGAACCTGTTTGAAATAATAACCGTTGCACAGACGACCAAAATAATTTTAGTCGCTAAAGATCCCCTCTTCTTCTCTTTGGAATGATTCTTCATGTTAGCCTCCCATTCGCCACTTCCAAAATTAATATATCGACATTATTATACACAATAATGTCGATATATTTCAAGGTCGTATATGCTTTTTATACAATATTTCAAACGATTCTGTTGACTATTCCAGCAGATTTCCCATACTTCTTAATGTAAAAAGCAAGGTAGACGTATTATGCAGTAATGCAGATGTCATCGGAGCAAGAACCCCCGCCACACCGAGTCCGATCAGTCCGGCATTAAAGCCTACGATAGAACGATAGTTTCCATGAATCCGCTTCATCAACGCATCACTTAAGTTCTTTAAGACAACCACTTCATGCAGATCATCAGCGGCGATCGTCACATCTGCAATCTCCCGCGCGATCTGTGCACCATCGGAGATTGCGATACCGATATCTGCGGCTGATAACGCCGGTGAATCATTGATTCCGTCACCAACCATGATCACTTTTCGTCCGGCTGCTTTCTCGCGTTCTACGAATCCTGCCTTGTCCTCCGGCAGAACTTCCGAATAATACTCGTCCACACCGACTTTCTTTGCAATTGCTCCAGCGATACGCTCACTATCTCCTGTCATCATAACGATTTTCTTAATTCCAGCCAGATGCAGTGCATGGACAACTTCCGCAGCTTCCTTACGGAGTGGATCCTCGATACAGATGACCGCAGCAAGTTCATTCTCGATTGCAAGATACAGATGTGAATACTGCTCCGGCAATGTCTCAAATATACTTTCCGTTCCCTCCGGGAGCGTACATGCCTCGTCTTCAAAGACAAAATGATAGCTTCCGATGACGGCTTTCTTACCATTGATCATCGTTGAGATACCGTGTGCAACCACATACTCTACCTTGGAATGCATTTCTTCGTGGTCGAGTCCCCGTTCCTTCGCCGCATCAACGACAGCCTTTGCCATCGAGTGAGGGAAATGTTCCTCCATGCATGCTGCAATGCGCAGAAGTTCGTCCGGATTGTCTCCGTTGAAGGCGATCACTTTTGCGACCGTTGGCTGCGCCTTGGTCAGTGTTCCCGTCTTATCAAAGACGATCGTGTCCGCCTCCGCCATCGCTTCCAAGTATCGTCCGCCTTTTACCGTAATATTGTGCTCGCTCGCCTCACGGATTGCGGAAAGGACAGATACCGGCATCGCAAGTTTTAAGGCACATGAGAAGTCAACCATGAGAATGGAAAGCGCCTTCGTCACATTCCTTGTCAGAAGATAGGTGAGTGCCGTACCACCGAGCGAATACGGAACAAGACGGTCCGCAAGATGCTCCGCACGGCTCTCAAGCCCAGATTTCAGTTTCTCGGATTCCTCGATCATCTTCACGACTTTATCGTACCTGCTGCTGCCGCCTACCGTCTGTACACGGATCGTCAGCTCTCCCTCCTCGAGAACAGTTCCCGCATAGACAAAATCGTCCAGACTCTTTCTGACCGGATCCGATTCACCGGTCAGAGATGCCTGATTGACCGTTGCCTCACCCTCTGTCACAATGCCATCAAACGGAATCGTATTGCCCATATGGATGACAACCTCATCGCCTGCTGCAATCTTCTTTGCATCCACAAGTACCTCAGTGCCATCCTGCACAAGCCAGACTTTGCCAATGTTTAGAGACATCGTCCTTGCAAGATCTCCCACGGACTTCTTATGTGTCCACTCTTCAAGCAGTTCGCCGATACCGAGTAAGAACATGATCGATCCTGCGGTATCGTAGTCACCGCGAAGTACCGATACACCGATTGCAGTCGCATCCAGTACCGGAACTTCAATCTTTCCTGCTGCAAGTGTCTTAACGCCTTTGCTGATATAACGCAGAGACTTAAGCGTTGTCCAGCACGCACGGACCGGATAAGGCAGTAACGCCTTGGATGCATAGCGGAGAATGACCTTCTCCACCATCTTCTCCTGGTATTCGGCGTTCATCTGACGGTTCGAATTCTCGATCACACCATCCGGCACTTCCACATATTCATAACGGAAATGCTGCAGCTTACCGATCAGTTCCCTGCGGCTTCCTGTATAGAAAATAACCGCATCCTGTGTCCGCTCGTACACCTTGGCTTTCGTAACCTGTGCATCATTCTGCAGAAAATAAAGCAGAGTGTCCGCCTGCGCATAACTCATACGGTACTGCATGAGATGGATACGCATGCGTCCCCTGATTTCATGCTTAATTACAAACTTCACGTCAATCGCCTCTTATTCTGCGGTCTCTTCGCTTGTCTCTTCTGTTACAACTTCCGCATCCTCGAAGCTCTCAGCCTCTGCCTTTGCAGCGCGCTCCTCGTTGATCTCCTTAGCGCCTTCATAGATGTCTCCTGCGTTCTCCTGAACCGTACTCACGGTGTTCATCACACACTCTTTTGCTCTAAGTACGGCAGCGGTACAGCTTGTATATACTTTCTTGGCATCCTTGCTGGATAATACTTTGATTCCGGCAGTACCAAACAGTACACCTCCTGCAAAAATTCCTGTCTTTTTCCAATCAATTTTCTTTAAGCACTTTAACATTTGTAGCCTCCTGTTCTGCCCATAATTTTATGTGCATCTTTTTTGTTTAAGGTGTATTATAATCCCTAAATTTTGCAATTTAAAGTGCTTTTTCCTTATTGAGAAATTTATTCAAAACAGTTATTTTTGCCGAACTTCTGCTCGTTTTGCCTCACGGAAATGGATCATCATTTCATGCGTTAAACTAAGCCCCTCCGGGTCATCCGGAATGTCATTGTAATCGACCCACTCCGCCACGGACAATTCATCCTCCTCCAGCCGGACCGGAGCATCCTTCGCCAGATCACAGTAGAACCCCATCAGAAGATTCTGATCGAACCCCCAGGGCTGACTTTTGTAATAACGGATATTTTTTACCTCAAGTCCGACTTCCTCCATGACCTCGCGCCGCACCGTCTCCTCTGCGGTCTCTCCGATTTCCGTAAAGCCCGCGATCAGGGCATAGCGCTTATACTCTCTGTCTGCGTACTTCGTCATCATGATCCGGTCTCCATCGATCAGACCGATGATGACAGCCGGTGCAATCTTCGGGAACACCAGATTGCCGCAATGCGGACAGCGAAGCATCCTCTCCTTCGTATCATGCACAAGCTTTCCTGCACATCGCCCGCAAAACTGATTATCCCGGTACCACAGATACAGATGCCATCCGGTCGTCGCCGCATACACTTTCTCCTTCGGGTGCATCCTTCTTATTGAAAAAAGCGTATGAAAAGCAAATCCTTCCACCTGTATCTCTTCCGGAATATCTGTCAGAAAATAATCCTCTCCGTCCATCGCAAACAGATAGATGCACGGCTGTATCTGCTGCCCGTTCTTCTTATAATAAGTAGCCAGTTGTTCATAAGTAAGAAATGTGATTTCCGCATCGTTCTCGTCATATTTTAGGAATACGCTTCGATTGCCAAAGCCAAGCATACGGCTTGACGCTTCCGGCTTCTTATTTTTAAATTCGTTATATAAATGAAGTGGTGCGATATCCTGTATCATATTTTAATCCTCTTTCGTTCTTCCTTCTTTAATCCCATTTATTGTCTCTGCCGATTGCATGGCAGCTTTTTATAAGTTAACACTTTTATTCTAGTAATAGTTCTGCCATCCGTCAAATTCTATTCTCCAAAATTTACGCCTTGACACAAGTCCGATTTCAGACTATAATATCTTGAGTACGAAATCAGACAACTATACACAAAGGAGATTCTATGTCAGAACTTGGTAACCCATATATCAGCAATCCCTTAAAAGAATTTAACCGGATTTATAAAAAGACAAACGAGATCTACCACGATATCGCATTGCGCCTCGGGCTGTCCGACAGTGCCTTCGACATTCTGTACTCGATCAGCGAATTGGGAGACGGCTGCCTGCAGAAAGATATCTGCAACGCCACCTGTATTCCGAAGCAGACCATCCACTCTTCCATCCGCCAGATGGAAAAGTCCGGGTATCTGACATTGTCATCCGGCAAGGGGCGCAGCATGCATATTACCCTGACGGATCTCGGGAAAAGTCTTCTTGAACGCACCATCTATCCGGTGATGCAGATGGAGGGGGAAGCATTCCACTGTATGACAGACGAGGAGTGTCAGCAAATGCTTGCGTTATTTGGAAAATACATACAGGCACTCGGGGATGCCGCAAAAAATTTATCGATAAAAAGTGAGGAACCATAACTATGAAGATACAATTATCCGAACATTTTACGTTCAAAAAATTAATACAGTTTGTGCTGCCATCCATCGTCATGATGATCTTTACCTCGATCTACAGTGTCGTGGACGGACTGTTTGTCTCTAACTACGCCGGGAAGACCGCTCTTGCGGCAATCAACCTGATCCTGCCACTTCTGATGGCGCTCTCCGCACTCGGGTTCATGGTCGGAACCGGAGGCAGCGCGATCGTTGCCAAGACACTCGGTGAAGGGAAGAAAAAGGAAGCCAATGAATATTTCTCGATGCTCGTTTACATCACACTCGGCGGTGGCATCGTTCTTGCGATCCTCGGTGCGATCGTCGTTCCGTTTATTGCGACTGCGCTCGGTGCCACCGGAGAACTGCACCGTGACTGCGTCATCTACGCGCGCATCACCTTTATCTCGATGCCTGCATTCATGTTGCAGAACGTCTTTCAGAGTTTCTTCGTTGCAGCCGAGAAACCGAAGCTCGGTCTCGGAGTGATCGTTACCGCCGGACTGACCAACATGGTGCTCGATTACCTGTTTGTCGGCGTACTCGGTTACGGTCTGATCGGTGCTGCAGTTGCAACCGTATGCGGTGAGCTGATCGGAGGCTTTTTCCCGGTTGCTTATTTTGCGAGAAAAAATTCCAGTCTGCTTCGGCTTGGAAAGACACATTTTAACGCAGCAATCCTTAAGAAGACCTGTACAAACGGTTCTTCCGAGCTGATGACGAACCTTTCCAGTTCCATCGTAAACTCACTGTACAACATACAGCTTATGAAATTTGCCGGACAGGACGGTGTTGCAGCTTACGGCACAATCATGTATGTAAACTTCGTATTCCTTGCCATCTTTTTCGGTTACTCCATCGGCAGCGCACCGATCGTCAGCTACCATTACGGAGCCGGCAATCACCCGGAGCTTAAGAATCTATTCAGGAAAAGCCTGACCCTGATCAGTTCCTGGGGTATCCTCCTTTTGATACTGTCGCAGCTTCTGGCGCACCCGCTTTCCAGTCTTTTCGTCGGATATGATGCAGATCTTCTTGCTATGACAGAACACGGATTCCGGATCTACGCACTCATGTACCTGATCGCTGGATTTAACATCTTTGGCTCCTCGTTCTTTACCGCACTCAACAATGGTGGCGTCTCCGCAGCGATCTCCTTCCTGCGTACGCTCCTGTTCCAGATTGCGGCGGTACTGTTGCTTCCAATGATTTTTGACATCGATGGTATCTGGATTGCAATCTCCGTGGCAGAGCTTCTGACACTGTGCGTGACTGCGACTTTCCTGATCACACAGAGGAAGAAATACCACTATGCATAACTTTTTGAATAGACAACCGGAAATCTTTCGCATGAAAAGACTTCCGGTTGACTTTATGTTCGAACCATTCTAAACTGAAGAAAAATCATTCAAAGGGGTTCACGAAACAATGCAACAATTAAAAAGTTTCTTCATCATAACATTGAGCACGATCATTATGGCGATCGGGGTCTATTTCTTCAAATTTCCGAACAACTTCTGTTTCGGTGGTGTGACCGGTGCGGCAGTTGTCTTTGCAAAGATTCTTCCAGTGAGTGCCAGTTCTTTTTCCTTTATTGTCAATATGGCGCTCCTCGTGGTTGGCTTCGCCTTTCTCGGCAAAGCCTTCGCGCTGCGCACAACGTATGCAACGGTACTTCTGTCCGGACTTCTCGTTGTCTTTGAGCGCATTTTTCCATTGAAGCAGCCTCTGTCCAACGAGCCGATGCTCGAGCTGATCTTCGCGATCGCACTCCCTGCAATCGCCTCTGCACTCCTGTTCTACGAGGGATCATCCAGTGGTGGAACGGATGTTGTCGCAATGATTGTGAAAAAATACGCCCACGTGGATGACATCGGTATCGCGCTTTTTGTCACGGATCTGATTATGATTATTATTGCCTGCTTCGTCTTCGATATTAAGACCGCACTCTACTCATTCGTCGGACTGACTTTAAAATCGTTCCTGATCGATGCGATCATTGAGAATATCATGTTGCGCAAGTCCATCATGATTACCTGCGACGACAAAGACAGTATCTGCCACTTTATCACCGATGAGCTGGAAAAAGGCGCCACCATTGTCGAAGCAACGGGCGCCTATACCAACGAAAAACGTTATTTAATTTTCACAACGCTCACCCGCAAGCAGGCGGCTGCGCTGCGTGTATTCATTCATCAGAATAAGCTTCGTGCGTTCATCTCCATGTCCAGCACAAGTGAAGTATTTGGAAAAGGATTTACCTCTATCTGATTCTCTGTGATTTACTAATAACGATAGAGATATGTTCCATCTATTTTGATAGTTGCATTGCGAAGATCAATCTTCTTATTCTTTAACGCACTCTTCTTGATTGTAAATGTTAAAGTCTTTGCAGATGATGTAGAAAGACTAGTGGACAATTTACTTACCTTATGTGTTGCAACAGTCTTACCTTTCGCATCCTTTACAACGATTTTAATATTCTTAAACCCGGTTGCCGCATAATAGTAATTATTAACACAGGAAGCCTTAACTACAAGATTTCCATTCTTGTCAAAGTTTGCTGTGTAGACTTTACAGTACACGTCTCCGGATGGACAGTTACCGGTAGTAAGCTTTGTATCCTTATACTTGTTTGCTGCAACTTTCACTTTACAAGTCAGCTTCTCACCATTCGCTAATGTAGCAACGATTGTTGTATTTCCAGCCTTCTTTGCAGTAACTTTACCCTTCTTGTCAACGGTTGCGATAGATTTATTCTTGGATGTCCATGACTTAACCGTTCCACCGCTTACAGAAAGCTTACCGGTAAATCCGGCTGTCAGAGTCATCTTGGTCTGGCTCATGGTTGCTTTCACATTTTGCTGCTGAATTACCATTAGAAATGGAGTATCCGTATCAAATGTTATTCCAACCGCGTAATCCCCATCCTTCAATTCACAAGGATAATAAGCGACATATGCAGAAAATCTATTAAATTGCTGATACGAAAAATTTGTCGTTGTAAAAGAAGCTGTATCCAAAACAGTTCCCGTACTATTGTACAACTTAAGTGTTCCTGATGCCGGAACATCCACCAATAAATATACTACAACGCCATCATTCTCCGTCACCGTAAACACATTTTTCTTTTCGACACCTGCATATCCAGCTTCTACATCATTTTGTGTTTGATACACAGTCGTCACATCGTAATCTGATGCTGCCTTTGCCTCCACCGGATCTGTCACCAGCATTGTTGTCATTGCCATTGCAAAAATAAGCAATAAGCAACTCAGTTTCTTTAAAATTCCCTTTTTCATCACTTTCTTCCTTTCATAAACTACAGATTTTTCATAATTTAAATCCCGTAACAACTAAAATTATGCCATATTGGAATTATGAAAACAATGCCTATGTTAACTCTACTTCTCTTCTTTTTTACGCATCCTTATAACAAGGTCGTACACCTCCGGATTCTTCTCCTTCAAGTGTTCATCCAGCATATGCCTGCGCTCCATAAATCGTTGTGCAAGCTCCGGGTGTTCCTTTGCAATACGTTCGTGCACTTCTTTTCGATGCGCCTCAATGTGTGCCGCAAGGGTATGCTCGTCCTTGCCGGAAATATGTACAATCTCTTTCAGATGCTCCTCCAGATGTTCCAGCCACTCATCCTCATCCAGTTCTTCCATATGCGACCAGCGACCATGCAACAGCTCCTCCACATCACCCGTCTGCTTCAGATGCTCGATCTGCAGACGGATCTGCTTCTCAATCTGCTTCTCCGACTCGCTTCCGAATGCCCATACAAGCTCCTGCACACGGTTGTCCGCGCGCTTTCTCGACGCGCTCCGCTCCTCGTTATCCACACCATCAAGCGGATACGGTCTGTGAATCCCCATATCCTTGAGCGCAATGTGAATCGTTCGTCGGACACAGCCTTCTTCAATGAGATAGCCGAGTCCTAACTGCCAAAGCTGCTCGTTAACCGATGCAATATGCTCCGTCATATAGAACCGGATCCCACGTTGTTTCAGAGACTGCTGCAATATCTTCAGTCGATCAGCCGCCGTAATATCAATACTTCCGATTCCGCTCGCATCAATGATAACGACCTTCGTGTCTTCTTTGATATGACTTTCGATGTCGCTTTGCAGCACTCCGATATTCGCAAAAAACAGATTGCTGCTAAAACGGTAGATTACAACCGACGATACTGTATGAATCTGGCTGCTCTCCCTCAGATCACGGAAATGACTGTGCCCGGGCTGTATTCCAAGAAAGCATCGCGCAGGCTTCGCCGTCCTGATGATCATCTCCGTGAACGACAGAATGATGCCGATCAATACACCGTTGATTGTGCCGAGCATCAGTACTCCTACAAACGCTCCGACGAAGATCAAAAACTCCGTTCTTGATACCTTCCAAAGCCTTGCAGCAAGTTCAAACTCTGTCGCGCCAAGAAGTGCCGAGATCACGATCGCCGTCAGCACCGGAACCGGAAGATAACCGATAAATCCTGTTCCACAGAGAAGGATCAGGATCATGGAAAGTCCCGCAACAATACCGGTCAGCTGTGTCTTCGCCTGATACTGCTCGCCCATCGCCGTACGTGATACCGAACCATTGATCGGGCAGCATCCGGTCAGCGCTGCCAGCAGATTTCCCATGGAAAAAGCAAGGATCTCACGGTTATCGTCAATCTTGTATCCATTCTTCTGCGCAAAATTATTTTCCGCCAGAAGTGTCTCCGCCATGATCACAACTGCTACAGACAGACTGATCGTGATGGCTTCCTTCATCGGAATCACCGTAAGATCCGGGAAGTGCCACACCGGAAGTCCAGGTTTTACGCTGCTTAACGTCTGCACGCCCCACGCCTCAAGCGGCAGAAATTTCGTCATCAGTGCGCCGGCTGCCATAAGAATGACCGCAAATGGAATCTTCGGCCACAACTTCTTAGTCAGTAAAAGAATGGCAAGAGATACTAGTCCAAGTACAAGTGACACACGATTGATATCCGGAAGCGTCTGCACGATGTGTTCCGCCAGTTCCGGCAATTCTCCGGTTCCCGCAGTTCCTCCAAGCAGCTTTGGCAGCTGCATCAGGATAATGGTTGTACAGATACCAGTGATAAAGCCTCCCATAACCGGCACCGAAATAAAGTTCACGAGTTTGCCGGCTTTCATCAGATAGAATGCAAGAAGCCAGATTGCAACCAAAAGTGTCAGCTCCGGCACCGCTGATAATGCTTCCTTAGAACCGCTCTCAATGTTCAGCGAAAGAAGCGCCGCTCCAACCAAAGCTGCCGGTGCTGCATCCACGCCGAAGATAAACTGCGGCGATGTCGAAAACAGCGCAAATGCCAGTATTGGGAACACGGATCCGTACAATCCGTATACTGCCGGAAGTCCCGCGATCTGTGCATATCCCATGGAAATTGGAATGGACACCGCCATAATGATAATTCCTGCGAGAATATCCTTCGGCAAATTCTTTTTATCATATCCCTGTAATGTTTGTAGTAACCGAATTTTCATCCTCTTGCCCAGCTTTCTCAAAAGTCTTATTACTTCACAACCACTTTCATCTTCGCTTTCTTTCCACTTCCCGTTGTTACCGTGATCGTTGCCTTGCCTTTCTTCTTAGCAGTCAGCTTTCCCGTCTTCTTATTGACCGTAACTACTTTCGGATTTGAAGACTTGAACGTCTTGGTATCCGTACAGCCACTCGGTCCAATCTTCACCTTTGCCTGCGCAGTCGTCTTTTTCTTCATCGTAATCGAAGATTTTACAAATTTCACGCTAATCGCTTCCATATAGGAATAAACAAGATCACAAAATCCTTTGTCTGTATTCGCGCCATCCACAACCCCCTCTTTCGTATACTGCCACAGATCGACTCCCACCGGCAGCTTCGGCTTTGTTCCCCGGTAATCGGCTGCCCATACTTTATAGCCTTTTAACTGTGTCCAGTCAAAATTCTCATTCAGATACGAAGTGGACGAATAGATCATCGGTGTATAACCTGCATCCGCAATTGTGTCGCAGAACGCCATCGCGATCTCTGTTGTATTTTCCTTGCCACCTGCAAAGGTTCCCGGGCGCTCCATATCATAGGCAACCGGATAATCGAGTTCTCTTCCATCAAGGATTTCCAGACAATACTCCGCTTCCTCAGCCGCCTCTTCCGGTGTCCGCACGCAACACACATGATACACACCAACCTTCAATCCGGCATTGATCGCACCGTCATAGTTTGCCTCAAACTGTACATCCACATCCGGTGCACGTCCCTCTCCGGTTCGGATCATCACAAAATCCATACCGGTTTCTGCAACCTTCTCCCAATCCACAACACCATTGTAACTGGATACATCAAAGCCCGCTCCACTGAAACCTGCAGCCTGTACATCCGTGACCGGAAGCATCGTTATTGTTATCATTGCAGCTACCGCTGCAGCCAGAACACGAATTTTCTTTCTCTTCATGTGAAAAAATCTCCTTCCTGTATGTCGATATTTTCAAAACGCTTTTTTAATGATAAGATATAATCGCGTTTTTCATCATAATATCTACGAGAATTTACGAAATGACATCAAATACGTTGAGAAGATACTCACGGCTCTGCGTGATCACATCTTCAAGAATCCGCAGATTCTCCACCGCATCCCCAACTTCAAGTGAATGATTTGCATGCTCATATTCATATAACGGAATCTGTGCCTCGGCACACAATTCCTTAATCTGGTCGTTTTTCACCCACGGATCTGCCGTTCCTGTGAATGCAATTCCTTCGCATGGCGCAAAATCAAAGGTCTGCGAAAGCGGCGTATACCAGATATTCTTACATGGAATCCGATGGCGCATCGCATACGCGGCCGCTACCGCAGTACCGATACTTTTGGATATAAAGAGAACCTCCTCGTACTGCTGCCAATCCACATGCTCCAGCTGACTCTCCGCCTGCACGTATAAGATTTCTCCAACCTCGCGCATTTTCTTGTCATTTCCACGAATATTGTCTGCCTTGCATATGTAACTTAAATTGATCACCTCATCATATCCTACCTGCTTTGCCAATTCTCTCGCAAAATACAGGATCGGCTTATCACAGTGATATCCGATTCCCGGAAACAAGACTGCAAGTTTCATTCTTCTGACCTCATTTAACATTTCTCAATCGTTAATTTTCTGTTCCATTTCTGTTTTCTTCTTTCTTTCCACTTCTCCAACGTGCAGAAATCCTGCAATTCTCGCATAAGGAATCATATTACATCCCCTAATCTAAGCATTCGCCTGCTCTTCGTAATAAATCTTATCTTTCTCAAGCAGCACGCCGACACCGTCTGTCACTTCAGCGATGCAGACCGAACAGTTCTTCGGCACTCCGCCGCGCCAGATATCTGTCTTGTCCTCATAAAAATTGGCAAGCAGACAACGGCTTGCCGCTCCGTGCGTGGAGATTAAAATATTCGCATCCTTATATGCCTGATTTTGGATCAGAGACTGATAGAAATCTGCCGTCCTCTCCAACACATCGCGGAAAGATTCTCCACCCGGTGCCTTTGGGCAATGATACGGATCATGAAAAAACTTATCCGCAAATTCCTCTGTCACAATTTCACTATGTCTTACAGACTCACCTTCCCACTTTCCAAAAGACATCTCGATAATTCTCTTGTCCGTGATCATCGGTATCTCCCGTCCCGCAAGTACAAGCTCCGCAGTCTGTCTCGCACGCATCAGCGGACTGGAAATTGCAAGATCGAAGTCGATGTCCTTCATTCCTTCTCCGGTCAATTCCGCCAGGCGGATACCATCCGCATCCAGCATAATATCTTTGCGCCCCTGCAGTTTCTTTGCTTTATTCCATGATGTCTCACCATGTCTGATCATATATAATTTCATCGTTTGTCACCTCGTATTCCGCTTGCTATAAAATGCAGCAATATCCACGCTCACGCATTTTCTCCCCAACCTGAATATAATGCATAGCACTCTCCTCAAGATGCGCAATTTCTTCCCCGGTCAGCTTACGTGTCACTTTCGCAGGCCGTCCCATCACCATACTTCCATCCGGGATCGTCTGATTTTCAAGCACAAGACTTCCCGCTGCAACAAGGCAGTTCTTTCCGATCACACTTTTGTTCATCACGATCGCGCCCATTCCAATCAGGGTATTATCACCGACCTTGCATCCGTGAATAATCGCATTATGTCCGACGGTCACATGATTTCCAAGGATTGCAGGATCTACCTGCGATGTATGAATTGTGCAGTTATCCTGCACGTTCGTTCCCTCTCCAATGATGATCGGATTATCATCGCCACGCAGAACTGCACCAAAAAGCACCGTGCTGTGTGCCCCGATACTGACATCCCCGATCACCACAGATTCTTTTACGATATTCGCTGATTCTGCGATTGTTCCACTTGAATCCAACATATTGCTACGCCTTCCTTCCAATTTTCTAATTGCTTTGTCATTCCGGAAGCCTCCATTTCTACCTGTACCCTAGTCCTGTACACCAGCCTGCGGTTCACACGGTTCGCGTGATGAAGCACATCATCCGTCTGCTTCTCCAATCGTTTTTGCCGGATGGTGTGTAAGATCAGTTCCACAAGAACAAACACTCTATAAAGCCCCAGCGTTGTGTTGCCAAGATTATAGCACAAAAATTCCCGCAATGCGAATATCTCTATTCACATCGTGGGAATTTGTATATCGGTTCCGCTATTCTTTTACATTTTACTGTGCTTCTGCCTCAGTAATCGGTGTTGTCTTCTCTGTTGTCATATCAAACCGGTAATATTCCGGATCCTTGTTCTCTTCGTTCGGAATATCAACAAAATCAAATGACTTTGCGCCTACCGTCTGAAGCATCACATCTCCATGCTCATATTTTGAGCTGACCTTAAATACGGATGTCACATTCTTTCCATTTAAGTCACAACTCCACACAGTCATATCATGAAGACCTTCAGTTACAGAAGCATACTTTGCATAATATATCTTTTTGCCTACAATCTGCGACTGGGAAGTATTCTGTCCAAGCTTCTTAACCTTCTCTAATCCCTTGGATGTAATCTTGTAGATATACTGCGGGAATGGCGAGATATCGGTCGGTGTATAATTGGATGTAATCATATATTTTCCAGATGCATTGAGGATGGCAAAATTCTTTCTGACACACTGGAACTTATTTGTCTTCCAATTATAAGTATACACATCTCCGTCTCCGGCACCTCTTACCACATTCAGGTAAATGGTTGTTCCATATACATTGCCTATATTGTAGCTCTCATCATTCTCCTGATTCAGAGTAAATGTTTTCAGGACCTTTTTCTTGCCACTCTTCACATTCTTTAAATAAAGTTTCTGCTTGGTGTAATCTTTGCTGGTAGTAATGTAAATCTTATTCGTTCCGTTCGACCAGATTCTCTGATAATTCTTGGTCAGTGTCATCTCATAGTTTGTTGTTTTTGCCTGTACCGGTGTCGCGGTAAAAAGGAAGCTGCAAGCCAGCACTGCGCATAACGATGCAATTAGTTTCTTCATAAAGTATTCCTCCTTTGAACTCCCTGTTCGATTTATTAGCTTCTTTCTACCACTTCTTATTTTGCAATGCAATAGGGTTAAGAAAACCCTAAGAAATGTCACTGATTTGTAACATTCTTGGGGCTTTTTCTTAAAAATTATTCTGCTTTCTTTTCAAAAGTTGCTGCAACATCTCCGAGAAGCTTACGGATTTCAAGATGCTGCGGGCACACGCGCTCGCAGCCGCCACAGCCGATACACTCGCTCGCCTTGCCGCTTCCGTTTGCGGACAGTACCGAACTGTAATAGATATCCATATTCCAGTCGTTAAACGCCTTCTTGGAATTCAGGCAGGCAAACACATCCGGGATACGGATATGCTTCGGACAGTGATTCTCATCCACACAGTAGTGGCAGGCGGTACATGGAATCATATCCAGTCCGTGGAACACCTCCACAACCTTTGCAACCGCTTCCTTCTCCTTTGCATTGAGCGGCTGAAATTCCTTCATATAGGACAGATTATCTTTCATCTGCTGTAAGTCACTCATACCGGATAAGACAACCTTCATTCCATCAAAGCCTGCTGCGTAACGGATTGCATAGCTTGCATTGGACATCTGTGTACCTTCCTCTTCATTCAGATCATCGAAGATCTTCTGTGCATCCTCCGGAAGCTTTACAAGTGAGCCACCCTTGACCGGCTCCATAACGAGTACCGGCTTGTTGTGCTTTCTGCAGACCTCATATACCTTACGAGCCTCAACGGACGGATCCTCGTAATCCAGATAGTTGAACTGGATCTGTACGATCTCCACCTGTGGATACTCGGTTAAGATCTGATCCAAAACGACCGCTTTATCGTGGAAGGAAATTCCAAAGTGACGGATCCTGCCCTCTTCCTTTAACTGTAACGCCGTCTCATAAGCATGGCACTTCTTATACTTTTCAAACTCTGCCGCGTTCTGTGCATGCATCAGATAGACGTCAAAATAGTCAACGCCGCACCACTTCAGCTGATTCTCAAAGAACGGGCGGATTTCCTCTTCCTTGTGAAAATACATACTTGTCAGCTTGTTGACAAGCAGGTATCTGTCTCTTGGATAGCGACTGGTCAGACCCTCGCGGAGCGCAAGCTCGGACTTGCCGTCTAAGTATCCGTGTGCGGTATCAAAATAATTGAAGCCTTCCTCTAAAAACAGATCTACCATCTGCTTGAACTGCTCCATATCGACCTCTCCGTCCACCATCGGAAGACGCATACAGCCGAAGCCAAAGTTCTTCTTGATCTCCGTAAATGTGTTATCCATGTGTAATTCCTCTCTCTTATCAATATATAAGACAGTATAACACACATTTTCGATAAAAGAAATTCTCTTCGTTACACTTTCGCATCCTTCGCCACAACCTTCGGGCGATTCTGCTTTTCAATATATAATTTTTCATCAGCAAACGCGAGCGCATCCGCAAGTTCTGTCTCCGAATCCTTCCCGATCACATAGAAGCCCGCTGACACCATCACATTGTACGCCTTGTCCGTTCCGGCATTAAATACGCGGAAAACATTGTACACGCGGTACTTAAGATCTTCCAGTTCCTCACCGGTGTATTCCGTCAATAACGCAAATTCGTCTCCTCCGATACGGCCGACAATTCCTTTCGGGAAGATTTCCCGAAGCAGCTGGCTGATCGTTCGGATCGAGAAATCCCCCTCATCATGTCCGTAGCGGTCATTGATAATCTTTAAGTTGTTCATATCGATATAAGCAACCAGCGTATCCTTCTGTCCTCTTGCTTGTTCCAATCTCTTTGCGGCATCCTCCGTGAAGCCACGCCGGTTCAGAATACCGGTTAATCCGTCGGACTTGGCAAGCGCATCGAGTGCAATGTTATTCTCACGTAACACCACCATACTCTCTTCATACTGATTCTGAATGTCTTCATTCGTCTTCAGCAGATAAAGCATCTTCATCGCCGTACCAAGCTGTCCTGCTAAGAATTCGCCGTTCTCAAACAGTTTTTCCGACATATCACAAAGAAGCACACCATACAGTACTTCACTCGAGAACAAAGGCAGCAAGACCCTGGCATGGCTTCCATTTTCAAACAAATTGTTATGAAACATCTCCTTCGAGCGTTTTCTCTGGGATTTACCGAAAGTCGTCTTCACCACTCCATTGTGAAGCACCGCCTTCACATAAATATGCCGCGGAATCTGAAAAATTTCCTGCTCAAGATGCACGATCGGCTTATCGTATGCATACAATACCGCATCGCCGATATCCAGCCAGTCGAGATTCTGCAGTAACACCTCGTAGCTTTGCGCGCTTCCCTTCTCAAACTGCATGCTCTTCGTAACGAACATCTTCAGATCATAATTTTTCTGATCCTCAAGCGTTAACATCTTTCCCTGATGTTCTTCCTCAGAGAGAATGACGTCACGATAGATTTCGCCGATACCACGAAACGTTTTCTGCAGCGTAACATTGTCTGCGCATTTCTCCATCACAATATCGCTGACTTCTTCGATGTGCACCAGCAGATTTTCCACATCAGCATATTCTAACGCTCCCATCCGGAAGAAAGCCTCCAACAGTGTCGGCAGCGCTGTATAGGTTCCATCCTGCTGATAATCGCCGCTATAACCGTCAATGATCATTTCCATGATCGTGTGGAAAATCGTTCTTAGTCGGTTATCCTTGCCCTCCATCACGTAACGGTAGAAGGTTTCATCAAAATAATCGTCGATATACGCTGCATCAAGTCTCTTTAACTGCGCATCCTTACGTTTCATCTTCTCCTTGCCGCACGACTCTCTCTTAATAAAATGCGTCGGAATCACAATACTCTCTGCGTTGCTGTCTCCCATCGCAAGGAGCGCAAGTTCAAGTGCATGCACACCGAGCGCATTGGCATCTGCCATCACGGTGGAGAGTGATGGTTTCGCCTTGGCTCCTTGCAGCGTATTGTCATAACCGATCACATAGACATCCTTGCCAATCTCAATGCCTCGCTCCTTAAGTGCCGCATACACACCAAACGCCGTATCATCATTCACACAGAAGAACGCTTCCACTCCCGGATTCTTATCAATATAATCCCCAAACAACTTCTTCTGTTTTCTGGAGAGATTTCCGGCGATAAAATGCCTCTCATCTGCTTCCAGTCCGTGCGCTTTCATGACCTCATAGAAGGTATTCTTCCGCTCAAGTGCATCCGTATTGTCATTCGGTCCGCCCGCCATCACAATATTCGTACAGCCCAGCTGCTCGATCAGATATTCCAGTCCCTCCTTCGGTCCTGCATAGTTATCGTAGCTGACACTCAGATATCCGTCTCTCCTGTCTCCCATCAGAACACACGGAACGCCTTCTAATGACTGTAAAAAGGCCTGCAGTTTCGTCTCATCTGCATAGCTTCCGATACTTCCGGAGGTCACAAGAAGTGCGTCAAACCGTCCGTCTCTCGCATAGGAAAAAATGGTATTATACTGATACTCATACATGAGATCCTTGCTCTCCCGCAGGTTTCTCTCAATATATTTTCCCGGAAGGATCACGACATCCACATTCTTCTCCCGCGCTGCACGCATCGCCCCTCTGCAGGTCTGCACCGTGAAGTCGTCCGCGATTCCGCCTACCAATATACCAATTACTTTTCTTTTATCCATGTATGTTACTCCTCTATCAATTCAAAAATGCAAATGGCTCCTCATCCTTTGCATGTAGAAACTGCATGAGCATATACGCTGCGCGGACGGAAACACGCTCGCTCCCCAGAATTGCACGCGCCTGCTTCCTGTCCACAAAGCACACTTCAATGTCCTCGCTTGCCTCCTGCCAGATGCTGCTGATTTCTCCCGATGCATACCCATACACCATGGTACTGCTCTCATCCGTCAGCCCCTGTGCCATAAAAAACGGTCTGCGGAAGCACACATCACCGCCCTCATAGATTTCAAGGGTCAGACCGGTCTCCTCCTTCATCTCCCGGATTGCACTCTGCTCCGGTGTCTCACCGGGATCCACAAGTCCTGCCGGGATCTCATACATATAGTCATTTAACGGATAGCGGAACTGCCGGATCATAACGATCTGCCCCGGATTTTCTTTGCAAAGCGCATAGATGGCAATCCCTTCCGGCCTGTTCTCATGTGTGATTGCCTTAAGTCTCTCCTTCGGATTGCGGGATGCAAAGTAGTAATCAAACGTACTGCCGCTTCTTGTCACCGCATCCATATGATACAGATTCAGAAAACGATTATCTGTCAATCTCTCAATTTTCTTATATCGATCCACGCTATATCTCCTTCGCTAAAATATGCCCTTTAACGGATCAAAGCTGATTGTCCGCTAACAAAAACGGGCAATCAGCTCTATGTATTCATGTCTGTTTAATTATATCATGTGCAGGAATTTGAATCCATGAATGATTACAAAATTCTACTCTGCGATTGTCGAAGCAACAAGCTCCAGATTTCCCTGCAGCTTCACTTCACCGAACTGATATGGAAGAATGAAATGATCTCCTTTCTTCACTGCAGTTCCGTTCAATGTGCCGCTGCCTTCTACAACGCTTACGATCAGAAATGGAAATTCCTGGTTAAACGCAGCCTCACTTACAACCTTCTCGTGAAATACTTTATAATATTTACACTCAATCAGTTTCTGCAGTTCATTTACCTTTGACTCTCCGGTCGCAATCATACAATCAGACAGCGGTGCTGCCGGAACGGTGATGACATCAAGACTCTGCTTGATATGCAACTGACGCGGCTTTCCGTTTGAAAGACGGTCATAATCGTATACACGATACGTAATATCACTGTTCTGCTGTGTTTCAAGAATCGTGATGCCACCCTTGATCGCATGCACGGTTCCCGGATCAATCTGGATAAAATCGCCTTTTTTCACAGGGATCTCGCGAATCAGATCACTCCAGCGTCCATGATTTACCATATCCTCAAGTTCCTCATGGGTCTTGGCATTATGTCCGATCACAAGCTTGGAATCCGGCTCACAGTCTAAGATATACCAGCACTCCATCTTGCCCAGCGATCCGTTCTCATGTTCTGCCGCATAATCATCATTCGGATGAACCTGAATACTCAAATCTGCCTTGGCATCGATAATCTTGATCAGCAGAGGAAACACTTTTCCCTTCGTATCGCCGAACAATTCTCTGTGCTGCTCCCACAGATCCGATAATTTCTCACCCTGATACGTTCCGTTTGCGATCGTGCAGGTTCCATTCGGATGTGCTGCAATGCCCCAGCATTCACCGATATCATCGCCTTCAATCTTATATCCAAACACATCTCTAAGCTTCGTTCCACCCCAGATATTATGGGTGAATACCGGATTCATAAACAAAATTTCTTTTTCACTCATCTTCCAATACTCCTATCGCTCGTCCTATTTTACAGAACCGATAACAGAAATTACATCAAAGGTGCTTGGCATGGATGCATCTCCCGACACAAGACGAATTTCTAAGGTGTGACTCTTCTTTTCGCCATGGATCAGCACCGGTGTCAGTTCCAGCTTATCGCCCCAGTCCTCGTCAAAATTTGCATCCAGACGCACTGCGTTCGCCTCATCGCCATCAACGATCGCCAAAGCAACCGGTGCCGGCTTGCTCACACATCTGCGATACTGAACTGCAAGCTCGCTCGCTTCAACGGTAAAAATAAGCTTCGCTCCCTGTGAGGTTGCCGACCATCCGTTTTTAAAGCAGTCTGTGATGTCTGTCTGTGTGCGCTCATCCTTTGTGAATCCATCACATACCGGCTCATAATTGCGGTTGTCCAGACGGAATGCTTTCTCATATGCATTCTCGGTCAGTGGTGCAGGCAAGGAAGCCTCACTGTCCGCACTCGGATTTTCTAACATCTGTTCCAATGCATATATAATAACAGATGCTACCAGTTCGTGTCCATTGTCATTCGGATGAAGGTCATCCTGTGTGATCGCACGATTTGGAATTCGTCCGGCTACAACCTCCGGATAGATGGAACTCTGCATGCTGACAGACGGAAGGTCATAGTGGCGTCCGATCTGTGCATGCATGATCTGTGCATTTGCTCCTGTATTGTAATATACGTTGTGCACCAGCATCACCGCAGGTTCACAGGGATCCTGCCATACGTGGCGAACCACACCCTCATAGGTCTCGCGAAAGAATTCGGTTGAATCATCATTTACCGAAAACTCGACAATTGCAAAATCAACATGATGTGACAACAGATCCGCTTCCACACGCGCCGAAGCAAAATGCGATGTTGTTCCACCGATTCCCGCATTCACATACTGGAATGTTGCCTGCGGGAATGTCTTCACCCACCATTCATATACGCGGTACGCATAACACAATTCCGGCTTTGTTGCCAGACATCCCTGTGTGATCGATCCGCCGAGGAAACCGATCGTCAGCTCCTCTCCGGCTTTCGCTCTCTCAAATAATCGTTTCATCCGATACCAGTTTCCGGTATTGGAAATTCCACGTTCGTATTCTAATGTTTTCACTGTTCTATCAGCCTCTCTCTTCAAATTATACCTGTACATGACATCCTTTCATCAAAGTTTCTATTTGAAAGTTCTATTCGCAGATGATCATTTCCAGATTTCATCCCCTAAACCATTGATAAAAGCAGTCAGTTCATCGCTCATCTGCTCCGCCTCAGGGATTCTTATATGTCCCGGAGTTCCTTTTCCATTCTTCGAATACAGGAAATGATGGACTCTTGGGCTGTGAACTTTCTGACATACCTCCTCGATAGAGATATCCCAGTTCTCGTTATGCTCTAATATTGTGGTTGTTAAAATAAAAGTTGCCTTAGGATATATCTGCATCAGATGCTCTAAAAATCTCTGATAATGTTCTCTCCAGTTTTTGGCTTTCTCCCCGTTATAATCTTCTGCCATATAGTCATCCGGATGATTGTCATTCTGACCGAAAGCAAGGATGACAACATTTGGTGTATAACGTGAAAAATCCCACTGCTTTACATCACTGAGTTCGGGTTGATATTCTATTTTATCGTAACAGGATTCTATACCGAGATAATCCGGCTCCATAAACCAGCCAGTCCTGTCAAGAAGAGCGATACCACCCTGTGATGTGTCATGAAGTTGTGCATTTAATTTACGTGCAGTCATCCACGCATAAGAATACCAGCTGTTCGAATACTCCCCGTCATGCTCCGGATCCGGTTTGCCGGCATATTCTACCGCTTCCGATACCTCGCCGCAGGAAACACTGTCTCCGAACACTTCCATCTTGCGGGACGAAAGCGGAGCCGGTGCAAGCACCGAAGCTCCGTCTTCTAATTCAAATCCCAGAAAAGTAACAATGTGACAAGAGTCCATTCTCTTAAAAAGTAGGAGGGTGTGCTCCGAATCAGCAAGGTCGTCTGCTATCACATAGGTAGACGGCTCCTGATCCGAAGCGAGCAAGAATTGGCCCTGTTGTCCATCTAATATATATCCCATTCGGCTCGACCAATAAGCACGCTTGTTAGCCAGTTTGACCGCAATGCTTTTTCCCGTAAAACGAATGCTTACAAAGCTTGCAGCATAGACAAATACCGGTGCTTTTGGATCATCAAAATCGATTCTTCCACAATATTGTAATCTGTTGTCGTCCGAAGAAATATGCATAGTCTTATCTCCTTCCGATCTCTGTGTCAGTAGGAGTTACGACACTGTTTGCCTTGATATAATCAACGATCTCATCTAACTTTGTGAAAGCAAGACCAACGTAGCTGTCTGCCGCACCATAGTAGATTGCAATCTTACCGGATGCGCTGTCATGGATTGTTGCACATGGGAAGCATACATTCGGTACGAATCCGCGCTCCTCATACCACTCTTCCGGTGTGAGTAAGAAGTTCTCGCAGCGATACTTAACGATGGAAGGATTATCAATATCAAGGATTGCTCCACCGATCGAATATACATAACCGTTGCAGGTTCCGGATACTCCGTGGTAGAACAGAAGCCATCCTTCAGAAGTCTCGATTGGAGCGGCGCCTCCGCCGATCTTTAAGGACTCCCACCATTCGCTGCCTTTGCCCATGACATGTCTGTGCTTGCCCCAGTATACAAGATCCGGGCTCTCGCTTAAGAAGATATCACCGAATGGTGTATGTCCGCTATCGGACGGACGGGAAAGCATCATGAAGTTACCATTTATTTTTCTAGGGAACAGCACAGCATTGCGGTTAAAGGGGAGGAACGGATTCTCAACGCGAGTAAACGTCTTGAAATCAGTTGTTTTTGCCATGCCGATTGCTGCCCCATAGAAATCCTGACACCAGATAATATAATATGTATCCTCTACTTTAACGAGTCTCGGATCATATGCATAAACCGGCATAAACGGCTCGCCATTCTCATCTACGAAAGAAATCTTATTCTCTTCGAAACTCCAATGGATTGCATCCTCACTTCTTCCAAGATAGATATATGGAATACCGTTGGTCTGCTCACCTCTGAATACACCGATAAAACCATCTTCATAAGGCATTACGGCACTGTTAAAAATACGTGCCACACCCTTCAGTGGATTTCTTCCGATGATCGGATTCTCGCTGTATCTCCAGATTGGTGCTCCGTTAAATTCACCTGCCGGTCTCTCCTGCCAAGGTACATTCGGTACCGGCGCTGTAAGCATCTTTACTTCACTCATATTTATTCTCCTCTACATAATCAAATTTAATTTTCAACTATAACTATTCAGTACCCCTTAGCGATACATCAAAGATGTACCGCATCATTTGCAAAATCGCATTTTCAATGCTTTACTTTTGCTCTGAATAGTTCAAGTACTCTAAATTTCTCTTGATCAGATCACATCTCTGCTGTACACACAGAACACTTCTTCCCGGATCCTGTGGCGTATTGAAAACATAATCGATCAATTTATCAATCGTTGTTGTTGCAACATGCATTCTTGTATCGGAAGAAGCATAGTAGATAAATACTTCCTTCTTATCATTCACGATCGCACCGTTCGTGAATACTACGTTGGATACGTCTCCGACTCTCTCCTCGCCTCTTGGTCCGATCAGAAGTCCGGACGGCTCTGCGATCACTTTGGAAGGATCATTCAAGTCTGTTGCGAAAGCATAAATGACATAACGAAGTCCTGCTGCAGTATTTCTTACACCATGTGCAATGTGAATCCAGCCTTTGTCCGTCTTAATCGGTGTTGCACCGGCGCCATTCTTTGCTTCTGTAATTGTGTGATACTTGCGGATGCTGGTCATCTTCTCCTCATCGATCACTGCGTGTGTGATGTCATCACAGAGACCAAATCCAATACCACTTCCGCTTCCTGTATCAATGAAATCGTCCATCGGACGTGTATAGAACGCGTACTTTCCGTCTACAAATTCCGGATGAAGCACAACATTTCTCTGCTGCGGGCTGCGAAGTGTCTTTAAGTTCTCAAGACGCTCCCAGTGCTTTAAATCCTTGGTTCTGACGATTCCTGCTGCGGCAACAGCTGCGGAGAGATCATTCACACTTGTGTCCTTACTCTCAGAACAGAACACACCGTAGATATATCCATCCTCATGCTGGGTCAGTCGCATATCATAGACATTCGTCTCCTCCGGACATACATCGTCGAGAAGGATCGGATAATCCCAGAAACGGAAATTATCGATTCCGTTATCACTCTCCGCAACGCCGAAGAAAGACTTTCGATCATTTCCCTCAATACGGGCTACCAGATAATATTTTCCGTTTAAGTAGATCGCTCCGGAATTCATGACTGCGTTGATTCCGAGACGCTCCATAAAATATGGATTTGTCTCAGGGTTTAAATCATATCTCCATGTGAGCGGAATCATATCTCTTGTAAGAACCGGATTTACATAACGGTCAAAGACACCGTTGTAAAAATCGCTTTTTTCATTCTTTCTGGAAAGCAGCTTCTCCTGCTTTGCCAGCTCTACATAATACTGCTGATGCATTATTTTAATCTCCTTATTACTTCTATACACATTCTTCCGTTATGATACGGGCACTTCCAAGGCTCTACGATCGGCTTGCCTTCTACCGGGCTTCCGTCCTGTCTTACCAGCCAGTACCACTCGGATCCCGGACGTTTGTCGATCACATGATCCTTGATAAACTGCCAGGTTGCCTCTGCAGCTTCTTTATATTTGATTCTGGTCGGATCCTTTTCATATCCGTTTAAGAATCCAACAATTGTCTCAGCCTGTACCCACCATACACGGTTCGTGTCCACGACACCCTTGTCGCATTCGTTCGAAAGGGAGTGACCGTCGAATGCAACATTGTAAATGTTCTCCGTCAGGGCTTTGGTGATCGGTGTCAGTTTCTCTGTGTAAGCGGCGTCACCAAGGACTTCAAGGCTTCGATCCATCAGCCATGCAGTCTCAATATCGTGTCCATATGAATGTAAATCAATAATACTGTTGTAATCTTTGTCAAAGAACACTTCCTGTCTCTTAAGCTTCGGGTTGTAAACCTTGTCTGCAAAGGTATCCATGATCCATCTAAGGCGGTTGCCCACCTTCTCATCATGCGATACACGGTACAGCTCGGTATATGCCTCGAGCACATGTAACAGTGTGTTCATCGTCTTCTCCGCCAGGACTCCATTCTCCGATAATTTCTCGTTGGATTCCGGCTTGAAATCTCTTGTGAAAGCCTCGAGATATCCTTTGTCATCCATACATCTGGTCTCGATCAGTTCGTAAAGTTCTCTCGCAAGGTCAAGTGCCTCCTGCTTTCCGGAAGCTTCGTAATAAGAGGAAAGCGCATAGATACAGAATGCCTGATTATAGGTATGCTTTGTCGTATCAAGCGGGGTTCCGTCATACTTCATGGACCAGTAGATTCCACCATATTCTTTGTCAATGCAGTGTTCCTTTAAGAACTCATACCCGTGATCTGCCTCCTCTAGCAGACTCTTATCCTTAAGAAAGGTATACGCATTGGAGAAAAACCATGTGATACGGCTGTTTAAGATACAGCCTTTCTCCGCTTTCTTATCAAGCTTTAAATCATAATCAAGATATCCGTAATATCCACCGAATTCATCATCCCTTAAGTTCTTCCAGAAAGGAATGATATCATCCGTCAGATGCTTTATGATTTCTTCTTTCATGTTCATAATGTTGTCCTCTTATTCTAATTATTTACCCCTTTACAGCTCCGGCTGTAATACCGCTGTAGATCTGTTTCTGACAGCATACAAATACGATCAATGCCGGAAGCAGGGAAATAATAACACCTGCACAGATCAGATTGTACTTGCTTCCCATTGGTCCTACGAATGTGTAGAGAGAAAGTGCCATTGTACGGATCTCTTTCTTCATCAAGTACAGGTTTGCTGCATAGTACTCGTTGTATACGGCAACACCCTTTAAGATACAGGATGTAATGATTGCCGGTTTCAGCAGTGGAAGCATAATCTTCCAGTAGATCTGCCAGTAACTTGCACCATCAATGATTGCGGATTCATCCAGAGAAACCGGAATATTTTCCATAAACTGAATGAAGATATACATGGAAATTACATCGGTACCGCAACTCATAATGATGTATCCGATCAGGCTGTTTACCAGATGCAGATCTGACATAACCTGATATACGGTAACCTGCATCGCTACTGCAGGAAGTAATGCTGCGATAGTATAAAGGTTACGGATAAATCCGTTGCCTGGGAATTTAAAACGGTTTAACACATAAGCAAGCTGGGATCCGACAATAACGGATACGGCAAGTACAACAACCATTACGATAACGGAGTTGATAAATGCGCGTCCCATGTTTGCAGTCTTAAATGCGTTTACAAAGTTGTCAAAGTTCAACCAGCTTCCCGGAAAAGCCATAACGTTGGTTGACTGGTATTCTGCGTCTGTCTTAAATGCAGTCGTCACACAGGATATGATTGGGATGACTGCACAAAATCCGAAGAAAATCAGTGACGCATACTCAATGATCGTCCAAATGATCGTTCCCAGCGAATAATGTTTCATTCTTTTGCTTTTTGCTACGGTTGCACTACTCATTATTTCGCCACCCCTTTCTTCTGTAATTTCTCCTGTTTCTTCATCTGCCTGATCACCTGCTTTTCCGCTTTCAGGCGGGCTTTCTTTGCCTTGTAGGATTCATCCTCCGACGCGGCATCTCTGAATACATACTTGAAGAACAGGTTCTGTAAGATCGTACAGATAAATATGATCATCAACAGAACAACGGACATTGCAGCTGCAAGACCAACCTTCTGGCTGGTATGTGCGATCTTGTTCATGATTACGAAATAGGTTCCTGTTCCGTTTGCACCGGTTGTGATTACGAAAGGTGCCTCGAAAGCACTTAAAGAACCGGTAATGGAAAGGATGACATTCAATGTAATGATTGTCTTGATACTTGGGAGAATAATGTGTTTGAACTGTTCCCATTTATTTGCACCATCCAGGGACGCAGCTTCGTATAATTCGGAGTCTACCGACATGATCGCACCGATGAAGAGTACCATGTTCTGTCCGGTATAACGCCATACGGAAGTTGCTGTCAGAGACCAGTTGTTAACGCTCTGGTCCTTTAACCAGTATGGAAGATTATCTAATTGAAAACCACACCACTGTAAGATTGTATCGAATACGAATCCTCTGGTGAAAAAGAATTTAAAAATAAAACCAATAGCAATACCACTGATCAGGTAAGGGAAAAACATAAGTCCTTTGAAGAGGTTACCGCCCTTAACCTTAAAGCTTAAGATTGTAGCAAGATATAAAGCCAACACCAACTGAATCAAAGCTCCGACCATGTAGAACAAGCTGAGCTTTAATGCTCCGAAACAGTCGCTGCGCTTGAACACGTCAAGGTAATTATCCCATCCGACGAACTGACGCTTTGCAACCGGTGTTGTGTAAGTCATTTTGTAAAAACTGAATTTGATCATTTCCGCAAAAGGGAAATAAGTAAATAAGAAAAGTAAAAATAATGGGATGATCATGAATCCGATGCACACCAGAACCTGCTGTCCCGATCTGCTCCTTGCCCATTTTTTCAAACTGAATGATTTTGTTGTCATGTTGCGTTCCTCCCGTATGAAACCGCCCATTATGCCACTGGATTGGAATATAAATTCCAATCCAGTCTGCAAAATGTTATGTATTTGTGTAACATGAAACTATTCTGTTACTTCGATTCCCTCAGCTTCCTGAGCGTCTGACCACTTCTGGTTCCACTCGTTCATGATATCATCAAAGCTCTCATCACCGTTTGCTGCATGCTCGATGATTGCCTGGATCTTATCATTTCCACCGTTGTTAACATTTAACTCAGAATCAGCATTTAATAAGTTTAATACATCCTCTTCGCCCTGTACTGCCGGCTCATCCTCAAGGAATGTTACATTAGAGAAATCAAGCTTTGTCTCATCAGAACTCTTAGCAACTGGAAGTCCATCCTCATTGTAAGAGAATCCAGACTCTTCTGTCATCCACTTAACGAAGATTAAAGCTGCCTGCTTCTCATCGTCTGTTGCATTTACGTTGATACCATAAGAGTAATCAGCACCAGCAGATGCATACTGCTCACCGTTTACAGTGATTGGGAATGGCATATATCCGATATCTGCTGCGTTAGGACCAGCTGCTTCCATCTGTGGGTAAGCCCATGATCCAAGTACCATACATCCGATCTCACCGTTGTTTAACATTGACTTAGAACCTTCCCAGTCAGTTGTTGAGTAGTCATCCTCGGTAAGTCCGCCTGCAACTGCATCATAAAGGATCTTGTATACTGCATATGGATGTGTTCCATCGCCGTAATCCTTGAATGGATCCTTTGTATGAAGGAACTTCTGGTTGAAGTATGTGTTATCACCTGTTGCGTTGTTTCCGATGTAAGCATCCCATGCACCCATTGTCCATCCAGCTGCATAGTTTGTGTAAAGCGGAATAGCGTCTGTGTTATCTTTGATCTTCTGTAATGCTGCGATGAACTCATCCGGAGTCTTAGGAAGCTCAGTTATGCCTGCATCCTCAAATACTTTCTTGTTGTAAACGATACCCTGTGTTGTTGCTGTTGAAGGAACACCGTATACATCCATTCCGTAAAGCCATGTGTTAGCGTAGTTGATCTGCTCCTGCATCTCATCGAGTGTACCGTATGACATGTAGTATGTACTTAAGTCAGCTTTGTTTACTGCCGGGATCATTGTGATTGTCTCATAATCGCCAGACTGTAAATGTGTTAAAGCATCATCAGCGTAGTTTGTATCTGTTGTGATCTCAACCTTGATGTTTGGATACTCTTTGTTGAAATCTTCAAGATAAGACTTCCAGTTCTTTCCGCCGTAATCATCCGTGTCCATATCTGTTCTGTGGTTGAACATTGTGATTGTTGTGCTTAAGTCTTTTCCTGTCTCCCCCAATACGATGTCTGAATAGCTTACAAGACCGTCTGCCTCTGTGCTCGAAGAGTTGTCTGCGCTCTGTGTGCTGTCAGAAGTTGTGTTGTCCTTTGATCCGCATCCTGCGAACATTGTTGCGGTCATTGCAGCTACAAGACCAAGTGCCATAAACTTTCTTAATTTCATGTTTGTCTCCTCCTTAAACATTTGAATTATTAAGTTAATTTAAGTATACTGTTTTTGTTAATTTAATCATCACTTATTCTTGTTTTTAATCATTTGTTCTTGTCAAATTAGTCTTTTTCCCTATAGTGCACAATTTTTATTGTCTGTTTTTAGTTATTTTAACCATTTCTCGTTGTCAAAAAGCATAAATTAGTCTTGTTTTTAATTAAACAAACTTTACTTTATTGATTTTCTAGGTAAATCGCGTTATATTACTTATAAAGAAGCAATCACTCACAATGAATTAACAGGTTAAGGAGACAAATCTATGGCGAACTTAAATTATCAGTGGATTTCCGGAACCATTCCGCGCAATATCATGCAACAAAATATGGATATGTTCCACCTGCTACCCGGTTCTTTGGATGCTAAGGACGGTTTTATCCATCTGCTTGGCAAGACGGAAGCTCTCTATCCGATGAATGGATCCATGACTTACTCCATTGCCGCACCATACCAGTTCTTTTATCTATATGAAGGAGAACTTTCTGTATCACTGAACGATACCACCTATACCCTTTCTGCCGGAAAGGCTGCTTTGCTGCCTGCGGACGGCGTAACAACCTTACAGATCATCAAAACACGCTGCAGATATTTTCATATGTATCTAAGCGGTCTGTCCTTAGAACATTATGGACATATTCTTGACAAGCCTTTTGCCTACGATGCAGGCAGCAGTTCCATCACATCGCTCAATGTTTTCTTAGAGCGTATAAACACGCTGCAGATACCGAAGGTAATTGATTTTGCGTTTCTCTGCAAGACCTCCATGTGGATTACGGATCTTCTGACAGAGATGGCTGTATTTCTCCTTGACCCCAAAGCAAAGAAAGATGCGATTCCCGAATACCTTTCGGAAATTCATGATATGTTTGAACATCATTATAATGAAAATTACACGCTCGACGATCTTGAAGAGACCTACTCCGTCAGCAAATACCGGATCTGTCGGGAATTTTCTCGTTATTATAATGAATCACCGATCCAGTTTTTAAACCGCACACGTATCGAGAATGCAAAAACACTGCTTCTCACGACACAAAGCAGTGTTCATGAAGTCGGAAATATGGTCGGCATTCCGAACACTAACCATTTCATCAACCTGTTCAAACGCGAAACAGGGGCAACCCCACTCGCCTTCAAGCAGGATGCCCCAGTTTCTATTTCCGAGTTACACTATCTTTAATTACCATATGACCATCAACAATAAACACGCCCGCCGTGTAGTTCTCATTGGCGATCTTACGCACGATCTTGTGAACAACGCGGCGCGCCATCTCACCGATATTCACCTCATACGTTGTAATTCCAATATCGCACAATCCTGGGAATAGATAATTGTCAAATCCGACAACCGATATATCCTCCGGAACCCGGTATCCATTTGCCCGAAGCTTTCGGATCAGATAGGACGCTGCAAGATCACAGTTGCAGACAAATGCGCTCGGCATATCCTCCGGAAGCTGATAGTATTTATCCAGATCCATTCGACCGGTCTTCGTATCTCGATCATCGATCACATAATCTTTTCGCACTTCAATATGATGCTCCAGAAGCGATTTCGCATAGCCGAGATAACGATCCGTAATACTGTTGGTCGTACCGACGGTTCCGACATATGCGATCTTCTTATGTCCCATCTGGAACAAATAATTCGTAAGCGCATAAGTTCCGTAGAAGCTATTGGAAATTACGGTATCAAGATTGATCGTGTCATTATAGAAGTCCATACACACAACCGGAATTCCAGCTTTCTCTTCCAGATGTTCCATATACGTCTGTGTCATATCTCCGACAACAATCAGACCGTCCACTTTCTTCTCCTGCACCAGAAGAGGCATCACATTACTTAAAACGCTCTCTCTTGACATACTCTCTAACAACGTAAAGCAGCCACGCGCAACCGCCCGCTTGTTTAACTCCTGATACATCGTCAGATAAAAGGAATCGTATTTATCCAGATACACTTCCTGTATGATGACACCAATATTGTATTGCTTCTCTGTTGTCTGGCGCTTATTTTCGGAGGGACTGCGGTATCCGAGTTCATCCGCAAGCTGCTTAATCTTCTCGCGCATCTCCTCGCTGACACCTTTCTGCCCCGACAAAGCCTTTGATACAGTTACCGTACTCACTCCGACTTTTTCCGCTATATCTGCTAATTTAACTGTCTTTGCCATAATCCCCTCTACTATTTCGTAAAATTACTTTTATTTAGCTTATATCTAGACTAATTCTATTCCCTTTTCCTTTTGATGTCAATCAATCATCAACAAAATGATACAGATAACTTCTGTAATCGCCCTGCTCGGAAGGTACTAAGAATCCTGCATTCATAAGCAGGTCTCCGCCGTACAAAGTTCCCGTTTCTTCCAGCCGATACTCTCTCTTTGAATCCAGTCCCTGCAAACAGATTCTCTTACTGTGATAATTTGGTCTCGCATGCACGTTAACAAATGTAACGAGTGCTTCCGACTGATCCTTAGCGACCACCATATAGCAGTCATAATAATGGTTTTCACGAAGCGACGCAATGCGGTAATAGTCACCCTCACGCACTAAGTCATTGTATTTATGATACAAAGCGACCTGTCCGGAAATCGCTTCCTGTTCTTCCGGCGCAATCTTCGTAATATCAAGCTCGTAACCAAATGTTCCTGCCAAGGCAACATCACCACGCGTCTTAAATGGTGTCACTCTGCCGACCGTATGGTTCGGGCAATCCGATACATGCGCTCCCATCGTGGAAAGCGGGTAGATTAACGAAGTACCCTCTTGGATACCAAGACGTTCAATCGCATCCGTATCATCCGAGCACCAGATCTGTGGGCTGTAATAAAGCATGCCCGGATCAAAGCGTGCGCCTCCACCGGAACAGTTTTCCAGTAACAGATCCGGGAAATCATGGATCAGTCTCTCCTGCATCTCATATACACCTAACACATAACGGTGGGCAAGTTCTCCCTGACGGTCCGCCGGAAGCATCAGACTTCCCATATCCGTCAGCTGACGGTTCATATCCCACTTGACATAGGCGATATTCGCGCTGCTTAAGATTGCATGGATCTTATCATAGATGCAGTCTCTGACTTCCTTGCGGCTTAAGTCCAGCACATACTGATTTCTCGAAAGCGTCCCAACGCGGTCCTTTACTGCAATCGCCCAATCCGGATGTTCCTTGTAAAGTTTTGAATCCGGTGAGATCATCTCCGGCTCCATCCAGATTCCAAATTTCAGTCCCAGCTTATTGACTTCATCCACCAGGTACTTCAGTCCGCCGGTAATCTTCTCCTCATTGACAAACCAGTCACCAAGACTTGTGCTGTCATCATTTCTGTGACCGAACCAGCCATCATCCATAACTAGCATCTCGATTCCGTGCTTTGCAGCGGTTCTTGCAATGTCCAGAAGTTTCTCTGTATTAAAATCAAAATACGTTGCTTCCCAGTTGTTGATCAAAACCGGGCGCTTCTGATTGCGATACTTGCTTCGGATCAGATGATTCCGATAGAAATCATGGAAGTTGCGTGTCATGGTTCCAAGTCCATCCGCCGAATAAGTAAGTACCACTTCCGGTGTGTCAAATGCATCGCCACTTTCTAACTTCCATCCAAAATCCGCCGGATGAATTCCCATCACCGCACGGATACTGTCAAACTGGCTTTTTTCCAGCTGTGCAATAAAATTTCCGGAATAAATAAAATGCATCGCATATACTTCACCCGTGGTCTGTGTGGCGTTCTTTGTCATCCATGCCATAAACGGATGCTCCTGATGGGAAGATTCTCCCTTGATACTGCCAACACTCGTCTTGCCGTATCCGATCGCTCTTCGATCCATCTGGCGTTCTCTCGCCCAGGAACCGTGAAGTGTAAGCATCTCGTAATCATTATCATCCATATCTAAGCATGCCGATAACGCCTTGGTCAGGTAGATTGGCTTCTCATCCTGGTTGCAGATATGTACACTTCGCGTAATCATATCGGTATCTTCAAATACCGTGTAATAGAGATCCACATTGACATTCAGCACCGAATCTGTGCAGTGAATAATCAAAGTCTCTGTATTCTTGTCCCGATCAAAGGAAGACGGGAGTCCTGCAAGAAGTGGTTTCTCCTTCGTAATCCCATACGATACATACGTCGGAAGGATGGCATGCTGACCTTCTACGGTCGTTACCGCGATCGCACTCTCTCTGTAATCTCCGACTCCGTTTCCGGAATATTCAAACGGGAACGTGTCATAAAAGGAACAGCGCTCTCTGTTATTCTCCGAAGGTACATACGGAGGTTCTCCAACACGAAGAAGATAACGCATATCCTGCGGGCGGATGCGTTTGCCATAATATACGTGACCGACGTACGTTCTCTTGTCTGCAAGTCCGATCACATAACTGGTATGTTCTGTCTCAAGGTGAAACAGGTCTAATTTCTCATCAAATACAATGCTCATCCTAGTTCTCCAAAACTTTCTCTATAAATTTTACAGCAAGGTCGCTATCTTTTAATCCCTCTGCCAGTCCGACGACGCTGGAATCTTTGTACCATCCGGTCTCTTTCACCCACGCATTCTGCTTCAATGTGATGCCAATCGGGTATTCCTTTCCAGTCTCTGCACTCTTGACATAGACCAGATCCTCTTTGTATTTTTCCAATACTTCATCTGGAAGATAATCGCGGATGTCTGCCAGATAATCAAACTCTCCCAGCGAATAGAAGAAGTCGTAATCTGAGAAAAACACATCCACAGATCCTGTCATAAACCGGCTTTGGATCATCTGAATACTCTCTACAGATGCGCTGTCATCCGGATTTGTTGTCGCGCCCAGATCACAGCTGACAAGCACCGTGTTCTCTTTCGGATCCAAACCGTTTTCCGTCAGGAAATCCGTATAATAGGACTCCTCCGATGCCGGATTGTTCTCCGACTGCACGGCGTTGACCGCCATAATCTGTAACGCTATATTTTTCTGCGTCACATAATGGATGACCACATAACCGACCACTGCGATCAGAACAAGTGCAATCAACGTCTGCAATCCGTAATACTGTAGCAGATACCATGCCTTGTCTTTTCCGTGTAATTCTTTTAATTTTTCCCATTCTGTCTTTTGCACAGTCTTCTTATAAAGAATACTGTCCTCACTTGTCCGTGAACGATCCGGCATTACATTCTTCTGATCATCCATATGGTTTCTCCTGTTTATTCTCCTGCGTATGCAAGCATTGCTGCGCGCAGTTCATCAAGCTTCTTTTCTGAATCTGCGATATCACTTCCAACAACGCCGAAGTAGAATTTGATCTTCGGCTCCGTTCCTGACGGGCGCACGCAGCACCATGCATTGTCAGAAAGTTCATAATATAATACGTTGCTGTTCGGAAGTCCTGTCTCTGTTACAACACCGGTTGCGATCTCTGTTCTTGTATCCTTTTTGTAATCACGAAGCGCAAGTACCTCCCAGCTTCCGATTGTTTTCGGCGGGTTGTTACGCATCTCGTTCATCATACTCTGAATCTTCTCGGCTCCGTCCATTCCCTTAAGAGTCATGGTCTCAAGGCCTTCCTTGTAATATCCGTACTTCTCATACAGAGAGATCATCTCATCCCAAAGCGTCATATGGTTGGACTTGCACCATGCTGCAACCTCACAAAGCATCATGACCGCAACACATGCATCCTTGTCTCTTGCATAGGTACCCGCAAGGCATCCGTAGCTTTCCTCAAGACCAAATACATATTCATAAGAGTTCTGCTGCTCGAAGAATTTGATCTGCTCACCGATATACTTAAATCCGGTTAACACCTCGATCAGCTTCACGCCATATGCCTTCGCGATCGCTTTTGCCATATCGGTGGTAACAATCGTCTCAACCAACGCTCCGTTTACCGGAAGCGTACCGTTTGCTTTCTTCTCTCTTAAAATATACTCTGCGATCAGCATTCCCGACATATTTCCGGTAAAGCTTACATATTCCCCACTCTTCGTATCCTTTGCATATACGCCGAGTCTGTCTGCATCCGGGTCCGTCGCGAGCACGATATCCGCATCCACTTTTTGGGCAAGCTCTAAAGCCAGTTCAAAAGCCTTCGGCGACTCTGGGTTCGGGTATGCTACCGTCGGGAAGTTTCCATCCGGAAGTTCCTGCTCCTTGACAACATAAACGTTCTCGAAACCGAGCTCCTTTAACACTCTGCGGACCGGAAGATTTCCTGTTCCGTGAAGCGGTGTATAAACGATTTTGATATCCTTAGCCATCGCCTTAATAATCTCCGGATGAATAGACTGCTTCTTTAATTCTTCCATATAACGGTCATCCATCTCTTTTCCGATCGTATGATACAAACCTGCTTTCTCCGCCTCTGCACGCTCCATCGTCTTAACCTGCGCAAAGTCAGTAACTTTTGCAACTTCCGTAAGAATATTCCTGTCATGCGGAGGTGTGATCTGCGCACCATCCTCCCAATACACTTTATATCCATTGTATTCGCGTGGATTGTGGCTTGCGGTAATTACAATACCTGCAATACAACCAAGCTCACGAACCGCGAATGAAAGCTCCGGTGTCGGACGAAGTGACTCGAAACGATAGGTCTTGATTCCGTTTGCATTCAGGCATAACGCTGCCTCATCCGAAAACTCTTTGGACATAATTCTTGAATCGTATGCGATCGCAACACCTTTATCCTGTCCGTTCTGGGAGATAATATAATTGGCCAGCCCCTGTGTTGCCTGACGCACGGTGTAAATGTTCATACGGTTGGTTCCTGCGCCGATTACCCCTCTTAATCCACCGGTACCAAATTCAAGCTGACGATAAAAGCGATCCTTAATCTCCTCGTCGTTCCCCTCAAGACTACGCAATTCTTTCTTGGTATCCTCATCAAAATAACTGTCTGTACACCATTTGGTGTATTCATCCATATAACTCATTTCGGTTTCTCCTTCTCGTTTTTCTTTCAGTATACCATATTTTAGTCTGTTGTAAATGTATTTTAGCTAATTTTAGCTTAATTTTATGTTGATTTCTATGAACTAAATTTGCATTCGCTGCATCTCATAAAATGCGCCTTTTTTCTCTATCAGTTCCTCATAGGTACCAATTTCCGCAATTCCACCATTTTCTACTACCGCAATGCGATCCGCATCCCGGATTGTTGACAGACGATGTGCAACGATCAGCGTTGTTCTGTCATGCGCAAGATTGTGCGTTGCTTCCTGAATCTGTTTCTCGGATATCGTATCCAGCGCAGAGGTTGCCTCATCTAAAATAAGAATCTTCGGATTACGCACAAAGGCTCGTGCGATGGAAATTCTTTGTCGCTGTCCGCCGGAAAGATTTCCTCCATGTTCCTGAATCCGGGTATCAAGACCGTCCGGAAGCGCATCAATCATTTCCTTCAGATTCGAAGCGAGCAAAACCTGCTGCAACTGTTCATCGCTAATATCATCAAGACCATAGGTGATATTATCCCTGATCGTACCGGAAAACAAAATGGATGTCTGCGGAACCACCGCGATATATTTTCTGTAACTGTTGAGATTCAGTTTCGTAATATCATTCCCATCGATCAAGATCCGTCCGCCGGATGGTTTGGAAAATCCGATCACCATATTAAGGATCGTTGATTTGCCGGCTCCGGAAGGACCGACAAACGCAATCGTCTCTCCCTGCTTAATATGCAGATTTAAATGTTCCAATACAGGATGCCCACTGTCCGGATAACAGAATTCCACATCGGAAAAGCTGATATCGCCATGCAATTCTTTTAGTTTCTTCTTTTTCCGATTATCCTCCACATCTTCTGCCGTCAGGACATCTCCGATCGAGTGAACGGATTCGAGGCCTTTGGCAACGATCGGAATAAGGCTGATAATACTCGATACATTATTTACGATGGAAGAAAAGTATGTCTGATACATAACCACTTCTCCAACCGTAATTTTTCCTCTGACTGCAAGGCATCCGGTAAAGCCCAGACAAAGCACCTGAAATACCTGAAATGTCACCCAGCTGATGGACGAAAAATACGTCTGCACCATATCAAGCTGCAGACCTTTTGTTGCAACCTGTTTCAGCTGTGTCTGCATGCGGGATGTTTCCTTTTTTTCCAACGCATGTGCTCTGGTCACCGGAATCATCTCAACCATTTCCATAACCTGCACAGAAGTCTCTTCCATCTCCTGTCTGAAATCAGAATTATACCGCTTGATCCTGCCACGGAAGAAAGCCATAATCAGTACCGCAAGCGGAACCGTTGCTCCAAAAAAAGCAAACACGATGCGGTCCTTCGTCAAAACGATTCCGAGAGCGACAACCACATTTAATAAAATAGAGAGCATCGTAATAAAAATCTGCGAGGAAAGTGTCTCAACCTGCTCCACATCTCGCATAATCTTAGACTGAAGCCGACCGGACTCCATCTCTTTATGGTATGCAATGGAAAGCTGCTGCAGCTTTCTTACCAGCGCACTCCGGAGATCTTTCTCCACATTTCGTATCGTCTTTGCATAGAGCCACGTATGAATGTAATTCGTCAGAATATTCTGTAGTACCATAACGATCATAAACGCTGCATTCAGCCAGATTGTGCGTATGGCGCCATCCGGTCGCTTCGTCGCCGCATCAATAATATTGGCAGTCACGATCGGAAGGATCCAGACCGGAGAATGTTTGCAGACAAAAAATACAACGGACCAGAACAGTTCCATATAATGTCCGCGATACAACAAAATCAACGTTTTCAGACTGCTATTGCGGTTTCTGCGAAACAGCTCCGCATAATCATTTTCCGTTTGCTCACGTTCAATCGCCTGTTCGTATTTATCCTTCATATGCACTAACTCTCCTTCTTCCGATAGAATTCATGTACCACACGTTCTGCCGGTTTCGCATAAATTTCGTAATCAAGGTGATTGCCTGCCTGACTCTCCGGATACAGATGATCCGTCCATGACCAGAGTGCATGTCCGCTTACCCAGTCGCGCTTCCCGCAGGCCTCAAACATGGTACGATACCACTTGGCCTGCCCGTTTAAGTCAACCGGGCCACGAACGCTCCAGTCATTCGGGACCGCCGGCGAACCGCTAACAGACATACAGCCGGTCTCCGCAAAGAAGAATGGTTTATCATATTGCTTTACCACTTTTTCAATACGGTCAAGCTGATTCTCCCAATCGTCGATCGGATAATATCCGCTCGATGAGATAACATCCACACAATCCCACCATTTCACATTGTGTTCCTGATATTTATCCGTATTATAAGAGACAAGTCCCTGAAACTCTTTTCGTATTTCTGCAATCGTCTGTCGCCACTCGCGCTCTCTGTGTTCCGACATGACCATCTCGCAGCCCGCGATATGCATCTCGCAACCCATTTCCTGTGCGATTGCAGCGTAATGGTTCTGAAACTCCATATAAGAAGCAAACCAATTTCCCCACTTCGGCTCACAGACAACATCCTCATCAAAGAAACTGATATGTGCTCTCCATGTTCCGTTTTTACAGTTGGCAGTCGGCTTTAGTGCAACGCGAAGTCCAAGCGAATGTGCATACTCGATCATCCCTTTTAATTCATCGTCCGTCATCGTTGCCGGAGAAGTATAACAAATCTCTTCCGACTGCGGGGTATCCTGTAATCCGTTCGGCACCAGGATCACGAAATTGGCATTCGTGCGCTCCTTCATCGTCCGCAGACTTTCTTCTGCACACTCTTTCGTAAAGCTTCCAGCCGGCGCAAACGGTGCAAATGTCACGCCGCAAATATACTGTAATTTTTTCATAACAGCACTCCTTTATTTCGTTTATGATATTGACACTATACTCTTTTTTTCCCGTTGCAGATAGAACAAAACAGTGTTAAAATTGTAAAAACCTATTTCGCGAGGACATTATGAATACTTTGTTTGAATATACCGATCGGCTGAAAAAACCTTATGAATGCTTTATTTTCGACACTGCGCTCTACGGGCTTCCCGTGCATCCGCACTGGCACTATTTTATGGAAATCATCTATATGATTGAAGGAACTGCCATCATGAATTGCGATGAAGAATCTCATGTAGCCACCCCCGGAGATCTCATACTTTTTCTTCCCTATCAGGTACATTCGATTTATAGCGTTTCGAATCAGACGGTACGCTACTATGTATGCAAGTTTGATCTCGGTACACTCAGTTCCGAAAGCGGAATGCATTTTCAAGCGTTGTTTCAAAACGCTCGCGGCGAAGATACCGCTCCGCTCTATTTTCCCGCCGGTAAGCTTGATTCCGAACGTCTGCAATCTGTTTTTGAGATCAGTTACCGTGAAGCTTCGCTGCAGTGCTATGGTTTTCACAACATGTTGCAAAACCAGATCAGCAGTCTGCTCATTCTGATCCTTCGCTTCTGGCAGAACATTGGTTTTAACACAGAATGCATTCAAAACGCCAGGGAAGAGGAAAGCATCTATTATATTACCGAATACATCGACCGCCATATTCAGGATAGCCTCAAAGTTGAGTACTTAGCCGAGCGATGCCATATGAGCTATCCGTACTTTGCCAAATGTTTCCGTGAGCTATACGGTCAGTCCTGCAAAAAATACATCGAATTTATCCGCATGTGCAAGGCCGAAGATCTCCTTATTTCTACGGGGCTGGATCTAAACTACATCAGTCAGGAAACAGGATTTTCCGACTGCAGTCACTTTATTAAAGCCTTCAAACAAAAAAACGGTGTCACTCCGAAACAATATCGAAAGCAGCACCGTAACCAGCCATAATATTTCATTTATTATCTGTAAAAAAGTGATTCCTTCAACTCAATATACCCAATGAGTATCGGTCCGGCCAAAAACAGAAGAACACCTTCCATCACCCTCACAAGCGAGAAATTCTGTGTAAAGCTCATGCTTCCGATCACGATCAGCATGGCAAATGCAGCAAATTTCCACACAAACTTCCAAAGATACTGCATCCTCACACGGATGTAGTTCTTTTGCGAAACCGGAACAAACCGAAGTATTTTTGAAACCGCATCGGATTTCGGCATCCTCTGGCTGAAGGTTTCATTGCTCCATTGATACGGTGCCAATACATAGTTGTCCATATAAACGACCATCAACACATAGCCCAACAGCAGCCATGCATCATGATCAAACATTCCGTCAAAGATCAGTACAAGCCCTACCATAAGCACAACAGCCGCAAACATCCAGTATAAAAACCATGCCAGCTGGCCCGTGCTCTCCCGCAAAGTACAGTCAAATTCTTTTAACTTCTGCTGTTGCATCTTATCTTCTATCGTCATCCTCGACACTCCTATCTTTTACACATAATATCCATGTATTTCGGTTCAGGCACATTTTTCTGCACTTCACGCAGCCCTTGCCGTCTCACCGCATAATCTTCACTGCCACAACGCCTTATGCATTCTCATAAAACGAAGTAAATTCCCCATGCTCAAACCGTCCGATATAATCAAATTCTTTCCGGATGTCATCCTCTAAGTGCGACGACATGATCACGGAACAGTCCAGCACTTCCAACTGCTGCCGGAGTAACCTGTAAAATTCCTTGCGGAAGATCGGATCCATCCCCGCAGTCGGCTCATCCAAAAGAAGAAGCCTCGGTTTGTGTGCGAGCGCAAATGCAAGCTGAAACTTCACATTCTCACCGCGCGACATCTGCTCCACAGTCCGTGCCATGGTAAGATCCATCTGCTCCATCAACGCCGCAAACCGATCCATATCAAAGGTATCATAGAAGCTTCCCAGCATCCTTGCATTCTCTCTTGCACTCTTCTGCCGCAAAAACAACCGCTCCTCAGAGACAAATCCGATCCGGTTCATCGACCACACATGGTTCTCCGCGATATCGGTTCCGTCCAGATAAAAGCTGCCACGATAATGCTTCTTTTCCTCCATAATATAGCGGAAGAATGTCGTCTTTCCGGCACCGTTTTCCCCGATGATTCCCATAATATATCCACTTGGAAGTTCAAAATCCACATTTTGCAAAGCGAACCTGCCTTTGCCGAATAATGCTTTCTTCCCCTGTACCTGCTTCGCAGAAAAAATAATATCTTCCATCTTACAACAATCCCTCCAGCATCTCACGAATATCCTCAGTTCCAAGTCCAGCCTGTTTTGCAAGCGTGATCCACTCCTGCAGGCGTTTTTCCAATTCCATCAGCTGCTTTTCGTGCAGATAATCCGTGTTGTATTTGCACACATAAAATCCTTTATTGGAAACGGAACGGATCAGTCCCTCCCGCTCCAGTTCCTCATACGCGCGCTTCGTCGTGATCACGCTGACGCCGATATCCGCCGCCAGTCCCCGAATGGACGGCAGCGCCTCGTCCGGCTGCAATTCACCGGATATGATCTGGTTCTTGATCTGATTGACGATCTGCTCGTAGATGGCATACGTTCCATGCGGTTCAATGACGATTACCAGTCCCATGTCTCCTCCTTCGTTGCAAGTTCATAGACGGCGAGTTTCTCTCTGATTCCACCCCAACGCTTGTGAAGCGCATAAGAAAGAGGTGCGTAAATGATGAGATAAATAACAAGCGCGATCCAAAATTCCACATTCGTAATCTCCGAAGAACAGATACTGATCATCACGCAGCTTGCGATCACACTGAATACCGTGATCGGTCCGTTAAAATAACTTACCTGCCCATAGGCTGCCCGCGACGCATTATTCCGCCAGACCAGTCCGTCGTTTGTAATTCCCACACAATAGGACATAAAGAACACCGTTACCAGCTGCAGGATCACGCCTTTGATCATCATCGGCTGCACGATCAGCAGGATGATATCGATTACCGCGCACAACGCAAGCGGCAGGCCAATCTTAACATTTAACATTCTCCGGATATATTCCTCGCGCAGCTTTCTCGATCCGGGAACCAGATACAGCATCGGCGGCAGGGCACTCGTATGTGCGGTTGCTGCAAACATCGCAAGAACCATCGGAAATGTGAGTCCTATATACCCAAGCCCTTCTTTTGCACTGCCAAATACCAAAGGCGAAAACGATGCGCCAAACAGGATCACATAAAAGATGCTTTGTAATACCTGATTACGGTTCTTATATTCCAGAAAATATTCTCTGATCACATTCTTATATTTGATTGCCTCTTCCATGCTCCGCTCCTTTCGCCAGATAATACATCAGTTCCTCCGTATTCGGCTCCCACACCTTAAGTGCCCGGTCATACTCCGCATGATCATGTTTGACCAGAGCGCTGCAGCCCACCGGTGTCTCCTCCATATAAACCAGCTGCCCGCCAAAAGCCTTCAACGCATAACGCTCGCCTGCCACCATCCGGTATGCATCGCGGACCGACTCGATATCTCCATACAACAGTTGTCTGCCTTTCTTAAGCAACAGCAGATAGTCCGCAAACCGGTCCACATCCGAAGTAATATGTGTCGAGAGGATCACGCTCTTCGTTCCGTCCGCGGTAAATTCTCTTAAAATATGATGGAATTCTTCACGGAAGGTCTGATCAAAATTCGCCCCCGGCTCATCGAGCAGCAACAGTTTCGGATGATGCGCCAGCGCAAAAGCGAACGCAAATTTCAATTTTTCTCCCTTGGACAATTTTTTGTACTTTTTCTTCTCATCCAGCCGGAAACGCTTAAAATATGTTTTTAACAATGCTTCATCATAGTGTTTATAATATTTTCCGTAATGTCTGCTGTTTGCGATCAGCGAATCCCAGTCATCGAACCATTCCTCATGAAACACGAAACCGATCTCCTGCTGCAGTTCCATCTGATTTGCACGGTACTCTTTCCCCTCTAAATAAACGGTTCCATCGTACTCATAAAGTCCCGCCAGAATCTTTAACAGTGTGGTTTTCCCCGCACCATTCTCCCCAATCAGCCCGCAGATATAGCCTGCCGGTAGTTCAAAATGGATATCCTGTAATGCAAATGAACCGAATCGCTTGGATAGATTCTCTGTTTTGATCATTGTCTGTTCCATGCCTTTCCCTCGTATTTTCGTTCGTGCAAAGTTTTATTCCGTCTGTATATATGTATATACACATATATACACTATATTGTTTTATTTGTCAACGTAAAAAGATCCGGTGCTTCCACCGAATCTTTTTATAACCATTATTTAGCACATCCTTGTGTTAAATATCATACACACTTCTTACTTTTAGCCCGATCGGTTCTCCGCTTATGATCCGAATGCGTTTCTCGCCCGCATTCATATCAAAATAGTTATCCTCAAGAACCATATCCTCATTTTCATTTAAGATTTCCACGCTCTTCGCATACGCCTCTGCCGATACAATGATCTCATCACCCTCGACGCGCGTGCGAAGCTTCGGATCCTGATAGTGAAAATACTTGTGATACGAAAAGATTACACTTGACGCACCGATACATTTGCCATCTTCCCATGCTTCGTAGCTGACATATTCCTCGAAGCAGTCAATGTCCGGAAGTTCTATCTTATCCAGCCATACTGCGGAAAGTGCCGGAACCTCCACCATCTGTTTGGCTTCTCTTAAAATCTCAGCCTTTGCATTGCGGACAGCATATTTCACAAGAATCTTATGAGCTGTCAGAGTCTCATTCGCCACATTCAGCCGGATGGATTTTTCAAATACAAAATGCTGGCGATTCATATTGGCCGCAGATGTCATCCAGCTTTCTTCCTCACAGGAGATCATCACCGGCGCGAAGAACCTCTTTGCATAGTAATGCAGTGCCTTCCATCTTCCATAGTAATCGATGGACGACCAGGAAATCACCGGCCAGCAGTCATTCAACTGCCAGTAGATGGCGCCCATACAGCGTCCACGATTGCGCCTGAAATGCTCCACTCCGTAGCGGATCGCATCCGCCTGCAGAAGCTGCGAAGCATAGACAAAGCTACTGAAATTCTCAGGATACCGGTACGTTGCCTGCATATAATGCGCGATCTTACCGTTGGCACCATAGTTTCGCTGATGCTTTTCCATCTGATACGAGAACGGATTCATCTCATGTTCATTCCCAATGACCGTCTCAAGCGTTTTAACCGATGGAAAGGCCTGAAACCCGAACTCCGATGCATACCGGAAAAAGTGATTCCGATACTCGGAAAACGGCTTATCACCGTGCCAGACCTTCCAATAATGCACATCGCCCCGGTTATCATCATTTGGTGCATCAAAGGAGCCTCCGGAAGACGGACTCGCCGGCCAGTAGAATGTAACCGGATCATATTCCTCCAGAATTTCCGGAATAATGCGCTCATACATAAACAGATAATCTCGCACCTCCGTTTTCTTCGTTACCCACGTGCCCGATGCGACAAACATCTCCATCTCGTTATTTCCGCACCATAATGCAAGGCTTGCATGGTGGCGGATCCGCTTGACATTCTCAATCATTTCCTGCCGGATATTGGCCTCAAACTCCGGTGTCAGTTCATACACCGAGCATGCAAACATAAAATCCTGCCATACCATAAGTCCCAATTCGTCACACAGATCAAAGAACCAGTCCTCCGGGTAATAGCCTCCTCCCCAGACACGCACGCAGTTGAAATTTGCCCGCTTGCACTGTGTCAGAAGCTTTCTCGTCTTCTCCGGTGAAGTTCTCTGCAGAAGGTTATCCTCCGGGATATAATCCGCTCCCATCGCAAAAATCATATGACCATTGACTTCATGTGCAAAGCTTTCGCCCCACTCGTCCTTCTCTCTTTTTACGGTCAGTGTACGAAGCCCGATGCGCCGCTCCCAGGTATCAAGAATCTCATCCTCATCCTTTAAGATTACCTTTACCGTATACAGCGGTTGCTCGCCGAGTCCGTTCGGCCACCAGAGTTTCGGCTCCTCAATTTCAATCTCATCCGGCGAGTCGGCATACGTCACCTGACTTCCGTCAGGCGCGGTAATGACAACCTCATAGACAAGATCCTTGTCTGCCGCCTCATCCGTGAATAATTCCATGTCAACTTCCGGCTCCAGCCACACCCTGCCATTTTCATGTTGCTGACGGATATACACGCCGTCAATGCGCGCCTCCTTTACGCCAAGAAGCGTTACCGGACGAAAAATCCCACCGTCCGGCAGGCATGCGCCCCAGTCCCATCCGGACATATAATGCGCCTTGCGCAGATGCATAAATCCCTCAATTGTATCCTCGTTGCCGATATTCCTGTACTTATGAAATGCCTCTTCCATAAATTTAAGAGGAGATCCGATCACAACACGAAGCACATTCTCCGATTGCATCACATCCCCGATTGCATATTCCCACACACGGTGCATATTATCTGCTTTACCAAGATAACAATCATTCAGATAAATATCTGCCACCGTATCAATTCCTTCGAATCGGAGCAATACCTCGTCACAATCTGCGAACGGATCCGATGCTGCCGAAAAATGCGTCCGGTACTCATAATCCTCTTCCATGAGAACTTTCGCTTTATACTCATTGTCGCCAAAGAACGGATCTTCCATCTTTCCGGCGGCAAGCAGCGCCGAATAGATATCCCCCGGCACCTGCGCGCCGATCCACTCCTGTTCCTTTACATTCCGTAGCTCCCATCCTTCATGAATTTGCATTTTTTCCATCTTGTCCCTCCATATGGAAAGTCGCTTTTCGTTCCAAGATTCCCAAACACATCGCACCTAAGATACCCGGATTTTCGCCAAGCGCCGGTGCCACAATATACTGATCAATCTGCGCGTCCAACATTTCATGATCAACGTAGCCATTTAATAATTCTTTCACTTTTTCTCTCACCATCGCAAACAACTGCTTCTGATGCATCACTCCGCCCCATAACACGATTTTCTGTGGAGAATAGCATAACACATAATTGGCGATTGCCTGTGCGAGATAAAACGCCTCCATCTCCCATACTTCCGGCTTGTCGGCCAGTTCGATCGCAGGTTTTCCCCAGCGTTTTTCTATGGCAGGACCGGCGGCGAGTCCTTCCGCGCAATTGGCGTGAAACGGACAGTTTCCCTTAAAGTGATCCCCGGGATGGCGTTCCAGAAGGATATGACCGCCTTCCGGATGCACCAGTCCATGCACCAGCTTTCCATTGCAGTACACCCCGACACCGATTCCGGTTCCAACGGTAATATAAATAGCCGATTCGCAGCCTTTTGCAGCTCCCCAGACTACTTCTCCGAGGATCGCCCCATTTACATCCGTATCAAAGCCAACCGGAATCTGCAAGGCATTTGTAAATGCTCCTGCGATGTCACAGTATGCCCATCCCGGCTTTGGTGTCTTGGTGATGCAGCCATAGGTTGCGGAATTGCGGTTTAAGTCAACCGGTCCAAAACAACCGATTCCCAATGTCTGAATATCCCACTTCTGAAAATACTGAATCATTTCCGGCAGTGTTTCTTCCGGACTTTTTGTTGGAACAGAGATGCGATCCACAATCTTTACTTCCGTTTCCAGCGATCCATCCGTTTCTCCGATTGCACAAACCATCTTTGTGCCGCCTGCTTCAATTCCTCCAATTAACATGCTCGTTTTCTCCTTTTTATCATCGATTACTTTGGCTTTTGCAAAACTCTGGTCGATCTAGTTTATATTTCTATCTAGCTTACCACATTTTCATCCATTTCGTAGATAAAACTTTTTGCAATTTCAAGATCACCGTCTAATGTGAACAACTTTACCTGATAGAGTTCTTCCGGAAAAAGCAGATTGGTCATAACCACTTCCCCATCATTAATAAACAGCTCACTCTGCGAGACATCCAGCAGCAATCTGACATTTAGATATTCCTCATCGAAATCCACTGCCGCCTTATATTTTCCTGGGAATTTTTCATGGGCATTAATACCTGCATTTGTTCTGTCCACATAGCAGATATGTTCATTTTTACAGAATGTAATTTCAAACTGCTTTCCCATGCCTGTCGAAATTCTGATTCCAAACGCAGGTGCATGAATCTTCTCTGTCGGGTAAGAAATCAGCAGCTCCAGCACATCCGCCTGATTGCAGATGGTCCATTCTTCCCCGGCACCCATCTTAATATTTCTCATCTCACGTTCATTTTTCCGAAGACTTTGCAGTTCCTCCACCGGCTGCTGTACCAGAAGGTATCTGCTGCCTTTCTTTTTTAATTTCAATTCACGGACACTCGACATCTGTCCTTTAAACGGGCTTGTCGGCATATCATCACGATATTGCCAATTATCCGCCCATGCGATCATTAGTCTTCTCTGATCCGGTACATGGTTCCAGGTCACTCCCGCATAAAAATCTTTTCCGTAATCCACCCACGTTCCGTCTTTTTGATCCTCAACGGTTTCGAAGCTTCTTCCATCAAATTCTCCGACAAAATACTTCATTCCTGTTCCACCTGCCGGTGATCCATCACTCACGCTTACCGTCAGAACCCATTTGTTTTCCCCAGTTTCCCCGATTGTCATCGGGAAGAGATCGGGACACTCCCATACGCCGGAATGATCGTCTGCTGTTCCTCCAAAGGAAGACATTTTTTCCCAGCGAATTAAATCCTGTGACTCATACAAAATGACACAATCTCCACCGGTGACAACCATCACCCACTTGTCTTCATATCGAAACACTTTCGGGTCACGGAAATCCGGTCGTTCGTCTGTCAAAATTGGATTTTTCTCATATTTTTCCCATGTCCGGCCTTTATCATAACTGAAAGCTGCACCCTGACTCTGCCTTCCGGTCACGTGTTCACTGTAAGTAAAAAAAGCTGCCATTCTATGGTTTTCTTCATCCACGACGGCACTTCCGGACCATATTTGTCCGATCTCATCCGGCGCAATCGCATTCGGCAGTCTCTTCCAATGCACAAGGTCTGTGCTTACTGCATGTCCCCAGTAAATCTGTTCATTGATATTGTACTGATGAAAAAGATGATATTCTCCATCATAATATACCAGTCCGTTCGGGTCATTGATCACAAAATCTTTTGCTGAAAAATGAATTTTAGGTCTATATTTTTCCATATGAATACCATCGGGCATCCACAAAAACTGTGAATGCCCGCCTTTCCTGTTTTTACTTTTGTTTTTATTTCTTTAAATCCTTGAAATCTGCTTTCAGATGCTCAACCATCTCGTCAAATGTGTACTCTCCACTGAAATATCCCTGGAAGTCAGCTGCTGACTTTGCCTCAAATCCGGAAGGGAAACCATCCATTACCCAAGGAGTGGTCTTTCCTTCATCAATATATCTCTTTACTTCTTTGGAAAGCGGATCTGAAATCTCTACATCATCGTAATTGTCAAATGCCGGTACGCATCCAAAGTCATCAACAACAATCTTTTTTCCCTCATCAGACTGGAATAACCAGTTGATAAATTGTTTGGAGGCTTCTTTTACCTTCTCATCGGACTGACTGTTGATACACCATTTAATGGAGATACCAACCGGAATACAATCTTCTTTTACTCCTTTGATTGGAAGCGGAAGTATTCCCATCTTGTTTGCAATAGTTTCGTCAATTCCCTTAAGTTCCGGTCCGATCCAGTTTCCCTGCTGTACGACAGCCACACGCTCAATGGCAAGTCCGCCACCGATTTCTGTAGAATAATCAACCGCATTCAGCTTCGACAGATCATCCTTGGAAGTCGTATATTTGGTTTCAAGATCAAGTAATGCCTTTAAGGAATCTGCATACTTTAATCCCAGATCATCGGATGCTTCCAACTCATTTGCATTCTTGTACTCACAGGCCAATGGTGCATTTAATGTATGAAGTCCAGGAATCCATGTCTCCTTTGCCGCATACTCTTCCACTGCTTCAAGCTGAGGATATTTATCCTTTAATTTTCCGGAATCAATCTGCTCCTGAAGATTTGCAAAAGCCGCATCAATAGCATCGTAGCTCGTCAATGTAGAGGCATCAATTCCGGCATCCTTAAATATCTCTTTGTTGTATACCAGACCGTAGCCTTCCACACTGACCGGAATTCCGTATACCTTTCCATCCAGTGTGACGGCATCCAGACTGCCCTCTACTGCATGGGATACCCAGTCCTGATCGCTCAAATCCTCGACATAATCCGTCATGCTCGCAATATTATTACCCAATGCATAGATATCTACGGAATCATCACTCATCAGCTTCGCCTTCAGATTGGTGTTGTAGTCATTTCCCTGAATGCTTTCAACGTTAATCTTAACATTTGGGTTTTCTTCCGAATATTTTTCTGCTGCAGCCTGTAACTGATCTGCCATCTCTGATTTGTTCTGATAAAGATTAATGGTAATCTTATCGCCTTTTGCGTCCCCACTGCTGCCACATCCGGTCATCATGGCCAAAACCATTGCCCCACATAAAATCGCACTCACTAATTTTCTTTTCATTCTTTCTTCCTCCTTAAAATTTTATTAGTTAAAATAAATAACTTTCGCTTCATAAGGTGCCAGTCTGATTGCTTGTTCTGTTTTTATATCGCTTACCAGACGACTCTGTAAATGATAGTTACCGATCAACTGCTTTGCTGTCCGGTTACAGAATTCTTCCGGCAGCGAAATCACCTGCTCCTTTTCTGAAAAACTGCATAACACAAGAAGTTTTTCTTCGGATAGAGTTCTTATATAGCAATAATTTTCTTCGCTTTCTTCAAACAACGGAGTAAAATCGCCATATACAATGATCGGATATTGCTTTCTTAACTGGATCAGCCTTTTATAATAACTATAGATAGAATCCGGATCATTCACCTGGCTTGCTGCATTGATTTCTTTATAATTCGGGTTCACCTTAAACCAGCAGCCATTTTCCCCAAAACCGGCATATTCACTGCTATCCCACTGCATCGCCGTCCTTGCGTTATCCCGGCTTTTTTTCTGAATACATGAGAACATATAATCCGGATCTTCTCCCATCTTTTGGGTTCGCTGATGATAAGCGGTGAGCGTTTCAATATCCTCATATTCATCAATGGAATCAAGATAAATATTTGTCATGCCAATTTCTTCGCCCTGATAAATGTACGGAGTTCCCTGCATCATATGCAGACATGTTCCAAGCATTTTTGCAGATTCTTTCCAATAATCCTGATCATTTCCAAACCTTGATACCACTCTCGGCTGATCGTGATTATTCCAATACAGACTGTTCCACGCATTTCCCTGAAGACCCAGCTGCCAACGGTTCATAATGGACTTTAATTTTGTCAATTGAAACTTTTCGTCCGACCATTTGGAATTCGGACCATTATCTACATACATATGTTCAAAGGTAAAAATCATATTCAGTTCCTGTTCCTGAAAGCCGGAATATTTCTTTCCATCTTCCACCGTCGTCGCAAGCGTTTCCCCGACTGTGATCATCGGATACCGGGAAAAAACATCACGGTTCAGCTCTTTTATATACTGATGCGCCTGCGGCATATTGTGGGTAAACGGAACCATATCCCCGTAGATTTCTCCGGCTTCCACGCTTCCGTCCGGAAACTGCTGGTCTTTTCCGATCAGGTTAATGACATCCAGCCGAAAACCATCCACGCCCTTTTTCATCCACCAGTGCATCATCTGTTTGACTTCTTCCCTGACCTTTGGATTTTCCCAGTTGAGATCCGGCTGCTCTTTCGCAAACATGTGAAGATAATACAGGTTTCTCTCTTTGCAGTATTCCCATGTGGAGCCTCCGAAGAAGGATCCCCAGTTATTTGGCGGGCCTCCGTTTTTTCCCTCTCTCCAGATATAATAATCTGCATATGGATTATCTTCACCTGAGCGGCAGCTTTTCTGAAACCACTCATGCTGATCGGAGGTATGATTGACCACAATATCCATCATCAGCTTCAAGCCTCTTTCATGCATCTTTTCAATCAGCTGTTCCATATCCTCCATGGTTCCAAATTCCGTCATGATACTCTGGTAATCACTGATATCATATCCATTGTCAACATTTGGCGATTGATAAACCGGAGACAGCCATATCACATCCACCCCAAGGTCTTTCAGATAATCGAGTTTTTCTATAATTCCCGGAATATCTCCGACTTTATCTCCATTACTGTCTTTAAAGCTTCGCGGATAAACCTGATAGACTACTGCTTCCTTCCACCACTCTCTTTGCATCTTCCTAACCTCCGATTCTATTTACCGACTCCGGCTGTAATTCCTTTTACAATATGTTTCTGACAGCTCAGATAGAAAACAACGATCGGAACCATGCAAAGGACTAATGCTGCAGTTGCCAGATCCCACTTCTTTGTAAACTGGCCAAAGAACAGATACGTGCGAAGCGGTAACGTCTGCATGCCATTTTTATTGATCACCAGTGATGGAAGCAGGAAGTCATTCCAGATCCACATTGCATTGATTACTGCTACGGTTGCAATAATTCCCTTCAGCAATGGTGCTACAATAAGGAAAAACGTCTGAAACATATTACATCCGTCAATGGTTGCCGCTTCCTCAAGTTCCACCGGAATATTCTTAATGAAACCATGGAAAAGAATAATGGACATTGCGCATCCAAATCCCATATACATAAAGACCAGTCCCGGCCGGTTCATCAGATGCAGCTTGCTCATAACATTCACCAGTGGAAGCATGACACACTGGAATGGAATCAACTGCGCCACTGCAAATACCAGGAACAAAACTTTACTTGTCTTTGTTTTGTATCGCACCAGAACCCATGCTGCCATGGATGAAATCAGTATAATCAGTACCGTTGAAACACATGTAATCACAAGTGAATTAATCAGGGACTTCAGAAAATCCATCTGTTCAAATGCTTTTACATAATTTTGAAAAGAAAACCGCTTCGGCAAAGCAAGAATATCAAGATAGATTTCCTGCAACGATTTAAAGGAACTATTCACTAGAATTAAAATCGGTGAAATGAATATCAGTGCCAGAAGAAAGCCGATCACCATAAGTATGACTTTATGTACTGTTTTTTTCTTCTTCATTATGCTTCAACCTCCTTCTTCTTTGTAATTGTGAGCTGGACAACAGAGATGACCATAACCACAATCATAAAAATGACTGCTTTGGACTGTGCCAGACCAAATCTGTTTTCTCCAAATGCGGTATTATAAATATTGAGTGCCAGCATCTGTGTACTGTTTGCCGGTCCTCCGCCTGTCAGGGAAAGGTTTTGGTCAAACAGCTTAAATGCATTTGATATCGATAAAAACAGTCCGATGGTAAATGCCGGCATCATCAATGGCAAAATAATGGATTTTAATTTTGTCCATCCAATGGCGCCATCAATCTCTGCTGCTTCCATTACCGAATCCGGGATATTCTGGATCTGTGCAATGTAGATCATCATCATGTATCCTGATAACTGCCAGGTCACTACGATCAGCAATCCGAGAAAACCTGTCTTCTGATCGGTCAGCCAGCCCTGAAGCCACGCAATGTCTAATTTTTTGCCAATGGCTTCAAACACCTGTACAAAAATAAACTGCCAGGTAAATCCGAGTAAAATGCCGCCAATCAGGTTTGGCATAAAGAAAACTCCACGTAAGAAATTTGAGCCTTTGATTTTCTGTGTAACTAACATCGCAAGTGCAAATCCAATGACATTCACGGATATTACCGCACATACGGAAAAAAGAAGCGTAAACACAAACGCCTTTCGAAACAGTAAATCGTTTGTCAGTATCGTGATGTAATTGCTTAATCCGACAAAATGTTTCGTTTTGCTGATTCCGTCCCAGTCTGTGAAGGAATATCCGATTCCCATAAATGTCGGTATGATCTGAACTATTGTAAATGCAATCAATGCCGGTGCTATAAACAGCCAGAATCCTTTCTTTGATTTTTTCATTTTGCTTTTTCCTCCCTCTTGTTGCTTCTTATTGGTTAGCTTTTTGAGTTGTTCTCTTTACAATTCATACTATACCAACATTCTCTCTACATATCAAAGGTTTTATATAAAACCTACTTTTGCAACAAGTCAAAACGCTCGTTTTTGTGTATGTTTTATATAAAACCTTTTTGAAATCTTTATGCAACCGTTTGTCCAATTGCTTTTTCCCACATAAAAAAACCGTGCTTTGCAGAGAAGAAATTTACTTTCGTATTTTTCTTTCCCGCAAAACACGGTTTCGCTATTTTTTATACCGAATGGCCCTCTATCAATGTAACGGCCTGTCTTACATCCAAACCGCTCATCAGCCGGTTCTCCAATAAATCGATCATCAATTTTACGGCTGTCCGTCCTTTCTCCGTGACATCCTGATAAACCGTAGTTAATCTTGGATAACAATATTTCCCAAATATATTTCCATCAAACCCGGCAACTCCCAGATCATCCGGTATCCTGATTTCCTGCTCCTGAAAATAATGGATTGCCTCCACCGCAAATATATCCGCAAGGAAAAACAGTGCCGTCTTTTTGCCAACGTATTTTGTCATCATCTGATAATCCTGATTCCTTTTCTGCTCCGTGTCATGAAGAGAGATAAAATCATTTGTCAGGTAATCTCTTCCCGACTCCTTCCACGCCCTTCTATATCCAAGCCATCGTTCATGATCGACTCCGATATTTTTTCTTGCACATACATAAATGTTATCATACCCTCGTTCCAATAGATATTTCGTCATAATATAGCCGCCATTTTCATCCTGAAGGCCAACATTGACATAATCCGACTGTTCTTTGTCTATCAGATCGATTGCAACGATCGGTTTATTGACAAGCGTTTTAAGTTTTATGTAATTTTGATATTTAAAAGTGATTGCAATAAGACCATCCACATTCCATGCCAATGCCATATGAAAAATGTCTTCAAGACTTTCTGCCGCATACAACATCATGTAATATCCCTCTTTCCGAAGAGCTTCTTCCATCGCACCAATAATGTGACTGTAAAAGGTATCCGAGATAACTGAATTTTCATAGTAACGCGAAGTGTGAATTACAACCCCGATGATCTTTGAACTGTTGTTTTTTAAAGCACTCAGTCCCATTTTTGGTACATAATGATACTCATCCAAAAGCTTTTGGATTTTTTCCATGTTTTCCTTTGACACTTTTTTCACATTACCATGCAAAACATTGTACACGGTCGTCATACTGACTCCCGCCATTTCAGCAATCTCTTTTATTGTCGTCATTTTGATTCCTGTATCCTTCCTTTTGTGATATCGCAGTCGTTTTTGGGAATACGACCGAGTGCCCATCACGGCACTCCTCCTGCTGATACAATATCCGGAATTGAGCCCACTGTCAATGCTTTTGTTTCCGTCGGACCAAAATGCGGCACCATAAATGTTTCGGAAATATGCGGTCTTTCTTTATTCTTGGTGTGCGTGATCGTACACCTTTTGAATTCCACTAATTCATGAACCTCTGCTAATCAATTATATACATACCTTAAAATCGTTTTTATAACTTCATCAATCACAATCGGCTTTGACAAATGTGCGTTCATTCCTGCATCCAGTGATGCCTGAACATCTTCTGCAAATGCATTAGCTGTCACTGCTATAATAGGAATGTTTTTTCCATCCGGTCTATCATTCATTGCCCTGATTGCTTTTGTCGCTTCATAACCATTCATTTCAGGCATCATGATATCCATCAGGATAACATCAAATGTGCCTTTCGGATGATTTCTGAAAATCTCAACAGCATTCTTTCCATCCGCAACTCTTTCTACATTCATCCCGAACTCTTCCAACTGCACGGCAGCAATCTCTGCATTCAGTTCATTATCCTCTGCAAGAAGGACATTCACACCTGTAAGATTTACCTTTTCAGAAAAACCTGTGTCTGACTTATTACATTCCTTATCTGTAATTTTCAAAGGAATATCCACAGTAAATGTGGTTCCCTCATGCTTTTTACTCTGCACAGAAATGGTTCCACCCATCATATCTACATACTTCTTTACGATAGCCATCCCCAGTCCAACTCCATGGTACTGCGTTCTCACATCGGAATCTTCCTGTGCAAATTCCTCAAAAACTTCTTTTGTAAATTCCTCACTCATGCCAATACCAGTATCCGAAATGCGGTAACTCATATTTATATATCCATCCTCGCCCTTTTCCTGACACCGGGCTTCAAATGTAATCGTCCCCCCATCCGGAGTGAATTTCACGGCATTACTCAGAATATTGACCAGCACATCACGCAGACGTGCAGGATCCGCAAGTACATTTGGAATCTTTGCTTCTTCACGCTGAATCTTAAAGTTGATATCCCTGTTCGTAAGAAAGCCTTTTATAATATCCAATGCAGAATCTGTAATGTTTTTCACATCCGCCGGTACCGGATTGTATTTCACTTTTCCACTTTCGATGCGGGTCAGATCTAATACATCATTGATCAGCGACAGTAAATGCTCTGAACTTTCGTCAATCTTTTCCAGACAATTTTTCACTTCGTCTGACGGGTTGTTTTTCATTGCAATACCGGTAAATCCTATGATTGCATTCATCGGTGTCCTCATATCATGGGACATATGTGACAGAAATGCTGTTTTTGCCTTGTTTGCAGCCTGTGCATGCTCTGCCAGTTCCGCCATTTCCTCAGCTTTCTCCTGAGCCGCCTTCTGAGCTTTTTTTCTTGCACTGAGACGCACCATTGTCACAGCCATAATAGTCAGCAGCCATCCAAAAATAAGAAGAGCCAAAACAGTAACAACAGGATGCAGACGGATCCAGTCAACAAATGTCAGCTCTGTTGCTTTGTATGTGGTATACTGTGCTGCAAGATCTTCAACGAGATTTTGGGGCATGGCATACATTGCTTTCGTCAGAATACCAGCCAGCGCATGGTTCTCAGTTGATGAAATTACCATGCGGTAGGTGAATGTAGGCTGTTCCAGCAGAGTATATGTCATGGTGCCCGTAGTGTCACTGTTCACAAACGCCTGTGCCATGTAATAGTAGACGAAGGCAGCATCTGCTTTACCCTTACGGACAGCTTCCATCATTTCCTGTCGGGTACTGCACATCAGTTTTTCTGCATCGGGTGCCATTGCATCTGCAATTGAATTTGCTACTGTCTGGTCAACAGTAGTAACAACATTAATTTTTCCATCAAAGTCACGCCGTGTCACCCTTGCCAGCTGCATCGTAATGAAAGGTGCAGTAATCCCCCATTTTTTCGTCTCAGCATAATTATCTGTTTCCAGGCGTGCATCGATGCTCATATCTGTGGTTTCCGTATTTTTCTGATAAGCAATATACTCATCTCTGGTAGCAGGTGTAAGAAACTCATAGGAAATCCCGGCATAGTCTGCAATTTTCCGGAAGTAATCCGGGATAATACCCTTCATCTCACCATTTTCATTATAAGAATATGGATAACGGGTCGGATCACACAGAACATGAAGCGGGTTGTCCTTGGAATACTGTGAAATAATACTTTTTTCTTTCTTGGTATATTCCAGATTCTTAGTTTCTATGCTTTCATAATTTTTATTATAAAGTGTCGTTTTCCAGTCACCCTCAACTGCATTCATCTGGTCGATTGCATAATCGATCTCATTCAGCAATTCTGTATTACCTTTTTTAACCATGACATAGAAATCGCTGCTGTCAAATTTATCCACGATACGCTCATTGTTTGTTTTTCTCAGAGAACTAGCAGCAATAGCATCAACATCTCCACTCTGAAGAGCTTCCTCCATCTCTGCTGTCGTATCAAAATAAAATGGATCATATGTAAATCCTTTGTTGCCTGCAAAATCCGCAAAACTCTTTATCTCGGAGCTTCCATTCAAAAATGCCACACGCATACCGTTGTAAGTACTGTAATTGCAATCCATAATCGTGCTGTTGTCACTGCGGACGGTCAGAATCCCATTATTGGTTCCGATCGGGCGTGAAAAATCAAACTTTTCTTCTCTTTCCTGCGTTTTGCGGGGAGATGTTACCATATCAATCTCGCCATCTGCAAGCATCTGCTGCATATCATCCCAGCTCTTATCATATCCGACATATTCGTAATCTACATCCCAATAACGGGCCATCAGCCGAAGAAAATCATAGCCATACCCACTACGGTTGCCTTCTTCATCCATCACATGATAACCATCCATGGCAAAGAAACCGACTTTGACAGTTTCATGCTGCGAACTGTCCTCAGCTGCATATGCAGTCTGGGGAGAAAATATCATACACACGCATACAAAAACCAGTAACACTGCCACATATTTCTTTGCTTTCGAAATCATATTAAATCTCCTGTCTGTCAAATACATTTCTCTATACATCTCTTTGTCAAACTCCTGGTTTCGTAAAATTGATTATTTAAATAATACTATACAACTTTGCAATAATCCTGTCTATTATTAGTCTTTCCGCTGCGATAGCGTACAGTTATGCGAACTATGATTTACCGAATTTTCCCTTCACATCTAATCCTCTGTCTCAAATCGCGACATCTAATCCGAGGTCACAACCTGACACACATTTTGCATTGGATATGTTTCCATATAAAACAACCGAGCCTTTTCAAGAGTCTGGCTTCAAATCCAAACCTCCGAAAAAGCCCGGAAATACGCCGCTTTCTGGCACTTATTTATCTTTTCTTGACATCAAGACTACCGTCTCTACATGCACCGTGTTCGGGAACATATCCACGCAGCAGATCTTCTCCACGCAATATCCTCTTGCCAGGAACACTTCAAGATCTCTCGCTAGGCTCGTCGGCTTGCACGAAATATAGATCATATTCTCCACACCATAGTTGATGATCTTCTCTAACGCCTTCGGGTGGATACCGTCTCTCGGCGGATCCAGCACAATATAGTCCGGTCTCTCCTCGATCTCATCGAGCATCTTAAGCACATCGCCTGCAAGGAACTCGCAGTTATCAAGATTATTCAGCTTTGCATTCACCTTCGCAGCCTCGACCGCTTCCTCAACGATCTCCACGCCTACAACCTTCTTGCTGATTGGTGCCAGCATCTGTGCGATCGTGCCGGTTCCACTGTAGAGATCATAGACGATCTTATCCCCGAGCAGATCCGGATTGTCTCCGAGAATAAATTCCCTGGCTGTTGAATAAAGTACTTCCGCGCCGAGCGAATTCGTCTGGAAGAAGGAAAAAGGCGATATCTTAAATTTCAGTCCGAGCAGTTCCTCATAGAAGAAATCCTGTCCGTAAAGGGTATCCGTTCCCTCATTCTTCACCACGTCCGCCACACTGTCATTCTTCGTGTGTAAGATTCCCTGAATCGTACCTGTGAGCGGAAGTGCACGCAGGCATTCCTGCCACGCAGCAAGCATCCGGCTCTCCTCATCCGCCTTCACGCTTCCGGCGCACGGGCATTTGCCAGACTGTTCAAGAAGCTGTGCTTCCAGCGAGCGTTTCTGTGCATGGAACGCATCCTCATCCATCGTCCAATCCTGTGTCGTTGTAACAAGATCGATCAGGATTTCCTCCGTCTTTACCGCTTTACGTACAAGAAGATGGCGGAGATAACCGGTATGGCGCAGTCTGTGATAGAAGGAGACATCCTGCTTGGTAAAAAAGTCTAACGTTGCAAGAAGGATCTTGCGGAAATCATCATCCACGATCTGACAGTCAGACACAGTCACAATATCGTAGAAACTTCCACGCTTATGCATTCCAAGCGCCAGCGGTCCATCTTTATAAGCATCCCCGAAGGAGAATTCCATCTTGTTGCGGTACCCCTGTACGCGCGGGCTTCCCTTGATTCCAAGGAATTCATATTCACATGCATCGCCGATTGCATCCTCCATCAGACCTCGGACCTGATTTTCCTTCAGCTTTAATTGTGCTTCGTAAGGAAGACTCTGATATGTGCAGCCGCCACACTCCCCAAAATGCGGACATGGACTGTCGGTTTCAAGCGGAGATTTCTCTAATGTTTCAAGAAGACGGCCTTCTGCCTTTCCCTTGCGGACTTTATTGACCGCAAAAGAAACCTTCTGTCCGGGAATCGTATTCTTCACGATCACGCGATCTCCCTCATCCGTATACACCATTCCCTTGTTCGGGAATTCCACATTTCTTACAATTCCTTCTGCAATCTGTCCTTTTTTCATGCTTCTTATATCTCCTTATTTCTTCTCTTATTACTTGACGTCAATTTTTTTTAATATCGGCTCCGGCGGATCTTCTTTTCCGGCCAACTGCCTCCTGAGTGGATCACGATTTTAGACAAAATCAATGCATTTGCGAAAACGTCTGCTGGACTCAAATTTTGTGTCCGAGCATTGCTTCGACTGTGGTGCTCCGGATGTCCGACGGACACGCACTGTGCCAGGCGAACATCTGGAGTTCCACTGTCTAAGCTTGAGCGGACAGCAAATCATCATAAGAGTCCAGCGGAGGTTTTCTGCAAATTCTTGGTTTTGGATAACTAGTGTCCACTTAGAAGGCAGTTGGCCGGAAAAGAAGATCTGTCGGAGCCGTATTTCTTAAAATTGACTCATTGCTCGCGTAAAATAAGGGGACTACCTTACGCAGTCCCCTTACACTTTGTTCATTTTATTGATTACTCTTCGTTAGGAGTCTCTTCCTTCTTTGCAGCCGGCTCATCGTCCTCATCTTCAAAGAAATCATCATCAAAATCGTCATCGAAATCATCCTCAAAATCATCAAGATAATCCGGTGTAAAGAAACGATAGATTCCATAGATTGCTGCAGCTACTGCAACAACGATTCCGATAATTGCAAATGCAATCACGAACTTCGAAGGCTTCTTCTCCTCTTCTTCCTTCTTAAGTAAATTATTAAGCTTTACAGCGTTCAATACATCACCTTCCTTAACGGACGATAAAAGATCTTCCATCTTACTCATAGTAGGCACCTCTCCTTCTTAAGTTTTGATTTTCTTTATTATAACATATGTTTTCCCATTTTCCTACGAAAAATTATTGAAATCTATATCTTTTTTAATTTTGCAAAAGTCGCAAACATCTTCTTGGTTCCGACCTTGTCAAAGTCCACCGTCACCTCATAATCCCGGCCTCCGGAGACAATGGAAGTCACCTCTCCGTCACCGAATTTAATATGGCGCACCCGGTCTCCGACTCCGTATGTGAGCCAGTTATCCCCGTCTGCTACCGAGCCGAAATCACGCTGGTTGGAAGGCTTCGTATAGACTGGTGCCGTCGGTTTTCGCCTGCCGAAAGTAGAACCATATCCTTCGCCCACTTCACTTCCATAACTGCTATATTTCCCACTGCTGCCATTGGCATTATTTCGATATCCATCACTTTTGCTTGCGGTATTTCCGTAATCCGGAACCGAACGGAACGCTTTACGCGCCTTCTGGAATGAGCTCTCCTGCACCGGTTCCTCGTAAGAACGCGGCTCATAAATTTCTCCTGCCAGCAGTTTCGGTGGAATCTCCTTGACAAAACGCGATACTGCTCCATACTGTGTCTGTCCGCGCACCATACGCACGCGCGCCGAAGTGATGGTCAGATTCTTCTTGGCACGGGTGATTCCGACATAAGCCAGCCTTCGCTCCTCCTCGATCTCCGCCGATGCATTATCGCTCGTGATCGACATATAACTTGGGAACAGACCATCTTCCATACCTGCAAGATATACATTCGGAAACTCTAATCCCTTCGCACTGTGAAGTGTCATCAGTACGACATAATCACTGTCCTCATCAAGGCTGTCAATATCCGCAACGAGCGCCACTTCCTCTAAAAATCCGCTGAGCGTCGGATGTTCCTCCCCATCCTCATAATCACAGGCCTTGCTGATCAATTCATCGATATTCTCGATACGCGCTTCTGCCTCATCGGTACCTTCTGCTTCCAGCTCATGCACATACCCTGTTGTCTCGATAATATCGCGCAGCAATTCTGATACCGATTCGATTTCTGCCTTTGCCCGCATCGATTGGATAAACAGTACGAACGGTTCCACCTTCGTCGCCGCCTTACCGATGCCCGGGATCTCCGATGCTTTCGTCAATGCAGTATAAAAGTCCATATCGTTTTCCGCGGCATAATTGCTCACACGGTTGATCGTTGTCGCACCGATTCCACGCTTCGGCACATTGATAATGCGTCGCACCGCGAGGTCATCATGGCCGTTATCGATGGTCTTTAAATAAGAGAGAATATCCTTAACTTCCTTTCTCGAATAGAAGTTCACGCCACCTACGATCTTGTACGGAATATTCGCTGCGATAAAACGTTCCTCGAACAGACGGGACTGCGCATTCGTCCTATATAATACCGCACAATCCTTATACTGATACTCGCCTTTGCGCACGTGTCTGGCAATATCGCGTGCCACATAATCAGCTTCCTCATTCGCCGTATCCAGCTGCTCAAATGTAATCTTATCTCCCTGCCCGTTGTCCGTCCACAGACTCTTCGTCTTACGTCCGACATTATTGGCAATCACACTGTTGGCAGCGTCAAGAATATTCTGTGTGCTTCGATAGTTCTGCTCCAGCTTGATCACCTTCGCATCCTCAAAATGCTTCTCGAAATTCAGAATATTGTAGATATTCGCACCTCGGAATTTGTAGATGGACTGATCATCATCACCGACCACACACAGATTCTTATATTTTAGTGCGAGCAGACGGATCAGTTCAAACTGCGCCGTATTGGTATCCTGATACTCATCAACCATGATATAGCGGAAGCGCTCCTGGTAAGCATTTAACACCTCTCCGTCAAGCTTAAACAATTCCACCGTCTTCATAATGAGATCATCAAAGTCCAAAGCGTTATTCTGCCTGAGCGCCTGCTGGTACTCTCTGTACACCTGTGCCTGGCGCCGCTTCGTATAGTCTCCTGCTGCGCGTGTCTCAAACTCGATCGGATCAACCAGTTCATCCTTCGCCGAAGAGATCACGGAGAGAAACATTCTCTCTTTATATAACTTCGTATCAATCTCCAGACGCTTGCAGATGTCCTTCATCAACGTCTTCTGGTCATCCGCATCGTAGATGGTAAAATTCGTACTGTATCCCAGCCGATCAATATATCTTCTTAAGATACGCACGCAGGTCGAGTGGAATGTGGACACCCAGATGCTCTCCGATCCGTATCCCACCATCGCATCAATTCGATCACGCATCTCGCCTGCTGCCTTATTGGTAAATGTAATTGCCATAATATTATATGGATTAACGCCCATCTCATCGATGAGATAGGCAGTTCTGTGCGTCAATACACGCGTCTTTCCGGAACCTGCTCCCGCGAGGATCAGTAACGGTCCTTCTGTTGTCTGTACAGCTTCTCTCTGCTGCTCGTTCAGTGAATCCAGTAAATTCATCGGTTGCTCCATTTCTTTTGGCTTGATTATATCATGGCACCATGCGTAGCATGATGACCTACGCCAGCATCAGCTGGCTTCATTATATCACAATGTTACCCGATAGAGAACATACATTCTGTTTTTTATCTAAAAAATTTCATTTAAAAATACCTTGTCATCTAGTTTTTAATACTATATAATGTCATGTGAGGTGAGTTTGATGGAAAACGATGTAAAAGAATTTCTTAAAGCATTACAGAAAAAACTGAAGACTATCGACTATATTAAAACAGAAGACATTCCGAATATCGGTTTATATATGGATCAGGTCACAACCTTTATGGACGAGCAGTTAGAAGCCTGCAAGCGCCACGATGATGATAAGATTCTGACCAAGACAATGATCAACAATTATGCGAAGAACAATCTTCTTCCGGCACCGGAGAAGAAGAAGTATTCCAAGGAGCATGTGCTGACGCTGCTTTTTATCTATTATTTTAAGAACATCTTAAGTATCAGCGATATTCAGGCACTCTTAAATCCTCTGACCGATCATTATTTCGGCAACAAAGAGGGTTTCAATATGGAAGATATCTATAATGAAGTGTTTGATCTGGAAACGGAAGAATCCGGTAAATTATTAAAGGATCTTGGTAAGAAATATGCGATCGCGCAACAGACATTCGCAGATTTTCCTGAAGAGGACCAGCAATTCTTACAGAATTTCAGTTTCATCTGCCTGTTAAGCTACGATGTGTATATCAAGAAAATGATCATCGAGAGTGTGATCGACCAGCTGCCACACGAGAACTCTCATTCGGGCAAAAAAGAAATCGGTAAATCCAGCAAGAAGGATACTGATAAGACAAGTGAAAAGTAAAGTAAAAAAGGATTTTCCGCAACAACGGAAAATCCTTTTCTTTTTTCATTCGATCTAATTTCCGGAAGACTCCTCTTCCTCCAGACGGTTGAATACCATATCATATCCATCATTTCCATAATTTAAGGATCGATTGACACGACTGATCGTTGCAGTAGAAGCACCTGTCTTCTCCGCGATATCCAGATACGTTCTCTGGTCGCGAAGCATCTTAGCCACCTCGAATCGCTGCGACAACGACAATAATTCATTCACAGTACATACATCTTCGAAGAATGTGTAGCATTCCTCTCTATCTTTTAAACATAATATGGCATCAAACAAGTGATCAACAGCTTCTGTTCTAAGTTTCTTGCTCATTGCTCTCCCTCTTTCATTGTTTTATGTAATTTTTATTACTACGTAATTTTAACATATTAAAGTTTTAAAGTAAATATCTTCTTGGATTTAAATTTGCAATAAATCTACCTTATGATATAATGAAGCCAGCTGATGCTGGCGTAGGTCATCATGCTTGCGCATGGTGACATAATATAATAAATTAAATATTCTGAAATTGGAGAATTTATCATGAAAAAAGTCGGTTATTTTTTCTCTGCCTTCTTACCGCTCATTCTGGCAGTGATCATACAATTTGCAGCCTCTCTGTTTCTCATGGGATGTACGGTTATGGCATTTATGATCCGTAACCCAAAGGAATCCTCCCCGATCGAGACACTCTACGATCTGATGTTGAACGCAGACTTCAGCACGATCATCATGATCATGTACGCGATCATCTGTATCGCAGTCTTTGGCATGTGGTATTACCACTCGCTCGGCGGTGTATATCTGCCGAATGTCAAGCGTACCTTCAGCATCCGGCAGCTCACCGGTGTCATCCTGCTTGTTCCGGGTATGCAGTTCTTCAGCAGCTATCTGATTGGTGTCGTATCGATGGCTTTCCCGCAATGGCTCGACCAGTATGAGGAGCTTTTGAAGACCGCCGGACTCGATTCCTCGATCACACTTCCGATGCTGCTTTATTCCGTACTGCTTGCCCCGGTCTGCGAGGAACTCATCTTCCGCGGCACAACGATGCATCTTGCGCGCAAAGCCGTACCATTCTGGCTTGCAAACGTGATGCAGGCATTCCTGTTCGGTCTGTTCCATATGAACTGGATTCAGGGAATCTACGCTTTTGCGCTCGGCCTTGTGCTCGGATATGTCTGTGAAAAAGGCGGAAGTATCTACTATTCGATCTTCCTTCATTTTCTCTTCAACTTCTGGGGAACGGTCATTTCAAACGCACTTGCCGGTATGGAAAGCACCGTACTTCTCAGTGTAATCATGCTCGTCGTAACGATCGTTTCGCTGACATTAGGCTTTTTCCTTTTTGTGAGCGGAACCCGCATCAAAAAAGAGAGAAACGATGCAGACGATGCTGCAGCCGCTCTCTCTTAAATAAAACGCAATCTCTACTTCTTGTTATCACGGTTACTCCGGATAACAAGAAGTATTTTATATTCATATAACGCTGCGATCAGTACGATTGCAAAAATCACCACAAGACTGTACGCATCCTTAAGTTCAATTCCGATCACATCTCCCACACAAGGCACCATCAATCCAACCACGAAGACAAACTTGATCAGACGAAGCATGCGAAGTGTGTATTTTCGCACCTTTCCCACACATACTTCTGTTTTCAGACGATTCACCTGTTCCGGATGATTGCTCAGTATCGTAAGTCCTGCATAGACCAGAAGCAGTCCGACAATATTACAGATAAATTTGTAAGGCGGCACATGGTTAGACAAACCGTAATAAATCTGCAACCCTATGTAAATCAGTCCGACGATAATCTCAATTGCCTCCGCAATGATCGCCGGGACCGTTAAATCTTCTTTTCGCATAATCGATCCTCATTTCCTTTGTTTCTCAATAGTATAACACAACTTTTCGTCCAATGCTTATTGAATTTCAACCTTCTTGTGCTATAATAAAATGCGGATTAGAAATCTACTTATTTTAGATCGAACTATAAAGGAGACCTCATGGAACATCTGATTTTACCAAAAGATTACAAATCTGAGCTGAATCTTCATGATACCCAGCTTGCGATTAAGACGGTTAAAGACTTTTTTCAGGCTTTACTTGCACAGAGATTACATCTGACGCGTGTATCTGCTCCACTTTTTGTTGATCCAGAGACTGGACTCAACGATAACTTAAACGGTTATGAGCGACCGGTTACTTTCGGCATCAAGGAACAGAACGAGAAGAATGCAGAAGTTGTACACTCTCTTGCTAAGTGGAAGCGTTACGCATTAAAGAAATACGGCTTTGCACTCGGCGAAGGTATCTACACCGATATGAACGCCATCCGCAGAGATGAAAGTACCGACAATATCCACTCAATCTTCGTTGATCAGTGGGATTGGGAGAAGATCATCTCCAAGGAAGACCGCAATCTCGACTTCTTAAAGGAAACGGTTCGCACTGTATACAAATGCCTCCGCAAGACAGAACAGTATATGGCGATCCAGTATGATTACATTGACCTGACACTCCCGAAGGATATCTTCTTCATCACTTCGCAGGAGCTTGAGGATATGTTCCCGGACAACACTCCGAAGGAGCGTGAGTACTATATCACGAAGGCCAAAGGCGCTGTCTGTATCATGCAGATCGGTGATGAACTCGCATCCGGCGAACCACATGACGGACGTGCACCGGACTACGATGACTGGGCACTGAATGCAGATATTCTTGTATATTATCCGGTACTTGATATTGCCTTAGAGTTATCTTCCATGGGAATCCGTGTTGATAAGAAAGCACTCCTCTCCCAGCTTGATAAAGCGGGCTGTCCGGAGCGCAAGGATCTCCCTTTCCAGAGGGCAATCATTGACGGAGATCTTCCATACACCATCGGTGGTGGAATCGGCCAGTCAAGAATCTGTATGTTCTTCCTTCGCAAGGCACACATCGGAGAAGTGCAGAGTTCTCTGTGGCCGGAAGAAGCGATCAAGGAATGTGAAGATCACGGAATTCAGTTGCTGTAATTACAAATACATATTTAAGCACAAAAAGACGATCGGATTACCGATCGTCTTTTTTTGAACTATTTTATAAAGACTCTGCCTCATCTCTCCAGATTGTATAGCATGCATCACTCGGCATACGAAGATCTCCTCGCGGCGATACCGCAACCGATCCGACCTTCGGACCGTCCGGAAGACAGGATCTCTTGAACTGCTGCGCAAAGAATCTACGATAGAATGTCTTCAGCCACTTTAAGATAAATGCATCCTCATACGTATCCCGGAAAGCAATCTGTGCCAGACGATAGATCTTCGCCGGAGCAAAACCGAAACGAAGCATATAATACAGGAAGAAATCGTGGAGTTCATACGGACCTACCAGATCCTCCGTCTTCTGCGAGATCTTGCCATCCTCCGGTGGAAGAAGTTCCGGTGATACCGGTGTATCGAGCACATCCAAAAGTGTCTTCTCCAGCAGATCATCTCCGCATGTATCTGCATAATACCGCACGAGATGACGGACCAGAGTCTTTGGCACGGAAGCATTGACCGCATACATGGACATATGATCCCCATTGTAGGTTGCCCAGCCAAGCGCCAGTTCCGAGAGATCGCCGGTTCCGATCACCAAAGCATTCTTCTTATTTGCAATGTCCATAAGAATCTGCGTACGCTCACGCGCCTGCGAATTCTCATACGTCACATCATGCACGGAATCGTCCTGTCCGATATCCGCGAAATGTACATTGACTGCATTCTTGATATCCACTTCCACAAACTCCGCGCCAAGACAACGGATCAGATTGACCGCATTATCATATGTGCGATCCGTTGTACCGAATCCCGGCATCGTTACCGCAGTAATCCCCTTGCGATCCATTCCAAGCAGATCAAACGCACGAACCGTGACAAGCAGCGCAAGCGTGGAATCCAGTCCACCCGAGATTCCAACCACGGCTCCTGCACCGGTATGTTCCAGACGTTTCTTAAGTCCCATCGCCTGAATCATCAGAATCTCATCACAACGCTTATCCCTCTCATCCTTATTTCCCGGTACAAAAGGCGCCGGATCAACATAGCGGGTCAGTTTCGTCTCCTCAGGCTCCAGTTCAAAGGAAGTCTCTACATAGCCATCCTGCGTCGCAAACGTCGTCATCCTGCGTCTCTCCGCGATCAGTTTCTCCACATCGATCTCCGTGTAGATCACGCCATATCCGAAACGCTTCGACTCTGCCAGAAGACGTCCGTTCTCCGCAATCAGATTGTGTCCGGAGAAGACCAGATCCTGGGTTGATTCCCCTTCCCCTGCCGATGCGTAAATATAAGCGCTGACCAGTCTAGCGGACTGTCCGCATACCAACTCCTTGCGGTATGCCGATTTGCCAGTAATCTCATTGGAAGCCGACAGATTTACGATCACATCCGCTCCTGCAAGCGCATGTGCGATACTCGGTGGATTCGGCGTCCACAGATCCTCACACAACTCTACGCCAATCTTAAGTTTATTCATCTGCTCGCACACAAAAAGCTGCTCACGGTCTACTAAAACCTCACTGCCATCCGGAAGTGTCACGTCTGTGCTAAGATCCGCTCCCGATGCGAAATGCCGCATCTCATAGAATTCATTGTAATTCGGGATCCAGCTCTTCGGCACCATTCCAAGCACCTGACCATCTGAGATAGCAGCAGCAACATTATAAAGCTTTCCGTTGATCTCATACGGTAATCCCACAAAATAGATTCCTGGAATCGACGCACTCGCCTCTGCCAGCTGCATTAACGCATCCTTCGCACCAGCGATCAGTTTCTCCTGCAGGAAGAGATCCTGACACGTATATCCGGTAATGCAAAGTTCCGGAAAAACCGTAATGCGTGCGCCCCATGCCGCACTCTCCGTCATCAGAAGACGTATCTGTTCCGTATTATATACCGTATCTGCCACCTTGATCTTCGGTGTTGCGGCTGCGACTTTTACAAATCCATGTCTCACTTTCTTAACTCCTTTAACTCGTCAATGTCAAAATTGTATGCCTTATTGCAGAACTGGCATTTGACCTCGATGCTCTCTCCATCATTGATAATAGAATCCAAATCCTTCTTACTGATGGTTGAGAGTGCACGCGATACACGCTCCTTCGAACAATCGCACACAAACGCAGCCGGAACTGTATCAACAATTTCTAATCCAAAATCTCCAAGGATTTCCTCCAGTATTCCCTCCGGCGTCAGTCCTCTCTCAAGCATCATCGTCACAGAATCGATCTCTGCAATACGCTTCTCTAACTTATCAATGATCTCATCACTGGTAAAAGGCATCAGCTGAATAATAAATCCGCCCGCCTGCTTCACTGTGTTATCCTTATTCATCAATACGCCAAGACCTACCGCTGACGGAATCTGCTCCGATGTTGCGAAATAATACGTCAGATCCTCCGCGATCTCACCGGTCTGCAACTGACACTGTCCGACATAAGGCTCCTTTAAGCCCATATCCTTGATCACGCTTAAAATTCCAAGGTCTAAAGCACCTCCGACATTCAAATGTCCGTCTGCATTCGGTGGAAGTTCAACCACCGGATTGCTTGCAAATCCCTTGACATTTCCGTGTGCATCCGCAGTCACGGTCAATCCCTTCGCCGGTCCGCTGCACTGGATCTGTAAGGTAAGCAGATCCTTATCATTTTTTAACATCGTACCCATCATCGCGCCACCGGACAACAGACGTCCGAGCGCAGCGGTCATGATCGGTGATGTATTGTGATCCTCTCTTGCTGTCTCAACCAAATCTCTCGATGTAATCGCAAATGCGCGGATACTCGCATCCGCTGCAGTCGCACGTACAATATAATCTGACATAATTTTCTCTCCTATCGTAATTATTTGGACTTCTTTGCCACGAATACCGCTCTCTCGCTCGTCACACAAAGTGGCGCATCCGTGTAATCATCATACACGCAAATATCAGTAAATCCTGCGTTTTTCAAAAGTTTTAATAACGTCTCCGTCTCATAATTTCTCTGGTAATGCGTCTCTGTGTATCTCCGGTACAGTTCGTCCCCTTCCGGGATAAAAAGCGTCAGATCATACTCATTGATCCGCTCCTCTTCATCATAATAATTATCCCAGATAAAACTTCCCTCATCCCGGCTCTCTGCAAACGTGTTCTCCGCCAGAAGCTTTGTATATTTATAGGATGTGTTCACATCAAAAATAAATGCACCGTCTTCTTCCAGATACTCATGCACCCGCGAGAAAGCCTGCTGCAGTTCCTCCTTATCCAGCACATAATTCACGCAGTCACACACACTGTAGACCGCACGCACGCATCCGTCCAACTCCAGATCCTGCATATCCTGCAGCAGATACAGAATCGGTACTTCACCCGGTTCCATCGCCGCAATCTGCAGCATCTCCGCCGCGTTATCGATTCCGGTCATATCGTATCCCTGCTCCGACATCAGTCTTGTCATCTTGCCGGTGCCGCACCCTAGATCAAGAACCGGTCCGTCCGTGATCCCATGCTGCGCAAGAATCTTGCAAAGGAATGCGCACCACTCCTCATACGGAACATTGTCCATGAACAGATCGTATACACTCGCAAAGCTTGTATATGCATCCATAATTTGCCTCCAATTTATCTAATACTATCAATTTTTATTCGTAAAAGCAAGGTTGATTATTCTCCCCGAAACCTTTATACTTGTCTTGTAATATTCCAGGAAAGGGAACCATTATGCCAGATAATTACGAACATTATATCACACGTAATATAAAAGCCTTTTACAAAAAAAGGCTTTTTTCACCAATTATATATCTGCTCCTTCTGGCAATCCTGTGGGTTGTCCTGCCACTTGGCAACATGCTTCATCCACATACAATGGAGAAGAAAGAAACCTTACAGGCTGCCTACCAGTCGAAGGACCGCTATACGCGCACCACATTCCACGACCTCCGCTTTACCGGATATACCAGCGAAGCGTACGGCCGGACGCGCGGCTATTATTATTATACCATGCGCGACAAACAGTGTGTGATCGTATTGCTTACGCCGCGCACCTGCGAGGAAGGTCTTCCTTCGATTGCATCGCTCACCGTGACCGGTCGCGTCGTCCGCGGACAGGAATCCTTCCAGGCTCTGATGACATCTCTTGCCACTGATCTCGACTGGACGGAAAGCGGCATCAGCTCTCAGGTATCGGAATACTATTTCAGCGAGCCAGATTACCATGTGACTGCAACCACGATCCTGTTTATCGTGTATTTTTCAACCATGATCTATGCGATCCTGTATATTCTGACCTGTCTGGTCTGCATCCGTTTTCCGGTGCTCTCCCCACCTTGTCAGAACTTAGTCGTGTTCGGTCATCCTGCGAAGCTCCTCGCACAAGCGGAAGAAGAACTTGCAACGCTTCCTCAGCTGGCTACGGAGGACATGTTCATCACAGAACATTTCTTCATTATGACATCGCCGGATGCGAACGCTGTCGTACCGATTCAGGAAATTCTGTGGATCTACAAGCACTCCACACTTCACAAAATCCTGTGGTACCACTTCAGCATCTCCTACACGATGCACATTACCGCGAACAAGCATATGTACGTCAACTGTCCAAAGAATACCAAATCCGATATCGACGGTATCATGGACTACCTCGCAGAGGCCAACCACAATATCTTAGTCGGATTCAGCGAGGAAAACCGTCTGAAGGTTGAAGCCGTACAGGGAAAACCTTTCCATATCGAGAAATTCTATGCATTACTGCGCCGCAAAGTCTAGCGGCGCTTTTTTACGCGAGTAGCGAGAAAAATTGCAAGCTTGCTTGCGGATCTGGCGAGCACCGCGATAACTCGAGGAACCCGCGAAGCGTGTTTCTCGAGTTTACGCGAGTATAGACATTGCCTCCTCGCACGCCGCTCTTCCGTCCTCATATTCAAAATCATCGCAGGCTTCCTTCGCATTCTGCAATATCTTCTCTTCCTCCGGCAGTAAAGCAACTTCTGACAACTTACCGATCATCTCTTCCATCGCATTCAGATCATAAGCATCAAAAGCATCCTTTAAATCCTTCCACAACTGAAGCTTTTCATCCTGACCGATTTCCTGCTTTTCGGTTTCTTTTCCTTTATCCTCATATTGAGCTCTAAGTTCCTTAAATTCCCGCTCAACATCATCGTGTACACCCTGTAGCTGCGACAGAAACTTCGGCAGATTTCTTCGTATAAAGACATGATTCTCGGTCTTTGCCGCCATCTCCATGATTTCTGCCTGCTCGCCCATCTCATCCTGACCGATCTGTCTGCTGATTCCCTTGATTCCATGCACCTTCACGCGGAACATATCAAGATCCGTCTTCTCATACTCTTCAAGCGTTCCAAGCAGTTCCTGTACCTCTTTGCAATACGTTTCCAGTGTTCTCGCATAGGCGAGTGCCTCCTCGCGGTCTCTTGCCTGCAGATCCACCGAAGTATCCGCCGTCGGAATCTCACGGTACCCAACCGGAAGACATGTCTCAAGAAGCGTGCCGAGATTCTCAAGCTGTACCGGTTTCGGCAGAAATTCGATAAATCCATGGATCAAAGCCTCTGTTCTCGTTGCATCCGAGATGTCCGCCGTCATCAGAACAAGCGGAACATCACAGAACTCCGAGATTTCATCCGCCGTCTCAATGCCCGACTTCTCCGGCATCATCTGATCTAAGATGATCATCTGATACTTGTGAAGCTTCGCCGCCGCGATTGCCTCATCTCCGGAAGCAGCCAGATCCACCGTCAGTTTCCACGGACCAACAAGCTTCTTGAAGATCAGACGATTGACCTCCATATCATCCACCAGAAGCACCCTCGCTCCCGGGAATACCCAGTTTGGCTTCACATCACTTACCACATAGACCGGCTTCTTCAGAAGTGTATCCCGGTCAATATTGGTCGGTGGAAGCATTACAGACGATGTCTGCTCCTGCTCAAAAGCAAACATGATCCGGGTTCCAACACCTTCCTCGCTGCTTGCATGTATATGCCCATGCATCAGATCCACCATCTGCTTTACCAGGGAAAGTCCCAGTCCGCTGCCTTCAAGTCCTCTATCATCCGAGTAGGAGACATACTCTCCGAAGATGTGTTCCAGCTGCTGGGCATTCATTCCCACACCGGTATCTTCCACGCTTCCGTATACCTGTATGATCGAACTGTTCTTCTTTTTGTTACAGCAGATGGTACACACAATGGATCCACGGTCGGTAAACTTCGTTGCATTGGACAACAGATTCTGGAGGATCTGCCGCACGCACGACTCATCGCCGATCATCATCTCCGGAAACTCACTCTCCATCCGTACCACAAAATCAACCGGCTTCTCGTTCAGATTCATCAGGCAGATATGTGCCTGTTCCTTGAGCAGATTATAGAAATTGTATTCTTTCTTATGCAGAGTCAGCTTTCCTGCTTCCAGCTTGGAATACACCAGAATGGTATTAACCTGCTCAAGCAGCGTGTTGCCTGCATTGTGAATATATCCAAGCATCGCCCGGCTCTCCGCCGGAAGTTCCTTACGTCTTAGAAGGACCTCGCTTCCTCCAATGATCGCATGGAGCGGGCTTCTTAAATCATGACTGACACTCGCAAGGAACTTGCTTTTTAGCACAGACTGGTTCTCTGCTTCCCGCTTCAGCTGCTCCATCAGTTTCGTTTCCTGCTTCAGATGCGTGATGTCAATAACACAGAGAATATATCCACACAGAATATCGTCCTTGAATACTGGCTGCAGCTGGCATTTGTAATACAGTTCGCCATATTTCCTCTCCAGCTCATCCTCCGGATGTGTACTCCATCGCATCATCGAAGAATAATACGCATAATTATCCGGCTCATTCTCCATCTCCTGTACTGCTTCCGCAAAAATCTTCTTCGCTTCCAGATTTGCATCACGGAAATGCATCTTACTGTCAAACAGAAAACATGCGATATCCGAAGTATTATAGTAATTCTCCTGCATCTCGATTGCTACATTTGTCAGTTGTCCTGTCATCATCAGATAATAGATGATCAGACAGGTGCATTCCAACGCGATTGGCATTACAATATTCTCTGCCCCCTGCGAGAATACACGGAAAAGCAATGCAAATCCCGGCAACGCGATCGATGCATACAACATATCATTGACATGTCCCTCAATCTGCGAGAGTGGTGTCAGTATTCGCGCATAAGTGGAAAAGCCAAGTGTCAGAAGCACATAGGAAAAAAGAGTGACTAGAAAGACATCCTGATAAGACCGGTCATAGATCATATCATAAAACATCATAAAATCCGAGAAAAGCAGACTAAAAAAAAGAAGCGTTTCCAGCCATACTTTCAGCTTGAAATGCATAAAATCCATTACATAATGAAACAGAGCATAGACCATCTGAATAACCAGCAGATCGGTCAAAGCCCGAAATACGCTTGTGCTGCCCATGATTTCCTGTACAATCCGGTAAAAGTTATACAGCGCAACCAAAGTGAGCACCAGCGGAAGAAGCCGGTGCTCTCTGGCATGAAAGCCTGAAGTAATATATGTCTGGAGTACGAAGAAGGTAATGCACATGCACACCCCAAGGAAAACTAACATCATATCCTAATGCCTCCATCCGCTTAATATACGCTCTATCTCAGCCTTAATATAGACCGGCTTATAAGGGCGTACAATGTATCCTGCCGCATGCAGCTCGCGACAGGTAATGACCGTCTGCGCATCGCAGATTGCCGTCACGAAGAGAACCGGAATCGTTCCTCCCGTAATCTCATTGATCTTAACCGTAGCCTCAATTCCCGTCATTTCCGGCATGTCCACATCCATAATGATCAGATCCGGGAACGGATTCTTCTTCATATACTGGATCGCCTGATATCCGGATTTACAAAGCGTCAGATCATAGATATTATCCAGAATGCTGCGCATCACCTCAAGATTTGTCTTCATATCATCGACAACCATGATTCTGGTATGCGGCGTTCCTTCCACCATATTATTTCTGCCCTCTTCCTCGTCCTCCGGAGATACAACATCCAGATAATCCGGCGGAAGAATGGTAATGTTCAAGTGCTCCTTATCCATGAGATTGATCTTCTCTCCATCATCAAGCATAATAACCGGTCGAAGATTGTGCTTACCCGCATTTTCAAAAATAATTCCTGTTCTTCCATCCGATAGATTGACCTTCGTTCCCTTTGGGAAAAGCGGTACATATTCCAAAAAGACTTCCACTACCTGCTTGTCAAACATAATACCGCATGCACCCATCAGATACTCGATCGCCTCATATGGAGAGTACGGCTTCTTGTACGGTCGCTTCGAGGTCAAAGCATCATACACATCCGCTACATGCAGAATTCGGACAAATATCGACTGTTCCTTGCCGAGAAGTCCCTGCGGATAGCCGCTTCCGTCATAATTCTCATGGTGGAGCAATACCGTCTGCTTAATATGTGCAGAAATATCCCAGCGATTGCTCAGAAGCTTGTACGAATACTCTGCATGTTTCTTCATGATCTGATACTCTTCCGGCGTTAATCTTCCCGGTTTGTTGAGGATTTCCGGCGGTATCGATAATTTACCGAGATCATGGAGTAACGCCGCCGTAACCAGATAATTTAAATCACGCTCATTCATCTGCATTCCCATGCCGATCACGCAGCAAAGAACCGCAACATTTACAGAATGCGCATAGGTATAGTCATCATAGGATCGCAGATCCAGCATATCAAGAGAGACCTCGCCACGCGGCAATATCTCATCTACGATTGCCGCTGCAATCTCTGCACAGTGATCAATATCACTTTTCTTGATGCAGTTGATTCCGTCTGTTCGAAGCTTCTCGGAGATCGATGCCTCAATCTGGATCTCCTTCGACAATTCATCATCAATGTAGACTCCGCTAAATCCGTAATCCCTCAGTTTATCGATATAGGATGCAGTCAGCTCGCAGCCTCGTCCTATCATCGTTCTGCCCATCGAATCATATAGATCATAGGCAAGGCACATTCCAGGCTGTGCTTCCTCAATCGTTATGTATCGCATTCTAAAAAACCCCTTGTACTGTACTTTTCTCTTATCTCAATAATTACTTTGAAAGAATGATTCACTACATCATTACCATATACACTGCTGCTACCGAGATCACAATCTGGATGATTGCAAAACGGAATACAACCTGTGCATTCGACCAGCCGCTTCTCTTGCGCACATGGTCATGAATCGGTGTCGTTACGTTCTTTAAAATATGTATCTTTAAGAAACGAAGCAATGAAACCTTGATCAGTCCGAGTCCACCATCTACGATCAGTACCGCAGCGACAAGCAGATACATAAACGGACTGTGCATCTTGAGTACGGCGATTGCAATAAAGATACCCATCGCTCGGGATCCGGCATCTCCCATCAGAAGCTTACTCGGTGTCGCGTTGTACCACAGATATCCAAGCAGACATACACAAAACAGTAAGATGCAGAAATTAAATCCGTCATCCACACCAAGCAGATTATCCAGTACAAAAATCGTCATCAATGTAATAATGGTAAGTGTTCCGGAAAGTCCATCTACACCGTCCGAACAGTTGGTGACATTGATGGATGCCCACACAAGAACCACCGTAAGGATTGCAAATACAACCGGTGGAATTGTGACCTGTGTACCGGTGATCGCAAATGTAATTGTGCTTGTGTTATAGTGAAGATAAACAAGTGCTACAACAACGGCTACCGCAAGATCAAGAAACCCCTTCAGATACTCGCCCCAAGGTTTCTCTGCGGCATCATCAAAATATCCCGTAAACATCTCAACAACGATCAGGATCAGATAGATACCGATCTCCACATTCATCTGTGCAAAGAGAAGTGCTGCTGCAACGAAGGTCAGTACGAAAATGATACCGGCTCCTCTCGGCTTTCCGGCAGATAGCGCACCGTCATGTGCAAACTGACGTCCCATATCCTTCGGCAGGTATTTATTCAGCTTTGCGATTGCGATACAGGTTGCGGCAAACGCAAATAAAATTCCAACAAACGCAATAATTGCGGGTTCTAAGTTTCCTAGTAAGTATATCATTTTGTCCTCCTTTGGATTCTAATCCATGTTAATTATATTAGTCTGAATAAGAAAAGTAAAGTTTTACTTGCATTTTCGGCACAATGTGTTATCATATACTTACACGCGTTAAGGCGTTAAAGTGTTAAATAATTTATTTCAGCTTAGGAGGAAACAACAATGGCTCAAAAGGGAGACTTAATGACAGTACGATCTGATATTCGCGTATTGGACGCAACCATTCGTGACGGAGGACTTGTGAACAACTTTATGTTCTCGGACGATTTTATCAACGCATTATACCGCGCCAACGTGAAAGCGGGTGTCGACGTCATGGAGTTTGGTTATAAGGCTTCCAAGGAGCTTTTTGACGTAAACAAATTCGGCAAGTGGAAATTCTGTGATGAGGAATCCATCCGCGCGATTGTCGGAGACAACAATTCCGACATGAAGATTTCCGTTATGGCAGACGTCGGACGCTGCGATTACAAGAAGGACATCCTTGACAAAAGCGAAAGTGTCATCGACATGGTCCGCGTCGCAACCTACGTTCACCAGATGCCTGCAGCAATCGAGATGATCGAGAATGCCAAAGAGAAAGGATACGAAGTAACCTGTAACATTATGGCAGTATCCAACGCCAAGGAAGCAGACATCGATCAGGCACTCGAGATGGTCGGCAAAAGTAACGCAGACGGCATCTACATTGTAGACAGCTACGGAGCACTCTACCCGGAGCAGATCCGTGCAATTGCCGACAAATACACAGAAGTCGGAGAAAAATACGACAAGTACATTGGTATGCACGCACACAACAACCAACAGCTGGCTTTCGCCAATACGATTGAAGCCGCAGCAAGAGGTGTCAGCCTTCTCGACGCAACCATGATGTCTATGGGACGAGGCGCCGGAAACTGTGCGATGGAGCTTCTCTTAAGCTTCCTTAAGAACCCGAAGTACAATATCTTCCCGGTTCTTAAATTCCTTGAGGAGCATATGCTTCCACTGAAAGCATCCGGAGCCGTATGGGGATACGATATTCCTTACCTGCTGACCGGCCGCTTAAACCAGCATCCGTCCGCAGCGATCGACTTCAGCCACGCAGCCCGTACCGATTACGCAGACTTCTATACCGATCTGCTCGACAAATAAATTTGAGCAATCGAGTAGGAGGCGGTGACTAACCGCCGTCCTCTCACAGCACCGTACGTACC
>ERZ1034946.18-NODE-18-length-212298-cov-130.515409_pt1 | contig 212298 bp, 191 predicted proteins | sample MGYA00520591_ERZ1034946 | MGnify/ENA primary metagenome ERZ1034946 (study PRJEB33766, sample SAMN09781753) | gut metagenome | biome: gut microbiome | host: Homo sapiens | place: Madagascar | study: EMG produced TPA metagenomics assembly of the PRJNA485056 data...
GAATGGGCTGAAAAGCCTGTAAAATAGGGAAAGTTAGAAAGATATTTCGGCAAACCCGAATTTAAATTGTTATATGAAATAGTTTTGATTACCATATCAGATAGACTTGAAAAGCCTTGATTTCAAGGCTTTTCTTTTGTTTTTACCTATGTTATACTGATGTCTGTGCCAAACAGAATGTGCGGCAATTAAGATGTATGAGCATAACAAAAGTGAGGGATATAATGAGCAAAGTAGTGATTATGACAGACAGCAACAGCGGTATTACACAGGCAGAAGCTGCTGAGATTGGCGTTGTGGTACTTCCGATGCCTTTTTATATTAACGGAGAGATGTTATACGAAGAGATCGACTTGACCCAGGAACAGTTCTACAAGAAGCTGACAGAGGGTGGAGAGATCAAGACATCGATGCCGCTTGTCGGTGATGTCACAGATAAATGGGACGAGTTGTTAAAGGATAATGATGAAATCGTATATATTCCGATGTCTTCGGGGTTAAGCAGTTCCTGTGAGACAGCAATGATGCTTGCGCAGGACTATGAGGACAAGGTTCACGTTGTCAACAATCAGCGTATTTCTGTTACGATGCGTCAGTCAGTGCTTGATGCGAAGATGCTTGCAGATCAGGGAAAGAGTGCTTCTGAGATCAAGGAGATCTTAGAGCGTGAGAAGTTTGAATCGTCTATCTATATCATGGTTGATACATTAGAGTACTTAAAGAAGGGCGGACGAATCACTCCGGCGGCAGCTGCGCTTGGAACTTTGCTTAAGCTTAAGCCGGTACTCCAGATTCAGGGAGAGAAGCTTGATGCTTTCGCCAAGGCGCGTACCTTGAAGCAGGCCAAGTCCATCATGATCGAGTCTATGAAGAATGACTTTGAGAAGCGTTTCCATGATCCGGACGGCAGGAAGATGCATCTTGAGATGGCATATACTTATGATCTTGAAGCTGCGGAGGCTTTCAAGAAGGAAGTGCAGGAAGCATTCCCGAATAATGAAATTGTACTGAATCCATTATCACTTTCCGTGTCCTGTCATATCGGACCGGGAGCACTTGCAATCGCATGCTCGAAGGTAATTGAGTAAGTTTTTTCGAATAATGAGTTTACATCTTGAGAAGAATCCATTATAATCAGAAAGTAAAAACGGATGGGTTTTTACGACCCGTCCGTTTTGCTGCGTAATAGCGCAGGATATCTAGCAGACACAAACAGGAGGAATTGAAGAATGGTTAAAGCAGTTGTTGGCGCTAACTGGGGCGACGAAGGTAAAGGCAAGATTACAGACATGCTGGCGAAGCAGGCCGACATCATTGTACGTTTTCAGGGAGGAGCAAATGCAGGACACACAATCGTAAATGATTACGGTAAGTTCGCATTACATACACTTCCATCCGGCGTATTCTATAATCACACAACCAGTATTATCGGTAACGGTGTGGCACTCAATATTCCGGTATTGTTCAATGAGATCAAGTCCATTACTGACAGAGACGTTCCGATGCCAAAGATTCTTGTATCGAATCGTGCACAGATTGTAATGCCATATCATATTTTATTTGACCAGTACGAGGAGGAACGTCTTGGCGGTAAGTCATTCGGTTCCACAAAGTCTGGTATTGCTCCTTTTTATTCAGATAAATATGCAAAGATTGGTTTCCAGGTCAGCGAGTTATTTGACGAAGATCTGTTAAAAGAGAAGGTTGTCCGTGTGGCTGAGCAGAAGAATGTTATTCTTGAGCATCTGTATCACAAGCCACTGATCAATACGGATGAGTTACTGGATACCTTACATGAGTATCGCGACATGATCGCTCCTTATGTATGTGATGTTTCCTTATATCTTGACAAGGCAATCAAGGAAGGCAAGACGATCCTCCTTGAGGGACAGCTTGGAACACTGAAGGATCCGGATCACGGAATTTATCCGATGGTTACATCATCCTCCACACTTGCTGCTTATGGTGCAATCGGAGCAGGAATTCCTCCATATGAGATCAAGCAGATCGTTACCGTATGTAAGGCATACTCTTCCGCAGTAGGAGCTGGTGCTTTCGTCAGCGAGATCTTCGGAGATGAGGCAGATGAGCTTCGTCGTCGCGGTGGAGATGGCGGTGAGTTCGGTGCTACAACCGGACGCCCGAGAAGAATGGGATGGTTTGACTGTGTTGCCAGCAAGTACGGCTGCCGTATGCAGGGTACAACGGACGTAGCATTCACCGTTCTTGATGTACTTGGATATCTTGATGAGATTCCGGTATGTGTCGGATATGATATTGACGGAGAGGTTACAACAGACTTCCCTGTTACAAGCCTTTTGGAAAAGGCAAAGCCGGTACTCAAGACTTTACCGGGATGGAAATGCGATATCCGCGGAATCAAGAAGTACGAGGATCTTCCGGAGAACTGCCGCAAGTATGTTGAATTTATTGAGAACGAGATTGGATATCCGATCACTATGGTATCCAACGGACCGGGACGTGACGATATCATTTATCGTGAGTCTCCGTTATCAAAATAAATATTGGATGAGAGGACTCCCCCGTTGCTGGTGCAGCGGGGGAGTTTTTGCGTGGAAGAAGAGAGATTACCCCATTCATGTGGGTCATCAGGACTCCTCCCACCTGCGGTGGATCCCTCCTCATGGGTGGTCATCAGGACTCCTCCCACCTGCGGTGGGTCCCTCCTCATGACAGTGTTCACATAATTAACACAATTTCACCATATTTTACACACGGGATCAGCATAGACTATACCGTATAGAGTGCCAAAGCCTTGTGCGGGTTAAGACACGAATCATAAGAAGGAGGTTTTCACATTGATTGAGATTGACAACCTTGTGAAAAAATACGGTGAGCATGTAGCGGTAGATCATCTGTCGCTTACGGTGGAACCAGGCAAAATCTACGGATTCTTGGGCCCGAACGGAGCCGGAAAATCCACAACCATGAATATTATTACCGGATATCTCGGAGCGACAAGTGGAACGGTAACGATCAACGGTCATGACATCTTCAAGGAGCCGGAGGAGGCGAAGAAGTGCGTCGGCTATCTGCCGGAGATTCCCCCGCTGTACACGGATATGACGGTGCTTGAATATCTGAATTTTGTTGCGGAATTGAAGAAGCTGGAGAAAGGCTTACGGAAACGTTATGTCGAGGAAGCGATGGAGACGACCGGAATCCTGGATGTCAAGAATCGCATGATCCGTAACCTGTCGAAAGGATATCGTCAGAGAGTCGGCTTTGCGCAGGCAATTCTCGGTTATCCGGAGATCATTATCCTCGATGAGCCGACGGTCGGACTCGATCCGAAGCAGATCATTGAAATCCGTGATCTGATCCGAAAACTCGGTGAGAAGCATACGGTGATCCTAAGTTCCCACATCCTGACGGAGATCAGTGCGGTCTGTGATCACGTATTTATTATTTCCAAAGGTAAGCTGGTTGCCAGCGATTCTACGGAGAATCTTCTTGAGCAGATGTCGGGTGCGCAGGAGATTGAACTGATCGTTCGAAGCGAGTCTGCACGCGCGCAGGAACTTCTTGAGGAGATTGAATATGTGGAGCATGTGCAGATCAAGGATGAGCAGGAAGGCAGAATCCTTGTCCGTGCCAAGACCGGAACGGACGTCAGAGAGGAAGTGTTCCGTCAGATGGCGGAGAATCATATTCCGGTACTTGAGATGCACACGGTTACGAAATCGTTGGAGGATGTATTCCTTCAGATTACGCAGGAAGGAGGCAATCAGTAATGTTTGCGATTTTTAAAAGAGAGTTTAAGGCGTACTTCCAAAGCGTGATCGGCTGGCTTTTTGTCGCTGCTTTGCTTGCGGTATATGGTCTGTATTTTTATGTGTATAACCTGATGCAGGGATATCCTTATATCTACTATAGTCTGAGCGCCATCACATTTATTCTGCTGATTGCAGTACCGATCCTTACGATGCGAAGCTTCGCGGAGGACCGTAAGAATAAGACGGATCAGCTGACGCTGACCGCACCGGTATCCATTGGAAAAATCGTGTTTGGCAAGTATCTTGCGATGGTTGCGGTATTCACGATTGATATTGCGATTTTTGCAATCTCTCCATTGATCCTGCGTGCGTTCGGCACGGTGCCGATGGGGGAGAGTTATATCTCGATTCTTGCATTCTGGCTGTATGGATGTGCGAGCATTGCAGTCGGTATGTTTATCTCGGCTTTGACGGAGAGCCAGGTGATTGCAGCGGTTCTGTCATTTGCAGCGCTTTTTATCAGTTATATGATGGGCGGCATCACAAATGTGATCTCATCGAGCGGAAATCTGCTGACGAAGATTTTAAGCTGCTTCGATCTCTATGCGCCTTTTGACAATTTCTCGGGTGGAACGCTGGATATTACGGCAATCGTTTATTATCTGTCTGTGATCACAATCCTGAATTTCCTGACGGTACAGTCCATCCAGAAGCGCCGCTGGAGCATCAGCAGAAAGACGTTCTCAACGAGTGTATTTTCTGCATCCTTTATCGCGGTAGCGTTAGCTTTAACCGTGGTTGTCAATCTGGTTGTCGGCGCGCTGCCGAGTAAGGTAACATCAATCGATTGTTCGTATTCGAAGCTGTATTCGATCACGAGTGATACCAGGAAGGCGATGAAAAAGCTGACGGATGATGTGACAATCTATGCTTTGGCGGCAGAGTCCAAGAAGGATGCACAGATCGATAAAGTGCTCGGTCGTTACGAGGATCTGTCCAATCATATCAAGGTTGAGTATGTAAACCCTTCGACAAAGCCTTATTTCTATCAGGATTACACGGACAGCGCACCGGCGCAGAACAGTCTGATCGTTGTGAGCGGAAAGCGTTCGAAGGTGATCGATTATTATGATATTTATCACTATGAATCAAATATGGATTATTCTTCGTATTCATATTCCAATGATCTGGTCGGATTCGATGCAGAGGGACAGCTGACTTCCGCGATCGAATACGTGACGATGGAAGCGGATGAACTCCCGGTGATCTACCAGATTACAGGACATGATGAAAGTTCGATCGGAAGTGATTTCCAGTCAGCTGTCGAGAAAGCGAATATGTCTCTGTCCAGCATTGAACTTCTCAACGAGGAGAGTGTTCCGGATGATGCGTCAGCGATCATTATCAACGCGCCACAGAAGGATTTCAACGAGGCAGATGCACAGAAGGTCATTGATTATCTGAAAGCCGGGGGCAAGGCAATCATTGTCGGCTCCTACACAGATGCAGATATGCCGAATTTTGATTCCATCCTTGCAGCTTACAATGTTCAGCTGACCCAGGGTGTGATCTCTGAAAACGATGCGCAGCATTATTATAAGATGGGTGGACCATTCTACCTTCTTCCGGATGTAAACAGCAGTGATTACACCTCAAATATCGGTGGAAATTATGTCTATGTTCCGGCAACACTCGGTATCACTTATCCGGACACGGATGCCGAGACGGATAGTTCGAGCACGGATACCGAAGATGGAAGTGCCGCAACGGATAGCAGCGATAGCACCGATAACAAGATCACCTATACGTCACTCATCGATACGACGGATCAGTCGGTTGCAAAGAATGATCCGAATAATATGAGTGATTATGCATTTGAAGACGGAGATGACAAAGGACCATTCTCCATCGGTCTTGCAGTCGAGCAGACAGTGGATGATGACAATACCACGCAGCTTGTTGTATTTGGAAGCCCATATATCTTCAGCAATGATGCAAGCCAGCTGACTTCCAATAATATAACGCTTTTTGACGATGTAACAACGAAGCTGATCGGAGAGACAAAGCTTGCCGCAAGTGTGATTCCGGAGAAAGAATACACGCTGAGCAATCTGACCGTTTCCGCAGTCTACACGATTCTGTTAGGATTGTTATTTACGATCATTATTCCAATCGTGCTGATCGTATGTGGCATTGTGATTTTCGTAGTAAGGAGGAAGAAATAGATGAAAAAGCAGAAAATACAGATGTTCGTCATCGTTGTGATCCTTCTGCTTTGCATCGTTGCATACTTTGCTGCTACGCAGTATGCCAAGAGTCAGGAGCAGAGAGAGAAGGACAGTGAGACGCAAGGACAGGTAAGCCTTTCCATTGCAAAGACGGATGATGTCGATGCATTTTCTTATATTGTGGATGGAACAACGTATTCTTACACAAAGAGTGGAGATGGATGGACATGTGACAATGATGCATCGTTGAAGCTGGATGCGGATCAGATTACGACACTTCTCGATAATTTGAAGAAAGTCACTGCAGCGGAAGCAATCACGGATTATGATTCGTTATCGGATTATGGACTGGATCAGCCGCAGAATACGATCACGGTAACTTGTGGCGATGAGACAACGACGATCGATATCGGTGATTACAATGAGATGTTGAGCGAGTATTATGTCAAGGTCAGCGGAGATGAGAAGGTTTATCTGATGGATTCCACGCTTAAGGATGCGTTCTCGAAGACTGCGGATACGATGGTAGTGCAGGAAGATAGTACAGAAACCGAAAATTAAGGTTTGTTGATTTGAATTTATGACAAAGTGACGCTCTCCAAACCATTAATTATTATAAACATGACGGATTCGGAATGATACCGACTTTTTCTCAATTTTTTATGCGAGTTAACTCCTGCAACGATTTTGGATAGGTTTTCATCATATTTAGAATGAACGCTATTATCCAAGACAATGGAACGCAGGAGCAGTCGCATAAAATAATTTCAAAAAAGTGTATCATCCAAAATCCTGTTGCCTGAGATATATTTATGGTTTGGGAAGCTGTTTTTGATAAAATTCAAATCTCCAAAAATTTTCGCAGTAGTAAGGGTGGAAGCCGATAGTGTATTGGCTTCTCCTTTTTATATTTGCAATATATTAGATAAAAGAAGAATATGGTTAAAATTATTGATCCTTATTCCGCTTAAAATATAAAATCTGCATAAGAACTCGTGTCAAGGTAGCCTTCGGTGCTACGCAACCTTGACACGAGTTCTTTTATGCAGATTCGTAACGAACAAGCGGAATAAGGATTGGGGTGTCTTGGCAGGCAAGATCTTGCTTAAATAAACGTTGGAAATACTATTCTCTATGTCTTGGAAATTTTGAGCAGCGGCGAAGACATATAAATATTTGCCTCTTGACCCCGGCGAAAGTTAGAAGCGATGCCTGAACATTCAAATATTCGCCTCTGTGCCCCGGTGAAGCTTAGAAGCGAGGCCTAAACATCCAAATACTCGTTTCTAGACCCCAGTGTAGTCAAAACATTTAAACGATACAGATAGACATATTTAAATTGACATAAAACAAATCACGCGCAGTGAAATTCTACCTAAAGTTGTAGAATAACGCTGCACGTCATTTTATTTGACGAATTGCCAATATAAAAAAGAGTGAAGCCAATAAACAATCGGCTCCCACCTCTACTATTGCGCAAATTTTTGGTGAAATCAATTCATCGAGTTGTTTCTTAGCCAACAGACATACGAGGCCATACTTATTTTTCAGAACAATTTGGCAACTGCTTCGCCGTTCCATCGACTAGGATAATAGCGAAAAGTAGCCACTTTTAATGAAACTATCCAAAATCGCTGGCGAAGTTAACTTGCCAAATTTTCTGAAACAATAATTGTATGGCTCGGAGGGCGTCACTTTTAGAAAAGCTACGTCCGAATTGATTTCGGCAAACCCGAATTTATGTATTAAGAAAGTGTTTTGTTGTGCTCTCTATTTTTTTGATAAATTGGCTTTATCTTTCAGGGAGGTGTTGGAGTTATTCTGCATCTCATCCATCTGGTCCTTGGCATTTTTCTTGATGAGTTTGTAGATAAATGAGTATGCCCAGAGCAGCACCGGGATAATTACGGTTGCCATAACGGATGCCTGGAACAGGCGCATCGTTTCCGTGCGGTCGATGATCGCACAGATCAAAGTGCTCAGGTATAAGAGAACGAGAAGGATAATGCCGATGATGGCAAGAATCTGTTTTACTTTTTTCATGAATTTTCCTCCATGCAATTACAAAATAAAATGATAGATAATTGCGCTATTTATAAGTTTATGGACTAATAATAGAATAATAGCGGAAGATGCGGAAAACGTCAACCAATGAAAAAATCAATTAAAACAGGACAAAATGGTATTGACGAATCTGTGCAGATGCGTTATTCTGTATCCACAAAGCAAAATTCAATCAGATCGGATATATGTTTCGATTTGACAAATCCATTTAAGCGTGAGTTTCATGCGCTGCAATACCATGAGTTTTAAAATTAATACAGAATTTTGAGGGGACATAAGGGGATTTTGTTGTAAAAAACACTCGTTATGCTATACTAAAGAAAGGAAAACTATATGGAGAAGGGAAAAGATTTTACCATTGAAGAAAAGCACAAAAGGGTCAAGGAGTTTCGAACGATTGATGATGGACTTGAGAGAGTGTTTGTGAACACACAAGTTAGGGATGAGACAACGATATCGGAATATTTAAGTTGCTTAATAGAGAAAGAAGTGAATAACTCTAAATTTCCGGTACTTACAAAGCGAATGAATTATTTGAAACATCAGGAAGGAGGACTTCAGGCCGTGTGTGAAGTGATGGAAAAATATGAAAAGAAAGCAGCAGAAGAGGCGAATATTCGGGCAATTAAAAAAATGATTATTGATTTTAATGCATCGAAAGAAATTATTCTTAAGGATTATACAGAAGAAGAGTACAATGCTGCCTTAAATGAAATTAAGTTGGTGCAGTGAATATGACGAAAGAAGCCTTTTCACTTGAAATGGAGAAAGCAGGATATAAAGTGGCAACGGAAGTATAAAATATCTTGAATATAACGAAGTTTTTGTGTAAAATAGAAACAAATGGGGAGCTGACCAGAGTCGGCTGAGAGGAAACTGTATCGTTTCGACCCAAAACCTGATTTGGATAATGCCAACGTAGGGAGCGATATCTGTGTACAAAGAGATGCTTTCTGCATCTCTTTTTTTTGGATAGGATGTTTTTTCGATTTACGCGAAGCGACGGAAAACAAAAACGAATCAGGAAATCTTAATGAAAAGAAATCTTAATGGAAGAATTTTCAAAGAAAAGACAAAGGAGAGAGAAGATGAGCACGTACACAACACAGATGGATGCCGCAAGAAAAGGCATCGTAACACCGCAGATCAAGACAGTAGCGGAAAAGGAGAATATGCCAGTGGAGAAGATGATGGAGCTGGTTGCAGAGGGCAAGGTCGCAATCTGCGCGAACAAGCATCATACATCGTTGAACCCGGAAGGCGTGGGAAGCATGCTGCGCACGAAGATCAATGTAAACTTAGGCGTGTCAAGAGACTGCAAAGATTACGATATCGAGATGCAGAAGGTGATGAGCGCTGTCAATATGGGTGCGGAGGCGATCATGGACTTATCGAGCCACGGAGATACGCAGCCATTCAGACGTAAACTGACAAGCGAATGTCCGGCGATGATCGGAACCGTTCCGGTTTATGACAGCGTGATCCATTATCAGAGAGATCTGGCAACACTGACGGCGAAGGATTTCATAGATGTTGTACGAATGCATGCAGAGGATGGCGTGGATTTCGTAACCCTTCACTGCGGAATTACAAGAAAAACAATCGAGCAGATCAAAAAGCATAAGCGCAAGATGAATATTGTAAGCCGCGGTGGAAGCCTTGTATTTGCATGGATGACGATGACCGGTGAGGAGAATCCATTCTATGAGTACTATGATGAAATCCTTGATATCTGTGAGGAGCATGATGTGACGATCTCGCTTGGCGATGCATGCAGACCTGGATGTCTTGCAGATGCAACGGATGTATGCCAGATCGAGGAGCTGGTTCGTCTCGGAGAGCTTACAAAGCGTGCGTGGGATCACAACGTACAGGTAATGGTTGAAGGACCGGGACATGTGCCGCTTGATCAGGTCGCTGCAAACATGAAGGTGCAGCAGAGCATCTGCATGGGAGCGCCTTTCTATGTGTTGGGACCTCTTGTTACGGACATCGCACCGGGATATGACCATATTACGGCAGCCATCGGTGGTGCAGTGGCAGCGATGAGCGGAGCTGCATTCCTCTGCTATGTGACACCGGCGGAGCATCTGGCTCTCCCGAACGTCGAAGATGTAAAGCAGGGAATTGTTGCCTCTAAGATCGCGGCTCATGCAGCGGATATTGCCAAGGGAATTCCGGGAGCGAGAGATATCGACGACCGTATGGCAGATGCAAGACGCGTGCTTGACTGGGACGCACAGTTTGAATGCGCCATTGATCCGGAGACAGCCAAGGCGATCCGTGACAGCCGAAGCCCGGAGGATGACCACAGCGATACCTGCAGTATGTGTGGTAAATTCTGTGCTGTACGCAGTATGAATAAGGCTTTGGCGGGTGAGTACATCGATATTTTATAATATTGTATATTTGACACCGGATGTTCGACGAGTATCCGGTGTTAATTTTTACAATCAGCGAGCTTTTTATTACATAATTCGGTTGCGGATTGTTCAAATATACAAAATGATAATTGGAAAATATGTTAGGGGAGATATTGTGTTAAACAGAATATTAGATGAGATGGACATGGATGATGAAGAAAGACAGGTTGTTGGGTATGGATTAAGAAAATTTTTTATGTTTATAATCTCGTTACTTATTGTTGCAATTATAGGTGTATTGACAAATGAAATCTTCAATTTAGTTGTTTTTTTGCTTTTATTTATTCCTTTACGTATATTTGCAGGTGGATTACATTTGTCATCACTACGATTATGTGCATTAATGTCTGTTGCTTTGATTTATGGTATTGCTTTAGTGTCAAAACATATACAATATGTAATGTTGAATCAAAAAATGATATTTTATGGTGTGTATTATAGCTGCTATTACTATAATTTGTCTGGCACCGGTCGACACGATAAATAAAAAGCTTTATAATAGTGAGAAAAGACGCTTCAAATGTATCTCTGAAATTATTGTATTTGTAGAGTTATTTCTTTTTGTTTCATTAAAATCATTAGATACAATAAAATTTATGATTTGTATTGTTTTTGTGTTGGAAAGCATATTCCTTATAATACAAATTATTGTAAATTACTTTAGAGAAATTGGAAGATTGGAAAATTATGATTAAAATAGCGATATGTGATGACGAGAGTTTTACATGCCAACAAATAGAAGGTATGATACAGGAAAGCAGCTTAACTAGTGAAAATAAAGTTGATGTTGATATCTTTTATACAGGGGAAGGTTTGATAAGAACGCTTGCGTCAGGCAGGGAATATGACTTTGTTATATTGGATATTGAATTAGAACAGCTAAATGGTGTCGAAGTTGGCATCTATATTAGAGAAAAGCAACGAAATTTCCATACACAGATTATTTATATATCTTCTAAGGAAACGTATGCGATGCAACTATTTACGGTTCAGCCTTTGGATTTTCTGGTGAAACCGATCGTAAACGAAAAGTTAGTCCATACGATACAAAAAGGATTGGAAATGATATCCTATTCGGAAGAATTATTTATGTGCAAGGCTGGACGTGATCATATTGCGATGAATTGCAAAGAAATATTGTATTTCATGAGCGATAAAAGGAAAATTAAGATCGTCTGCAAGGATGAAGAAATTGATTGTTACGGTAAACTATCGGATGCTTTAAAGTTATTACCTGATTTTTTTGCGCAGATACATAATTCCTATGTGATTAATATGAATGCAATCAAGAAGAGTACCAGGGATTCTGTAATCATGAATAACGGCGATTGTTTGCAGATCAGTAGAAAATACAAAGAGAGTTTCGTAGGTAAGTTGTGGGATAGATGGGCGAAGCAGCAGGACGGTGAATAGATGGAAAAATATATTGTCAATATTCTGTGCGATTTTTGTCTTCTTCTAGTAATCAGAAGATTTATTGATGATTTTTTTATGAGGAGAAAGAGAAGTCAGAACTGGAGTAATCTCGCCTCGTTTGTTTGGCTGGCAGGAACACTCGTGATGAGCGAATTGTTTCATGTGCCACTATTGAATCTTACAACAAATCTGTTATTGACAATCTTACTGACCTGTGCCTATGAGGGAAACTTTGTAAAAAGAGTTCTTGTCGCCTTTTTGTTATCTGTATTAAGCGCTGCTTGTGATATGGCAGCTTTTGTGACAACTTCTGCAGTGTTGGATCCGGACAAGTCTTTTTACAGTTTCATTTTTACCGTTATCTATATGCTTCTTTTGGAAAGAATACTAGGAATTGTGATAAGAAGGGGATGTGTCTGGGAACTGGTAGGAAAAGAGATGCTTCTTCTGTGTGGATTTCCGGTGCTTGCAGTGATCGTTTTGTACTGTGTTACCGCCATGGAAAGCGGAATCTATCAATGCATCGCCAGTATAGCGGTGCTTGCAATATCGATTTTATCCATTGTTGTGTACGATAAACTGGCAACGAGTCTGGAAGTGAAGTGGGAAAAAGGCATGCTGGAAAAAAGAGTGGAAGCTTATCACCATGAACTTGATACAATGAAGAATTCTCAGAGACGGATTCAGAATTTAAGACATGACTTAAGGCATCATTTTATCGAACTGGAAGGACTGGCGAAACAAGGGAAAAATGAGGAGATTTATTCCTATGTAAAAGAATTGGAAACCTCTTTTGCAGATACGAAGAGGGCGGTACATACCGGTGAATATGAAATGGACAGTCTGGTTAATTTCCTTGTGGATGATGCAAGAAATCGCGGGGTAGATGTATGCACGGACATCACCATACCGGAAGATCTGAATGTATCAAAATATAAATGGAATGTTATTGTTGGCAATCTCCTTGAAAACGCGATTGAGGCTGCAGGTAAAGCCGATATGAAAAAAGTGATTCTCAAATTAAAACTTTCAGATGGAATCCTGTTCCTTGAAATTAAAAATTCGTATACAGGAAGAATTGTGATGGAAGAGGGCATGGTAAAGGCGAAGAGTGTAACCAGAGGTCATGGAATAGGATTGCGCAGCGTTAAGGATCTGGTTGATGAACAGGACGGACAAATGGATATCAAGGTTGATGGCGAGTGGTTTGATGTAAAAGTTATGATATCAATGGTATAAGTTCGTCAAAGTAGAATTTTGGACATTGTCATAGCATTATGTGTCCAAGTCGGGGTTTTATTACATTTATAAAGATAATTGTTACACTGGGAGAGCGTGCGAAATGTTTTATTGTATAGTGATGGAGAAAGGAGGACGATAAAACTGAAAAAGGATATGGATTTGTTAAAAAAATCGATATTTTTTATTGGAAAAACAATGGCAAAAATCGATGCGATGACTACTTGTCCTTGGATTAACTATCAGCCAAAAGTTCCTGAGGCTGTAAACAGATTAAGAAAAGATAGGCGGTAAATTTTTTGATGTGCTTATGAAAAGCAAGAGAGGAGATTGTGTAATGGTGGGGGGAAAGGTAACAGCAATGTTATTGTGCAGTGTATTATGTCTGTTTAATATGACTTCTGTATTCGCAATGGAGAATGAGGGTCCTGCGGAAATCTATGAAAAATACAGAAATGATTTACAGTTTAAAATGATGCAAGAAGAATATGGCAAAGATTATGCCGATACTTTTTTATCAGATGTAGAAAAAGTGTATATAGATATTGCATCGATGAAAAATGCAAGAGGCGGGGGAGGAAATACTTGTTATCAACGTGTTACTAATATACAACAAACTAAAAGTTATAATTGTGGTACTACTACAGTATTACAAACTTTATATGGGCTAGGTACTCAAAATAAAGTGGCTGGTAAGACAAATGGTGATAAGATTGAAACGTTAGATAAGGAATATAATGTTGATTCACAGGGGTCTCTTATGGTGTATCAGGCGAGAGATGCACTAAATAAATACAGCAACAAGTCATACATTTATGAATTGGGAAGTAGTATGACAAAAACTGGATTTGAAGACCGAATAGCGGCATCGCTTACTGCTGGTAAGCCAGTGGTTCTGCATGCTAGAACTGAAAAAATCGCATACTACAAAGGGCATTCGTCTGGGCATTATATAAGCCTTGATTATGTTGATAGGCTACATGGTGTAGTGAGGCTGGCAGATTGTAATAATAATAGTAATTATTACGGTGTGCATCCAAATGTGGCAGTTAGTGATGCATACAATGCAATTGCCGCAAGTGGTAGATATTTAATTTATTGATGAATTGAGAAGCATACTCACAGTTTCTTGTGAGTATGCTTTGTGATTATGGACTTTAGGTTGTTGAGCGCGTTGTCGCGCGAAAATCTCAAATATAAATTTGTAAATAGGCATTCAGTGCCTTGAGTTATTTTTAGGATAGTGGTGCCTTGGGTATCGGAGGAAAATATAATGAAGAGAAAAGTATATTGTTTGATGGGTGCCGCATTTGTTTTGGTATGTGGCTGCGGAAAAACGCAGGATACATCCGTTGATATGCAGAAAGCCACTGCGGCGGAGTATCAGGAGGCGGACAATCTTGCAGACGAATTTGAAATCCAATCTGTCAACCTTCCAATAAAAGAGGAGAACCTTGGTTTTTATTGTGTGTCGGACGGAAAAATATTTTATGTTGTTGACTATTCGGACTCTTTGCAGGATCAGACCGGAACCGGGGAGAATGTTGAATTTGAGAATAAGTACAATACACAGATCCATATGTACGATATGAACCAGAAAGAGGATCAACTGGTTTATCAGTATGATTTGGATTATTGCATGTCGATTTACGATCTGCGTGCCAGGGGGGATAGAATCGTATGGATTGAGCAGCCGAAGAGTGGTGGCTGGATCATGAAAACGATGGATACAGGGGATGAAATCCAACCACAGAGTATCACCGATAGCACGGAGATGTCGAGTGATGAGAATGATGCAGTTGTACCGACCATGAGTGAGGACAAGGCATACTGGTATCAATGTAAAAAAGAAAAAAAGCATTCTTACTCGTTGTATTCCTATGATTTTCTGACACAGAAAATACAGTGTGAACAGACGGACTTGGATGTGGAATCTCCGTATGAAGGATTTTCTCTAGTTTCTAGTGTTGGAACGCTGCTGGAAAAAGAGAACGATGTGCATAGCTTGATTCATTTGTGGAATGTAAAAAATGCAAAGAAAGCACAACTGCATATTGATGGCGAAGTCAGTGCTCCGATTTCCAATGAATCCCTGAGTGTCTGGATGAAAAATTATGAGACGGATGGAACCTTGTACATATATGATTGGGATGCTGCGGAGATTGGTAAAATTGATTTCAATCCGGGACGCTTTTTCTCCTATGGAATCATTGGCGATAACGTATTTGTAAACCAAAGGGATCAGTCTGCATACGGATCGGACGGATTGATCTGCTTTGATGTAAAGAAGAAAGAGTATCAGCAGATTATGGAAACGGATCAGATGTTGACTATTTTTCAAGGCGATGACGACGAAATTTATACGAGTGTAGTAGAGGATGGTGTTGTTACGATTATTACCGTCACTATGCGTGATGAAAAATCTGGTGCATGATAGATGGACGGAAGAGAATGCGGATCATATCTGTGAAGGTACTGAACAGATACGAATCAGCTTAGTGACCGTAAATATCTTGCGCATCTTGTATATATCCGATAAAATAGATATGGGAAGTTAAATAACAGACGTCAGTCCTGCGTGAATCATCGTGCGGGGCTGACGTTTTCGTGATGGAAGAGAGGAATAACGATGCAAACAACAAACGATTTAAAAAATATGGCTTTGTTCAGCGACACGACCGAAGAATTTGTTTCTCCGGCGGAGCCGAAGATGAATGACACGGTGACGATCCGCTTCCGGTCGGCGAAAGATGCAATCAAGTGTGTCAGCCTGCGAAGTAAAGATATGCGGTATCCGATGACAAAGGAGAAGAGTGTGGGCTGCTTTGATTACTATGCGGTCCAGGTAGCGCTTGGAACGGAGAAGTTTACCTATTGTTTTGAAGTGGAGGCAGATGGCATCCGCGGATATTATGATATGCGGGGATCGCTGCGCGGCAAGAGGGACTTACACTATGAATTTATCCTGATTCCGGGCTTTGAGACACCGGATTGGGCCAAAGGCGCGGTCATGTATCAGATCTATGTGGATCGTTTCTGTAACGGAGATCCGTCGAATGATGTCTTAAGCGGCGAGTATCAGTATGCGGGACGCCGCGTGGCGCAGGTTACGGATTGGAACCGGTATCCGGAAACTATGGATGTAGCGAATTTTTATGGTGGTGATCTGCAGGGAGTGCTGGATAAGATGGACTATCTGCAGGAGCTTGGTGTGGAGGTGATCTATTTTAATCCTCTTTTCGTGTCACCGTCCAATCATAAATATGATATACAGGATTATGATTACATTGATCCGCATTTTGGAAGAATCGTGGAGGATGAGGGAGAACTTCTGCCGGAGAGATCTGATGAGAATCGTCTGGCAACCCGGTATGTGAATCGTGTGACGAACAAGGCGAATCTTGAGGCGTCCAATGAACTGTTTGCCGAAGTGGTGGCGGAGGCGCACAGACGGGGAATGAAGGTGATCCTCGATGGTGTGTTCAACCACTGCGGATCGTTCAATAAGTGGATGGACAGGGAACGCATCTATGAGAATGCAGAAGGTTACGAAAAGGGGGCATATGTGTCTTCGGACAGCCCGTACCGAAGCTTTTTCAAGTTCAGGAAGAAGGGCGAGTGGCCATACAACAGCGATTATGAGAGCTGGTGGGACTACGAGACGCTTCCAAAATTAAATTATGAGGATTCCAGGGATCTTTTCGATTACGTGATGCGGATCGCTGCCAAGTGGGTTTCGCCACCCTATCATGCGGATGGCTGGAGACTGGATGTGGCTGCAGATCTGGGCTTTACGCCGGAGTTTAACCACCATTTCTGGAAGGAATTCCGTAAGGCGGTCAAGAAAGCGAATCCGCAGGCTGTCATTCTGGCGGAGCATTACGGCGATACGCGTCCGTGGCTCGGCGGCGATGAGTGGGATTCGGTTATGAATTATGATGCATTCATGGAGCCGATGACCTGGTTCTTAACCGGAATGGAGAAGCACAGTGAAGAGTATCAGTCGGAGCTTGTCGGCGATGCAGACAGCTTTTGGGAGGCAATGCGCAAAAACGGAGCGAATTTTGCGATGCCGAGCAGGCTTGTTGCGATGAACCAGCTGTCCAACCACGATCATTCGCGTTTTATGACAAGAACCAGTCATAAGGCAGGACGGATCGATACACTTGGCGCAAAGGCTGCGGATGAGGGGAATAATCCTGCAATATTCCGCGAGGCGGTGGTGATGCTGATGACCTGGCCGGGGGCACCTACACTGTACTATGGTGACGAGGCCGGTGTCTGCGGATTTACAGATCCGGACAACCGCAGAACGTATCCATGGGGGCATGAGGATCAGGAGCTTGTGGCATTCCACAAGGAAATCATAAGGATCCATAAGTCCTGTGAGGAACTGAGAACCGGATCGCTCATCGAGCTTAAGAGCGGGGATAATTTCCTTGCCTATGCGCGATTTAATGCATCGATGCATTCGGTTGTGCTGATGAACTGCGCCGATCAGGAGATGACACAGAAGGTTCCGGTGTGGATGGCGGGAGTCCCTTGTGCGATGGACTACATGGAACAGGCGGGGGACGAACTGAAAGCGGAAGTAAAGCTGACGCGGCTTATATGTACGGATGAAACCGGTTATCAGACGGATCCGGTGGAAATTACGGTCGTTGACGGAAACATTACGGTTACGTTACCGAAGTTCTCGGCAATGCTTCTGCGATACACGGATTAACGATTCGAGGATGAAACAATTACAGAGGTCTGCATGCAAAAACGGGAAATACATAGGATTTACGGAAATATATATAAGAAGCAATGTTGGTATAAGAAAGAAAAAGCTTGGAAAATGCTCTATATTTTGGTATAATGGCTTTACATGTGAATTATCCATGAATTCTTTATTGATAAAGGTGGTATAAAGATGGCTATATTGCAGGAGTGGCAGAAGATTGCCTATAATGAGAAAGCAAACCAGGGGGAGTTACAGAGATTCTGGCAGAGATATTTCCTTTTAGAGAAGGGTGTCTACGAGAAGCTTCTTACGAACCCGGATGAAGTAGTAGAGGGAACGGTTAAGGAACTGGCTGATAAGTATGGATTGTCTGTCCTTGAGATGGCAGGCTTCCTTGATGGAATCAATGAGAGTCTTGTTGAGCCGAATCCGATCGATACAATGGAAGAGGACACGAAGGTAAGCCTTGCTTTTGATAAAGTAAAGCTGTACAAGAACATGGTAGATGCAAAGGCTGACTGGCTTTACAATCTTCCGATGTGGGATGAAATCTTCGATGCAGAGACAAAGCATAAGCTGTATCTTGAACAGAAGAAGTCCGGTACGGTTATCGTTGGTAAGAAGGTTGGACGTAATGATCCATGTCCTTGCGGAAGCGGTAAGAAATACAAATTCTGCTGCGGACGATAATTTTTGCAAATTAGTACTTGATTTTCTGAAATTCGAGCCTATAATAAGTTATGTTAAAACATAAAGCAAAACGTTGAAGAGAAGAGTACATAAACGAAGCATAGCAGAGAACGATGCCTTTGTGGAAGCAATGTGGTGCAAGCATCCGTATGGGAAGTTTATGGAAGACCAACTCTGAGTGACCCCAATCCGGTCCGGTGATTCCGTTATCATCGAATGAAGTGATCACATGTTTCTTATGTGTGGTAACTGGGGTGGAACCGCGATAATTTATCGTCCCCGGTATCAGGATCGTCTGATACCGGGGATTTCTATTTTACACAATTTCGTAATCCTCGGATAGGACGATAAAGTACAGGCACAAGACTGATGTGCCAAGATTGTTTGATAAGGAGGATAATCATTATGAAGATCACATTAAAAGATGGATCAGTCAAAGAGTATCAGGAAGCCAAAACGGTTTATGAGATTGCTTCCGACATTAGCGAAGGTTTAGCACGTGTGGCATGTGCAGGAGAAGTGAATGGAGAGATCGTTGATCTTAGAACTGAGATCAGTGAGGACTGCGAACTGAATATCGTGACTGCAAGCGATCCGGAAGGACTTCGTGTCATCCGCCATACAGCATCACATATTTTAGCAGAGGCAGTAAAACGCCTTTTCCCAAATGCAAAGCTGGCAATTGGACCGGCGATCGATGATGGATTCTACTATGATTTCGATTCTGAGCCATTCTCAAGAGAGGATCTTGACAATTTAGAGGCAGAGATGAAGAAGATCATCAAGGAAGGTCATGAAATTACAAGATATACACTCTCAAGAAATGATGCAATCAAGTTCATGGAGGAGAAGGGTGAGCCTTACAAGGTAGAGCTCATTGAGGATCTTCCGGAAGATTCTGAGATCTCTTTCTATGATCAGGGTGGCTTTGTGGATCTGTGTGCAGGACCACATCTGATGAGCACCAAGGGAGTGAAGGCCTACAAGCTGCTTTCTTCTTCTATGGCGTACTGGAGAGGCGATTCCAATAAGGCGCGCCTGCACCGTATCTACGGTACCGCATTCAATAAGAAGGACGAACTGAAGGAGCATCTTGCAAAGCTTGAAGATGCAAAGTTACGCGATCATAACAGACTCGGACGTGAGATGGGATTATTTACAACCGTTGACGTCATCGGTCAGGGACTTCCGCTTTTTACACCAAAGGGAACCAAGATGATCATGAAGCTGCAGCGCTGGATCGAGGATCTGGAGGATAACGAGTGGGGTTATGTGAGAACACGTACACCACTGATGGCGAAGGCTGATCTCTACAAGATTTCCGGACACTGGGATCATTACATGGACGGAATGTTCATCTTAAATAAGGATTCCGATGACAAGGAAACCATGGCCCTGCGTCCGATGACTTGTCCGTTCCAGTATTATGTATATATGAATGAGCAGCATTCTTACCGCGATCTTCCGTATCGTATGTCAGAGACATCCACTCTGTTCCGTAACGAGGATTCCGGTGAGATGCATGGACTTACCCGTGTAAGACAGTTCACAATCACAGAGGCACATATCATTCTGCGCCCGGATCAGGCTGAGGAAGAGCTGACAAGATGTACTGAGCTGTGCCACTATGTTATGAAGACACTTGGTATCAACGGAGATGTTACCTACCGTCTGTCCAAGTGGGATCCGAACAACAAAGAGAAATACCTCGGCGATGAGGAATACTGGAACAGCACCCAGCAGTATCTGCGTGACGTTATGAATGAGAATCATATTCCGTTCACAGAGGCTGACGGTGAGGCCGCATTCTACGGACCGAAGATCGATATCCAGGCAAAGAACGTATACGGCAAGGAAGACACCATGGTAACCATCCAGCTTGACTGCGCAAGTGCAGAAAAGTTCGGTATGTACTACATTGATGAGAAGGGTGAGAAGGTTCTGCCTTGGATCATCCATCGTACCTCCATGGGATGCTACGAGCGTACACTCGCTTGGCTCATTGAGCATTATGCAGGAAAATTCCCGACATGGCTTTGCCCGGAGCAGGTTCGTGTACTTCCAATCTCTGAGAAGTATATGGATTACGCCAACAAGGTTGCAGCAGAACTCAAGAAAAAGCATGTAGATGTCACAGTAGACAGCCGTGCTGAGAAGATCGGATACAAGATTCGTGAGGCAAGACTGGATAAGCTTCCATACATGCTTGTTGTCGGACAGCAGGAAGAAGCTGACGGAACGGTTTCCGTAAGAAGCCGCTTCGCAGGGGACGAGGGCGTGAAGCCGCTTGACGAGTTTATTGCCCAGATCTGTGAGGAGATTGATACAAAAGCAATCCGCGAGGAAGTTAAGACCGAAGAGGAGAGCAAGTAAGATAAGGTATCTGCCCGGGGGATGAGTCGCGTAGCGTCCCTCGGGTTTATACATAAAAAAATTAATTTATTAAATGGAGGGAACAATGTTAGAAAAAATGTTCAAACTCAAAGAGAACAACACCAGCGTGAGAACGGAAGTGATCGCCGGTATTACGACATTCATGACAATGGCGTACATCCTGGCCGTTAACCCGAACATGCTGGGTGCAGCAGGAATGAATCCTACTGCAGTATTGATCGCAACCTGTCTTGCATCATTCGTAGGAACACTTGCGATGGCACTTCTTGCAAACTATCCGTTTGCACTGGCTCCTGGTATGGGACTGAATGCATATTTCGCCTATACCGTATGTGGTAACATGGGTTACTCATGGAAAGTTGCTTTGATGGCAGTATTCGCGGAAGGTATTATCTTCATCATCCTGTCACTGACCAACGTACGTGAGGCAATCTTTAATGCAATTCCGGCAACCTTAAAGAAAGGTGTTGGAGCTGGTATCGGTCTGTTTATCGCATTCATCGGTTTACAGGGCGGTCATATCGTTGTAAACAATGATTCTACGCTGTTATCTTATGTGAAATTTACAGAGAACTGGCACACAGAAGGTATCTGCGCTGTTCTTGCATTACTTGGTCTGATGCTGACAGCCATCCTTTATGTAAAGGGTGTGAAGGCATCTATCCTGATCGGTATTATCGCTACATGGGTTCTTGGTATGATCTGCCAGGCAACCGGTATCTATGTGATCGATCCGGATGCAGGATATTATTCTTTATATCCAACATTACAGTTTACTGATTTTACAGCAATCAAAGATACATTCGGACAGTGTTTTACTGCTGATTTCAGCGGCGTCCGTATCATTGATTTCATCGTTGTATTATTCTCATTCCTGTTTGTTGATATGTTCGATACCATCGGAACACTCATCGGTGTATCTGACAAGGCAGGCATGCTTGATGAAAAAGGACAGCTTCCGAATGTTAAGCAGGCACTTCTTGCTGATGCCGTTGCGACTTCCGCAGGAGCTATCTTCGGTACATCAACAACCACAACTTTCGTAGAGAGTTCTGCAGGTGTCGGTGCAGGCGCAAGAACCGGTCTTGCATCGGTTGTAACAGGTTTCTTATTCCTGCTTGCAATCTTCTTTGCTCCGATCTTTACAGCAATCCCTGGATTTGCTACTGCTCCTGCACTCATCTTCGTAGGATTCCTTATGGTATCTGCAATTGTTAAGGTTAATTTTGATGATCTTACAGATGCGATTCCTGCATACCTTTGCCTGATCGCTATGCCACTTATGTACAGCATCGCAGAAGGTATCGCAATCGGTGTTATTTCTTATGTAATCCTCAACCTTGTTTGCGGAAAGCACAAGAAGATCACACCTCTTATGTACATTCTCGCAGTATTATTTATCTGCAAGTACATCTTCCTGTAAAATTTTATCAGGTGATATGCCCCGGATCTTCGGATTCGGGGCTTTTTGTTTTTTCATTCCTGAAATTATGAAGCTTTTATAGCAGCGGCTCTGGCAATCCGGTCTTGGCGCGTGCCACATGAGAGGAACACGTTTTTAGACAAAATCATTGAATTTGCGAAAATGTCTGCTGGGCTCAATTTTTGTGTCCGAGCGCCACTGTCTAAGCTTGAGCGGACAACAAATCATAGAAAGAGCCCAGCGGAGATTTCCTGCAAATTCTTGATTTTGGATAACTAGTGTCCTCTTATGGGGCACGCGCCAAGACCGGATTGCCGGAGCCGTTGCAGTACAATGTCTGCAATTTCAGGAATAAAAAAATAAAAAAGCGCAAGAATAGTTTGTGTCAGATTACACATATTAATGTAGGAATCCATATGAGAAAATGGATCAGACCGGAAAATGTCCGGTGGAAATCTGAAGAAATCAGGAGGTATGTGAGATGACAAAACTGGATTGTAATGTTGTAAACTGTTCTTACAACGAGGATAACTGCTGTAGAAGAGAGGATATCCATGTAGAAGGTATGAAGGCAAAGATGCCGTCAGAGACAAGCTGCGGAAGCTTTGCGGCAAGAGGCTGTGGATGCGCGACAAACAAGATGGGTGAGCCGGAGAAAGACACAAATGTAGCTTGTGATGCAACCGAGTGTAAGTTCAACCGTGAGAAAGCTTGTAGTGCGAGCCATATCGGTATCTCCGGAGGCCATGCAGACACTTGCAAGGAGACAGAGTGCGGAAGCTTCGAGTGCAGCTGCTAGTGTTTGAAAGTTAACACATTTAAAACAGACAGAGCGTAGACGTTCTGTCTGTTTTGTGTGTGAATGGAAGGCTTACAAAAGAAGAAAGAAGCTTTCTTGACAACCATTCCTATAAGTGACAAAATAGTTTCATTGTGGGAATATGAAAAGTTTGGTTAGAAAATAGAAAGAGTATGGTATGAGACAAAAGGAAAAGAAGGAAGCAAATCTTGGAGAGGATCGGATAGGAGGTCTGCTTTTTAAGCTGGCGCTTCCTGCAATTCTGGCACAGGTCATCAATCTGCTTTATAACCTGGTCGATCGTATGTACATCGGTCATATTGCAGAGGTTGGTTCGGTGGCTTTGACGGGACTCGGAGTGACGATGCCTTTTATCATGTGTGTCTCTGCGTTTGCAGCGCTTGTGAGCATGGGCGGTGCGCCGCGTGCATCCATTATGATGGGGCGGGGCAACAAAGAAGAGGCGGAGAGGATTCTTGGCAATTGTACGTCGATGCTTGTTCTCGTGGCGGTCATTGTGACGGTGGTAAGTCAGATCTGGGGACCGGACATATTGCTGCTTTTTGGCGCAAGTGAGAGTACGCTCCCTTATGCATGGGCATATATGCAGATCTATTCACTTGGAACCATTTTTGTGCAGCTTGCGTTGGGACTGAATGCGTTCATCAATGCACAGGGATTTGCCAGAACCGGAATGCTGACCGTTGTGATCGGTGCGGTGTGTAATATTATATTGGATCCGATTTTTATCTTTGGATTACATATGGGTGTGCGCGGAGCGGCACTTGCAACGATTCTTTCGCAGGGAGTTTCCTGTGTGTGGATCGTGCGGTTTTTACTGGGAAAAGAAACAACACTTAGGATTCGGAAAGGGAATCTGAAGATTCGTCCGAAAACTGTTGGACCATGTATTGCGCTTGGTGTTGCGCCGTTTATCATGCAGTTTACAGAAAGTGTGTTAAACATCTGTTTTAACACGAGCCTGCTTAAGTATGGCGGTGATGTGGCGGTCGGTGCGATGACGATTCTGTCGTCTGTGATGCAGATGTCTATGCTGCCGATCCAGGGGCTGACGCAGGGCGCGCAGCCGATCATCGGGTTCAATTACGGAGCGAAGAAGATGGATCGCGTGAAGAAGACCTTCCGGTTACTTTTGGTGTCCTGCGTGGCATTTACCGCGGTCATCTGGCTGATCTGCATGATCCTTCCACAGGCATTCATTCTGATTTTTACGGATCAGGCGGAGCTGATTGCTTTCACAAAATGGGCGATTCGCATCTATATGGCTGTATCGGTGATCTTCGGGGTGCAGATCTCCTGCCAGCAGACATTTATCGCGTTGGGAAATGCAAAGACATCCGTTTTCCTGGCTTTGCTGCGTAAGGTTATTCTGCTGATCCCACTTATCTATATCCTTCCGGCATTCATGGAAGATAAGCTGATGGCGGTATTCCTTGCGGAACCGGTGGCGGATGTGATCGCTGTAACAACGACATCGATCCTGTTTTATCGGACCTATCGGACGCTTGACAGGGAGCAAGAAGAATCTTGCAATACGGAGAATGTCAACTTATAATAAAGAAATAGAACACCCACTATTGGGGTGAAGAAGGAGTAAAAAATGGATTATAACATTAATTTTCCACATTTACATATTTATCTGGATCATGTGGGGAAGAACATTATGATCGGCAATTTCTCAATCGCATACTATGGAATCGTGATTGCATGCGGAATGCTGGCTGGTCTTGGAATTGCCTGCTGGATGGCAAAGCGAACGGGACAAAAGCCGGACACTTATTACGATCTTGCGATGATCGCAATCGTCTGTTCACTGATCGGTGCGCGGCTGTACTATGTTGCATTCCGATGGGACTATTATAAGGATGATCTGTTAAGCATCTTTAATATCCGGCAGGGTGGGCTCGCTATCTATGGCGGCGTGATCGCGGCAATTATCACAACGTTTGTGTTCTCGAGGGTGAAGAAGCTTTCCATGGGGCTGCTCTGTGATACCGCAGGACTGGGACTTGTGCTTGGACAGGTGATCGGACGCTGGGGTAATTTCTTTAACAGGGAGGCTTTCGGCGGATACACGGACGGTCCGTTTGCAATGCAGCTTCCGCTGTCTGCAGTTCGTTCCTCGGATGTGACGACAGATCTTATGAATCACGTGGTGGAGAGTGGTGGAATCTCTTATATTCAGGTACACCCGACCTTCCTGTATGAATCCATGTGGAATCTGGTGCTTCTGATCCTTTTAATCCTGTTCACGAAGCATAAAAAGTTTGACGGTGAGGTGTTCTTACTGTATCTGGCAGGCTACGGAATCGGAAGATTCTGGATCGAATCGCTGCGCACGGATCAACTTCTGATCCCTGGCATCGGCTATCCGGTATCGATGGCGCTTGCGGCACTTCTTGTTGTTGTGTCGGTTGTGTGGATTATTGTCTGGCATATCCGCGCTACAAAGAAGGACAAAGTGGAGAATCAGCCCACTTCGGAAGCGTAATAGGAATAGAAAAGACCAAAAATTGAATAAGGAAATTGATGATAAAGTGGAGGATATTCCCAATATGGGAGTATCCTCCACTTTTTGCGTCAATAAGGAGAAAAATGAACAGGGATCTGGCAGAAAATACCTGCATTTGTCGCCTCTTGTATGGAGAAAACAAGTATACCACAATATATTGGATATGACGAAAAAACAGCGTAAAATCCATGAAAAAATCTTGATTTTTGCCACTGTGAGGGGTATTATGGTAACAAGGTGGTAGAAAGTGGAGTTAAAATACCACATAGTGGTGCAAAGTGGTGGATAAGTTGATAAAAATGTGGAGAACTTACCTGCGAAATCGGCACACGGCAGATTGAGAGAGAAAGGCAGGTGAGCGCGTCATGTTCATGGGTGAATACAATCATTCCATCGATGCGAAGGGCAGATTGATCGTCCCTTCGAAATTCAGAGAGCAGCTTGGCAGCGAGTTCGTTGTGACCAAGGGCCTGGATGGATGTCTGTTTGTATATTCACATGAAGAATGGCAGCGTATCGAAGAAAGCCTCCGCGAGAAACCACTTACCTCCAAAGATGCAAGAAAGTTCTTAAGATTCTTTTTTGCAGGCGCAGCAACCTGCGAGGTGGACAAGCAGGGAAGAATCAATCTTCCGGCAAACCTTCGCGAATATGCAGGCATTGATAAAGAAGTCGTATCGGTTGGTGTATTCAGCCGAGTTGAGATCTGGAGCAAGGAACGCTATCAGGAGAACAGTGATTTCGATGATATGGATGAGATTGCAGAACATATGGCAGATCTCGGAATTGGAATTTAAGAGGAGGCGTCCGATGGCGATACATCAGAGATGTACCGCAGTCTTCGCAAAGCGATTTTTCATGGTCGGATGTTCCGCCACCAGGAAAGGATGAGATATGGAATTCAAGCACTATTCGGTAATGCTGAATGAGACAATTGAACAACTGAATATCCGTCCGGATGGAATCTATGTGGATGGAACGCTCGGTGGAGCGGGACATTCGTCAGAGATTGCAAAACGCCTTACGACAGGACGCCTGATCGGCATTGATCAGGATGCAGATGCAATCGCAGCGGCCAGTGAACGACTGAAGGATTATAAAGATAAAGTGACGATCGTAAGAAGCAATTATGCACAGATGAAGGAAGTACTCCATAATCTGGGCATTGAGAAAGTCGATGGAATTCTGCTCGACCTTGGCGTGTCATCGTTTCAGCTTGATACACCGGAGAGGGGATTTACCTACCGGAGTGAGGACGCACCTCTTGATATGCGCATGGATGACAGACAGAAACTGACGGCGAGAGATATCGTCAATGAATACAGTGAGATGGAGCTGTTTCGTATCATCCGCGACTACGGAGAGGACCGGTTTGCGAAGAATATTGCCAAGCACATTGTAAGTGCAAGAGAGCAGAAACCGATCGAGACGACCGGCGAGCTGAATGCGATCATTAAGGGAGCAATCCCGATGAAAGTACAGGTGACAGGAGGACATCCTTCCAAGAGAACCTATCAGGCGATCCGCATCGAGTTAAACCATGAACTGGATGTACTTCGCGACAATTTAGACGATATGATCGAACTTCTGAATGATGGAGGAAGATGCTGTATCATCACTTTCCATTCATTGGAGGATCGCATCGTAAAGTCGGCTTTTAAAAAGAACGAGAATCCTTGTACATGCCCGAGCAATTTTCCGGTGTGTGTATGCGGAAATAAGTCCAGAGGACATGTTGTAACAAGAAAACCAATTCTTCCTTCGGAGAAGGAACTTGAAGAGAACAGCCGCTCAAAGAGTGCAAAGCTTCGTGTCTTTGAACGGGTGACGGATTAAGTAAGAAAGCAGGGAAGCGCATATGACTAGAAATTATTACGTAAATGGAAATACAGTCCGTGAGTTGGATACGCCGGTTCGTCCGCAGCGAAGAAGCCGCGAGGAGATCGAGCAGGTACAGCACCGCAAGAGCAGAAGAAATGCGGCGCGCAGAAACCGTCAGAGAGCGATGGAGATGAGCCCGGGATATGTGATGTTTTTGACAGCCGGAGTGCTTGTGATCGCGATGGCAGCGGTATCATTTGTTAATCTGCAGTCACAGATTACAAGCCGCATGAGAAATATTGCGAACCTTGAGAGTCAGGTAACGGACCTTCGTGCAGATAATGATGCACGTTATAAGAGAGTGACAACATCAGTTGATTTAAATCATGTGAAGGATGTTGCAATCAACAAGCTCGGAATGGATTATCCGAAGGAAGATCAGGTTGTGTATTATACGATCGAGAACAGCAACTATATGGATCAGTATAGCGATATTCCGAAGCAGTAGGAGCGTAGTGTGGCAAGAACGAGAAAGAAAAGAAGACCTGTAAAGAAATTAAACCGAACAATGAGGGCGAAGCTGATCGTGCTTTTTGCTGCATTTGTTTTATTACTCTGCGGGTTGATCGGTGTGCTTACCTACATTGAATCCACGAGCGGAGACAAATATGAGAAGAAAGTTTTATCCATGCAGTCCTATGACAGTAAGACGATCCCTTATCAGAGAGGGGATATCATCGACAGTTCAGGGACTGTTTTGGCAACCAGCGAGGCAGTTTACAACGTAATCTTAGACTGCTCCCAGATGACCTATAAGGAAGACTATGTAGAGCCGACGATTCAGGCACTGCTTCAGTGCTTCCCGGAACTGAAGGAAGAGGATTTAAGAACCTACGCGAAGGATAAGAAGGACAGCAAATATATTGTGCTGGCAAAGAAGCTGCCTTACGATGAAATCCAGAAGTTTGTGGAACTTCAGGATAAAGCGGATGAAAAAGGCAACAAAGTCAATCCGAACATCAAAGGCGTATGGTTTGAAAAAGAATATCAAAGAACCTATCCGTACAAGTCACTGGCGGCATCGGTGATCGGATTTACTTCATCCGGCAATGTCGGTACGACAGGACTTGAAAATTATTATGATGATACGTTAAACGGAGTCAACGGAAGAGAGTACGGTTATCTGAATTCCGATAGTAATTTTGAGAAGACCGTAATTCCGGCACAGGACGGAAATAATCTTGTGATCTCGATTGATTCGAATATCCAGTCGATCGTGGAACAGAAGATTCAGGAATTCAACGATGCTTACCGCGACAATTATTACGAAGGAGATGGAAGTGTCGATACTGCTGTTATCATCCAGAATCCGCAGAATGGAGAAATCCTTGCGATGGCGGATTATCCGGAGTTTGATCTGAACAATCCGAGAGATTTAAGCTCTCTGTATTCCAAGAAGGAATTAAAAAAGATGTCCGATGATGACACGATGGATATCTTAAATAATCTCTGGCAGAATTACTGTGTGACAGCAACGTACGAGCCGGGTTCCGTGCAGAAACCTTTTACCGTGGCTTCAGGACTTGAGACCGGAACACTCAAGGATAAGATGACATTTGTGTGTGATGGAGGAGAGACCTTTAACGGACAGAAGGTCAGTTGTGTAAACCGTAACGGACACGGTACAGAGACGGTGCGAAAGGCACTGATGGATTCCTGTAATGATGCCTTGATGCAGATGTCTTACAAGATCGGCAAGACGAATTTCCTCGAGTACCAGTCTATCTTTGGTTTCGGACAGAAGACCGGAATTGATCTGCCTGGCGAGGCAAATACATCTTCTTTGATCTATACCGAAGATACGATGAAGCCGGTTGATCTGGCAACGAACGCATTCGGACAGAACTTTAACTGTACGATGATCCAGATGGTGAGCGCTTTTTCTTCGCTGGTCAACGGAGGAACGTATTATCAGCCGCATCTTGTGACCAAGATAACGGACGCATCGGGCAACACCGTATCGACGATCGAGCCGAAGGCGGTAAAACAGACCGTTTCCGAGAGCACAAGCGATCAGATTCGCGATTATTTATACGATGTTGTATCCAAAGGTACCGCAGGAACCGCCAAGGTTGACGGTTATTCTATGGGTGGTAAGACCGGAACCGCACAGAAGATTCCACGTAAGGATCGTAAGTATCTGGTCTCCTTTATGGGATTTGCACCGGTGGAGAATCCGCAGCTTGTGATCTACTGTGTCGTAAATGAGCCGAATGTCGGCGACCAGGCTCACAGTTACTTTGCACAGAACATCGTGCGTGAGATCTTAGAGGAAGTGCTTCCGTATATGAACATCTATCCGGATGAGGAACTGACCGGAAAGAATAAGGATCTTGACGTCACAGGCGTGAATGCACAGTATACCGGAGAACATAAGCCGGTTAAGAAAAAAGGCGATACAGGCACAAATGAATAAGAGATAGCATGACGGCGGGTGTTCTAATGACATCCGCCCATTCATATATCTATAAGTAAGAGACGCAGTGGCAGGATCTGTCATGGAACGAAATAAGACCTATCACCGCAGAAAAATATGTGTGATCGGACTCGTTGTCGCAGCTTGTGTCTGCGTGTTGCTTGGACGATTAGTATATCTTATGATCTTTCGCGGAGATTATTACTCCAGGCTTGCAACCGATCTGCAGCAGAGAGAGCGACAGATCAAGGCGGCGCGCGGCAAGATTCTTGATGCAGGCGGAGTTGTGCTCGCAGGTAATAAGTCGGTGTGCACGATCTCTGTGATCCATAATCAGATCGAGGATCCGGAGGGCGTGATCGCAATGCTTGTAAAGGAGTTGGATCTGCCTGAGGAGCGCGTGCGTAAACGCGTGGAAAAATACTCATCGATTGAGAAAATCAAAAGCAATGTTGACAAAGAGACGGGCAACCGGATTCTTGCCTATGGGTATGCGGGCGTCAAAGTGGATGAGGACTACAAGAGAGAGTATCCGTATGACGATCTGGCATCGAAGGTGCTGGGCTTTACCGGCGGCGACAATCAGGGAATCATCGGTTTGGAGACGGTGTACGATGACTATCTGCAGGGACAGGATGGAACGATTCTGACCACGACGGATGCCAGAGGCGTGGAGGTTGACAATATCGGTGAGGAGCGCATCGAGCCGGTTGCGGGAAACAATCTGCGGCTTTCACTGGATGCAAACATTCAGCTTTTTGCCGCGCAGGCAGCGGAAAAAGCGTATCTGCAGAAGGACGCGGATTCCGTCAGTATTCTTGTGATGAATCCGAAAGACGGACAGATGTTTGCGATGGTTGATTATCCGGAATTTAATCTGAACCAGCCTTTTGAACTGACAGAGGAATATAGGGAATATGCGGGAACGGATGAGGAGCAGGACTATCTGAACCAGATGTGGCGTAATCACTGCATCAATGATACCTACGAGCCGGGATCAACGTTCAAGATTATTACAAGCGCAGCAGCTTTGGAAGAGGGCGTTGTCTCATTAGAAGACCGGTTCCACTGTCCGGGCTATATCATTGTGGAAGACCGCAGGATCCGGTGTCACAAGACGACCGGACACGGAGCAGAAAGCTTCGTGGAGGGAATCGAGAATTCCTGCAATCCGGTGTTCATCAATGTGGGACTCCGTATCGGCGCGGATCGTTTCTACGATTATTTTGATCAGTTCGGGCTGCTTACGAAGACCGGAATTGATCTGCCGGGAGAGGCTGCGACGATCATGCACAAGCGGGAGAATATCGGTCTTGTAGAACTTGCAACGATTTCATTCGGACAGTCGTTCCAGATTACACCGATCCAGCTTGCGGCGACGGTTTCTTCTATTATAAACGGAGGCAACCGTGTAACACCGCATTTTGGCGTGCAGGTGGAGGATGCTTCCGGCAACTGCATCGAAAAATTCTCTTACGAGCAGAAAGAGGGTATCTGCAGCAGCGAGACTTCGGAGAAAATGCGGTATCTTCTCGAGAAAGTGGTCTCAGAGGGCGGCGGAAACAAGGCATATATCGAAGGGTACAGTATCGGTGGCAAGACGGCAACATCGCAGACTCTGCCAAGATCTGCAAACCGGTATATCTCATCGTTTTTAGGGTTTGCACCGGCGGATGATCCGCAGGTGCTGGTGCTCGTCATCATTAGAAATCCGTCCGGCATCTATTACGGAGGTACGATCGCGGCACCGGTGGCGAAGGAAATATTTGAAAACATTCTGCCTTACCTTGAATTACGGTAGCGAATAACGTATACTTAAATAAGTATGCCAAATGAAAACGGAGGAACAAGACATGAAGATAGAAGAGAAGAAGGTTCTGGTTGTCGGAACCGGAATCAGTGGAATTGCAGCAGCAAAGCTGCTTCTTGAGAAGAAAATAGATACGGTTTTGTTTGATGCCAACAAGGAACTGGATATTGAGAAATTCCATGAGAAGGCACCGGAATTAAAGGATGTACCAATGATCCTTGGCGAACTGACAGAGGAACAGATGCATGAATTTGGCGTGGCTGTATTAAGCCCGGGAGTTCCTACGGATCTTCCGATGGTGGAGCGTCTTCGTGCACAGAATGTTGCCATCTGGGGAGAAATCGAGCTTGCTTACCATTTTGGAAAAGGCAGACTGATCGCAATCACCGGAACGAACGGAAAGACGACAACGACCGCCTTGACCGGTGAGATCATGAAGAATTATTTTGACGATGTGCGTGTAGTCGGCAACATTGGAATCCCGTATACATCCGAGGCTGCATCGATGACGGAGAATACGGTAACCGTTGCGGAGATCAGCAGCTTCCAGCTCGAGACGACACATGAATTTAAGCCGGAGATTTCGGCAATTCTGAATATTACACCGGATCATCTGAATCGTCATCACACGATGGAATGCTACATTGAGACGAAGGAATCCATCACGAAGAACCAGACGAAGGATCAGGTGTGTGTATTAAATTATGAGGATGAAGTGCTTCGTGCGTTCGGCGAGAAGGCACCGGCGCGTGTGGTATATTTCAGCAGCCAAAGAAAGCTTGATGAGGGATTCTATCTGGACGGAGAGGATATCTTCTATGCGCATGACGGTCAGACGGAGCAGATGATCAACGTCAATGAGCTGAATCTGCTCGGTCGTCACAATTACGAGAATGTGATGGCTGCCTGTGCGATGAGCGTGAATTTTGGAGTACCGATGGAGAAGATCGTTGAGGTCTTAAAGAGATTTCAGGCGGTCGAGCACAGAATCGAGTATGTGACCGAGAAGCGCGGCGTCAAGTTCTACAATGATTCTAAGGGAACAAATCCGGATGCCGCAATCCAGGGAATCCGTGCAATGAACCGTCCGACACTTCTGATCGGTGGCGGATATGATAAACAGTCCGAGTATGATGAATGGATCGACGCCTTTGACGGCAAGGTCAAGAAGCTTGTGCTGATCGGACAGACCGCAGAGAAGATTGAAAACTGTGCGCATCGCCATGGATTCATGGATACCGTGCGGTGTGAGACCTTTGAGGAAGCAATCAATTATTGTTATGATCATGCGGTAGCGGGAGACGCAGTTCTTCTTTCTCCGGCGTGTGCAAGCTGGGGCATGTTTCCTAATTATGAGGAGAGGGGAAGAATCTTTAAGGATATCGTCCACAATCTGAAAGAGTAGAGAATCCGAAGGAGTTGTAATTCGTGGCTAGACGGGAACGAAAACCAAAAGGAACTACATATTTTGACTATAATCTGCTTTTTATCGTGATCTTCTTGCTGGGATTCGGATTGGTTATGCTGTATAGCTCGAGTTCTTATATCTCGGCAAACACATACGGAGACAGTGCACATTATCTGAAGCTGCAGCTCCGTAATATGGGAATCGGTGCAGTCTTTATGGTAATTATGGCCAAAATCGATTATCATCAGTGGAAGAAGTTCTATATCCTGGCGTATCTGGGATCACTTGTGCTCTGTACACTTGTTTTACTTCCGATTCCGGGGCTGACGAGATCTTCCCACGGTAAGTCGCGCTGGCTGAATCTTGGACCGGTCAGCTTCCAGCCGTCTGAGCTTGCAAAACTTGCAATCATTATTTTCCTTGCGGTGCTGATCGAGCGGCACACAAGGGAGGTCAGCAAGACGGCGGGCGTGATCAAAGTGTTTGTTTACCTTGCGCCGCTTCTTTTGATCGTTGCAATCGGTAATTTAAGTACGGCAATCATTATCTTCGGCATTGCTTTCTGTATGCTTTTTGTTGCAAACCCGCAGTATAAGCCGTTCTTTGCTTTGGCGGGAGTCGGCATCGTCGGCGTAGTCGGACTGATCGCAATCGAGGGATACCGAGGCAACCGTGTCGATGCATGGCTTCATCCGGAGACGGCAGGAGACAAGGGATATCAGACGATGCAGGGACTGTATGCGATCGGTTCGGGTAAGCTTTTCGGTAAGGGACTCGGTGAAAGTCTGCAGAAGATGGGAAATGTGCCGGAGTCACAGAATGATATGATTTTCACCATTATCTGCGAGGAGCTTGGTCTCTTCGGTGCTGTGTGCGTGATTTTGCTTTTTGTACTTCTTCTGTGGAGAATGATGGTGATCGCCAACAACGCGACAGATCTGTATGGCGCGCTAGTTGTGAGTGGCATTATGTCCCATATTGCGATCCAGGTAATTTTAAACATCGCGGTTGTAACCAATACCATTCCAAATACCGGAGTGATTCTGCCTTTTATCAGCTACGGTGGTACGTCCATCGTGTTCCTGATGGGGGAGATGGGGCTGGCGCTCAGCGTGTCGAAGGGCATCCGGCTGGAATCGATGGAGTAGATAGGAAATGATTAAAGAAAAACGTAGAAAAGCCAGAAAACGTAAGAAGATTCTGATCGCATTCCTGATCCTTTTGCTTTTGTTTGCAGCGGCGGCATTGATCGTGATCAAGGTATTTCAGGTCAACAAGGTGGAAGTGGAGGGCAATGAACTCTACGATGCGAAGGTGATCGAGAAAGCGGTATTGAATGACGATTATTCATGGAATTCACTCTATGTCTATCTCAAGTACCGGTTTGTAAGTATCAAGGATGTTCCGTTTGTGGATACGATGGAAATTACCTTAAAGGATCCGCAGACGTTACATATTAAGGTATACGAAAAAGGCATGATGGGATATCTGTATATCTCATCGATTGATGAGAATGCATACTTTGATAAAGATGGAATTGTGGTGGAGACGTCATCGAAGGTGATCGATGGAACCCCGCAGATCATCGGAATCGACTGTGACAAGGTCGTATTGTATGAGAAACTCCCAATCGGGAATGCAAAGCTTCGCGAGATACTGACGCTGACACAGGCACTCAAGCGTAATTCGCTGATTCCGGATTCTGTCACTTATGGTGTTGCCAACGAGCCTGTGCTTGCATACGGCAAAGTCAGGGTGGAGATGGGGTCTCTTGACCTGCTGACACAGAAAGTCGAGCGGCTTGCCAAGATCAAACCGAGCATCGAAAATCTCGAAGGAACACTACATTTAGAGAATTGGACAGAAGAAACGACAAATATTGTGTTTGATAAAAAAGTTACCAAGAAGAAAGCTTCCAAAAAGAAGAAGCAATAATAAATGCAAAAAATCACAATTTTATGTTGATTATTTCGTGAAAAAACTATATTATAGTCTATATGGGCGAGCATGAAACATTAAAATGTTTCACAGACCCGGTCAGAAAGTAAGTTTGCAGGCGGACAAGCATGAATATGAGGTGCTTTTCGCCGATGTTTCGTCGCAGAGACGGAAGATAGATTTGTAGAAATTATATGGGATGAGAAAGAGGAGGAAGAACCATGCTGGAGATTCGGACAACAGAGGCAGACACAAGTGCCAAAATTATTGTAATTGGTGTAGGTGGAGCCGGAAATAATGCTGTGAACCGCATGATCGATGAGAATATAGGTGGAGTTGAATTTATCGGAGTGAATACCGATAAGCAGGCATTACAGTTGTGTAAGGCTCCAACATTGATTCAGATTGGTGAGAAACTGACAAAAGGACTTGGCGCAGGTGCCCAGCCTGAGATCGGTGAGAAAGCTGCCGAGGAGAGTGCAGAAGAATTATCCGCAGCCGTAAAGGGTGCAGACATGGTATTCGTTACCTGTGGTATGGGTGGCGGAACCGGTACAGGTGCAGCTCCGGTTGTTGCTAAGATTGCCAAGGAGCAGGGAATCCTGACCGTTGGTGTTGTAACCAAGCCATTTAAGTTTGAAGCGAAGAAGCGTATGATCAATGCCGTATCCGGTATTGAGAAATTGAAGGAGAACGTTGATACACTGATCGTAATCCCGAATGATAAGCTTCTTGAGATCGTAGACAGACGTACTTCTATGCCGGATGCATTAAAGAAGGCAGATGAAGTATTACAGCAGGCAGTACAGGGAATTACAGACCTGATCAATCTGCCGGCACTGATCAACCTTGACTTTGCAGACGTACAGACGGTTATGAAGGACAAGGGTATGGCACATATCGGTATCGGTAGTGCCAAGGGTGATGAGAAGGCAATCGAGGCAGTGAAGCTTGCCGTTGCATCTCCGCTTCTTGAGACAACCATCAACGGAGCAACCCATGTTATCATTAATATTTCCGGAGATATCTCTCTTATGGATGCCAATGATGCTGCAAGTTATGTACAGGATCTGGCAGGAGAGGATGCGAATATCATCTTCGGTGCGAAGTTCGATGAGACAATGACAGATGAAGCAACTATTACGGTTATTGCAACAGGACTTGAGACCGCTGCTCCTAAGCAGACCGCAGGCGGAATCGGTAACCGTATGGTTTACCCGACACAGAACGCAGCCCGTCCTTCTGCGACACAGGGACTTCTGAATCGTACCGCAGCAACAACACCGGTTACGAACAGACCGGTAAATCCGGAAGTGAAGCCAAGCACACAGATGCCTGGCATCGGAATCAATGTTCCGAAGAGACCGGAGAGTACGGTTAAGCCGGTTGAAATCAATATCCCGGATTTCCTTAAGAATTCCAAGAGATAATTCTTTTGTCGAAACCGGACTATAAATTCTGAATTACAACCTCCTGTTTTTGCTAAATTATGAAGGAATATTTCTTTATAATGGCAGAGACAGGAGGTGATTTTGTATCTATGTATTCTATATGGATTTGTTCGTGGAACAAAACTTTCTGATGAATCTTATCGTGTTATCCCTCACACAAATATTTTGCAATCCGAATGGAAAAAAGAATTACATCCGCATGATCCTTGCCGCATTCATAGGAGCGTGGGTATCTGTCTGTGCTCTCGTAATTGGCTCGTTCTATGTATATGTTGCAGTGACGGCAATCATTCTGGTGCCTTTTATGCTTGTGATCGCATTTGGGCGACAAAACGGGCGGCAGATGATACGTTTCATACTTGTAAGCTGGCTGTCCATTGTGATTGTTAACGGAATCGTATCGATCGGTTGTCAATGGACAGGAACACAGGGAATCCCCTGGTATCTGGCAATTCTTACGCTTTGCATCGCACGTATTCTGGTACGGAATCTGGTCAATAATCTGCAAAGGCAGACAAAGTTCATGCAGGTTGTATTGATGGATCACGGACAGAACCGATCCTGCATCGGGCTGTATGATTCCGGCAACCGGCTGCAGATGCCGGATACGGGCGAACCGGTGCATATTGTCGGAAGCGCGTTATTACGTGAACTTGGTGTAGGGGAAGAGGCGCAAAAGCTGATACCGTATCGCGCTTTGGGCAGGACAGACGGAGTAATCGGCGTAGTGAAGGTTGAGAAAATGAAGGTAATGTCTGGAAGGAAAGTATATTGTGGGGAAGGTGTGTGGATGGGATGCGCGGATGATGCGTTACTTCAGGGGATGGATTATGAAATGATACTCAATGGAGCAATCCGGTTTGGGTAAAGAAAGGAATGGGACTTTATGATCGATATCATACATATTTTACGGCAGAAGATTGAGAGTATCCGTCTTCTTTTTCTGGAAGATGAAGTATTTTACATAGGAGGATCCGACGTGCTTCCGCCGCCGCTTGAGCGGGATATGGAAAGCCAGTGCCTGACGGCTTTGGTTGAGCGGGAGATCCCGGAGCAGGACTTCACGAGAGAAGACGCAAAACGTATTCTGATCGAGCATAATCTGCGTCTTGTGGTCTATCTGGCAAAGAAGTTCGAGAATACGGGAATCTGCGTCGAGGATCTGATCTCGATCGGAACGATCGGACTGATCAAAGGAATCAATACGTTTAATCCGCAGAAGAAGATCAAACTTGCAACTTATGCTTCGCGCTGTATTGAAAATGAGATACTGATGTATCTGCGGCGCAACAATAAGGTGAAGCTTGAAGTGTCATTTGATGAGCCTCTTAATGTGGACTGGGATGGAAACGAACTGCTTCTGTCCGATATATTGGGAACAGATGAGGATATCATCTATCGGGATATGGAGAATGAGGCGGAGATTAAGCTGCTCCGTGATGCTTTGGAGAGTCTGTCGGCAAGGGAGAAGCAGATCATCTGTCTCAGGTACGGAATTGGAACGAAGGATGGCATCGAGATGACGCAGAAGGAGGTTGCGGATCTGCTTGGAATCTCGCAGTCTTACATATCCAGACTGGAGAAGAAAATTATGGTGCGGTTGAAAAAAGAAATACAAAAAAACTAGTAGATTTCGCATTGATATATGGTATAATCAATATAAATATTTGAATAAGAGATATGAATTTGTACACATTTCACAATTGGAGAAGGTAGGGATAAATTATGAAGATTGAATTCTTAGGCGCTGACCGTGAGGTGACGGGAAGCTGCCACTATGTGACGTTTGGGGAAACGCATTTTCTGGTGGATTGTGGTATGGAGCAGGGACCGGATCTGTATGTGAATCAGGAGATTCCGGTGAATGCGGCAACGATTGATTATGTCTTTGTCACGCATGCACATATCGATCATTCCGGATTGTTGCCACTGTTGTACAGCCACGGATTCCGGGGGAAGGTATTCGCGACGAAGGCAACCTGTGAACTCTGTAACATCATGCTCAAGGATTCCGCACACATTCAGGAATTTGAGGCGGAGTGGAGAAACCGTAAGGCGCGGCGTGCCGGTAAGCCGGAAGTGACACCGATGTACAACATGGAAGATGCGATGGGGGTATTGGAGCACTTCGTTGCCTGCGAGTATCATGATAAGATCGAGATCTGTGATGGACTTACGATCCGGTTTGTCGATGCCGGACATCTGCTTGGATCTTCTTCGATTGAGATCTGGGTGACAGAGGACGATAAGACGGTTAAGCTGGCATTTTCCGGAGATATCGGTAATCAGAACCGGCCACTCATCAAGAATCCGGAGTATCTTAAGGATGCAGATTATGTCATTATGGAATCCACATACGGAAACCGCAATCATGAGGCTCCGCCGGATTATGCGGTAGAGCTTGCGAAGGTTATGAATGCAACGTTCACGAAGGGCGGAAATCTGGTAATTCCGGCTTTCTCAGTTGGACGTACGCAGGAGATGCTTTACTTCATGCGTCGGATCAAGACGGAAGGACTGTTGCCTGAGTATCCGAATTTTGAAGTATATATCGATAGCCCGCTCGCAGTTGAGGCAACGAATATCTTTAACAAGAATGTCGCAGACTGCTTTAACGATGCTGCTTTGGAACTGATCGAGTCGGGTGTGAATCCAATTCAGTTTGACGGACTGAAGGTTGCGGTCACAAGTGATGAATCGAAGATGATCAATGTGAATTCGAAGTCGAAGGTTATCATCTCTGCATCCGGTATGTGTGAGGCTGGCCGCATCCGCCATCATCTGAAGCATAATCTGTGGAGATCGGATTCCACGATTCTGTTTGTTGGATATCAGGTGCCGGGAACGCTCGGTCATTCTCTCCTCAATGGGGTCAAGAAGGTAAAACTTTTTGGTGAGGAGATCAATGTCAAGGCAACGATCGTAAATCTTCCGGGAATCAGCGGTCATGCGGATCGTGATCATCTGACCAGGTGGATCTCCTCCTTCGAGCAGCCGCCGAAGCGCGTCTTTGTTGTACATGGTGAGGAGAGTACGGCGGTCGCATTTGCGGAGCATGTGACGAATGATGTGGGATTCCCGGCTGTGGCTCCGTACAGCGGTGATGCATATGATCTCATTACAGGAGAGCAGATTGCACAGGGAAACCGCGAGCTTGTCGAGAAGAAGAAGCAGGGCGTATACCGTGCAAGCTCCAGTGTATTTGACCGCCTGATGATCGCCGGTGAGCGTCTGATTGCTGTCATCAAGAAGTGTCAGGGTATGGCGAATAAGGATCTTGCGAAGTTTGCGGATCAGATTAATGCCTTGTGTGATAAGTGGGATCGCTAAGCGGAAAGTGCATAAACATATGAAATCCTTAGAGGGCAGCCGGCAGCCGGCTGCCTTCGTTCATGTCATATAGAGTGTAATTCATGCACAAAAGCCCCATATATAGTAGAAAAGGAGTATGATTATTTTGGAAATATGGCGCATGGAAATGGGGAGCGTTCAGTCGCTGTCTGTTTTCAGGTACTGATACATATTTTTGAGTGCGTTTTTCTCAAGGCGGGAGACTTGTGCCTGGGAGATGTGGATTTCATCGGCGACCTCAATCTGCGTTTTCCCTTCAAAAAAGCGAAGCTTGATGATTCGTTCGTCGCGGTCGTTCAGACGGGAGAGAGCATCACTTAAAGAGAGGTCCTCAATCCAGTTCTCCTCACGGTTCTTTTTGTCGGAGATCTGATCCATGACATAGAGAGTGTCACCACCGTCCGTGTAAACCGGATCAAACAGGCTTAAGGGTGTCTGGATCGCGTCGAGAGCATAGACGATGTCTTCCTTCGGGATTCCGCTTGCTTTTGCAATCTCATCGAGCGTCGGTTCTTTCTGCGAGGTGCGGGCAAGCTGTTCTTTGGCCTGCATCGCATGGTAGGCAATATCGCGCAGGGATCTGGGGATGCGATACTGGGTGTTGTCTCTGAGGAAGCGGCGCAATTCCCCAGAGATCATTGGCACTGCATAAGTGGAAAATTTGACGTTTAAGGTTACATCGAAATTATCGATCGCCTTCATGAGTCCGATGCAGCCGATCTGAAACAGATCGTCCATACTTTCGTTGTGATTGCGGAAACGTTTGATCACGGAGAGGACGAGTCGGAGATTTCCTTTGATATAGGTCTGCCTTGCCTCCTCATCACCGGCGCGGATCCTTTCAAATAATGCCTCCTTTTCCTCATCCTTCAGTATGGGCAGTTTCGCAGTGTTGACGCCGCAGATTTCAACTTTGTATGAAGACATTTTTCCGTTCCTCCGATTTTTATTTCTTTAAGCGATTGCGAAACTCCTGTGGCGGCGTGCTCCGGCTGGGCTGACCCGGAGCACGCCACCACAGGAGTTTCGCAATCGCCTATCATTTCTTAGTAAAAAGGATGGGGCTTTTTTTGCTTTTTTATTCACTTGATGATATACTTTTAGAAATTTAAGGGGATATAATGCAGAAGGGAGAATACAAAAATGGAAGAGAAAAACAAGAAAAATCAGGCGGCAGAGGATAAGAAGAATCAGAAACCTGCGAGCGAGGAGTGGGCAACGGAAGCTTTAGAAGAGCTGGATGATTTCATCGAATCGCAGGGAATTTATATCCGCCAGTAGAGAAAGCGGAGCGTTTGCGGGTTAAGCCGTAACCGACATCAGATAAAAAGGAAATGTGAGTAGGGTAAGACGAATGAAGCGCGAGGAAACATATTCGAAAGGTTCAATACCGAGAATTATATTTTATATTGTGATGGTGGCAATTCTGACTGTATTTGTTGCTGCGGAAATAGTGTATCCGGGCGAGCACGGTGAGGCTTCACAGGAAAAAAATCTGATCTACCATGGCGTTTTTGTATGGGAAAAGACGGACGGAACGCGGGAAAAAATTAAAGTCCCGGGGCAGTATGAGGTGCCGGCAGGGGAAACGATGACGATCGTTACGACGTTTCCGGATAATTATAAGGCTAATTCAATCGCCATCCGGTCTTCGCTGCAGAGTGTCCGGTTTTACGTGGACGGAAAACTTCGAACGGAATATGACACTGCCGATACGAGACCGTTTGGTAAGGACTCGGCCAGCCGGTATGTGTTTTGTCCGACTTACACAAGAGATGCGGGACGAGAACTTAAAATTGAACTGACTTCCAATACCACAAATTATTCCGGAGTCGTAAATCCGGTATATTCCGGTGATAAAGCAGATATCTGGGCACTTATTTTCAATGATAACAAAATGGAAAGCCTGATCGCGCTGTTCATCCTGTTTGCGGGAATCATTACGATCCTGTTCAGTTTTGCGCTTTACATGACTTATAGGACAAGGTTTGATATCGAGTATCTTGGCTGGTGCATGCTGATGGGAGCGGCATGGATGATGGGAGAGTCGAAGCTGAGGCAGCTTTGGATCTCGAATGTGTCGATCCTTGCGGCATTTTGTTTTATCATTGTGATGATCTGTCCGATCGGTGTCCTTTTGTATGTAGATACCATACAGAAGAACCGGTATCATAAAATCTACCGTTGGATCGAACTGGCCGCCGGCATCAACTTTGTGGGATCGGTCGGATTGCAATTGACCGGCCGGGCAGACTTTATTGAAACGCTCCCGGCTTCACATGTGATATTGTCCGTAACCTTTGTGGCTATTCTGATCACGTTTATAAAGGATATCTTTCGTGGAAAATCGCGGGAATATCACCTGGTGCTGATCGGAATCGTGATCGCATTGCTATTTGCGTTGATTGAGATGGCATCGGTCTATTTTGTCGTGACGATTTCGGGACTTTTTATCGGAATCGGACTGGTCATCCTGCTTTTCCTCAATATTATCCGAACGGTTCGGAGTGTGCGCAATCTGGAGTACATCCGCCAGAAAAAGGAGCTTGAGAGCAGAAGAAGACAGACGGAGCGCATTTCGCTGCAAACGATCAAGACACTTTCCGTGACGGTTGAGACAAAGAATGTATATACGAACGGACATTCACAGAGAGTTGCAGATTATTCTGCATTGATCGCAGGTGCACTCGGCTGGGAGGACAAGAGAATCAACAATCTGCGCAATGCTGCTTATATGCATGATGTCGGAATGATCGGGATTCCGGATTCCATTGTCAATAAACCGACCAGGCTGACCGAAGAAGAATATGCGATCATTCAAAGGCATACGTTGATCGGTGCGGATATCTTAAAAGATATTACATTGATTGAGCATGTAGCAGAAGTGGCGCACTATCACCACGAGCGTTATGACGGAACCGGTTATCCGGAGGGACTTTCCGGGGAAGAGATTCCGATCGAAGCGCGTATCGTGGCGGTGGCAGACAGTTATGATGCAATGAATTCCAAGCGCATTTATCGCAATGCGTTAGAGAAGGAGAAGATCATCGAGGAACTTGAAAGCTGCAGCGGAACGCAGTTTGATCCGGCGATCGCACAGCTGTTTGTCCGTCTGATCCGTGAGGGCAAGGTGGATACGGCGTTATTGCCGTCTGAGTCGATCGGCGAAAGCAGAATGGACAATTACGAATCCGAGACGACGAAATTTATCTCCGATATCATGAGTACGATGCAGAGCCAGGAAGACAGTGACACTTATGACTTTTTGACCGGACTTCCGGTGCGCAGCAAAGGAGAGATCCTGATTGCACAGATGATGCAGGAACATGATGGCGGACTGGTGTTTGTGGATATGGACAATCTGAAGAAGGTAAACGATGTGTACGGACACAAAGCCGGCGACCGCGCACTCAAATTACTTGGTAATATACTAAAGGATGCGGGAGACAATTCCATTGCCTGCCGTCTTGGCGGGGATGAATTTCTGCTGTTTCTTCCGGATTATTCGAAGGATGAGATCCATGCATGTGTCAAACACATTTTCGTTGAATTTACTAAGGCAAAAGAAGATGATGTCGAGCTGCGCTGCGCGGATCTGTCTGCCGGAATGAGCCTGAGTACCAATGGGGCAACATTTGAAAAATGCTACATGGAAGCGGATAAAGCATTGTATTTTGTGAAACAGAACGGTAAGGGAAATTATATGTTCTATCATGAAATGCAGCTTGACCGTGGGATGTCCGGCACGGGAAAGGATCTCGAACTCGTCGCGAAGGCGCTTCGGCAAAGCGGAAGCTACAGCGGCGCGCTGGATCTGGATTACCGCGCATTTGCAAAGTTTTATGAGTATGTCAACAGCCTCGGAGAGCGCTACCGCCACAAGTGCTTCCTGATCATGGTTACGATGGAGACGCTTACGGATCGTATGATGTATATCGAGCATATTGAGGAAGCCTTAGGATGCATGGAGCAGGCTGTCCGTGGAAAAATCCGCAAAGTGGATGTCTGTACGAGGTTCAGTTCGATGCAGTATCTGATCATTCTTTTTGAAGCTCAGGAGAATCAGATCGAAAACGTGATGAACCGGATATTTACACAGTATAACGAGTTGTACGGTAAGGATGATTTTATCCCACGGTACGAATATATCCCGATGGAGAAGGCTCCAAAAAAGGATGAAAAGTAGAAGACAGGTGACAATTACGCGTCAGACTCTTGACAAATGAGGGACTGGCGCGTAAAGTATTTCTTGCTGCAAAAGCAGTTATGTCAGTTCGAAACCTTCCTGACAGAAAACAAAACTAAAGGAGACAAAAGAATATGAAAAACAAAGGTGTTGTATTTATTGTTCAGGGAGCGATGATCGCCGCTCTCTATGTGGTGCTTACGATGCTTGCCAACGCGCTTGGCCTCTCATCGTACAGTATCCAGATTCGTTTCTCGGAGGCACTTTGCATCCTTCCGTTTTTTACACCGGCAGCCATTCCGGGCCTGTGGATCGGATGCCTGATCGCCAATCTGATGACCGGAGCCATTATCTGGGACATCATCTTCGGAAGCCTTGCGACTTTGATCGGTGCGGTAGGAACCTATCTCTTGCGTAGGCACAAGTTTGCATGTACCTTACCTCCGGTGATCGCCAATATGGTCATCGTACCGTTTGTGCTTCGTTACGGTTACGGATTCAAGACGATCTATAAGGGAATCGACTGGTCAATCCCGTTTAATGTGGTAACCGTCGGAATCGGTGAGATCATTTCGGTATGCATACTTGGAAGCCTGCTTCTCAAGGTGCTGAGTAAGTATCGCAATGTGCTTTTTGCACAGAGCCTGAACCAATAAAAATAATATAGAAATGAAGGTTGTTGGATCGCATGTCGCAAGGCAGGCGGTCCGTTTCTTTTTTGTGTAAAATATGATAAGGTAATCAGATAGGAAAGGATGACAGGTGATGGAGTTAAGAGTGTTACGCTATTTTTTGACGGTAGCAAAAGAACAGAGTTTCACGAAGGCTGCCGATCAGCTTCATATTACACAGCCAACTCTCTCAAGGCAGCTCAAGTCTTTGGAAGAAGAACTGGGAACGATTCTGTTTCACCGTGGCGGACACAGTATCACGCTCACGGAGGACGGACTTCTGTTGAAGCGCAGGGCATTGGAACTTCTTGATCTTGAGGATAAGATCATAGATGAGTTCAAGGGAAACGAAGATTCCGTGGAGGGAACGATCACAATCGGCTGTGGCGAGTTTGCTGCGGTTGAGATTATGGCGCAGATCTGCGGAACTTACAAGAAAAAGTATCCGCGCGTGCAGATCGCCGTTCATACCGGGACTGCCGATAAAGTCTATGAGATGATGAACAAAGGCCTTGTTGATATCGGCCTTTTTATGGAACCGATCGATACGGAAGGTTTGGATTACATTCGTATTGCAAACAGTGATCATTGGGTGGTCGGTATGTGTCCGGATGATCCGTTGGCGAAGAAAGCGGAGGTCTGTAAGGAAGATCTGCTCGGATTGCCGCTGATCCTGCCGGAGAGATCTGGCGTTCAGAGTGAACTTGCCAATTGGTTTGGCAAGGACTTCGAGAAGCTGAATGTGGCATATACGAGCAACCTTGGGACGAATGCCGGTGTTTTTGCGATGCAGGGACTTGCATATCCGGTCTCGATTGAAGGTGCTGCCAAATACTGGAGAGAAGATCTTTTGGTGCAGAGGAAGCTGGATCCACCGATCAATACGGATACGGTGATCGCATGGAAGCGGAACCTTCCGCATTCGGGAGCCGTCAGCAGGATGATTGAGGAGATCAATGCTTTTCAGGCATAATAAACAATACAATATAAGTAATAGACATAATCAAATGAAGAAATCTATAATAGGCATGTAGGTCATAGAAATGAAATGACCTGCATGCTTATTTTTGTGATGATAAATGACAAAGGAGGAAGCAAAATGAGTAAGAGATTGGTAGCGTATTTTAGTGCAAGCGGCGTGACAAGAAAAGTCGCAGAAATGGTCGCAGAGGCTGCGGGAGCAGATCTGTATGAAATCACACCAAAGGAATTATATACAAAGGCAGATTTAAACTGGATGGATCAGAATGCGAGAAGCACGATCGAAATGAAAGACAAGAAGATCCGCCCGGAGATGACCGATACGGATGCAAAGGTTGGCGATTATGACGAGATCCTGATCGGATTTCCAATCTGGTGGTATGTGGCTCCGACGATTATTAACACATTTCTGGAGAAATATGATTTCTCCGGCAAGAAGATCGTATTGTTTGCGACATCCGGTGGAAGCGGATTCGGCAATACCGTAAAGGAACTTGAGCCGTCTGCACCTGGTGCAACAATCGTAGAAGGAAAGGTATTTAATAATGCAAATAAGCAGATGATCGAGAACTGGGTAGCAACTCTGTAAGAAGAAAAATTAAGGCACATAAGAATAACAGATGGATGGCAATTCGTGGATGAGGATTGCAGCAATGAAAGAAAAGGAGTGTATAAGATTATGGCAAAGATCACACAGACAGCAGGACGTAACGCATTGGGCGAGTTCGCCCCACAGTTTGCGCATTTTAACGATGATGTATTATTCGGCGAGAACTGGAACAATGAGGACATTGATGTAAAGACAAGAAGTATCATTACCGTTGTTGCTTTGATGGCACAGGGAATCACGGATTCTTCCCTCAAGTTCCATCTGCAGAATGCCAAGGATCACGGTGTCACACAAAAAGAGATTGCAGCAATCATCACACATGTCGGATTCTATGCAGGATGGCCGAAGGCATGGGTCGTCTTTAACCTTGCAAAGGAAGTCTGGACATTAAATGAGGGGGACCTCCCATACGAGGATGAGGCAATGCGCACACACGCAAAGTCCATGGTATTCCCGATCGGACAGCCGAACGATGGATTCGCACAGTATTTTATCGGACAGAGTTATCTTGCTCCGGTATCGACCAGTCAGGTTGGTATCTTTAATGTGACATTTGAGCCGGGATGCCGCAACAACTGGCACATCCATCATGCCAAAAGCGGAGGAGGACAGATTCTTGTGTGTGTAGCGGGACGCGGCTACTATCAGGAAGAGGGCAAAGAAGCGATCGAATTACATCCGGGCGACTGCATCAATATTCCGGCAGAAGTTAAGCATTGGCACGGTGCAGCTTTGGACAGCTGGTTCTCACATCTGGCAGTTGAGGTGCCGGGCGAGGAGAACTCGAACGAGTGGTGTGAGCCGGTGACGGATGAAGAGTACGGTAAACTCAAATAATCTGAAACGTGTGGTCGAGATTCTTGCGTCAGAATTTGGCGTGGAGCGGTATGGCTTCGCTATCAATGTTAATGAAAACAAGGGTATCTGAGCAATCAGATGCCCTTATTTTTATGCGGACTTATGTATATTCATAGAATCTTAAAGAAATCATAGCAATTCTTAAAAGACCTTTCCCTTCACTTATGTTATAGTAATAGCAGTAAGAGATGTAGTTTGTATGAAGGAGGAAGTTATGATCAAACGATTGACCGCTGTGGCACTCATATGTATCTGTCTGCTTACACTCGGCTCCTTTTTAAAGCCGGTAAGTGTGCATGCGAATGAGTCGCAGCAATTCACAGGAGAGGTAACTCTGCTCAAGCAGGATAGCACGTCAGGTACATTTCAGATTACCGTTTCCAATAAAGGTAAAGATTTTGACGGCACAGTCCGTTTTCAGATCGACGCAGACGGCGGTGCAAAAGCATACTCTGCGTTTGACACGAAGATGACCTTGCCACAGGACGGACAGAAGCAGTATATGGTGACGGTTCCGCTCGGCGATTACTCGTCATCCAAAGGGCTGGCCTTCCTCACGTTTCTTGACGACAAGGGTGAGGCGCTGCAACAGATCAAGCTCACCGGAATCCTTGGGGACAAGGCGGGGAAGACAACGGTCGGCGTATTGTCGGACAGTTTTGATAAGCTGTCTTATCTGCAGATGCCGGGACAGACTTATTATGCGAATAACAAGGAACGCAGCATCAATCTCATCGAGCTCTCCTCGGCCGATCTGAAAAAAAGCCTGAGCGGTCTGTATTTTCTTGTCATCGATGATTATGATATGAGCGCTCTGGATTCGAAACAGATCGCTGCAATCGAGGACTGGGTCAATCAGGGCGGATGGCTGATCATCGGAACCGGAAGCAGGGGATCGGATATGATTTCTGATTTTTCCAAGGGATTTCTTGATCTGGCTTATGTTTCCACGACGGAGGCAGGAACGCCGAACGAGGCATCAAAGATTATTAACAAGCATCAGGGAGATTATACGGCTTACGTCAACAATGGAGTCAATCTGCAGGATCTGGCATATTCCGAGTTCACATACAATGGCTCAAGCGGATATTTCAGCTCCGAGCATCCGGGATGGAATATCCAGATCGGACAGGGGTGTGCGCAGGTGCTGGGCATCTCGCTTTCGGATCTGCAGGTGCAAAGTGGCAGTGAGAATATCGTTTACTCGCTTTATGATGAGGTGCAGTATAATTCTTTGAAAGCGTCCAGCTATATGGATCAGGACAGTTGGGCTTATACGGGAAGCCGCGCGCTGAGCGCGATCGACCGTCAGTTTACGGATGTGAATTTTACGTCGCTTAAGGTTTTGATCCTTCTTTATGCGATCCTGGTAGGACCGGTCCTTTACCTGATCCTGCGCAGGGCAAAACGAAGCGAGTGGTACTGGGTGGGAATCCCGATCCTCGGCGTGGTCTTTGTCGGACTGGTCTATCTGTGCGGCAATGGTATGCAGGTAAGAGGAACGAAGATGTATTCTGTATCGGTGCAGCAGGCAGACGGCGAGACGGATCCGGATGTGAACACGTATCTGCTCGGGTATCGTTCCGGTACGAAAGAGTGGACAACAAAGTTAAATGACAATTATATGTATGCGGGAGGCGCATTCTCAACATATGTTACAGCCAGTCGCAAGGTACCGGAGTATATAAACCATATTGTGTATGATGGTGATGAGATCCGTATTGGCGCCAATCCGGCAACGAACTTTGAGAGCGAATATATGAAGGCGTTCGGAAGCGGAATTTCGATCGGATCGATCGACACGGATCAGGTGGTACTTGACAGCAACGCACAGAGTGGAAGTGTGACAAACAACACCAATCAGGATTTCCCTTATCTGGCTTTACAGAGCTCGGATTATACACTGATTCTGACGGATGTGAAAGCCGGTGAGACGGTGGACATCGCAGATGCAATCAAGAATAAAAAGTATGTTTATAATCAGGCGGATGTTTATCTGGATGATACTTTTGATAAGCTGGTCGATTATTACAATTACGGAGCAAAGACAACGGTTGCGGACAAGGATGTGATGTCCGCACTGATGCTTGGTATGTTGGATGCGAGACAGTATACGGCGGATCAGGCAGATTATGTTGTGGCAACCGGCATCACCAAACAGGGAATGCAAAAAGCCACATCGGAACAAAGCGAGCGCGCATACAGTTGTTTCTATGCGATTGCGGAACAGGAGGGCAGCCATGCTTCAAATTAGTCATTTATACAAGAATTACGGCAAATTTCTTGCGGTAAACGATTTGAATCTGCATGTGCCGCAGGGAGATTTGTTCGGATTTGCCGGTCCGAACGGTGCCGGCAAGACGACGACGATCCGCATGGTGTGTGGACTGATGCCGCCGACCGCCGGAAGCATCTGTATCAACGGTGTGGATGCGCTGGCAAACCCGAAGGAGATCAAGAGACAGATTGGCTATGTGCCGGATTTCTTCGGTGTGTATGATAATTTAAAAGTAAAAGAATATATGGATTTCTACGGATCAATGTACCGCATGACCTCGCGTGAGATCGCACGGATCTCGGACGATCTGCTGGAACTGGTCAACCTGTCGGATAAAAAGGAAGTGTATGTCGATACGCTGTCCCGCGGCATGAAGCAGCGTCTGTGTGTGGCGCGTGCACTTATCCACAACCCGGGTCTTCTCGTTCTCGATGAGCCGAATTCGGGACTCGATCCGCGTGCGAGAGTCGAGATGAAGGAGCTTCTCCTCAATCTCAAAAGCATGGGTAAGACGATCGTGATCAGTTCCCATATTCTCTCGGAACTTTCCGAGATGTGCAGCAGTATCGGAATCATGAACAAGGGACAGCTTGTGGCTGCCGGTAAGATCGAGGATGTCATGGAGCGTGTGTTCGGACACGACCAGCTGATCGTAAACGTGGGCGAAGGCATGGAGACGGCGGTGCGTATCGCAAAGGAACATGTCGGAATCACGGTGGACTCGATCGGCGAGAAAGAGTTAAAGCTGACCTGCAAAACAACGGAGCAGGAAGTGGCACAGATGATCGGTCAGATGATCGCGCAGCAGGTGCTTGTGACGGGATTCCATAAGCAGGAAGGAAACTTGGAATCTTTATTTATGGAGTTGACAGGAGGTGCGGAACATGCGGCTGAATCCAATCGTTAAGAAGGATGTCAAAGTACAGGCGAGAAGCTTTAAGATGTGTGTGGAAGTGTTTGTGTATGAACTGATTATGGCGCTGGTATTCTTTGTCGCGCTGCTGTATATCACGAGTCAGAACCGGTTTACGGACGGCAATGTCTATAGCCAGATGGTGTGGCTGTACCCGGTGCTTGCAATCGCGCAGTGGGTGATACTCGGAGCCGTTATTCCGATCCATACATCGTCTGCCATCTCCGGGGAGAAGGAGCGTCAGACCTTTGATATTATGATGACAACCGGTATGACTCCGTGGTCCATTATTATGGGCAAAGTCATGACGGCGGTCGCACAGGCGATGCTTTTTGTCGTGGCAAGCGTTCCGGTTATGGCGCTTACGTTCGTTGTGGGCGGACTGTCATGGAGTTATCTGTTCTGGTTTATCGCGGTGGCACTCTTGGTATCGCTTTTTGCAGCGAGCATCGGCATCATGTGTTCTTCATTCTGCCGCAAAAGTATTACGGCGGTCATTGTGTCCTATGGAATCTATATCATATTTTTTGTTGTGACGGCGCTTCCGGCCTATCTGATTTGTATTCTGACGGATTATGCAAAAAGCGAGAAAGACGTGATCGGATTCTTTTTGTTGAATCCGGTGGTCTATATCACGGAGTTTGTGGCAAAAAGTATGACGGATGCATCCTGGATCGCGGATATCATCGGACAGACGAAGTCACCGCTTTTGAACTGGCTTGCATCCGGCTCGGTGTGGCTGATCCTCTCAACGATCGCTTTCCTTGCGGTTTCTTTCCTGTTTCTGCTGATCGCCAAGAAGCGGATTTCTCCGGTGTCAAAGCGTAAAGCAAAGAGGCTTGCCGGAAAACAGATGGCACATAAAACGGAGTAATCGAATGGATGAACGAAATTATCTTCTGCAGGAGATCAGGCGGAGCAGACGAAAACTGAATATTGCAAAGACACTCGATACCTGCATCTGCTTTCTGGCATGTGCAGGTGTTGCTGCAACTGTGCTTGAGGCGGTATCGATATGGGTTCCGTTTTATTATGTGCATTGGTGCGCGGGCATCGTGTTACTGGTCGCTGTCGCTGCGGGACTTGTGTATTCCGTTGTAAAGCGTGCCGGGATGCATGAGGCTGCAAGAAAAATGGATACCTTCGGGCTGCAGGAGCGCGTGCAGACCGCGTATGAACAGATGGAAGATGAGAGCGCGTTTGCACGCATGCAGAGGCAGGATGCGGCAAAGAGGCTGCGGGAAAAAAGCGAGAAAAAAGAAATCCGTATCCGCTTGCTTCCGGACAAAAGGCATCTGACCGCGGCGGCGTTATCACTTGTGCTTGCATGCGGTCTGGCTTTCCTTCCGTCACAGGCGAGAGAGACCGCAAGCCAGAGACATGCAATCCATCAGGAGGCGAAGGAGAAGCAGAAGGAATTATCTGAGCTTGCCGATGCTTTGGAGAAAATGGATACAAGTACGCTTACGGAGGAGCAGAAGGCGAAGCTTTCCGAGCTGCAGGAGGCTTTAAACCGTTCGATGCAGGAATTGGCGCGCGCGGACAGCAGGGAGGCACTGGATGCGGCGGAGAGCAAGCTTGGATTTAAGCTGGAGCAGACGAGCCAGAGTCTGGCGAATCTTGCGAGTCAGATGAGCAAGGAGCAGCAGGCGGCGATCGCACAGGCACAGGCACTTGCCAAGGCGGCCGCGGACGCAGATGGGAAGTCGTCCGGAAGCAATGGCACACAGAGTGCATCAAACGGTGGAAGCAACGGAACACCCGGTGCAGGCAACGGCAGTTCCGGCGATGGAAATAACGGAAACAATTCGAACGGAAACAATTCGAACGGAAATAACGGAAGCGGTGACGGTAACAGCCCGGATGGTGACAATAATGGAAACGGTTCGGGCAACGGAAGCGGAGATGGTTCAAACGGAACCGGATCAAACGGAAACGGATCCGGGAACGGAAATGGAAACGGAAACGGATCCGGCAATGGCAGTGGACGGGGAACCGGACAGGGCGGCGGAACACACGATTATGTCAGTGTGCCGAATGCGGTCGGAAACGATGAAAATCTGACCGGAAACAAGACCGGCGAGGAGAACGGGGATTCCTACCGCGCACAGAACGGACTTGTGTGGGAAGGGGATCATGTAAGCCTCGACTCTGTCATCGGTGATTATACGAAGGATGCCTATGAGGGAATCTCGTCCGGACGTTATCCGAGCGGAATGGAAGATGTGATCAAGGATTATTTTAAGAATCTGAGTGAATAAAGGAGAAACTATGACAGAATTTGAAAGCTATCAGGAAAAAATCATACAGTGTGAGCAGGAAATCGGCAAAGGCATCATCGGACAAAAAGAAGTCATCCGACAGGTTATGCTTGCGATGCTCGCAGGCGGAAACGTGCTGCTGGAGGGCATGCCGGGACTTGGAAAGACGATGCTTGTGCGCACGATCAGTAAGGTGCTGGCACTGTCTTTTAAGCGTATCCAGTTTACACCGGATCTGATGCCGAGTGATGTCACCGGAACCAACATTATGGTAAAGGAAGAAGGAAGGAGCAGCTTCCGGTTCGAGAAGGGACCGATCTTTGCCAATCTGGTACTTGCCGATGAGATCAACCGTGCGACACCAAAGACACAGTCTGCTTTACTTGAGGCGATGCAGGAGCACACCGTAACGGTCGGAACCGAGAGCCACAGGCTGGAAGAGCCGTTTCTCGTACTTGCAACACAGAATCCGATCGAGCAGGAAGGAACGTATCCGCTTCCGGAGGCACAGCTGGACCGATTCTTATTTAAGATCTTAGTGCCTTTTCCGGATAAGGAGGAACTGCGCGGAATTGTCAATCTGACCGAGGGCACAGACAAGCCTGTCATCACTTCGATCATGAGCGGGGAGGAGCTTCTTGCTGCGAGAAGTCTCGTCGCACAGATTCCGATCGCGGATGCGGTCATGGATTATATTCTGGATCTTGTGATGGCAACACACAAGGAGAATCCGTATATCAGAGAGGGTGCAAGCCCGCGTGCGGCGCAGGCAATCATCCGTACGGCGCGAGCGCGTGCGTTTATGGAAGGACGTTTTAACGTTGCTTTTGAGGATGTCAAAAGCGTGGCCTATCCGGTACTGCGTCACCGTATTCTGTTAAGCTTCGATGCCATCTCGGAGGAAATTACCGGGGATGCGATTATCGAGAAACTATTGTAAGGCTGATTCAAAGATTTTTGATTGACAAAGCTGGCGCGGCAGCTGTTTCGAAAAAAGATGCAGATGCGGGCATTTGGGGAGAGGAACCATGTTTGATTCAGAGTTTTATCATACGCTGTCGCAGCTTTCGCTTGCGATGACGCATAAAAGCAATAGGAATATGTCCGGAAACCGCAAGTCGGTACAAAAAGGTGTGTCCGCAGAGTTTTCGGATTTTCGTGAGTACATGCCGGGCGATGATTTAAGACGTCTCGACTGGAATGTGTATGCGAGACTGGACCGCATGTATATCCGGGAATATATGGAAGAGAAGGAGGCCTACGTTACAATCCTTCTCGATACGAGCGCCTCGATGGAGTACGGAGAACGCAAAAAATCCGAACTCGCCACGATGCTTGCAGCTGTGGTGGCATATATCGCTTTGGCGAATATGGATCGGGTGGTACTGGTCGATACGGCGGAGCTTATGCGGCCGCTGTCGGTCGGAGGAGGAAAGAAGAGTTTCCCACGCGTAATCCATTGGCTGGAAAGCCGGACGTTTGGCGGGGAGAGCGAACTGCTTTCATCCGTGCGAAGGATTCCGCTGACCGGAGCGGGGGTTACGGTCGTGATCAGCGACTTTTTGCAGGAGTCACTTTTGGAGGAAGCGGATCGTTCGTACGAGAAGATGTTGCAGTATCTCCGGTACCGCAAGCAGCGTCCGGTTATGCTGCAGACACTTTGCGGTGAGGAGCTTCATATCGATATGGACGGAACGAGAAATCTTATTGATATGGAGACGGAGGATAAACTTCGTGTCACGATGGATGCGCAGGCAATCGAGGCATACGAAAAGGAGCTTTTTGCTTTGACCGGACGGCTGAAGAAAGGGTGCGCATCCGGTGGCGGCGCGTATGTGCTGTGTGACACGACGCGGGATCACAAGAAGCTGATCTATGAAGATTTGAGGGTATTATATGACATTTGAGAGTTTATGGCCGCTTGCGTTCCTGCTTGCGGTACCGATCATCATCATTTTTTATCTGCTTGTTCCCAAAGGGAAAGATACGAAGATTTCTTCGAACCTGTTGTGGAATAAGCTTTTTGTCAACCGGCAGTCGAAGACATTTTTAGAGAAATTTTTACACAATATTCTGATGTATCTGCAGATCGCTGCCGCATTGCTTCTGGTGCTCGCGTTAATGACTCCGTACATCAGCCGTAAAGGCAATGCGAATGCCAATGTGATCATGGTGCTCGATACGAGCGGAAGCATGCAGAACGTGGATGCGGGCGGCAAGTCCAGACTGGAACTTGCGGTGGATGCGATGAAGCAGCAGATTGCCGATTCCCCGGGAAGTACGTTTTCCATTGTGACGACACATGAGAATAAGACGGAGCTGCTCGCGGTAGGTGCGACGGACAGCCGGCAGCTTACGCAGGCACTCGACGGAGTGACCTGCAGCGATGCGGACGGCTCGCTTTCCGATGTGGAGGATACGGTGGATTCACTTGCTGCGCAGCAGGAGGATGGAAAGAAAACGTCCGTTCTTGTCTATACGGATGGCATCGGTGCGGCGGATACGGATCCTCTGGTGCAGAGATTTCATGCGGATATCTGCGTGATGGGTGAGGCGGCAGAGAATGTGTCGAATGATTTTCTCTCCTGCGCGAAGGATGAGAACGGCGATCAGGCTGCGGCGGGACTGACCAATTACAGTGATAAAGACGCGTCGCTTGAGATCAGTCTGTACGAGGAGGATACGCCTCTTAGCGTGCGAAGCGTGACGGTTCCGGCGAAGGAAAGTTATACGGTTCTGTTTGAGAATATCAAGTGGGACGGTAAGCCTCTTAAAAGCGAGATCTCTGCGATCCGTTTTGCGGGAAGCGAGGCAAAGGATTCGCTTGCGCAGGACAATGTCACCTATGCCATCGAGGATCAGGCGGCACAGTATGATGCCGTATTGATCGGAAAAGGCAATACGTATGTCGAGAAAGCCTATGAGGCAATCAGTGGCGGAAGTCTGGTGCGTGCGGAACGCGAAAACACACTCGAAGAGGATGATACGAGGGTGCGCATCTATGATGCAGGGACCGCCGGACAGCAGAAGGATGCGTTAAGCCGGATGGTATTTGCGGATCCGTCGGATGCAGCAGGCAGGGAAGAGCATGTCGCATTAACCGTGTCGGATACCGAGATTACATCCGGAATCCGGGATTTTACGGTCGGTGTCAACGAGACTTATACGTATGATGTGCCGGAATGGGCAACCGGTTTTCTGTGGGCAGGTAAGAAATGTGCCGGTTATTACGGCGAACATGACGGTGTGCGTGTCGTGGTTGTGGGATTCGATATCCGTGAGTCGGATTTTCCTCTGCAGGCGGAATTCCCGGTTTATATGGCGAATGCACTCAGTTTCTTAAACGACAGTTCGCTGCTGGCACAGAATGTGTATGTGGCAGGTGAGAAAATTGTCTACCATCCGCAGTCGGATGTGGATGTCAGCACACTTTCCGCAGAGACGGATAAGGCGGGGCTTTTTACGGTTGAGGCAGGCGATAAAAAAGAAGCGTATGTGGTGCGTTTTGCAACGGGCACACAGTCCGATGCGTCGGTTACGGCGGCATCGAGCGGGGACGGCGTGACAACACAGGGCGGAATGACAAGAAAGTCGCTCAGAAGTCTTGTCATTCTTCTTGTGATTCTGCTTCTCATCCTTGAGTGGATCGTTTATGTAAAGCAGATGCGTTATCGGGGCAGATTTTACCTGGGCGTAAGATTGGCCGGTCTGGTGCTTCTTGTTCTCGCTGCGATCGGGATTTCGATCCCGAAGAGAGCGGATTTAAACACCACGATTTTTCTGGTCGATGCATCGACGAGCAACGAGACGAACCTGTCTGATATGGATTCCTACATCGCGGATGCAATTCAGAAGATGCCGAAAGGCAATCAGTATGGAATCGTGACCTTTGGCAAGAAGCCGATGGTAGAGCAGTTTGTGACGAGGGAGAAGAACTATTCCGGAATTCTTTCGACACCGGATAAGACGGCAACGAATGTCGAGGAGGCGGTATCCAGAGGTCTCTCTATGATCCCGGAGGGCAGCGCGGGGCGTATCGTGATCCTCACGGACGGACGGCAGACGCGCGGCAATATCGATAATACGGCTTCTGCGGTCGTATCGCGCGGCGTGGAGCTGCTTTCGGTCGTTTACGATACCACGCAGGGCAAGGATGCCTACATTGACAATGTCGAGATGCCGAGTTACCTGTATGCGGGCGATGCGTACTCCATGACGGTCACCGTGATGAGCAACTACGAGACGGATGCGGATCTGGAGATCTGGATGAGCGACAAGAAGAAGTCTGTTACGCCGGTCCATCTGAACAAGGGAAGCAATTCGTTTGTATTAAAGCAGAACGTATCCGGCGAGAATATTGAAAGTTTTACGGTCAGGGTGAATGCCAAAGGCGATACATGCGAAGAAAATAATGCGTATAATGCTTACTCGGTCATTGATGCGGCACCGAAGATCCTTGTCGTGTGCGGCGTGAAGGAAGATTCAACGAATTTTGCGGCGCTTCTTGACAGTGCGGGCTGTAACTATACGGTCGTTCCGGCCGGTGGTGCACCGACGACACTCGAAGGACTGCTTAAGTACAAGAGTGTGATTCTCGAAAATGTACATTACGATGATCTGCCGGAGGCTTTTGTCGGGAATCTGGATACGTATGTCAAAGATTACGGCTGCGGGCTGGTCGCAACCGGCGGCAAGGAGAGCTTCGGGCTCGGACTGTACCGGGATACGGCGCTGGAGACCGTTCTGCCGGTTGATATGATGCCGCGCAGCACGAATGAGGTGCCGTCGCTTGCGATGGTGATGGTCATCGACCATTCCGGCAGTATGTCCATGGAAGAAGATGTGGATTCCGGGGCAACGAATCTGGATCTTGCGATCACGGCTGCCAATCATGCGGTGGATGAACTGACGGAGAATGACTATGTCGGCGTGGTCACGTTTGATGACCGGTACAACTGGCAGTTGCCGATCACGAAAGTGGAGGATAAAGATGCCATCCACAAGGCGATTGAGAGTGTTTCGGACGGTGGAGGAACCACGATCAAGCCAGCTTTAAATGCAGCATTAAGCGAAATCGTAAAATGTGATGCAGATATCAAACATGTGGTACTGTTAACCGACGGACAGGGCGAAGACCGCAATTTTGCAGGCGTCATAAAGGATTACGCGGACAAAGGCGTCACGCTTTCGACGGTAGCGGTGGGAACGGATTCCGATCAGTCGCTGCTTAGAACGATCGCACAAGGCTGCGGCGGCCGTTACTATTATTGTGATAACGGAACGGATATGCCAAAGATCTTCGCGCAGGAAGTGCTGTTAAGCGGAGAAACCTATATACAGAACGGAACCTTTTCGCTTGCAGCCAATTCGTCCAATGCGATCACAAAAAATCTGTTTGCGGATGGCTGGCCGGCAATCAAAGGATATATCAGTGCCACGCCGAAGAATGCGGCGAATGTATTGCTTGCTTCGGACAAGGACGATCCGATCCTTTCCGTAATGCAGTACGGACTTGGACATACGGTGGCATGGAATACGGATGTGACCAACACCTGGACTTCCGGTTTTGCGAATGAGGAAGATTATGTGCAGCTTTGGAAACGCATCATTGATTACAGCGCCGGAAATGCATCGCTGGGGGATGATTCCCTTGAGGTGGAGACGAGTGGCGAGGTGACAACGATCCGGTATAAGGCGCAGGATTACAAGGAGCGCACGAGTGTCGAGGCGGTCTACACCGATCCGGACGGTCAGACACATACGGTTAAGCTTTCGGCACGCGCACCGGGAGAGTACGAGGCAAAACTTGATACGGATATCCCGGGAATCTATAACTTAAGTGTGCGAAGAAGTGATGACGGCGAACTGAAAAATGCGATCACCACAGCAGCGGTCGCACAGTATTCGGATGAGTATAAGTTTGCGGCGGACAATGAGAGCTTCTTAAGCTTTATGAACCGGTATGGCAGGGTGATAACGCCGAAAGATTCGTTCTGGAAGAAATTAAAGACGACTTCCCGAGCCGCATATGATCTGTCGAAGTGGCTTCTGATCCTTGCAATCGTGTGGTTTCTTTTGGATGTGGCGATGCGAAGATTCGCGTTCGTGCCACAGGACAGCCGGCTATATCGTTTGGTAAAGAGCCGTCGGATGGCGCACAAGAACAAGGCTGCTATGATGGCTGAAAAGAGAAAATACATGCCGGGTGCAGAGGGCATCTCCGGTGCGCAGCATGCCGATGCTGCCGGTAAGGCTGACGTGCAGCAGGCTCAGGGCGTGAAGGCAACTGAGAATGTGGCAGAACAGACCAGGAAAACTTCAAACAAAAAGACTTCAAAGAGGAAAAAGAAGCAGGAGGAAGTGACACTCGATACTTCCGCCCTGCTTAAGAAAAAGGATTTAAGAGACCACTAGACGAAACGTTTCATTGCTGATGAGAGAAAGAAAACTTGACGATAGATTGTGAAGTTGATATAGTAAAATTAACGACTGGATAGCCTGCGCCACTTTATAAGTGGTGGAGGCTATTGTCGAATCGTAAGTAAGGAAGCGGATTTACGTGGAAGAGAAAAAACGAAGAGGAATTTTATACTATTATGAATTGGCGGCACTGATCGCATTGGAGATTATGCTGGCCTTTTCCGCATGGGGATATATCCGGCTGGATTATATCTCAATCACATTTGTGTCGTTGGTTGTATTGGCGGCTGCTTATCTGCTTGGTCCGTGGGAGGGAAGTGCTGCCGGCATCATTTTTGGTCTGACCGGCATGTGGAAAGCCACGATCGTGACTACGGAAGCCACATACGTGGATCTTATGTTTTCACCGGTTCGTAGCGGGGCGCCGACGCAGAGTGCCTTATTGTGTCTGGTTCCGAGATTTCTTTTGGGATTTGTGGCAGGACTGCTCTATGCGAAAGCAAAGAAGGCCGGCAGATACAGAGCCCTTTGGGTCACATTGGCAACGATCGGTGCACAAATGTTACACATTCTGCTGGTATTCGGCATGATGCAGTGGCTTTTCCCGGAAGCCGGGGTCAAATGGTGGAGTCCTGTCAGCAGCTGGCATACAAACGGTATGCAGATTGAAATGATTTGTTCTGTGATTGCTGTCGTATTGCTGCACTATATGTGTGAATCGGTCTGGATTAAGGACAAAATCGATAAAGTCCGGGAAGGTGTTCTGGCAAGTAAATATACGAAGGTCATATATTGGCAGTGGATCGCACTGATTGTGATCGGTATTTTGGGATTTAGCGTGTGCATGAATTTCAGGAACGGGATCGATGATATTGTCCAGATCTATGACGTTATGCCGGGAGAAACATCGAGGGATGTGTTACAGGCATTGCTGGCGCAGTTTGTTGTGGCGCAGTTTGCACTCTTTGTATTGATTGGAATCATGCAGTCGTTCATCTATTACTATTATGCGAGTGCGGAAGTGCGTTCGCGGATGGATATGATGACGGGCGCGTTTAATCGTGCGACATTCATTCAGACGATCGAGCATGATCTGCGGAATCTCAAGGAGAAACAGAAAGTGCTCTTTATTATGATGGATGTAGATTATTTTAAGCAGATCAATGATACCTACGGGCATGATTTCGGAGATCAGGTACTGATTCGTCTGGTACATATTCTGCAGCGGAATTTTGCCGGAGATGCGTTCGTAGGACGAATGGGCGGCGACGAATTTGCCATCTATTGCAGACATGCAGAGATTGAGAGAAGACTTCCGAATATTATGCAGCAGGTCGAGCGTGAGTTTACGCAGATTGTTGTGCCCGGGGACCGTATCGGAGTACTGAACTTCTCGTATGGAGTCAGCTGGGGTAAGTCCGGCATTGAATTTGAAGAACTCTATAAGAACGCGGATCAGGATTTGTATGCGCATAAGCACATAAGACGTGAATTCGTTGACAATTCCAAGGGGAATGTATAGAATAGTCCCTAGACTGAGAATAGGAGAAAACAGATGAAGACATTGATCGACAGTATTTCCGCTGAAGTGATGAAAGCATTCACGGAGAACGGATATGATGCAAAGTACGGAAAAGTGACATTATCCAACCGCCCGGATTTGTGTGAGTACCAGTGTAACGGTGCGATGGCGGCTGCAAAGGAATATAAATGTGCACCATTTATGATCTCGGATAAGATTGCAGAAAGTCTTAAGGACAACGCGATGTTTGAGAGAGTGGAATCCGTTAAGCCGGGATTTATCAATTTGAAATTAAGTAAGGATTATCTTGCTTCTGTGGTTACTTCCATGAAGGAAGATGAGGGAAGATTCGGCTGCGACAAGGCCGAGAATCCTAAGACGATCATCGTGGATTATGGCGGAGCTAATGTTGCGAAGCCTCTGCATGTCGGACATCTTCGTTCGGCGATCATCGGTGAGAGTGTAAAGCGTATCGGTAAATTCATGGGTCACAATGTGATCGGCGATGTGCACCTCGGAGACTGGGGTCTGCAGATGGGACTGATCATTGTGGAATTAAAGGAACGCAAGCCGGAACTCGTATATTTTGATGAGAATTATGAGGGTGAATATCCGAAGGAAGCTCCTTTTGATATCTCCGAACTTGAGGATATCTATCCGACTGCCAGCAAGAAGAGCAAGGAAGACGATGCTTTCCGTGAGGCTGCGATGGAAGCAACGAGTCAGCTTCAGGCGGGAAGACGTGGATATCGTGCGTTACTGGAACACATTTTGAATGTATCCGTAACGGATCTGAAGAAGAATTATGACAATTTAAATGTATCGTTCGAACTCTGGAAGGGAGAGTCCGATGCGCAGCCGTATATTCCGGATATGGTACAGATGATGAAGGACAAAGGTTTTGCTTATATGAGTGAGGGAGCCTTAGTCGTAGACGTCAAGGAAGATACGGATACGAAGGAGATTCCTCCATGTATTATCTTAAAGTCGGATGGAGCTTCGCTCTACAGTACGACAGATCTTGCAACGATTGTGATGCGTATGCAGGATTACAATCCGGACAGTATTATTTATCTGGCTGACCAGAGACAGAGTATGCATTTTATCCAGGTATTCCGTTGTGCAAGAAAGACCGGACTTGTCGGAGATGATGTACAGCTGACTCATATCGGATTCGGTACAATGAACGGTAAGGATGGAAAGCCTTTTAAGACCAGAGACGGTGGCGTTATGCGTCTGGAATATCTCCTCGATGAGATCAATGAGGAGATGCTCAAGAAGATTACGGAGAACCAGAAGGAGAAAGAGAATCTTGATATCAGTGACGAGGAAGCCAAAAAGACTGCCAGGATGGTAGCGCTTGCGGCTGTCAAGTATGGAGATCTCTCGAATCAGGCGAGCAAGGATTATATCTTCGATATTGAGCGTTTCACTTCTTTTGAAGGAAATACAGGACCATATATCCTCTATACGATCGTTCGTATTAAGTCGATCCTTGCAAAATATCAGGCAGATGGTAAGGCACTTCCAAACGGAGCAATCCTGCCTGCACATTCTGCAAGCGAGAAGAACCTGATGCTTGTGTTATCCCGCTTCAATGCGATGATGGAGAATGCGTATGAGGAGCTTGCTCCGCATAAGATCTGTGCATATATCTATGAACTTGCCAATGCATTCAATGGTTTCTATCATGAGAACAAGATTCTTGCGCAGGAAGATGAGCAGGTTAAGGATTCTTATATCAGCCTTCTTGTTCTGACCAAGAGTGTGCTTGAGACCTGTATCGATGTACTTGGATTCTCTGCACCGGACCGCATGTAAAAGATAGGCATACAATTACAGATTTACACATATATATGAGCCATAGGGACAATCCCCTATGGCTTTTTGTTTTACTTGGAGGTGATTATCATAATAAGCCAGGAGAGTGATATCATGTGCTATCTTCCGCGTGAATTCAGGGAACAGATCGATCCGGCAGTGATTGGCTGTGCGGAGGAAATCCGACTTCGCGTAGGACAACCACTTGAACTGATATTGGAAAATGCAACTGTAAAACAATACGAAAAGGTGACACAGGTGCAGATGAGGGAATGTATCAGTTATCTGACCGGATATTCGCCGTATATTTTGGAGGAGGAGATGCGGCAGGGATTCCTGACAATCGAGGGCGGACATCGCATAGGAATCAGCGGACATGCAAGCTATCACAACGGAAACCAGGGAATGGTGACGGATTGCGTGAGTGCAATTGGTGCAATCAATATAAGGGTTGCACATGAAAAAAAAGGATGTGCAGCAAATCTGATTCCATGGATGAGGAAGGGGGAAGGCTGGTATCATACCATTCTTTTTTCGGAACCGGGAGCAGGCAAGACAACGTGTCTGCGGGATTGCATCCGCATTCTTTCCAGTGGGGAAGGACTGCATCGGGGATATAAGGTTGGGGTTATCGATGAGCGGTCGGAGATCGCAGCCTGTCATATGGGCGTGCCCCAAAATGATCTTGGCCCGAGGTGTGATGTGCTTGATAATTGCCCGAAAAGCATCGGAATGCGTATGATGTTACGTTCTATGTCGCCGGAATTCCTTGCGGTGGATGAACTGGGAAGCAGAGAGGATTTTGACGTCATGCAGGAGGCTGCGCAAAGCGGTGTGTATGTGATTGGAACGATGCACGCGGGGAATATCCTAGAATTGCTTGCAAAGCTGCAAAGCAATCAAAACCGGTTGGAGGAAAGTCTTCTTCGGCTGATTGAAATTGAAAGGGATGAAGGGAAGCGGCATTATCATGTCTATGATGGAGGAGGGCAAAGTATGTGGGAAAGCTAGTTGGAGGAGCCTGTGTCCTTATTGGCTTTGTAATCCTGCTTGCCTGCTGGATGGAGCGGATGAAGAGAAACATAAGAACTATGCTTGCAATCGTACGCTTTTTGCAAAGCTGGGCGTATGTGCTTGAAGTAAGGCAGATGCGGGTGGCAGAATTTTTAGAGACTTATCCGTACGATGTGCCGGAACTGGAACACGTGGCGGATGAGGTGCAGCATGACCTGCTTTTACATCTCTATCCTACGGGACAGGAGGTGTGGCAGAAGGTACTTAAACGGCAGAAACATACGCTTGGACTGCCGGAGGATGCGTTTCAGGTTCTGCTTCGGGCAGGCGAAGGCTTCTTTGGTAACAATCACAGACAGACACAGCAATGTATCACTTCTTGTATCAGGCAGATGGAGACAGTCATTGGAGAGGAACGAGAGCACTATCTGGAGAAACGCAAAGTATATATGCCGGTCGGAATGCTTACCGGAGTCATGGTCGTGATTCTGTTGCTTTAGACGGCGGAAAGGAATGGGATGGGGGTAACAATCATATTCAAAATCGCTGCAGTAGGAATCGTTGTAACCGTGCTGAGTCAGGTGCTGAAACACAGCGGCAGAGAGGAGCAGGCGTTCTTACTCAGCCTTGCGGGTCTGATCATTGTGCTGTTCTGGATCGTTCCTTATATCAGTGAGCTGTTTGAGACAATGGAAACGCTTTTTGTCATGTAGTTATGATGGTCAAAATCGGATTGATCGGGATAGCGGCGATTTTTCTGGCAGCACCGCTTCGGAAAGAAAAAGGTGAGTTCTCTATGCTGATCGTGTTGGTTGCAGGAATGCTTGTTTTTGTGTATGCGCTGGCGCGAATGCAGACAATCCTGGCATTTTTAAAAGAATTGATCGACAGACTGCCGATTGATGAGGCATATCTTACGCCGCTTTTTAAAATGCTTGGAATCACTTATGTGGCGGATTTTGCCGCCAATTTCAGCAGGGAGTCCGGCTATTCGTCACTCGCGGGACAGATGGAATTGTTTGCAAAGCTGTCCATCATTGCGCTAAGTATACCGGAGCTTATGTATCTGGTGGATGTATTGGAGAATTTTTTGTAGATGGCTGAATTTTGGAAGAAGATGGCAGCGGTGCTTATGATCATGCTGGGAATCAGTGTTGCACCGCTTAGGGTGGATGCGCAGGAATGTGTGGGAAGATCACAGAAACAGATGATTTTTTGTGACAACATAAGGAGTGTGAGCCATATACAGGATACAGAGGATAGCACAAATATGCAGTACTTACAGGAAATCATTGATGAACTGGATTTCGACGAACTGGACTTGTCATTGGAAGAAAATGATCTTCCGGAAAAACTAAGGTTCTCGGATCTGACCAAAGCGTTTGCCGAGAATGGAACAGACGGTGTGGATGGGCGGATGATCTGCGATTATGTGTTTGATCTGTTCTTTTATGAGTTGGCGGAAGTGAAACCTATTTTTTTTCAGATTGTAGTGATGGCGCTTCTTTTTGCTTTGTTTGGGAAGCTTTTGATCGCGAAGCAGGGATATGTGGCGGATATGGGATTCCTTATGGTGTATGTCGGGATCGTGCTTTTGCTTCTGCAGTCCTTTACGCTGATCGGGCGTGTGGTGGAGGAGGGCGTGAGCAGGATACTTTCTTTCATGACCGCTTTTGTGCCGGCTTATGCGGCAACGCTTCTGCTTTCCGGAAATTCGGCGAGTGCAGGCTTCTTCTATGAAGTGACACTTGGAATTGTCTATGTGATCGAACTTGTGATGAAGGTGGTTTTTCTCCCGGGGGTACATATCTATGTACTTCTTGTTATGATGGATCATTTGTTTGAGGAAAGCCGGTTTTCAAAGCTTGCGGAGCTGATCGGAAGTGCCCTGCGTTCTCTGCTGAAATTTGGACTAGCCTTAGTGATGGGGCTTGGAGTTGTGCAGTCCATTCTAGCACCAGCGAAGGATCGCCTTGCGGCAAGCAGTCTCTATCACGGAATTCAGGCAATTCCGGGGCTTGGAAATACTGTGAGTGCAACCGGAGAATTGTTGCTTGGCTGTGCGATTATGATCAAGAACAGCGTAGGTGCAGCGGCACTGATCCTTCTGCTTATTCTTTGTATGGCTCCGCTTTGCAGCGTGCTTTGCTTCACCGTTATGTATCGTCTGATTGCGGCGCTGCTGGAACCGTTTAGCGACAAGCGGATCGTGGAATGTGTGGCAGGGGTCGGGCGGGGAAGCGGTCTGTATTGCCGGATTTTAGCGGATGCAATGCTGTATTTTTGGATCACGATTTCTGTGATCAGTGCATCGACAAGTTTTATTTTCTAGGAGAAGTTCTATGGAGACGATCATAGTATTTGTAAAAAATTATTTTCTGTTTCTTCTGGTGCTTTATCTGATTTCCTATCTGGCACCGCAGGAGAGCTATCGGAAGTACTATCGCTTTTTTGTGAGCGCGCTCATGATCGCGGTACTGATGAAACCGGTGCTTGGTTTTCTGCAGAAGGATGTGAGGGCTGAGACGAGGCGGCAGTTATATTCTGTCGCAGATATGCTTGCGCAGAATGAATATAAAGAGAAGGGAGAGGATGTCTTTGCATGGTTCCTGGAGCGTGAAGGAGTGGATTACGAAGCGACTGAGCGGCAGGAGTAAGACCGACGGAATCATACTGATATTAATCGGAATTCTTGTGCTGATCATTTTAATCCCGACAGGGGACGGGAAAAAGGCCGGTAACGTCGACCAATTGACACAGGAGGAAACGGACGGGAAGAATACAGCGGAAATGAGACAGACACAGACGGATACAGAGTATACAAAGGCACTGGAGGAGCAGCTTACAGACTTGATTGAAAGTATGGATGGAGTTGGAAAAGTGCGGGTGATGCTCACGCTTTCCGATGATGGGCTGGCCTATCTGGACAAGGATGTCCGGATACAGGAGAAGACACGTGAGGAGACAACGGTTGTCTATGACATGGGAGATACAAAGGAACCTTATGTTGTGCGAAGAGAACGCCCGAAGGTGGAGGGGGTCGTTGTGGTTGCGCAGGGGGGAGACAGACCGGGCATTGCCACCGAAATAACCGGTGCAATCCAGTCATTATTTGACCTTGAGGCGCATAAAGTGAAAGTAGTTAAAATGTCAGTGCAGGAGGAATCGCTGTGAAGAAAATCATTCATAAAAATCAGGTCGTGATCACAACACTTGCGGTACTTATCGCGATTGCCGGATATGTGAGTTACGATCGCAAAAGCGGAGGCGCGGAGGAAACGAAAACGGTTGCGAATATGAAGGAAGATGCGTTGTCTGACGGTATGGAAGACAATTACGATGACATTGCAGCCGACATCAGTGATGGCGAGAGTGTGGCGCTTGCATCAACCGAGAGTGGTGAAGAACCGACGGATGCTGGAGAGACCGTGCTTACGAGTGCGGTAGCCGCAAGTGCCGACTATGCGGCACAGGTCAAGCTCAATCGCGAGCAGGTTCGTTCCAAAAATAAAGAAACACTGCAGGCGATCATTGACAGTGCAACGGTTGATGAGGCACAGAAGCAGGCTGCAATCGATGAGATGGTTACAATGACGGATCTTGCAGAGAAGGAGTCCAATGCGGAAATGATGCTTGAAGCGAAAGGCTTTCAAAACGTTGTGGTCAGTATTACTGACGAGGAGTGTGATGTGGTTCTTGATATGGGGGATGTGACGGACGCGAAGCGTGCACAGGTGGAGGATATTGTCAAACGCAAGACCGGTGTAGCAGCAGAAAATATCGTCATTACACCGATTGAATAAAATTAGTTGAAAATACATATTTTTTAGAGTAATATAAACTTTGATATGCATTTATATCAAGTTTTGGAGGATCTATTGTGAGCAACTTAAGAAAAGAAATAGAAAAAAGACGTACTTTTGCAATTATTTCCCACCCGGATGCCGGTAAGACGACACTGACGGAGAAGTTCCTTCTGTACGGAGGCGCTATCAACCAGGCGGGTTCGGTAAAGGGAAAGGCGACTGCAAAGCACGCTGTGTCCGACTGGATGGAGATTGAGAAGCAGAGAGGTATTTCGGTTACTTCTTCTGTGTTGCAGTTCAATTATGATGGATACTGCATCAACATTCTGGATACACCGGGACATCAGGATTTCTCGGAGGACACATACCGTACACTGATGGCAGCGGATTCCGCCGTCATGGTCATTGATGCAAGTAAAGGTGTAGAGGCGCAGACACGCAAACTTTTCAAAGTCTGCGTCATGCGCCATATTCCGATTTTTACATTTATCAATAAGATGGACCGCGATGCGAACGATACCTTTGAGCTTCTTGATGATATCGAGAACGAACTGGGGATCGCAACCTGCCCGATCAACTGGCCGATTGGTTCCGGTAAGGAGTTCAAGGGTGTATATGACCGTAATACCAGAAAAGTCATGACTTTCGCCGATACCCTTAAGGGAACGAAGGAAGGTTCGGAGAAGATCATTGATATTGATGATCCGTCACTTGTGGATGAGATCGGGGCTGACAAGAAGGCGCAGCTTGATGATGAGATCGAGCTTCTCGATGGAGCGAGCGCGGAGTTCGACATGGATCTTGTAACTAAGGGTGAGCTTTCGCCGGTATTTTTCGGTTCTGCTTTAACCAATTTCGGTGTTGAGACATTCCTGCAGCATTTCTTACAGATGACATATGCACCGATGGCGCGCAAGTCTGACGTTGGAGAGATCGATCCGTTCGGAGAGGATTTCTCGGCTTTCGTGTTCAAAATTCAGGCTAATATGAACAAGAATCACAGAGACCGTATCGCTTTCATGCGTATCTGTTCCGGAAAGTTTACCGCCGGTATGGAAGTGTATCATGTTCAGGGAGACAAGCAGATCAAGCTTGCACAGCCGCAGCAGATGATGGCGGATGAGCGTAAGATCGTGGAGGAAGCATACGCCGGAGATATCATCGGTATCTTTGATCCGGGTATTTTCTCGATTGGAGATACGTTAACGACCGCGAAAGACAAGTTCCGCTTTGAAGGAATTCCGACCTTTGCACCGGAGCATTTTGCGCGTGTACGTCTCATCGATTCCATGAAGCGTAAGCAGTTCGTCAAAGGCGTGACACAGATTGCGCAGGAAGGTGCCATCCAGATTTTCCAGGAGTACAAAGGCGGTATGGAAGAAATTATCGTCGGCGTTGTCGGTGTGTTACAGTTTGACGTACTCAAATTCCGTCTGGAGAATGAGTATAATGTGGAGATTCGTCTGGAAAATCTGCCGTATGAGCATATCCGCTGGATCGAGAATAAGGATGAGGTCGATGTGGATAATCTGACCGGTACTTCCGACATGAAGAAGATCATTGATATGAAGGGAAATCCGCTTCTTCTGTTTGTCAATGCATGGAGTGTCGGTATGGTGCTTGACCGGAATGAGGGACTGGTTCTCGCTGAATTCGGTACGAATTAAACTTTTAGAGAAATAGAGAAAGCTTAAGGCAGCACGTATTACAATGTGTGTCTGGTGACGAAGGAGAAATTAAGATGGATGTAGTGACATTGACGAAGGACAACTTTGAACAGGAAGTATTAGCAGCTAAGGTACCGGTACTGATCGATTTCTGGGCAACCTGGTGCGGACCGTGTCAGCTGCAGTCTCCGGTTGTGGATGAGATCGCGAAGGAGATGGGAGATCAGGTGAAGGTGTGTAAGGTGAATGTGGACGAGCAGGCTTCCCTTGCATTGAATTATCAGATCACAAGTATACCGACACTTGTATTCATGAAATATGGTCTGTTCCAGCAGAGAATGATCGGACTGCAGAACAAGGAGACGATCATGGAATGTCTGAATACACTTCTTGCGGATGAATAGAGTAAGATTGAGACTTTTTGGTTGACAAGGAAAAGGTCTATCGATATAATTAAGGCAGTTGCTTAAGGCAGCTGTCTTTTTTATTCCCCAACACCGTTTTTTGAAATTAATGATTGACAATGCAATCAAAGTATACTACTATTAGAACATAAAAACGAACATAAGTTCGTATAAAGGAGATCGTTATGGCAAAAGAAGATAAATTGAAAGCATTAGACGCTGCGATTGCGCAGATTGAGAGACAGTACGGTAAGGGTTCGGTCATGAAGCTCGGTGACAATTCCGCGAACATGAATGTGGAGACCGTTCCGACCGGATCATTAAGTCTTGATATTGCACTTGGACTCGGCGGACTTCCGAAGGGAAGAATTATTGAGATCTATGGACCGGAGTCCAGTGGTAAGACAACGGTTGCGCTTCATTGTGTGGCTGAGGTTCAGAAGAGAGGCGGTATCGCAGGATTTATCGATGCGGAGCATGCATTGGATCCTGTCTATGCAAAGAATATCGGTGTAGATATTGATAATCTGTATATTTCGCAGCCGGACTGTGGTGAGCAGGCACTTGAGATCACAGAGACGATGGTTCGTTCTGGTGCGGTAGATATCGTAATTGTCGATTCTGTAGCTGCATTAGTTCCGAAGGCGGAGATCGATGGAGATATGGGAGACTCCCATGTTGGTCTGCAGGCGAGACTGATGAGCCAGGCACTTCGTAAACTGACCGGTGTCATCAGCAAGTCCAACTGTATTGTTATCTTTATCAATCAGCTGCGTGAGAAGGTTGGTGTCATGTTCGGTAACCCGGAGACAACAACCGGTGGACGTGCGCTTAAGTTCTATGCATCGGTACGTCTGGATGTCCGCAGAGTGGAAGCTTTAAAGCAGGCTGGTGAAGTGATCGGTAATCATACCCGTGTGAAGGTAGTCAAGAATAAGGTGGCTCCGCCATTCAGAGAGGCTGAATTTGATATTATGTTTGGACAGGGAATCTCGAAGGAAGGGGATATCCTTGACCTGGCAGCGAATGTAGGCATCATCAGTAAATCCGGTGCGTGGTACGCGTATGAGGGAGATAAGATCGGACAGGGACGTGAGAATGCGAAGACTTATTTGCGTGAGAATCCGGAGTTCTGTAAGATGATCGAGGAACAGGTGAGAGAGCACTATTTTGCGCAGGAGGATGAAGAGGAAGCTGTTGCGCCAGAAGAGAGTGCAGATGCAGGTAAGGATGCATAATTTATGATTTATGTGACAGAGTGCGAGTCTCTGGGCAAAGGAAAGCTCCGCATCCGTTTTGACAACGGTGTGGAGCTTTCTTTGTACCGCTCGGAGGCTAGACAATTTAAACTTTCAGAGGATGCTGCAATCGAAGAAGAGGATTATCGGAAACTGTTGGATGAGGTGGTGGCGAAGAGAGCAACGAAGCGTGCGATGCATCTCCTTGAGCGAATGGATCGGACGGAGCATCAGCTTCGGGAGAAGCTGCGTACTGGTGGTTATCCAGAAGAATGTATTGATGCCGCGGTCGAATATGTGAAGCGTTATCATTATATAGATGACCTGCGGTATGCCTGCACGTTTGTGCGGCTTTCACAGGAACGGTTGAGCAGGTTGCAGATTAAAATGAAGCTTTCTCAGAAAGGAATAAGTAAAGAACTCATTGAGCAGGCACTGGAAGAAGAGTATGAGGCGCAGGAACTTGAGCAGATTTACAGACTTCTTGAGAAGCGTGGTTACGTAGCAGAGAATGCAGATGAGAAAGAATTCCGCAGAACTTACCAGTTTCTTATGCGGCGGGGGTTCAAAAGTAACGAGATTCTGACGGCAATAAAAAGAAGATAAGATGCATATAAGAAGCAAATTCCAAAGTTGCACAAAACAAATGCGAATACCTTGACATATTTGAGCAAAAAGGATAAAATTGTTATGTTGTAAGTTTATGACATAGAAAGAGTTTCTTTTTGTTATATGTACAATGAAAATTTAATAAAGGAGGTGCTCCTGTGCTGCAGATTATTATAGCTGTTGTTATCACACTTATAATTACTGCAATTGCTACCTGGTTTATCTCTGTAGAATATCATAAGCGTGTTGCAAACACGAAGATTGGTAATGCAGAGGAGAAAGCGAGAGGCATCATTGACGAAGCTGTCAAGACAGCGGAAGCCAAGAAGCGCGAAGCCACCCTTGAGATCAAAGAAGAGACCATTCGCTCCAAGAATGAACTTGACAAGGAAATCAAGGAACGCAGAAACGAAATTCAGCGTAACGAGCGCAGAATTGTTCAGAAGGAAGAAAATCTGGATAAGAAGCTCGAAGCGATGGAGAAGCGCGAAGCCAGCTTTAATGCCAAGGAAGAGGACTTAAAGAAGCAGAAAGTTGAGATAGCAAAGCTCAATGAACAGCGAGTGCAGGAACTGGAGAGAATCTCCGGATTAACCTCTGAACAAGCAAAAGAATTCCTTTTAAAGACCGTTGAAGAAGATGTAAAAATTGACACTGCAAAGATGATCAAAGAGATGGAGGCTCAGGCGAAGGAAGAAGTCTCCAAGAAAGCGAAGGAGTATGTTGTTACCGCGATTCAGAAGTGTGCTGCGGATCATGTTTCTGAGACAACAATTTCGGTAGTACAGCTCCCGAACGATGAGATGAAGGGACGTATCATTGGACGAGAGGGACGTAATATTCGTACTCTTGAGACAATGACAGGTGTAGATCTGATTATTGACGATACACCGGAAGCAGTCATTTTATCAAGCTTTGATCCGATTCGAAGAGAAGTTGCAAGAATTGCTCTCGAGAAATTGATCGTTGACGGACGTATCCATCCGGCCCGCATCGAGGAGATGGTAGAGAAGGCGCAGAAAGAAGTCGATACAATGATTCGCGAGGAAGGTGAGGCTGCTGTACTTGAAGTCGGCATTCACGGAATCCATCCGGAACTTGTTCGTCTTTTAGGTAAGATGAAGTTCCGTACAAGCTACGGACAGAATGCATTAAAGCATTCCATCGAGGTCGCACAGCTGACCGGTCTTCTTGCCGCTGAAATCGGTGAAGATGTCCGTATGGCAAAACGTGCCGGATTATTACATGATATCGGTAAAGCAGTCGATCATGATATGGAAGGATCACATATCCAGCTTGGTGCTGAACTTTGTAGAAAGTATAAGGAGTCAGCATTAGTGATCAACGCAGTTGAGTCACACCACGGAGATGTTGAGCCAGAATCATTGATTGCATGTCTGGTACAGGCGGCTGACACAATCAGTGCTGCAAGACCGGGTGCAAGAAGAGAGACATTGGAGACATATTCTAACCGCTTACAGCAGTTGGAAGATATTACAAATGGTTATAAGGGAGTCGAGAAATCTTTTGCTATTCAGGCAGGTAGAGAGATTCGTATTTTAGTTGTTCCTGAACAGATCAGCGACGCAGACATGGTACTGATGGCCAGAGATATTTCGAAGCAGATTGAATCTGAGTTGGAATATCCGGGACAGATTAAGGTTAATGTCATTCGTGAGTCACGTGTCGTTGACTACGCAAAGTAGAGATTAAAAAGGGAGGCTCTGATATTTGGGTATATATCCGAATATCAGAGCTTTTTTGATGTATATATGTTGTCCCTCGTGGTGGATGCGTATAAAACTTGTGATCATGATTGGTACATGATAAAATTGTTATCAGGATTGTAAAGCTGGAAAGGAAGTTTGAGTATGATCGATCAAATGAAACGTTTAAAAAGAGAATTGAAGTATAAAGGATCTATCTTGGATATCTATCAGGATACGATGGAATTTGCAAACGGAAAGCAGGAAAAATGGGATTTTGTATCGCACCGTATGGGCGCTGCTGCCATCCTTCCGGTGCTTCCGGATGGAAGAATCGTTATGGTGCGTCAGTATCGTAATGCTTTGGAACGTGAGACCATTGAAATCCCGGCTGGAGCGCGTGACAGTAAGACGGAGGACACGAAGGTGTGCGCGACAAGAGAGCTGGAGGAGGAGACCGGATACCGGAGTGAAAATGTCGAATTCTTACTTTCTTTGCGTACGACCGTTGCTTTCTGTGATGAGCATGTGGATGTGTATCTTGCCACGGATCTGGAGAAAATCGGAGAGCAGCATCTTGATGATGCAGAGAGTATCGATATTGAAATCTATACACTTGATGAACTCTGTAAGATGATCTATGAAGGAAAGATTGAGGATTCAAAGACCGTAGCGGCGATTATGGCTTATGGGAATAAATTGAGGGGCTAGGACATATTCTAGAAAGAAGATTTATTTTGGATAGAATATGAAAAAAGAGATTACGATCGGAATCTGTTTTGTGATGGCAGGAATTCTGTGTGCCTGTTTCTTTGGATATGAATATTTTACAACGTATGGATTCCTGAATGAATATCATATGCGGTCATTTGCCGATTCGGATACAGAACTTATGACGTTGCTTGGAAATATTCTATGGGAGAGAGGTAAGTTATTTGTGTTTCTATGGATTCTGTCGTATACACCGGCACGTAAGGTAATTCCTCTTGTGTTGCGATGCCTGATCTGCTTCACGGGAGGCATTTTTCTGGCTGCCTGTATGCTGAATATGGGAATTGCCGGGTTTATGTTCTTCCTTGTTTCCTGGCTGCCGCACGGCCTGATTTATTTGATCGTGTTGTATCTGATGCTCAGAAGCGACAGGCACCGGTATTATGCACACAGTCATCCGATTGGAAAACGCGTGGCGGCAATACTTGGACTTGTGATCGTGTTTGTGTTTGGGTGTGTTGTGGAGGCAACAGCGGGAGTGTGGCTGATGCGAAGAGTGATTTTGTTAATATATTAAACGAGACGAGTTGTTTTGGAACTTGTCATGATCCGCATAGGGAGATATGTTTTTGTTACTAGCGCAAATAAAAAAGGATGATACCGAGTAAAAGTTATTACTTGATATCATCCTTTATATTTGTATGTATGGTTAATCCGTAATTTTTGCACCTGTAATAGTAAGACCATCTGTTGACTCAACCGTTAAATCGCTAAAACCAATGTGATCATTCGGATTTTGGTGATATTGCATTGAAAGAATTAAATTGCTGGTGTTGTCACCGCCTGCTAAGGAACCAACACCACATGAGATAAAATGTACAGGTTGATTAAAACTAACCGATAATGTCTGTGCTTCACGTGTGTGGTCGGCAGCATGGGTAGCATTAATAGAGATTACATAATTTTTACGGCCCTCAGTAGGTGTCTGACTAACTATAGTTGCATCAATGGTATAGCATAATGCATCTGCACCACTCGCTAAATAAACACCCTCAGTTACATCATTATTCATAACAATTACAGGTTTCGTGTAATTCTTGTTCATGATAGTTCCCCTTTAATAAAACTATACTTTACGTCTTCTTTACATAAAATATAGCATAAGAAGGTGGAAAAAACAACACTTAATTGCGTTAAGTTGGCATTTTTTGCCTGATCTTGGCACGAAACTCGTTAAGTAACATTATTTGGCGTTCGATTCTGCAATCTCATAGATGAGTTTCCTGGAATCTTCCCATCCAAGACATGGATCTGTAATGGATTTACCATATACATGTTCGCCAATCGCCTGATTGCCTTCTTCGATATAACTCTCGATCATAAGTCCCTTGACTAAGCCGCGGATCTCGGAAGAAATCTGACGGTTGTGCATAACTTCTTTTGCGATACGAATCTGCTCCTTGAACTTCTTACCGGAGTTGGAGTGGTTGGTATCAATGATTGCTGCCGGGTGAACGACATCCATCTTCTCATACATATCGTGAAGACGGATCAGATCCTCATAGTGATAATTCTGTACGGTGTTGCCGTGCTTGCTGACAGCGCCACGGAGCACAACGTGTGTGAGCGGGTTACCGGAAGTCTTTACTTCGCAGCCTCGGTATACAAAATGATGCGGATGCTGGGCTGCATATACGGAATTTAACATAACGGAGAAATCACCACTGGTCGGGTTTTTCATGCCTGAAGCCACATCAAATCCACTGACGGTCAGACGATGCTGCTGATCTTCAACAGAACGCGCACCGATCGCAACGTAGGAGAGAAGATCCTCGACGTATCCCCAGTTTTCAGGGTAAAGCATTTCGTCAGCGCAGGTTAATCCGCTTTCTTCAATCGCACGGATGTGCATCTTGCGCATTGCGATCAGACCTTCTACCATGTCAGGTGCTTTCTCCGGATCCGGCTGGGAAGCAATTCCTTTGTAACCTTCGCCGGTTGTACGTGGTTTGTTTGTATATACACGAGGGATGATGATTAACTGATCCTTGACATCTTCCTGAATCTTGGTCAGGCGGCTGACATAGTCGCATACAGAGTCTTCGTTATCTGCAGAACATGGCCCGATAATAACAAGAAAACGTGAATCTTTTCCAGTGATCACATTGGAAATCATGGCATCACGTTGCTTTTTTAACTCTTTTAATTCCGGGGAAAGCGGATAGTCGCGCTTGATCTCGTCCGGAGTCGGTAATTGATTTAAAAATGTAAAACTCATTTCTTACTCCTTATTTCTTCCCAATTGTAGTATATTTATACACTCGGATATATTAATCGAAAAAGCGTGAAATGTCAATTTTGTCGCAGTATTTCCTTTCTTTTTATGTATGAAACTGTTATACTTAATAAAGTTAAGCGCATGAAAAATCGTTTTCATGCGAAAAGAATGCATAGATAAAAGTCTATGGTGGGAGGAGTATCATGGAGAACCTGCTTTGCATTAAGGGTCGTGTATTGGGCAAGGAAAAGCCACTTGTCTGTGTCCCGATTATGGCAACAACAAAGGATGAAATTATAAAGGAAGCGAAGCGTCTGGCGTGGCTTCATGTTGATATGATCGAGTGGAGAGTGGATGCTTTCGCACAGGTGCGAAGTGCAAATGCAATCCGTGAGGTATTAGATGAATTAAAACCGATCGTTAAGGATACAATTCTTGTATATACATTCCGTTCTAAGAATCAAGGGGGACTTATGGCTTTAGAACCGGAAGAAATTGTTGATATCCATCAGGTCGCAGCGGAGACGGATGTGGTTGACTTTATTGACTTGGAATATTTTGAGGCAAAGAAACCAGAAAAGGAGATTCGGATACTTCAGGAAATGGGTGTACATGTGATCGCGTCGCATCATGATTTTGAGCAGACACCGGAGCGAGGCGTCATCCGTATGCTTCTTGAGCAGATCCGTGAGAGTGGCGCAGATGTGGTCAAGCTTGCGGTTATGCCACAGTCTATGCAGGATGTACTTGATTTATTGGAAGAGACGAATGCTTTCCATGAAAAATATCCGGATAAAGCACTCATTACGATGTCGATGGGAGCGCTTGGAGCCATCTCACGCGTGTCAGGAGAATTCTTTGGATCCTGTGTGACATTTGGAGCCGGCGAGCAGGCCAGCGCACCGGGACAACTTCCGATGGGAGAGCTTGAACAACTTCTTGGAACCCTTCATAAGAGTATCAGCCGTTGTTGACGAACAATGCCGGTTATGATATTATATATGTTGACTTTTCTCAAAAGTTAACACTTATTGGAACATCCGGTCATGAGAGTTCGCTACGCGAAGACCGGACGCTACATGTTAACTTTTTTCAAAAGTTAACACATACGCAGCCGTAGTATAATGGATAGAACGTAGGACTCCGACTCCTGAGATGCGGGTTCGATTCCCGCCGGTTGCATACTGCGGTAAGGAGGACCCCAGCGACAGCTGGGAGGATGCCTTATGACCTCTGTATAAAAGGAGAAATATATGGAAAAACAAGATAACTTTGCGGACAATGCAAAGATTTTTTTGAATAAAAATAAAAGATATATCGGCGCAGCTGCCTTATTTATCGCTTTTGTTCTTGTACTTGTGAACTGCACAGGACCGAAGCAGAAGGTTGCTGATACACAGAGTGGAACCGAGATTTCGTCCACGCAGCCGGCAACAGAATATGAATTAAACGGTAAGCTTAAGAAGAATGCGTCGCAGGAACTGGTTGATTTAATTACAAATTATTATAATGCGTATGCGTCGGGCGATACTGAGACAATGGAAGAGTTTGTTTCTCCGTTCTCGGATGATGAGAAGAGTTACATTGGTGCATTGTCTGATTATTATGAGAAGTATGAGAATATTACCTGTTATTCCGTGCAGGGAGCAACGGAGGATTCTTATCTGGTTTCGGCAGTGTTTGATCTCAAGTTTTATGAGGTGGATACACCGGCACCGGGAATGGATTTCTTCTATGTTGAACGGGATGGCAAGGGAAATCTCTATATCAATAATGTGTATTCCGCATTTAATTTTACATTCCTTGAGGATGAATTGGATGCGAATCTGTATTCTCTTGTGCTGAGTTATGAGAAGTCGGATGAAGTTAAGGCGTTACAGAATCAGGTACAGACGAAGTATGATGAGGCGGTAGCCAGTGATGACAAGCTTGCGAATATGGTAGGCGGAACACTCAGAACCGTAATTTCCAATTGGAGAGATACGATCGCTGCATCCAAGACCGATGATACACAGGCAGGTACGGAAAGCACTGACAGCACACAACTTGAGGATACAAAGAAAGCGGACAGTACCGAAAATAGTGAGCAGACAGATACCAAGCAGGATGCGGTAAAGACGGATGATGCTTCGAAGGATGATACGAAGACAGACGATTCGTCCAAGGATGATTCTTCTAAGAAAGAGACCAAGAAGACCGGCAAGGTTAAGACAAAGGATATCTGTAATGTACGTGCCAAGGCAAGTACAGATGCGGAAGTCTTAGGTAAGGTTGACGTTGGTGTCAAACTTAAGAAACTCGGAACTTCCGGAGAATGGACCAAGGTTAAGTTCCAGGGACAGACCGGATACATTAAGAGTGACCTGCTCAAAGAAGTAAAATAAAAATGAATGGCGGAGGCTGTAATGGTCTCCGCGTTTTTTGCACGTGAGGATCTATTAGTGGAAGTCAGAATTAACAAATTCTTAAGTGAGGCGGGCGTGTGTTCCCGAAGAGAAGCAGATCGGCAGATTGAAGCCGGAAATGTAACCATTGATGGCAGGATTGCCCAGATGGGAGACAAGGTTGAGGCAGGGCAGACAGTCTGCTTTCAGGGACGGGCTGTGTCTAAGGAAGAAGAGATGATCTTGATCGCCTTTCATAAGCCGGTGGGAATTGTCTGTACGGCGGAGAAGCGAGAAAAAAACAATGTGATCGATTATATCAATTATCCGAAGCGCATCTATCCGGTCGGAAGATTGGATAAGGATTCGGAAGGTTTACTTCTTCTGACCAATAACGGAGATATCGTCAATAAGATGATGCGTTCCGGAAATATGCACGAGAAGGAATATATCGTAACGGTGAATCGTCCGGTGACAGATACTTTTGTCCATGGACTTGCCAATGGGGTTCCACTTGTGGAACTGAATACAACGACAAGAAAATGCCGTGTGGAGCAGATTGGTAAGAGGCAGCTTCGCATTGTCCTGACCCAGGGACTCAACCGGCAGATTCGTCGAATGTGCGAATATTTCGGATACCGCGTGCAGAAACTAGTACGTGTTCGTGTTATGAATATCGAACTAGGTGATCTGGAACCGGGACAATATCGTGATGTGACACCGGAAGAATATAAAAGACTGATGCAATTGATTGCATCCTCAAGCAACCAGCCGGTGCGTGCAACCGGAAAACCACGCGATGAGCGTAACCGGAATTTTGGACAGAGTGGAACAGGGCGTAAGAATAAGACGGATTCCGACTGGAATCCTGATAAGAATGCGACACACAGAACCGGGACATATCGCACAGACGGAGGCAACCGGAAGGAAAATGGAGTGACACGACCGGGAAAGATAAGTAAGCACGGAACATTTACGGTTGTGAACAAAAATATAGATCGAGAGAGAACATATGGAAGACAAAAAGAAACGGATTGAAGCCCTTGTAGAACAATTAAATAAAGCATCGTCTGTCTATTACAACGGACAGGATGAGATTATGTCTAATTATGAGTGGGATGCATTGTTTGATGAACTAGCTTCACTCGAAAATGAGACCGGCTATGTGCTTCCTGAGAGCCCGACACAGAGAGCGGGTTACGAGGAAGAGACAAGTGGAGAGAAGGAGGAGCATGAGTATCCGGCGTTATCACTTGCCAAGACGAAGAATATTGAAGAACTTAGGACCTGGGCAGGGGAGCGCCCAATCTGGCTTTCCTGGAAGCTGGATGGTCTGACTCTGGTACTGACGTATGATGACGGAAAGCTTTCGAAGATTCTTACGCGAGGCAACGGAACGATCGGTACGAATATTACATTTCTTAAGAATGCAATCAGTGGATTCCCACAGAAGATCAAATACAAGGGACATATGGTTGTGCGAGGCGAAGCAGCAATTTCGTACACGGATTTCGCTTTGATCAACGATATGATCGAGGATGATGACGAAAAATACGCCAATCCACGGAATCTCGCATCCGGAACGTTGAACCTGGATGATCCGGCGGAGGTAAAGGAGCGCCATGTGTGTTTTCATGCCTTCACACTTGTGCATATCGATGAGCCTATGGTTTCCTGGGGCGCGCGCATGGATTATCTTGCAGAGCTTGGATTTGATGTGGTCGATCGGGAGGCGACAGACGCAGCACATTTGTCGGAGACGATTGATGCATGGACAAGAAAAGTAGAAAATGGTGAGATGGACATTCCGGTGGATGGACTTGTCATCTGCTACGATGATACGGAGTATGCTTCTTCCGGCAGTGTGACCGGACATCATGCGACACGTGCGGGATTTGCCTTCAAGTGGCAGGATGAGTCGGTTGAGACGAAGCTGTCCTATATTGAGTGGTCATGTGCGGTATCGACCATTTCGCCGGTTGCGGTATTTGAACCGGTGCAGATCGAGGGAACAACGGTCAGCCGTGCGTCACTTTGTAATATCAGTGAAATTGAGCGCCTGGGACTTGGAAAAGAATGCACGCTTGAAGTCATTAAAGCGAACAAAATCATTCCGAAATGTATTGCGGTAAAGGATGCAAGAGGGGAAGTAGAGATCCCTAAGGTTTGTCCGGTGTGCCATGCACCGACAGAAATCCGGATCAGCTCGCACAGTGGAACAAAGACGTTGCATTGTACCAATCCGGACTGTACTGCCAAGAATGTGAAGAAATTTACGCGTTTTGTCAGCAAGGGGGGAATGGATATTGATGGATTATCCATTCAGACGATGCTAAAGTTTATTAACGAGGGGTATATTCATGAGTTCGCGGATATTTATCATCTGCGGGAGCATTTTGATGTGATCAGCCAGATGGAGGGATTCGGTGAGAAGTCCGTCCACAATATGGATACTTCCATCGAGGCAAGCCGGAAGGTTCATCCGGTGAACTTTATTTTTGCCTTGTGTATTCCTTTGATCGGAACAGATGCTGCCAAGAAAATCGTGAATACGATCGGCTTTGACGCTTTCTTACAGAGAATGGAGGAGAGTGTCGGATTTGATGATATCGATGGTATTGGCGTGGAACGATCCAATTCGATTCTGAAATGGTACACAAACGAGCACAATCGAATGTCTCTTGAACATTTGCTGAAAGAATTAGAGATTGAGGATGTTCAGCCTGTTGATACATCGGATGGATTATGCACAGGGCTGACATTTGTGATCACGGGCGATGTGCATCATTTTAAAAATCGTGATGCGTTTAAGGCTTATGTAGAGAGCCAGGGAGGTAAAGTTGCCGGAAGTGTATCCGGCAAAACCAGTTATCTCGTCAACAATGATGTGGAATCCAACTCGTCTAAGAACCGTAAGGCGAAGGATTTAGGGGTGCCGATTCTCTCGGAGGACGCATTTGTGGAACAGTTTGTCCGTTCGTAGAAGTACCGGAAAGTGAGGAAGAATAGTAATGCCAATCAGAACACAGAGTGATCTGCCTGCAAAGGAGATTCTTGAACAGGAAAATATATTTGTCATGGATGAAAATCGTGCGATGCATCAGGATATCCGTCCAATCAACATTGTGATCTTAAACCTGATGCCGCTGAAGGAAGACACAGAACTGCAGATCTTACGTTCATTGTCCAATACACCGTTACAGGTGGATGTATCGTTTATGGCTCCGGCTTCGCATGCGTCTACCCATACATCCAAGAGTCATCTGAATCAGTTTTATCAGACATTTGATGAGATCAAAAAGCAATATTTTGACGGCTTGATCATTACCGGAGCACCGGTGGAATTGATGGAGTATGAAGAAGTGGATTACTGGCCAGAGGTTTGTGAAATCATGGAATGGTCGAAGAAACATGTGACTTCGACACTTCATCTGTGCTGGGGGGCACAGGCAGGTCTCTATTACCACTATGGAATCCAAAAGCATATTCTTGACGAGAAGATGTTTGGTGTGTTCAAGCATAAAGTAATGAACCGTAAGATTCCGCTTGTAAGAGGCTTTGATGATTATTTTTATGCGCCACATTCGCGCCATACGGAGATTCGCAAGGAGGATATTCTTGCACATGATGAACTGACAATTCTTGCAGAATCTGAGGAGGCGGGAGTATTCCTTCTGATGAATCAGGACGGAAGCCAGATTTTCGTGATGGGACATCCGGAGTATGATCGCATGACGCTTGACACGGAGTATAAGAGGGACAAGGCGAAGAACCTGCCGATTCATATTCCAGCGAATTATTATCCAAATGATGATGATTCGAAGCGACCACTTCTTCAGTGGAGGTCTCATGGTAATATCATGTATGCGAACTGGCTGAATTATTACGTATACCAGCAGACACCGTATCAGTTTATCGATGTGGCGGAGATTATCGGAAAGTGAGTAGGAAGAATTCCCTAAATGGATGCTGGCTTTGCGCAGGCAAAAGATAAATCGGAATGCAACGAAGGAGAACATAAAAATGGAATTAAGTAAGACAATCCGCTTGTATGATGCGGATGCATACCAGACAGAATTTGAGGCTACGGTTCTTGCCTGTGAGGAAGTCGAAAAGAAAGACGGCAGGGTCTATCAGGTGTGGCTGGATCAGACACTTTTCTTCCCGGAGGAGGGCGGACAGAGCCCGGATATGGGAACCATCGATGGTGTGGAAGTACTCGATGTACAGATTAAGAATGAGGTCATTACGCACATACTTGCTGCACCTCTTACCGTTGGTGCTACGGTAAAAGGCGTTGTGGATTGGAAGCATCGTTTCTATAACATGCAGCAGCACAGTGGAGAGCATATTTTCTCAGGAATCGTACATAACCGATTCGGATATGACAATGTTGGATTCCATCTGAGTGATTCTATTGTCACGATGGACTTTAACGGTGTGATCACACCGGAAGAGATCGCAGAGATTGAAGAAAAGGTAAATCAGGCAATCATAGAGAATATTCCGGTAGAAGTGAGTTATCCGTCGAAAGACGAATTAAAGGAACTTGATTACAGAAGCAAGATCGAGATTGAGGGACAGGTCCGTATCGTGACGATACCGGGATATGATGTGTGTGCCTGCTGCGCACCGCATGTGAGAAGAACCGGAGAAATCGGAAGTATTAAGGTTATGAATGTGCAGAGTTATAAGGGTGGTGTGCGAGTCAGCATTCTGTGTGGATTCCGTGCACTTGATGCTTTTCGCCAGAAAGCGGATATCATTACAGAACTGATGGCAGAATTCAGCACCAGCCAGGAAGCAATTATTGATAATGTGAAGAAGTTAAAAGGTGCAAATCAGACGATGAAGAATCAGCTTGCTGCAGCAAAACAGGAGCTGATGGAATATAAGGTGTCTGCAATACCAGAGGATTCTGAGAATGCAATCCTGTTTGAAGCAGATCTTGAGACACCGGTTGTGCGTGGTGTGGTGAATGGATTGGTGGAGAAGTTTGCAGGCATCAGTGCGGTATTTGTCGGAAACGATGAGAACGGTTATCAGTTTATTGTCGGAAGCAAAAATAAGGATTGCAGACAGATTGCTTCGGCTTTAAGAGAGAAGCTTTCGGCACGCGGCGGCGGAAGCGATAAGATGATTCAGGGATCGGTTGCCGCAACACAGCTGCAGATCGAGGAATTGTTTACGATGTTGTAGAACATCGTATGGTTTTTCAAATCTGTGTGGTGTGATTCTGAACAGTTATGAATCTTAAATGAATGGAATGTATGAAAACTTTGTTTGTTATGAAAAAAGGATGGACAACCGGGGCACATTAGAGTGCCTTGGTTGTCCATTCTTCGCAATTCCAGACATCTGTTACGATATCTTCGTAGAATTCCGGCTCGTGGCAGATGAGAAGGATACTTCCTTTGTATGCGATGAGAGCACGTTTTAATTCTTCTTTAGCATCAACGTCCAGATGATTGGTCGGCTCGTCGAGCAGAAGAAGATTGGTCTCACGGTTGATCAGCTTACAGAGGCGTACCTTGGCCTGTTCGCCGCCACTTAATACTTTCATCAGACTTTCGATATGCTTCGTCATCAGTCCGCATTTGGCTAAGGCGGAGCGCACTTCATACTGGTTCATGGATGGAAATTCGTTCCAGATCTCTTCGATACAGGTAATGTTAGTCTCGTATTTTTTCTCCTGCTCAAAATAACCCGGATACAGATAATCGCCAAGGTGCGAGCTGCCGGAGTATGGTTTGATATAGCCCATGATGCTTTTGAGCAGGGTTGTCTTTCCGATTCCGTTGGCACCGATCATCGCAATCTTCTGACCACGTTCCATCACAAGGTTTAACGGGCGGGAGAGTGGTTCGTCGTAGCCGATCACAAGATCCTTCGTTTCAAAGAGAAACTTGGATGGTGTGCGTGCTTCCAGAAACTGGAATTCCGGCTTCGGTTTGTCAGCGGCAAGTTCGATGACATCCATTTTGTCGAGCTTCTTCTGGCGGGACATCGCCATATTTCTTGTTGCAACTCTGGCTTTATTGCGGGCAACGAAATCTTTTAATTCACTGATTTCCTGTTGCTGTTTCTTGTAGGCGGCTTCCAGCTGCGCTTTTTTCACTTCATAGACGCGCATGAAATCATCATAATTACCGACGTAGCGTGTGAGTTCTCCGTTGTCAATATGATAGATCAGATTGATGACACTGTTGAGAAACGGAATATCGTGTGAAATCAGGATGAATGCGTTCTTGTAATCATTTAAGTAACGTTTCAGCCACTCGATGTGCGACTCATCCAGATAGTTGGTCGGCTCATCGAGAAGCAGGATATCCGGCTTCTCAAGAAGCAGCTTGCCAAGCAGAACTTTGGTTCGCTGACCACCGCTGAGTTCCGTGACATCGCGTTCTAATCCGATATCGGTCAGTCCCAGTGCGCGGGCAACTTCCTCGATCTTCGTATCGATAATATAGAAATCGTGGGAGTCTAAGGTGTCTTGAATTTCACCGAGTTCTATCATCATGGCATCAAGTTCCTCCAGTGAGGCGTCGCCCATGTGATCGCAGATGATATTCATTTTTTCTTCCAGTTCAAAAAGAGAAGCGAATGCACCTTTTAAGACATCATAGATGGTCTGGCCTTTTTCCAATACGGCATGCTGGTCTAAGTAGCCGACATGGATGTTTTTCGCCCATTCAATCTTACCTTCATCCGGTTGTAAGTGTCCGGTGATAATATTCATAAACGTGGATTTACCTTCGCCGTTGGCTCCGACAAAGCCGACATGCTCGCCTTTTAAAAGGCGGAAGGTGACGTCTTTTAAGATCGCGCGGTCGCCAAATCCATGATTTAAGTGCTCTACATTTAATATACTCATAATTACCTCACTTTATGGGGATGTTTGCTGCATAATTGATACGTTTGCATTGCATTACAAATATCTTGAAATGACGAATTGGCAAAGCGTATTTATAATTCTATCATGGCATTTGAAATTTGAAAAGAAATTTTATGGCGAACCACTTGTCGAGGAATGAAAATGGGTATATGATTGTAAAATCGACGAAAACTAAGGGTGAATTTTATGAGTAACAAAAGTAATGATTTAACGGTTGGAAGGCTGCCAAAACAGATTTTGTTTTTGAGCCTTCCACTTATGTTGTCGAACCTTTTGCAGGTTCTGTTTAATCTTTCGGATATTGCAGTGGTAGGTAAATTTGCGGGCGCGAATGCGCTCGGATCGGTCGGTTCTACAGCGATTCTTTTGACACTTTTTCTTGCCGTGCCGATGGGACTTGCCGGAGGCATCAATGTGCTGACGGCGCTTGCAATCGGTTCGAAATCGAAGAAGGATGTGTCGGAGACGGTGCATACTGCAGGGGTTATCAGTCTGATCGCGGGGCTTCTTCTTTTGCTGGTTGGAGTGGTCTTTGCGAGAAATATTCTGGTGATACTTCATACGAAGGACGAATTGATCGAGGGTGCTGTGGCGTATCTGCATATTTATTTTCTGGGAATGCCGGCGCTCGCACTCTATAATTTCGGTAACGCGGTATTCAGCGCTGGCGGCAACACCAAGAAGCCATTGATGTATCTGTCGATCGCCGGTGTGCTTAATGTCATCTTAAATCTGTTTTTTGTGATTGTTTTAAAAATTGATGTCCGGGGCGTGGCTTTGGCATCAGCAATCTCGCAGTATGTTTCGGCGTTTCTGATCGTGAGAGATCTGTTTGGCAGTCATGAAATCTACCGGCTTCGCTGGGGAGAGATGCGTCTGACCGGGCACAAAGCGAAACGCATCCTGCAGATTGGTGTTCCGTCTGCATTTCAGTATATGATCTACAGTGTGGCAAATCTGTTTGTGCAAAGTGGTGTCAACTCGTTTAGTGCGACGGTTGTTTCCGGCAATTCTGCCGCGATGAATGCGGATAATCTGGTCTACGATATTATGGCGGCATTCTATACCGTGTGCGGCACATTTATGGGACAGAATCTCGGCGCAAGAAATAAGAAACGTGTGATCAACAGCTATCTGATCAGTCTGTTGTATTCAACGCTGATCGCGGTTGTTGCAGGAATACTTCTTGTGATTTTCAGCCATCAGTTCCTCGGACTTTTTGCGAACGACAAAGCGGTCATTGATGCGGGGGTTGATCGACTTATGATCATGGCGTCGTGCTATTGGTTGTCTGCGGCGATGGATTGTACGACTGCGGCGACGCGTGCGCTCGGCAAAACGGTTGTTCCGACGATTATTATGATACTCGGTTCGTGCGTGTTTCGTATTGTATGGATCTACACGGTATTTGCCGCTTTCGGCACGACGTCATCCATTTATCTGCTGTATGGGGTATCGTGGCTGATCACAGGTATTCCGGAAGTGATTTACTTTATTTACATCTATCGAAAGACGGTTCACGAGTTGAATCTGTAATGCAACGAAATGGATTGCCACAATCGTTGTGAATGGGAGTGATTGAGCAGATAACTTCGTTGGATTCTGTGACGGTTTCTGTTATAATAAAAGCAGTGATGCACCGGAAAATGAGAACCGGTGATAAGGAGAAGAATAAAATGAGCGAAGTATACGATAAGTTGCAAAGATGTTATGAGAGCGTGCGTGCACAGACGGATTTTGTGCCGGAGGTTGCGCTGGTGCTCGGTTCGGGACTCGGTGATTACGCAGAGGGAATCCGTGTGGAAAAGACGATCGACTATCATGATATCGAAGGTTTTCCGGTGTCCACGGTCGTGGGACATGCCGGTCGGTTTATTTTCGGTTATGTGGATGAGGTGCCGGTTGTCTGCATGCAGGGACGTGTGCATTATTATGAGGGGTATCCGATGACCGATGTGGTGCTTCCGACACGTCTGATGAAGCTGCTCGGCGCAAAGACACTGATTCTGACCAATGCAGCCGGAGGAATACAGCAGGGAATGCACGCAGGAGATCTGATGCTGATCACGGGGCAGATCGCAAGTTTCGTGCCTTCTCCGCTCATCGGACCAAACATCGATGAACTTGGGGCACGTTTTCCGGATATGAGTGAGATCTATGACCGGAAGCTGATCCTTGCTGCAAGAAAATGCGCCAGTGAACTTGGCATTGATCTAAAGGAAGGAACCTATCTACAGTTTACGGGACCGGCATACGAGTCGCCGCAGGAGGTTGCGATGGCACGCATTCTGGGAGCCGATGCGGTAGGAATGAGTACGGCATGCGAGGCGGTTGCAGCCAACCATATGGGAATGCAGATCGTGGGAATTTCCTGTATCTCGAATCTGGCGTGCGGCATCTCGCCGGAACCGTTATCGCATGAAGAAGTGCAGAAGTCGGCGGATGCTGCGGCACCGAAGTTTAAGGCACTTATTACTGCTTTGATAAAGGAGATTGGAAGAGCATGCAGGTAATTTTTATACATCACAGCTGCTTTCTTGTGGAAGTGGACGACAAGGTACTGATCTTTGATTATTTCAACGGAGACCGCGTGAACGGTTATACGTTTACAGGCAAGCTGCCGACCTATGAGCCGGATACGAAGATCTATATGTTTGCCAGTCATAAGCATCAGGACCACTTTGATATGGATATCCTGCGGATGGCGGATCAGTACGAAAATATTCATTACATTTTATCAAAGGATATCCGGATCAGTCCGAATTTCTTAAAAAAACACGGAATCGACCCGAAGGTGCGTGAGCGTGTGACGTTTGTTGTGCCGGAGAAGGAATATGAGATCGATGATCTGAAAATCCGTACACTGACTTCCACGGATGCCGGAGTTGCTTTCTACGTGACAACGAACGGAGTCAGTTTGTTCCATGCGGGAGACTTAAGCGACTGGAAGATGGAAGGCGTCGGCGAGCTGATCAATGGCAAGATGAAACGTGCGTATCAGCATGAAATCCGCAAGCTCAGCGGAAAACCGATCAATATCGCTTTCGTACCGGCGGATCCAAGACTTGGCGAGTACCAGTTTAACGGGCTGGATTTCTTCCTTAAGAACACCGATGCGGAATTTGTATTTCCGATGCATATGTGGCAGGACTACAGTGGCATCAGGGATTACAAGAAGCGGATCACAAACCTTGGGATGGCGAACCGCCTGATCGAGACTCTGCGTGAAAATCAGGTTTTCCCGTTTGGTGAGATGTAACGCGTGGTTAGATATTGAATTTTGCAAACAGTTCATTTATAATATAGTAGTTTAGGAGGTAGTGGTATGGTTGGAGACTTTTTTATGTGTGTTTTGCAGTATCTGTTGATCATGGTTGTATTGGCAGCGATTGGCGGACTCGGGGGATTTGTCGGTGTCAGACTTCGCAGAAAGAAGGATGCAAAGGCAGCTGCTTTAAAGGCTGAGAATACAGTAGAATCGGCAACAGATAAATAAAAGCACGTTTTCGCGTGTTTTATATATCAGGAGACACCTGGTAAAAAATAAAAAACAATCGGTCGTAAGAACCGGGTTTGGAGGAACTAGTAATGAAGAAGAGTTATGGCGTAAATGAGCTGCGCCGGATGTACCTGAATTTTTTTGAGAGCAAGGGACATCTTGCAATGAAGAGCTTTTCATTAGTACCGCACAATGACAACAGCTTATTGCTCATCAATGCGGGAATGGCGCCACTGAAGCCATATTTTACAGGACAGGAGATTCCACCGAGAAGACGTGTGACAACATGCCAGAAGTGCGTGCGTACCGGTGATATCGAGAACGTAGGTAAGACAGCACGTCACCTTACGTTTTTCGAGATGCTTGGTAACTTTTCTTTCGGTGATTATTTTAAACATGAGGCGATCGCGTGGTCATGGGAATTTTTAACAGAGGTTCTCGGTCTTGAGAAAGATCGTCTGTATCCATCTATCTACGGAGAGGATGATGAGGCATACGATATCTGGACAAAGGAAGTCGGTGTGCCGGGAGACCGTATCACACGCTTTTATCGTGATCCGGAAACCGGAGAGTGTGATAACTTCTGGGAGCATGGAGCAGGACCTTGCGGACCTTGTTCCGAGATCTATTACGACCGTGGAGAAAAATACGGATGCGGCAAGCCGGATTGCAAGGTAGGCTGTGACTGTGACCGCTTCATGGAAGTATGGAACAACGTATTTACACAGTTTGAGGGAGACGGCAAGGGTGGTTACACCGAGCTGGCTCAGAAGAATATTGATACCGGTATGGGACTGGAACGTCTTGCGGTTGTTATGCAGGATGTTGATTCTGTATTTGACATTGATACGATGAAGGCTATCCGCGACAAGATCTGCGAGATGTGCGGCAAGAAGTATCAGGTCGATGCGATGGATGATGTATCCATTCGTCTGATCACAGACCATATCCGTTCTTCCACATTCCTTGTATCCGACGGTGTTATGCCAAGTAACGAGGGAAGAGGCTACGTTCTGCGCCGTCTGATCCGCCGCGCGGCCCGCCACGGAAAGATGCTCGGTATCGACGGATTATTCCTTGCCAAGCTTTCAGAAACCGTTATCAATGAGAGCAAGGACGGATATCCGGAACTGGAAGAGAAGAAGGATTTCATCTTCAAGGTACTGACACAGGAAGAAGAGAAGTTCAATAAGACGATCGATCAGGGACTTGCAATCCTCTCGGATCTGATGGATGAGATGAAAAAGGAAGGCAAGAAGGAGTTATCCGGAGCCGATACCTTTAAGTTATACGATACTTACGGATTCCCGGTAGACTTAACAGAGGAGATCCTTGAGGAAAAGGGATTCTCTTACAATGATGAAGAGTTTAAGGCCTGCATGGAGGAACAGAGACAAAAAGCAAGAAGTGCCCGTAAAGTGACAAACTACATGGGTGCAGATGCAACGGTTTATGAGCAGATTGATCCTGCAATTACAACCGAGTTTGTTGGTTATGATAACCTGACATACAAGTCCAACGTATCCGTTATGACCACCGAGAAAGAGATCGTTGATGCACTTTCTGACGGAGATAACGGAACCATCATCGTGGACAAGACTCCGTTCTATGCGACCATGGGTGGTCAGCAGGGCGATAAGGGTATCATCCGCACCGCGGACGGTGAGTTCGCAGTGGAAGATACCATCAAGCTTCTCGGTGGCAAATACGGACATATCGGACATATGGTATCCGGCATGATCCATGTCGGAGAGGAAGTAGAGCTGGTTGTGGATGCGAAGCTTCGTGCACAGACCTGTGCAAACCATTCCGCAACACATTTGATGCAGAAAGCACTTCGTGAAGTCTTAGGAACACATGTTGAGCAGGCCGGTTCTTACCAGGACAGTGAGCGTACAAGATTTGACTTTACGCATTTTGCAGCAATGACACCGGAAGAACTTAAAAAGGTTGAGGATATGGTCAATGAGAAGATCAACGAGGCGATTCCGGTAACAACCGATATTATGACCGTTGATGAGGCAAAGAAGACCGGTGCGATGGCTCTCTTCGGAGAAAAGTACGGCGAGACGGTCCGTGTCGTATCGATGGGCGATTTTTCCAAGGAATTCTGTGGTGGTACCCATGTAAAGAATACCGCAGATATCAAGGCGTTCAAGATCCTTTCGGAGAGCGGTGTCGCAGCAGGCGTGCGCCGTATCGAGGCATTGACCGGTGACAACGTACTTGCTTATTATAAGAAGATGGAAGAGGAATTTGAGGCAGCCGCTAAGGTTGTGAAGTCCACTCCGGCTAATCTTGCAGAGCGACTTGAGCATCTGACTGCTGAACTGAAAGCTTTACAGAGTGAGAATGAGTCACTTAAGAGTAAAGCTGCCAAGGATGCACTTGGCGATGTTATGGATCAGGTACAGGAAGTGAAGGGTGTGAAGCTTCTTGCTGCAAGCGTTGCAGGTGTTGACATGAACGGACTGCGTGATCTCGGTGATCAGCTTAAGGAGAAGCTTGGCGAAGGCGTTGTTGTGATCGCTTCCGAGTGTGACGGCAAGGTCAGCCTGATCGCGATGGCAACCGATGCAGCGATGAAGCAGGGCGCACATGCAGGAAACCTCATTAAGGCAATCGCCGGTAAGGTTGGCGGTGGCGGCGGCGGACGTCCGAATATGGCACAGGCCGGAGGCAAGAACCCAGCCGGTATTCCGGATGCAATCGCAGAGGCTGCAAGCGCATTAGAGGGAATGTTAAAGTAAAAAATTATCAAATTTGATCAAAGTTGTTAAAACCTATTGACAAATCGCGATAATTTGCTAAAATAATCGATAGTGCAATTAAGATTACCTTACAGTTGATGCACAATACGCAACTGGAGGGAGGTTAGGTGTAGAATGTCTAGTGTAATCGTAAAAGAAAACGAGACTTTAGATAGCGCATTACGTCGTTTCAAGAGAAACTGCGCTAAGGCTGGTATTCAGCAGGAGATTCGTAAGAGAGAACATTACGAGAAGCCAAGCGTAAAGCGTAAGAAAAAGTCTGAAGCTGCTAGAAAAAGAAAATACAACTAGTATGTATTGAAATACCCCTGGGATTTTCCCAGGGGTGTTTTTTAATATCCGAGTGATTCTCCGATGAGAATGACTTTGATACGGTCAGGGTTTCCACTTCGTCGTGTGATGACAATCTGGTTGCAGATGCCTTCCGGTGAGAGGCAGTCGGCACATCTTCCGGTTGCCGCACAAGGTGTCTTTTTATTAAGACGGATGCAGTTCGGCGGCGTTGCACAGTTTCTGACGCGGCGGATACCGTCCTCTACGTTTGCGGTAACTTTATTGAGTCCGGCAACGATAATCACCTGATCCGGACCGTAGATGAGTGCGGCGACACGGTTGCCGTTGCCATCGATATTGATGAGTTCACCGTCGAGGGTGATTGCATTGGTACTCATAAAGTAAGTGTCGGCAGAGAATGCGTCACGGTACATCTGCTTTGTTTCTTCCGGGGTCTTTGCATTGTTGCGGTCAATCAGATGAATGTCGCTTTTGGCGTGGAGCGCATCTAGGATACCGCTTTCTGCGAGTGTCATGGAACCTCCGAATGCAACGGCTGCATCGGCGGCAACGAAGGAGAGTGCCTTAGCTTTGGCTTCTTCTATGGTTGCGCAATAGAATCCTTCGATCTGGCGTTTCTTGAGATTCTGGATCAGTGTATCTGCCAGAGTTTTGTTATATTGTTCTTTTACGGTCATTGTAAAATCTCCTTATTATAAGATGGGATACTCCTAATGTGCTTTTTATGATAAAACTTTCATAAGTTTTTGACAAGGCGCAAAATCGTTGTTAGAATATCTAGGCAGTTCGAAACGAGGATGGTTGAATTTTAGAACCGCGAGGAAAGGTGAGAAAATTATGAATCAAAATCTGAAAAAAATGATGGGCTACTATAAGCCATACCTAAAAATATTCTGGGCGGACATGTTTTTTGCAATGCTCTCTGCTGCAGTAGCACTGACGATTCCGCTCGTCGTGCGGTATGTGACTTCGACACTGATCTACAAGTCGGCAGATGAGATCATAAGACAGATTACCTATATTGGAATCGGTCTTGTGGTGCTTCTTGCAATTGACTGCTACAGCCGTTTTTTTATCGGAAATTATGGGCATGTAATGGGTGCGAAGATGGAGTACGATATGCGTGCAGAACTGTTCGGACATATGCAGAAGTTGTCGTTTTCGTTCTATGATGATGCAAAAGTCGGACAGCTGATGAGTCGTATTACGTCCGATCTGTTTGATATCACAGAGCTTTTGCACCATGGTCCGGAGAATATCATTCTCTCCGTGTTAAAGATCGCGGGTGCGTTTGTGATCCTTGTAAACATCAACGGATGGCTGGCTTTGGCTGCATTTGCGGTGCTTCCGTTTATGTTTGCTTTTGCACTCATTTTAAATAAGAAGATGCGACGCGCGTTCCGTAATAACCGTATCAAGATTGCGGATATTAACGCGCAGATCGAGGATAACCTGTCCGGTATTCGTGTTGTAAAATCGTTTGCAAACGAGGATATCGAAAATGAGAAGTTCCGTGTCGGAAACGATGGATTCTTAGCAGCGAAGAAAAACAGTTACCATTATATGGGAAGCTTTCAGGCTGGCGTGGGTGTCTTTACAACGATGATTCAGGTAAGTGTGATCCTTGTCGGAACGGTACTGATCGCATATGGTCGTGTGGATATGACGGATCTTGTGACATTCCTTTTGTATATCGGAGTATTTACGGATCCGATCCGTACTCTGGTTGATTTTACGGAACAGTTTCAGAATGGTTATACAGGATTTGAGCGTTTTCAGGAGATCATGAATATCAGACCGGATATCGAGGACGCGCCGGATGCAACACCTATTGGTACGGTAAAAGGCGAGATCGAGTTTGATAACGTATCGTTCCAGTATAAGGACAATCAGGAAAATGTGTTGAACCACATCAACCTCAAAGTTCCGGCAGGAGCGTATATGGCACTTGTCGGTTCATCGGGAGCCGGAAAGACAACACTCTGCTCGTTGATCCCGCGTTTTTATGATGTGACGGGCGGACGCATTATGATCGATGGCAGAGATATTCGAAGTGTGACGTTAAAAAGCCTGCGTGACCATATTGGAATGGTACAACAGGATGTGTATCTGTTTGCCGGCACAATCTTCGAAAATATTCAGTATGGTAAGCCGGGCGCAACGCGCGAGGAAGTGATCGAGGCGGCGAAAAATGCAAATGCGCATGAGTTTATTATGGCATTTCCAGATGGCTACGACACGGATATCGGACAACGCGGTATCAAATTGTCAGGAGGGCAGAAGCAGCGTCTTTCGATCGCACGTGTGTTTTTAAAGAATCCACCGATCCTGATCTTTGATGAGGCAACTTCGGCTTTGGACAATGAGAGTGAGAAAGTGGTGCAGGATTCGCTTGAGAAGCTGGCGAAGAATCGCACGACATTTGTAATTGCGCATCGTCTGACTACGATCCAGAATGCCGAAAAGATTCTGGTGCTGACGGAGGACGGTATCGCAGAGTCTGGAACACACGAAGAACTGCTGGCGCAGGGAGGCCTGTACGAGAAGCTGTATCATATGCACGCGTAAGTTTGGGATGCATTGATTCAAAATTTCCCATACATCCGCGAAATCGATTCTGGAAGTAGCTTATATTTGCAAAAGCTTGACATTCCGTGTAAAATATAAGGTTGTAGTGCAATGTTACAAAAGAATACAGCTTACAATTCGTGTAGCTGCCCTATAAATATAGAAAAGGAGAGATCTATTATGACAAAGATTGACATTATTTCAGGTTTCTTAGGAGCTGGTAAAACTACTTTTATTAAGAAGATGATCGATGAGGCTTTCAAAGGAGAGCAGATCGTTCTGATCGAGAATGAGTTTGGTGAGGTTGGTATCGACGGAGGTTTCTTAAAGGATGCAGGCATCCAGATTACAGAGATGAACTCCGGTTGTATCTGCTGTTCACTCGTGGGTGACTTTGGTAAGAACTTAAATGAAGTGATTACAAAGTATCATCCGGATCGTATCTTGATCGAGCCATCCGGAGTCGGCAAGTTATCCGATGTTATGAAGTCGGTGATCGATATCGAGAAGGAGCAGGATGTCAAGCTTAATGCCTTAGTTACGGTTGTAAATGCGCTGAAAGCAAGCAAGCAGATGAAGGCATTCGGCGAGTTTTTCAACAACCAGATCGAGTATGCAACAACGGTTATCCTAAGCCGCAGCCAGAATGCAACACCGGAGCAGCTGGAGTTCTGTGTAAAGCAGATTCAGAACTTGAATCCGAATGCAGCAATCATTACAACTGATTGGAACGCAATCAGCGGAGAGCAGATCCTTAAGGTTATGGAAGGACAGGACAACCTTGAGATGAAGGTTCTTGCAGAGGCTCGTCATGCACAGGATGAGGAAGAACACGAGCATGAGCATCATCATCACGATCATGACCATGAGGAGCATGATCACCACCATGATCACGATCACGAGGAGCATGAACATCATCATGAGCACGGAGAGAACTGCACCTGTGGATGTCACGACCATGACCACGAGCATCATCATCACCATCATGCAGATGATGTATTCACAAGCTGGGGAAAAGAGACTCCGCACAAGTTCGAGAAGTCTAAGATTGAGGAGATCCTCAAAGGTTTCGTAGAGTCTGACAATATCCTTCGTTCCAAGGGAATGGTTGAGAGCACAGACGGAAGCTGGATCTACTTTGATATGGTTCCGGGCGAGTATGAGATTCGTGAGGGTGAGCCGGATTACACCGGACGTATTGTAGTAATCGGTACCGAAATTCATGAGCATGAGCTTGAGGAATTGTTCGGTCTGGCATAAAAACACAGGAATGATTCAGTCGATTGCCCGACTACAAAATAGAGTATGGATGAGGCTGAATTGCAATCAATGAGACAAGGAGTATTATATGGCACAGGAAATTCCAGTATATGTATTTACCGGATTCATGGACAGCGGCAAGACATCTCTTGTAGAGGAGACGCTTTTTGAAAATGAGTTCGGGGACGGCGCCAAGGGTATCATCATCATGTGTGAGGATGGTGATAAGGAGTATGACGAGGCAAAGCTTGCTACGGTCAACTTTAAACTGGTTACCATCGATTCCGAGGAAGAGTTTACACCGGCAAAGCTGCAGGAGATTCAGGATTCTTATCTCCCGGAGCAGGTGTTTATCGAGTACAATGGAACCTGGGGAATGGATAAGCTGCTTGAGGCGGATCTTCCGAAAGGATGGGTGATCGTTCAGTCACTTGCAACCGTGGATTCCACCACATTTGACATGTATATGAACAACATGCGCGCGATGATGCAGGAACAGGTATTCTCCAGCGATGTTGTCATCTTCAATCGTACGGATGATGACACTGACAGAGGGCATCTCCGTCGCAGCATCAAGGCAATCAACCGTAAGGCACAGATCGTCTATGAGCGCAAGGACGGCACGATCGATGAACGTCCGGAGGAGCTTCCGTTTGATATCAATCAGGATGTGATCGAGTTATCTGATGCAGACTACGCAATCTGGTATATGGATGCGATGGATAACTATAAGAAATACGATCATAAGAAGGTCAAGTTCCGCGCACTCGTTTATAATCCGGATAAATTAAGAAAAGGTGTTTTTGTTCCGGGGCGCTTTGCGATGACCTGCTGCATCGAGGATGTCACATTTATCGGATTTAAATGTAAGTATGACAAGGAAAACGAGATTCCGCACAAATCGTGGATTGACATTACCGCAGAGGTACGTGTTGAGTTTGCGCGTGAGTACAAGGGAAAAGGCCCGGTACTGTATCCGATCTCTATCGAGAAGGCAGAGAAACCGGAAGATGAGCTTGTTTATTTCTCATAACATAAAGTTATGGAAATAATGTATAATTATTCTTTGACATTGATATGCTTTTTCGATATGATTGAAATAGCGTAGATTTACGAGGGATTAGAAAACACTAGGAGGAAAATTATGTATCCAATCGTTCGAAAGGAAACACTTGCGGACAACATTATCCTTATGGATATTAAGGCACCACGTGTTGCCAAGGAGTGTCTGCCGGGACAGTTTATTATCGCAAAGACAGATGAAGTGGGAGAGCGTATTCCACTTACCATCTGTGATTATGACAGAGTAAAGGAGACCGTTACCATCGTTGTGCAGACCATTGGCGCAGGAACCGAGCGTATGATGAGCTTAAACGAGGGTGACGTTTTGGAAGATTTCGTTGGACCGCTCGGTTGTCCTTCTGAACTTTGTCAGGAAGAAAACCTTGAGGAAACCAAGAAGAAAAACATCGTATTTATCGCCGGAGGTCTTGGAACCGCACCGGTATACCCACAGGTAAAATGGTTACATGAGCATGGTATCGATGCCGATGTTATCATGGGATCAAGAACAAAGGATCTCTTATTCTACATAGATGAGATGAAAGCTGTAGCTGGTAATGTTTATGTGACAACGGACGATGGATCATACGGATTCCACGGAAACGGATGCCAGCAGCTTGAGGCATTGGTCGGCGAGGGAAAGCACTACGATGTATGTGTAGCCATCGGACCGATGATCATGATGAAATTTGTTACCATTCTGACCAAGAAGCTTGAGATTCCTACGATTGTTTCCATGAACCCGATCATGGTTGACGGTACGGGAATGTGTGGCGCATGCCGTCTTATGGTTGGCGGAGAGGTTAAGTTTGCATGTGTTGACGGACCGGAGTTCGACGGACATCTCGTTGACTTTGATCAGGCAATGAAGCGTCAGCAGCAGTACAAGACAGAAGAAGGTCGTGCAAAGCTTGCATATGAAGAAGGCGACACCCACCACGGTGGTTGTGGTCATTGCGGAGGTGACAAATAATGGATGCAATGGTAAGAGTACCGGTTCGTGAGCAGGAGCCTAAGGTTCGTGCAACGAACTTTGAAGAAGTATGTTATGGATACAACGAGGAAGAGGCAGTAGCTGAGGCTTCCCGTTGCTTAAATTGTAAGAATGCCCAGTGTATGAAAGGATGCCCGGTTTCCATCAATATTCCGGCATTTATCGCACAGGTGAAGGAGCGTAACTTTGAGGCTGCTTATCAGATCATCTCAGAGTCATCCGCACTTCCTGCAGTCTGCGGACGTGTATGTCCACAGGAGAGCCAGTGTGAGGGCAAGTGTATCCGCGGAATCAAGGGAGATCCGGTTGCAATCGGTAAGCTTGAGCGTTTTGTAGCGGATTGGGCAAGAGAGAATGGAATCAAGCCTAAGAAGACAGCTGAGCCAAACGGACATAAGGTTGCTGTCATCGGTTCCGGTCCTGCAGGTCTGACCTGTGCCGGAGATCTTGCAAAGCTTGGTTATGATGTTACGATTTTTGAGGCGCTTCATATGGCCGGCGGTGTATTAAGCTACGGTATTCCTGAGTTCCGTCTTCCAAAGGATAAGGTTGTCGCTGCGGAAGTTGAGAACGTAAAGTCTCTCGGTGTCAAGATTGAGACAAACGTTGTCATCGGAAAGTCTGTTAAGATTGATGAGTTGATGGCGGAAGAAGGATTCGAGGCTGTATTTATCGGTTCAGGAGCAGGACTTCCTAGATTCATGGGAATTCCTGGAGAACAGGCCAACGGCGTATTCTCCGCAAATGAGTTCCTGACAAGAAATAACCTGATGAAGGCTTTTAAGGACGAATATGAGACTCCAATCTCAAGAGGTAAAAAAGTTGTCGTTGTCGGCGGTGGTAACGTAGCAATGGATGCTGCAAGAACCGCACTTCGTCTCGGCGCTGAGGTTCATATCGTATATCGTCGTGGTGAGGAAGAACTTCCGGCTCGTAAGGAAGAAGTACATCACGCAAAAGAAGAGGGCATCATCTTTGATCTCCTTGAGAACCCGACAGAGATCCTTGTTGATGAGAACGGCTGGGTTAAGGGCGTCCGCATCATTAAGATGGAACTTGGTGAGCCGGATGCTTCCGGAAGAAGAAGCCCGGTTGAGATTCCTGGTTCTGAGTATGAGATGGACTGTGACACGGTTATCATGTCACTCGGAACATCTCCGAATCCACTGATTTCTTCTACCACAGCCGGTCTTGAGACAAACCGCCGCAAGTGTATCGTGGCTTCCGAGGAGAACGGTGCAACCAGCAAGGCTGCAGTATTCGCAGGTGGAGATGCCGTAACAGGTGCCGCTACCGTAATTCTTGCAATGGGTGCAGGCAAGGCGGCTGCAAAGGGTATTGATGAGTATCTTTCGGCAAAATAAATCCGGGTTTGCCATGATCAGATGGGTTTTCTAAAACGGACGATACCGGATTCATAAGATAAGATTCGAAAATTAGCAGTAGTTCATTTGAAAATGACGGACTTTGAACGATACCGACTTTCTCTCAGCTTTTTCTGCGAGTTAACTCCTGCAACGATTTTGGATAGGTTTTCATCACATTTAATATGAATGCACTTATCCAAAACAATGGAACGCAGGAGCAGTCGCAGAAAAGAGCTTCGATAAAGTGTATCGTCCAAAATCCTGTTGGTTGAATAGAACTACTGCTAATTTTCTTTTTTTATTTATTGAATCCGATATCTGTGTATTGAAAATAACACATCTGATACACGACAAAAATTTGCCTCATAGTAGATAAGAAGAATTGACGCGCGGCGAAATTTTACATTCACTAGTAAAATAACACCGCGCGTGATTTGTTATGTGTAGCATTAGCAAACAAGCGGAATAAGGAGGGGAGTGTCCAGGCAGGCGGGACATTTGGAAACTGATTTTCTGCATATAGAAGTCGATTTATTTGCCTACATTCTTAGTGTGATGTAGAAGCCGGATATTTACAAATTTATACCATTTTGCGATCAAATTTCATTTTATCTATACAATTACCGGGATGTAAACATGCTAAAATACTTAAAAACATACCATTTTTAAAGGAGAAGTGATTTTTGTCTATAACTGTAGCGTGAAGTAAATATGCTAACACACTGGGAAACATCCCATTTATGAGGAAAAAATGTTTTCGCCTATAATTATAACGTGATGTATATATCAAAAATCGTTAAAACATCACAACAAATTGCTCATTGTTCAAAATACACTGAAGCAGCAAAAAAATTGTTTGGAATGCATTGCTTTCAGACTGCATCGGGGCGTAGATGATAAATTTTATATGTAGTTCCCCGCTCCAAGCCAACCTGGGCTCAGGGGAAGAAAGTGTTGCATAGCGCCCCACTTTGCAAAATCTGTAAGAGAATGTCCCGCATGCCGGAACACTCCCATCCTTATTCTTCTTGTTTGCTAACACTTTACATAAAATAAATTACGCGCGGAGCAATTCTACATCTATTTGTAGAATAACACCGCGCGTCAATTCTTCTTATCTACTATGAGGCAAATTTTTGGCGTGTATCAGATAGGTTATTTTCAATACACAGATACCGGATTCGATAGGCAAAAAAAGAAAATTAGCAGTAGATTTTCTAAACCAACAAGATTTTGGATAATTTCAATGACCAATCTTTTTATTCTACAGGTATCGGAGCCATACTTATTTTTGAAGGACAAATTTGCAACTGCTTCGGGGTTCCATTGTGTTCGCTAATAGCGCAAACAGAACAGGTTGTAGCTGTCTATCTGAAATAGAGCCCGAAGTTGACTTGCAAATTTCCTGAACAAAATAATCGTATGGTCCGATGCCGTAACTCTGAAAACGCCTCTGGTCATTGAAATCGTTCAAAGTCCGTCAGTTTGCGAATATCTACTGCTAATTTTCTATTGTAAATCTCTCATCCGGTATCGTCCGTTTTTAAACCCTATCTGATCACGACAAACCCGAATTTGCAGATTTGGTTGCATTGGAATATTGGATTGTTATATGATAAAAAAAGAAAGTGTTCCGGGATGTGTAAAAAGGGTTTACCCAAAAAAGAGAAGTTTATGAAGAAACGGGGATTCATGCCTGTGTGGAGCAACTTGTGGTGGTATGCGAAAACTTTTTTAAGGGTAAAGGAGGCGATTCCATGAATATTCAAATTTTCGGAACGAAAAAATGTAACGATACAAAGAAAGCAGAGCGCTTTTTCAAGGAACGCGGCATCAAGTATCAGTTTATCGATATGCAGGCTAAGGGGATGAGCAAAGGAGAGCTTAATTCGGTTGCGCAGGTGAACGGTGGTCTTGAAAACATGATCAACTGGGACGGCAAGGACAAAGATCTGCTCGCACTGATCAAGTACATTGCGGACGAAGATAAGCTGGAAAAGGTGCTTGAAAATCCGCAGGTAATTAAGACTCCGGTGGTCAGAAACGGAAAGCAGTCTACACTTGGTTATCAGCCGGACGTGTGGAAAAAGTGGGAGTGATGCGAATGAAGCAAAAGAAGAAACTATGGTTGATCGTGGCAGCACTTTTATTGATGCTTTCATTTTTGTTCTCAAGGATATCCATATCGACAGATGGGATTGGTGGATGGGTGCTGCTTGGAATGGGGGGATTGTTTTTTGTTCTGGCAATCCTTTTGCTCGTTGTCCGCGGCAGAAAATAGGGAATGTCCAACGATTCGCAGTCTGTGGGAAAGACAAGAAAGCTTCGAATTGTTATCATAATTCAGGAGGTGACACAGATGGATTTGATTAAGATTGGAAATTTTATAGCGGAACTCAGAAAAAAACAAAAACTTACGCAGGAACAGCTTGGTGAAAAACTGGGAGTGACCAACAAGACTGTATCCAGATGGGAGACCGGCACCTATCTGCCACCGGCGGAGGCGCTTCTTGCGATGAGTGAGTTGTTTGGTGTAAGTATCAATGAATTGTTAAGCGGAAAGAGTCTTTCAGAAGCAGAATACAGACAGGCGGCGGAAGAAAACTTAAAGCAGACGGTTAAAACAAGCAGCTTCACATTAAAAGACAGAATTGATTGCTACAAAAATAAATGGCTCAAAGAACACCGTGTAATCATGATTTTGATCGGCATCGGTATCGCAGGAGTTTTATTTGTCGGAATCATATTGAAAAATGCATGGTTCATTGGCGCTGGTTTTATACTGCTGCTTTTGGCACATGCATGGAGAAACAATACAATGATGGCGTATGTGGAAGACAATGCATTCGACGGAAACGGAATATAGGTAGAAAATCACGCGCGGCGAAATCTTACATTTATTTGTAAAATAACACCGCGCGTCAATTTTTATTATCTACTATGTAGCAAATTTTTGTCGTGCATCAGATAAGAATTTCTTAAACAAATAGATACCGGATTCAAAGAATTAAAAAGAAAATTAGCAGCAAACGTATTCAACCAACAGGATTTTGGACGGTACACTTTATCGAAGCTCTTTTCTGCGACTGCTCCTGCGTTCCATTGTTTCGGATAATTGCATTCATGTTTCGTGTGATGAAAAACTGTCCAAAATCGTTGCAGGAGTTAACTCGCAGAAAAAGCTGAGAGAAAGTCGGTATCGTTCAAAGTCCGTAAGTTTACGAATCACTACTGCTAATTTTCGAACTTTATCTTATTTAAATCCGGTATTGTCCGTTTTAGAAAGCCAATCTGATCACGGCAAACCCGAATTTGCAGAAATTATAAAAGTTTTGGGAACAATTTGTAAAAAGAGCGAATTTTGATTAAAAAGGGGGTATAATAACAGAAAATACATAGGAAGTGGAAAGTAATATGGGAAATCATACAGAGATGGAAATGGAGCAGAGAACGCCGCTTACACGCGTGCAGGCAGAACCGGGCGTGGGACTTTCTGCGGAGCAGGTAAAGGAACGTTTTGCGTGTCATGCGGATAATTATAAAGTAGAATCGTCCACGATGTCGGTATCGGACATTGTGAAGTCGAATGTGTTTACGTACTTTAACTTAGTGTTTGCGGTTATCGCAGTATTGCTATCGATTGTTGGTGCGTGGCGCGATATGCTTTTCCTGCCGATCATTGTTGCAAATACATGTATCGGTATCATTCAGGAGGTACATTCGAAGAAGGTACTGGATAAGCTTTCTGTTTTGAATGCGCCACAGAGCGTGGTTATTCGTGATGGGAAAAAGGCGAAGATTCCTGCAGATAAGCTGGTACTTGATGATGTCGTTGAGTTTACTGCCGGAAGCCAGATTCCTGCAGATGCTAAGGTAATCGACGGAGAACTTCAGGTTAATGAGTCGCTGATTACGGGTGAGTCGGATGAGATTACAAAGAGAGCGGGCGACCAGCTGCTTTCCGGAAGTTTTGTCGTGTCAGGAAAGGCGTATGCGCGCCTTGAGAAAGTCGGCAAAGATTCTTATATTTCCAAACTGACATTACAGGCAACAAAAAGCAAGAAAGGTGAGCAGTCCGAGATGATCCGTTCCCTCAACTATCTGATCATGGTTATGGGAATTATTATCATTCCGATCGGGATCGCCTTGTTTGTGCAGTCTTTTATCTACAATGAGGGTACACTTCACGACAGTATTACCGGAATGGTTGCGGCAATCATCGGTATGATCCCGGAAGGCCTGTATCTGTTATCCAGTGTTGCGATGGCGGTATCTTCCGTGCGTCTGGCGCAGAAGAAAGTATTGATCCACGATATGAAATGCATCGAGACACTGGCACGTGTCAATGTGCTGTGTGTGGATAAAACCGGAACAATCACGGAACCGGGAATGCATGTGTATGAGGTCGAGCTGCTTGACGGTGTGGATGAAGATGCTACGACGAAGATTCTGGCGGATGTCGTACATGCGCAGAACAGGGATAACGCAACAATGGAAGCATTACAGGCACATTTTACGGAAAACGGTGGAATGCATGCAAAGGAAGTGTTTTCCTTTTCATCCGAGACAAAATTCTCCGGTGCAATCATGGAAGACGGAAAAAGTTATGTGATCGGAGCTCCGGAATTCGTGCTGCGCAGCCAGTTTGAAGAATATCAGGAGCAGATTGCAGAGTATAGCAGTAAAGGCTACCGTGTGCTTGTGTTCGGAGAGTATGAGGGAACGTTGACCAAGAAACCTTTGACGGAACCGGTTGTCCCAATGGGATTTGTTATGCTTGCCAATCCAATCCGAAAAGGTGCAAAGGAGACATTTACTTATTTCGCGGAAAATGAAGTGGAAATTAAGGTGATTTCCGGAGATAATCCGCTTACGGTATCGGTCATTGCAAAGGAGGCCGGAATCGCCAATGCAGAACGGTATGTGGATGCATCTGTTTTAAAGACAAAGAGCGATTATTATAATGCTGTCGAAGAATATACGGTATTCGGACGTGTGACTCCGAACCAGAAACGTATGCTGGTGCAGGCACTTAAGGCGCATAAGAAAACCGTTGCAATGACCGGAGACGGTGTCAATGATGTATTGGCATTAAAAGATGCGGATTGCAGCGTGGCGATGGCATCCGGAAGTGATGCTGCTTCGAACGTATCGCAGCTGGTACTTCTTGATTCCGATTTCTCGCGTATGCCATCCGTTGTGGCAGAAGGGCGCCGCGTGGTTAACAATATTGAGCGGACGGCAGCACTATATATTGTAAAGAATATTTTCTCAATGCTGCTTGCTGTTTTCTCAGTCATTCTGTTATTGGATTATCCTCTTGAGCCGACACAGGTTTCACTGATCAGTATGTTTACGATCGGAATTCCTTCGTTTATTCTGGCTTTGGAGCCGAATAAGAATCCTATCCGCGGTCATTTCCTGACGAATGTGCTGGTCAAGGCACTTCCAGCAGGACTGACGGATTTTATCGTGGTGAGCGGGCTGGTTATCTTCTGTAGAGAATTCTCGGTGGATCTGGATTGTCTGTCGACTTCCTGCACGATCCTCGTTGCCATTGTAGGTTTTATGATCCTGTATCGCATTGCAAAGCCGATGAACGTGGGACACATTATCATGATGATCGGTGTGATCGCCGGCTGGTTGTTCTGCATGCTTTTTGTCAGCAAATTCTTTGCAATTACAAGTATCTCGAAACAGTGCGCGATGCTGATGATTGTATTCGCGATCATTACGGAGCCGGCGCTGCGCTATCTGAGTGCTGCTGTCGAGTGGATCTACGCGAAAATCAGTGGTATTCGCAGTTGCAAGGCGCGGTAGAATCGACTATAATGGTGATATTCATTAGATAAAGTAGGTGCGGCTGTGCGTAAACGAATCAGGCAGATAGCCAGAGGCAAGTTCGAATACGAGAAACCGTCGCTTTCACTCCCGGAAGAAGAATTAAGCATTCAGGTGATCGAGGGACAGGAGTACACTGGTAATTTTACGATTACCAGCACAAACCATGTGCCGGCGCGCGGCGTGGTGTACTCTACGAGCCCGAGAATGGAGTGTCTGACTCCGCAGTTTGAAGGCGAAGAAGTACGGATTCGGTATCAATTTTATAGCAAGGGCCTGGTAGAAGGTCAGGAAGAGAAGGGTGACTTTGTGATTGTCTGCAATCAGAGTGTGTACAGCCTTTCTTTTTGTGTGTCTGTAACGAAGCTGTACGCGGAGAGTTCGATCGGTCCGGTGCGCAATCTGTATGATTTTACCTGCCTTGCAAGAGATCATTGGGGCGAAGCCTATCAGCTTTTTTATCATAAGAGTTTTGTCAATGTCATCAAGGCAAAGGAAGTCAAAGAGAATCTGATCTATCGGGGAATTCTCGGTGCGAAGCCTTCGCCGCAGAATATGGAAGAGTTCCTGATCGGAATCCGCAAGAAGAACAGGATCGGATTCACGCTGGATCAGTCGGAGTGTAGACTGGATCAGGTGGAGGAGACAATCCAGCAGTCTGTGGAAATCAGGAAGGATGAGTGGGGCTATCTGGAGCTTCATATCCGTACGGATGCGGATTTCATCCGGTTGTCGGATAAAAAGATTACGACAGAGGATTTCCTGGGAAGCGCTTATACGCTTAAGTATCTGATCGACTATGACAAGATGCATGCGGGCAACAATTATGCACGTATTACAGTGACTTCCATCTATGAGACACATGAGCTGGAAATCTATGCGTACAAGGGAACGAAACCGGAAGAAAAGAAGCAATCCCTTCGTGCAGAAATTAAAGAGTGCAAAGCCGGTATCATGGAATTGTATCAGGCATACCGCCTGAAGAAGATCGTGACCGGAGTGTGGGCGAATGAGACGGTTGAAATCTTAAATCATCTGCATGCGATCATACCGGATGAGCCGATGTATGTGCTCATGAAGGCGCAGGCTTTGGTAATCAACAGGCAGAGGCAGGAGGCGGAATGGATCCTGGATGCGTTCAAGCGCGACTGGGCGGACCGTCATGCACCGGAGTGGGGCTATTATCTGTACATTATGACACTGATGGAGAGGGAACCTTCTTATGTGGATCGAATGACGCATGAGATTGAGGTGATTTTCCATGAAAATCCGGATTCTGCATTACTTTTCTGGGTATTATCCTTCCTGGAAGAAGATTATTACAACAACAGTGCACATAAGCTCAAAGCGATCGAGCATTGGGTGATGGACGGTTGTGCATCGCCGTATCTGTACATCGAAGCTTACTATCTGATCTGGCAGGATCCATATCTGCTTACGAAGCTTGGCAGTTTTGAAATCCGTATTCTGCGTTGGGCAATCCGCCATCAGGCGTTAAATCCGGATCTTGCCGCACAAATTTTTGCTGTGGCGCAGCCGAATGCCGGATTTGATGAGACCGTCTATCAATTACTCTGCGCAGCATATGAAATCGATCCAAGACCGGAAAATGTTGGTTTCATATGCAGTTATCTGATCCGTGCACAGAAGTTTGATGTGCGTTATCACAACTGGTTTGAGATGGGAATCGAACTGGAACTGCGCATTACGAGTCTGTATGAGGCGTATCTGTTGTCTTTGGATGAGCGTGCGATCGGACATGTTCCGAAGATCATCCAGATGTATTTCCAGTATGACAGCAATCTGCCGTACCGCAAGATGGCAATCCTTTACAATAACATTATCGCATCCCGCAAATCGGATCCGGAGACTTACGCAAAGTATCAGCGGACGATGGGGCATTTTGCAATGGAACAGGTTGAACAGGAGCATATGGATGATAATCTGGCGGTGCTCTATGAGGATATGCTGGATCTTGGACTGGTCAATGAGGAACTGGCGCATTGTCTTGCTCGTATTCTGTTTACACGCAAGCTGATCGTGTTTGATCAGAAGATGGTCCGGGCAATCATCTATCAGAAGCAGCTGAAGGAGCCGCAGATCGTTCCGATCGTGGAGCAGGCTGCGTATTTCCAGCTGTATTCGGATCAGTATGTGATATTGTTCGAGGATGAGAAGGGGCGGCGGTACGTCAGCAGTGTTTCCTATCGCCTGGAGAATCTGATGAAGACAGAGAATTATCTGGACAAATGTATGCCACTTGCGCCGGATGAACTGCCTTACATTATCTCTTATTTTGAAAAAAAGCCAAATTACCTGACGTATGGTAATGAGGATGAAAAATATTTTACGAGAATTTTGTTCGCAAAGGAATTAGATGCCACGTATCAGGCGGATATGGCACAGGAAATTCTGCGGTACTACCAGACGAAGGAGCCACAGGCTTTTGTGACGGATTATCTGAAGCAGGCAAATTACGAGACGATGCCACAGGCGGTACGTCAGTATATGATGGAGATGCTTGTGGAGAACCGCATGTATGATCAGGCATATTCCTGCATGGAACTTTACGGAATGGATCAGTTTGGTATGGCGGCCAAGGTGACACTTGCAAGCTATAAGATCCGCCAGCTTGCAGAGGAAGAGGAATCGGATGAGAAGGTGCTGCTTCTTGCTGCCAATACTTTTGCAAACAAGAAATATAATGACTCGATCCTGGATTATCTGTGCCGGTTCTATAATGGTCCGTCGCAGATGATGCTCAGACTCTGGAGAGCAGCGAGAGAGTTTGAGATACCGACCTTTGAGCTGGAGGAGAGGATTCTTGTGCAGATGCTATATGCGCAGGAGGATCTGACGACGGTTGAAAATGTGTTTGCCCACTATTATGAGGGAGATGGAAGAGATCTTGTCATACTTGCTTATATCAGCGCGCGCGCACATGCTTATTTTGTGCAGGATACGCCACTTAGTGAGGATGCACTGCTTGTCATCACAGATCGTTATGAGCATCATATGGAGTTAAATGATGCCTGTTGTCTGGCACTTTTGAAGTCACTTGCACAGGTGAGCCAGCCGGACGAAAAGCAGTATGAGATGGAAGATGCACTGCTCGCAGAATATACGTGCCGGAATATGAACTTCGCCTTTTACAAGAAGTTAGATAAGAGGCTTGTGCACAAGTATCATCTCTATGACAAAGTCTTTCTGGAATACCGTACCAACCCGAAGAAGCATGTGGTGCTTCATTACAGCAGGGATGAGGACGGAGAGAATTTTGTGAAGGAAGATATGCCGGATGTGTATGACGGTATCTTTGTGAAGCAGTTCGTTTTGTTTTTCGGAGAGATGGTGCAGTACTATATTACGGAAGAGTACGGTAATCAGGTGGAGGTAACGCAGTCGAGCCGGCTCACAAGCACGGATGTGTACTCGCAGAAGGATGAGAGCCGGTATCATCTGCTGAATGAGATGCTGATGTCGGAGACGTTGCAGGACGAGAAATCGCTCTACCATAATATGAAACAGTATGCCGGATTTGATGAGGTTACAAAGAAAGTATTCAAGCTTATATAAAGAGGAATGACGATGGAGAATCCATATTATCTTGGCATCGATCTCAGTGATTCGTATGCCATGGTAAGCTTTTATGAACTGAATATGAGTGAGCCGGAGACGGTGAGCCTGATCGCCGGAAGCGAAAATTACCATATCCCGACGCTGCTTGCGCGACGCAAGAATGTCGGTATGTGGTATTACGGAGACGAGGCGCAGAAGATGGCGAAGACCAGCGAGGTCATCTGTGTGGATTCCCTGCTGCGGCGTGCGGTCGCAGGAGAGGTGATCGGTGTTGGAGGCGAGAATTATGAAGCGGTTGATCTGCTCGCGTTATTCTTGAAAAAAGTGATGGAGCTTCCCCTTAAGCTTGGCAATGGGCGGAGTGTGAAGAGGCTGACCATTACGGTGGATCGTCTGACGAGAGAGAATATGGAAGTGTTCTGGAAGGTGGCAAGTCGTCTGGAATTGACGGCGGATCGTTTTATGGTCGTGGATCACAAGGAAAGCTTCTACTATTTTTCGCTGAGTCAGCAGGAATCCTTATGGCTGCATGATGTGTTTTTGTTTTCCTGCGAGGAGAACAGTCTGTATTCCTATGATCTAAGGCGCGATATGCGCACGACACCGCAGGTGGTATCGATTCATGAGTCTTCCCGGTATACGCTTCGGGGAGACAGGGACAGTGCGTTTTCCGATATTATGAACAAGGCGTTTGAAAACCGGATCATCTCTACGGTTTATCTGGTTGGAGACGGATTTGATGGTGGCTGGATGAAGAATTCGCTCAACACGATGTGCCGCGGGCGCAGGGCGTTCATGGGAAAGAATCTCTTTTCCAAGGGGGCATGTTATGCGGCAGCCGTGCGGGATACGGAGGACTGGCCATATATCTACATGGGCGAGAATGAGATGAAGTTCAATCTGAGTCTTAAGGTGAAGGACAAAGGCAAGGTCGCATTTTTTAATCTGATCAGTGCCGGAAGAAACTGGTTTGAGACGAAGGGCGAATGTGAAGTGATCCTGTCCGGAAGTCCGGAGATTGATTTCTGGAAGCAGCTGCCGAACAGTAGAGAGGCGAAGATCGAGACACTCGAACTTACCGATCTTGCCCGCAGACCGGATCGCACGACGAGAGTGCGCATTGTGGCGACACCGATTGCGGATGATAAGATTGCGATCGAGATCAGGGATCTCGGATTCGGTGAATTTTTCAGGGGAACCGATAAGGTCTGGAAATATACGATGGTTATGTAGAGGTTGTTATGGGTGAGTTATTATATTGTCATGAACCGATCGCGGCACTTCCTTACTATGTGGAAGGGATAGGGATGAATCTCTATTCCATGGAGGAATTGTGTTATTACATTATGGAGAACACATTCCTTCTGGACAATTCTTTTATGAGTGAGGAATTGTGTACATGGGTCGAAAAACAGATGGGACTCTATAAGTTAGCGGAACAGCTGCGTGATATTATGCGCGGGAAGCGACTGCTTTCCGATTTTGTGCTGGCAATCTTAGAACAGAACGGTTACTGCACGATGAAAGAGATGCAACAGATTGTACTGACCATCCGGCAGATGGAGGAGAAATCGGACTTCGAATGCAATAAGATCCGTGCGGACCAGCTGATGGAAAAGGAAAAGTATCTGGCGGGAATCTACGAATACAAGAGAATTTTAGATTCTCCGGATGCGAAGGAGGCTTCGGCTCTGCTTCGAGGCAATATCTGGCATAATCTGGGAACCGCATATGCAAGGCTTTTTCTGTTCGAGGAGGCTGCAAAGTGCTACGAAGAGGCTTACCGGTTAAATGAGTCGAGAGAGTCGCTTCGGGAATGTCTGCTCTGCTTCCGGTGTATGCATGATGAGACGGGCTTTATGCGTAAGGCGATGGAACACAATATTGACGACATGGGGATGCAGGAAATCAAAAATGAGCTTTCCCTTGCAAGTAAGTCGGAAGCGCTTTTGCAGTTTGAGGAGCAGCTTGAGAAACTGGCGGAGGCAAAAGAGGGAACAGAAAAGACGCTGGCAAAGAATGAAATCAGTGATATTATTTTCCGGTGGAAGGAAGAATACCGCAGAAGCTGCAGAGTATAGGTGCGTATGTTTTTATCAAAAATATTTGGCAGAAGAAAAGAAAAATATGATGCGCAGGATTATGATCAGAGCGAGTATGCCAAGCTGCAGACCGAGAGTATTGTAGAAGAATTGAATCTCTCGGATGAAGCGCAGGCAAAGCGTTATGTCATTGATCTGTGCGAGCAGATGATCGCAGCTTCAAGAGAACTTGAGGATGCGCGCAGTGAGTATGACCTGGTCACGTATTATCTGACGGATATTCAGATCATTGAGGAATTGACGGAGGCGGAACGTGCACCGATCCTTGATTGTGCGATGCATGTCGCAAAGCTTGATAGGGAGCGTAATGAGTTCCTGAAGACGAAGCGAAAGCTTACCGAGACGCAGTTTGCACAGATGCAGGAGGAGGAGGATCATCTTCCGGGAATTATCAGGCGCCTCAGGGACAATGAGCGCTATATGGATGCGGTCAAAAAGGATCTCACATACTTGGAGGGACAGAAGCTTCAGTGGGCGATTCTAAGAAATGAATCCGTGCAGGCACAGAAGAATTTAGGCAGGGCTGCCAGATATCTGCTCGTTCTTACGGCAACGGTGTTTGCGATGATTCTGGCAGGTGCATGGTATTTTCAGTTTGACCGTGCGCTGCCACTTACCATTGCTGCTTTTGTTGCAGTGCTTGCCGGAACCTATGTACTGGTACGGTATCAGGACGCTGCAAAGGATATCCGCAGGGCAGACGTGAACCGGAATCATGCGATCTCTCTTGAAAATCATGTGAAGATCAAGTTTGTGAATATTAAAAATGCAGTGGATTACACCTGTGAGAAATATCATACACGCAATTCGCAGGAACTGGAGTATGTGTTTGAACAGTATCAGGATGAAGCGCGTGAGAAAGAAAAATTCCGCAAGACGAGCGATGATCTGGATTACTATTCCAAGTCGCTGGTGCAGTATCTGACACGGCTTCGCATGTATGATGCCCGTGTGTGGATCAACCATGCCAATGCGATTGTGGACAGCAGAGAGATGGTGGAACTGAAGCACAATCTGATCGAGCGCCGGCAGAAGCTGCGCGCCCGCATGGAGTATCAGATTCAGATAATCTCTGATATGAAGAAGGAAGCGAGAAGAAACATTGACCGCATCGGTAACTGCGGTCCGCAGATTGAGTCGATCATCCGCAAAATTGAATCCATCAATCCAGCATTATAGAGGAACCGGCGTTGTCCGGTTCTTTTGTTTTGCGAAAAAGTTCCCTTTTTGCCATATTCTCATATGATATAAGGAAAATTATTTTAGGAAGTCTTAAGAATATGGATTTTATGAATCAGACGAATCAAATGGATCATACACATCCTATGAGTCCGTGTATGCCGCATTCCCCGTCCGCGGATCAAAAGGAAGAATGCAGCTGGCAGACACCGGGCATGGCTTATGTTCCGTGGCAGAATTTTACAAAGGTGTATGATCCTAAGAAGGCTTTGCAGGCCGGAACGATTTTTCCGGAACTCGACAAACCATTTACCGGAAAATGCATGATGCGACAGGGAGGGCGATGCAGATGAACAGAGCAGGAAGCATGCAGCCGATGAATCAAAAGGAACTCTACGAATGGATTGCAACACTCGGGTTCTGTGCGGTGGATATGATGCTCTACCTTGATACGCATCCGGATGATGAGGCAGCATTGGATTATTTTAATCAGTGTACGCAGCTGTATCGAAATGCGAAGATGGCATATGAAAAGCAGTACGGTCCACTGAATGCGTTTGGGGAGAGTAATGCTGACGAATGGAACTGGAACGAAGGTCCGATGCCTTGGGAAGGGGGAAGATGATCTATGTGGAGTTATGAAAAACGATTGCAGTATCCGATTAAAATCAGCACGCCGAATGCGAAGCTTGCTTCTTATATCATAAGTCAGTATGGCGGTCCGGACGGTGAGCTCAGTGCATCCATGCGCTACCTTTCGCAGCGATTCTCGGCCGCAAATCCACGTGTGGCGGGACTGTTGACCGATATCGGTACAGAAGAACTTGCGCATCTTGAAATGATCGGTGCAATTGTGAGACAGCTTACCAGGGGCTTGTCAGCCAAAGAACTTGAAGCGGCAGGCTTTGCACCTTATTATATCGATCACACCGCTGCTGTATGGCCACAGGCTGCCGGAGGCGTTCCGTTTAATGCCTGCGAATTCCAGTGCAGCGGCGATGCAATCGCCGATCTTGTGGAGGATATGGCTGCGGAGCAGAAGGCGAGAAAGACATACGATAACATTCTTCGTGTGGTCGCAGATCCGGAAGTCGCGGATCCGATCCGTTTCTTAAGAGAGCGGGAGATTGTGCATTTTCAGAGATTTGGTGAGGCGCTCCGTCTGGTACAGGAGGAATTGGACAGTAAGAATTTCTATGCATTTAATCCGGATTTTGACTGTGCTTTCAGAAATTCGAAGGGAAATAAGCCCCAAACCGCAAAATAAAGTATAAATTGAAAGAAACAACTTGTTATTTTCCCCTTACAAGAGTACTATAGATATGTACAGAGCAAACCTAGAAGTATGGATTTGTTTATTTAAGTAAGATGAGGTGGAATATGGGGAAAACAAAGGACACAGTAAAAAAAATCAAGAACGAAAATGTTCGTGCACGCGTGCAGAAATCCTTTTCAATCGTTATAGTGATGCTTGGATGTGCCGCACTCGTTGGAATCATTGCATTGTTTGCAATGACATCGCTGTATGAGCATGCACTCAAGAATTATGGTTTCTCACAGGGAGATATCGGTAAAGCAATGGTAACATTGGCTGAAACCAGAAGCTCGCTTCGTGCGGCGGTCGGATATGTGGATACCGCAGAGATCGCTGATATGAAAGACACATACGATCAGAAAAAGGAAGCTTTTCAGGGATACTTTGCTGATATTAACGATAGCGTAGTAACAAAAGAGGAAAGTGAACTCTATGATCGTCTGTCTTCGGCATTGGATGAGTATTGGACACTGAGTGATTCCATTCTGGAAGCTGGAATGACTACCGATCCTGGTGCATCTTCACAGGCACAGAGTCAGGAGTACAATGAGTTAAAGGGTAAATATGATGCAATCTACAGTGATTTTGCAACTCTTATGGATTTAAATGTTAAACAGGGAGATTCGCTTGATGTGACACTCCGTGTTGTAAAGTGGATCCTTGTCATTGTAATGTTACTGATCCTTGTTGTTTCCTTTATCATTTCCAGGAGACTTGGAGACAAGATCGCACTTGGAATCGAGAAACCACTTAAGGAACTTCAGGAACGTTTGAAGACTTTCGCACAGGGTGACTTAAGCAGCCCGTTCCCTGAGGTAGAGGTCAAGGATGAGATCGCCGAGATGGTAGAAGAGACCAAGGAGATGGCAGATACGCTGGATCGTATTATTACCGATGCCGGAGAAATCCTTGGATCGATGGCGGATGGTGATTATACCGTAAGAACCAAGATGGAAGATGAGTATGTCGGACAGTTCGTTGCATTAAAGGATGCAATGCGCAAGATGAACCGCAAGATGAATGCAACCCTCAGGGAAGTTGCAGAAGCATCCGGTCAGGTTCGTGCAGGTTCCGAAAACCTGGCAGAGTCCTCACAGGAACTTGCAGAGGGCGCTACGGAGCAGGCTGGTGCAGTGGAAGAACTGACCGCTACGATTGAGACAATTACAAGCAATGTGGAGCAGACATCCGAAGATCTCCTTGTTGCTTATAAGAACGCTAAGAATTATGCGGATGTAGCAGATCAGAGCCGTGCTGAGATGGAAGCAATGATGGAAGCTATGAACCGCATCAATGAGACATCCCAGAAGATTGCAACGATTATTTCCGACATTGAGGATATTGCAAGCCAGACGAACCTCCTGTCACTGAATGCAGCAATTGAGGCTGCCCGTGCCGGTGAGGCAGGAAGAGGATTTGCAGTCGTTGCGGAGCAGATTGGAAGCCTTGCAGATCAGAGTGCAAAATCTGCAGTTGATACAAGAGACCTGATCGAAGGTGCATTGCATGAGATTGAGGCAGGTAATGAGGCTGCCAAGAATGCAACGGAATCGATGCAGCGTGTTGTAGTCGGTGTCAAGGAGATTGCACAGTCGGCTAAGATGCTTAGTGAGAATTCTGCTCAGCAGGCGAAGGCAATGGAAGAAGCCGAAAAGGGTGTTGAACAGATTTCCGATGTTGTACAGTCGAACTCAGCAGCATCTGAGCAGTGCTCGGCTACCAGCCAGGAGCTTTCAGCACAGTCTGAGTCCTTGAATGAGCTGACTTCTGCATTTATCTTGAGAAACGATTGATCAATATAAGTCAGAGTTTTGAATGAGAACCTGCCTTGCCATTCTATTTGATGGCAGGGCAGGTTTTTTATGATTATTGATAATTTTTTGCGGTTTAGCATCGTTGAAAAATTAAAAAACAGTGTTATAATAACATTGTTACAAAAAGAGGTATGTGAATGAGAACAGAAGCAAGCGGAGTGACTGAGGCATTAATTCAGAATGCTGAAAATGAGTTTTTAAAATACGGATTCAAGGATGCAAGTTTGCGAAGAATTGCATCTGCCAGCGGAGTGAGCACGAATTCCATTTATTCACGATTTGGTGATAAAGCGGGACTTTTTCGGGAAATTGTTAAAGAAGCGGCGGATGGAATGATGGATATATATCTGGATTGTATTCAGAATGCAGAGAAGGCATTAAGTGTTGAGCGTGCGATTCAGGAAGGGTCGGATGGAACCGATGTGGTGCTTAAGTATATTTACGAGCATAAGAAAGCATTTCAGCTTATTTTTTGTTATTCGGCAGGAACCGAGTACGAGAATTATTTTGACCGCCTTGCAGAGATTGAGGAGCGTTATTATCAGAAATTCGCTAGAAAATACTCCGGTGATGGGAAAAAAATCGATGATTTTTTTATTCATGTGCATTGCCGCACAGGATGGCAGTATATGTATGAGGTACTGACGCATGATAAGACTTATGAGGAAGCGTACAATTACATGAAAGACGTTCGAAAGTTCAACTATGCCGGCTGGCGGGCAATGCTTGGAACGGATGACTAATGGAATGAATTGGTTAATTAGCAGTATGTATGAATTTCAAAGCATACTGCTAAAAAATAAATTATTTGTTAGAATAAACTAACATATGTAAGGAGGAACTTCATGAAGGACAAAAAGCAAAGTGCAATGTCAAGACTGATGGATATGGCAGGAAATCACAAGTATTTTTCCTATGCATCCTGTGTCCTGGCTGCAATCAGTGCGTGGATCGCATTGATTCCGTTCTATGATGTCTGGCGTATGATCAAGGAAATCCTTGAAGTGAGACCGGATTTTTCCAAGGCAACGCATATTACATCTTATGGCTGGCAGGCGGTAGGATTTGCGTTGCTTGCGATGGCATTCTACATAGCAGCACTGATGTGTTCACATAAAGCGGCATTTCGTGTGCAGGCAAATATGCGGATGAAGATGATGGAGCATATTATGCGGCTGCCGCTCGGATATGTGGAGGCAGAAGGAACCGGCAAAATCCGGAAGGTCGTTACGGAGTCTTCCGCAGCAACGGAAACATTTCTGGCACACAATCTTCCGGACAAGGTAATCTCTAAGGCAACGCCTGTTGGTCTGCTTGTGATGATGGCAGTATTTGACTGGAGGCTTGGCCTGTTCAGTCTGATTCCGGCGGCGCTTGCGTTTCTCATTATGGGAACGATGATGATGGGACCGAAGATGGCGGAGGATATGAAACAGTATCAGAATTCGCTTGAGACGATGTCTTCGGAGGCTGTGGAATATATTCGCGGAGTGCCGGTGCTTAAGACGTTCGGACAGACGATATTTTCGTTTAAGCGTTTTAAGGCAGCGATTGATGAGTATGAGAAGTGGACTTTGGGTTATACAAAGTCAATGATGATTCCGATGATCGGATTTACGGTGTTCTCAAATGGAATTTTTGCAGCGCTTATTATCGCAGCGTATGTATTTGGAGGAAATACCCTGACGGATACATTTGTGCTGAACCTTATTTTCTACATACTTATTACATCGATTCTGACCACAACTCTGATGAAGGTGGCGTATGCAGGGGAATCGCAGATGATTGTTGAGGATGCCTTAAACCGGATGGATGAAGTTTTGGGACAAGAAGAACTTCCGGATGCTGCAAAAGGAAAGAAGGTGAAGGACACATCCGTAGGGCTGAAAGATGTTACGTTTGCTTATGGTGATACGAAACAGAATGCAATCGATGGTGTTTCCATCGAGATTCCTGCTGGTGCACATGTTGCTTTGGTCGGACCCTCCGGTGGCGGTAAGACAACACTTGCATCTTTGATCGCCAGATTCTGGGATGTGAAAAGCGGCAGTATTACAATCGGTGGAGTGAATGTGAAGGAGATTAGTTCCGCGGATCTGATGAATCTGGTATCTTATGTATTTCAGGACAGTAAGCTTCTGAAGATGAGCATTCTGGAGAATGTCCGGATGGGAAGAGAAGATGCAACGGATGAGGAAGTGGTGGAAGCGCTTAAGAATGCCCAGTGTCTGGATATTATTGAAAAACTTCCGCATGGAGTCAATACTGTCATTGGATCAAAAGGAACTTATGTATCAGGAGGAGAGATGCAGCGGCTTTCGATTGCCCGTGCGTTCTTAAAGAATGCCCCAATCCTGATTCTTGATGAAGCGACTGCGTTTGCGGATCCGGATAACGAGAGACTGGTACAGCAGGCGTTTGAGAATCTGTCCAGGGATAAGACGGTGATCATGATCGCTCATCGTTTATCAACGGTTACGAATGCAGATCAGATTTATGTACTTAAGGATGGAAAGATTGCGGAATCCGGTACACATGAGGGATTACTTAAGATGGACGGTATCTATTCGCATATGTGGAGTGAATATAATAAGTCTGTCAACTGGCAGGTACAAAGAGGAGGTGCAGACTGATGATCGAATATTTAAAACATAAATATGCACTGTCTGACAATGGTGCAAAGAAAATGGTAGGAGCATTTGCTGCGGTAACACTGGCAAATCTTGTACTGATGCTTCCGGTAGGTCTGCTTTATACATTGGCTTCCTATCTGTTGGATGGTAAGGTCCCACAGAATCAGCTGCCTTTTTTCATCGGGGGGATCATTCTCGTATTTGCATTGATGGCTGTCACAACCTATCTGCAATATCAGGCGACTTTCTTTTCCACTTATGTGGAAAGCGGAATCAGACGTCGTGCGCTTGCGGAGAAATTAAGAAAGCTTCCGTTGTCTTTCTTTGGAAAGAAAGATCTGTCGGATCTTACGAATACCATTATGTCGGACTGCGCAAGGATTGAGACAGCAAGCTCGCATTGGATTCCGGAGCTGATCGGTTCGATGCTTTCAACAGCACTGATCGTGATTGGTCTGTTATTCTTTAACTGGAAGATGGCACTTGCTGCAATCTGGGTGATGCCGATTGCATTTCTGATTGTACTCACTTCAAGAAAAGGCTTAAAAAGCGTTCAGCGAAAGACGCTTGCTTATAATCTTGCCTGTCAGGATGGCATTCAGGAGGGGCTTGAGACTATCCGTGATATCCGTTCCAACAATATGACGGAAAGTTATATGAAGGGCCTGGAGAAGAAGATTAGGGATGTGGAGAAGAATGCCATCGTTTTAGAATTTAAGAATGCTGCATATGTCTGCTCGGCGCAGATGATTCTTAAGCTTGGAATCGGAACGGTCGCTTTGGCAGGAAGTATTCTTCTGATCAAAAATGAGATCAGCATTCTGACGTTGTTTGCTTTCCTTCTTGTTGTGACAAGAATGTATGAGCCGTTGCAGATTGCATTGCAGAATCTGTCGGCAATCATCAGTATGGATACGACCTGTGAGCGAATGGATGAAATCTTATCGCATGAGGAGCAGACGGGTACAGAGATTCTGACCAATCAGGGGTATGATATTGTGTTTGATCATGTCGGTTTCTCCTATGAGAGTGGAGAAGAGATCCTTTCAGATGTCAGTTTTACGGCGAAACAGGGATGTGTAACGGCATTGATCGGACCGTCCGGTGGTGGCAAGACTACGGTAACGAGACTTGCAGCCAGATTCTGGGACTGCAATAAGGGACGAATTACGGTTGGTGGAATGAATGTAGCAGAGATTGATCCTGAGCGGCTTTTGTCACTGTATTCGATCGTGTTTCAGGATGTGACGCTTTTTAATAATACGGTGATGGAAAATATCCGCATCGGAAAGAAGGATGCGACGGATGAAGAGGTAAAGCGGGCAGCAGAACTTGCCAACTGCACCGCGTTCGTTGAGAAACTTCCGGATGGCTGGAATACGATGATCGGAGAGAACGGATCCGAACTGTCCGGTGGAGAGAGGCAGCGTATCTCGATCGCCCGGGCATTCCTTAAGGACGCGCCGATCATTCTGATGGATGAAGCGACTGCTTCACTTGATGTGGACAATGAATCGGTAATCCAGGAGTCCATATCCAAGCTGATCGAAAATAAGACGGTTCTCATTATCGCACACCGGATGCGCACAGTCGACGGTGTCGATCATATCGTGGTGCTTAAGGATGGTGTCGCCTGGGAGCAGGGAACACCGCAGGAACTGAAGGCAACGGACAGCATCTACCGGCATATGGTAGAGACGCAGCTTGTGACCGAGCAGTGGAAATATCAGTAGAAAATTGATATAATGAGCGCGAAGACCAAAGTGAGCATGAAAACAAAATAGGACACATATGCTTGCATGATTGGCGAACGGCGAATCGTGATATATTGCGAAAGGAACATATCTATGGAACAGTCCAAACGAAATAGAATCATAGAAAAATTGATTGAAAGCCATACTACGATCTCTACGATGGAAAGCTGTACGTCCGGTTTGATTGCATCGATGATCACGGACACAGAAGGGGCATCCGCCATCTTTCCGGGTGGATTTGTGACTTATCTGAATGAGACGAAAATTCTTGTGGGTGTCGATGCACAGGTTATCCGAAAGTACGGTGTGTATTCGAAGGAGTGCGCCGAGGCGATGGCAAAGACGGCGCAGGAAAAGCTTGGCACGGACATCGCGATCGGAATTACAGGAACGACCGGCAATATCGATCCGAACAATGCGGACAGTGTGCAGGGACAGGCGTTTTATTGTATTCGGATGAAGGATCAGACCTATTCGTATGAAATCAGGGAAGATGTCACCGGAAAAAGCCGGCATGAGATCAAGCAAAGGTATGCTCAGCGGGTGTTTGAGGCCTTGGAAAGTCTGATCGACCATAGTGTTGAGTCTGTTGGCAATCGGCTATATTAAGGCAGATCACTGGATTGTTCACTTTGTGATAAAAGACGAAAACATCATCCCTGACTTGACCGGAGATCTAAAATTTGATGATAATGTGTGCAACGCTGCAAACCAAACCGAAGACGCCTTTTGGTAGAATAATTATGTAACTACCAAGAGGCGTTTTTGTTGTATAAAAAATCAAATGGAGAAGAACAGGAGGTTAGCGAATATGAAAAAAGGACGACAGATATTTCTCCGGAAATTCTTAGCAGTATTTCTGTCAATCAGTATGATTTTCGGAGTGTTTCCGGGAAATCTTACGGTTGCACTGGCGGGTGATAGTGAAGAAAACACAATGATTACCGGATTTGTCGCCGTATATCCGGATTGGGAAAACGGAGAGCCAAATTTTCCAACGGAACCTTATTATATGACGGAACTAGGCGGAGAAGTACAGGGAGCAAGAAGCGACTTGTATTTTGGTTTTATCGATGAATCTGGTAAATTTGAAAAAATTACGGATGTCAGCAAGATTACGGCAGGAGAAGGCTTAAAGATTACAAAGCAGACGAACGAGAGTGGAAACGAATCGGAGGGTCTGTTTACCGTCAGTTTTTGTGATCTCGGGTGGCATACGTTAACATATAAGGATGAAACAAAAAATAATACGATAAATGTCAATGTGGTGGAGAATCGAATTAAAATCTATGAGGATGCCGATCATACGAAGGAACTTGCCCGGGATGCGTGGGGAAGCTATCTGTGGGATAATGATGATGACGGACATTCTGCAGAGTGCAAGGAAGTATATGTCGTGATTAAACCGAATGAGGATGAGGTCATTGATACAATGGAGCCGTTTGATTTTTCCGGTGGCACTGGTAAGTTATCGATTGAGAAACTTACCGGTCAGGAGATTGAATATAAGATCACTCGCACGGAAGGTTCGATATCGTGTGATCCGTTTCCTTTTAAAATTACGGGTCATATGAGCGAGGATACCGGGAATATGTTTGAACAGGAGATTCAGCTTTGTGTTCATTTTCAGGGAGCGGGACTTCGTGTGACTTCCGAGTTGAAACGTGATGAGTATGGTAATGTGACCGGAGTCGAGGAGAGTGCAGCTTGGGATGTTGGCATGGGCTGCGATCTTAACGGAACAGAGGCTTGCTTTGGTATCGTTGATGCAAACGGTAGTTGTCAAAATAAAGTAACTGTGGATCAGCTGGTAATTTATGAGGCGCATGAAGAAGACGGTGCGATCATTCCTGATACGAATCCAACAGAAAATGCTTCTATTACACAAAACGACAACGAAGATTGGGTATCGTTGCACTTTAAAAAAGAGGGAGTGTATGTCATCCAATTGAAAAATACCGATGATCCGGATAATAACAAGGTGGATGTATGGGTATCGATGCCAAACGTAGGTTTTTACAGCCGGCCGGAAATCAGTGCAGATGCTTATCTTGCCGGTGATGTTGCGTTTGGAAAAAAGGACGGAGATAATGTTCTTTATCTGATTGCAAGAGATGATGATTATGCAGCGTATAATCAGGCAAAAGAGGCGGTATTTTCCTGCGATGGAAGTTCGAGCGAGGCTGTACGTAACCTTTTTATCGATGTGGAAAAAATAGAGGTTGCAAATGCAGCAAAAGCTTACAAAGTTACCATTAAGAAAAACAAAAATTTTCATTTAGAAGCACATTGTGAATATCAGACGAAGGAACAACAAAAGACGTTTGATAATTATGCATGGAATTTAAGTCTTCAATATCAAGGTGATCAGCCGGATCAGGGACAGGAAGAAGCTCCGAATGGTCTGTGGCGTTATGAAGGAGAAGACGGAGAAGATTATATCGGTTATTCCGGCCGTTATATTACAGAGGAAGCCTATCTAAAGGGAACGATCTGGTTTGAAGATGCAACTCCGGAGAGTATATGTTACTGGGTGCATGGAAAAACGATTCAGGAAGTTGTAGATAAGCTATTGGAATTGGAAGATCAGAATGTTACCGTATGGGATTCAGTAGAGGAAAAGGAAACCGAGGTAACGATTCATAATTCAGGCTTTATCTATCTGAATATGAGTTACCGTGACAGCCGCTATAAGGCTGCAGTGGAGGCGGAGCAATATGTGTATGCACCGGCAAGTGTAAAGGGTGTCATGCTTGATACGGCATCCAATTCCTACAGTGTTGCCTTGACTTCACCGGATGGAAGCGTTCATAAGGATAAGGAAAATGATAATAAGCCGATCTACGATACGGTATATGAATTTCCGTTGACGGCAGCAGCACAGTCTTCAATGAAGCAATATGATCTTGCCGGAAAGGAAAGTAAGGTTGTATATGATTCCACAGGCGATGATGGAATTCAGTATTTACATGGTATTGTTTTGCAGGATTGGTATCTGAACAAAGAAGATGGGTATGGTAATGAACTGAAAAATTTATTGGAATTACAGAATGATGCAAATAAAAATCTGGGTGCAGATCCGCAATCCTCTGCAAAACGTATCATTCAAAAAACAATTTATGATGCATCAACCGATTCATGGAGCCAGACCGACACCTATTATCTGATCTCGGATGATGATATCAATCCGGATAATGATGGGGAACATCATGTAGAACAGTATGCGGTATTTCAGAAGGAGCAGCATCGTTGGCCTTCTCTCCATGTGAATGCCAGCACACAGGTACGAGTATTGGGCTTGTGGACGAACGATGCGAATTTATATATCGGATTTTATGACGGTGTAGACAGTGTCAGCACATATATCGGTAAGGATGACAAGGGTAGGGATATAGCAAGTTTTTCACCGAAGGATATCGGAAAAGAACAAAAAGTGACGTATTCCTGCCGGTCCGTGGAATACGATCCTTCATTAAATCGAAATGGGGATGAGAAGACAAACGAAGATAATCATGTCACGGTGCATGTTGTAAAGGCAGAATCGAATACCAAGATAAACGATACCTATTCGGAAGGTGGAAAGTCCGCATCCATTGATATTGAGAAAGAAGCAATCTCGGATCTGGTTCCGATGACGAACGCAGAGAAAGAAGCTTTGATCGATGGTGCCTCTCTTGATCTTGAGTTAAAGGTTTCCAGCGTGGAAAATTCTGCAGATGCCGATGTGGTGAAAGCGCAGCAGGATATTAAGAGTGTGCTTGGCTCAAATAAGAAAGCGGATTTCTTTAACGCGTTTTTGAATTATACGCTTAAGAAAAGCGATGGAACTGCGGTGGCCGACAATAAGATGATCACCGAAGCGGAAGAAGAGATGGTATTATCGTTCCCATTAAAGGAAGCATTGCAGGGAAAGAAAAACTATGTGGTATACCGTTATCATGATGGCAAAGCCGAAAAGCTGAATGCATGGATTGATAAAACAACAGGAAATCTATGTTTTGAGACGGATCGCTTCTCGGTCTATGCGATTGCGGTTGACGATGAGACATCCGGAGGAGGTTCTTCGTCTGGTGGCGGCTCTGTATCCGGAGGAGGTTCTTCATCTGGTGGTGGCTCTGTATCCGGAGGCGGTTCTTCCGCAGGTGGTGGAACGGTCGTGAATCCTGATAATAAGACAGAAGACACAAAGACAGAAGTGAAACCGGATGGAACCAGGGTTGAGACCAAGACGGATACGGTGAAAAACGATCAGGGAAATGAAGTGAAATCAGAGACCACAACGATCAAGAACGCAGATGGAACAGTTGTATCTGTGACTACTACGATTGAAATCAAGGATGTGGCAACAAATACAACGATAAATATGGTTGTGAAGAAGGATGCGGCAGGCGAAGTAACAGAAGCAAAAGCCGAGATAGAAGCGGTTGCCGCTGCAGGAAAGAACGGTAAGGCAAAGACAACGCTTAATGCGGACGCCGCAGAACAGATGATTCAGGCGGCAGGAACAGAGGATGTTACAATAAAACAGACCGTAAGGGATGATAAGGGTAATACTTTATATACGGTTGAAACAGATGCGAAAAACCTTGTGGCAGGCAGGAAGCTTACCCTTGTTGAAATTAAGGATGGTAAGCAGATACTGGTTGCAAAGTCGGCAAAGGTTGACACAAACGGAAACTTTACCATTCTGGCTCCAAAGGGTGAGTATCAGCTTCTGAACGAAACCCAGATGAAGACCTTGCGCAAGCAGATCCTTGCGACGGTAAAACCGGCAAAAAAATCCGTGACGATCAAAAAAGGCAAAAAGGCAGCCATTTCGCTTAGCAAGAAGCTGGATAAGGCAAATGTTGCAAAAATCACATATCGTTCAACAGAGAAATCGGTTGTAACCATAACTAAGAATGGAAAGGCAACCGGAAAGAAAAAGGGAACTGCCGTTATTGAAATCACGGTTGTGTTGAATGACGGAACAAAGAAAGTGATAAAAACAAAGGTAACGGTTAAGAACAAACAATAAGTAAAAGCAGGAGGTAGTGGTATCAATGAAAAACAGAATGAAAAGAGTGGGGGCTGTTGCACTGACAGCGATACTTGCATTCGGTATCGGTGCAACACCGGCACAGGCAGCAACAAGTAAGGCTTTGAACGCACCGGTTTCTTTTGCCGGAAAAGGCTGGGATGATTTCGGAAAAACGCGTACGCTTATGTATGTCGGAGGAGACAGAGAGGCAGTGGCTTTTACCGAGAATTATTCCGTAAGCTATAAGCTGTATATTCCAAAGAATGTGGTTGACAGCATGCTAAAATCCAAAGAAGGTGCCATGGACACCTATCCGAGTCTTGATCTGATGGATGACAGCAACGAATGGAATTATTTGGGTTCGGTGTTCAATCAGATTTCACTGACTCTGGCTTGCGGATCGGCGAAGGGAGAGCCTGCGCTGTTGGCATACGATACGATCAAGGAAGAGAATGTATCGGCAAAGAAGTACGCTTCCCTTTCAAAAAAGGGTGATTATTATCTGTTAAATGTCAAGAATCTTCCGATGAAAAAGGTACTGTATGATTCAAATACCGATTCGGATGTGGCGATTGATACATCAAAAAAGGGTCGATTTAATGTAGCAATCAGTGTTGCGGGTATCAGCTTTAAAGCGAAAAGTTCCGTGTATGTCGATGACGTGGTTGTTAAGACAGGAAATACAACACTTCTTTCTCAGAACTTTGAAGGTGAGACTGGATGGCTTGCGTATAATCTGAACGAGCAGAGCAAAGATACCGAAATTACGGTAAAGAACTTTTCAACGGATATGTTAAAGCTTTCTAAAAGTTCCGTATCCGTGAAAAAGGGCAAAACCGTCACCGTGAAAGCATCGACTTCGCCGAAGGCAACCGTAACTTATAAGTCAGCAAACAAAAAGATTGCAACCGTTACTGCAAAGGGGGTAATCAAAGGCGTGAAAGCCGGGAAGACGACCATTACCGTGAAAGCAAACGGAATCAGCAAAAAGATTACGGTAACGGTAAAATAGCATAAAATCAAACAAAAACAAAAAGGCGGGTCATGTGTGTTGACCTGCCTTTTGTGTGCGCTAAGGGATACATATAAAAAGTGACTGTCCTGTTTAATTGAGCAATTCTTCGCCAATCTCTTCGAGAAGCGCATTCGTTTCTTCTAAAGTCATCTTATGTTCCAATGCAAAAATGATCGCTGCATCGAAACGGTTTCTGGGATAGAGCTGGGCGCGTTGCGCGATGGAGAGCATCCGTTGTGTCTCGTCAAGTGGAAGCTTTAAAACGAGTGCGATCCTAAGAAGAAAGTTCCGTGTCGGTCTGCGGCGGCCGCTCAAAATCTGATAGGTGTAGGAACGATCCATGTTCAGATTGATAATGATATCTTTCGGCTGCAGATTATGTGTATCAAGAAGCTGGCTGAGATATTTTCCGATTCCGATCTTGTCAAAATTTTCTTCTTTTCTAAATTCATCAATGTTAAGTTCTTTTATTTGTTTTAATAATTCATCTGTGGATTTCATAAACGATTCTCCGCCTCTAGAACATCAGTCCATGCAAAATTAGTAAATTATGGCATAACAGTTACCCTATAATTCTAACATAATCGTAATTCTTGATGGTGTGCAAAACTGCCTACTTTTTAATTCTGCTCATAGGCGCGCACGAAACCATCCTGATTATCGATCGCTAACTGGACGTTATCGAGAATATCACTCAGACAGAAATTGTAGTCGTTTTCATCCACAGCATCTTTTTTGGCATGAGCGTATTTATAAATACAACTGGTGTCAGCATCACTGGTGCGATAGATGACGATGCGCAGCAGTGACAGGATTTCATTTTGATAATTACTGTAGGAACCGATCGTGTTTTTCAGGCATGCATCGCGATATACAAGACTTTGCCGGATATGATCTACTGCCGAGCAGTTTCGTACATAATCCGGCAGAGAGTCATAGTTGGCGTAATCCTTGGGTGGATCGCGTGTCAGTTCCGGTTCCTCATACAGCTTCGGAATCAATGTTTCCAAAGCCACGCCGAGTGCATCCGCGTCGTTATTGTAGACGGCGAGAAGCAGGGTATCGACATCATCCTGAAAATCAAACAGATTTAATGGCTGTGATCCTGCACGGTCGGCGATGGAGGCATCGGAATCGACGGCTGTATCGGTAGCTGGTGTGCCGGAAGGATTGGTCTGGATATCGGATAAGGCGTTTTTGGATGGTTGATTAACGGTTGCCTGATCTGCACCCGGTTCGGTCGATGCCTGTGCAAACGGGGTGGAAGAGGTCGGTACAAGAAACTTCTGTGAGCAGATCATACCGATTCCGGAGCCCACTGCCGAACCGATGAGAAGTCCGAGCAACAGCAGTATGAAACCCTGTTTTTTCGTGAAATCGGTCGGCTTTTTATTCTGCTTTTGCTGCAAAGTGCACAGTGCCTGCTGTAATTCTTTTACGCTGCGGTATCTTTGATCCGGTTCAAAGGCCGTTGATTTGTGAAGGATCGCGGATAATTCGGTGGAAATCTGTGAATCATCATTCTCCGAAGCGTTCAGCAGCGAGAGAAAGGTCTTGCCAAGACCGTACACATCCGTGCGGACATCGCTCTGGCGGAAACCGAACTGTTCCGGTGCCGCATTGCCGTAAGTTCCGGCAAAAACCGTATCGCGGGATTTTCCCGGTGTGAATTCATGCCCGGCGTCTACGTCGATGAGAATAAGATGGTGTGTATCGGTGGAATAGATAAAGTTCTCCCCTTTGATGTCGCGATGGATCATCGGCGGGTGAAGCGCATGAAGCTCTCCAATGATCGTGCAGCACTCGGTCAAAAGGGGCAGTAACGCCTTTTCAAAGTCACTTTCCAACGGATGGGCTTCACATAATTGTTCCGCGTGATCACAAAGCGGAATGCCCCGGACATAGCGGCGGAGCAGATAGGCTGCGCCGTCCTCTTCGAAGAAATCTACCGCTTCCGGGAAATGGGATGACACAAGCTGATTTAACACGTCGTATTCCCGACGAAGAGAATCGCGCAGGATTCCGCTTGAACTTTTCAGAATAAACAGATTGCCGGACGTGTCGCAAAGCTGATAGATCTTCTTGTCGTCCGTGTCTTTGAAAATGCTTGAGACTGTATAATTTTCTGTAAGTCGTTGCGGGAGTGCCACATCGGACATTATGTGTTCGAATTCATGGATAAATTGTGCACTTTTCGTATCTGGCATAACGTCTCCTTTGCATGTTTTTTTGCTTTTTATCTGCTCATATTTTACAACGAAATACTATTTTATTCAACGCCGTCCGCACAAAGAAAAGCAAAGTTAGTTTCATAAAACTTATCTTGGAAAAAGCAGGAAAAAATGATATGATACGGATAAGAAAGGAGTGCTTTTAAACATGAATGAAATCATTAAAGCAATGGAAGAACGTAGAAGCATCCGTAAGTTTAAACCGGAGATGCCGAAGAAAGAAGATTTGCAGCAGATCGTGGAAGCCGGTCTGTACGCTGCCAACGGCATGGGAAGACAGGCAACGATCACGGTTGCGGTCACGAACAAGGAGCTGCGTGATAAATTATCAGCGATCAACTGCAAGATCGGCGGCTGGGATGAGGGCGTTGATCCGTTTTACGGAGCACCGGCGATCCTGATCGTTCTTGCGGAGAAAGATTGGAGAAATCGTGTATATGACGGAAGTCTTGTGATGGGCAACATGATGCTTGCCGCACATTCACTCGGACTTGGAAGTATCTGGATCCATAGAGCAAAGGAAGAATTTGAGATGCCGGAGTATCAGCAGCTTTTGAAGGAACTCGGTGTTGAAGGCGAGTGGGAAGGTATCGGTCACTGTGCGGTCGGATACATCGACGGTGAGATGCCGAAAGCTGCCGGGCGCAAACCGAACCGTGTATTCTGGGTAGAATAGCATATAGGAAGATGGAGGACAAAAAGATGGCAATTCAGTCAATTGATGCAGAGGACGATCAGTTCGCATATCGCTACGATACGCAGCTTCTGATCGATAAGAGAGACAAGGATCTCGATGAGGACGAGATCGCCGATTACATCACCGATCATTTTGAGGGCAACAGCCTGATCGCAGCGGGAGATGAGGATCTGGTTAAGATTCATTTCCATACCAACGAGCCGTGGAAGATTCTGGAGTATTGCAACTCCGTTGGTGAGATCTATGACATCGTTGTGGAAGATATGATCCGTCAGGCGGACGGAAAGCAGGGTTAATGAAAGAATATTAACGAATAGGAAAGAAAAATGCCTTTTGGTTTAACAACAATTCAATTGTGCAGGACGCGATTTATTGCTATGATTAGGGATGTTGACAAATGTAAAGATGAATAGTATTGTATAAAACAAAGAGAATATGATAGTAATGAGCATAGTTGTTTTTGAGGTCGGAAATGGTTCCCGACGCACTCTTCGGAGTACCTGAGATGATGAATACACCGCCCATCCCAAAATAACTATGCTTTTATTGAAAAAATATGTTGTCTCATATAAACTTATCATTAGACATATCAAAAAGAGTTCTTTGAGTTATCGCACAAACGGAAATATTCATATGATAAATAATCGAAATGTAAATATAATCACTGATGAAGAAGGAAATAGAATAGCACTTATCAAAGATATTCGTTTTAGGGGAAAACAGAATATTGATTGAAGGAGTGTGAAAGCGTATCTTGAAGGATATAAATCCAAAATGGCAAGAAAACCAAAAAGAAAAACATAATGAAATCGCAAAATATGGATGGTATAGGTATGATGTAAAATTTGCAATCCCAATTTACGAAAATAATAAGCTAGTTCGCTATAATATTTTTGGAGCAAGATTGCTAGTTAATCATTCTTATAATGGTAAGAAATACTTATATGATATTGTGGCAATAAAAAAAGAAACGAGTAAGCCGCATCATTAAGTGCGGTGAAAACCCATTTCTTAATTGGTATATTACATGAATTTCAAATACTTGTCAAGAAAACTACATCTTTTTGCACCTTAAAGGGTGTAAAATACACCCTTTAAGGTGCATTCCACGTTGCGATTACACCGTTTATGGTGTATAATACACGTTATGACAAAAAAGGAGAGAACATTGCAATGAGTAAAGTGAGAACCAGATTTGCACCAAGTCCGACAGGAAGAATGCATGTAGGAAATCTTCGTACCGCATTATATGCGTACCTCATCACAAAGCATGAGGGCGGCGATTTCATCTTAAGAATAGAAGATACCGATCAGGAGCGTTACGTGGAGGGCGCGGTCGATATCATTTACCGTACACTGGCGGAGACAGGTCTCATCCATGATGAGGGACCGGACAAGGATGGCGGATGTGGTCCGTATGTACAGAGTGAGCGTCAGGCAAAAGGCATCTACTTAGAGTATGCCAAGAAGCTCATTGAAAAAGGCGAAGCATATTACTGCTTCTGTGATAAGGAACGCCTTGAGAGTTTAAAGACAACGGTTGCAGGAAAAGAGATTTCCATCTATGACAAGCATTGTCTGCACCTGTCCAAGGAAGAAGTAGAAGAGAAGCTTGCATCCGGAATCCCATATGTTATCCGTCAGAACAACCCGACAGAGGGCACAACAACATTTGAGGATGAAATCTATGGCGATATCACGGTAGATAATGCGGAACTGGATGACATGATCCTGATCAAGTCGGACGGATATCCGACTTACAATTTTGCAAACGTTGTGGATGATCATCTGATGGGAATCACGCATGTAGTACGTGGTAACGAGTATCTGTCTTCCTCACCGAAGTACAATCGTCTCTATGAGGCGTTTGGATGGGAGGTGCCGGTATACATTCATTGTCCATTGATTACGGATGAGAATCATCAGAAGCTTTCTAAGAGATGCGGACATTCTTCGTTCGAGGATCTTGTGGAGCAGGGATTTTTAACCGAAGCAATCGTGAACTTTGTTGCACTGCTTGGATGGAGCCCGGCAGACAATCAGGAGATCATGTCACTCGACGAACTGGTTGCGAAATTCGATTATCACCATATGAGTAAGTCACCGGCGGTATTTGATTATACAAAGTTAAAGTGGATGAACGGTGAGTATATCAAGAAGATGGATTTTGATGTCTTTTATGAGAAGGCACTTCCATATATCAAGGAAGTGATCACAAAGGATTACGACCTCAAGAAGATTGCCAAGATGGTACAGACGCGTATCGAGATCTTCCCGGATATCAAGGATCATATTGATTTCTTTGAGGAACTTCCGGAGTATGATGTCGCTATGTATACCCATAAGAAGATGAAGACAAATGCCGAGACTTCTCTTGAAGTCCTGACAGAGGTTCTTCCGATACTTGAGAAGCAGGATGATTATAGCAATGATGCATTATATGCGACACTTCTTAAGTATGTGGAGGAGAAGGGCTGCAAGAACGGTTATGTTATGTGGCCAATCCGTACTGCAGTATCCGGCAAGCAGATGACACCGGGCGGTGCAACGGAACTGATGGAAGTCCTTGGTAAGGAAGAGTCTTTAAATCGTATCCGCAAGGGTATCGAGCTTCTTCAGGCTGCACAGGCATAACAATTCAGGCAAGACAGAGGTACTATGAATTATAGCAAATCACAGCAGGAGGCCATCCGGCACAAGGATGGCCCGATGCTTGTCCTTGCGGGACCAGGATCGGGAAAGACCGCAGTTATTACCCAGCGAACCATCCATTTAATCGAACAGCATCATGTGAAGCCCTCCAATATTCTGGTGATCACTTTTACCCGCGCAGCGGCGCAGGAGATGAAGCAGCGCTTTCTGGCGGCAACGGGGACAGATAAGACGCAGGTGACGTTTGGAACCTTCCACGCCATCTTTTTTATGGTGCTCAAATACGCGTATCATTTTGAGAGCAGCAACATTGTGACGGACGAGCAACGTTATCAGTTTATGCGTGAGATCTTATCGTATCATCATCTGGAGTATCAGGATGAGAACGAGTTCATCAGCGATCTGTTTGCAGATATCAGCAGTGTGAAAAATGAGAGGATTCCTCTGGATCATTTCTACTCGAGTCACTGTGGGGAGGATGTATTTCGCAAGATTTACCAGGCATACACAAGAAGACTTTCACAGAACCGACTGATCGATTTTGATGATATGCTGACTTATACATACGAATTGTTCTCACAGAGAAAGGATATTCTATCTGCCTGGCAGAGACGCTATCCGTATATTCTCGTCGATGAGTTTCAGGATATTAATCAGATTCAGTATGACATTGTGCGTATGATGGCACAGCCGGCAGATAATCTGTTTGTTGTGGGCGATGATGACCAGTCGATCTATCGTTTCCGCGGTTCCAAGCCGGAGATTATGTTATCTTTTGATAAGGTGTATCCTGCGGCGAAGATTGTTACATTGGAGCAGAATTATCGCTGTACACCGGCAATCGTGGCTGCTGCTGGAAATCTGATCTCGCACAATAAGAAGCGATTTGATAAAAAAATCAAAGCGGAAAAAGCAAACGGAGAGTCGGTACGCTTTTTCCAGTTTGAGGATCAGAGACAGGAGAACCAGTTTATCATTGAAGAGATTGCAAAGGCAAAGAGGGAAGGCGTGCCTCTTTCTGATATTGCAGTGTTGTTTCGGACGAATCTGCAGCCGCGGCTTCTGATGGAGCAGATGATGTCTGCAAATCTTGCATTTACAACGAAGGACAGGATTCCAAATATCTATGAGCACTGGATCGCAAAGGATTTTCTGACGTATATAAGAATTGCGCAGGGAAGTACGAAGCGAGCAGATTTTCTGTCCGTCATGAACAAGCCGAACCGCTATATCGGGCGTAACAGTCTGTGCGAGCCGGAAGTGGCGTTTGATGAGTGGATGAAGATGTACGATGAGCAACCATGGATTGCGGAGAGAATTGAGAAAATGTGGCATGATACGAGAATTTTGAATTCACTCAGTCCGTATGCGGCAATCAATTTCATCAGGCGGGGGATCGAGTACGATGACTATATTGCGGATTATGCAGAGTATCGCAATATCAATAAGGAAGATCTCTACGAGGTGGCGGACGAAATCCAAAGTAGCGCAAAGGGATACAAAACGCTTGAAGCGTGGTTTACGTATATTGAGGATTATAAGAAGAAACTCGAACTTCTTGCAAAGAAGCGGGCGGATATGGGAGATGCAGTCACACTTGCGACACTTCACAGTGCGAAGGGGCTGGAATTTGAGCGTGTCTATCTGATTGATGTCAATGAGGGAATGACGCCGTATAAGAAAGCCGTGCTGGAACCGGATATCGAGGAGGAGAGAAGACTTTTCTATGTGGGTATGACGCGTGCAAAGGAGAAGCTGACGCTTTGTGCGGTCAAAAATATACGCAATAAGGAAGTGGATCTATCGCGATTCTTAAGAGAGGCAGGGGCACAGGTTGATCCGCAATCAAATGACAGAGATCACAGTAAAGAGTAACAAGAAAAACGCCGGGAGCATATCACTCCCAGCGTTTTGTCTTATTCGTCGTCCTCCATTGCATTAAACATATCATCATCTAAGAATTCATCGAATTTATCGGCCGCGATCTCGTATTCTTCGTCATCCTCGATCGGATCGATGCTCGGAAGTCCTTCTTCGTCTTCGGCGTAGCGGTACAGATATACATCGCCTGTCTCATTTCCCTGCTTATCAAGTGGCATTAAAGCGATATAATCGCGTCCGCCTGCTTCATAAATCGTAAGGATGGAGCATTCTACTTCGCCTTCGTCTAATTCTAATGTAACACGGATATCATCTGCTTCGTCCGGAGTAACCGGTGTTGCCTTCTCGTTATCTGCCATATTGTCCCCTTTCTGAAACGATTATTCATTGTTTTGTTTCATTATATAGAGTCTCATTTGGCTTGTCAATGAAAGCAGGGCGAAAAAAGATCGGATAAAGCGATATACAAAGACACCAAAAAAAGGTATAATCAATAAATGAGACTAAGATAGCATAGGATATGGCGGTAAAGAATGAATTATAAGATCAAAGAGGGAAATTACGAAAAACAGGGAGTACAGCAGCTCGGGAAGTGGACGATCTTCACGTTTGAGGGCGAGAAGGAGGACGATTGCAGCGTTGTACTTCTGAATAATGAGAAAGAAGTGGTGGAAAAAATTGAGGTTCCGAAGGAATACTGTATGGGATCACTCCGATCCGTTGCGGTGGAGAACCTTAAGACAGACGAGCTTCTTTATATGTTTGAAGTAAACGGTAAACGTGTGCTGGATCCTTACGCGCATAGGATTGTGGGACGTGAGGTCTGGAACGATGAAAAGCGCATGCCGGATGCGGTGTATGGCGCTTTTGTGCCATCCGGTTTTGCGTGGGGAGATGACCGGTCACCGGAGATCGACCGCTCGCAGATGATCATGTACAAGCTGCATGTGCGCGGCTTTTCGATGGATGCGAAGGCGAGTACAACAAACGGAACTTTTCAGGCGGTCAGCGCCAGAATTCCGTATTTACAGGGAATTGGCGTGACAACGGTGGAGCTTATGCCTGTGTATGAATTTGAGGAACGCATTTTCCCGGAGGAGAAGGTGCTGCCGGATTATATTCAGTGGGAAGCAGAAGACGCGGATATGATTGTGCCTCCGGAAGAGACCAAAGTCCTTCCAAAACTGAATTTCTGGGGGTATACAAAGGGTAATTATTTTGCTGTCAAATCTTCTTATGCGAGAAATGCTGCTAAGGCTTCGATGGAGTATAAGGCTCTCATCAGAAAGCTGCATCAGCATGGGATGGAGTGCGTGATGGAGTTCTTTTTCCCGGAAGGAACGGATCAGAATCTGATTCTTGCGGCGCTTCGTTTCTGGGTGATGGAGTATCATGTGGATGGTTTTCATCTGCTCGGGGAGAACCTTCCGATGACCGCAATCGCGCAGGACAAGCGGTTGAGCAGAACCAAGATCTTCTATACGGATTTCGGTGATGCAGGGGAAAAGGAGCGCAGTTACCGCAATCTGTATGTCTACAAGGACGAATATCAGTATCCGGCGCGCAAGATGCTCAATCATTTTGGATATGATTTGGATGAATTCATTGATCAGCAGCGCAAGCAGGGGAGTGTGCTTGGCTTTGTCAATTATATTTCGGACAATAACGGATTCACACTTGCGGATCTGTTCATGTATAATGAGCGTCACAATGAGGACAACGGAGAGAATAATTGTGACGGAAATGCATGGAATTTCAGCAATAATTATGGCGTAGAAGGTCCTACCGCGAAGCGGTATATCAACCGTTTGCGCAAGCGCCAGTGGCGCAATGCGATACTGATGATCATGATGGCGCAGGGAGTTCCGCTTCTGTGGAGTGGCGATGAGTTCGGCAACTCGCAGGCGGGAAATAATAATGCTTATTGTCAGGATAATCCGATCGGCTGGATCAATTGGAAGAGTGAAAGATCGCGCAGAGATCAGAAGCTATTTTTCGAGAATGTGGCGCGTTTTCGAAGAGAACATCCGATTCTTGCGAATCCGATGCCTTTTCAGTTCTGTGATTATAAGGCGCTCGGCTGTCCGGATCTCTCGTTTCATGGGGAGAATGCCTGGATGATACGTCCGCAGGGGGGCGGACTGGCACTTGGAATGCTCTACTGTGGGGCATATTCTGTAGATGCAGCGTATCAGGAGGATGTATACGTTGCGTATAATTTCTCGGCCTCCGAGACGGTGCTTGCGCTTCCGGGTGTAGGTAAGACCAGACAGTGGTATCTGCAGATCGACAGTTCCGATGATAAGACACCGTATCTCGCAGAACCGAAGGTATGTGCAGAGGGTAACATCACACTTCCTCCGCATACGATCAGGGTGCTCGCAGGCAGGGAAGTACCGCAGCATAAGAAGAGAAAGGAACAAGGAAGTAAGGCAGGAATTTAAGACATGGGTAATGTATGGAATCATTTTAAAACAATTACAAGACATAAGAATCTGGTTATGGCTGGCTGTTTTAAGGTTGGATTGTATAAGCAGGGACTTCTTCATGATCTGTCGAAGTATTCTCCAACAGAATTTCTGGTCGGATGTAAGTATTATCAGGGAACGATGAGTCCGAATAACGCGGAACGCATGGACAAAGGCTATTCGTCTGCGTGGCTGCATCACAAGGGGCGAAATAAGCATCACTTAGAGTACTGGATCGATTATGCGGTAGGGGAGCAGAAAGCCGGAAGCGTGCACGGTGGTATGGCTGGAATGAAGATGCCGCTCAAATACGTGGCAGAGATGTTTATTGACCGCGTGAGTGCATCGAAAAACTACCAGAAGGATAAATATACGGATCATAGTCCGATCGATTATTATGAGCATGGAAAGGATCATTATCTGATTCATGAGGACACGGAGGCGATGCTTGTGTATCTGCTTACGATGCTTGCAGTCCGGGGTGAGAAGGAGACGTTTGCGTTCGTAAAAAATGAGGTGTTAAAAGGCAAAGTGCCTTATGACAAGGCACAACTTGATCCAAGGATCGAAGATCTGAAGAAAAATTAAGCATACAAAGTCGGAATGCCGGATGGTGTTCCGGCTTTTTTACTTAGCCTTGTACGTTTTTGTGGGGAAAAGCACGAGATCATGTGTTTTCTCATACAATATAGAAAGCGATGTGAAAAGGTGCTGCGTGAAAACATTTTTGGTTCCACTGACACCGGAAGAGGAAGCAGACTGCCTGAAACGATGGCAAAGCGGTGAGCGGGCGGCGAAGGAAGAACTGATTCTGCACAATATGCGCCTTGTTGCTCATGTGGCAAAAAAATATATAAGTTCGGGGGAGGACGCAGAGGATCTGATCTCAATTGGAACGATTGGACTTCTGAAAGCAGCGGATTCGTTTAAACCGGACTATGGAAGCCGGTTTGCAACCTACGCGATCCGATGCATTGACAATGAGATGCTGATGCATTTTAGGAGCCGGAAGAAGGCAAGAGGAGAGGTTTCTCTTTTTGAACCGATCGGAGTGGATAAAGAAGGCAATCAGATTCAATTGGTCGATGTACTCGAATATCATGATGTTAACGTCGTGGAGAATGTTCAGAAAAAGGAACAGATGGAGACAATCAGCAGAAATATTGGGCAGATTTTAAGCGAAAGAGAGTACTATATCATCCGCAAACGGTACGGATTGTTTGGAACAAAAGAGTGTACACAGCGTGAAATCTCAGCGGAGCTTGGCATCTCCAGATCTTATGTTTCACGCATTGAGAAGAAGGCGTTGGATAAACTGAAAAAATTTGTGGTCAGTTCATAAAAATTTTAGATGAAAAAAGATGGATCTTGTGTTATGATAGACCCATCTTTTTTCATACATCAGTCGATGTGCATTCCCCAACCGTTGGAATGAGGTGAATATGTACAGTACAGTTAGGACTTCTATGCTCTGTGGTATCCATGCGATACCGGTACAGGTAGAAGTAGATATCAGCACAGGACTGCCTGCATTTGAGATGGTAGGTTATCTGTCTTCCGAGGTGCGTGAGGCGAAGGAACGCGTGCGCACAGCACTTCACAATTGCGGAGTATCACTCCCGGCCAAACGCATTACGATCAATCTCTCGCCGGGAAATATAAGGAAGACCGGAACCGGATTTGATCTGCCGATTGCAGTGGCACTTCTCTATGCAATCGGTGTGCTTGAAGCGGAAGACAACAGCAACCGCGTATTTGTCGGAGAACTGAATTTAAATGGACAGGTACTTCCGGTTAACGGAATTCTGCCGGTTGTGTCGGATGGATTCTGTGAAGAAAACAAGAATGAATTTGTGATCCCGATGGATAATCTGGCAGAGGGAAAACTGGTGCAGGACGCGAAAGTATATGGTTTTTCATCACTTGAATCGGTAATCTGTTATCTTCGTGATGGAAGAAAAGAACAGCCGAAGGAGACCTCTTTTGTGGAAGAGAGAAAAGCGAATGTTGATTTTGCGGAAGTGAATGGACAGCCGTTTCTGCGGCGTGCAGCGGAGGTGGCAGCAAGCGGAATGCATAATCTGCTTATGGTCGGACCTCCCGGGGCAGGCAAGACCATGATCTCCGAGCGTCTTGCAACCATTCTTCCTCCACTGACAGAGGAAGAGAAACTGGAACTTTCTAAGATTTACAGTGTATGCGGAATGCTGAATAACCATAATGCGTTATTGCAGCAGCGCCCGTTCCGCAGTCCACATCACACGGTAACGCGTGCGGGAATCACGGGCGGAGGTGCTGTCCCGCGACCGGGAGAAATCTCCCTGGCGCATCACGGAGTGCTTTTTCTTGATGAATTGACAGAATTTGACAAGGCAACACTTGAAATTTTAAGACAACCGTTGGAAGAGAGGCAGATACATCTGACCCGTGCGCTGACAAGTGTGTGTTATCCGGCGGATTTCCTTCTTCTTGCGTCCATGAATCCGTGCAACTGTGGATATTATCCGGACATGCAGAGGTGCCATTGTACGCCTGCCACGCTGCGCCGATATTCGCAGAAAGTGTCACAGCCGCTCATTGACCGTATTGACATCTGTGTGGAGGCTCCGACGGTAACCTATTCGGAACTGACGGGAAAATGCAAAAACGAGGATTCCGCAACAATCCAGAAAAGAGTGCAGGCCTGTCATGAAATCCAGCAGGAACGCTTCCGTGGGGAGTCGTTTCATTACAACAGCCGGATTCCGGCAGCACGGATGGAGGAGTTTTGTCCGCTTGGGGACAAGGAACAGAACTACATGGAGCGTATGTATCAGAAAATGTCCCTGACTGCGCGCACTTACCATAAGATTCTGCGCGTGGCAAGAACAATCGCAGATTGTGAGGAGCGCAGACAGATCCATGTGCGTCATCTGAGTGAGGCAGTCTGCTACCGGAGTATGGATGAACGGTTCTGGGGAGGTGTGTGATGTATCGGTACTGGTTTGATAATATAAAGGGACTCACACCTGTCAAAAAGCGTATTCTCTATGAGACATTCCGTGAAGCGGAAATCCTTTATCATGCACCGGAAGATACGATCCGGAAAGTGACTGGTATTGAGGATCAGGATGTATTGGCGGTTACAGAGAGTAAAAGAAGCTGGAACCTCGAAGGTGCATGGATGCGCCTGCAGGAGAGAGGAATCAGTCTTGTGACATTGGAAGATGATGAGTATCCGGCTAAGCTTGCGCGGATTGTGGCACCGCCTTATGCATTGTATTACAGAGGACATCTTCCGGATGAATCACACAGATCTGTTGCAATCGTTGGCGCAAGAGGGCGAAGCGCCTACGGAAGTCAGGTCGCGCGGGCGCTGGCAAAGCGGCTGGCGGAATTTGATGTGGATATTATCAGCGGGATGGCGCTTGGCATTGACACGGACGGTCATATGGGAGCGCTTGACGGTGGAGGAAGAACCTATGCTGTGCTTGGATGCGGTGTGGATATCTGTTATCCAAAGAGCAATCATTTTTTATATGAAGAAATTCCTAAGGAGGGTGGCATCCTTTCGGAATTTGTTCCGGGTACACAACCGCTTCCCATGCTTTTTCCACAGAGAAACCGGATTATTTCCGGATTGTCGGACTATGTGATTGTAATTGAAGCAAGAATGAAAAGCGGATCGCTGATTACGGCAGATTATGCGATGGAGCAGGCGAGAGAGGTTTATGCGCTTCCGGGGCGGATTACGGACGAACTGAGTCAGGGTTGCAACCACCTGATCCAGCAGGGCGCAGGAGTGATCGCAAGTGTGGATGACTTCTTAAAAGAAATGCAGCTTTCCGATGCTTCGATGGACATTCAGATGGACTTTCGGAAAAATCTTCTTGAAAAAGAAGAAACGTTGGTGTATAGTTTATTCGATTTTCATCCCCTTGGATTGGGGAGTCTGGTTGAGAAAACCCCATACTCGCTTCTTGAGGTATTGGATATCCTTGAGCGGCTGCAGCAGAAGGGGTTTGTGAAGGAAACCATTCCGAATTTCTACGTGAAAACGATCTGATAGATAATAAAGGAGCATTTTTCTTATGGCAAAGTATCTTGTTATTGTGGAGTCGCCTGCGAAGGTTAAGACAATAAAAAAATTCCTGGGTAAAAATTATGAGGTTATGGCATCGAACGGACATGTCAGAGATCTTCCGAAGAGTCAGCTTGGCTTTAGTCCGGAAAATAATTTTGAACCGAAATATATTACGATCCGTGGAAAGGGGGAAATTCTTGCCAAGCTTCGTAAGGAAGTGAAGAAAGCGGACAAGATCTATCTTGCAACGGACCCGGACCGTGAGGGAGAGGCGATTTCCTGGCATCTGACCAAGGCGTTAAAGCTTGAGGATAAGGATGTCAGCCGTATCAGCTTTAACGAGATTACAAAGACTGCCGTCAAAGCATCGCTTAAGAATCCGCGTGAGATCGATATGGATCTTGTGGACGCCCAGCAGGCACGAAGAATGCTGGATCGAATGGTTGGTTACCGCATCAGCCCGCTTCTGTGGGCAAAGGTCAAGAGAGGCTTGAGTGCCGGACGTGTGCAGTCGGTTGCGCTGCGTATTGTCTGTGACCGTGAGGCGGAGATCGATGCTTTCATTCCGGAGGAATACTGGTCACTTGAGGCAAGTCTTCTGCCGGAGGGCGAGAAGAAGCCGATTCTTGCCAAGCTTACGGATAAGGACGGCAAGAAGATTGAGGTTACGTCTGAAGCGGAAATGAATGCGATTCTTGAGGAAATCAAGGGGCAGTCATTTCAGGTGAAGGATATTAAAAGAGGCGAGCGCACCAAGAAAGCACCGCTTCCGTTTACAACGAGTACGTTGCAGCAGGAGGCGTCAAAAGCACTCAATTTCCCGATCTCTAAGACGATGCGTATTGCCCAGCAGCTGTACGAAGGTGTGGATATCAAGGGACAGGGAACCGTCGGTATTATCACATACCTGCGTACGGATTCTGTCCGCATTTCCGAGGAAGCGGATGCTGCTGCAAGAGAGTTTATCGGAACAAATTACGGAGAGCAGTATCTTTCTGCAGGAGAGGGAAGCAGGAAAAACGGTGCGAAGATTCAGGATGCGCATGAGGCAATCCGTCCGACGGATATCAACCGTATCCCTTCCGATATCAAGGATTCGCTCAGCAGAGATCAGTTCCGCCTGTATCAGCTGATCTGGAAGCGTTTTGCTGCCAGCCGTATGGCGAATGCAATCTATGAGACGATGACGGTCAATATAGCGGTCGGATCTTATGGATTCCGTGTATCGACATCGAAGGTTGCTTTCGATGGATTTATGCTCGCATATACCGAGGCGGACGATGAGAAGGACACGAAGCAGGTTCTGCTTAAGGACATTGACGAGAATACGAAACTCTCATTAGTGGAGATGGATCCGAAGCAGCATTTTACCCAGCCACCGGCGCACTTTACCGAGGCATCCCTTGTAAAGACACTTGAGGAACTGGGAATCGGACGACCGAGTACTTACTCGCCGACCATTACGACAATTATTGCAAGAAGATATATTACCAAAGAAAATAAGAACCTTTATGTGACAGAGATCGGCGAAGTGGTAAATTCCATCATGAAGGAATCTTTCCCTACAATCGTGGATGAACATTTTACTGCCAATATGGAGTCTCTTCTCGACAGTGTAGCGGAGGGCGCGGTCAACTGGAAGACGGTTGTTGCCAATTTCTATCCGGACCTGGAAGCAGCAGTGCAGGCTGCGGAGAAGGATCTTGAGAAGATTACGATTGAGGACGAAGTGACGGAAGAGGTCTGCGAAGTGTGCGGACGCAATATGGTCATCAAATATGGTCCTCACGGTAAATTCCTTGCATGCCCGGGATTCCCGGACTGTCGCAATACGAAGCCGTATTACGAGAAGATCGGCGTTGCCTGCCCGAAGTGCGGTAAGGATGTCGTGATCAAGATGACGAAGAAGGGACGTCGCTATTACGGATGTATTGATAATCCGGAGTGCGATTTCATGAGCTGGGGACGTCCGGTTGCCAAGAAATGCCCACGATGCGGCGGTTATATGGTTGAAAAAGGCGCGAAGCTTGCCTGTGCGGATGAACATTGTGGCTACACGGAAGCAAAAGAGGCGAAAAACGAAAAATAAAATAATGCAATTGCATGAAAAATATTGAATTGTCAGAAAAATAGTGATAAACTCATAGTTAAATCGAAACTTTTTGCCGGGAAGCGAAAGTAGTCAGGAGGATGACATGAGTGTACAGCTTCTGGATAAAACACGTAAAATAAACAAATTACTTCACAATAATAATTCGTCAAAGGTAGTCTTTAATGATATCTGTGAAGTTCTGACCGGAATACTGGATTCCAATATTCTTGTGATCAGCAAGAAGGGAAAGGTGCTTGGATCGAGCGTCTGCAAAGGCGTAGACGAGCTTCAGGAACTGATCGTAGATGAGGTCGGCGGATTTATTGATCCTGCGTTAAACGAGCGACTGCTCGGAATCCTTTCCACAAAGGAGAATGTAAATCTTGAGACTCTTGGATTCGGAGAGGAGTCCAGACGGTATCGTGCAATCATTACTCCGATTGATATTGCGGGAGAGAGGCTCGGTACGTTGTTTGAGTATCGCAGCGAGAAGGAATATGACATTGATGATATTATTCTGACGGAGTATGGAACGACGGTTGTCGGACTTGAGATGATGCGTTCTGTCAATGAGGAGAGTGCGGAGGAAGCAAGAAAAGTTGCCATCGTGAAATCTGCGATCAGCACGCTTTCGTTTTCGGAGCTGGAAGCGATCACTCATATTTTCGATGAACTTGATGGCAACGAGGGAATCCTTGTTGCGAGCCGGATTGCGGATCGTGTAGGAATCACAAGATCTGTGATCGTGAATGCACTTCGAAAGTTTGAGAGCGCCGGCGTAATCGAATCAAGATCATCCGGTATGAAGGGAACCTATATCAAGGTCGTCAATGATGTTGTGTTCGAAGAATTGGACAAGCTCAAACGCAGTAAGGCAAAATAAGCAATAAAATAAATCGAATAAACTACCAAGGAATGGGGATTTTAAAGGGACTTATACAAGATATAGGTTCCTTTTTTGCTTACAAAATATGGCTTTTTTATGAAAAGCACTTGTATTTTGAAAGAAGTATACTATAATTAGTATGATAGAATAATTAGGGATACTAGATGAAGGGGGTTCTTATGCTCAGTACAAACGCTTTTGATTATGTCAATGTATTGGACAAGGCTGCGGATGCAAGCTGGAAGAGAGAGACGGTTCTCGCCAACAATATTGCCAATGTAAATACGCCCGGATATAAGCGGAAAGACTTAGACTTTGAGGGTGTCTTGAAGCAGGAACTCGGCAGATGTAAACATACGTCGCTCGATACGAAGATTGACAATCTGCATATGGATCATCTGAATCCTTCGGTATATACGGATCTGTCCAATTATTCCTACCGTCTGGACGGAAACAATGTCGATATCGATGTCGAGGAAGTGGAGTACGCATCCGAGCAGATTCGTTACCAGGGAATTACGGCAGGTATTAACAATGAGTTTAACCGCATGAAGACTGTGATCAGTTAAGGAGAGTAAGAGATGGGATTATTTCAATCGTTTAATATCAGCGCATCGGGAATGACCGCGGAGCGCTTCCGCACCGATATCATTGCGGAGAATATTGCCAATGTAAATACAACTTCAACAGAGAGCGGCGGACCTTACCGACGCAAGATTGTGACATTTCAGGAACGTGCGGTTACACCGTTTAGTCAGGTTTTCTCAGCTTCGAAGAATCCGGCAATCGGTAATGGTGTCAAGGTAACTTCCGTGCGTGAGGATACGGAGACGGATTTTATCAAGGAGTATGATCCTTCCAATCCGGATGCGGATGCGGACGGATATGTGTCTTATCCGAATGTGAATACCGTTACAGAGATGACGAATCTGATCGATGCACAGCGTGCTTATGAGGCGAATGCGACAGCTTTTGAAGCGAGCAAGAGCATGGCACAGACAGGATTGTCGATCGGACAGTAATCTATAGAATGAGGCTTTACGCCGGAAACAGAGAGGAAATATATGGATATTAATTCACTTGCGAGTGTGTCATCCAATTATTTGAATACATTTACGCCGAAGACGACGGATGTGAATACGGATAAGAACAGTTTCAGTTCCGTACTTTCCGCGGCGATGCAGTCGATCGATGAGACGAATGACTTGCAGAATACCGCAGAATCAGAGGAAATCCGTTTCGCACTCGGAGAGGCGGACAATACGCACGATCTTCTGATCGCGGAGACGAAAGCAAACATTGCACTCCAGTACACCGTTGCGGTGCGTGATAAGCTGATTGACGGTTACAGAGAAATTATGCAGATGTCAATCTAAATAATCATTTTGATAATAGGATGGATTAGGTAGGAGAGGAACAAAAGAATGCCAGAACAATTGCAGAAAATCATCAACCGTGTGGTTGAATGGTGGAAGAAATTTAATACAAAGCAGAAGGCTTTAATGATCAGTCTGACAAGCATCGTGATCGTGGCGCTTGTGATTCTTGGCGTGGTGATGACAAGACCTACCTATACGACACTGATTGACTGCGAAAATGCGAAAAGTGCCAATCAGGTCAAGGAAATTCTTGATGCGGATGGAACGATTGATTATAAAGTATCGAATTCCACGCATTTTGAGGTAAATGTCAAAGATGAGAGCGCAGCAAATATGCTGCTGGGATCCAATGACATTGCGACCGCAGGATACGATATTTCTAAGGCAGATGTCTCATCTGTTGTGGATGGAAGTTTTTCCCGTACAGAGGCAGATAAGCAGAAACTGAATAAGGCATATCTGGAGCAGAAGCTGCAGGAGGACCTTGCAGCAAACGACCTGATCAATTCTGCGAAGGTTTCCTTAGATCTTCCGACCGATGACGGAACTTTGATTTCCAGAATGCAGGAGGGATCTGCGAGTGTATCTCTTGATCTCAAGAGTGATATGGATGAAGATCAGGCATATTCGATTGCGCGCTTTGTTGCAACACAGATCGGCAACGAATCAACGAAGAATATTACAATTCTTGACCAGAAGACGTCAATGCTTCTGTATTCCGGAGCAGATCAGGACTCCGCTTCCTCGGTTGTTTCAACCAACCTGAGCACGAAGCAGAAGACACAGAACATGGTAAAGGATGAGGTTAAGAATGTTCTCGTGAAGTCCGGTATTTTCTCGGATGTGCAGGTCGGAATCAATCTGGACATGAATTTTGATTCGGTGAAGAAAAATTCGGTTGTATATTCCCATAATGACGGAATGGATAATGGTGAGATTACAAGCCGTTCGGAGTATCAGGCGGATGCTACCGGCGGACAGGCTGCGGTTCCGGGAACGGATTCCAATGATGATACACCGACTTATGTAACGCAGGACGGAGAGATTACGGAATCTTCTGTGTCAGATATTGATACACAGTATGCACCGAATAAGGAAGAAACAGAGACAATCAACAATGGTGGAACGGTTGATTATACAACGAGTTCCGTTGCCGTATCAGCGACCAGATGGGTTGTCTATGATGAGGATGAACTTAAGGCAAGCGGTCAGCTTGACGGAACGACGTTCGAAGCGTTTAAGGCGGCACACAGTGATCCGGTACAGGTACAGGCAGATCAGGAATATATTGATATGATCGCTAAAGCGACCGGTTTTGATACCAATAATATTTCTTTTGTCTGCTACGAGCGTCCACAGTTTGTGGAATCGAGCAGCAAAGGCATCGGTCTGACGGATATCTTACAGATTGCGCTTGCAGTATTGATCTTTGCATTACTTGGATATGTGGTGTTCCGAAGCACCAGAAAGCAGGTCGAGGAGGAAATCGAGCCGGAACTTTCTGTGGATGCATTGCTTGAGTCAACAGCAAATACAGGAGATGAGCTTGAGAATATCGGCTATTCGGAGAAATCAGAGACACGTGTTCTGATTGAAAAATTTGTGGATGAAAATCCGGATGCGGCAGCGTTGTTGCTGCGCAACTGGTTAAATGAGGATTGGGAGTAAGGTATGAGCGAATCTTATACAGGAGTGCAGAAAGCAGCAATTCTTCTCATTACGTTGGGACCGGAGAAGGCTGCTACAATCTTTAAGCACCTGAAAGAAGATGAAATTGAAGAACTCACACTTGAGATTGCGAATACGAGGAGTGTATCCCCGCAGACGAAGGAAGAGGTATTGGAGGAGTTTTATCAGGTATGTCTTGCGCAGCAATATATTGCGGAAGGTGGTATCGGATATGCGAAGGAACTTCTTGAGAAGGCTCTTGGAAGTGACAAGGCACAAGGTGTTATTGCCAAGCTGACCGCTTCTCTTCAGGTTCGCCCGTTTGAGTTTGTACGCAAAACGGATCCGAGTCAGCTGCTCAACTTTATTCAGGATGAGCATCCGCAGACGATTGCGATGATTCTGTCGTACTTATCGCCTTCACAGGCATCGATGGTGCTTAGTGCTCTGCCACCGGAGAAACAGGCGGATGTTGCAAAGCGTATTGCGTTGATGGATCGCACATCGCCGGATGTCATCAAGGAAGTAGAACGGGTATTGGAGAGAAAGCTTGCTTCTCTTGTTAATCAGGATTACACGATCGTTGGTGGTATTGATGCGATCGTTAATATCTTAAACAGTGTCGACCGTGGAACGGAAAAACACATTATGGAGTCTCTGGAAATCGAAGAGCCGGAGCTTGCCGACGAGATCCGCAAGAAGATGTTCGTGTTCGAGGATATTTTGTTACTCGACGACCGTGCAATACAGCGTGTGCTGCGTGATGTTGAGAATGGAGATCTTGAACTTGCCCTTAAGAATACATCGGAAGAGGTTCAGAATGTAGTATTCAAGAACCTGTCGAAGAGACTTGCGGCAATGATCAAAGAGGATATGGATTTTATGGGCCCGGTACGAATGAAGGATGTCGAGGAGGCACAGCAGAAGATTGTTGGTGTTATCCGAAAGCTCGAGGAAGCAGGAGATATCGTAATTTCCCGTGGCGGAGGAGACGATATCGTTGTCTAATTTATTAAAACAATGCTTTGTGGTGAATTCCACGCAGGGGAACAGAATTATCAATTCCGATCAGCATATGAAGGAGCGGATGGCGGGTGAAGGTCGGTCGTTATCGGAAGAACCGGAAGGAGAACTGACCGGTTCTGCAGATGCGGCGGAAGAGGAGAGCCTTACGTCTTACGAGGAAGAAAAGGTTAAGCTGGAACAGCTTCGCAAGGCGATGATCGCCGATGCGCAGACGATGGCAAACCAGATCACTTCGACAGCTCATTCGGAGGCAAACGGAATCTTAGATGCTGCCAAGCAGAGCGCGCAGCAATTATTCGAGGAACAGAGAAAGCTCGGATATGAAGAGGGAAGACAGCAGAGTGAACAGGAACTGCAGGCAGTAAGAGGGCAGCTGGAACAGGAATATGAACAGAAGAAGGAACAACTACAGACAGAATACAATGAACGCATGGAACATATGGAGAGCGATATTGTAGATGCAGTGTCCCAGGTGTTTGAAAAAGTATTCCAGATACAGTTTTCGGATAAGAGGGAAGTGCTTCTTGCACTTGTGAAAAATACACTTATGGATGTGGATGCGGGCAACAAGGTGCGCATTCATGTCAATGAGGCGGATCATCAGATGCTGATGGATCATTTAGATGAAATCCAGAAACAGGTCGGCGGAGATGTCGCAATCGAGTTTGTTCAGGAGAATAAATTTGAGGACGGACAATGTCAGCTTGAGACGTCGTACGGCGTGTTTGACTGTGGACTGGACACGCAGCTTATAAATCTGATCAAGGATATCCGCTCATTAGTTTCATAACCGGGGTACGATTGACGTTGAGTGTAGCAGATAAGTATTTACAGCTTTTAGACAGACAATATTATAACAGTTACGGAAAGGTTGTTAAGGTTGTCGGCCTGACGATCGAGTCCGTAGGACCGAAGGCGCGTCTTGGGGATCTGTGCAAGATTTATCCAGATGAGGATCGGGAGAATCATGTGATCGCGGAAGTGGTTGGATTCCATGATTCCCAGCTTATTCTGATGCCGGTTGACAGCGTGGAGGGCGTTGGAGTTGGATGTATCGTAGAGAATACGGGACATCCATTATCTGTATTAGTAGGGGAAGAACTGCTTGGGCATACATTAGATGGTATCGGAAGAATCAGTGACGGGGATGTGGAGATCCACGGAGAATATTATCCGCTGGAACAGACACCGCCGGATCCGATGGAACGTGAGATTATCAGTGAGGTATTGCCGCTTGGTGTGAAGGCGGTTGATGGACTGATCACGGTAGGTAAGGGGCAGCGTATCGGTGTATTTGCAGGTTCCGGAGTCGGTAAAAGTACACTTCTTGGTATGTTTGCCCGCAATACAAAGGCGGATATCAATGTGATCGCCCTGATCGGAGAGCGAGGCCGAGAGGTGCGCGAGTTTATTGAGCGTGATCTGGGACCGGAAGGTATGGCAAGATCGGTTGTTGTTGTGGCAACTTCTGACAAGCCTGCACTGATTCGAAACAAGTGTGCAAAGACGGCAACAGCAGTGGCAGAATATTTCCGCGATCAGGGAAAAGATGTTCTGTTGATGATGGATTCTATGACGCGTTTTTCGCAGGCACAGAGAGAAATCGGACTTGCGTCAGGAGAACCTCCGGTAACAAGAGGTTATCCGCCAAGCGTGTATTCGGAGATGCCGAAGCTGTTAGAGCGTGCGGGAACCAATGATAAGGGATCCATTACCGGCCTGTATACGGTATTGGTCGATGGTGACGACTTCAATGAGCCGATTACTGATACAGCGCGTGGTATCTTAGACGGACATATCATGCTTGACCGAAAACTTGGACATAAGAATCATTATCCTGCGATTGATATCTTACAGAGTATTTCCCGTGTCATGAGTTCAATCGTAACAAAGGAGCATAAGGCACTTGCGGGAAAATTAAAAAATGTTCTTGCAACCTACAATGAGGCGGAGGATCTGATCAACATCGGCGCCTACAAAAGCGGTTCCAATCCGGAGATTGATTACGCAATCCGCAAGATCAAGGATGTGAATACGTTTCTTTGTCAGGGAACGGATGAGAAGTTTGCTTTTGACGAGGAAATCAAGCTGCTTGCAGATGTGTTTGCAGATTAGGAAAGTGGTTGAGTAAGTTATGGCGAAATTTGTATATCGCATGCAGAATATATTGAATATCAAGCAGAAACTTGAGACACAGGCACAGATGGCGTACAGTATCGCGAATCAGAGATATCTGGATGAGCAGAAGGTACTGCAACAGTATCTGATCCGCAGAGTCGGATATGAGAAACAGTTAAAAGAGGCTGTGCAGGGGAATCTTGATCTGCAGGAAGTTGCGCATGCACGTGCCAATGTCAATGATATGAAAACGATCGTGCGGCGTCAGATGATGAATGTTCATACGGCGGAGAAAGAGATGGAAGATGCGCGTGCCGCTTTAAATGAAGTGATGCAGGAGCGCAAGGTGCAGGAGAAGCTGCGGGAGAAAGCGTTTGAAGAATTCAAGCAGGAGCTCGCTGTAGCGGAGACAAAAGAGATCGATGAGCTGGTAAGCTACACATATAACAAATAGAGGAAAATTTATGCCATTTAAAAAGAAAAAGAATGAAACTGAGATGACAGCAGAACAAAATCCGGAAGAGGAAGAAGAGAAGGCGGGGGGCAAGCTGGTACTTGCGTTGGTTACCATCCTTATTATTGCAATCTGGCTCGGTATTATTGCAATTCTGATCAAGACGGATGTTGGCGGATTTGGATCATCGATTTTATATCCGGTGTTAAAGGATGTGCCGTATATCAATAAGATATTGCCGACGGTGGATAATTCCGATCTTCCGACGGAGGATACACAGTACCGGTACGGTTCTCTTGATGAAGCGGTTGCGCGGATCAAGGAACTGGAACTCGAATTGGACGGTGCGAAAGCAAACGAACAGAAAGATTCTGAGACGATTGACAATCTGAATGAACAGATCGACGATCTCTCAAGCTATAAAGAAGACGAGGCGGCGTTCGAAAAAGAAAAAGAAAAATTCTATGAAGAGGTTGTTTTTTCGGATAATGCGCCCGATATAAATGAATATAAGACTTATTATGAGAGCATTGATCCAAAGAATGCAGAAGTCTTATATAAACAAGTAGTAGAACAGATTACCTACGATGATGAGGTTAAAGATTATGCTGACACTTACTCCAAAATGAAGCCGAAGGAGGCGGCTGCCATCTTTGATACGATGACAGACAATCTTGGGCTGGTTGCCGATATTATGAAGAATATGGGCACGGAGGAGCGAGGCAAGATCCTTGGTAAGATGGATGCGACGACTGCGGCGAAGCTGACGGAAATCATGGAACCGACGAAGTAGGAATCTGTCAGATTTCATTTAGAAATCTGCTATGTCAAAGAAAGGAGGAACATATTTGACCAGTGCAAATGTATTTAATCTGGGTTCTGTAGGTCAGGGTCAGAATTTAAATGCAAATGCTGCAACAAGCAAAACAAAGGTTGAAAATTCAGGCGCTGCGGCTGCGTTTTCGTCGATTATGAATGGCAACTACTCTACAAATCATACTGCAAATACCAAAGATATTGTGCAGACATCCATTAAGACGAATGATACAGACCGCGCGCAGAATTCGTACACACAGTATTCCGGCAGAGATACGAAGATTGCTTCGGCAACGATGAATGACAAGATTAGTAAAGCGGCAGATCAGCTTGATGATTTTGATCAGAAGGTTGTCGCAAAGGTCGCTGAGGATCTTGGCGTGGATGAGGAAGCGGTACGGACTGCGATGGAAATACTTGGAATTACAGCCTTTGGTCTTATGGATCCACAGAATCTGGCGCAACTGACAGTAGAACTGACTGGCGCATCGACACCGGAAGATTTATTACTTCAGCCTCAGTTTGTTGATCTTATGCAGGATATGCAGAGCATTTCCGGTGAATTGATGGATCAATTGAATCTGATGCCGGAAGAAATGCAGGAATTACTTGCACAGATGGATACGCTTGAAACACCTCAGGTGCTTGAGGATGCCTCTTTTGCAGAGGTTATGAATCAGGCGGCAGAGCAGAATGCACAACCGGATGTGACGGTGAATGCAGATAACGTTCAGGCGGATGAAATTGTGGATACAGATGCTTCAATACAGCCGGGGGATGCAAATGTAGCAGAACCGGTCGCTGAGGAAGCAAAACAATCCGGACAATTCAGTTCGGACAATGATGGCAGCAATGCAGAAAATCTGGCACAGCGTGAGAATGAAGTTCACACTGCAGCTCGAACGGATGCTCATGTGACAGAGCAGACACCGGAAATGGTGTTTACAACCGATCAGATTTTGAATGAAAGCATGGTACAGGCGGAGGACACTTCTTATCTGCCGATTGATACGATGGATCTGATCGAACAGTTTGCAGAGAATGTGAAGGTGACAGTGGTACAGAATGCCTCATCGATGGAGATGCAGCTGAACCCGGAGAATCTCGGCAAAGTATATCTTCAGATTTCTTCCGAACAGGGAAGTGTCCGTGCACAGATCGCGGCGAGCAACGAAGCTGTTAAGGCTGCACTTGAAATACAGGTCGCAGAGCTTCGGGAGACACTCGAGCAGTCGGGAATCAAGGTGGATTCTATTGAAGTGACCGTTGCGTCACACGAATTTGAGCGAAATCTTGAACAGGGACAGAGCCGCGAGTTTGAAGAAGGACAAAGACAACAGGAACAGCAGTCACAGAGAAGAAACATTAATTTATCCTCGCTGGATGAGTTGTCTTCATTGATGACAGAAGAGGAAGCCTTAGTTGCCCAGATTATGAAGGACAACGGAAACTCAGTTGATTTGACTGCATAAGGAGGAACAATATGGCAACAACATATACCGCTGCGGTAGATAACGGTAAGTTGGTAACGGATTATCAGGCAAAGAAGAAGGCGGAAGAAGCCGATAAGAATAGTGGTTCATCCCTTGGGTATGACCAGTTTTTAACGCTTCTTTGTGCGGAAATGCAGTATCAGGATCCACTGGAACCAACAAGCAATACAGAGTATGTTGCACAGCTTGCTACATTCTCGCAGCTTGAGGCTACGTTATCCATGCAGCAGACACAGGAAAATGAGATGGCAAACGCTTTGGTCGGTAAACAGGTAATTCTGAAGGTTGCAGATGAAACGACCGGCAAAGAAAATTATGTCAACGGTAAAGTCGATTACATCATGTATCAGGAAGACGGAAGCGTTATGCTCAGCGTGAATAACCGTCTGTACAACATTGATACGCTGGATACGGTTGCAGATGAAAGCTATTATGAGGCGGTTACAACTGCAAAAACATTCAGTGATATGGTCGGTCAGCTTCCGGATATTGAGAATATTAATGAGAGCTACGAGAAGGCGATCCAGCAGATCAGGGATGTGTATGACGGAATGACTTCTTACCAGCAGAAATATGTGGACAGCGATGATCTGACAAAGCTGGAAAATTATGAGAAGCGTCTTGCGGAAATTAAGAAGGCACATGAGGGCGAAAGCGGCGAGAAGACAGACACGGATAATACGACGGATAACAATACGAATGCGGACAGCAAAACAGAGACGGAGGCGAATGCATGAATCCGATAGCCGGACAGTTTTCGTCGATCGAACAGGTCAGTGATCAATATTTAAATCAAAAAAATGTTAATCAATCTTCCCAAAAGTCCGATATATCATTTGAGGAAGTTTTAAGAAGACAACAGTCCCTGAGTACAACAGGGAGTGAAACGCTAAAGTTTTCAAAGCATGCCACGCAGCGACTGGAAAGCCGGGGCATCAGCCTGTCGGATGAACAGAATGTGAGACTTCAGAGTGGCGTGGAGAAAGCGAGCGCAAAAGGGATTAACGAATCACTGGTTCTTGTCGATTCACTGGCATTTATCGTGAATGTTCCGAACAAAACGGTTGTGACGGCGATGGATCAGACGGAAACACAATCAAATGTATTTACAAATATTGATGGCGCAGTAATTATGTAGCTGGACCTTATGGAAGCTACGGTTTCTGACTGACAGAGGAAACCAAAGGATGCCATCACAGGAGGTCAATGTACTATGATGAGATCAATGTACTCTGCTGTGTCCGGACTTAAGACACATCAGACAAGAATGGACGTTATCGGTAATAATATCGCGAACGTCAACACGGAAGCATTCAAGTCTTCCAATGTACGATTCAGTGAGATTATGTATCAGACGACAGCTTCTGCATCCGGCGGAAACGGTACAACCGGTATCGGCGGTAAGAATGCAAAGCAGATCGGTCTTGGTGTAACCACTGCATCGACAATGGTGAATATCACCGGTGCGGGTGCATCGGAGACGACAGGTAATCCGTTCGATTTAAAGTTTACGGACAGCCAGTCGACCAATTTCTTTATTGTAAGTGATGGAACCAATCGCTTTTTTACAAGAGCAGGTTCGTTTTATGTGGATGGTAACGGATATCTGTGTATGAGTTCGACCGGATATACGCTGCAGGGATGGCAGGTGGATCCGACGACAGGCGATATTCGTAAAGATATCGTATCTCCACTTCAGGTAATGTCTCCGCAGAACCAGACAGCAGCTCCGGAAGCTACGACAAAGGCTTATGTATCCGGAGTGCTGGATAAGAAGGACACGAACGTTACCAGTGAAGACGGATATACGGTGACACTGGGATTTTTCGATAATCTTGGATATTCCTATACGGCTAAGTTTGCAATCAAGCCGCGTGAGAATAGCACGGTGGATGGACAGTATCACATTACACTGACGGATATTATTGATTCGAGCAGTCGGTCGATTCTTGGAAATACAGATGCCGAGAAAAAGGCAAACATCAACAGTGTGTTCGGTAACGGATATGATATTGATTTCGATGCGAATGAGGGTACTTTCGTATCGATCGGTGGAAATAATAAGACGAGCCAGATGTTAAATCTGTCTGCTCTGAGAACCGGATATACAACAAACGGACAGAATGGACAGCAGAATGTTACCAGTAATTTTCAGAATATCGAGCTTGATTTCTCGAAATGTATGAACTACAACAACGGTGGAACTTCTACCTTTAAGATGTTAAAAGGTGATACGACAGGAGACGGAGCCGGAAAGAAGCTTGGAGCCTTAACCGGAATTACAATTGACCAGCAGGGTCAGATCCATGGTTCTTACGATAATGGTAATACCGTTCTGCTCGGACAGATTCCGGTTGCGCAGTTTGCGAATGCATCCGGTCTTGAAAAAGTCGGAAACAATTGCTACCAGACAACCTTAAATTCCGGTGAATTTGACGGAATCGGTGTGGAAGTCAGTGCGGACGGTAGTGCAATCAACTCCGGCGAGCTTGAGATGTCCAACGTAGATCTGTCCGGACAGTTTACGGATATGATTGTCACACAGCGTGGATTCCAGGCGAACTCAAGAGTTATCACCGTATCTGATACACTGCTTGAGGAACTGATCAATCTGAAGAGATAATTTATAAGTTGACAGAAAAATACATAAAAATGCGATGGGAGATGCGTTTTCGCCATTTCCCATCATTTTTTTACCCTTTTTACCAAAAAGGAAGTAGACAAGAAAACAAAAGTTTAGTAGAATTATATAAAAGGGTCATTAGGTCTATTTTGCGTTTTGACCGGATCCGTAATTTGTAAAATTGGAAGGTGCATTGTATGGATATAGCATCGTTGGGTGGAATCCTTTTTGGACTCGCAATGGTCGTATTTGGTATTATAAACAGTGGTGGCAGCATTGATGCGTTCCGGAATTTCATTGATATTCCGTCGGTCGCAATCACAATCGGTGGTTCGATTGGATCAACGCTGGCGTGTTTTAAGCTGCCAGCCTTTTTGAATGGTCTGAAATCTTTTATACTGATATTCAAGGAGAAGAAATATGATCCTTCTGAGATCATTAAGTCGATCATCGATCTGGCGAATGTCGGACGAAAGGATGGGCTGCTTGCGCTTGAGGAGGCTGCCAATGGTCTGGATGATGAATTCCTGAAAAAAGGTATTTTACTTGTTGTAGACGGAACGGATCCCGAACTTGTCCGGGCGATCCTTGAGACAGATCTGATGTGTCTGGAGGATCGGCATAAGAGTGTAATTTCTGTCTGGGAGAAATGGGCGGAGATGGGTCCAGCCTGGGGTATGATCGGAACACTGATCGGACTGATCAACATGTTACAGAAACTGGATGATCCGTCTGCAATCGGACCGCAGATGTCCGTTGCACTTGTAACAACACTTTACGGATCCTTGATCGCGAACTGGTTGTGTACACCGGTTGTGGGAAAACTGAATGCCAACAATAGTCTGGAAGTTGTGAGCAGACAGATTACGATAGAGGGGCTTCTGTCGATTCAGGCAGGTGAGAACCCGCGTGTGATTGAGGAGAAGTTAAAGTCTTTCCTTTCTCCGTCGAACAGAAACCAGATTGGTGGTGACAATGCCGGAGGTGAGGAATAATGCCGAAGAAGAGACCTGAGGATCCGCCGAAGGGTTCCCCGGCGTGGATGGCGACATTCTCCGATCTGATGAACCTTCTGTTATGCTTTTTCGTATTGCTTTTCTCTATGTCTACGGTTGATGCGGACAAGTTCCAGCAGGTAATTGCTTCGCTGCAGAGCAGTGTGAGTATCCTGCCGGCAGGTGGTGCAAGCATCGGAGATGGAGAGATGATCTCTGCCGGTGTGAGACAGCTGGAGTTTATGGATTCCTACTACAATGAAGTCGCCAATTCGGCAGCGGAAGACAGTAACAATCAGACGGAAGGCAAAGAAAACGTACAGGAACAGTACGAGAAACAGGGACTTGCCGAGTCGGAGAAGATGGCAGAGGAGATACAGAAAGCTTTAGATGCCTCGGAACTTGGCTCCAAAGTGGATGTGAATTTTAATGCGGAATATGTACAATTGAATCTAAACGGAGCAATTCTGTTTGATTCCGGTCATGCGGATCTGGTAAGCGGAGCGATTCCGATTGTTGATAAGATTGGCAAGGTACTTGAACAGTATGATGCCAATGTGATTGAGATTGAGGGACATACGGATAATGTGCCGATACGAAGCAACGGTAAGTTTGAAAGCAACGAGATCCTTTCCGTGTACCGGGCGCTGGCGGTTGCCGAGAGGCTCCGTGATCACACTTCATTGGATCCAAAATATATTAAGTTTGCCGGCCGCGGCGATTATGTCCCAATTGCGGACAACAGTACACCGGAGGGACGTGCACGAAACCGACGTGTAGAGATCAAGGTGTATAATTCTTATAATTCGAAGGTGGATTAGGAGGAAAGTTAAGTATTATGAAGAAGAATTTGATTTCAGTACTGATACTTGCATTGGTGTTTGCCAACTTTGTGCTGACTGCGATACTGATGTTTAGTGTGCTTCCAGAGACGAAGAAGGCGAATACACTGATTGAAAAGGTATGTTCTGCAATCGATCTGGATCTTAACAGTGGAGCGGCAAGTGGTGTATCCAATGTGCCGATCGATCAGCAGGATATCTACAAGGTGAATGCCGGAGAGAAGATTACAACGAATCTTGCAAAAGGATCTGACGGTAAGAATCATTACGCCGTGCTTAAGGTTTCACTTGTCTTGAATAAGAAGAGTGACAATTATGCGACGTATAACCAGGATTTCTTCACAAGTCAGGATGAGACGATCAAGAATGATATCATTCAGGTAATCGGTAACTATACCGTCGATGAGTTTGAGGCGAATAAGGACGAGGCCAAGGGAGAAATCCTTTCCGATATGCAGGAATTGTTTGGCGCGGATCTGGTAGTCGGTGTCAATTTCTCCGAATCGACATCTGAATAGAGAAGATTAAGAAGGCTAACCGGATTTTTCGGTTAGTCTTATCATGGTTGTGTAACAGGTGGTGAAAGATAGATGGGTGACGTATTATCTCAGAATGAGATAGACAGTTTGCTGGCAGCGCTTAGTACCGGTGAACTGGATGTAGAAGAAATTAAAGACAGCAATGAAAAACAGGTTAAAGAATACGATTTTGCCCGTCCTTCTAAATTTTCCAAGGAGCATCTTCGTACCTTGGAGATTATTTTTGAACATTACGGAAGATTGCTTTCCACAAATCTTCCAGTCTATCTGCGTAAAAATGTTCAGGTTGAGGTGATGAATTCCGAGGCGGTAACGTATTCGGAGTTTTCCAATGCTTTGTCGAATCCGGTGCTTCTTGGAATTATCAATTTTGCGCCGCTTCAGGGAAATATTATTATCGAGATGGCTTCGGCGCTTGGATATACGATTGTCGACCGAATGCTTGGAGGCCGTGGAGATCCGATTGACAAGGTGAGGGAGTTCTCGGAGATCGAGCTTTTGATCATTGAGAGAATTATGATTGTATGTGTGAACCTTCTTAAGGAACCGTGGGAGAATGTGGTTGATATTCATCCGAGACTGGAGCGGATTGAGACAAATTCCCAGTATGCACAGATTATATCGCCAAGCGAGATGATCGCAATCGTGACGATCAATATGAAGATTGGCGATGTAGAAGGACTTATGAATATCTGTCTTCCGTACATTACGTTGGAAGATGTGATTGATAAATTAAATACCAAGTATTGGTATTCAAACATGCAGGATCAGGATGATAACAGTTACGCAGATGCGATTGAATCTTTGATCCAGCGAGCGGAAGTACCTGTGAAAGCGGTACTTGGCAACAGCGCAATATCGGTCAATGATTTTGCGATGTTGCAGCCGGGTGACATCATTAAGCTAGATCGCAATGTTGATGATGAGCTGGATGTCTATGTCGGCAATATTCGAAAATTTACTGCATTACCCGGTTCTTCGGGCGACAATTATGCAGTTAGGGTCACTTCGGTGATCAGAGAGGAGCAATAAACGTATGGATGGAATTTTATCGCAGGAAGAAATTAACGCACTGCTGAGCAATCCCGGAGGAGCGGGGGCTGCGACTGCAGAGGCGGAACTTTCAGAAGCTGAAATTGATGCGATCGGGGAGATCGCCAATATCAGTATGGGTACGGCTGCGACGACGTTGTTTTCTCTCGTGAATCGTAAAGTAGAGATTTCAACTCCGGTTGTATCTTATGCAACCTGGGATGACGTTGTGACAAAATATGAGAGACCGTGTGTGTTTATCCGTATTGCCTACACGGTAGGACTTGACGGAAGCAACATCCTTGTACTGAAAGAAAATGATGTTAAGATCATCACCGATCTTATGATGGGGGGTGACGGAACAAATACAGAAGGGGAACTCGGAGAACTTCATCTGAGTGCGATCAGTGAGGCGATGAACCAGATGATGGGATCATCGGCGACTTCTTTATCCTCGATGCTGAATAAGAAGATCGATATCAGCCCGCCAAAGGCAGATTTGATCGATCTGGCAGGAGAAATTGACGAGAGTGAGATTGATGAGTTCTTAACTGGAAAATTTGTCAAGATCTCGTTTCGTATGGAGATTGGAGATCTTGTGGACAGCGAGATCATGCAGCTTTACCCGATTTCATTTGCAAAGGAAATGTGTGCGGGTGTAACGCACAATATGGAGATGGATAGTAGCAGTATGAGGGAAGAACCTGCTCCGGCACCGGAACCAGCCCCGGCTCCGCAGCCTGCACCTGCTCCGCAGATGAATGCGCAGCCACAGATGAATATGCAGATGAACCCGGGAATGGGACAGCCGATGATGGGGCAGCCACAGATGAATATGCAGATGAATCCGGGAATGGGACAACCGATGATGGGGCAGCCGGTCAATGTACAACCGGCACAGTTTACTGCTTTTTCCGGTGGTAATTTCGGAACGTATCAGCCGGAGAATATTGATCTGATCATGGATGTTCCGCTGGAAGTTACCGTAGAACTTGGACGTACCAAGAAGTCGATTTCCGATATCCTTGATTTTGGACCGGGAAAGATCATTGAGCTTAACAAGATCGCCGGCGAACCAATCGATGTGCTTGTTAACGGAAAGTATGTTGCGAAGGGAGAGGTTGTGGTCATTGAGGAGAGTTTCGGTGTCCGTATCACGGAAATTGTGAACTCTTCGAAGCCGCCACAGGCATAGAAAGTCGTATGACAATATTATTATCAAGTTCTTTTCACAGTCTGGTGCAACTGATCGGTGCGCTCATTATATTTGCGTTTGTGCTTGGAATTACTTACCTGACAACGCGATGGATGGTTGGCTTTCAGAAGAGTCGCAGCAACAATAAGAATTTGCACATTATTGAGACGATTAATGTCGGAAATAATAAGTACATCAGTATTGTTGAGGCTGGAACCGTGTATTTGGTGGTGTCGGTCGGAAAAGACGAAGTACATCTCCTGACGCAGCTTACGAGAGAACAGCTTAAGGATTTCTCGTTTGAACATGTGGAAGAGAAGGAGTCACAGGAGTCCTTCTCGGAAATCCTTGAAAAACTCAAGGACAAATTACCAAAGAAACAGGATTAATAATGAGTAAAGGAAAAAAGATATACTGCGTGGCAAGCTTTGTGTTTGCATGTGTGGTACTGATAGTTACAACTGTATTATGCGTTACGCATCCGACGATGACGTACGCTGCTTCAACGAATTCAAGCAGCTTGACGACCGGAAGTACGGAGGTTGCAAACCATAATGACCAGACCGATGGATTGTCCATTACCTATAATAATGAGAATGGATCGCTGTCTACTCCGGTCAGAATGCTTCTCGTGCTTACGGTGTTGTCTCTGGCACCATCGATTCTGATTATGATGACATCATTTACCAGAATTATCATTGTGCTCCATTTCGTGCGTACAGCAATCGGAACGCAGACGGCTCCACCGAACCAGATTCTGATCGGTCTGGCGTTGTTCCTTACCTTGTTTATTATGTGGCCGACATTTCAGCAGATTAACACGGATGCAATCCAGCCGCTTGACAGGGGGGAGATCACACAGACAGAGTTTTTAGAGAAGGCAGAAGCCCCAATCCGTGAATTTATGATCAAGGATGCGAAGATTCAGATTCGTGATATTAATCTGTTTACCGAGATATCCGGCGAAACCTATGAGGATGATACGGAATTGTCGGATGTGCCGTTCACAACTTTAGTTCCGGCATTTATTTTAAGTGAATTAAGAAAAGCTTTTATTATGGGCTTTCTGATCTATATTCCTTTTATTGTAATTGATATGGTTGTGTCATCGGTGCTTATGTCAATGGGCATGATGATGCTTCCGCCGACAACGATTTCGCTTCCGTTTAAGATTTTATTGTTTATTCTTGCGGACGGCTGGAATCTCGTGATCGGTTCACTTGTACAGACGTTTTATTAGGAGGTATCGATATGATTTCAGAGAGTGCAGTACTTGATATTGCAAGAGATGCCATCTATACGATCATTATTACATCAGCGCCGCTTCTTTTAGTATCGCTGATCATTGGATTGATTGTCAGTATCTTTCAGACGGTGACATCTATTCAGGAACAGACACTTACCTTTGTTCCGAAGATTCTCGGTGTATTTGTGACGATGCTGATCTGTGGATCATGGATGTTAAACAATATGTCGAGTTTTATTGAACGATTATGGTCAAATTTCAGTTATTACCTGAGTTTAGGATAGTTTCATGGTCAACTTTACATTTACTCTGGATAATTTTGAATATTTTCTGTTGATCCTGGTGCGGGTCAGCTGCTTTGTGTATGTAGCGCCGCTTTTAGGACAGACAGGAATTCCCAATCAGGTGAAGATTGGTCTGTCGTTTTTTACTTCGATTCTTTTATATAGTGTGGTCGCCAGACCGGAGCTTACTTATGAAAGTGTAGTCGGTTATGCGGTCGTTGTTTTGAAAGAGGGAATTACAGGACTGCTTATTGGTTTTGCTGCAAATATCTGTAATTCTATTGTTTTGTTTGCAGGTAGTGTCATTGATATGGATATCGGTCTGTCTATGGCGGCTGAGTTTAATCAGGATATGGGAACCGAGGTCACACTGACTGGTAATTTTTATTATTATCTGGTTATGATCCTTATGATCACCTCGAATCTGCACACCTATCTGATACAGGCAATCGCGGATTCGTTTAGTGTCATACCGATTGCAGGTCAGGCGTTTGATATGGATCATCTGTTGAACACTTTTGCAAGATATATGGGAGATATTTTTGTACTTGGATTTCGAATATTTCTGCCGATTTTTGCCTGCATTATGATTTTAAACTGTGTGCTTGGAATTATGGCAAAGGTTGCACCACAGATGAATATGTTTTCCGTTGGTATGCAGCTTAAGGTTCTAGTTGGATTTGTTGTGATTTTTTTGACAGTATTTTTGCTGCCGGATATAGCAAACATGATTTTAAAAGAGATAAAGTTGATGGTGAGACTCATTGCCGAAGGTATGTATTAGCGAAAGATATTCTGACAATCAAATAATGAAATTGAATCTGCAGTGGTTTGCCAAGGATGGCGAAGGCGGAGAAAAAACAGAACCGGCGACTGCCAAGAAGTTGAAGGATGCCCGTGAAGAGGGAAAAGTTGCAAAAAGTAAGGAACTTACGGCAGCGTTCAACCTGATTGTTTTGTTTTTGTGTCTTAAGATCTTTATTTCTTATGTGGGAGAAAATTTGATTAATATTTTCCCGATGATCTACAATTCAATGGCAGATTTTGTACGAATTAACGAGGGAGCATTGTCTGCACAGGCAGTGTCATCCCTGTTTTTTGGCGTTATTATACGCTGGCTTTTGATTGTACTTCCTTTCTTTGGATTTGGCTTTGCGATTACGATACTGATCAGCATTGTACAGGTTGGCTGGAAAGTATCGACGAAGCCGATGAAACCGGAACTTAGTAAATTTAATCCGATCAATGGATTTAAGCGCATTTTTTCAAAAGATTCGTTGTTTCAGCTTTTGCTTTCGATTGTGAAAATCGGACTCATCGGATATATTGCATACAGCTCTTTGAAAGACAGAGTAAACGATCTTCTTATTTTGTATGATTTGTCATTGAAACAGGCGTTGTCTCTGGTTGGTACACTGATCATTGATATCGGACTGAAGATCAGCCTGGTTTATCTGATTGTAGGTATTGCAGATTTTGCATACCAGAAGATTAAATTCAATGATGATATGAAGATGACCAAGCAGGAAGTAAAGGATGAGTATAAAAATACAGAAGGAGATCCGCAGATCAAGGGTCGTCAGCGACGCAAGATGCAGGAAGTATCGCAGCGGCGAATGATGCAGGATGTTCCTAAGGCAGATGTCGTCATCACAAACCCGACGCATCTGGCTGTAGCATTAAAATATGATGCCGAAGTGAGCGCTGCACCGGTAGTGCTTGCAAAAGGAGAAGATTATCTGGCACAGAGAATTAAGGAAATTGCCAGGGATAATCAGATCGAGATTGTAGAGAATAAGCCGCTTGCAAGAATGCTTTATCACAATGTAGATATCGGAGCGGAAATTCCGCCGGAATTGTATCAGGCGGTGGCGGAAGTGCTTGCAGTGGTATTTCAAACAAGATAATTGGATATAAAAAGAGAGAAAGGAGGGAATCTGGATGTTAAAGAAAGCGGATATCGGAGTTGGATTATATCTTTTGGCAGCGGTCGTGTTTTTTATCGTGCCTATTCCGTCAATCCTGCTTGATGTAATGCTTGCAATCAACATCTCGATCGCCCTCATTATTCTTTTTAATGTATTGTTTGCGAAGGAAGTTCTTGATATGTCGTTCTTCCCGACACTGCTTTTGTTCACGACGATCTTTCGAATTTCACTGAATGTATCGTCCACCCGTCTGATTCTTCTGACGGGAGATCCTGGTAATGTCGTTACAACGTTCGGAAGTTTCGTTGGTGGCGGTGATATGGTCGTTGGTACGATTGTATTCATTGTTCTGGTATTGATCCAGTTTATCGTTATCAACAAAGGTTCTGAGCGAGTATCTGAGGTAACTGCACGATTCACACTCGATGCAATGCCTGGTAAACAGATGGCGATTGACGCCGATCTGAACACTGGTGCTATCACAGATCAGGAAGCCAAGGAACGAAGAGAGAAGATTCAGCGTGAGTCCAGCTTCTTCGGTGCCATGGATGGTGCGACAAAGTACGTAAAGGGAGATGCAACTGCAGGTCTTATTATCACATTCATCAACCTGATCGGTGGTACGGTCATGGGTGTTATGAATCAGGGACTTGATTTCGCTACTGCAATCCAGCAATATGGACTATTGACCATTGGTGATGGTCTGGTATCACAGATTCCGTCGCTTTTGATCTCTCTGTCAACCGGTATTCTTGTTACGAAAGGTTCCAACGAAGCTGATTTCTCCGGTGTGCTTGTTAAGCAGTTGTTTGGTGTGCCCCGTGTATTATATATTGTTGGTACCGTAATTATTTTCCTTGGAGTTGCCACTCCATTGAACCTTTTACTGTTTGTCGGACTTGGTGTTGCCTTCATTGTTGCCGGCAAAAGCATCAGCAATAATATCGGCGAGGAGACCATCGAGGAAGAAGTACAGCAGGCGGAGACGGAAGCCGAGGAAATCCGAAAGCCGGAAAACGTGGTATCGCTTTTGCAGGTGGATCCGATTGAACTGGAATTCGGCTATGGAATTATTCCGCTTGCGGATGTCAATCAGGGAGGAGATCTCCTTGACCGAGTGGTTATGATCCGAAGACAGATCGCTTTGGAACTTGGAACGGTTGTGCCGATTATTCGACTTCGTGATAATATCCAGCTGAATCCGAATCAGTATATTATTAAAATCAAAGGCATTCAGGTGACAGAAGGAGAAATCCTTTTTGATCATTATATGGCGATGAATCCGGGATATGTCGAGGAGGAGATTACCGGAATCCCGACTTACGAACCGTCGTTCCATCTTCCTGCGATCTGGATTACGGAGGCACAGAGGGAGCGTGCGGAAAGTCTTGGCTATACGGTAGTTGATGCACCGTCGATCATCGCTACGCATCTGACAGAAGTAATCCGCAGCCATATTGCAGAACTTCTTACAAGACAGGATGTACAGAACCTCGTTAACAATTTAAAAGAGAGCAATCCGGTACTTGTGGACGAACTTACACCGAAGCTCCTCGGACTCGGAGAGATTCAGAAGGTTCTTCAGAATCTGCTCGAAGAGGGCATTTCCATCCGGGACCTGCTTACGATTTTTGAGTCGCTTGCAGATCATGCACAGACGACAAGAGATACGGATGTATTGACGGAATATGTGCGACAGAGCTTAAAACGTGCAATTTCCAACAAATATTTTCCTGCCAATGAGACGACGAGTGTTATCACACTTGATCCGAAGGTGGAGCAGGAGATTATGTCCTGTGTCAAGCAGACGGAGCAGGGGGCATATCTTACCATGGATCCTGAGAAAACGCGTGCAATCATGGATTCGGTACAGACAGAGACGCAAAAACTCGAGGGACTTGGCAAGGCGGCGATCATTATTACATCACCGATCGTCCGTATGTATTTTAAGAAACTGACGGAAGATTATTTTAAAGATTTGATCGTAGTATCGTATAATGAAGTAGAATCCGATGTAGAACTGCAATCAGTAGGGATGGTGACAGCGTAAATGACAATCAACAAATTTCAGGGAAGAACTGAGGAAGAGGCAATCGAGAAGGCAAAACAGGAATTCGGCGAGAATGCGGTTATTATGAACGTGAAAGAGGTTAAGCCGAAGGGGTTGTTCCGAGCGTTTAAGAATTCAACATACGAAGTGACTGCGGCGATGGAGGAAAAAGAACAGTTTGTCAATCCGAAGCGTGCACTCCAGAATACGAAGAAGCTGCATGACAGCATTAATCTGTCGGCAGATGAGAAGATTGAGATTCCGAAGCCGGATGCAAAGCCTGATTTTCGTGAAATGATCCAGAAAAGTGCGGCGAATCAACAGATGCCGGTGCAGGAGGAAAAGAAGATCGAACAAAGACTTGATGATCTGTCCAACCGGTTGGAGGAGAGTCTTGCGCGGACGCCGATGGGAGAGAAAAAGAGCGAAGAGACATCTGCAAAGGAGAAACCGGCTTCGGAAGAATTTCATTTTGTCCGGATTCTTTACAGTACGCTTTTGAAAAATGAAGTGCATGAGAAATATGTCAATCAGATTCTGGATGAAATCGAAAAATTGATCCGGCCGGGCAACAGCGTTGATATGATCCTTTCCAATGTCTATCAGAAGCTGATACTTCGCTTTGGTCAGCCGAAGACCATCGATTTGTCTGGGAATAAACCAAAGGTACTTTTCTTTGTTGGACCGACAGGGGTTGGAAAGACAACAACGATCGCCAAGATTGCGTCAAAATATAAGGTTGAGTATGACAAAAAGGTCGCTTTTATTACGGCAGACACCTATCGTATTGCTGCAACAGAACAGCTGCAGGTATATGCAAATATTTTAGATGCGCCGATGTCAATCGTATATACGCAGGATGAGATGAATGATGCAATTGCAAAGTTTGCTGAGCACGATCTTGTATTCGTAGATACTGCCGGCTTTTCGCACAAGAACGAAAAGCAGAGAAACGACATGAAAGCATTGCTTGGCGGTGTCAATGAGGAGTATAATAAAGAAGTATATCTGGTGTTGAGTGCGACAACCAAATATGCGGATTTACTTGACATTGTGGACAGTTATCGGGAGATTGCAGATTATAAGCTGATCTTTACCAAGCTGGACGAGACGACAACTTACGGAAACCTGTTGAATATCAAGCTTTATTCCGGTGCGGATCTGTCCTATACGACCAATGGACAGAATGTACCTGACGATATCGAGGTGTTTGATACACAGAAGATCGTGAAGAAGTTATTGGGAGGCAATTCGTGATGGACCAGGCACAGCAGCTGCGCAATGTAATCAAAAAACATAATCAGATCAATCAGAATACGGCAAGGGTTGTGACGGTCACGAGCGGTAAAGGTGGCGTCGGCAAATCGAATCTTGCAGTGAATCTTGCGGTACAGCTACGCAAGGAAGGAAAACGGGTTGTCATTTTTGACGCGGATTTCGGACTCGCGAATGTCGAAGTTATGTTCGGTGCAATTCCACAGTACAATCTGTCTGATTTTATATACCGTGGTAAAGGCATCAAAGAGATTATTACGCCTGGACCAATGGATATCGGCTTTATATCTGGAGGCTCGGGCATTATCGGATTAAACAATTTATACAGAGAACAGATCATGTATCTTGTGAAATCCATCAATGAACTGAACGAGATCGCAGATTTTATTATTATTGATACGGGTGCCGGAATATCGGATCAGGTACTTGAATTTGTTATGGCAAGTCCGGAGGTACTTCTTGTGTCAACACCGGAGCCGAGTTCGCTGACGGATTCGTATTCGCTTCTTAAGGCTTTATACCGAAATCCGAATTTTGTTGCCGGTTCCACGACAATCCATGTTGTATCGAACCGGGTTACCAGTGCGGAGGAGGGACAGGCGGTCTATGATAAGCTGAATTCCGTCGTGTCACAGTTTTTGCACGGAAAGTTAAATTATCTTGGAATGATTCCGCAGGATGCGGCACTTGAGAAGGCGGTACGCCAGCAACAGACGGTTTCACTTCTGGAACCAAACGCAAAATCGGCAAAGGCTTTTGAGGTACTTGCGGGGAATCTGCTCAACGGAACCCATAATCAGATTTCAATGAGAAGAGGAATCGGACAGATGTTTTCTAGTTTTCTTATGGCACATAAATAAGATTTTATACGGAACATAATAGGAGAAAAAGAGTATGGATTTTTCCAATATCATACTTCCAGGTGATAAGATAGATATTCGACTGATACATCAGATGAATGTAGAGGAGAATGGTGGTCAGAAAGCAAATGTATACCAAAGCAATGTGTGCGAATTTCTTTCGGATCATGAGATGGAAATACTTATGCCGATGCAGGGCAGTCGTATGGTTTTACTGCAGACTGGCGCTGAGTGTCAGTTTGTTTTCTATACAAGAAGAGGCCTATACAGTTGTGATATCATTGTTCGGGAGCGGTATCGCAAGGATAATCTGTATCTGCTTCGCGTATTATTTAAGAAGCAGCCGGCACGTTTTCAGAGAAGAGAATTTTTTCGAATTGAGTTTGTGACGGATATGCAGTTTCTGGAGATTGCAGAGGAAGTGGCGGCTCTTAAAACAACGGAGCAGTTGTTTGTCGAAATTCAGGATCCAAAATACATGGATCAAAAGCATAGGGCGATGATCTGCGATATCAGTGGCGGAGGTGTACGCTTTACTGGTGATGTGCCTCTTGAGGCAGGACAATTTGTTTTGTTGATTTTTCGGCTGATAAATAAGAATACGGATGAGTGCTTTCATCTCGTTAGTCAGATTGTGGAGGCTAGAAAAGAAGATAATGAGCGATATAGCTGCAGGGCAAAATTTATATTTAAAGATCTGAGGGACAGAGAGAAAATCGTACGCTTTGTTTTTGAGGAGGAGCGACGGATTCGCAAGAAAGAAATTGGGTGATTGAATGAAGAAAAACATATTAGTGGTTGATGATTCTGCACTCATGAGAAGAATTATCTGTGATATAATCAATTCAGATGATGATTTTCAAGCAACGGATTTTTGCAGAGACGGCCTTGAAGCATATGAGCGACTTAAGGTAAAATCTTATGATGGTGTTGTGCTGGATGTAAATATGCCGCGTATGGATGGCCTTCAGTTACTGGAACGATTGCAGAAGGAACATATTAAAGCCAAAGTTGTTATGGTCAGCACCTTAACGACGAAAGATGCCGAAGTTACCATTCTTGCAATGGAACGAGGTGCGATTGATTTTGTTACGAAGCCGGGCAATGTGATTGAAGCCAAAGGTGAGGATTTTAAGAAACAGTTACTTTCTGTTCTTACTGCGGTGTACAATACGCAGCTTTATAAGCGGACAACACCGGATACTTTCAAACCGGCAGGTGTGGCAAAACATATCAGACCTGTCCGGACTGACAGAAAGCTTGTTGCACTTGCCTGTTCAACCGGCGGACCGAAGGCGTTACAGAGTGTGATCCCGTATTTGCCGAAAAATCTGGATGCACCGGTCGTTCTTGTGCAGCACATGCCGGCGGGCTTTACCAAGTCTATGGCAGACCGCCTGAACGAACTGAGTGAGGTTTCGGTCAAGGAAGCGGAAGAGGGCGATGTCCTTGAAAAGGGACATGTGTATGTTGCGCCAGGCGGAATGCACATGGAAGTTGTAAAGGCACATGGTAACACGCATAGAATTAAGCTGGATGATCTTCCTCCAATCGGAGGGCTTCGTCCATGTGCGAACATTATGTTCGATTCGCTTGCAAAGACGGATTACGATGAAATCATCTGCATTGTGCTGACCGGGATGGGAGCAGACGGAACCAATGGCATTTTGTCATTGAACCGGACGAAACCGATTCATGTTATTGCACAAGATGCACAGACATGCGTGGTATATGGTATGCCGAGAGCGATCGCGGAAGCTGGAATGGTCGACGAGGTAGTTCCTCTTACTGCGGTTGCAAAAACGATCATAAAGAATGTGGGGGTAAAATAGTATGGATGTAAGCCAGTATCTGGAAATATTTATTGATGAGAGTGCAGAACATCTGCAGACTTTGAGCGATTGTATCATGACACTCGAAAAAGAACCGGATAACAATGATACCATCAATGAAGTGTTCCGTGCCGCACACTCACTTAAGGGTATGGCAGGAACGATGGGATTTAAGAGAATGCAGCATTTGACGCATGATATGGAGAATGTGTTCCAGGAAGTAAGAAGTGGTAAGATTCCTGTGGACAGTCCAATGATCGATCTTCTGTTTAAGTGTCTGGATGCTATCGATGGATATCTTGAAAATATTAAAGCAACCTCTGATGAGGGAACGGAAGATAATGAGATTATTATCAAGGAATTGAATGATTTTATTGCAAAAGCCAATGGGGAGGCTCCGGCAGAGGCTGCTCCTGCGACTGCTGCACAGGAAAGTGCGCCGGCAGCAAGTGCTGTTTCTGGGGGCGCAGAATTCGCAAAATTTGAGCTGAGCCATTCAGAACTTAAGGCTGTGATGACTGCCAAAGACAGTGGATTACATATTTACGGAGTGAAGGTGACGGTTGATCAGGAATGTCTGCTTAAGGCTGCCCGTGCATTTCTTGTATTTAAGGCTGTAGAAGAACTGGGTGAGATTCTTGTGTATCGCCCAAGCTCGCAGGATATTGAAGACGAGAAATTTGAACTGGATTTCAGCTTTTATATTGGCTCTCAGGAGAGCCTTGATAAAATCCTTGCTGCTGCAAAGAAGGTGTCAGAGATTACCGATGCGGTAGGAGAGGAAATTACTGATTTCACAACCCCTGAAGAAGAACCAAAGAAGGAAGAGACACAGACGGCTGTTACAAAGACGGAAAGTCCGAAGCCGGTAGCAAAGGCACCAGAAAAGAAAACTTCGGCACCAGCCAAGAAAGCTGCGGTTGGAAAGCCTGCAACGAACCGTACGGTGCGTGTCGATATTGAAAAACTGGATGCTTTGATGAATCAGGTTTCCGAGCTTATTATTGCAAAGAACAGTCTGGTATCCATCAGTTCTACAGAGAGCGGAAGCTTTAACAATCAGGGATTCCATGAGCAGATTGAATATCTGGAGCGAATCACAACGAACCTGCATGAATCGGTTATGAAGGTTCGAATGGTTCCAATTGAGAGTGTTGTTAATAAGTTCCCGAGAATGATCCGTGATCTGTCAAGAACGCTTGATAAGAAGATGGAACTGGTTATGACCGGTGAAGATACCGAGCTGGATCGTACCGTTGTGGATCAGATCGGCGATCCGCTGCAGCATCTGCTTCGTAATTCTGCCGATCATGGTCTTGAAGATACAGAACTTCGTATTCAGAGAGGCAAGCCTGAGGTCGGTAATATTTTCCTGAATGCATATCAGGAAGGCAATAACGTTATCATTCAGGTCGGCGATGATGGTAACGGTATTGATACAGAGGCAGTCAGGGAGAAAGCAATCGAGAGAGGCATTATTACGCCGGAGCAGGCGGATGCGATGACACAGAAGGAAATTATCAATCTTTTGTTTATGCCGAGTTTCTCTATGGCAAAGAAGATTACAGATATTTCCGGAAGAGGTGTTGGACTTGATGTTGTTAAGTCCAATATTGAGCAGCTTGGCGGAGATGTAGAAGTACAGACAAAACTGGGTGAGGGAACAACCTTTACGGTTCGCCTTCCGCTTACACTTGCTATCATTCAGGCTCTCATGGTTGAAGTTCGCGATGAAAAATATGCGATTGCACTTGGATCTATCGCAAATATTGAGAATATTCCGGTTACTGATATCAAGTACGTAGAGGCAAAAGAAGTGATCCATCTTCGTGGTAATGTGATTCCTCTTATCCGTCTGGATAAAATCCTGGATATCGAACCGCTTGAGAATGGACCGGAAAACCTTACCGTTGTCATTGTAAAACGTGGTGACAGTCAGGTTGGTCTTGTTGTGGACAAGCTGATCGGTCAGCAGGAAATCGTAATCAAGTCATTAGGTAAGTACATTAACGGTAATAAGCTGATCAGCGGAGCAACCATTCTTGGTGATGGCGAAGTTGCACTGATTCTTGATGCCAATACTTTGATGTAACGGGGGTGAAGCACATGGCAGATAATAAAATCGAAACAACACAGACAGAAACAAAGCAGTATATCGTTGTCCAGATTGGAAGCGAAAAATACGGAATTGATATTCGTTATGTAGATAATATTGTTCGTATGCAGAAGATTACACGTGTGCCGAAAGCGCAGGTATATTTCAAAGGAATTATTAACCTGCGAGGTGAGATTGTACCGGTAATGAGCATCCGTACCAAGATGGGACTTGATGAGGATGTGATTACAAATGCATCGCGTATCATTATTTTGAAGCTTGAAGAAAAAGGATCGCTTGGAGTGATTGTCGATCAGGTATGTGAGGTGGTAACACTTTCACCGGATCAGATTGAGACAAATAACATCAATTCAAGTCATATTAAAGATTCTTTTATCAACGGAATCGGCAAGAACGGAGACCAGCTTATCTCTCTGTTTGAGATCAATTCCATTGTTGATGAGAAGGAGAATGTATAGTGAGGCATTGCCTCACTATATATATTATTGGAGGAATATATGAGCAATTTTTCACTGGATCATGTGAATGATATGTATATGGATGTCCTGAAGGAGATTGGTAATATCGGCGCCGGTAATGCGACGACTTCATTGGCAAGCATGTTAAATGAACAGATCAATATGAACGTACCGAAAGTGGAACTGATGGAGGCATCCAAGCTTGGGTCTGCCATCTGTCCGGAGGATGAAATTATTGTTGGCATTTTCTTAGAAGTGTCCAATGATATATCAGGAAGCATGATGTTTTTGATGAAGATGGACTCGGCACATTATCTGGTGAATCGCCTGATGGGTAAGGAACTGGATAATCAGGAACCGTTTGACGAGATGGATCTGTCCGCTATGAAAGAAATCGGTAATATTATTGCGGGATCTTATCTGTCAGCTTTGTCCGGAATGACAAATATGACGATTGCGCCGTCGGTTCCGCATATTGCAGTTGATATGGCTGCAGCGATCCTTAGTGTACCGGCAATCCAGTTTGGACAGTATGGAAATAATGCATTGCTGATTGAGACGGAGTTTGGGGATGAATACATGATCAACGGCTACTTTATTCTTATGCCGGAAGAAGATTCCTATGCTAAAATTCTTTCATCTCTGGGAATTCAGTTGTAGGAGATAAGGGATTATGGGAGAGATGATTAAGGTGGGGATGGCGGATCTTAATGTCGCTAAAGCCCCGGATTCGTTGACAACACTGGGACTAGGATCTTGTATCGGTCTGACGTTATATGATCCGGTCGCAAAGGTGGGCGGTATGGTTCATTATATGCTGCCGGACAGTACGAAGCTGAAAAATAATATCAACATTGCAAAGTTTGGAGATACCGGTATCCGCGAGCTGCTTAAGCAGGTACTTGCACTTGGCGCCAATCAGCGGCGTCTTGTTGCCAAGATTGCGGGAGGCGCATGCATGTTTGAGATGAGTGGACTCTCTTCGGTAGGACATGTAGGTGAACGCAATGAGGAGGAAGCGAAGCTGGTTCTGAAGGAACTTAAGATTCCTCTTGTGGCACAGGATACAGGACTTAATTATGGAAGAACGGTTATTTTGGATTGTGAGACCGGTGATTTTACAATTAAATCGGTGGGAAAGCCGATCAAAGTCATTTGAAGGAATGAAACACAATGAAGACAAATAATGTACCGGCATTGGTTATGCTTAGTGCGGGGCTGGTTGACTGTGTGATTGCAATCAAAATGGGACAGCCTCTTTGGCCTTTTACCAGACAATTGTTGCTTGTCCTGATTATTTTTTATATTCTTGGATCGATTATCCGTGTGATTTTGGATCGCAGTTTTCAGGATATGGATGATTTGGAAGAAATGGATCTTGAAGATCTTGGGGAACCGCAGGAGATGGAGCAGGAAGAAGCAACCGATGAGGAACAGGAGACGGATGATACGCAGGGAATGCAGGAATAGAATCCCTGAAATGATGTGGAGCGGGTTGGATGAAAACAGTTGATAAAGAAAAGCTTTGGGAAGCGTATCGAAAGAAACCTTCGCAGGAGCTCAGAGAACAATTGATAATTGAATATTCGCAGCTCGTGAAGCTTGTGGCAGGTCGGCTCAGTATGTACCTTGGATACAATGTTGATTATGATGATCTTGTAAGTTATGGAATCTTTGGTCTCATTGATGCAATTGATAAATTTGATCTTACAAAGAATGTGAAGTTTGAGACATACGCAAGCCTTCGTATCAGAGGTGCAATCTTAGATCAGATCCGTAAGATGGATTGGATCCCGCGTACGGTGCGCCAACGTCAGCGTAAAATGGATGAGGCAATCAAGCTGATAGAAATGCGAACGGGAAAGATGGCGACGGATGAGGAACTGGCTGCTGAGCTGGAAATATCACAGGATGAGTTGTGTAACTGGCAGTCACAACTTAAGGTTACCAATGTAGTATCATTGAATGAGTTTGAGGAAAATGGTCCGGAGCCTGTGATCGATCAGTCTCATCAATCGCGTTTTTCGAGACCGGAGGAAGTGGTTGAGGAGGCAGAATTAAAACAGACGCTGGTGGAATCCCTTGAAATATTGACGGAAAAGGAACGTATGGTGATTGAATTGTATTATTACGAGGAACTCACTTTGAAGGAAATCAGCAGAGTGCTTGAAGTGTCGGAATCGAGAGTTTCACAGCTTCATACGAAGGCGTTAAACAAGATGCGGGGAAAGATGGGCTCTTATATGGGGATACTTGCAGACTGATGCATTCTCTGATTTAGAGATTTGAGAAATGAGATGAAGAAATATGGCAATTGGACCAATTGATATGGCGATGATCCAACGGACAAATGATGTGGAGATGTATAAGCTTCAGGAGGATGCAAAGCCGGTTGTTGATCAGCAGAATATACAGATGCAGGTGGATCAGAGAGAGGACGTGTTGAGTCATCAGGTGATTCATTCGCAGAATAGTGATAAAGCGAAGAATGATGCAGATGCCAGAGAGGAAGGACACGGACAGTACCGTTCCGGTTCTTCCAAGCGCAAGAAAGCAGCTGCCGATAAGGGACGAGTGATCCGCAAGACGAATATAGGCGGATTTGATATCAAGATTTGAGGAAAAAGCATGACAGCAGTAGAAATTACATTAATTATAGTAGGAATTGTTTTTCTGTTGGTCAGCTTTCTGGTGCAGGAAAAATTGTCACCGAAGGATATTGAAAGCATTACAAACCTCAGCGAGAATGAGCTTAAAATTATTGTGGAGAAGCAGTTAAAGAATGCGAATGATCAGGTTGAGGATGCGATTACGGATGTGGTAGAAGATAAAACGGAGACAACAAAGCGTGCGTTAGAGAAGGAAACCAATGAGAAAATTATGGCAATCGATGAGTACTCCAACACGGTTCTCGAATCGATGAACAAGACACATAATGAAATCCTTTTTCTCTACAGTATGTTGAATGATAAGCACACGGAACTTACAGATCTTGCCACACAACTTCAACAATTCTCGGAACATATGAAGAACACAGAGAATGAGGTGCTTGAAAATCTTGCACTTGCGGCGCAGGATGTTCGTCAGAAAGTCAATGAAACAAAACCGATCGATGAGAATGAGGCGATTCTGGCATCACTTGGCACGGACGGACAAGAAGCGGATCAGGATCAGATTAATCATAATGATCGGATTCTGATGCTGCACCAGCAGGGATTTTCGGATGTTGAGATTGCCAGAGAACTCGGCCTTGGTCTTGGCGAGGTAAAACTGGTAATCGGATTGTTCAAAGGGGAAGAGACAGTTGAAGTTTAAATATTATTTAAGAGGATGCGGTCTTGGTATTCTTGTTGCGTCCGTTGTCCTGATGGTATCCTTTCATTCGCAGAACAAAACGATGGATGATACGGCTGTTATGGAGCGCGCATCGGAACTTGGAATGATCATGCCGGAGACGGAAATTGTAAGTACGGAAGCGGACAGCCAGCTGCCGGAGTCCGGCACACAGTCAACAGATACAGATTTCTCGTCAAATAAAAACCAGAAGCAGAATACGAAGGATAGTCAGAACAAAACCGATGGCTCGAGTCAGAAAGAGGAAAAAGACACACAGATGGCATCGGATGACAAGACAGGGTCTGGTAATAATAAGGATACAGAAAGTAAGAAAAAAGAAGATAAAAAGGAAGAATCCGAGAAAATTACGGTTGAGATCAAGAAGGGAGAGGTCTGCAGGCAGCTCGCGGAAGAACTGGAACAGATCGGACTGGTAGAGGATGCGGAAACGTTCCGAAAGTATATGAAACAGCTTGGGTATGATGACCGGATTAAGGTCGGAACGTATACCTTGAAGCGTGGAATGACGGAAAAAGAGATTGCGGACACTTTTGTTGAAGAAAATTAATAATACTGCTTGCAAGAGAGCCTTTGGTATGATATAATTCCAAAGGCTTTTAATTTAATTAATCACATGTACGGAGGTTACCGGTGCCGGATGATGCGCTTACGGTGGTGAACTGATTGGAAGTACATGGAAGAAAACAACCAAATGGAGGTAAGTAAAATGAGCGTAATTTCAATGAAACAGTTACTTGAAGCAGGTGTTCACTTTGGACATCAGACAAGAAGATGGAACCCTAAGATGGCTCCATACATCTACACAGAGCGTAATGGTATCTATATCATCGACTTACAGAAGTCTGTAGGTAAGGTTGATGAGGCATATGATGCAATCTCTGATATCGCTGCTCAGGGTGGAACAATCCTTTTCGTAGGTACTAAGAAGCAGGCTCAGGACGCTATCAAGACTGAGGCAGAGCGTTGCGGAATGTACTATGTAAACGAGAGATGGTTAGGTGGAATGCTCACTAACTTCAGAACAATCCAGAGCCGTATCGCACGTCTCAAAGAGATCGAGACAATGTCTGAAGACGGAACATTTGATGTTCTTCCTAAGAAGGAAGTTATCGCATTAAAGAAGGAATGGGATAAGTTAGAGAAGAACCTTGGCGGAATCAAGGATATGAAGAGAATCCCAGATGCAATCTTTGTAGTAGACCCTAAGAAGGAAAGAATTTGTATTCAGGAGGCACAGTCTCTTGGAATTACTCTGATCGGTATTGCGGATACAAACTGTGATCCGGATGAGTTAGATTATGTAATCCCAGGTAATGATGATGCAATCAGAGCAGTTAAGCTTATCGTTTCTAAGATGGCTGACGCTGTTATCGAGGCTAAGCAGGGAACTGAGGAAGTTGCCGCAGAAGCTGCCGAGGAGACAGTAGAAGAATAATTTTTGCATAATCATTCAAGAATTGGAGGAAAATTAAGATGGCTATTACAGCAGGAATGGTAAAAGAACTGCGTGAAATGACCGGCGCAGGTATGATGGACTGCAAGAAGGCTTTAACAGAGACAAACGGAGATATGGATGCCGCTGTTGAAGTATTAAGAAAAAGCGGTGCTGCTAAGATGGAAAAGAAGCAGAGCAGAATCGCTGCTGAGGGTATCGCAAGAGTTGCTGTAAACGGAAATGTTGCAGTTGTAGCTGAGGTTAACTCAGAGACAGACTTTGTTGCCAAGAATGAGACATTCCAGGAGTTTGTACAGACAGTTGCTGATACAGCACTTGCTTCTGACTTAAATGGTGGAGCAAACGGTGAAGATATCGAGGCACTTCTTGCTACAAACGGACTGAACGATTTACTTGTTGAGAAGACAGCTACAATCGGTGAGAAGTTATCTGTTCGTAGATTTGAGAAGGTAACAGGAGATCTTGTTACTTCTTATATCCATGGCGGTGGAAGAATCGGTGTTGTTATTGCTGCAAACGGTACTGCTGATGATGCTTCCAAAGAGGCTCTTACCAATATCGCTATGCAGGTTGCTGCTATGAATCCACAGTATATCAGTAGAAATGATATCTCTGCCGATGAACTTGCCAAGATCAAAGAGATCACAATTGACAGTGCATTAAATGATGCTACAACACTTCCAAAGCCTATCTTAAACAAGTTATTGGATAAGGCTATCAATGATAAAGTTTGGAGCGATGATGACATTGCACAGTTCGAAGAGCACAAGAGCAATATGAACTATGTATGGAACTTCCTCTCAGATGCTGCTAAGGCTCAGCTTGCAGAACTGGCTATGGCTGATAAGGAATCCATCACAGCTGAGAAGATGTTCGGTGGACTTGTAGAGGGTCGTGTATCTAAGCAGTTAAAGGAAATCTGCCTTCTTGACCAGACATACGTTAAGGCTGAAGACGGTAAGCAGTCTGTAGCTAAGTATCTTGAGTCTGTTTCCAAGGATCTTACAATCACTAAGATGGTTCGTTTCGAAGTTGGTGAAGGTATGGAGAAGAAGCAGGAAGATTTCGCCGCAGAAGTTGCTGCACAGATCAAAGGCTAATTTTTCAAATCGAGAGATCAAAAGCTCTGAAAGCGGATGGCTTTCAGAGCTTTTTTGATTCGAAATATCCATTAATTCTTTACAAGAGATAAAAATATGGTAAAATAAAAAAGGATATTTCCCGCGGAGGAACATAATGAATACAAATGATACTGCAACGGTCGAGCAGCAACGCCGGAGAAGAAAACGGATTAACAGAATGAAGAATGTGATCATTCTGACAATCTCGATATGGATGATTGCATCGTTAGTCGCAATTATTATTCTTTCTGCTGCAGTTGTGCATTTGAATGGCAAGGTAAATCGTCTGTCAGAATCCGTACATTCGTCTCAGAAGAATGTGATGAAAGAAACGGATACAGAGAGTGTTGTGAATTCTAAGGCAACTGACACACAGCTTGAGGTGAACCGTTATGAGAATGTAGAGACAGGAATCGATTCCGCAGATAATAAAGCAGAGAATGGAGATACCCATAAGGTGTATCTGACATTTGATTCGATACCTGGCGAAAATACGGATAAAATATTGGACGTGCTGAAACAGTATCATGTGAAAGCTACGTTTTTTGTTACCGGTAATAAATCGGACGAGGCAAAAGCAGTGTATAAGCGTATTGTTAAAGAAGGACATACACTTGGAATGCATTCTTTCTGCAATCAGTACAGTACGATTTATGCTTCAACAGAAGCGTTTGAAAAGGATTACAATAAGCTTTCTGCGTATTTGAAGAAGGTTACGGGTGAGGATAGTTTGTACTATCGTTTTCCGGGTGGAAGCAGTAATCAGATTAGTAATGTGAATATGGCGGAGTTTGTTCATGTGTTGAATGAGAAGAATATTTCGTATTTTGATTGGAATGTTTCGGCTGGTGATACATCGGGAGATTATACAGTCGATGATATTGTGAACAATGTTACAGACGGAATTGAAAATTATAAAACTTCGGTTGTGCTTTTGCATGATGGTGAGGATAAGGCTACAACGGTAGAGGCTTTAGGTCCGATGATTGAGGCATTACAGAAGATGGATGCTTCGATTCTGCCGATTGATGAAAATACAAAAGTTATTCAATATATTAAAGCGGATAGTGTTGAATAAATATAAAATGGAGGAAGAACAATGGGATTATTTAAGGATTTCAAAGAGGACTTTTCTCAGGCTGTCAACGAGATGATGCCAGGATCAGATGTGCCGGAGAAGGAAGAGAAGGCAGAAGACCTTGTCGTCAATACGTTAGGAGAGGACGTGGACGTAAAATCAGAACTCTCTAAGCTTGACGGACTTTTAGAACAGGTTAAGAGTGAGCCGGAAGAGGTAAAACCTCTTGAGAGAGAACTGCCACCGGTAGAGGAAAAAACGGCAATGGAGCCGAAAATTTCAGCAATAGCACAGGAGGAAAAGAAAACTATGAGCGATATCACTTTAAATACAGCACCGATTATGGATGCAAAGCCGGTTACAACGATTAATCCGGAAGCCGTATCGGATGAGACATCTGTTATTACAACAGGGACGACTTTGACAGGTGATATTGCATCAGATGGATCTTTTGATATTCAGGGTACGATCAATGGTAATGTGACTTGTAACGGTAAGCTTGTAGTTACAGGAACAATCAATGGCAACAGCAATGCTTCTGAGTTCTTTGCGGATGTTGCAAAGATTGAGGGCGAGGTAGTAAGTACGGGTACCGTTAAAATTGGTGCCGGATCTGTTATTATCGGAAATATTTCTGCTGCTTCTGCAGTGATTGCAGGCGCCGTAAAGGGCGACATTGATGTTCAGGGACCGGTTGTTGTTGATACATCTGCAGTTATCATGGGTAACATCAAGTCTCGTTCTGTACAGATCAATAACGGTGCCGTTATCGAAGGATTCTGTTCTCAGTGCTACGCGGATATTGATGTTCAGGGACTTTTTGACGGCAGATAGGATATAATTATACAGTTATAAAGAGGTATAAAATATGAAGCGCATTTTATTAAAACTCAGCGGAGAAGCATTGGCAGGAGACAAGCATCATGGTTTTGATGAGCCGACGGTTACAGTCGTTGCGAAGCAGGTTAAGGAATTGGTTGATGCAGGCGTACAGGTTGGAATTGTTATCGGAGGTGGTAACTTCTGGAGAGGTCGCACCAGCGAGACGATTGACCGTACGAAGGCGGATCAGATTGGTATGCTTGCTACCGTTATGAACTGCATCTATGTATCGGAGATTTTCCGTTCCGTTGGAATGAAGACCGCAGTTCTGACACCATTCGAGTGTGGATCTATGACAAAGTTGTTCTCAAAAGATCGTGCCAATAAATATTTTGCGCATGATATGGTTGTATTTTTCGCAGGAGGAACCGGACATCCTTATTTCTCAACGGATACCGCTACGGTTCTTCGCGCAATTGAAATTGAGGCGGACGGCATTTATCTTGCAAAGGCAATCGACGGCGTTTATGACAGCGATCCTAAGACCAATGCTGATGCCAAGAAATATGATGAGATTTCCATTCAGGAAGTTATTGACAAGAAATTAGCAGTCGTAGACCTTACAGCATCCGTTATGTGTATGGAGAATAAGGTTCCAATGTATGTATTCAGCCTCAATGAGGAGAATAGCATTGTGAATGCAATCAACGGAACATTTAATGGAACGAAGGTTACGGTTTAGGAGGTAAATTTATGGATAGCAGATTAGCAGTATTTGAGGAGAAGATGGGAAAGTCTCTTGCCAATCTCGAGGAGGAATTCGCCGGAATTCGTGCAGGACGTGCCAACCCACATGTATTAGATAAGCTTCGCGTTGATTATTACGGAACACCTTCCCCGATTCAGAGTGTGGCGAATGTAAGCGTTCCGGAACCTCGCATGATTCAGATTCAGCCATGGGAAGCATCTATGGTTAAGGAGATTGAGAAGGCGATTATGTGTTCAGATCTCGGAATTAATCCTACCAATGATGGTAAGGTGATTCGTCTTGTTTTTCCTGAACTCACAGAGGAGAGACGTAAGGAACTTGCGAAGGACATCAAGAAGAAGGGTGAGAATGCAAAAGTAGCTGTTCGTAATATCCGAAGAGATGCGATTGATCATTTCAAGAAAGTCGGCAAGGAGGAGGATCTCTCAGAGGATGAGATCAAGGATCTGGAAGATACCATCCAGAAGCTTACGGATGAATATGTAGCAAAGGTTGACAAGGCAGTGGATGCTAAGTCCAAGGAAATTCTTACGGTATAAGAAAGATATTGAGGGGCATTGCCATAGGCACATGTCCCTTTCATTTTTTGAGGTGAGAGATGAAGATACCAGAACATGTAGCAATCATTTTAGACGGAAACGGAAGATGGGCCAAAAGCAAAGGAATGCCTCGTAATTATGGTCACACGGTTGGCGCGAAAAATGTTGAGGCTGTATGCCGTGCGGCAGATGAGCTCGGAATCAAGTACCTGACACTCTATGCTTTCTCTACGGAGAATTGGAATCGTCCGCAGAGCGAGGTTGATGCACTTATGAAGCTCCTTGAGAGTTATCTGAAGACCTGCATTAAGACGGCGGATAAGAATAATATGCGTGTGCGCGTAATCGGGGAGATCGAACGACTTTCCGAGGCTTTTCAGAAGCGGATCAGGGAACTGGAAGCTGCATCGGGTACCAATACGGGACTTAATCTTACGATTGCAATCAATTATGGAAGCAGAGATGAGATGCTTCGTGCAGTGCGCCATATTGCAGAGGATACAAAGGAAGGAAAGCTTGAAATTCAGGATATCAACGAGGAAGTATTTGCTTCGTATCTTGATACAAGAGAACTTCCAGATCCGGATCTTTTGATTCGTACAAGCGGCGAACAGAGACTGTCCAATTATCTGTTATGGCAGCTTGCATATTCCGAATTCTATTTTACGGATGTTCCGTGGCCGGATTTTCATAAAAAGGAATTGGAATTAGCTATAGAGGCGTATAATAAACGAGACAGAAGATTTGGTGGTTTGACGAGCGAATAGTTATCAGACACTTATTCGGTAAAGATGGTATGTTAAGACGGAGGATAAGATTATGTTTAAGACGAGACTGTTGAGTGGTATCGTGCTTGTGATTCTTGCGTTAGTGCTCATTATCACAGGTGGAGAGGTACTTTTATTTTCAACGCTGGCAATCTCCTGTATTGGAATGTTTGAGTTGTATCGCGTTTTTCATGTGGAGAAATCGATTCTGGCGGCAGTCGGATATATTGCGGCAATCGTGTTTTACTGCGATCTCCAGTGGAATTTTATTCCGGATAGGATGATGCTTTTTATGGGATTTATGATTCTTCTGATGTTCGTATTTGTGTTTGCGTATCCGAAGTATCATGCAAGTGAAGTGATGGCAGTCTTTTTTGGATTGTTTTATGTCGCAGTCATGCTTTCCTTTGTATATCAGATCCGTTCACTGGAGAGAGGATTGTATCTGGCGTTCCTTGTATTTTTATGTTCCTGGGGATGCGATACCTGTGCATATTGTGTCGGAATGTTGATTGGAAAGCACAAGATGTCACCGAAACTCAGTCCTAAGAAGTCGGTTGAAGGTGCTGTGGGTGGTGTTGCAGGGGCTGCACTTCTTACTGCGTTATACTGCTTTATATTCCGCTCACAGATGAATCTGACAACGGTTGAGATCTGGATCATTGCCGGTATTGCAGCTGTGGCTGCTTTGATTTCAATGGTGGGAGATTTGACCGCTTCGGCAATCAAGCGCAATTACGATATCAAGGATTATGGACATCTGATTCCGGGACATGGTGGAATTTTAGATCGTTTTGACAGTATGATCATTACAGCGCCAATCATATATTATCTGGCGCTTCATATTCTGTAGAGACACAGAATAGACATAAAAATCGGTTATTTTAAGAGAAACAATGGATGAAGAGGAATGCTTTATGAATGAAATTTCTAAGGTGGACACACCTTTAAAGAAAATTTCCATACTCGGATCAACCGGATCCATTGGAACACAAACTCTGGAAGTGGTTGCAGAGCATGGGGATATTGAGGTGACAGCACTTGCGTGTGGAAGAAATATTAAGCTTCTTGAGGAACAGATGCGTCAGTTTCACCCAAAGCTTGTGGCAGTCGAGAACGAGATGCTGGCGGAAGAACTTCGCGTACGCACGTCGGATCTCGGAATTCCGGTTATGAGTGGGATGGACGGTTTGATTGCAGTTGCGACAGAAGAACATGCGCAGATGGTTGTTACGGCGATTGTTGGTATGCTTGGTGTGCGTCCGACAATTGCTGCAATCGAAGCGCATAAGGATATCGCTTTGGCGAATAAGGAGACACTTGTTACTGCGGGACACCTGATCATACCGCTCGCACAGAAATGTGGAGTGAAAATTCTTCCGGTGGATAGTGAGCACAGTGCAATCTTTCAGTCCCTGCAGGGAAATGAACACAATGCGATTCATAAGATATTGCTGACTGCTTCCGGTGGACCGTTCCGGGGAAAAACAAAAGAAGAACTGAAAGAAATGCAGGTTGAGGATGCACTCAAACATCCAAACTGGAGCATGGGCCGCAAGGTTACGATTGATTCTTCCACTTTGGTCAATAAGGGACTTGAGGTGATGGAGGCAAAGTGGCTTTTTGGTGTAGAATTGGATCGGATTGAAGTTGTGGTACACCCGCAGAGTGTGATTCACTCGGCGGTGGAGTACGAGGATGGCGCGGTGATTGCCCAGCTTGGCACGCCGGATATGCGTCTTCCGATTCAGTATGCACTCTATTATCCGGATCGTCGTACACTTTCCGGAAAGCGGCTGGATCTGTTTGCATTGCGTGAACTTACTTTTGAAAAACCGGATACAGATACTTTTAAGGGGCTTTCTCTTGCATTTGATGCGATGCGGCGCGGTGGAAATATTCCTACGGTCTTTAATGCTGCGAATGAGAAGGCAGTTGCATTATTTTTAGACCGGAAGATATCATATCTGCAGATTACAGATATGATTGAGGAAGCAATGACGCATAGTACATTTATCCCGCATCCGGACGTGGAGGAAATTTTGGAAACAGAGCAGGAGACCTATAGATTTATAGGAGACAGGTGGTAATTTGAATATAGTTAGTTTGATCATAGCGTTACTGATTTTCAGTGTTATTGTAATTTTTCATGAGCTGGGACATTTCTGGCTCGCAAAGGCAAATGGAATAAGAGTGAATGAGTTCTCACTGGGGCTTGGACCTACGATTGTCGGCTTTACAAAGGGGGAGACAAAGTATTCTATCAAGCTGCTTCCGTTCGGTGGCGCGTGTATGATGGAAGGTGAAGATGAAGAGTCCTCCGATGATCGAGCCTTTGGCAAGAAGTCGGTTTGGGCACGTATGAGTGTTGTTTTTGCAGGACCGTTTTTCAATTTCATTATGGCGTTTGTATGTGCGTTTATTCTGATGAGCTGCATCGGATATGATAAACCGGTGCTTACAGGAGTGATTGATGGATACGCTGCGGATGAGGCTGGTCTTCAGGCTGGTGATGAAATCGTGAAAATGAATCATTTTTCGGTGCATTTCTGTCGTGAGATCAGTGCTTATGCAACTTTTCATGCAGGAGAAGCGGTTGAGGTAACCTACCTTCGTGATGGAAAGAAGCAGACTGCAACACTTACACCGAAGTATGATGAGGAGAATGGACGCTATCTGTATGGATTTGAGTACACCGGTCAGGCACGTGTCAAAGGCAATGTACTTACGAATATTAAGAATAGTTTCTATGAGCTGCGTTACTGGATCTATTCTACAGTGGAGAGCCTTAAGATGCTTGTTACCAGACAGGTTTCGGTTAATCAGATGAGCGGACCGGTCGGGATTGTGAAAAGTATCGGCGATACGTATTCCCAGTCGGTTTCGAATGATGGCTATTATTATGCAATCATGAACATGTTAAACTGGACGATTCTGCTGTCTGCAAACCTTGGCGTGATGAATCTGCTGCCGCTTCCGGCTTTGGATGGAGGGCGCCTTGTATTTCTGATCGTGGAGGCAATCCGTGGAAAGAAGATCGATCCGAACAAAGAAGGTTTTGTGCATGCAATTGGAATTCTCTTGTTGTTCGCATTGATGTTCATCGTTATGTTCAATGATATTCGCAAATTATTTATGTAGTTGTGGGATGAGGTAAAAGTATGACTAGACATAAAACAAAAGAAGTGCGGATTGGAAACTGTGTGATCGGTGGGAATAACCCGATCGCAATCCAGTCCATGACCAATACGCATACAGAAGATGTGGATGCTACTGTCGCGCAGATCAGGCAGCTTACGAAGGCCGGATGTGAGATCATCCGCTGTGCTGTCCCTACGATGGAAGCTGCGAAAGCGCTCACAGAAATTAAGAAGCAGATTACAATTCCACTCGTTGCGGATATTCATTTTGATTACAAATTGGCGCTTGCGGCAATGGAGTATGGTGCGGACAAGATTCGGATCAATCCGGGAAATATCGGAAGCAGCGATCGTGTGAAGGCTGTTGTCGATGAGGCAAAGGCGCGTAATATTCCGATTCGTGTCGGGGTCAACAGCGGTTCGCTGGAGAAGAATCTGGTAGAAAAGTACCATGGTGTGACCGCGGAAGGATTAGTGGAGAGTGCTTTGGACAAAGTCGCGATGATTGAGGATATGGGGTATGACAATCTGGTCATCAGTATTAAATCCTCGGATGTTATGATGTGTGTGAAAGCGCATGAACTGATCGCAGATCAGACGGATCATCCACTGCATGTCGGTATTACGGAGGCCGGCACCATCATCAGCGGTAATATCAAGTCTTCGATCGGACTTGGATTAATCTTAAATCAGGGAATCGGAGATACAATCCGCGTATCACTTACCGGAGATCCGCTGGAGGAGATTAAGTCGGCGAAGCTGATCCTTCGTACGCTTGGACTTCGCAAAGGAGGAATCGAGGTTGTTTCCTGCCCGACCTGCGGAAGAACGAAGATTGATCTGATCGGACTTGCCAATCAGGTAGAGACGATGGTAGCAGAGTTCCCGCTTGATATCAAGGTGGCTGTCATGGGATGTGTGGTCAACGGACCGGGAGAGGCGAAAGAAGCGGATCTTGGAGTTGCCGGAGGAATCGGTGAGGGACTGATCATCAAGCATGGTGAGGTATTTAAGAAGGTGCCGGAGGACCAGTTGCTGGATGCGCTGCGTTTTGAATTAGAACATTGGGGGCAGTAATATGGCAAAGCCTTTTAAGGAGGCATTCCCGACTCTGTCATTGGATGCGGAGCTCGAGAGTCTGTTAGAGACAACGGAAGTAACGAAAATAGGTGCGAATCATGATCACGATCATATTCGCATTTATTTGCGTGCCAAAAGACTGATCTTTAAAAAGAATATATGGAAACTCGAGGAGGCGATCACCTCACAGATCTTTAAGAATCAGAATGTCTCGGTCAAAATTATCGAGACATTCGAACTGTCGGAACAGTACACGCCACAGACCTTGATGGAGGTGTACAAGGACAGTATTCTGGATGAATTAAATGCGTACAGTGTGCTTGAATACAATCTTCTTCGTACGGCCGAGATGGAGTTCGACCAGTCGCATCATATGATCCTTACGATGGATGAGACGATCATCGCGAAGACTCGTACCGATGAGATCCTGGAGTTTCTGGAAAAAGTCGTGTGTGAACGATGTGGCATGAATCTTGTTATCCAGACGGAATTCAGAAAGCCGAAGGAGAGCAAGTACCGCAAAAATTCAGAAAAGCAGATTGCACAGGAAGTAGCAAGTATCTTAGAGCGCACCAAGTTTGCAGTCATGGGAGATGAGGGAGAACCGGCAAATAAACCGGAGGACAACGTCGAATCTTCAAAAGAGACTGTTACATCGAGTGAAATTGTCGAAAAAACTACAACAACAGCAATTCGTCCTGCAAAGAAAACGGAAAATGCAGGAAATGCTGCGAAAAAGAAGACTTTCGAGAAGAAGGGCGAGTTCCGCAAGAAATTTGATTATGACAATAGCAAGAAGTCGATGAATCCGGATGTGATCTATGGACGGGACTTTGAAGAAGAGCCGATGGATATCGAGAAGATCGATGGTCCGATCGGTGAAGTTGTCATTCATGGAAAGATTCTGTCGGTAGATACTAGAGAAATCCGTAATGAAAAGACGATCATCATTTTCTCAATCACGGATTTTACCGATACGATCGTGCTAAAGATATTTGCGCGAAATGATGATGTAAAGGACTTGCTGAAAGAAATCAGTGGGGGTAAGTTTGTTAAGGTCAAGGGTGTTGCGACCATTGATAAATTTGATAGTGAGCTGACGATCGGTTCAATCGTCGGAATCAAGAAGAGTTCTGATTTTACGACGATTCGTATGGACAACAGTGCGGAGAAACGAGTGGAACTTCACTGCCATACCAAGATGAGTGATATGGACGGCGTGTCGGATGTCAAGGATATCGTAAAACGCGCGATGAAATGGGGACATAAGGCGATCGCAATCACGGATCACGGTGATGTGCAGGCGTTCCCGGATGCCAACCATACGGTAAGTCCGGATGATGATTTCAAGGTGATCTATGGCGTTGAGGCATATCTGGTTGACGATCTGAAAGGTATTGTTACGGACAGCCGGAACCAGTCGCTGCAGGCGGATTATGTTGTATTTGACTTAGAGACGACCGGATTTAGTCCTGAGACGAACCGGATTATTGAGATTGGCGCAGTTAAGGTACAAAACGGTGCGATTGTCGATCGTTTTTCGACGTTTGTCAATCCGGAGGTCCCGATTCCGTTTCGCATTGAGCAGCTGACATCTATTAGAGACGATATGGTGATCGATGCACCGGTGATCGAGGACATTCTTCCAAAATTTATGGAATTCTGTGATGGCTGTATCATGGTCGCACACAATGCAGATTTTGATATGAGTTTCATTAAGAAGAACTGCATGCGACAGGGAATCGAATGCAATCCGACGATTGTCGATACGGTTGGACTGGCGCGAGTTCTGCTTTCGAATCTGAACCGTTTTAAACTGGATACGGTTGCCAAGGCACTTGGCGTATCACTCGATAACCACCATCGTGCGGTCGATGATGCGGCATGTACTGCAGAGATTTTTGTGAAATTTATTACGATGCTTGAGGAACGTGGTGTGACAACGCTTGATCAGGTCAATGAGATGGCATCCGCCTCGGTGGAAAATATTCAGAAGATGCCGACGTACCATGCCATCATTTTGGCAACCTGTGACCAGGGACGCACCAATCTGTATCGCCTTGTCTCACTGGCACATATCAAGTATTACCATAAGAGACCGCGAATCCCTAAGAGTGAGTTCTTAAAATACAGGGACGGACTTCTGATCGGCTCGGCGTGTGAGGCGGGAGAGCTGTATCGTGCAATCTTAAATGGAAGACCGGAAGAAGAAATCTCAAGACTGGTTGACTTCTACGATTATCTTGAGATCCAGCCGCTCGGTAACAATGCCTTCCTTGTCCGTGATGAAGATTCGCCGATTGCATCGAATGACGATCTGATTGAAATCAACAAGAAGATCGTGCATCTCGGAGAAGAATTTCATAAGCCGGTCGTTGCAACGTGTGATGTGCATTTCCTGGATCCGGATGATGAGATCTATCGTAGGATCATCATGACGGGACAGGGCTTTAAGGATGCGGATGATCAGGCTCCGCTTTATCTTCGTACGACGGAGGAGATGCTGAAAGAATTTGAATATCTTGGCAGCGCGAAAGCGGAGGAAGTCGTCATTACCAATACGAACCGGATTGCAGACATGTGTGAGCGCATCTCACCGGTTCGTCCGGACAAGTGTCCGCCGGTTATCGAGAATTCGGATCAGATGCTCAGGGACATCTGTTACAACAAGGCACACAAAATGTACGGAGATCCGCTTCCGGAGATCGTGCAGGAACGTCTTGAGCGAGAACTGAATTCCATTATCAGCAATGGATATGCGGTTATGTATATTATTGCGCAGAAACTTGTGTGGAAATCCAACGAGGATGGCTATCTGGTGGGATCGCGAGGATCTGTAGGCAGTTCGTTTGTTGCCACGATGTCCGGTATTACTGAGGTAAACCCGCTGCATGCACATTATCTCTGCAAACATTGCCAGTACAGCGATTTTGATTCGGATCTGGTAAAGTCCTATTCGGGACGAGGCGGCTGTGATATGCCGGATAAGATCTGTCCGAGATGTGGACGCCCGCTTTCGAAGGAAGGGTTTGATATTCCGTTCGAGACCTTCCTTGGATTTAAGGGAAACAAGGAGCCGGATATCGACTTAAACTTCTCCGGAGAGTACCAGAGTAAGGCACATAAATATACGGAGGTTATCTTCGGCGAGGGACAGACCTTTAAAGCAGGAACAATCGGTACGCTTGCGGATAAGACTGCATTCGGTTATGTGAAGAATTATTATGAGGAGCGCGGAATCCATAAGCGCAACTGTGAGATTGACCGCATTGTCGGCGGTTGTGTCGGCGTGCGACGGACAACCGGACAGCATCCGGGCGGAATCGTTGTTCTTCCGATGGGAGAGCAGATCTACACCTTTACACCGATCCAGCATCCGGCGAATGATATGACGGTTGATATCACTACCACGCATTTTGATTATCATTCGATCGATCATAATCTGTTGAAGCTTGATATCCTCGGACACGATGATCCGACCATGATTCGTATGCTGCAGGATCTGACCGGTGTAGATCCGACCCAGATTCCGCTCGATGATCAGGCGGTTATGTCGCTTTTTCAGAATACATCGGCGCTTGGCATTTCGCCGGAAGACATTGACGGCTGCCAGCTTGGTGCACTCGGTATCCCGGAGTTCGGTACAGACTTTGCGATGGGCATGTTGATTGATACACAGCCGAAGGAATTTTCGGATCTGATCCGTATCGCAGGTCTGTCGCATGGTACGGATGTATGGCTCGGCAACGCGCAGACACTTATTCAGGAGAAAAAGGCGACCATTTCTACCGCTATCTGTACGCGAGATGATATTATGATCTATCTGATCAGTATGGGACTCGACTCGGAGGAGTCCTTCAAGATCATGGAGAATGTACGAAAAGGTATGGTTGCAAAAGGCAAATGTGATAAGTGGCCGGAATGGAAGCAGGATATGATCGACCACAATGTCCCGGACTGGTATATCTGGTCCTGTGAGAAAATCAAGTATATGTTCCCAAAGGCACACGCTGCGGCGTATGTTATGATGGCATGGCGCATCGCGTACTGCAAGGTATTTTATCCTCTTGCATACTATGCAGCATATTTTTCCATCCGTGCGACCGGATTCAGTTATGAGCTGATGTGTCAGGGAAAGGATACGCTTGAAGGATATATGCGCGATTACAAAAAGCGTAAAGATACGCTTTCCAAGAAGGAACAGGATACGTTTAAGGATATGCGAATCGTGCAGGAGATGTATGCGAGAGGTTTCGAATTCCTCCCGATTGATATCTATTCTTCCCAGCCGCACCGTTTCCAGATCGTGGATGGAAAGCTGCTTCCTGCACTCAATACGATCGATGGTCTCGGCGATAATGCGGCGGTTGCGATCGCAGAGGCTGCAAAAGATGGTGTGTTCCTGTCGAAGGATGATTTCAGAGAGCGCACGAAGGTGTCGAAGACAACCATAGATCTGATGAGTGACCTTGGACTGTTTGGAGATATTCCGGAGTCAAACCAGTTATCGCTTTTTGACTTTGGTGCGTAAACCATTTCGAAAAGATATTTTATATGGGATAATAAGAAATCCAGATTCGGTTATGTCCGGATCTGGATTTCTTTCACTTAATAGGTTTCTAATTGTTTATCACTCCTGGGTGGAACGGCTGGATATCACCAGGATTGGAGGTAGGGGTACGAAATACCTGCTGCGTCTGAAAATCGGTAAAGTAGATGTAGTAGGATGTCACATTAATGTTGGAGTAGGTTCCTTCTGCAAGTCTCGTGTAACCGCTCCCGTCATTTCGCATCATACATAAAGCCGGTGTGTCTTTTGAGTAGTTCTGGTAGAAGATGGTACTTCCGTAGATATTGTAGAGATCAATGCTGTCATTTGAAAGTGTGCGCGGATTGTCAAATTGTATGTTTGTGTGCACCAAAGCATTGTTCTGATTCACATCGAGATAATACACATCGCTGTCACCGGTCACAATCGGTTTATAGCTGTTGCAGTCATAGATCTGCTCAATGGCATCGGAAGCCGTATCGTAGCGGTACAGACATCCGTCCGTAGTTGTTCCGTTCGAGTAAAAATATTGTCCCAAAGCGCTACAGGTAAAAAGAAACGAGTCATTTACCATCTGTCGGTCTTCACCGTCAATTCCGACTTTGTAGAGCGTTGTTGCATGATCCTTGTCGTAGTGGAGATAATAGATATAATTGCCAACAAGGGAAGCATATATGCATGGATCCGGATCGAGAACGACCAGCTGCTTACCGTCGCGCCGGATCCGGCACAGACTATTGTTGTTAAAGGAGAAAAAGTTAAAATGCGTGCTGTTGTGCTCATTATTGCGAACGTAATAAACATAATGGGAGTCTGCATTAATGTACATAACAGTATCCTCGCCCAGCTTCGCAAGGTTGCTGCCGTCTAAATCCATGGAATAGAGCCTGTATTTGTCATCTGGATTTGCGAAGAAAACCGTTCCGTTGCTTTCACAGAAAAGGCCTGCATTATAGAGATTGCCGGCAGTGTTTCCGTTCACATAGCTTTCATTATATTTTGTTTTGTTCTGATAATGGTAGACCACACCGAAAACAGAGGCTACGATCACAATCAGACCAATTGTAAGGATCACAGGTAACTTCTTCATAGGCATTCCTTTCGTTGAATATCTTATGTGAAAAGTATACATTTTGGAATATAAACTTGCAAGGTCTACTTGCCTTTTGATGGGATGTGAGATAAAATTTTTTTTAGTAACAAAAGGAGAAAATTTATGAGAGATTTATTGGAAATTCGCGATGAAATAGATGAACTGGACAGTCAGATCGTTGCGTTGTATGAGAAACGTATGCAGCTGACTTCGGATGTTGCAGAGTATAAGATCAATACAGGCAAACAGGTATTTGATAAGGCAAGGGAGGATTCCAAACTTGCCACATTAGAGGGAAAGGCGAGCTGTGCATTCACGAAGCACGGAATCCGTGAATTGTTCGAACAGATTATGGCGATGAGCCGAAAGAAGCAGTATCAGCTTCTGACGGAGCATGGAATCGTGTATTCACCAGAGTTTAAGAAAGTGGATGCACTGGATTATTCGAATGCAAGAATCGTATTCCAGGGACTGGAAGGTGCTTATTCCCAGGAAGCGATGGAGATGTTTTTTGGGGAAAACTGTGACAATTTTCATGTAGAGACCTGGAAGGATGCGATGGAAGCCATCCGGATGGGAAAGGCGGATTATGCGGTACTTCCGATTGAGAATTCATCGGCCGGTATTGTATCGGAAAACTATGATCTGCTTGTGGAATATGATAACTATATCGTGGGAGAACAGATTGTTAAGATCGATCATGCGCTTTTGGGATTAGAAGATGCGGACGAATCTGATATCACGAGTGTATTTTCCCATAAGCAGTCGCTGATGCAGTGCAGTGATTTCTTAGAGGAACACAAGCAGTGGGAGAAGTTTTCCGTCAGCAACAATGCGGTGGCTGCGCGCAAGGTCAAGGAGGACAATGATAAGCATCAGGCCGCGATCGCCAGTGCGAAGAATGCACAGATCTATGGACTTAAGGTGTTGCGCAATTCGATTCAGGACAATAAGAATAATTCGACACGGTTTATCGTGGTTACCGGAAAGAAAATCTATACGAAGGTGGCAAATCATATCAGCATCTGCTTTGAGGTAAATCATGAGAGTGGTGCACTCTATCATGCTTTGTCGCATTTTATTTATAATGGAATTAATATGACGAATATTCAGTCGCGTCCGCTTCAGAATAAGAACTGGGAGTACCGGTTCTTTGTGGATTTCGACGGAACGTTCGAGGATGATGCAGTGCAGAATGCACTCAGAGGACTTAAGGAAGAGACGATCTCCTTTAAGATTCTCGGTACATATTGAGACGTTTGTTTCAAAAAGGGGTGGGAATATGGCAATTCATACATTTGCAGCAATTTATATCGGTACTTACGATGTCAGCCTTAAGGTGTTTGAATTCTTAGACAAAAAGAAGGTACATCAGGTGGATCACATACGGTCACGCCTGGATCTGGGGCAGGATGCGTTTGGTGAGGGAAGCATCGGCTACGAGCATGTGGAAGAACTTTGTGATACGTTGGCGCAGTTTAAGGAAATCATGCAAAGCTACCGTGTGGACAGTTACGAGGTGTATGCATCGGCGGTGCTGCGTGATGCAGAAAATGAGCTTTTTGTGCTGGATCAGATCTATCTTCGCACAGGATTTAAGGTGAAAGTGGTAAGCAATTCGGAGCATCGGTTTATCAGTTATAAGTCGGTTGCCGGGAAAGCAACTTTCGAGAAAATGATACAGACTTCCGCTGCGGTCGTTGATGTTGGCGGCGCAAGTATCCAGATTACTATCTTCCGTGACGGAAAGCTGATTACGACGCAGCATATCGAGACCGGTATCATGCGCATTCATAATCTGCTTGGAGACAGAGGTTTGTCGCAGGCAAAATATGAGATGCAGATCGAAGAATATATGAATAAGAAGCTTGAGGCTTTCCGTGCAATGTATATGTCAGAGGACGTAGATTACGTGATCCTGATCAGTGACTACGCGATGGAACTGATGAAGCGGATGGATGAGACCGGAAATAAGGAGCGTCAGGTCAAAGGTGAGAAGTTTGTCAAATACATTGAGAAACTGCAGACGAAGACGTTAGAAGAAATTACGGCGGAGCTGAAGCTTTCCAATGACAGGGAGCCGCTTATCATTCCTTCCATGCTCTTGTTCAAGACACTTGTAGTAAGTGTCGAGCCTAAGACGGTCTGGGTGCCGGGAGCGAATATTCAGGATGGTATCGCATATGATTATGCGCAGCGGAATAAGTTATTATCGATTACGCATGATTTTGATGCGGATGTGATCTCTGCGGCACAGTATCTGTCGGAGCATTTCAACAGCTATACGCCGCACATTGAGGCTTTGTCGAAGCTTTCCACTAAGATTTTCGATGCGATGAAGAAGGTGCACGGACTCGGAAAACGCGAACGGCTTCTTCTTGAGGTTGCAACGATCCTGCATGATTGCGGTAAATATATCAGCCTTGCAGAATCTCCGGAGAGTGCATATCACATTATTATGTCTTCGGAAATCATTGGACTGACGCATCAGGAGCGGGAGCTGGTTGCATTTGTGGTTTTATACAATACATTGCCGCTGGATCCGTACGAGGAACTTTCGGATCATCTTACGAGGGAGGATTATCTGTGCGTAGCGAAGCTTTCCGCCATCCTTCGTGTTGCCAATGCGCTTGATCAGAGTCATAAGCAGAAGTTTAAGAATATTAAGATTGCCGTCAGAGAGAGAAAGCTTGTATTTACAGTAGAAGCATTTGAAGATATCTCGCTGGAGCAGGCTTTGTTCGAAGCAAAAACCGTTTACTTTGAAAATGTGTACAGTATGAAGCCGGTTCTGAAAGAGAAGCGCGTCTATCATAGTTAGGAGGAGACATGGATACAAAGATTGATTTTAAAAATCCTGAATTTTACGAGAACCGGGAATTGAGCTGGATCAAGTTTGACAACCGTGTCTTAAGTGAGGCGCGTGACAAGTCGATTCCGCTTCTGGAACGACTTAAATTTGTCAGCATCACTTCCTCGAATCTCGATGAATTTTTTATGGTAAGAGTGGCATCGCTGCAGGATATGGTGCATGCCAATTACAAGAAACGTGATATTGCCGGAATGACGGCAACGGAGCAGCTTGCCGCAATTAATAAGGCAACACGTGAGCTTGTAGATACGCAGTACAATACGTATACGCGTTCGCTTGTTCCGCTTTTGAATAAAGAGGGCATTTATCTTGTCGATGAACATGAGACATTGACAGACGAGCAGGCACAGTTCGTGGATCGCTACTTTATGGAGAGCGTTTATCCGGTGCTGACACCTATGGCGGTGGACGCATCAAGACCGTTCCCGCTGATCCGTAATAAGACGCTGAATATCGCAGCACTTCTTTCCGGAAAGCAAAACAGTAAAGAGACTGTATTTGCAACCGTACAGGTGCCAAGTGTACTGCCTCGTCTTGTCCCAATCCCTAGTGCAGAGGGAACATATACGTTTATTCTTCTGGAACAGATTATCGAGCGCAACATTGGATTGCTTTTTTCCAATTATAAAGTGCTCTGTGCGTATCCATACCGAATTATGCGGAATGCGGATCTGACGATTGATGAAGATGAGGCATCCGATCTTCTGAAGGAGATCCAGAATAAGTTAAAAATGCGACAGTGGGGTGAAGTAATCCGATTGGAGATTGAACAGAAAGCGGATAAGAAGCTCCTTAAATTTCTAAAGGCGGAACTTAAGGTTGCGGATGAAGACATCTTCCAGATTGCTGGACCAATCGATCTGACTTATCTGATGAAGCTTTACGGAATCGATGGATATGACCATCTGCGTTATGCACCGTACACGCCGCAACAGGTGCCGGAGATTGCACCGGGTGAGGATATTTTCGCAGCAATCAGGCAGGGGGATATCTTCTTACATCATCCGTATGAGACGTTTGACCCGGTTGTTGATTTTATCCGTCAGGCATCGAAGGATCCGGATGTGCTTGCGATCAAGCAGACACTCTACCGTGTCAGCGGCAATTCGCCGATCATCAGTTCCCTTGCACAGGCGGCGGAGAATGGAAAACAGGTTACGGTTCTTGTGGAGCTTAAGGCGCGTTTTGATGAGGAACACAATATTGTCTGGGCCAAGAAACTGGAGCAGGCAGGCTGTCATGTGATCTATGGTCTGGTCGGACTGAAGACACACAGTAAGATCGCTTTGGTCGTTCGCCGTGAGGAGGATGGTATCCGCAGATATGTGCACCTTGGAACCGGTAATTACAATGATTCTACGGCAAAACTGTACACAGACTGCGGTATCTTTACCTGCAAGGAGAGCATCGGAGAGGATGCGACTGCGGTATTTAATATGTTATCCGGTTATTCGGAGCCACTTTCCTGGAATGAACTGATTCTTGCACCGTACTGGTTGCGCGATAAATTTATTCATCTGATCGAGAGGGAAAAGAAGCATGCAATGCAGGGGCGCCCGGCGCGCATTGTTGCCAAGATGAATTCTCTTTGTGATCCGGGAATCATTGAAGCACTCTATGAAGCATCGGCAAGTGGAGTGAAGATTGATCTGATCGTCCGCGGAATCTGTTGTCTGCGTGTTGGAATTCCGGGGGTGAGTGAGAATATCACAGTGCGTTCCATCGTTGGTAACTTCCTCGAACACAGCCGTATTTTCTATTTCCTGAATGATGGAAACACGGAAGTGTATATGGGAAGCGCGGACTGGATGCCACGTAACCTTGATCGCAGAGTGGAGATTATCTTCCCGGTACTTGAGGATGCACTGAAAGAAAAGGCACTTCATATTCTGGAAGTCGAACTGGCAGACAATGTGAAGGCGCGTGTCCTCTGCGAGAACGGGGAGTATGAGAGAGTTGACAAGCGTGGTAAAGTTCTGGTAAACTCACAGGAGCAGTTCTGTAAGGAAGCAAAGGAAGCTGTCCGGGAGGACGGACCGGTCGGAAATCAGAGAGTATTTATTCCGGCAGAACCGGTTGAATAGATTTTTGCATTTTCCTGTTGACAGACGATAGGAGATGTGGTAAGTTTTAATAGTTGTTAGAAACAAGTAGAGTATCCACTCTCACCTAAGCGCAATCGGGCGACTTAGAGTTCATACTTTTAACATGCCTTTATGTTAGACGTAATAGTGGATAGTCTGCCTATCCACTATTTTTTATTGGAGGTACAGAACTATTAGCGAGTTAATGATTAATGAACAAATCAGAGACAGAGAAGTTCGCCTGATCGGGGCGGATGGTGAGCAGATCGGTGTTGTTTCATCCCGTGAAGCACAGAAGATCGCAGATGAAGCTGGACTTGATCTTGTTAAGATCGCTCCGAATGCGAAGCCGCCTGTCTGCAAGGTGATTGATTATGGTAAGTATCGTTACGAGATGGCTCGTAAGGATAAGGAAGCCAAGAAGAAACAGAAGACTGTTGAGCTTAAAGAGATTCGTCTTTCACCGAACATTGATACGAATGATCTGAATACCAAGATGAACGCTGCCAAGAAGTTCCTTGCAAAAGGAAACAAGGTGAAGATCACACTTCGCTTCCGCGGACGTGAGATGGCACATATGAGTAGCAGCAAACACATCCTGGATGATTTCGCTGAGAATCTCTCTGATATTGCAGTGGTGGAGAAAGCACCGAAGATTGAAGGCAGAAGCATCGGTATGGTGCTGGCAGAGAAAAGATAACATTTTAAGGAGGAATAAACAATGCCAAAAATGAAGACTAGCAGAGCAGCTGCAAAACGTTTCAAATTAACAGGAACCGGAAAGTTAAAGAGAAATAAAGCTTACAAGAGACATATCTTAACAAAGAAGACAACAAAGACTAAGAGAAATCTTAGAAAACCAGCTATGACAGATAAGACCAATGTTAAGAATATGAAGAAGATTTTACCATACATGTAAGATTTTGTTAAGGAGGATATTAAGATGGCAAGAGTTAAAGGCGGTTTAGGCGCTAAGAAGAGACATAATAGAACGTTAAAGTTAGCTAAGGGTTACAGAGGCGCTAGATCTAAGCAGTACAGAGTAGCTAAGCAGTCCGTAATGAGAGCCTTAACAAGTTCTTATGCTGGACGTAAAGAGAGAAAGAGACAGTTCCGTCAGTTATGGATTGCCCGTATCAACGCAGCAGCTCGTTTAAACGGACTTTCATACAGCCAGTTCATGCATGGATTAAAGCTTGCAGGTGCTGACCTTAACCGTAAGGTATTAGCTGATATGGCTGTAACAGATGCAGAAGGATTTGCTAAGCTTGTTGAGCTTGCAAAGTCTAAGTTAGCATAGTTTTGTTTGAAATTTGGACAAGATATAAGACCTCGGAGATTACTCCGGGGTCTTTTTTATATTCTGTCGATATTCTTTTGGTGACATGTTTTTCTTCTTATGAAAGGAGCGTGAAAAATAAAATCCATTGTCAAAGCCGACGGAATTGGCGATCGCAGTAATGGAGAGCGAGGAATGCTGTAAAAGATAACACGCCTGCTTCATGCGAAAATCCGTCAGGTATTCCTTTGGAGACTGGTGCATGACCAGCTCGAAGGAACGGAATAAGTGGCTTCTGCTCAATCCGACATACGAGGCAATATCCTCGATCGTAATCGGATAGGAGTAGTTGGCGCTGATGTATTCGATGCTTTTCTGCACGTAGGTCTGTGCGGTGTTTGATGTCTCTTTTTTCTTTGCATCCCGAACGAGGAGGGAGAGAGTCAGATAGAGCTGACCGGACATCTCGACCAGATGCTCGAATTCATTGCCGCGGATCTCATAGATGCGGAGCAGATTCTTTAGGATCAGATCTTTGTGTGGTACATGGTGGATATAAGGATGCGTGGCAGAGAAATCCGTTGCGGTCAGGATTGTTGCAGCGTCGCTTCCGTTGAATCCGACCCAGGCATATTCCCATGGATCGCTTTCGTCTGCCTGATAGACGACCTCGGTGTTGGGATAGATCAAAAAGACATCACCGGCTTCCAGATGATGGGTGGAACCTTTGACACGGTAGGAACCTTTGCCGGAGATAATGTAGTGAATCAGATAATGATCACGGATTCCCGGACCCCACTGATATCCCGGATCGCAGCGCTGGCAGCCGACATTATAGACACTTAACGAGACAAGTTCTTTGTCCGTTGCCTTATAAGAATTCTTATAATTTTCACTCATAGCATACCTCCGCATTCCTTATACAACTAAATTCAGTATATCCGTATATGGAAATCATACTCGCAAAAAGCCAACCATGCAACAAAATTATATGTTTTTTGAACATTTGATTCTGTACAAGTGCACCTTGTTGGGCTACAATGTGTGTAACAAAGAGATATGAATCCAGTAGAGAAAAGGAGAGAGTGATTATGGCAATTTTAGTTACGGGTGGTGCCGGATATATTGGAAGTCATACCTGCGTAGAGTTACAGAATGCAGGATATGAGGTTGTTGTACTTGACAACTTATCAAATTCATCAGAGAAGTCTTTGGAGAGAGTGGAAGCTTTAACCGGAAAGAAAGCGAAATTCTACAAGGGAGACATTCTTGACCGTGATATTTTAAATAAGATTTTTGCAGAGAACAAGATTGAGTCCTGCATCCACTTCGCAGGTCTTAAGGCTGTTGGTGAGTCGGTTGCTAAGCCTTGGGAATACTATAACAACAATATCGCAGGTACATTGACACTGGTTGATGTGATGCGTCAGAACGGATGCAAGAATATTATCTTTTCTTCTTCTGCAACTGTATACGGTGATCCTGCTGAAATCCCGATTACAGAGAATTGCCCGAAGGGACAGTGTACCAATCCATACGGATGGACAAAGTCAATGCTTGAGCAGATCCTTTCTGATCTGTACAAAGCAGATAACGAGTGGAATGTGATCCTTCTTCGTTACTTTAACCCGATCGGAGCTCATCCAAGCGGAACAATGGGAGAGAATCCGAATGGTATCCCGAACAATCTGATGCCTTACATCACACAGGTTGCTGTCGGTAAGTTAAAGGAGCTTGGTGTATTCGGAAACGATTATGATACTCCAGATGGAACCGGTGTGCGTGATTATATCCATGTAGTTGACCTTGCAGTCGGACATGTAAAGGCGCTCAAGAAGATTGAGGAGAAGGCTGGTCTGTGTATCTACAATCTCGGAACAGGTCACGGATACAGCGTTCTTGATATCGTAAAGAATTTTGAGGAGGCCAATGACATCAAGATTCCATATGTTATCAAGGATCGCCGCCCAGGTGACATCGCAACCTGTTATTGTGATCCGTCCAAGGCAGCTAAGGAGCTTGGCTGGAAGGCACAGTATGGCATCAAGGAGATGTGTGCGGATTCATGGAGATGGCAGAAGAATAATCCAAACGGATATGAGGATTAAGAATAAGTTATAGAAGTTACTGATCGTTCAAAGTGGCTTGAGACATTGAATGGGTATCGATTCGTACCAGACAGTGTCTTAGGTCACTTTTGTTTTATGATATATGAATATGGAAACAAAAAAGACAGATGTAATTACACATCTGTCTTATAAAGCAGTCCGTACGGGAATCGAACCCGTGTTTCCGCCGTGAGAGGGCGGCGTCTTAACCGCTTGACCAACGAACCGTTTATTATACTATCATGGGTAAACTTGTTCGTCAAGTATTTTTTTGTTTTTATTCAAATTGCAAAATACAAATATAATTAATACTTTTTCCTGGTTACAAGTAAATAATAATTGGAATATAACATGGCTTGACCTTATGTGTAGGAAAAGATATAATTAAGCTTAGGAAGAGTATAAATTTAATAAGGAGGAAGTATTATGACACAAATGTATGAATCACCACAGATGCTGTCGCTTTCAGATGCTTCAGAAGGAGTGTACCTTGCGAGCGGTTTGACTGGAAGGCCGGGAGCATCATGGAATATCAGTGTGAAGGATAGTCAGACATGGAATGGGACAGATCATGTATTTGAGGCAGAATGTACACTGAATTCGGGAGAAACCATCAATGTAGATGGAATGACCATTGTGATGGAGTTTAATTATCCTTTGACAAGCGTGAGAGTCGATCAAAGTAATTACGCATGTTCTTTCAGCGGAAATACAGTTACGCTTGTTATGAATGATTCATTTTCTGGGGGACCGGGATATAAAGCTTATGCACAGATTTATGCCAGCACTGGTGATGAAGCAACCACAAAAGGATTGCGTTGTACCGGAAGCAGTTGTGTATAAGATTTGAATTTTCGAATTTGTATAAAAAATTTAAAAAATATGCTTGACGAACCAGAACCTCTATGATAGTATAATAGACGGTTCGTTGGTCAAGCGGTTAAGACGCCGCCCTCTCACGGCGGAAACACGGGTTCGATTCCCGTACGGACTGCTCACTATTATTTATAATAGCCCAACCCGAGAACAGATGTCACGTTGTGACATCTGTTTTTTTGTCTGTTGGATACTTTTTTTATATAACAATAAAACGGAGGCTGGTTCTGTATTGGGTTTGGAATTATCCTGATGAGTGGACTGTATCCGGTATTTGTAAATATTTTCGCGTAAAGTGAAAAAAGTGCTTGACGAATGGACTTGCCCATGATAGTATAATAAACGGTTCGTTGGTCAAGCGGTTAAGACGCCGCCCTCTCACGGCGGAAACACGGGTTCGATTCCCGTACGGACTGCTTAAGACAGATGTGAAATTCACATCTGTTTTTTTGAATCATAGGAAGAAAATGCGAGAAATTACGCTTTTTCCCTTGAAATAAGAAGAAAAGAGTGTTATTATCTTTTTAGTAACATAGTCAACTAGGTTGAGAGAGGGCATTGGTCCTCTCTCAATTCACGTTTTAGACCTGATAGAAAAGAGGTGGAAGCATATGTCTAAGGCGGATATTTACGAAGCAAAGACAGAAAGCCTCATTCTGCCAATCCTGGAAAGAATGAACTTTGAACTGGTGGATGTAGAATATGTGAAGGAAGGTAGTGTCTGGTATCTTCGCGCGTACATTGATAAGGAAGGTGGTATCACAGTGAATGACTGTGAGGCTGTTGCAAGAGAGATGAACGAGATACTTGACAGGGAAGACTTTATTCCTGATTCGTACACCTTTGAGGTAAGTTCTCCGGGACTTGGAAGACCTCTTAAGAAGGAAAAGGATTTCGTTCGCAATATGGGCAAGGATGTTGAAATCCGCACCTATCGTTCGATTGACCGTTCCAAAGAATTTGTCGGTACGCTTAAGGCTTACGACAAGGACAGCGTGACGATCACGGATGAGAACGGAAGCGACCGTACATTCCTAAGAACCGATATCGCACTGATTCGTCAGGCGGTCATCTGGTAGACGGATGGATTGTATTATTTTTCGAGAATTTAGCGTAAGATAACACAACAAATAGGAGGAAAGAATCATGAATAATGAGTTATTAGAAGCGTTAAACATATTAGAGCAGGAGAAGAATATCAGTAAGGAAACCTTGCTTGAGGCGATTGAGAACTCTCTGCTTACCGCCTGCAAGAATCATTTTGGCAAGGCAGACAATGTAAAAGTTGTCATTGATCCGGATACATGTGAATATCATTGTTTTCAGGAAAAGACTGTTGTTGAGGAAGTGGAAGATCCAATCGAGCAGATCTCGCTTGTTAACGCACAGATGATCAACCGCAAGTATGAGCTTGGTGATGTGGTACAGGTTGAGGTAAAGTCCAAGGAGTTTGGCCGTATCGCAACACAGAATGCGAAGAACGTCATCTTACAGAAGATCCGCGAGGAAGAGCGCAAGGTAATCTATGATGAGTACAACGGACTTGAGAAGGAAGTTGTAACCGGTATCGTTCAGCGTTATGTCGGACGCAATGTCAGCATCAATCTTGGAAAAGCGGATGCACTTCTGACGGAGAGCGAGCAGATCAAAGGCGAGGTATTCCAGCCGACCGAGCGTATTAAGGTATACATTCTTGAGGTTAAGGCAACTCCGAAGGGACCAAAGATTCTTGTTTCAAGAACGCATCCGGAACTGGTTAAGCGATTATTTGAGTCTGAGGTTGCTGAGGTTCGCGAAGGAATCGTTGAGATTAAAGCAATTTCCCGTGAGGCAGGAAGCAGAACCAAGATCGCAGTATGGTCCAATGATCCGGATGTCGATCCGGTAGGTGCATGTGTCGGAATGAATGGTGCGCGTGTCAATGCAATTGTCAATGAGCTGCGTGGAGAGAAGATTGATATCATCACATGGGATGAGAACCCTGCAATCTTAATCCAGAACGCATTAAGCCCTGCAAAGGTTATCTCCGTTATCGCAGATGCGGATGAGAAGGCTGCCAAAGTCGTTGTTCCGGATTACCAGTTGTCACTTGCAATCGGTAAGGAAGGTCAGAATGCCAGACTTGCAGCAAGACTTACCGGATTCAAGATTGATATCAAGAGTGAGACACAGGCACGTGAGTCTGGTGACTTCATTGATTACGAGAATGATTACGAAGACGATTATGAGGATGAGGACGGATACTATGACGATTATGAGTCTGAGGAGAATGTATCCGATGAGTCCGGCTTAGAGGAATAATTATGGCAAATAAGAAGATTCCGATGCGACAGTGTGTGGGCTGCGGCGAGATGAAGGCAAAGAAAGAACTGATCCGTGTCATTAAGACGGAGGAGGAAGTTCTCCTTGACACGACAGGACGTAAGAATGGAAGAGGCGCGTATATCTGTGCCAATCCGGAGTGCCTGAAGAAAGCCAGAAAGTCCAAAGGACTGGAGCGTTCCCTGAAAGCCTCGATTCCGGATGAGGTGTACGAGAATCTGGAAAAGGAGATGAGTACACTTGCAGAACGATAAGGTATTATCTATGCTGGGAATTGCAGCGAAGTCAGGTAATGTAGTGAGCGGCGAATTTTCTACCGAGAAAGCGGTAAAATCCGGTCAGGCCTATCTGGTCATTGTCTCTAGTGAGGCATCCGAGAATACGAAGAAGAGTTTCTTCAATATGACGGATTTTTATCATGTGCCATGTTACGTCTATGGCGGCAAGGAAGAACTCGGAAGATGTATCGGAAAAGAATTCCGTGCATCCCTTGCAGTCATCGATGAGAATCTGGCCAAAGCGGTAGAGGGTAAGCTTGAGATGATAAAAACTGAATAACGGAGGTAATTCATTTATGGCAAAAATGAGAGTTCATGAACTCGCAAAAGAGTTGAATATAAAATCACAGGAAATTATTGATGCTTTAAGCACAACCGAATATGCAGTCAAGAGTGCGTCAAGCGGTCTTGAGGATGATGCACAGAAGGTTGTACGAAGTAAATTTATAAAGAAGGACGATGCACCAAAGGCAGCTCCGAAGGCAGAAGAAAAGGCTGCTTCTGCACCGAAGGCGGAGGAGAAGAAGGCAACTCCTAAGACGGAGGAGAAGAAGGCGGAAGATGGTAAGGAACGTCCGAAGAAGAAGTCAAGCATCTCTGCTGTCTTTAATGCGCAGTATAGCAAGCAGTCCAGAAGACCGGGACAGGGTGGCAACGGAAATAACCGTGGCAACAACCGTGGACCGAGAAGAGACAGAGATAATAACGGATCCAGACCGGAGCAGCACAGTATCATCCGTCCGCGTCCTGTAGGAGAGCGTGCGATGCGTCCAATCAGCGAGCGTACAGCAAATAATGCGGATGAGTTTGAGCAGACACGTCCGGCAAAGGCACAGGGATCCGATAAACCACGTCAGCAGAACAACAACCGTCCAAACGACAGAAACGACCGTAATAACCGTCCAAACGGAGAACGTAACGATCGTGGCAATCGTCCAAGCGGGGATAGAAATGACCGTGGCAACCGTCCAAACGGAGATCGAAATGATCGCGGTAATCGTAATGGATTTGGTGGCAACCGGCCAAGCGGAGACAAAAATGACCGTAATAACCGCGGAGGAGACAGAAACGATCGCAACAACAGAGGTCGTCTGGATAAAGAAATCAACCGCTTTAATAAGGAGAGTGCAGCTGCCGCTCCGGATGACGTAAGAGGTAAGGAGAGCCGCTCCAACGATCGTAGAAATAACAATAACAACAGAAGACAGGAGCATGATAAGCTTGGCGGAAAGCGTCAGGAGAATTATGTAAACTTAGAGAAGCACGGTGGCAAGAAGAAGCCTCAGCAGCAGCCACAGAAGCCGAAGGAAGATGAAGATGTAATCAAGACCATCACACTTCCGGAGAAGATGACCATCCGTGAACTTGCTGACCGCATGAAGGTGCAGCCGTCCGTGATCGTTAAGAAGCTGTTCATGAAGGGACAGATGGTGACCGTGAACCAGGAAGTGGATTTCGATGCGGCAGAAGAGATCGCTTTGGAATTCAATTACATTTGTGAGCCGGAGGAGAAGGTTGATGTAATCGCCGAACTTCTCAAGGAAGATGAGGAAAATCCGGAAGATATGGTTGCACGTCCACCTGTTGTCTGCGTTATGGGACACGTTGATCATGGTAAGACATCCTTACTTGATGCGATCCGTTCTACACGTGTGACGGACCGTGAGGCCGGTGGTATTACGCAGCATATCGGTGCATCTGTAGTATCAATTAACGGACAGAATATCACATTTTTGGATACTCCGGGACATGAGGCATTCACCGCAATGCGTATGCGTGGTGCTAATTCTACCGATATTGCAATCCTTGTTGTTGCTGCTGATGATGGTGTTATGCCACAGACTGTTGAGGCAATCAACCATGCCAAAGCAGCCGGTGTAGAGATCATTGTTGCAGTCAACAAGATTGATAAACCAAGTGCCAATATTGAGAAAGTTAAGCAGGAGCTGTCTGAGTACGAGCTGATTCCGGAAGACTGGGGCGGAAGCACGATTTTCTGTCCGGTTTCTGCACATACGAAGGAAGGTATCGATAACCTTCTTGAGATGATCCTTCTGACCGCCGAAGTATTAGAGCTTAAGGCAAACCCGAACCGTAATGCACGAGGTCTTGTCATTGAAGCACAGCTGGATAAGGGACGTGGTGCGGTTGCAACGGTTCTTGTACAGAAAGGTACGCTCCATGTTGGTGATTCCATCGCCTGCGGAAGCAGCTACGGTAAAGTCCGTGCGATGATCGATGATAAGGGCGCGCGTGTAAAGAAGGCAATCCCTTCCACACCTGTCGAGATCCTTGGCCTTAACAGTGTTCCGGCAGCCGGTGAGACATTCGTTGTCTGCGATTCCGATAAGGAAGCAAAGGCGTTTGCTGACACTTATATTTCTGAGGAGAAGAACCGTCTGATCGAGGATACAAAGGCGAAGATGTCGCTTGACGATCTGTTCTCACAGATCCAGTCTGGTAATATGAAGGAACTTGACCTCATCGTTAAGGCTGACGTTCAGGGCTCTGTTGAGGCAGTCAAGCAGTCGCTTGTAAAACTGTCCAACGAAGAAGTTGTTGTTAAGGTAATCCACGGTGGTGTTGGTGCAATCAACGAGTCCGATGTTATCCTTGCATCCGCTTCCAATGCGATCATCATTGGATTTAACGTTCGTCCGGATCCTGTTGCCAAGGTTACTGCAGATAATGAGGGTGTAGATATCCGTCTCTACAAGGTTATCTACAATGCAATCGAGGATGTGGAAGCTGCTATGAAGGGTATGCTGGATCCTGTATTCGAGGAGAAGGTAATCGGTCATGCAGAGATCCGTCAGATCTTCAAGGCATCCGGAGTCGGCAATATCGCAGGTTCTTATGTGCTTGACGGTGTCATGGAACGTGGTTGTAAGGTTCGTATTTCCCGTGAGGGCGAGCAGATCTTCGAGGGAGATCTTGCATCTCTGAAGCGTTTCAAGGATGATGTCAAGGAAGTTAAGACCGGATACGAGTGTGGTCTTGTATTTGAAGGCTTTAACGACATTCAGGAATTTGATCAGGTAGAAGCTTATAAGATGGTAGAAGTACCGAGATAGATATAAGCAGATAGGAATTAGAATGAGAAAAAACAGTATTAAAAATATTCGTATTAACGAAGAAGTCATGCGTGAACTGTCCAACATTATCCGCGGGGAGATCAAAGACCCGCGGATCAACCCGATGACCAGTGTCGTAGCAGTAGAGGTTGCACCGGACTTAAAGACTGCCAAAGCATACATCAGTGTGCTCGGCGATGAACAGTCCCAAAAGGATACGCTTGCCGGACTTAAGAGTGCGGAAGGATTCATCCGTGTGAAGCTTGCAAAGTCGATCAATCTGCGCAACACACCGGAGATCAGGTTCGTGCTGGATCAGTCCATTGAGTATGGAATCCGCATGTCGAAGATGATTGATGACGTGACCAAAGATCAAAAGGAGTCTATGGATGAGTAAACTGGATGCTGTTCTTACAGGAAAGACATCGGTAGGTATTGCAGGACATGTGCGCCCGGACGGAGACTGTGTGGGATCGACACTTGCGGTCTACAATTACATTCGTCTGTATTATCCGGAAGTTGATGTACGCCTTTATCTGGAACCGATTCCAAACATTTTTAAATTTATGGCAAATGCTGATGCGATTCGAAACGAATATACCGATGATATGGTGTTTGATCTGTTTATCGCAGAGGACTGCGGCGATACCGAAAGACTTGGCGGTGCTGCAAAGTATTTCAAGAATGCAAAGCATACGTTCTGTATTGATCACCATGTGAGCAATCAGGCGTTTGCGGATGATAATTATATTTTCCCGGACGCAAGTTCCACCTGCGAACTTGTTTTTGAACTGATGGATGAGCAGAAGATCACTAAGGAGATTGCGGAGTGTCTGTATACCGGCATGGTGCATGACACAGGCGTTTTTCAGTATTCCTGCACATCCGCAAAGACAATGGATATCGCGGGGCGTCTGATGGATAAAGGCATTGACTATTCCAGGATCATTGATGATACCTTCTATACGAAGACTTTCAATCAGAATCGTATCATGGGTCTTGCACTGATCAAAAGCAGGCTTTATCTTGACGGTCAGTGCATTGTCAGTGCAATCACCCAGGATGAGATGCGTGAGTATGATGTGCTTCCAAAGCATCTTGACGGAATTGTCAGCCAGCTTCGTGTGACGAAAGATGTCAAGGTTGCAGTGTTTCTCTATGAGAATGAGGATGGCACGTACAAGGCAAGTTTTCGTGTGAACGGTGATTTCGATGCCGCTTCCCTTGCCATGAAGTTCGGGGGCGGCGGTCATGTGAAGGCTGCTGGTTGTACGATGCAGGGAGCACTTGATGAAATTGAGGCAACACTTGTCGATGAGATTGCGGCAAGATTATAGATTTGACAGGTTTGAACATGATAAACGGAATCGTAAACGTATATAAAGAAAAAGGATTTACAAGCTTTGACGTTGTGGCGAAGATGCGTGGCATTTTCAAACAGAAAAAAATAGGACATACCGGAACGCTTGATCCGGATGCGGAAGGCGTTCTTCCGGTATGCCTTGGCCGGGCAACGAAGGTCTGTGATCTGCTGACCGACAAAGACAAGGAGTACGAGACCGTGCTCCTTCTTGGCGTTGTGACAGATACACAGGATCTTACGGGAGAGGTTCTTGCGAGAAAAGAAGTGAATGCGTCGGAGAATGAGGTGAAATCTGCAATCCTTTCTTTTGTTGGGGAGTATATGCAGGTTCCACCGATGTATTCCGCGCTCAAGGTGAACGGACAGAAGCTTTGTGATCTTGCGAGAAAAGGCGTTACTGTTGAGCGGAAGGCACGTCCGGTAACCATTCATGGGATAGAGATTCTTTCGGTTGATCTGCCGGAAGTTCGTATGCGCGTGCATTGTTCCAAAGGAACCTATATCCGGACGCTTTGCCAGGATATAGGGGAAAAACTGGGATGCGGCGGCTGCATGAAGCTGCTTCTGCGCACGAGGGTGGCGGCTTTTGCGCTAAAGGATGCTTTGAAGCTGGATGAACTGGAAAGTAAATTAAAGTCCGGGGATGAGAGTTTTATTCATTCTGTAGACTCTGTTTTTGGACAATATGAGAAGGCTTCTGTTCTGGAGAAGGCGGACAAGCTTGTGAGGAACGGTAACCGGATTCCGGAGAAATTCATAGATCATATGCAGGATGCGTATAAGCAGGACTGCATCCGTCTGTACGGCTGGGAGCAAACCTTTATCGGACTGTATGCCTACATGCCAGAGACAAAAGATTTTAAACCGATTAAATTATTTCAGACAGAATTATGATGCAATATATTCACAATACATTTGATTTTAAAATAGAAGAAGATACCGTTATTACGCTTGGAAAATTCGATGGACTGCACCGTGGACATGAACTGCTAATGGAAAATCTGCTGAATTGGAGAGAAAAGTACCATTATAAAGCGGTTGTTTTTACATTTGACATTCCTCCGAGACAGCAGGTAAACGGTGTGGACACCAGGGTACTGACGACGAATGAAGAAAAGCGGGCAATCTTCGAGCGTAGCGGAGTGGATTATCTGATTGAATGCCCGTTTACACCGGAAGTGATGTGCATGGAACCGAAAGCGTTCATCGAATGGATGGTCACTGCACTGCATGCCAGATGCTTCGTGATCGGCAACGATTTTCGCTTTGGACATAACAGAACCGGAGATTACAAAGTACTACGGCAGTATGCAGCTGAATTCGGGTATGAAGTCGTTGTGCTTGATAAGATCCAGGAGGATGGAAGAGATATCAGCAGTACCTATATCCGTGAGGAGATTGGGCAGGGACATATCGAGAAAGCAAACCATCTGCTTGGATATGAGTTCTTTGCAAAAAGCAGGATCATTCATGGAAAGCAGCTTGGACGTAAAATCGGGATTCCGACGATCAACATGGAGTTCCCACCGGAAAAATTATTGCCACCGAATGGAGTGTATGTGACACGTGTTCTCATGGACGGCGTGTGGCACAAGGGAGTTACCAATGTCGGATGTAAACCGACAGTCAGTGATAGTCACCTGATCGGTGTGGAGACACATATTCTGGATTTTTCAGGAAACGTGTATGGAAAAGAAGCGGAAGTCTGCTTTCTTCATTATATCCGTCCGGAACAGAAATTTGCTTCCATAGAAGAGTTACAGGCGCAGATGGAGCGTGACGTGATGACGAGTCGTCAATTTGATGAGTAAATATTACAGAAATATTACACATATATTGACAAACTGAAATATTCTTGCTATACTCGTTACTGTTGTAGTGAGAATTTTTCGTTTGGAGGAACTTATGAAATTCAATCAGCTTAACAAAAAAAGAATTTGTATGGCAGTTGCCTGTGCTTTGGTTGTCGGCGGAGTTGCCGTATATGCCGGAGTGGATGGCAGTTCCGATAAAGACAATAGTACCGCTAGTTTAAATGCTGGTGTTTCACTTGCCCTGAATGCAAATGAGATCGATTCGATCGATGTGACCGCCGGTGTGACGGACGCTTTACTTGATACATCAAATGTCGGTGTTACCGATACGAATGTCGGCAGAGTTGCGCAGGCACTTGCAGAGGATGGGACAGAAGCTGCAGTAGCAGATGAAGAGGTTCTGACCGATGAGAATGTATCTGCTGATACAGAGAAAACCGTTGCTGAAGAATGTGGGTACAAGACTCTCGGAATGTCCAATATTAAAGAGGGCAACTTAAATATTCGTAAGAAAGCCACAACAGAAAGTAAGATTGTCGGTAAAATGACGAAGAACAATGCCTGTGAGATTCTTGGAACCAAGGATGACTGGACGAAGATCAAGTCCGGAAGTGTAACCGGCTATGTTAAAAGCGAGTATCTCTATACAGGAGATGATGCAATCGCTGCGGCTGAGAAAGCGGTTATTACGGTTGCAACTGTTAATACAACAACCCTTCGTGTAAGAAAGAAAGCATCGGTAGATTCATCCGTTGTCTCTCTTGTGGGAGAGGGCGAGGATCTGACCGTTGAGAAGATTGTTGACGGATGGTACAAGGTTGAGGTGGATGACGAGAAGGGATATATTTCCGGTGATTTTGTTGATATCTCACAGAAACTTCCGACTGCTTCAAGCATTAAGGAACTGAATGAATCATCTTCAGAAGGAGCTTCGAGTACTGGTTCGTCACTTGTACAGTATGCATTGCAGTTTGTTGGAAACCGTTATGTGTGGGGTGGCACAAGCCTGACAAATGGTGTAGACTGTTCCGGATTTACGATGCAGGTATATGCACATTACGGAATTTCACTTCCGCATCATGCGGCTTCGCAGCCTGGTTATGGAACAAGAGTCAGCTCATCGGAAGCAAAACCTGGTGATCTGTTCTTCTATAGTAATGGTGGTGGAATTAACCACGTCGCAATCTATATTGGTAACGGACAGGTGGTACATGCCAGCAATCCTAGAACCGGAATTAAGATTTCAAACGCCTTTTACCGTACACCGGTATGCGTAGTGAGATATTTAAATTAAAAAGATGTTTACAAACCACTAGGACATATGTTATATTGTTTTAGTATGGTTTAGCCCATATTCGGTAGATGGACACTCCGACCTTCCGCTGATTATCGGGTATAAAAATAATTTAAGGAGGATCAAGAAATGATCGCAAAAGACAAGAAACAGGCAATTATCGCTGAGTACGGAAGAACACCTAATGATACTGGTTCACCAGAGGTTCAGGTTGCTATCTTAACAGCAAGAATCCAGGAGCTCACTGAGCATCTGAAAGAGAATCCTAAGGATCACCACTCAAGAAGAGGTATGCTTAAGATGATCGGTCAGAGACGTGGATTATTATCTTACTTAAAGGAAATCGATATTGAGAGATATCGTTCTTTAATCGAGCGTTTAGGTCTCAGAAAATAATTGTAACCGAAGAGCGGAGTATTATATTCCGCTCTTTTTTAAATGTGTTAACTTTTGCATTGCAGGACTTTTTACCGGGACCACTGAAGAGTGCATAGGTATTATGTATTGTTCAGTAGTTTCGGGGTTCTGCGAGGAAATATTTATTTAAGGAGAGAGAACATGTACAAAAGTTATTCAATGGAACTTGCCGGAAGAACTCTTACCGTAGACATCGGAAGAGTGTGCGCACAGGCAAACGGTGCAGCACTGTTAAAGTATGGCGAGACAACAGTTTTATCGACAGCTACCGCTTCGGACAAGCCAAGAGACGGTATCGATTTCTTCCCACTCAGTGTGGAGTTCGAAGAGAAGATGTATTCCGTTGGTAAGATTCCGGGTGGATTCAATAAGCGTGAGGGTAAGGCATCTGAGAATTCAATCCTTACTGCCCGCGTAATCGATCGTCCGATGAGACCATTATTCCCGAAGGATTACCGTAATGATGTAACACTGAACAATATGGTTATGTCGGTAGATCCTGAGTGTCGTCCTGAGCTTGTTGCTATGATCGGTGCAGCGTTATCTACTACAATTTCGGATATTCCATTTGACGGTCCGTGTGCGATGACACAGATGGGTATGAAGAATGGTGAGTTTATCGTAAACCCTTCCCAGAAGGATTGGGACGAGGGAGATCTGAAACTGACAGTAGCTTCTACCGCTGCAAAAGTTATCATGATCGAGGCCGGAGCAAATGAGATCCCGGAAGCAAAGATGATCGAGGCAATTTATAAGTGTCACGAAGTAAACCAGACAATTATCGCTTTTATCAATAAGATCCGTGAAGAGGTTGGTAAGCCGAAGCATGAGTACACAAGCTGTGCAATTCCTGAGGAGATGTTTGCAGCTATGCGTGAGATCGTTACTCCGGAGCAAATGGAAGAAGCTGTATTTACCGATGAAAAGCAGGTAAGAGAGGAGAACATCCGTCAGATCACAGAGAAGTTCGAGGAAGCGTTTGCTGAGAACGAAGAGTGGCTGGCAGTACTTGGTGAGGCTGTATATCAGTATCAGAAGAAGACAGTCCGCAAGATGATCTTAAAGGATCACAAGCGTCCGGACGGACGTGCAATCGATCAGATCCGTCCTCTTGCTGCAGAAGTTGATCTGATTCCTAGAGTGCATGGTTCTGCAATGTTCACCCGTGGACAGACACAGATCTGTGATGTGGTTACTCTTGCACCATTATCGGAAGTTCAGAAGATTGATGGATTGGATGAGAATATTACAACGAAGAGATATATGCATCATTACAACTTCCCGTCATACTCTGTCGGAGAGACAAAGCCTAGCCGTGGACCGGGACGTCGTGAGATCGGACATGGAGCTTTGGCAGAGAGAGCATTGATTCCGGTACTTCCTTCTGTAGAGGAGTTCCCATACGCAATCCGTGCCGTATCCGAGACATTTGAGTCTAACGGATCGACTTCTATGGCATCTACGTGTGCATCCTGCATGTCACTGATGGCTGCTGGTGTACCGATCAAGAAGATGGTTGCCGGTATCTCATGTGGTCTTGTTACTGGAGATACTGATGATGATTACCTTGTACTTACCGATATCCAGGGACTTGAGGACTTCTTCGGAGACATGGATTTTAAGGTAACCGGAACTCATGACGGAATTACCGCAATCCAGATGGATATCAAGATCCACGGATTGACCCGTCCAATCGTTGAGGAAGCTATCGCTCGTACAAGAGAGGCAAGACTCTACATTATGGATGAAGTTATGAGCAAGGCAATTGCTGAGCCTCGTAAGGAAGTCAATGAGTGGGCTCCGAAGATTGAGCAGATCACAATCGATCCGAACAAGATCGGTGATGTGGTAGGTCAGAAGGGTAAGACAATCAATGAGATTATTGCCCGTACAGGCGTTAAGATCGATATTACCGATGATGGTGCAGTATCTGTATGTGGTACAGATAAAGCTGCTATTGCAAAGGCAATCGATATGATCAAGATCATTACAACCGATTTCCAGGAAGGACAGATCTTCACAGGAACGGTTGTAAGCATTAAGGAATTCGGTGCATTTATTGAGTTCGCTCCTGGTAAGGAAGGTATGGTTCATATCTCCAAGATCGCGAAGGAGAGAATCAACCATGTTGAGGACGTACTTACACTTGGCGACAAGGTTAAGGTTGTATGCCTTGGTAAGGACAAGATGGGAAGAATCAGCTTCTCCATCAAAGATGTGCCAGCAAATTAGGGTTTGCCGCGCTCAGATTTGATTTCTAAAACAGACGATACCGGATATAAAATAATCTATGAAAATTAGCAATAATTTTGTCTATAAA